>Ga0364893_10013_pt1 | contig 132495 bp, 117 predicted proteins | sample ExccelJu500001D3_FD_206943 | JGI IMG/M metagenome (GOLD analysis project Ga0364893, IMG submission 206943) | Enriched cells from Trout Bog Lake Hypolimnion, Wisconsin, USA - BchlTB.July16.5000.01.D3 | ecosystem: Environmental > Aquatic > Freshwater > Lake > Hypolimnion/Profundal zone | place...
GCGCCATCGCGATTTCGGCACGGATGTTCCCAAAAATGGCGTGAATGACGTAGAAAGCCTGATCGACCGTGTCGAGGATTCCGCCGGATGCTTCAATGTCCTGCTGAAATTCGAGGGGGTTGCCCTGAACGGTGAAGTCCAGATCACGAATGGGGAGCCCGGTTAGAATGTCTCGGATCGCCCCGCCAGTCAAATAGACGTTCATCCCGTGGTTTCGGGCTAACTGTTGGACCGCATTGACCGCCCGCATTTGCTCGGGCGATAACCGGCTCTCCATCGTGTAAATGTAATCGGCCATGGTTATTTAAACATTACCAATCAATTGTTTACCGCTAATTGCTAGAGTTTAATCTGAAGCCAGCGCCAAATCGAAAAACCGCAACCAGGCTGTCTCTAACTCTTTTGCAGATAGCTACTTACAGGGAGATGCCACAATCCTGTCACAAACTCCAGACAATATCACAGACATGACGTGCTTGGCTACTCTGAAGCGATTGACCTTGCAAACTTCTCGGCGGCGGGGATTCACAGGGTTACCCCTTAGTCTCCATCCGTGATTTTATTCTTGGGATAGCAATGGGCAGGGTGCGACAATCAAGAAGCGCTCCCGGTTGTGGTCAACGAGCGTTAGTCTAACGGGCAGAATGGCCTCCACACATAAGAAGGTGATCGTTCGCAAGATGGGTCGCGACAGCGTGCAGGGCTACGTTGCCGAGGATTTCCTTGTTGCGAATAAAGTGGAACTGCTCAACACCGCGGGCAACGTCGTCCTCATCGATCTGGCAGAGATCAAGGGTGTTTACTTTGTGAGGGATTTCGCGGACTTCAATTCTCTGCAAAGAAAGACATTTACAACAAAACCACGAATCGAGGGGCTTTGGGTCAGGCTGCGTTTCCGGGACGCCGAGACGCTGGAAGGGTTGATGCCCAACGACCTCACACAAACCCGCGCTGAGGGTTACTTTCTGAATCCGCCGGATACCCGGGGCAACATTCAGAGGATTTTTGTCCCACGGGCGTCGTTATCGGAGTTGACGGTGCTGGCCGTGATCGGTTCGGCGGCAAAACGTCGCAGGCAAGCCGACTCCGCACAGCAGGCTCCGTTTCTGTTCACCGAACTTCCCTCTGAGTGATATCCCATTTTGAAATGCGTTCGATAGCTTCTTCTGGCATCTGACGTTGGCCTCCTGTAGGCTAAGCCCACGATGAAACTTTCGCAGATTGCCCAGATTCTGGGTGCAGCCTTGGAGAACGCTTCGCCGGAGACGGAAGTTACCGGTGTTGCGGCCATTGAAGAAGCCGGCCCGCAACAGATCACGTTCATTTCAAACCCCAAATATGCCAGCTTGGCGAAATCGACGCGGGCGGCAGCCATTCTTGTGACGCCCGACTTCCCTGCCGAAGGGCGGCCTGTCCTGCGCCACTCGAACCCATACCTCTCATTTGCGCGCACCCTGGAGCTCTTTTACCAGGTGCCGCAATACGCGACGGGAATTCATCCGACAGCGGTGATTGACTCGACCGCCAAAATCGGAACCGGTGCACATATCGGACCTTACGTTGTGATTGACTCCGGCGTTGTAATCGGCGACGATGCCGTGCTGTTGGCACATGTCGTCATCTATCGGGGAGCACGGATCGGACACCGATTTTTCGCGCACTCGCATGCGCAGGTACGTGAGTACTGCGAACTTGGCGATGACGTGATCCTGCAGAACGGAGTGGTGATCGGCGCCGACGGCTTCGGCTTTGCTCGCGACGGTGCTAAAGGTTGGCACAAGATTGTGCAATCCGGGATCACTAAACTGGCGGACAGAGTGGAAGTGCAAGCGAACTCAACGGTTGACCGCGCCAGTATTGGAGAAACCGTAGTTGGAATCGACACAAAGATCGACAACCTGGTGCAGGTAGGACACGGTTGCAAAGTCGGTGAGCATACCATGCTCTGCTCGCAGGTGGGACTAGGTGGCTCATCTCACGTCGGCAGCAACGTGATTCTCGCCGGACAGGTCGGCGTGGCCGGACATCTAACCATTGGGGACGGAGCGATTGCCACAGCCCAAACCGGCATTCCAGGAGATGTTGCCGCCGGGACAACGGTGAGTGGTTATCCGGCAATCGAGAACCGGCAGTGGTTGCGAGCAGTGGCCGTCTTCAACAAATTGCCCGAGCTGGCAAAGGCGGTCCGCAGACTTACGCGAGGCACAGAGTGACACCTTAGCGGGGAAACTCCATGGGTTTGCGTCCATATTCAGATAGACGATGCGGAGATAGCGATGGATGAGAGTAAGCAGTTCGAAGTTGTTGACGGAGGCAAGACTGGAGAACAGCGACCGATTTCCGTATTGCTACTGGATGACCGCGAAGAGAATCTGCTGGTACGCTCGACCATTCTGCGACAGAAGGGCTATCACATCGTGACCGCCGCTTCCATTCAGGAAGCCGAGACCAAATTGATGGATATCGATATTGCGGTGCTGGACTATCATCTGGGCGCCGGCAAGTTTGGGACCGAGGTTGCACAGACGCTGCGGGTGAAGCGTCCCGAGGTTCCCATCATCATTCTGTCGGCTACACTCGAACGCAAGTTTGGTGGGATTGCAGATATGCATCTGCTCAAGGGAAGTAGCTCGGTTGATGATCTGGTGCAGGCGTTGAGAAGCTTTGAGGCAAAGCGGCGTGGCAAACCCGTGGTTGTCGATTCGCGCGACTTCTATTATTCGCGCATCATCATGGCAATGGGCGATGACATGGTGATCGAGATTCTGGATCGCAATGGAAATTGGCAATACGTGAATGACTATTTCGCGGCACTCAGCCACCAACGAAGGGCGTGGTACACGGGACGCAATATCTTCGACCATTTCCCGGAGATGCGTGACGAATGGGGAGAAATAGTTCGGACCGTAGCCGACACACGTGAGACGTATATAGACCGGCGAAACCACCTTGCAATGCCGCATCTCCCATCAGAGTCCCAGCATTGGCAATGGAACGTGCTGATCTTCCCGATCAAACTACATGACGGGCAGGATGGCGTGATACTGAGCGCCCGCCTGATCGAGAGAAAATAAGGTCACGTGCGGGTAAGTTGGATAGCCGGGCAGGTAGCCCACATCCGCCTGGGTTTGGCGAATGTGGGAATACGGCTACGTTGAGTAGTCCGCGTTGATGTGTACGTATTCCTCTGTCAGATCGCAGGTGAGGAACTCCAGCTTGCTTTTGCCTCGACCGAGTTCCACCTTGATCCCGTACTCAGGCTGCTTAAGATATTCGTGAGCCTGCAAGGCGTCGAAGGGATGTGCCGCGCCTTTTTTGCAGACCTGTTGCGGGCCAAAGAAAATGTTGATCTTTTCCGGATCGACGGCGATTCCGCTCTTGCCGACAGACGACAAGATGCGTCCCCAGTTTGGGTCGCAACCTGCCCAGGCGGTCTTGACCAACGGGGAGTTGGCGATGGAACGCGCGATGGTACGCGCCTCATCCATCGATTTCGCACCCGTGATCTGTAGCCGGACGAGATGTTTCGCGCCCTCGCCATCACGAATGACCTGTTCCGCCAACGAGGCACATACCCCGTGCAGCGCATCTGCAAACTTCTTTGCCACGCTACCAAGTTTCACCTTGCTCACGCCGGAGGCCAGCAACAGAACCGTGTCATTCGTCGAAGTGTCGCCATCAACGGAGATCGCGTTGAACGACGCATCGACTGCTATCTTCAGCGCAGACTGCAACTCTTTCGGCTCAGCATCCAGATCGGTGAAAAGATACACCAGCATGGTCGCCATGTTGGGGTGAATCATGCCCGAGCCCTTGCAGACTCCCGCGATGTGCACAATCTCTTTACCTGTTGCAAATTCTGCGGATGCGAGTTTCATGCGCGTATCCGTGGTCATGATGGCGGTAGCGAATGACTTCAGTGCATCGATGTCACCGGCGCGCGCCTCGACGACTGCAGGCACGGCGGCAATCAGTTTCTCCACTGGTAGCGGCACGCCGATGATCCCCGTAGAGGACGGAATAACAAACTGCGGGGCAGCCTCCAGCGCGCCACCCAGCGCCGCACAACTCTCCTCGGCAACCGTGATTCCCTGTGGCCCCGTTGCGCAATTCGCGTTGCCCGCATTGACCAGCACTGCGCGGACGCGGCCCTTGTTCTTGCGCAGATGTGCGCGGCCCACTTCCACTGGCGCGGCTACCACGCGATTGCGTGTGAACATCGCCGCCGCAGAGGCACCCAGTGGGGCTTCCGCGAGCGCAACGTCGCTGCGTCCGCTAGCTTTAATCCCGGCCTTCACAGCCGACCACATGAATCCAAGGGGAAGAAATACCGGTTCGTCCGGTCCGTGCAGATTCATCTTTCGATTTTCACCAGCGGCTGTCGAATGCGGAGTTGCAGTTTAGCCGGACGAGGCAGAATCGCGAATTGCGGCAACTCGCCGCGATACATCGCCACCTCGTCGCATTCGTGCAACTTAGGACAGCTCGCACAATCCTTATAGATTTTGTCGGGTAGCTCTTCACGGCGTGCTTCCGCGAAACCGAGGTGCGCAAAAAACTCTGGGATACGCGTAAACAGGCAAACGCAGTGTACATGATGCAATTCGGCTTCTTCCAGCAGCGCGTCCACCAACATGCGTCCTGCGCCGGTGCCCTTGAATCTCGGCCACACCGCAATCGAGCGAATTTCCGCAAGATGCGTGCCGTAGAGGTGCAGAGCGCCACAGCCGAGATGGGTGTCGCCTTCCACGATCACGGTGAAGTCACGAATGTTCTCGCAGATTTCCGCTAACGACCTTGGCAGAAGGGTGCCGTCGCCGGAAAAATCCGCAATCAACTCGCGAATATTCTCCGCGTCCGGCAGAACTGCTTTACGCGTGTACATCGGCCGCCTCGGATTTTTGCAATTCCCTCACCCGCTGCTCCATCGCGGCCAATGCCTCTGCAACCTTTGCGCGTGCCGTGCCGCCGGTTACATCATGGCAGTCCAACACCGCTTCCAGTGTTACGTTCGCATAAAAATCATCATCGAAGGCTTCGCTGATGGAATGCAGATCGGACATCGCCATCTCATGCAATTCCAAACCCTGCTCCATCCCGAGACGCACCGCTCTGCCAATGATTTCATGAGCGCGGCGAAATGGCACGCCCTTGCCAACGAGATAGGTAGCAGCAGCCATCGCATTCATATATCCCGTGGTTGCGGCTTTCGCCATATGCTCAAGATCGAACTGTACTTCGCGCATGAACCCCGCGGCAACCCGCAGCATCATGCTTACGGTTTCGGCCACTACAAAGACAGGCTCCTGCGTTTCCTGCATATCCTTGTTATATGCGAGTGGAAGGCCCTTGAGGGTGATGAGCAACTGCTGAGCCGCAGCCATTACACGGCCAGCTTTTCCGCGGATCAACTCCAGGCTGTCGGGATTCTGCTTCTGCGGCATCGCACTCGACCCCGTCGAGTAACTCTCCGGCAAATGCACAAATCCATACTCCAAGGTCGAGAAGAGAATGAACTCCTCGGCCCAGCGGCTAAGGTGCATTGAGAGGATCGACAAAACCTGCGCAAATTCAATCGCAAAATCGCGGTCGCTGGTTGCGTCCATGCTGTTCGATGTTGGGGCGGTGAAATCCAGTTCCCCAGCCACCATTTCACGATCCAGAACCAAGGTCGCTCCGGCAATAGCTCCAGAACCCAGTGGACAGAAGTTCAGCCTCTTGCGACAGTCGCGGAGGCGGCCGGCATCCCGCAGAAACATTTCGCAATAGGCAAGCAACCAGTGCGCCACCAACACCGGCTCAGCTCTTTGGAGATGCGTGTAAGACGGCATGGCCGCCATTTCAGCCTGCTGCGCACGCAGTAGAAGCGAACTCACCAATTCCGATAGAAGGGTGGTGATTCCGTCGCATTGTGCGCGCACGAATAAACGCAGGTCAGTCGCAATCTGCTCATTGCGACTGCGTCCAGCATGAAGTTTAAGCGCGGTTTCCCCAATGATCTGCTGCAACTGTTTTTCAACGAAGTGGTGAACGTCCTCGGCCTCTTCGTCATTCAGAAACTCCTGCGCCGATACGGCCAGAGTCCCCAACCCGCTGATCATCGTCGTGTATTCAGCGCCGGAAAGAACACCAGCCGCGAGCAAGGCTTTCGCGTGCGCGCGGCTGGCTAGAATCTCTTCCTGGATGAGGCGCTGATCAAAAGGAAACGACCTTTGCCATTGTTCAAATTCAGGATCGAGCGGTTGCCTGAACCGCCCGGACCACATCTTCACTTGGTCACCTCAACTGCGTTTTTCTTCTTCTTTGCATTCGCGTTCAACACACGCGCCCGCGCGGGTAGCGCCAGAATCTTGATAAATCCGGCTGCATCCTTCTGATCATAACTCTCGCCCATGGTGAATGACGACAGATCAGCGTTGAAAAGCGAATACTCAGACTTGCGGCTGCTGATGCCAACATTGCCCTTGTAGAGCGCGAGTTTCACGGTACCGGTCATCTCGGCCTGGGTCGAGGCGACGAATGCATCCAGCGACGCACGCAGTGGAGTGAACCACAGGCCGTTGTAAACGATTTCCGCATACTTGAGAGCCACATGCTGCTTGAAATGCGACAGCTCGCGATCCAGGCAGAGTGCTTCCAACTCACGATGAGCCAGCAAAAGGAGCGTGCCGCCCGGAGTCTCGTACGCGCCGCGCGACTTCATGCCGACGAAACGATTCTCAACCAGATCGATGCGTCCGATGGCGTTGCGAGAGCCGATTTCATTGAGCAGTTCAAGCAACTGTACGGCGGGCAATGCCTGTCCGTTCACCGAAACCGGAACACCCTTATCGAAGCCTATCTCTACTTCCTCAACTCGATCGGGGGCAGTCTGAGGCGACTTCGAGATTTGCCAGGTCGCATCCAGCGGTGCGTTTGCCGGATCTTCCAGTTCGCCGCCTTCATGCGAGATGTGCCAGATGTTGCGGTCACGAGAGTGAATCTTGGTGCGGCTCGCAACGATTGGAATATTGCGCGCTTCAGCGTAATCGATGCAGTCCTCGCGCGATTTCAGCGTCCACTCACGCCACGGCGCGATGATCTGCAACTCAGGCGCGATTGCCTGAAACGCATGCTCGAAACGAACCTGATCGTTCCCTTTTCCGGTGCAGCCATGGGCAACCGCTTCTGCGCCCTCGGCCAATGCGACTTCTACCTGGTACTTGGCGATAATCGGACGCGCCATCGACGTGCCCAGCAGATACTTGTGCTCATACACCGCGCCCGCTTGCAGGCACTTCCAGACGTATTCGGTCAGGAACTCTTCGCGCAGATCCTTCACTACGACTTTGTATGCGCCGGTCTTGATTGCCTTGGCGGCAACCTCGTCCATATCTTCGCCCTGTCCCACGTCGGCCACAAAAGCGATCACATCGCAATCGTAGTTTTCCTTGAGCCACGGAATGATGATCGAGGTATCAAGACCTCCCGAATATGCCAGTACAACCTTCTTCTTAGACATTAAAACTCCTCGTTGGGAAAAGGCGAGTGCCTCCTCCCAGTAACTGCAGAAGGATCGCCTTCTGAATGTGCAGACGGTTCTCCGCCTGATCAAATACCACGGACGCGGGCGAGTCAATTACCGCCGCTTCCACTTCTTCGCCGCGATGCGCCGGCAGGCAATGCATAAATACAGCGCCCGGACCAGCGTTTGCAAACAGTTCCGGAGTTACCTTGAACGGCTTGAAAATTCGTGCGCGCTCGGCAATCTCGGATTCCTGTCCCATGCTGGCCCACACGTCGGTGTACACAGCATCGGCGCCCTTCACGGCTTCCTCCGGGTCGTTCACTACCTGAATGGTCCCACCGGTCTCGGCTGCTATCTCACGAGCATCCTTCAGAACCTCGGCACTGGGTTCGAATCCCTTGGGTGTTGCGACCGTGATGTGGCTGCCGAATAGAGCAGCTCCCAGCATCAGCGAGTGCGCCACGTTGTTGCCGTCGCCTACATACGTCAGATGGACTTTGGTCAGGTCGCCAAATTGTTCGCGCAATGTGAGAAAGTCCGCCAGCGCCTGGCAGGGGTGCTCGTAGTCGCTCAGCGCGTTGATTACCGGAATCGACGAGAACCGGGCCAACTCAGTGACCGTGCGGTGCTCAAAGGTGCGCAGTACCATCGCGTCAACCCAGCGCTCAAGGTTATGTGCCATGTCGCTTAGCGGTTCGCGTTCGCCGATGCGTGAGGTCAGTTGATCAACGAACATCGCATGTCCGCCCAACGAGTAAATGCCCGACTCAAAGGTCAGCCTGGTGCGGAACGAGGGCTTCTCGAAGAAAAGTACAATCTGTTTTCCGGCCAGAGCCGTGCGGAAATCAGCAGGGCGGGCCTTCACCAGCGTCGCCAGTTCCAAAAGGCTTTCGCCTCCAGCCGGCGTTAAATCGCTCATCGCGGTGAGATCACTCAGGACCGGCGGGATGCCGGGGTTGTCGATTACATCGTTTTCCACTGGGTGTGTTGCCATGATCTTGTCCTCCAGGACTTCTAGATCCGGATCGAAATCCGGGGACTTCAATTCGCGCCGCTCGCCAGTGCCTTGGGGAGTCTCTGCCGAGGGCTGCGCTTGGTTGCGGGCGCAGCGTCGTCAGATGACGCGCAGGAGGACAGAATTTGATCGAGCGCATGCACTACAACTTCAACTTGCTTTTTCGTTACGATAAACGGAGGCAAAAAGCGCAGTACCTTTTCATGCGTCCGGTTGATGATGATCTTCTGTTCAAGCATCGTTTTCTGCACGGCCTTCGCGAGGTCAACGGAATCCAGTTCTACTCCCACCATCAACCCCACACCACGCACATCGACGATGCAGCCGTGACGAGTATCCAGTTGCTGCAGAAGGTCGAGAAAGTACCCGCCAACTTCCTTCACGTGGGTCAGAATCTTCTCGTCCTCGAACACCTTCAGCACCTCGAGCGCTACCGCACAGGCCAGCGGACCGCCGCCGAATGTTGTGCCATGCATCCCGGGGTGAATCGCCTTGGCGACCTCCTCCGTCAGCAGGATCGCGCCTAACGGCAGGCCCGCCGCCAGCGGCTTTGCCACGGTAACCACATCGGGCTTAACGCCATAATATTGATAGGCAAACATCTTTCCTGTGCGTCCCATGCCGCACTGAATCTCGTCGAGCAGCAATAGCGCACCGCTTTTCTTCGTCAGTTCGCGGGCAGTCTTGAGAAACTCACGGCTAACCGGATGAATGCCGCCTTCGCCCTGAATTGGCTCAATGCAGATAGCGCACACATCGTCGTCGAACTTCTGTTTCAAATCTTCGACGTCATCAAATTTCACAAACGTCACGCCGGGCATTACCGGAGCGAATGGCAGACGATACTTTTCGGTGTGGGTGGTCGCAACCGAACCCATGGTGCGTCCGTGAAAGGAATTCTCGATCGCGAGAAACTTAGTGCGTTTCGTGAGTCCCTTGCCACTCGCAACCGCGCGCGCGAATTTAAGTGCGCCCTCCCAGGCCTCGGTGCCGCTGTTGGAGAAGAACACACGATCCATGCCTGAAAGCTTCGCCAGTTTCTGTGCCAGGGCCGACGGAAACTCGGTGTAGAACAGGTTGGAGACATGCACCAGCTTGCCTGCCTGCTGCCTGATCACCTTCGTGATAGCTGGGTGCGAATATCCCAGGGCCATCACGCCGATTCCGCTGAGGAAGTCTAGATACTTCTCGCCATTATCGGAATAGAGATACGCGCCCTTGCCATGGGTCAGCAATACTGGATGCCGGTCGTAAGTATGAAGCACGTATTTCTCTTCTGCTTTCTGTATCTTGCTCAAACTCACGATGCCATTACCTCCGTACCGCTCTCGATTTTTGTCTGGTAAAACGCCGGCAGCATATCCGCTTCCAGTGCCGGTAGAATGCGAACCCGATGCACGCCCGAACGCAACGCGTCCTGGCAGGCTTCCAGCTTTGGAAGCATTCCGCCGCCGACCACGGCGCTCTTCACCAGCTTCGGAATGTCACTCACAGAAAGCCACCGGATGACCGTGCCGTCCGCACCTTTCACGCCTGCCACGTCGGTCAGGAAGATCAATGCATTGGCTTGGCATCCCGTAGCGCATGCGGACGCCATCTGGTCAGCGTTCACGTTGTAGTACTCACCATCGGAGCCGAGCGCAAGGCTGGAAATCACAGGGATTCCATCGTTGTCCCAGATCGCCTCGATCCAGCGTGAATCGACCGAGCTGATCTCGCCAACAAATCCAAGATCGGTTCCATTGGTCTTTTTCTTGCGAGCCAGAAATGCCGCCCCGTCTCCACCGCACAACCCAACCGCAGCCTGTCCAGTAGCGGTGATCGCAGCCACAAGTTGCTTGTTCACGCGCCCGGCCAGCACCATCAGCGCAACGTCACGCGTATCGGAATCGGTAACGCGCAATCCATTAATGAAAGTTGACTTTTTGCCCATCAGCGCCAGCGTCTGTGTTAACGCCTTACCTCCGCCATGCACGACGGCCACCTTGTGTCCTTCGGCTGCGAGGTCTGCGATGGCCTGGGCGCATTTCTTCAACAGCGCCTTATCTTCCAGCGCCGCACCACCGATTTTCACGACGAGTCTCATCATTAGAATCCTTCTTTCTCGCTCCAACCGAACATTACGTTCAAGTTTTGGAGCGCCTGGCCAGCAGCGCCCTTCATCAGGTTGTCCAGGCAAGACACCATGATGAGTCGCTTTCCCTCCGGGGCCAGTTGAAACCCCACATCACAATAATTTGTGCGCACCGAGTATTGAATCTGCGGCAGCTTGCCATGCCCAAAAACGCGTACCCATTGGGCGCCTCCGTAGAACTCGCGTAGCACGGCTTCAATTTCGATCGAGGTAACGGGCCTGGTGAGCCCTAGATAGATCGTCGAAAGAATGCCGCGTGGAATCGGCAATAAGTGTGGGGTAAAAATGAGTTCGTCAGCATGTATTCCCGCCTGTTCCAGAATTTCGCCTGTGTGACGATGTCCAAAAACTGAATATGCCGAAAAATTATCGGCGGCCTCCACAAAGTGCGTCTTCTGCGTGGGCTTTTTGCCCGCCCCTGAGACGCCTGACTTACAATCGCAAATCACGCCCCGTGCCGTATCTACCAGCCCCGAGCGCATCATCGGCGCCAGGGCCACGATCACCGAAGTCGCGTAGCAACCCGGATTTGCTACTAGCTGCGCGCCGCGAATCTCATCGCGATGCAACTCCGGGAGTCCGTAAACCGCGCTCTGGTCTAACTCCGCTGCCAGCGCCGGGTTGTGATCAACAAAACCATATACCGCGCGATTTGCCGCTTCCTTCAGCCGCCACGCGCCGCTCAAATCGACAATACGCAATCCTCTTGCAAGAGCCTCTGGCACCATCTCCCGTGAAAGCTCGTGCGGTGTGGCCAGAAACAATACGTCAACTCCGCGCGATTTCAGCAGTTCCCACGAAAACGGTTCCAGCGGATACGTTTTGTCACCTGCCAGCTCCGGATATACCGTTTCCAGAGGTTGTGCTGCTGCGTCCTGTTCGCGCGTCAAAAACAGCGGTGTTGCCATGTGCGGATGCCGGAGCAACAATTTCGCCAACTCGAATCCTGCGTACCCAGTGGCGCCCATCACGGCGGCTTGCACTTTTGCCGCGCTCACTGCATCATCCCTTTGACCCGAAGTGAAATTCTGTGTGCGTTTTTCTTATTCTGTGAAATCACCAGGATCGTATCGTCTCCACCCACCGTGCCTACAATCTCTGCCCAACCTTCGGAATCAATCGCTGCGGCCACGGGTTGCGCCGAGCCAGTAGCGGTCTTGATTACCAGCAGATTCTGGGCCTCGCGAACCTCGATCACAAACTCGCGAACCAGACGCCCTGCCGAGTGATATCCGGGCTCCGCCTGCTGGTCGCCGTGCGAGACGCTGTAACCGTCAGGCGTTTTGACCAGCGCGAGTTCGTTGATATCGCGCGACACTGTGGCCTGGGTTACATCAAAGCCCTGACGCAACAGCATTTTGCGCAATTGCTCCTGGTTCGCAACAGTCCCCTGCTGCACCAGGTCCAGAATCAAGTTTTGACGCGACAACTTCGACATAGGTTTCACGGTCAGCATTATTATTCAATCGACCGTATAAGTATGCATCTTCCATGCAGGACACGTCAAACGTTTTTGCCGTGGGAAGTCTTCTTTTTGCCCAAGGGAACTGTGGAAATTGCGTAGAAACGCCAAGGCGGCCCGAAGGCCGCCTATGCATGCATAAACATTGATTCTCTATCAGTTCGGAACTACTGCGTTTACCCGAGCTTTTCTGCTCCGGGCGACCAACCAGAGCATGTAACCGACCGTGACCAGCCCGCCCACAAACAGAAACAGGAATAATACAATCACGCTTACTTGCGGGCGCACCGCCAGCGCTCCAAGGTCCACATAAGGCTTCAGGTATGCCAACCGCAGCAAGTAGCGCAGGCAAACCATCAGAAAGAGTGTGACCAGCGACATCCCAAAACCAGCATGAACCAGGGGACCAGGTTTCTCCGCCAGACTCCCCAGCAGAATCAATAGCACGGCGCAGATCACCGACATCAGAGCCAGCCCAAAGACCGCTCCCGTCAAGGGATCGCGCAGGAGAGACATTGCAACCTGGCGCGGAATTGCCAGCAGCAGCCACATTCCAAGCAGGAACTGCAACCCGCTGCAAGCCGCGAACACCAAGGCAGAGCGCCGCACAATCCACCGCCCATACTCCGCATCCACCTTCATCTTGCGCATGCCAAGGTGCGCCAATATTGCCGAGAACAGCGCAATTGCACCGTTGACAATATGCAGATAACGAGGAAACACGCTGTGGTCGCCCAGATTCAGATTCGAGCCGTTCGGATGAGCCCGGTACATCTGAAGCCAGCGCTCGGGGCTCTGCATCAAAGTCATGTTATTGACGAAAATGAACGCGATGCCAAGCAGTACGCATACCGAAATCGCCAGCACGCATCCTGCGATTCCCTTCCCTTTTTCCGCCGTGTACGAGAAATAATAAAAGCCGTAGTAAGCCACCATCACAAGGGGAATCACCGTCAGCCAAAGAGCACCGATCAGTATGGAACTCGTGTACAGGAAATTGCCAAAGAGTACTTGGACGAATAGTAGTGCGGCGACTCCAAGGGTCACGGTGAAGGCCAGAAAGGTTGGCAGCATTGTCGCAAGTTCATTTGCCAAGCGGCGTGAGAAGGGATGCTCCGAGTGCCTTCCTCGCAGGTAGTTCCAGAGCGCCCAGATGCTGCCCCCAAGCGCGGAATTCATGGCCGTTACATGGAGGGCAAAGACTACAAGCAGCAGCAACGTAAACAGCCACACTGGTCCCGGAAGGGGCAAGGGATCGACATGCGGGATGGGAAGGGTTTGCACTAGCGCACCTCCTGGCGAGGTTGGGCCGGGCGAGCCAATTGCGAACGTGTAGTGCCGGTCGGCATCTCCGCCGGAGCCGACTTTTGCGGCAATGGAGTGTTTGCCTCGTGCGAGATGTAAAAGGCCAGAGCTTGTGCCTGGTCATCAGGCGCATTGAAGTTCGGCATGTCGCTGTTGATCGAACCGAGTGCCGGGAATATCTCCTGTACCTGGCTGGCCGTCTGTTTCTCAAATGTTCCACGCAGCGGACGGAAGTTTCCGTTGACTGTGTGGCAGTGTCCGCAGCGGGCAGCAAACACTTTCTCGCCAACCTCCAGGCGATTCGCATCCGTGATATTAAACTTCCACGCAGGATTTAGCGAAGCAAGATAACGTCCCAGGGCTTTTCGGTCGTCCTCATTGCCAGCATAGGGAGGCATGGTCCCGCGAAGCACGTGAATGTGTTGCAGAATGTCGGCGGCAAACTCAGCGTCCCAACCATCCACGCGTCGATTCATGCCGCGATATCCGTGGGCGGCATGGCAGCTTCCACACTGCACGTGAAAGAGATTCTCACCGTAGGCCGCACTCGCCGTATCGGTGGTCAGAAGAAAGTTCGCAGTATGGCTTACACCCTTTGCTTGCAGGGATTCCAATTGCCCGGCGCGCAGGTCATTCGCATAGATCACCTGGTTGATGACCCATGGCTTGCGGACGAATTCACGCAGGTACTCACCGGCGCCGATCATTCCCAGTCCGCATATCACCAGCAGCGCCACCACTGGAGCGCGCATCCAGCGCGGCTTCCAGACGCCACACACCAGTGCAATCGCCATGGCCAGTAGCGTAAAACTCACGCCGCCGCGAATCGCATGGCGCACCCCGGTCAGCACTCCATTCAGATACAACTGAGAAAACTGTGGAATCTTCCCGAAGTACCACCACAGCGAAAGTGGCAGCACCATTCCGCCCACCATCATCCAGAGTGCAGCCCAGCGTGCCACCTTTTCACGACCCTCGTGCTTGGGCAACGTAATGTAGCCGAAGATGCCGGCCAGAATGAAGCTCACGGCCGTGCGTGCCACCAGGGAGGGCAGAAAAGTGGGATTGAACATCCCATCCCAAAAGCTGTGGGTTTCAATCCAGCGCCCGGGGGTCAGCATGAAAGTGAGTATGCCGTTGATTACGAACAGACTCATCCAGGCGGCAACGAAGTAGATCCAACCGATGATCAGGTGGTCGCGTGCGGGCAGGCTATCCCAGGTTTTGGCGTAAATGATCGCTGCAGCGATCTCAACAAAAAAGAAGACCCACTCGATCGCCCAGGCCCACACAAAGGTGTGGATCAGCGTCGATGTCGCCTCTGGGCTGACCAGTCCAATGGTGAACCAGATGCCTACGCCGCTGATCGCTCCAAAACCAGGGTAAGCAGCGCAAAAAAAGTCGAGTGGCGGCGGCAATAATCGAGCAATGCAGCGTCTTTCTTTCGCCGCGCGAAGCTTTCGGTGACGACAAGAAAAAAGCCGCCTCCGACAGCAAAGTGCGAGACAAAGACGTGCAGCACCGCGACCAGGGCAATCAACATGCCGCCTGGGATCGCGAGTTGCCAGTGTGGATAGTTCAAGGGGCAGTCTCCGGCAAGGCGAACGAGTCTTCTGTATCTTCCACCCCAAGCCGCATTCAACGCAAATTTGAAAACAACCTGGGATCCTACGAGTCGATTCATCCCAGGATGGAAGCGCCGGGATGAATCGCTTTCTTCTCGCAGGTGGACTGGGCGCTCGGAGAGGCACCCCTTTCGCGGGTTACGACCCGATTCGCGAAGCTAGCTCTTGAAGTAATCAGCGTTGTGCTTCGCTGCGTCAAGTTTATCGGCAGGAAGCTCATCAGCGGCGAAGATCGAATTGGTGGGGCACTCTGCTGCGCAGGCACCGCAATCCATGCACTCGTCAGGATTGATATAGAGCTGGGTTGCTGCTTCATAGGCCGCGCTATCGGCGGCGGGATGAATTGCCTCTGAAGGACATGAATCCAAACAAAGATTATCTTTCTTACAAGTATCGGTGATTACGTAAGCCATTAAAGTTCTCCTTAGCGCAACTCCGGGTTCAACGTATCTGGATTGGGAGATCGATCCCTGCGCGCATATTGATCATAACGGATTAGGACACCACTGGCTCTGTGATTTAAATCACTTTTGGTCTCGATTTGACGCAAAATTTGGATGAGTCATGGCCCGAAGGTCTTCTGGAGACAGTCCCGCGCCGCGTAAAGTGCGCAGAGAAAGCGCGTCGTGTCGCTTGGCCAGTCGCACTCCATTCTGGTCCGTGATCAACGCACAGTGGTAGTGTTCCGGAATGGGAAAGCCGAGTGCCCGCTGCAGTAGAATCTGCCGGGCGGTCGAACGCAGCAGGTCTGCGCCACGCACCACCTCACTTACGTGCATTGCGGCATCATCCACCACAACCGCTAATTGGTAGGCCGGAACGTCATCGCGCCGCCACACCACAAAATCGCCGAAGTCGCGACCAGCCTCAAAGCATTGCGCGCCCATTCCTCGATCCACGAACGCGATGCACTCGCCATCCGGAACGCGAAAGCGCCAGTTCACCCCACCGGGAGCCACGGCTATCCGGCGCTTGCTTCGGCATGTCCCAGGATAAAGTGGTTCATCATTGTCATCGTGAGGCGCGCTGGCGGACTCCGCCAGTTCCTTGCGGGAGCACGTGCAGGGATAGATCCATCCTTCGTTGAACAATTTTCGCCACGCATCCAGATAGAATTCGCGCCGTTCGCTCTGTGCATAGGGGCCAAATGGGCCGCCCACGTCCGGGCCTTCCTGCCAGGAAATTCCGAACCAACGCAGATCTTCCAGCATAGCGTCTGCGAACTCGGAGCGGCAGCGCTGCGCATCCAGGTCTTCGTTGCGACAAATCAGAACGCCCTCGTGCTCCTGCGCTCGCTCGAACGCCCGCCAGAATGTCTGGGCATGCCCAAGATGCAAGTAACCCGTTGGGGAAGGAGCGATGCGTCCGCGATATTGGTGGGCTGTTCCCATCGCGGTAATTCTATCGCCGTATTCACCTTGTTGCGCAGAATCAAGCTCGTTCGACGATTTCCCGCGCCTCGCTCACCGCACTCAGTATCCCGGCAAACGAATCGATCGCGAACAACTTCTTATGAATTTCGTCGACCTTTACGGTAGTGTTCAACACTTCGGCAACGCTGAAATCCCGAATCTCGCAACCGCCCGAAAGCACGTTGGTGCACTCCGCCTGCGACGAGGCAACACCTGAGCCATACACCTTAACGGTGCCGTCCTGTCTGATCAAGCCGAATTCAAACGTGTACCAATAAAGGCGACCCATGAGTTCGAGTTTCTCCTCGCTCTCCATGGAGACGCACACGCGCCCGTACTCCGCTACGGCATCGGCGAAGCTCTGTTCCGCAAACATCGGAAGATGCCCCAGCGCGTCGTGCAGAATGTCCGGCTCCGGCGTGTAATCCATCGACTCGCGGCTGCGCAGCCAGGTGGTGGTCGGGAACTGCCGGGCTGCCAGCATCTCGAAAAACGCGCGGGACGGCATGAATCCCGAAACCGGTTGCACCTCCCATCCCGTGCGCTTCGCCAGCCGCTCGCTTATCTCCGGGAGATGGGGGATGCGCCGCTGCTCAAGGCCTAGAGCGCGCCAGCCTTCCAGATATTCGCGGCAGGCACATTGCTCCAATTGCGCCATGCGCCGCTGCACCAATTCGCTCCACAGCAGATGCTGGTCGGCCGTATATTTTGTGTAGTCCTGCTCAATCAGAAACGGTTTCGCCGCGACTAGCCCGGTATCATCCAAGCTTCGCATTGGTCACCTCACGCCTGCCCCTACTGCACCGGGGTTGATATCTGAGATGCCGCGACCGAACAATAGGGACGGCACTTCGAGGATAATGCCTCTTGGCGCGTGCCATTCTGCGTCAAACTTGTTAGGCTGTCTTGCGGAGACTCTCCCATGTCTAATTTCAACGATCAGCCCGAGATTCGTATCCAAAACTCCGACGACTATCGCGAAGGCTATGCCAACAGCGTGCAAGTGCGCATGAGCGTGTGGGATTTCTTCCTCGCCTTCGGAAAAGCTCTACCCGGAAATGGACCCGGCATCGATCTGCTCAACTTTCAAGGAATCTACTTGAGCCCGCAACAGGCTAAGGCGTTGTCACTCATGCTGCAGCAGAATGTCGCGAACTACGAGCAGACCTTCGGCGAAGTCAAGCTCGATCCGCAATTTGCGCAAAACGGCCCCATCCACTAGAGCCATGCCCCGCAAGACGCCGCACCCTACCTCCGGCGCTTCGCTGGCTCCGGCACTGTTGGTTTTCGCTGGCTTGTTTGCTGCGCTCTGGCTGACGCACCTTCCGCTGTTGCGATTGCCATATTTCTGGGATGAGGCCGGATATTTTATTCCGGCCGCGCGCGACATTCTTCTCACCGGCGACCTTATCCCGCACACCACGCTTTCGAATGCCCATCCTCCACTCGTCATGCTGTGGCTGGCCCTCTGCTGGAAGCTGACCGCCTACTCGCCACTGGTTACCCGCACGGCCATGCTGCTGGTAGCCGCCTTCGGGTTCACTGCGCTCTGGTTGCTGGGGCGGAGGGTGGCGAGCGCTCCAGTGGCAGCGGCAACCGTGGTGCTTACCGCAATGTCGCCAACAATTTTTTCGCAGTCCGTTATGGCACAACTGGATATTGCCGCATTCGCGCTCGTGCTTTGGACCCTGTATTCGCACATTGCCGGTCGGCGTTGGCAGGCAATTATCTTTGCAGCCCTCGCGGCCGTGGCGAAGGAGACCACGGTGGCCGTTACCCTTACCCTGTTCGGAGCCGACCTGCTGGGTTGGTGCGTCTACCGCTGGTGGCCCGCGCTGGCGGGCAAGTGGTGCCTGCCGCGTCGGTCCCCGCTGCAGTGCTCTGCCTACCTCCTGGCACTACTGCCGCTGGTGGGTTGGTACGCATATCACTTCCACCGCACAGGGCATGTCTTCGGCAACCCAGACTATCTGCGCTACAACGTGGGTGCCACCTTGACGCCCGTGCGCATCGGGTTCGCCGGATTGATGCGCCTTTGGCACGCTACGGGATATATGAACTTATTCGTGCTCACTTCAGCGGCGCTGCTGCTGATCTGGGACGGGCGGCGATACACTCGGATTCTACGGAGTCAGCAAGCGCAGCAGCCAATTAGCCAGCAGCAGCCCCACATTCGCCAAAAGATGGCGGATGTGGGCCACGTGTCAGAGCCCATCGCTGCCAACGTTCAACTGCTACTTGCCGCGGTTGTGCTCGCACAGGTGGCGGAGTTTTCCGTTGTGGGCGGAGCGCTGCTGGCGCGTTACATGATCCCGGCGATTCCGCTGGTGATTCTGCTGGCGGTGAATGTTTTGCGAAGATACGCGCCGAGATGGCAATGGTGGGTAGCCGGATGTGCGGCTGCGTTCCTGGCGGCACTGTTCTTCAATCCTCCGTGGTCCATCTCGCCAGAGGACAACCTGACCTGGGTGCAGTATGTGCGTATGCATCAGCAGGCTGCACGCTACGTTGAGCGGCACTACCCGCAAGACCGCATTCTCACCGCCTGGACTGCCTCGGACGAATTGAACCGGCCTTTCCTCGGCTACGTCGCCAAACCGCTAAGCATCGTGCGTCTGGAGAATTTCAGCGCTGAGGAAATTCTGCGGGCGCAGCAGCAGCCGGAAAGCTTCGAGGTGGTGGTCGCGTTCTCCACGAAATACGAACCGCCGCACGGTATCTTCCAACGCATTCCCGGTTGGGCGTACCTGCAAACTCGCTACTTTGATTTTCATCGGGATCTACCGGCAGCGACAATTGCAAGGATGCTGCATGGGCGCATCGTCTGGCAGGAGGCGACGACAGGCGAGTGGATAGCGGTGATCGAAATCGAGAAGATAAGGAATGCGGAGTTCAAGGTCCCAGAGTTAAAGGCTTCAAAGTTGGCGAGCGCACCTTCTTCGCTCCCCGATATTTACAATGAGCTCAATCGACTGAGAGAGGGAGTATTGCATTGATCGTTGCTGGCGTGATGAGCGGAACCTCCGCGGACGGCGTGGACGTAGCCCTGGTGCGATTAACAGGGCGGGGCTTTCGGACGCGCTTCGAACTGATCTCGCATCAGGCGTTTCCCTACCCCGTAGCGGTGCGTGAGGCTGTCTTGGCGGCGATGAATGCGCCATCGATTGCGGCAAGTGAGTTGGCGCGTCTGAACTTTCTGCTGGCAGAGATTTATGCCGATTGCGTGCGGCGGACGATACAGAGTGCGGGCGTTACTTGCGACCTGGTGGGCTGCCATGGGCAAACGATTTATCACCAGGGGAAGGCTGCAAAGTATCTGGGGCGCAACATTGCCTGCACCTGGCAGATTGGCGATGGTTCGGTGCTGGCCACGCGCTTGAAAATTCCAGTGGTGAGCGATTTTCGTCCTGCAGACATGGCTGCAGGAGGTTTGGGAGCGCCGTTAGTTCCTTTCCTCGACTTTCTGGTGTTTCGCCATGCGCGCCGAGGACGGATTGTGCAGAACATCGGAGGAATCGGCAACCTGACGGCGATTCCCGCGGCGGCGAGGATCGAACAGGTGCGTGCCTTCGATACAGGTCCGGGCAATATGGTAATCGACGCGGTTTGCGAAAAGCTCTTCGGAAAACCGTTTGACGATGAAGGCCGGTTGGCTGCGAAGGGGCAGGTACTCGGCAAAGTGCTTACCTCCAGGATGAAAGATCCATTCTTCCGGCGCACGGGACCCCGCACGGCTGGACGCGAAGAGTTTGGCCGTGAATATGTGCGCGGGTTTCTGAAACAGTGCGGGCGAGCGGATAAGCACGATATCCTCGCAACGGCAACGGCGTTAACAGCGCGATCGATCGGCGTCGCGGTTCGAAGGCTCTCGAAGCTTGATCGATATCACGATCTGTTTGTCTCGGGTGGAGGCACTCGCAATTTAACGCTGATCGAGATGCTTCGCGCGGATGTAGAAGAACTTGGCGTCCAGGTGTTGCCTACCGACGCAGTGGGAGTGCCTTCGCCAGCCAAAGAGGCGATAGCGTTCGCCGTGCTCGCTTATCAGACGTGGCATCGCGAGGTTGGAAACGTTCCCGGAGCAACCGGTGCGGAATGCGGGGTGATTCTGGGCAAGGTGAGCTATGCGTAGGTGCGCGACACCTCAGGGCTTGGTACCAGCAGGGGTGACATCCCACATCTGCCAGAAGCAGGCAGATATGGGGCACCTGCACCTGTTCGTTCCGTATGCTGAAGTTCAAGAACAAAACCAAAAACAAGGTCAACTACCCCACCCTAGCCAAAAGAAGGCTAGGATGGGGCACCCTCGTGTGCTCCTTTCTGCTCACCCTCGTGTGTTCCTCTTTGCGTTCCTTTGCACGCTCATGGTGCTTGTGCTTTCTGGATGCACACGGAACAAACCTGATGCGAATACGGCAGTGATGCTGATTGAAAGCTCGCCGCTGAATCTGGATCCCCGGATCGGCACAGATGCGCAGTCAGAGCGGATCGGTGAGCTGATGTTTGAGGGACTGGTGCGCAGGGACGAAAGCTTCGAACTGAAACCGCGACTGGCCGAGAGCTGGGAGGTTCCCGATCCACTCACCTACATTTTCCATCTACGGCATGACGTGCACTTTCACAGTGGGCGGCCGATGACCTCAGCCGATGTGAAGTGGACGCTGGACTCGCTCCTCAGTGGAAAGCTGCGCTCGGCAAAGAGCAGCGCTTACCGGTACGTCGACCGCGTGGAAGCCCCGGACGATTTCACCGTGATCCTCCGATTGAAGGAGCCATTCGCCGCATTGCTCTGGAATCTGTCAGACGGAGCGCTGGGAGTGGTTCCAAACGGAGCGGGGGAGGAACTGGCAAAGCACCCGATCGGAACAGGCCCATTCTGTTTTGTCTCCGAGACTCCGGATCGCGAGGTGGTGATTGAGCGATACGAGCAGTACTGGGGCAAGCGGGCGGGGTTGGCGCGGGTACGCTTCAATGTTGTTCCTGACGCGACGACAAGGGCGCTGGAGTTGCGCAAGGGCTCGGCCGACGTGGAGATCAACGCCTTGTCCGGGGACACAATTCAGGCCTTGCAACGTATGCCGCAACTTGTAGTGGAGCACGCGCCTGGGACAAGCTACCAATACTTTGCCATGAATCTTCGCGATCCGATTTTGAAGAACGTGCTCGTGCGGCAGGCCCTGGCGTATGCAATCGACCGTGAGACGCTGATTCACTACCTCTGGCATGACATGGCCCGCCCTGCGAACAGCGTCCTGCCTCCACAACATTGGGCATACGATGCGAAGGCCAAGAACTATTCCTATGACCCGGCGATGGCTCGCAAGTTGTTGGACGAGGCTGGATACCACGCGGGCGCGGATGGCGTGCGCTTCCACCTGGTGATGAAGACTTCGACCGATGAGACAACACGATTGCTGTGCGCCGTGTTGCAACAGCAAATGCGCGAGGTGGGTATTGCGCTGGACATCCGCAGCTATGAATTTGCTACGTTTTACGCCGACGTGGTGAAGGGCGCATTCCAAGTGTATTCGCTGCGCTGGGTGGGGGGCAGCAATCAAGACCCAGACGTATTCGAGAACGTCTTTGACAGTGCGAGCTTTGCTCCTAAAAGGGCCAACCGCGGACACTACTCGAATCCGGAGGTGGACGCGCTGATCGCCGAGGGGCGGCGCAGCGTTGACGAAAAAAAGCGTGCTGCCTTATACCGTCAGATTCAGGAGATACTCAACCGAGATCTGCCGTATGTGAATTTGTGGTGGTCGGATGATGTCCTTGTGCACACACGGCGTCTGGAAAACGTACGACTCACACCTGCCGGAAATTATGATTTTTTGAGAGATGCGACGCTGTCCCGTTGAGCCAGATGTTCTCAGAAAATTAACCTTACAGGTGTTCCGGCGCCCGCGGTTTGAGATAGAATGTACCCAATCAAGTGGGGACAGATGCCAAAATTTGAAGAATGCCTACAACGGCTCGAAGTAATCGTCAAGGAAATGGAAAAGGGCGATTTACCTCTCGAGCAGTCGTTGAAGCTCTTTGAAGAAGGCGTCGCGCTATCGGGCTCCTGCCGAAAGGAACTTGAAGAGGCTGAAGGAAAGATCGAAATCCTCTTGAAGCAAGACGGAAAGCTAAGAACGGAAGCATTCGGCGAGAGCAAAGAAAACACGTTAGCGAAGTAAGACAAGCTGGACAAATCCTATCCGCTGTAAGAAATGTAAGAATCGAATAAACCTCTTTCCGACCCGCCACGACGGAAGGCGCACTCAGTAATGGGAGGGGATATGCCGTCGCCTACAGTTGTAATTGCCCAGAACGATCCCTGCATTGCGCAAGAATTGGAGAAGAACCTTTATGCGCACTTTGCCCGCGTAGCCATGGCAAAAAATGCCATGGAGCTGCACACAATGCTGCTGCGCAATGAAGCTCGAGTGGCAGTACTTGATCTGGAATTAGTGAACCTGGTTGAAGTAAACAAGCTTGCAAGCACTTTTGACGATTTGATTGTTGTATGCACCCATCGCTCACCGGACGAGCGTATGTGGATGGCTGCACTTAAAGCTGGAGCCGTTGAGTTTTGCCATCCGCAAGACCTTCGCTCGATTCTCCGCGCAACGCGCACGGGAAAGAAGCACCGCATGGCATCCGCAGCCTGAGGTTGAAGTGGAGCTCCGCAGCCCTGCATGGCGCAGGGCTTTTTAGTTGGAGATTGGATGGGAGCCGGCGTTCTGTAGCACAACCACCGTAAAGCGCACTGGCATCCGGTGCACATCGGCTGTTACACTTTTGAGCGTCCATGCTCAAAGAAACTTTGCTCCAAGGTCAGAAGATGGCGGACGCTGCGCTGGAACGATTATTGCCGGCAGCGACGCAATATCCGAGTTCCATCCACCAAGCTATGCGCCACAGCGTATTTGCCGGCGGCAAACGGCTGCGTCCCATTTTGTGCATGGAGTCCGCGCGGATGGTGAGCGGCGCGATCCCGGAAGGGGTCGATGAACTGGGGGCGGCGATTGAAATGCTGCATACGTATTCCCTGGTGCACGACGATCTACCGGCGCTCGACAACGACGATCTGCGACGCGGCCGGCCTACGTGTCACAAGGCTTTCGGCGAAGCGACGGCGATCCTGGCTGGGGACGCATTGCAGACCCAGGCCTACGAAGTGATGGCTCGACTGAAATGCCCGGCCGAGGCAAGAGTACGGATTGTTGAGGAACTGGCGCACGGCACGGGAACCATCGACGGCATGATCGGTGGACAAGTGGTGGACCTCGAGTCTGAACACGTACGGCCCGATCTACCAACCCTGGAATACATTCATCGCGCAAAGACCGGCGCGCTGATTGTCTCTTCCCTGCTGACAGGTTGTTATTTCGTGGGCGCAAAAGCCGTCGAGGTGCAGCGCGTACGCGAATTCGGACGCTCGGCAGGACTGGCCTTCCAGATTGCAGACGACATTTTAGATGTAACGCAGACGAGCGAACAGCTGGGAAAAACTGCGGGCAAAGATCAAGCGGCGGAGAAAGTCACGTATCCGGCATTGTTTGGGCTGGCGAAGGCCGAGGAGATGGCTGCACAACTGATCCGCACAGCCTGCTCGTCATTGGATAGCTTTGGCGAGCGAGCCAATACGCTGAAGGAGATTGCACACTACCTCGTCGAGCGGAAGAAATAGCAAGGCGCCTGGGGAATTTCAGGTGGGAAGTTCTTCTGTAAACGAGCGAATCCCGAGGTTTGCGAACCCATTCACCTCGACCAGCAGCTTGCGTTAGACCCTTACCAGACCTGCTCTCGTTGCTTCCAGCTTATTAGGCTGGCCGCCCCGCGCGGCCCCTGTTCGGGCTCCGGGCTTACCGACCAATCGGGCAAACCGACTCGTTCCTCGGGATTCTATCTTGCCTTTCACAGTCTCTTGTTCGCCTCAACCAGCGGCTCGCTATAGACCCTTGCGGCCCCTCGAAGGCTTCATCGTCGGATGTCGTTCATCAGCAGGCCTGCCAGTTCGCGGCCGGCAAGCCGTCGGGCAAATCAGTGCGAGCTGACCGCCCATTTGCGCCGGATTGCGTCCGGCGCGCGGCCCAATAGCCTTGCGACTATCGAGCACCTGAACAGCTTACGCGGCTCAGGCCCTGTCGCCTTGCGGGCGTCAGGCTTGATTCCCTCTCCACACCGCCGTGCCAAGAAGGAGATGCAAAGGCTTTCACCCTCGCGTCGCGGGACCGCCGTCCCTGGTTTCCAGCAACTGCCGTTGCCAGATTCGCTGATGACTTCCAAGTCCGTCGATGGCCTAAGTGAGCTCGTTTGAGCCCCGGACTCACCACCAACCGGGAAAACTTTGGAAACTGTCAAAGAACGAGTCTGTTGTACCGCAACCAGAAAAAGAGTCAAGAAAACATTGCTGATTTTAAGTGCTTTGTTTTCAATTGAGTGCAGCTCATCCACAGGCCGGTGCATTAAATTTTGTGCAGAGGCCCGAATAAAAGATACAAAGACGTGGGGGAAAGAGCTACTCCGGCTGATTCGGAGAATTGACTGTGACCGCATAAATACAGGGCCAAACGCAATTCGGTGTGATCGTTAGTATGTTTGTGTTCAGAAGCTGCGGGGGCAATGGCGAAGATATATTGACGGTGGAAAAGTTGCCCGCAATCGCGATTCGCGCGGGTCCACAATTTCACGAACTCTCAAGATTCCAAAGTGAACAGTTCGGCAAAAGCGAGGTCAAATAGAAAGGTCAACTACCCCACTTCTGCCAAAACAGGCAGAAATGGGGCGCCAGCGACCGGAATTCACAACACAACTGCTAAACGGCTTGCAGGTTGAGGGCGACTTCGCGCCGAACCCCGGGCTGCATCTCCCAAATCTCGAAATTTTGCTTTCGGGCGGCGGCAGACAGGTCGTGCGGGTTCCCCTTCAGCATGGGGAAAGTGCCGAAATGCATCGGTACCACGATGCGAGGCTTGAGCAGATTACATGCATACTCTGCTTCCCGTATGCCCATGGTGAAGTGGTCGCCCATCGGGAGTAGCGCTACATCAGGCCGGTAAAGGTCGTGAATGATCTGCATGTCACTAAATACCGAGGTGTCGCCTGCGTGGTAGATCTTGAGGCCATTGCTGAATTCGAGGACGTATCCACAGGCTTCGCCGCCATAAACCATAGAACCGTCGTCTTCCTGAATGCCGCAGGAATGCACGGCGTGCACCATTGTGATCTTTACCCCAGCGACCTCCTGTGTGCCTCCCTTATTCATGGGTGAGATGTTCTTGGCACCCTTGCGACCGAGCCAGGAGGCAAGCTCGTAGATTCCCACAACGGTTGGCTGAAGTTTGCGGCAAATGTCAACTGCATCGCCGATGTGGTCGCCATGTCCATGAGTGCAGAGGAGCACGTCTACCTTGGATTGATTCTTTTCCGACGGGGGACAGAGCGGGTTTTGGGTGATCCACGGGTCGATGAGAAAGGTTTTGCCTTCGGGAGATTCGAATTTGAAGGTTGAGTGACCAAGCCAAGTCAAATAGGTAGGCTTCATTCTCGTTCCTCTTTCCTTTCAATTTATGCGGCGTTCTTTTCCTCGCTGCTGGAATCGGATGCCAGACGCGGCTCCGACTCTTTCCACTGCTCATAGCCTCCGGCAAGCGAATGTACATTACGGAACCCCATGCGTTGAAGCATATACGCGGCGAGGGCAGAACGGCCACCTGCCCGACAATAGAGCACAATCTTGTGGTCCTTGTCAGTGGTCACCTGGTCGATCTTTAACTCCAGCACACCGCGCGGGACCGTGGCAGCCCCGGGAATGGTTCCGTTCTGAAAATCTTCGGGTTCGCGCACGTCAATCAGCGAAAAGTCTTCCCCGGTGGTTTTCATCTGGCGCAGAGTCTCGGGAGAAATCTCATGCACGTCGCGCTTAATTTCATCTACTAACTGCTTGAATTCGGGCATCGTCATGTGTGTGCCTCCTCTTGTCGTGGCCGTATCCCACAATCAGATGCTTCGCCTCCCCGGGAGATGCAACATGGGAGGAAATATGAAATCGTTCCATGCATCTGCTAAATTTTGTATAACCGCGACGGTTTGAGACGGCTATCGTGAGACGGACACCCCACGCCCTGCACAATCCTCGATGATAGAATCCGGATGCAGTGCGGCTGAACTCTGCGGGGCTGTGCCGTCCAGAAATTTGCAATGGCAAACGAAATTCAATCCGGAGAACAACGCGAGACTGTGTCGGCCCCGATGGAGAGCTTCCTCCTTGAGGTTGCAGACGCTGTCAACACCACACTCGACCTGGAGACGCTGATGCGACGGGTCGCTGAGTTGGTGAAACGCATCATCAACTACGACATCTTCGCAATCCTATTGCTGGATGGGCGGCGACAGGAGTTGCGCGTTCGCTTCCAGGTAGGGCACCCGCCAGAGGTGGCTGAGCGCATTCGCGTGAAAGTTGGATCCGGGATCACCGGGATGGCGGCCCTGCGTGGAGAAGCCGTGCTGGTGAATAACGTGCTTCAGGAACCTGTGTACATTTCCAGCGGGGCCAAGATTCTGTCTGAATTGGCCGTACCGCTGATTGTGAAGGGCCGCGTCATCGGGGTCATTGACGTAGAGGCTTCAGAGAGCAGTTTTTTCTCTGAGGAACATCGCAGCGTGCTGATGTTGATTGCATCGCGGGTGGCGATTGGCGTAGAGAACGCACGACTCTACACGCGTGTGGCGCGGCAGGCCAAGCAGCTTGTGCTACTGAATGAGATCAGCCGCGAGCTTACGTCGATTCTGAACCTGGACCAGCTCTTCGAGCGTATCGGGGAACTACTCTTGCGGTTGATGGATTACCAGATGTTCTCCATTCTTCTATTGAATGCCAAACGGACGAAGTTGCAACATCGATTCTCGCTTCGCTTCAAGGAGAACGTGCAAATCAAGCGCGATATTGCGCTGGGGCGGGGACTGGTGGGCTACGCGGCAGAGCAGAACTTGTCCGTTGTGGTTCCGGACGTTACCAGCGATGATCGCTATATTCCGCTGAATCCTGAGACGATGAGCGAGTTATGCGTGCCCCTGGTTCTTAAGGGCGAGGTCATTGGCGTGCTTGACCTTGAGCATACCCGTCGCAATTACTTCACCGAGGAGCACGCGCGCATGGTGAAAACCCTTGCGGCGCAAGTTGCAATTTCGATTGAGAATGCACGGCTGTACGAGAAGATTGAGCGTCAGGAACTGCGTCTGGAAAAGGACCTGCTCTTAGCACGGGAGTTGCAATATCGCCTGCTTCCTCAGAAGGTTCCGCAATCAGGCAAGGCAGAGCTTGCGGCGCGATCGATTCCGGCACGCAGAATTGGCGGCGATTTTTATGACTACGTTCCCTATGCAGGGACGGAGTTGACGGCGCTCGCCATTGGCGACGTAAGCGGGAAAGGCGCGCCGGCGGCGATTTACGAGGCACTGGTAAGCGGAATTCTGCAATCGCACGCCACAGAAGAACCGGGTGCGGCAGAGATGCTCGCGGGAATCAACCTGTCGCTGGCGGAACGTCCGATTGCAGCGCAGTTTGTCTCCATCATTTACGCCTTGTGGGATGAGAGCGAAATGACGCTCCGGATCGCAAACTCCGGCCTGCCCTATCCCTACCGCTGTGGCAAGGACGGAAAAGCCGAGCTAGTCGAAATCGGCGGGCTACCGCTTGGCCTGTTTCAGACGGCAGAGTACGATGAAGTTACGTTTCGAGCGGTTCCCGGCGATGTCTTTCTGTTCTTCAGCGACGGTATTCCGGAAGCACAGAATGAAGCGGGCGTGGAATTTGGCATGAAACGGCTGGCCCGCGTGCTGGAGAGCCATCGTAAAGGCTCTGCCAGCGAAATTGTGGATGCGGTGTTTGAGCACGTGAATGCGTTTGTAGGCAATGTGGAAGCGTTCGACGACCAGACGGTCGCAGTATTGAAAATCAAGGAAATGAAAAAAAAGAAGTGACCATTCGCAAAGGCTCCCCTGAGGAGCGTCCCCCGGCTTTTACCTATATCGGCAGCGGCTCGCGTCGAACTTTATGCTGTGAACAAGTTGAAGTGGAGCGCCTGGCGCGACGTTTTGGAACTCCCCTCTATGTCTACTCGGCCACGGCGATACGGGCGCGTGTAGCTGCGTTTGAGCGTGCGTTTGAGAAACAATCGCACACTCTCTGCTACTCCGTGAAAGCAAACTCAAACCTAGCGCTGCTTAGGTTACTGGCTTCGCTGGGCTGCGGCTTTGACGTGGTGAGTGGCGGCGAGTTGCAGCGCGTTATGTGCGCAGGCAAGAATGCAGCGGCGGGAGTTGTGTTCTCAGGCGTTGGCAAAACGGCCGCCGAGATGGATGCTGCGCTCGAAGCCGGGATACTTTTGTTCAACGTGGAGAGCGAGGCCGAACTCACGCTACTGGGTGCCCGCGCCGCAAAGTTGAAAAAGACCGCGCGCATCGCCTTCCGCGTGAATCCTGATGTGAAGGCCGAAACCCATCCGTATATCAGCACCGGACTGCGTCAGCATAAGTTTGGCGTGCCCATTGCCGAGGCCCGCGAACTGTATCGCAAGGCAGCCGCCTATAGGTATCTTGACCCGGTGGGTGTGAGTGTACACATTGGATCGCAGATCACCGACGTGAAGCCCTTTGCCGAGACAATGGAACGGGTGCTCGGCCTGGTGCGCGACCTTACCGACGACGGTCTGAATATCAGTTTTGTAGACGCAGGCGGCGGGCTGGGCATTTGTTACCAACATTCAAAAGGCGGAGAGCCGAGCGGCGTGGAGTTTGACCGTAGCGTAAAGGCCTATGCGGAGGCCCTGACGAAGCCGCTGCGGCGCACGGGACTACATCTGCTGTTAGAGCCGGGGCGATCGATTGTAGCTGCCGCAGGCGCCCTGCTCACGCGCGCGCTATACGCGAAAGAAAACGGTGGCAAGCAATTCCTAGTGGTGGATGCGGCGATGAACGATCTGGTCCGTCCTTCTCTTTATGGCGCACATCATGAGATTGTTCCGGCAACCCCGCGCAAGAGCTCTGCCGACACCATGAGCGGAGTGATGGACGTGGTCGGCCCGGTGTGCGAGACCGGAGATTTTTTCGCCCGTGAGCGCAACATGCCTCCTGTGGCTTCAGGTGATTTGCTGGCGATTCTGGATGCAGGCGCGTACGGCATGAGTCTGTCCTCGAACTACAACACGCGTGGGCGTGCAGCCGAGGTTCTGGTGGACGGAAAAAGAGTGCAGCAAGTGCGCAGGCGCGAAAGCTTCGAAGATATGATTCGCGGGGAGATATAAGGCTCGCCTAAACGTACTCACAGAACTCTATCTCAGCGGCTCGACGAAGAAGATAAGACCGCGTTCATCTGTCATCGCGCCAACCCGTTTGCATGGGGCATCTTTTTTCGTTGCTGTAATGAAGTAGGAGTTGCCATCCGACCCCAGAACAATTCGGAGAGTATATCCGGGCAATGGGTCATCTGCCGTGCCAATTCCGACTGAACCTTCGACCGGCAGCAAGTACTCCCTATCTGCCGCGAGTTTCTTAGTCTCCTCGAAGTTCATCAACTCTGACATCGAGGCATAGCGCTTGTTCACGGCGTAATAACGGACTTCCGCGGTATTCATCACGCGAATCGCTCCAACCAAGGCTCCTTGCGCCTGACGTGGCGAACTGCATGTTTGCGCAGAATCCTGTGCGAATATTAAGTGGGCAGTGGCAAACAGCAGGATAAGCAGGGCGAGTCGCTTCATGTTGGCTCCTTGCGCCAAAGCTAATGTGAGCGATTCTAATTCAAAGTGGTTGCCTGCAACGGGGGCTTGTGTCCAATTGGGCCATCCGCGAAATTCAAGGTAGTTAAGAGTATCGCCGGATTGCCTGCGGCGAACGGTGTGGCTACTCTGTTTACACAATGGTACCCGAACCTTTTCTACCGGATGAAGGCACGCTCACAGTATGTACATGGTGTGGCGGACGGCTTGGACAGACCGTGATGCCGCCGGGCAGTGCGACGGTGTTCTGCTCGCGGCGCTGCGAGATAGAAGCCAACTTTTGGCTCTACCAGGAGTTTTGCGTCATCGAGATTACGAATCCGCTGCAATCTGCCGAGGGACACTGCGATAGTCCTTAGCGGCTAAGGCTTGGTGCGTGGGCGGACCGATAGACAATTCTGCCTCCGACGACCGTCAGTTCAACCGTAACGTTGCGGATTGCCTTGGGTTCAATCGCAAACACATTGTCGCCGAGCAGAATCACGTCCGCCAGTTTTCCGGCAGTGATACTTCCCTTTTCCTTCTCCTGAAATTCTGCGTAAGCCGAACCGAGAGTGTATGTCTCAATGGCTTCGGCGACGGTCAATTTCTGCTCGGGTATCCAACCCTGCGGATGTTTCCCATCAAGTGTAGAGCGCGTCACAGCGGCGTAGATGCTGGTCAGCGGCTCCAGCGGCTCGACCGGCCAGTCGGTTCCAAAGGCGAGGTGGACGTGGTTGTCGAGCATCGAACGCCATGCGTATGAGGTGCTGGCGAGTTCGTGGCTGATGCGCGTTTCTGCCCATTGGCCGTCGTCGATCGCGTGGTAGGGTTGCATTGAGGCTACGACGCCGAGGTCGCGGAAGCGTACAAAATCCTTGGGTGCGACGTGCTGCGCATGCTCGATGCGGAAACGACGGTCGCGTGGGCCATCGTGCTTTTCGACCTCGGCATATAGGTCGAGCACCGTAGAGACCGCCCGGTCTCCGATGGCATGCGTTGCTGCCTGCAGGTTGGCGCGATCGACGCCAAGCAAGTTGCGGAGAATCTTATCGGCCGGGAGCATGTCTGCCGCGAGCAGACCGTGCGACTGCGGAGCGTCACGGTATGGCGCGAACATGTAAGCCGTTGTGGAGCCAAGAGAACCGTCGGCGTAAGCCTTCACCGCTCCATAGCGCAGCCACGAGGAGCCGAAAGCATGGCGCAACCCAAGCTTTGCCTGATCCTCCCAACTGGAAATGGGAGGCGCCACATAGATGCGTACCGCGAGCTCGCCACGCTCAGCAAGCTCGGCGTAGGCAGCCACATCCTCGTAAAGCGGATTCATGTCCTGGACGCTGGTGATGCCAATACGGGCGGCATGATCCATCGCCCGCTTCACCGCCTTAACACGGCGCTCGTGTGAGACAGGCGGAACCTTGGCGTAAGCCGAATCCATCGCCGCATCTTTCAGAATTCCAGTGGGTTCGCCGTTCGCGTCGCGAACGATTTCTCCGCCGGGCGGGTCCGGAGTGTTGCGGGTGATGCCAGCAATTTTGAGCGCGTTGCTATTGGCGAGCGCCATGTGACCATCGAGTCGGCTGACGAGCACGGGGACGTTGCGGGTTGTGTCATCGATGAGTTGGCGGGTGGGAAGCACGTCTCTTCCACCGCCCTTCTGCACCCAGACCTGGTCATCCCATTCACCGCCCGTGATCCACTCGCCATCTGGTGTAGTGGCCGCACGTTCGGCAATGCGCCGCGCAAACTCGGCGGGCGTCGCGGCATCCCGCAAGTTCAGAGAATCGAGCGAAAGACCGCCGGGGACAAAATGAACATGGGCGTCGTTGAATCCGGGAAGAAGCAGGTGACCGTGAGCATCAATAACCTGCGTTGTATCCGCGCGCCATCGATCCATATCAATAGCGGAGCCAACAGCCACGATCCGCTCGCCAAGAATGGCCACAGCTTCAGCCTGTGGTTGGGCCGGATCAACCGTCCAGACACGGGCATTGGTGATAATGAGATCGGCCTTCGGCTTTGTTTGCGATGTCATGGGAGTCCCCGCGGCCAGTAACGCCAAGGCACAGAACGTGCCAATAAAAAGATTTGTGCCGATGCTGGTTGTCACTGCTCGCTCCGCTGCAGAAACCACTTGTGGGATGCCGTCAGCGCTGCCCCCACTGTAATTTGCTGCGCAAAATATCAAAGAACGGGCGCTGCATACGAAGGAGATTCACCCGATAATCAGCCTTCCGGCACTCGATCACGTCTCCCTGGGCTACCGGCATTCCGACCTGTCCATCGACGCTAAGAACGCCGTCGGCACCGCTGTCAAGGCGTACGGAAATTCGGTCGTTATCGCCCACCACCAGGGGACGATGGGTCAACGAGTGCGGGCAGATGGGGGTAAGCAGAATCGCCTCCACACTCGGTACCAATACCGGGCCCCCGGCGGCCAGCGAATATGCAGTAGAACCGGTTGGCGTGGCTACGATGACGCCATCCGCCTGGTACTCGACGACAGGCACTTCATTGATGCAGAGCGCGAAGCCGATCAACCGCGCTACCGTGCTCTTGATTACGGCATCGTTGAGCGCGTGGTAATGCGCGATCTCCTGGCCAGCCCGGATAAGCCTGCAGTCAAGCAGCGAACGCGACTCGATTGGGCATTGGCCCTCCACGACGGCGCACAGGGTGGAATAGAGGTCTTCGAGACGCACCTCGGTCAGGAATCCGAGCGAACCAAGATTGACGGCGAGCAGAGGAATCTCCGCCGCGCCCATGGCACGCGCCGCCGAGAGCAGGGTTCCATCGCCGCCGAGCACCAGCACGAACTCAGGCGCATACTGCGCAATCTCGCTACGAGGTACTACAAATTCGTGTGGGTAATAGACCGCAGTCTGGTTGTCGACGTAAACCCGATAGTCATGGTCGACAAGCCAGCGCAGTGCCTCGGGGACGATCGCGGCCAGTTCGGGCTTTGCAGGTTTGGAGACAATTGCAGCAATCTTCACAATTTATTTGTACTCCACTTCGGAGACTTCGGGATAGAGGGCCAAGGGAGATGGGAAGCAAACGTGCAAAAGAAATTCACGATTTCCCTCGGTGCCCAGGATGGGAGAGTCGATGACTTCGACTCCCTCACCGCCGAGCGCGTCAATTGCTCCACGAACCTTGGCAACGGCTCCCAGTTGCGCCTGCTCGTTGCGTACGATTCCACCCTTACCAACCAATTCGCGGCCCACTTCAAACTGCGGCTTGATGAGCAAAACCAGCTCGCGACGGCGCAACGCCTTGTTTCCAAATGCTGCGCCAATCGCAGCGGGTAGCACCTGCGTAGCGGAGATAAACGAGACATCCATAGAGATAAACTCAACCAGCTCGGGAACTTGCTGCGGCTCGAGATAGCGCGCGTTCGTCTTCTCCAGCAGGCGAACACGAGGATCCGCACGCAGGCGCGCATCGATCTGACCATATCCGGTATCAACGGCAAGCACGCTGGCCGCTCCGTGCTGCAACATACAGTCGGTGAAACCACCGGTGGATGCACCTACATCCATGCATACCGCGCCCTCAAGTGCAATATTCCAGTGGGCGAGCGCAGCCTCCAACTTGAGGCCGCCACGACTGACATAGCGCAAATCGCTGCCAAGCATCCGAACAACACAATCGTCGGAAACGGAGTGCCCGGATTTTTGCACCTTCTGCTCGTCCACGAGCACGCGTCCGGCAAGGATCATGGCCTGAGCACGTTCGCGAGAAGGCACTAATCCTCGTTCTACCAGCAGAATGTCAATTCGTTTTTTCAAGATCCGTCGCATCTCCGGGCGCTCCGCAATTGTAAAGCCTTGCGGGGCGGCAATCCGAAATGAAGGATATCCGAGGTTGGCACCGCAGAGGGTGCAGAATGGAGGAGCCCCTATGAACACTGGCTGATTCGCGTGTCGAACCGAGTTTCTCACCGGCATTTCCACACTTGTGTTGAAAAGATTGTGAGATGCACATTGTGCAGCTAAGTGCAACAGTAATTCACTTCAGAAGAGCCGCACCGTGCTTAGTGCACAGTGGAGAATACCGCGTGAACACTGGTCAAATCGCATTGTGCTGGCGGTTACGCACCGGCATTTCCACAACTGTGTTGAAAAGTTTCAGGAAAAAACATTCTCCTACTTCGCGTTAAGTGAATCTGCTTAAGTTAGAATAAGCCGAAAACAAATGCCCATTTCAAAGCCAGCCAAAGCTCCCGAGACTGCCGGAAAAACTGAACTCTTTTCCCTTGTTCCTGCCACGGCCCAAATCCAGATGTACAAGGCGCTGGCCACGCTGAGGCCCTGCGCAACAGAAACTGATAGTGGCATTGAAATTGCCGAGATCGCACTCCGCCTTGCCATCGGAGCGAACGACCCGATTGTGCTGGCCTATCCTGCGCAAGGTCCGCATCTGGCGAGCAAGGCGGTCAAACCCGCGCACGACGAAAGTTCAAGCCAACTGACGGCAGCTACACTCGCGGCGATCGCAGAACTGCTTGGCGATGCAACGGCAACAGCGCTAGTTTGTGTGGGAAAATTAGACCCGCTAGGGGATTACCGCAGAGTGTTCGGTTTTGCGGCCAGGCACAAGCTCTCAATCCTTTTTCTTGTAGCCAACAATTTGACCCCGGGGCGACGTCAGACGCTTGATCTGAAGACTCTCACTGGTGAGTTCGGAATTCCGGTTTTCAGTGTCGCTGCGAACGACGCAATTGCGTTCTACCGCGTTGCTACCGAAGCCCTGCATAATGCGCGTCATCTCCGGGGACCATGCGTGATCGAGGCCCTGACCTTGAATGGAAAGCGCCGGAGTGCGGTGAGTGCTATTGATTTATTACAGAACTACATGGAGCGGCACGGAAACTGGCCGCTGTAGAGCTTGGCGGAAGCTTACAAATCTTCACCTTTCGTAACAAGACAAGAGCGCGAAGTTGTTGTCATATATCCCTCATGCTTCGGGTTCTTTCAGCTCGCTTTGTTCCGGCCGCCATTGCCTTCCTGTTGATCTGCGTCTCGGTACTCTTTCTCGCGGCTGCCTCCACCTTCGTGCCATCAGACGGGAGTCGGAAATCACGTTCGGATATCCTCTCCACTCTCCTGCGCTAGAACTCGTCTCGCCGCAACCTACTCCAAGCCGAACTCCTTCCAGCGCTTCGTGATCCGCTGCTTCACTTCGCCTGACATCTCAACCTCATCCGGCCATGGACGGTCAAAACCTTCCGTTGACCACTTGCGGGTCGCGTCGATGCCCATCTTGCTGCCGAAATTCGGCAGCCGCGAAGCGTGGTCAAGAGAATCCACCGGCCCCAGCATGAATTGAATATCGCGTTCAGGGTCAATGTTGTTAGTCGCTCGCAGAGTTACCTCGCGCAGGTCCTTTACGTCGCAATCTTCATCCACCACAACAATGCACTTGGTGAACATCGCCTGCCCCAGCGACCAGATCGCATTCATCACTTTGCGCGCCTGTCCTGGGTAGGATTTGCGAATCGAAACGATCATCAGGTTGTGCGCCACGCCCTCGGGCGGTAAGTTGAAATCCACGAGCTCCGGAATCATCATCTTCGCTGCGGGCAGAAAGATTCGCGCAACGGCCAAAGCCATCCATGCGTCCTCTTGCGGAGGTTTGCCAACGATTGTTGCCGCGTAAATCGGATTCTTGCGGTGGGTGATGCACTCGACGTGGAAGACCGGGTACAGATCCTGCAGCGAATAAAACCCTGTGTGGTCGCCGAATGGCCCCTCAGTTCTTAATTCACCGATGTCGATATATCCCTCGAGCACGATCTCCGCATTGGCCGGCACCTCAAGGTCGGAGGTCTCGCACTTCACCACTTCCACCGGCTTGCCGCGCAGGAACCCGGCAATCATGTACTCCTCGATCTCCGGCGGGGCTGGCACAATGGCCGAAAACGTGAGCGCGGGATCGGTGCCGATTGCTACTGCGACATCCATTCGCCCACCTACCGGCTTGCCTTGAATGGCGATACTGCCACCGCCGCTGCGCGCCATGATGTCCACCGAAGAGGTCTTCCCTATCGTCGGCCCGTCAGACACGGCAGCTCGCATCAGCTCGCGCTGATGTTCAGCGGCGTTCTTGTGGCGCTGCCAGTGCATGCCCGTGCTGGTCGCGTCATAGACGTGCATGCGATACATTCCGATGTTGCGCTTACCCGTGCGCGGATCGCGCGTCATGACGCAAGGCAGGGTGATGAAGCGGCCACCGTCCTGCGGCCAGCATTGCAGAATCGGAAAATCAAACAGCGAGAAATTGTCGCGCTTAATCACTTCCTTGCATGGTCCCGTCGAGACTCGTTTCGGAAACAGGTTCCCCAACTCGGCCAGCATCGGCAGCATCTTGATCTTCTCCAGCAAACCCTGCGGCGTCTTCACGTCCATCATCTGATGAATGCGTTGCGCAATCTCGTCGAGCGAGTTGGAACCAAACGCGAGATTCATGCGCCGTTCTGAGCCGAACTGGTTGATGAGAATCTTGTGGCCGGGATGTCCCTTGACGTTCTCAAACAGCAGCGCCGGACCGCCAGGCCCTTTGCCGTCGCGTGCGCCCCACTTCGAGACACGGTCGGTGATTTCGGTGACTTCAAGGACAGGATCGACTTCGGCTTTAATGCGCTTCAGTTCGCCAGCTTTATCGAGCGCCGATATCCATTCACGCAGATCGTTGTAGGCCACAAGAACTCCATCCTGGAAAGAGTGCTGACTGCAAAAATGATTATAGAGGCCAGAGGTCCCAGAAGTGCTAAACTCACACCCCAAAGCGATGATCCGCCCATCCGATCCGCGAGCGTACGAGCGCCAATCCTTCGCCAGCACGGCCCCTCTGCCCCGTGTTCCAGCCCCGAGCTTTCTTCTGCACTGCATGGCCGCCATCGGCGGAGGAGGATTTTGCGCGGCATTCGCCGGGGTACTACTCCTGCGGGCCATCGGCTTTAACCCCGCGTCGAGCAACTCCAATATTCTGATGTGGTACAGCCCACTCATCTGGTGGGCCGGTCCGCTGCTTGGCTATCTCATGAATCGCCGAACGCGCAGCACAGTCGCTTGCTACACATGGGTCCCCGGGGCCCTCCTGCTCGGCTTCCTTGCTCTCGATCTCTTTTGGACAAACCATAGCTGGGAGCGCACCCTGGTCGATCTGTTCCCTTTATGGCATGGCGAACACAGCCCTGATGACGAACTTGGCCTCTACCAGCTCTTTTTCATCTGGCCCGCTATCAACTCGTTCACCTACTCACTTGGAGCAGGTATTCCGCTGGTGTTCGAAAGACATGTCCACCCCGAGCGTCCCAGGGCTACGCAGAGCCGCTAAGAGGCAGTGCTCGAACTGCTAAGATTAGACCAGCGTCATCTGAATGCCCCAATCGAGGGCACAGCCACCTTCGAGGTGAGAGTGTATGAATTCTCCGAAGATCACTCTGCAGACTATCAAGCAGCAACTCGATGACTTTGTTTTGAATAGTCCAAAGAATATCGTGCCCGACCTCGGGATGATGCGTCTTTTCGACCGGCCTCTGCTGGCCGTTGCCAGTGCCGATGATGCCTACTGGGAAGAGCTCAAGCGTCCGGAAGTCATTGGCCCCTGCCACTTGTCTCCGACGGAGTGGTTGAGTGGAGCGCGATCCATTGTTTCCTGTTTTCTGCCGTTCACAGAGAGCATCCGTTCGGCCAATCGGTCAGAGGGCGAACCTGCGACAGAATGGGTCTATGGGCGCTATGAGGGGGGCTTTTTCGTCGGTGATGTGTGCCGCTTCCTGGTCGATTTGATTCAACGAACCGGCGGGCACGCCCTGGCCCCATCTGTAAACGAGCGTTTTGCCATTGTCAATTTGCGGAGTAATTGGTCCGAACGCCACACGGCATTTATCGCGGGCCTCGGCACTTTCAGTTTGAGTCGCTCACTGATCACCACTGTGGGCTCTGCTGGCCGCATCGGCAGCGTAATCACGGACATGGAACTCGAACCTACTCCGCGCCCGTACACCGCACTCGAGGAATACTGCAGGAAGTGTGGTGCCTGCATCAAGCGTTGCCCACCGATGGCAATTGATAAGAGCGGCAAGGATAACAACGTGTGTCGCATCTACTGTGACGGGACAAAGGTCCGCTACGCTCCCCGATACGGTTGCGGCAAGTGCCAGACGGCTGTACCTTGTGAGGCTCGCCGCCCTCCAGTCGCACAAGTCGCATCAACCTAGAGCTGTGCGGTGGAAGTGCATCCCCGAGACCAAAGGAAAAAGGAATCCATCACTGGCCGAAAAGCTTGAGACCGCACAAGACTTGAACGGTGTAGGCCGGAATTAATTACCAAAAATAAAAGGCGCGGATTCATTCCGCGCCTTCCCAATTGCTCTCTCGTACCTCACCGATACTCTTCCATAATCCTATCCAACACGCTCTTAGCGGGCCGCGTCACACTCTGCGGCAGCGTACCGAGTTGCCGATCCACCAGGTTCAGTCTGTCGGTAAAGCTCGGCACGTCCGGGTTCAGATAAAACAACCCCGTAAGCACCTCGTCGTTCTCGCGAGCCTGCGCAAGGCGCGTAAGGGCCGCGATGCGATTGACCGGGTTGTAATCCTCCTCCAGTTTGGTCAGGTGCATCTTTGAGCCGTCGTGGAGCGTAATGTCGATTCCGCTTCCCTCTTCGTATTCGACGTCAATCTCCTCGAACGACGGAACGAAGTTTATGTCTTGCAGCGGCTCTTCGTGGTCCTTCATAAACTTGTAGCTCTTGGTTGAACCCTCGTGATCGTTGAAGGTGACGCACGGCGAAATCACGTCCAGCAGCACGGTTCCATTGTGAGCGATGGCCGCCTTGAGTAGTGCCTGCAATTGTTTCTTGTCGCCGGAGAAGCTGCGAGCAACAAAGGTCGCGCCTAGTTCAATCGCCAGTGCGCAGGTATCGATTGCCGGTAGTTCGTTGACGGTGCCAGTCTTCAGCGTTGAGCCCAGATCGGCGGTTGCCGAAAACTGTCCCTTGGTCAATCCATACACGCCGTTGTCTTCGATGATGTAAATCACCGGAAGATTGCGACGCATTAAGTGGGCGAACTGGCCCATGCCAATCGAAGCCGTGTCGCCATCGCCGCTGACGCCGATATAGAGCATCTTGTGATTCGCGACTGCCGCACCGGTGGCAATGGCGGGCATGCGTCCGTGGACAGAGTTAAAACTGTGGGCACGTCCCATGAAATACGCCGGACTCTTGGACGAGCAGCCGATGCCGCTCAGTTTTGCAACATGCTCGGGCTCAATGCCCATTTCATAGAAGGCGTCGATGATGCGCTCGGAGATGGCGTTATGGCCGCACCCGGCGCAAAGGGTGGACTTGCTGCCACGATAGTCGATGACAGAGAGTCCAATGTGGTTAGTTTTGGGAACCGGGGTGGTAGCCATTACTTCTGCTCCTTCGAGACGTTTTCCCGCGATGCATTCTCTTGCAAAACAATGTGATCGGTAACGAAACGGGCGTCGAGCGGATGTCCGTTGTAGTGGCAGATGCTGTGAAGCTTTACGACATCTGCCGCCGCAATGTCCATTTTGATCAGTTGGAGCATCTGGGCATCACGGTTCTGCTCCACGACGTAGATGCGCTCATGTGCGTCGATGAATTCTCGCAGCGCGGTACTGAACGGATATGCCCGCAACCGAAGGTAATCGGCTGCGATGCCCTGCTCCTGCTGTAGTTGGTCTACAGTCTCGACGAGCGCCCAGTGAGACGAACCGAACGCGATGATGCCGACCTCCGCCCCCGGCGCGCTACGCTCAACAACCGGCGCGGGAACTATGTTGCGAGCCGTCTCCCACTTGCGGTTGAGACGGTCAAGGTTGTTGACGTAATCATCCGGACGCTCGGAGTACTGTGCCTTGTCGTTGTGTCCGCTGCCGCGTGCAAACCATGCCGCGTTGGGGTGCTCGGTTCCGGGCAGGGTACGGTAGCCGATGCCGTCGCCATCCACATCTCTGTAGCGTGCAAAGCTGCCAAGCCGGTCCAGGTCCTCCTTGCTCAACACTTTGCCGCGATCCAGCGGCTTTTCAGGATAAACAAACGGATCGCTAACCCAATTGTTCATGCCAATATCCAGATCACTGAGCACGAACACCGGAGTCTGCAGACGCTCAGCCAAGTCGAATGCCGCACCGCCAAACTCAAAACACTCCGCCGCCGACGCGGGAAGCAGCATCGGGTGCTTGGTGTCGCCGTGGGAAAGGAATGCGGTTGAGAGCAGATCGCCTTGCGCGGTGCGCGTCGGTAGACCGGTGGAGGGACCCACCCTCTGAATATTCCAGATGACGGCCGGAATCTCGGCATAGTAGCCCAGCCCGGTGAACTCAGCCATCAACGAGATTCCAGGACCTGACGTGGCCGTCATTGCGCGAGCACCGGCCCAGGATGCGCCGAGCACCATTCCGATAGCGGCAAGCTCATCCTCGGCCTGCACTACGGCGAAGGTAGCCTTGCCGTTGGCATCTACCCGGTACTCCCGGAGGTAGTCTGAGAGTGCCTCGATGAGGGACGACGAAGGGGTGATCGGATACCAGGAGACCACAGTAACTCCGCCGAAGAGCGCTCCGAGGGCGCCCGCCGAGTTGCCATCGATGATGATCTTATTCGTGTTCTCGTTCATGCGCTCAACCGTGTAACGGGAGCGGGGCAGATTGACGGCAGCATACTCGTAGCCAGCGCGAACGGCGGCAACATTAATTTCAGTGGCGCGCTTTTTTCCGTTGAATTGCTTGCTGATTGCCGCTTCGACTTCCGGCATCTCAAGCGAGAGCAGGTGAGCCAGCACGCCAACATAGACCATGTTGCGAAGCAGTTTTCTCAGCTTCGGCTCGGGAGCTACAGGTACCACCAATTTGTCGAAGGGAACAGAGTAGAAGACAAGGTCATCCCGCAGGGTTTCCAGCTTTAGCGGCTCATCGAAGAGCACGAAAGAACCCGGCTTGAGCCCGCGAACATCGTCAACGGCGGTCTCTGCATTCATAGCGACCAGCACTTCCGAATCGCTCCTTCGGGCCATGTATCCGTCTTTGCTGATTCGGATGGTGAACCAGGTGGGAAGCCCCGCAATGTTTGAGGGGAACAGGTTTTTGCCGCTCACCGGGACACCCATCAGGAAAATGGTGCGCAACAGAACTGAGTTCGCGGATTGTGACCCCGAACCGTTGACAGTCCCGACCTTAATACTGAAATTGTTGACGACAGACTCGCCATGTTGGCGGCTGTCCGTGCCCTGATTCAGGGCAAGATCAATGCTTGCCATTGAGTAGCCATCCTTCAAAGGCACGCGACTGGCCATCCTCATAGCCATGCCCGTGCTTTCATCTAACCCAGTATTATACGGCAACCGTCAACCCCGCCTGATGGGAGGCCACAGGGCGATGAATCGCAAGATTCTTGTAATCGTTTACCCGGCTGAGGTGTTCTAGATCACAGACCCGTGTCCATGACAGCGATACTCTGCGATATTACCGCCATGACTACCGCCGAGTCCCGCACGCAGGTGAATCCGTGGATCGTGACCATCGCAGTGATGCTCGCCACGTTCATGGAAGTTCTCGACACCACGGTGGTGAATGTCTCGATCCCTCACATATCCGGAAACCTGAGCGCCACCTACGAAGAAGGAACCTGGGTTGTTACGTCATATCTTGTAGCAAATGCAATTGTGCTTCCCATGTCCGGGTGGCTGGCAAGCTATTTTGGCCGTCGCAAGATGTTGATGTCTTGTGTGGCCGCCTTCTCCATTGCTTCTCTGCTCTGCGGGATGGCGACCAGTCTCACGCAGTTGATCATCTTTCGCGTGCTGCAGGGGCTCGCAGGCGGAGGTCTGCAGCCACTGTCACAGGCAATCCTGCTTGAAACGTTTCCGAAAGAGAAACACGGCCAGGCGATGGCGGCTTACGGTCTCGGCATCATCGTCGCGCCCATCGTAGGACCAACCCTCGGCGGCTGGATTACGGACAACTACACCTGGCGCTGGATTTTCTACCTCAACATCCCGGTCGGGATTTTTTCCCTGATGATGATGGCGCGTTTCGTGCACGATCCAGCCTACTTGCAGCGCAAGCGCGGCGGCGGCGTGGACCTTTGGGGTATCGGATTGCTCGCGCTCGGTCTGGGCTCCTTGCAGATCCTCCTGGACACCGGACAACGCAAGGATTGGCTGGGGTCGCGAGATATTCGAATCGAGGCATTCTGCTGCATTGCCGGGCTGCTCGCCTTCGTGATCCGCGAGATGATGGTGGAACACCCAATTGTCGATCTGCGCTCGCTCAAAGACCGTTCCTTCGCGGTCGGAGTGCTTCTGATGTCGTCGGTTGGATTCTGTCTCTACGCCAGCCTGGTTCTGCTACCGCAGTACCTTGAGACGCTGCTCAATTATCCTTCCATGCAAGCTGGACTCGCGCTTTCTCCGCGCGGTCTGGGGTCTTTCGCTCTCACCTTTGTAATCGGCGCAATTGCCTCCCGCGTGGACGTGCGCAAACTCCTCGTCTTGGGATTTCTGGTTGGCGCGGGAACCATGTTCATGCTCGCGGGCCTCAATCTGAACGCTGGCTACTGGGATATTTTCTGGCCGCAAGTGCTGCAGGGCGGAGCCATGGCGTGCATGTTCATACCGCTCTCCGCCTCTGCCATGTCGCACGTCCCGCGCGAGAAGATGGGCAACGCCACGAGCATCTTCAACCTGATGCGCAACATAGGCGGTAGCGTTGGAATTGCAGTGATGACGACCTTGCTGGCACGCCGACAGCAATTCCATCAGAGTCGACTGGTGGAGCATATTCTTCCTGGTCAGCCTCACGTTTCGACAATACTGCATCAGTTCACGAGCTACTTCATCCTCAAGGGTTCCGACCCGGTGACTGCCTCCCACCGCGCTTACGCTGCAATGTACGGGCAAGTGCAGCAACAGGCTGCGATGCTGTCGTTCGTAGAAGCATTCAAGGTGATGGGAATGGTCTTCCTGGTCATGATCCCGCTGATGGTCCTGCTGAAGGATCCGAAGAAAAACCGCGGACCAAAGGCCGCACCAAGCCAACACAAGGCAGCCGAGCAGACTTCGGAGGAAGCACCAACTGAACTGGTCCACATGTAGCCGAGGGTACAGGGTTCCCCACGCTCCATTTCTGGCCCGCGGGAGTTTGCTGAGAGTGGGAAGAGAGGCTTACTGCTCGGCGAAGAACTGAGCCATCTTTCTAAATTTCTCGTAGCGGGCGTCCAGGATTTGTTGCGTGTCCAGTTTTCTCAACTCCGCCAAGCTTGCAACCAGCACTTTGTCCAGATTCTCACAGGTCTTCTCGTGATTGGTTTGGGCTCCACCTTCGGGCTCAGGCACAATCGCGTCGATAATCCCGAAACCGATCAGGTCTGGCGCAGTGATGCGCATGGCCTGCGCAGCCAAGTCGCGCTTGCTGGCATCGCGCCACATGATAGACGCACAGCCTTCCGGTGAAATCACCGAATAGACGCTGTTTTCCAACATGAATACCCGGTCGCCAACGGCAATCGCCAGCGCCCCGCCAGAGCCTCCTTCGCCGGTAATGGTGACGAGAATAGGAACCTTCAGCCGTGACATCTCCCGCAGATTATGCGCAATTGCCTCGCCCTGTCCGCGCTCTTCTGCCCCAAGTCCGGGGTAGGCCCCCGGCGTATCGATCAATGTGAATATAGGACGTCCAAACTTCTCCGCAATCTGCATTGCGCGTAGTGCCTTGCGGTAGCCCTCCGGATTCGGCATCCCGAAGTTGCGGTGAATCTTCTGCTTGGTATCGCGTCCCTTCTGGGTACCGACCACGAGAACTTCCTCGCCGTGGAAGCGCGCCATTCCGCAGATCATGGCCGCATCGTCGCCAAATGCGCGATCACCGTGAATCTCAGAGAAATCCGTAAACATGTGCTGGACGTAATCCAGAAAATAAGGCCGCTGCGGATGGCGCGCAAGTTCCGTGCGCTGCCATGCGTCATAATTTGCGTTGACCTGCTTGCGGAGTCCCTCAACCCGCTCGCGTAGAAGTTGGAGTTGTTTCTGCGCTTCGTGATTGCCGCTCGCAATCGATTCCAATTGTGCGATCTGGTGCTCGACTTTTTCCAGTTCCTGATCTGCCTTGGTTCCAGCTTCCATGCTTGCTCTCTCGTTCTAGTCGATTACCTTGATTGAGTCGGGGCCGCACAACTGCTTCACGCTGTTCATGAAGGCGCGATCTGCAAGCACATTATAGCCTTCAGCTTCCATCACCACTACGTATTCGCCCGGGCGCACCAGATCAAACAGTACCTTGGCGTCTCCCTTGGAGCGGGCGAAAAGACCCTGCAACGCATCGACGGTTTCGGGCAGCGCCTCTGGAAGTTGAATCGTGATTCGCAACGAGCGCGGCGTCTTCACTCTCGCCTCATCCAGAGGAGTGATATCGTTGATAAACAGCTTGGGTGCCGCATCTTCCTCCACACGCACCGCTGCCTTCACCAGTACGGCAATCTCCAACTTCACTTTCTCGCTCAGACGCTTATAAGCTTCTGGAAAAACCGCTGCTTCTACCCGTCCAAACATGTCTTCGATCACCAACCCGGCCATCTGGTCGCCCTTGCGGGTCTTGGCGATGCGAACCCCGGTGATTAACCCCCCGACGGTAATGTCCTCGTTCTTCGGCGTCGAGCGCTTCATAGCCAGAACGTCGGTGGTCTTCAGCGCATGCAGATCTTCGATCTTTTCCTGATATTTTTCCAGCGGATGCCCGCTGATCCAGAAGCCAAGAACCTCCTTCTCGTTTGCCAGCCGTACTGATTCTTCCCAGTCCGGGATGTTCGGCAAACGCCCCGCTGCCGTGGCTGCTGGGTTCGCCTCTTCAAATATGCCGAACAATCCATGCTGTCCGGCGTCGCGATCCCGCGCTGCCTTCTGCGCCTGCTCCATCGCCTTGTCCAACGCATCCATCAGTTGTGCGCGGCGGCCAAGCGAGTCCATCGCTCCGCTCTTGATGAGCGACTCCAGCACTCGCTTATTAAGTTGCCGCAGATCAACGCGCTCGCAGAAATCGTAGATGCCCTTGAAGTGCCCTGCGCGGCGCGCCTCGACTATCGAGGTCATTGCATTACTGCCGACGTTCTTCACAGCCGACAGTCCAAAGCGAATCTTGTAGCCTTCTGGAGAGATGATGGGCGTGAAGGTTGAGGCGGACTCGTGGACATCCGGCGCGAGCACCTCAATCCCCATCTCACGCGATTCTCCAATGTACTTCACCACGTCCTCGGTCTTACTCGTCACAGAGGTAAGCAGTGCCGCCATGAATTCCACCGGGTAGTGTGTTTTCAAATAGGCTGTGTGGTAGGCAACCAGCGCATAGGCCGCCGAGTGCGACTTGTTAAAGCCGTATCCTGCAAACTGTGCCATCAGGTCGAAAATGTGCCCGGCTTTTTCAGTCGAGAACTTGCGCTCAGCCGCACCCTGCATAAAGCGTTCGCGCTGCTGACCCATTTCGGCCTCATTTTTCTTACCCATGGCACGGCGCAGCAGATCGGCTTCACCAAGCGAATACCCAGCGATCACGTTGGCGATCTGCATCACCTGTTCCTGATAGACAATAACGCCGAGCGTCTCCTTCAGCAGACGCTCCAACTCCGGCAACATGTAGTCAACCCGCTTGCGTCCCCACTTGCGCTCAATGAAGTCATCAATCATTCCGCCCTGGATTGGCCCGGGGCGGTAGAGAGCATTCAACGCCGTCAGGTCCTCCACCGTGGTCGGCTGATAGCGACGCAGCACGTCGCGCATGCCATCGGATTCAAACTGGAAGACGCCCGACGTTTGTCCCTTATGAAAAACTTTTTCGTAGGTCTCCGTGTCTTCCAACGGAATCTTTTCCATTACGACCGTCTCGCCCCGAGTCAATTGAATGAGTTTCAGGCAGTCATCAATGATCGTGAGCGTGGTGAGCCCGAGAAAGTCCATCTTCAACAGCCCCATCTTCTCGACTGCCTTCATGTCATAGGCGGTTACGATTTCCTCGTTCTTCGTCTTGTAGAGCGGCACTAGCTCATCCAGTGGACCTGGAGCAATTACGACCGCGCTGGCATGCACGCCTGAGTTGCGCACCATGCCTTCCAGTTTCTTGGCGGTGTCCACCAGATTGCGAATCGCGGGATCATTGGTGTATGCATCGCTGAAGGCCATAACGTCGGCCATTGCTTTGTCGATGGTCATCCCAGGCGTACCCGGAATCATTTTGGCGATGCGGTCCACTTCGTTGTAGGGCATGTCAAGCACGCGCCCTGTATCCTTGATGGCAGCTTTCGCCGCCATCGTCCCAAAGGTGATGATCTGGGCGACCTGCTCACGGCCATACTTCTCGGTCACGTAGTTGATGACCTCGCCGCGCCGATTCATACAAAAGTCCACGTCAATATCGGGCATTGATACGCGTTCTGGATTCAGGAAACGTTCGAACAGTAATTCGTTCTGAATCGGATCAATGTCGGTGATCCCCATGGCATAGCCCACCAGCGAACCTGCGGCGGAACCGCGGCCCGGACCAACCGGGATGCCATGGTCTCTCGCATAGCGGATAAAATCCCACACAATAAGGAAATAGCCAGGAAACTTCATCTGCTTGATGATGCCGATTTCACGACTCAACCGTTCTTCGTAGTCGCTGAAACTGTGCCTCAGCTTGCCCAGCTCTTTCAACTCGCGCAGCAAATTCATGCGCCGCGCCATGCCCTCGTGCGCGATCCGCTCGAAGTAGCTGTCAATGCTCTCGCCTTCCGGCACATCGAACTTCGGGAACGGATTCTCGATCTTTTCCAGCTTCAGGTTGCAGCGCTCGGCAATTCCTACCGTGCGTCGCAACACCTGCTCATACCCTTTAAAGACCTTTGCCATCTCCTCGTAGCTCTTGACGAAGAATTGGTTCGTCTGGAACTTCATACGATTCGGATCGGCAATCGATTTTCCGGTCTGGATGCAGATCATCGCATCCTGCGCCAGGCTATCATCCTCACAGATATAGTGGCTGTCGTTGGTGGCCACCATCGGGATGTCAAGGTCCGTCTCGAGGCGGAAAAGGTCCTTGTGAATTCGCTTCTCCTCAGCCAGTCCTTGATCCTGTATCTCAAGAAAGAAATTGCCGCGTCCAAAAATATCTTCCAGCGTCTTGGCTGCCGAACGTGCCGCCTCGTACTTCCCTTCCGTCAGGCGCTCGGCCACCTCGCCCTTCAGGCACGCAGAAAGCCCGATGAGTCCTTCGGCATGCTCTGCCAGATACCGTTTACTTACCCGGGGCTTGTAATAAAAGCCGCGTAATGACGCTTCCGAACAAATCTTGGTCAGGTTCTTGTAGCCCACCTGATTCTCGGCAAGCACGATCAGGTGGTTATAGGTGTCTCCCTGCGGTTCGGCGCGATGGTCATCCTTTTTGCAGACGTAAAGTTCGCAGCCCAGAATCGGCTTGATTCCAGCAGCCTTCGCGTCGTTGAAAAAGTGCACGGCCCCAAAGATGTTGCCGTGGTCCGTCATGGCAACGGCAGGCATATCCAATTCTTTGGCGCGCTTACACAACAGCTTGGTATCGCATGCGCCGTCGAGCATGGAGTAGTCGGTATGAAGATGCAGATGGACGAAATCAGATGACATGGCTATCGCCGATTGTACCGCTCAGCCTGTTTTGAAACAGCAGGAGGCTGTGAAAACCTTACCCGGCCCCACCGAAGTTTCTCTCTTTACTACTGTTTGCTACCGTTTGCGGTTAACAGCAGCACCACTCTTTGGCCGAAAAAGCCGCAATAAAGCGGTTTTCACCGTACCAAGTTTGTAAACTTACGACAAATTTGGTAATCAACGTCGAACCTTTCGGAGGTGCTGTGAATCTAAGTAGCAGATGCCTGAAATATGGGGCGTTGGTCCGGTTCGGGACCAGGAGGTATATCGATGTTCATCGATGTCTTCGACATGCTCTTCGGCTGTTGGCACAAGAACTACAGTTTCCCCATAACCACGAAAAAGGCAAACAACAAACAGCCCCGTGCCGCGAGCGTCACAGGGACCTATGTTGTGTGCCTCGATTGCGGCAAGGAGTTTCCGTACGACTGGAATCAGATGAGGGTGCTATCCGCTGAGTCCGAGCACACTGACCCCGCGCCCCTCACTGCCGAGCCAGTCACTGGCTACATCAAGGCTGCCTGATCCCCGCTCTCCGGGGCCGCGCTGGCGTCGAGTTGCTCTATTAGCCACCAGCGCTTGCAGCAGCTAGCGTATTTCGAGAGCCTAAACGTCACCCGGCCCTAGTAAAGTTTTTTGCGCGAAAAATCATATTGTTTCAACGGCTTGCCGAGGTAGGTTTGGGCTGTTGATCGCCAGACACTACCCTAGCCACGGAGATCATTCCGATCGCCTGGGCCGCCGTGTCATCAAGCCCACGGGTACGTTGCAAGGCATCTATGGAATTCACCTGGGCTGCCGCTTCGCTCACCTCCTGCACAATTGCGGCAGCGTCGCGTACGTTGTCACGGTCGTCCCAAACTGAGTTTAGCGAACTGAATGCCAAGTCAAAATATCGCGACGCCTGCTTAAGATCACCACCGCTGCCGCTGGCAAATCCACTTGCTGCCGCCTCGCGCGCCCGCCGTGAAGGAGGCAACGATTCCAACTCCTGCACCCGGTCAGCCTTCGCCGACTGCATCGCTTTCAGCACTGAGATAGACTCGTCCATCGGCTGAGAAATTTCGCCTTTACCCCCAGCGTTCTGCACAACCTGCCGCACCATCACATCGCTGGCCAGTGCGTCCTCGAAATCTTTCGCGCCAAGCGCGTCCTTCATAGCGCCGGATGTCACGTTGACAGCGATTGCACGGTCCCCGCTCTCTGGGAGTTTGCCCAGCCACAAAAGAAGGCGAAGCCCGGACTTCTTCGCCACCGCCTCATCCATCTTGCCGGCGGCCCCCGCATACATCGTCGCCAGATTGGGCGCCTTTTGCTGCATCGCCACGGCGTCCATCGGCAGGCGATCGAAGAGCTTCTCGAACTCTTCCTGCGACCACGAAGAACTCAGTCCGGCGCGCTCCATCAGAGCAAGCGTAGCGCGCGGCGCAAGTTTCTTCTCCTCCAACCCCGCATCAATCAACCGCCGCACGTTCACTGACAACGCCGGACACGCAGCAACGGCAGCCACAAGGCTCGGCTCGGCGACATCCACACGCTGTGCTGGAATGCTTTCCACCAGGGACTGTACCGCTTTGCAATCCGCCGGTCCTGAACCCAGCATGGAAGTCGCAGGTGTTTCGCCACGCTGAATGAGGTCTTGCTCCACACGTAACCCTTCGCCGCTGTAGCTCTTCGCCAGGGCTGGACGAATCGGTGCAATCACCGAGGCTGCGGCGGCCAGCACGCGCAACCGGTCCTGTGGCTCGGTCTGCGGCAGAGCCACAGCCGCGCGCACCGCATCGTAGGCAAAGCGCTGATTTGCATCCAAGGGGCTTGTCGCGGGATCAGCAGGGTTGGGCCTGGCAGATTTCGGGACGGCATTCGCGCGTCCACCTTGCGCGAACAAAGCAGCGGCGCAACCCGACAGCACGAGGCCGACGCCAAGACAAAAAACTACTCTCTTTACCGATATCATCGCCGGAAAGTGTAACTGATTGGCTCACCAACCGCACTTTCAGCAAAGGACCGCGCTTTTTATGCGTGGTGCTTCCGAGCGTGCGCGCGCAACTCGGTGACAATGTCGTGTGCTGCCGCAGTTGCACGGTCAAAGTCGCCCGGAGGAAAGCTGATTGCTCCAACTCGCGCGTGTCCTCCACCGCCATAGCGCTCACAAATCTTTGCGAGGTTGATCATGTTCTCCGCATTGGTCCATGGATTCGAACCCAGGGAGATCTTCACGCGGAAGCTGCTCTTGCTCAAACCCACACTGTAGACGCTATCCGGATGCAGATAATAAGGGATGAACTTGTTGTAGCCCTCCAGATCGTAGCCCGTCACGTCGAAGAAGATCGTCTGATCGACGCACTCGCTGTGCTTGCGGATGATCTCGACGGACTGCTGGTGCCGCTCCAGCAGAGGCGGAATCTGATCGGCAACAAACGGGGTGGTGATGATCTCCTCCAGCGAACGATAGGCGAGGATTTCCACGAGGCGCGGAACGAATGTCGGGTCCTGATTGGCTTCAATGGCCATGGTGATGCGCATCGCCGGTTCCTTCATCCCAACCGCAGCTTCCGCGCTCTCATACGATGCTCCATCCACAATGTCTGCCCACGTCACGAGTTCCTCTACCGGCCTTGGGTCAAAGCCAAAGCGGCTCTGCGCGATGGTCGCCAGGAACTTTGTGCAGGACTTGAAATCGGGGTCGAAAAACTTCTTATTGCTCTCCTGCCGCTCGAAATGCTCTCTATCCTCATCCGTGAGGAACGCGCTCTCATGATGATCGAACCACCAGGTCAGCTTGTCCGAGGCGAGATACTTGAAATCGACGATGGCGTTCTCGTCGCCAGTGAAATCCTCGATATTGAACAGCGCCCCTGCGCGATGCAACAGACCGTGGTATTGGAACTCGGCATTACGCCGGATGCGCTCGCGATAGAAGCGCGTAAAAAGCGAAGCCGAACAAGCTCCGTCAAAACATTTGTCGTGGTAAAAGACTTTTACGATCAATGGTTCCCTTTCTGCGTGTTGGTGAGCGGCAAAAAGCTCTCCGAATGAGAAGAAGGAAAGCCCTTACAAATAAATGTTTTGGGTATGGAGTGTCAAGGGCGCGAGTTGTGAACGTCAATACCTAGGATGCTCTTTTACGAAAAGAGATTACTTTCCGATTGGGCTCTGGGCCATCGGTGGGGGCGTCATCTAATAGGGTCCGCAATAGCGGGATCGGCACTCCTCCAGTGTCCTCTTTTAGGCGTCGTAAGTCTGGAGGATTTCCATAAATGAAATTGACCATTTTGGGGAACATCTTTGGCTGCTCTTGGACAATATCCGCATCGCCCGGCTCTTCTTTTCTCCACCCGCGCGAAGCAACTTGCATCATCAGGTATTTGTACTGATTAGCCGTTATCATCTCTAAATCAAACACCCTACGAATTAAGAACTGCAGAGATACTTGGTGCCTATTTCGATGTGGCCAGAGGCTGCTTATAGTGATCGGATTGGAAATCTCGTCTCTCATTACTTCCGCTGGCAGTAGTAACTCGCCAACAAAGCGGCGGGCCTCATCGTCGGCTTCGCGAACTGTACACCTTAGAGGATTGTGCTTTATTAAATGGCACAACTCCTCTGACAACGTGAAACGCGTGCGATAACCCTTCTTTCCAGATAAGAGGCAAATTACAGGGATGTCGTGATTAAGTCCGACCCACGACGAAAATCCGTCCAGCCCACTTATTTCAAGAGGAATTTTCAGCACGAGCACGCCGGCGCGTTCAACCGAGTCCATCAGATTCTTAATTGGACTTTCCGGCGAGAATCCGAGGCTAGCACGAGCAATGCGCGCAGCCTCTTCGGGCGGCTCGGATGTCCTTGGGATCAAGACCGGAATGTCCTGGAGTCTAGCTCTCATAACTAATGCAATTTCAAACATCAATTGCGCAGTTCGATGCGCTTGAGCCTTCTCCTTTGCCGTCACTCTTGCCTGTGTACGATAAAGAAATGAACCAATAGGAAACTCTGCAGGCGGCTTCTCTTGCTTAAGAAAACCAATATCAAATCCCGTTCGCAGTGCAATGGCCTCCAAGACTGAATCAGACGGCACATATACGCCCGCTTCGATCTGTGCGATTGCTGGCTGCTTTATACCAGATCGATTCTCTAACTCGACTTGAGTAAGCGCGGACAGTTCCCGCGCTTGCCTGATGCGATCACCGTGCATTTGATTTTCCCTTTGCTATCTCGGGCACGTCAGTCTTGGGGCGAATCATATTGTCAAGCCCATCATCGGAAGGCGAGGTCTCCGGTTTGGGAGAATGCGTTGCGACTGGATGTGGGAGTGCTTCCTGCCAATATGCCGACACATCATCTGACCGCGCACCACCCTTAGCGGGAAGTACGAGCCACAGCTTTTCTAAAGCATATCCCGTAGCAAAATCCCAAAGAACAACGAAGTTTGCATCGGAACGCATCGGTTTATTTCCGACCAAATACTTAGTAGGTACTTGGCCGTAAAATTTCTTTTTAGTTCCCGACCGTCCACAACCCGGAAGTACTCCATCGCGTCCCTTGAGAATTCTCACGTGCTGATTCTTGTAGTAGAAGGAGATACCGGCGAACGGCAGATTGTTAAACGCCCAGTAACAACCGTCCTCCCTTGCATCTATACCCTTATCGCGTAAATACTTAATACTTTGTGCCCGGAACATAGCAGCTGCGACATGGGCATCAAATTTTGTCTTCGGGAATTCAGCATCTTTGTAATCCCTACATTTTGAAGCTGCGGCTTCGAGCGCACCATACAGGTAATCAGGAAGGTGTTCGAAGTTCTGGAGTGCGGTCTGGAATGTTGGTAGGTCATTAGGAAGCGGCAGGAGGTGTGGTTGCTGCGCTGTCTTCTTCATTAACTTATATTATAAGCGAATATAGATAATGTCAACTATCGGTTTCTCTTATTTGCCCTCGGCCTTCCTTTTTGTTCCACCGAACTTCCCCAATGCCAGCGCCAACGGAACCAGGCAGCCTTAGAACTGCCCTAGCGCGTTCGGCGCCGGCTCGTCTTCTTTTTCTGGCATTGCTCGCAGATGCCGTACACCTGAAACGTATGGCGGCGGGTCTCGTAATGATGTTTTTGCCCGATCTCTTTTTCCACTCTTTCGACCTCTGGCGAAAAGAACTCGACTGAGCTGCCGCACTCGGTGCACACCATGTGATGATGGCTTCTCCGGTTGTACTGGTGCTCGTAGCGGGTCACGCCGTCGTTGAATGCGACCTCGCTGGCGAGACCGCACTCGGCCAGCAATTTCAGCGTACGGTACACCGTGGTGAAGCCAATCCGCGGGTCGCTGTGCTGAACCAGGTGGTGCAGGTCTTCGGTCGAGAGGTGGTCGTGAGTTTCAAGGAAGGTTCGCAGGATCGCGTCGCGCTGCTCGGTATGCTTCAACCCGACACGCTTCAGATGGCTATTGAATATCTCCTCGGCCTCCCGAATTGATTCGTGCGAGAGCTCCGTATGGTCGTCAACGCGCTTCGGCAAGGTAGTCATAGGTTGCAAGCCAATGAAAGAAGCATAACATTGGATGGGCTCCGCGAACGGAGCTTCGGCTTTGATATTCTAGGCACTGAACTCTGAATGTAAATGGAGGAGCGAGTGGCGCCCGACAAATTTGAAGTGGGCCTGGTACAAATGTGCTGTTCGCCTGAACCGGACGACAATCTGGAGCGGGCGGTTGCGCACGTGCGCGAAGCGGCCCGCCAGGGCGCACAAGTCATTTGCCTGCCGGAGTTATTCCTCACCCAGTATTTCTGCCAGCGGGAGGATACCTCGCTGTTTGACCTGGCCGAGCCGATCCCGGGACCTACCACGGCCCGCTTCTCTGCCCTGTCCCGCGAACTGAAAGTAGCGATTGAAGTTTCGCTCTTTGAGCGGCGCGCTCCGGGACTCTACCACAACACTGCGGTCGTCATCGGGAATGATGGCGAAATTCGGGGTATCTACCGCAAAATGCACATCCCGGACGATCCCCTCTATTACGAAAAGTACTACTTTGCTCCCGGCGACCTTGGCTTTAAGAGTTTTGAACTGGAAGAGGGTTCCATCGGGACGCTGGTCTGCTGGGATCAATGGTATCCCGAGGGTGCGCGTTTGACGGCCCTGCAGGGCGCAAGCATCATCTTCTATCCCACCGCCATCGGTTGGCATCCTGCGGAAAAAGATGAGTGGGGGGCAGCGCAGTACGATGCATGGATGACCATCCAGCGGGGCCATGCCATCGCCAACGGAGTCTACGTCGGCGCAGTCAATCGCGTGGGGCATGAGACCGGCAACATCCGCGGCAACCAGGTGAAGGGCGCAGGGCTCGATTTCTGGGGTGGCTCATTTCTCGCTGACCCTTTCGGCCGTGTCATTGCGAGGGCATCGCACGATAAAGAAGAGATTCTGATTGGCACGGTGGATTTGAAGTTGCAGGAGGAGATTCGACGCAACTGGCCATTTCTGCGTGACCGCCGCATCGACGCCTACGGACCGATCACGCAGAGGTTTGGAAAGTGACGACAAAAATCGCCGACACTCCGGCCCGGCTCGGATTCCGCATGCCCGCCGAATGGGAGCCGCAACGCGCGACATGGTTGGCGTGGCCCCACAATCGCACGGATTGGCCTGGAAAGTTTGAGCCGATTCCGTATGTTTACGCGGAGATTGTGCGCCAATTAGTCCAGGCGACAAGCGTCGAAATCATCGTCAAAGACGAGAAGGCTGAGGCCCGTGCACGGCAAGTATTGACCGATGCAAATATTTTGCCAAACTGGGAGCTAACCATCCACTTCCACCAGTGGCCAACGAATCGCGGATGGCTCCGTGACTCCGGCCCGATCTTCGTAAAAGGAAAAGCACGCAAGTATGCGATGACGAATTGGCGGTTCAATGGCTGGGCCAAGTACAAAAACTGGCAGCTCGATAACATGCTTCCTGCAAGAATCGCCGAACTGCGTGGGTGCGCGTCGTTTGAGGCATGGGTGGAAGTCAAGGGTCGGGCGCGGCAGATGGTGCTGGAAGGTGGCTCCATCGACGTCAATGGCCGCGGTCTGCTGCTGACCACCGAGGAATGCTTGCTCAGCCCAGTCCAACAGCGCAATCCGGGAATGACGCGTGAGGAAATTGAAGCCACGTTGGGGCGTATGCTGGGCGTGAAAAAAATCTTGTGGCTGGAACGCGGAATCGTAGGCGATGACACGCACGGACATGTGGATGACATTGCGCGCTTCGTTGGGCCGAACACGATATTGGCGGCAACGGAGGACAATCCGCGCGACTTGAACTACCCGATCCTCCAGCAGAACCTTGGGCGGTTGCAGAAGATGACGGACGCCGCCGGAAAGTTGCTGGAGATTATTCCGCTGCCCATGCCCAAACCCATCGTTTATAAGGGGCAACGTGTGCCGGCCAGCTATGCCAATTTTTATATCGCGAACCGCAGGGTGCTGGTACCCACTTTTAACGATCCAAACGACCTCGAGGCTCTGGGTATTATTCAGGAAGCGCTTCCCAAGCACACGGTTGTCCCCATTTACTGCGGCGACCTGATCTGGGGGCTCGGGGCAATTCACTGCATGACCCAGCAGGAACCTCGGTAGGACCGATGTGGAATCATGATGCAGGATGAAAGCGAAGTTCGCGAAGCTGTGCCCGACGAACACTGGATGGAAGAAGCGCTCCGCTTGGCGAAGCTCGCCGAACTTGCCGGTGAAGTCCCGGTGGGTGCCGTGGTGGTTTGTGACGAACGGATCGTGGGACGCGGATGGAACCGGGTAATCTCCAACAATGACCCTTGTGCCCACGCCGAGATCGAGGCTCTGCGCGACGCCGCGCGCGAATTTGCAAACTATCGTCTGAGTGGTTGCAAGCTCTACGTCACGCTGGAACCCTGCGCCATGTGCGCTGGAGCCATCATCCATTCACGGATTGAGCGGCTTGTATTTGGAGCGCGCGACCCCAAAGCTGGGGCTGTGGGATCAATCATGCAGGTGATCAATCACCCCCAATTGAATCATCGCGTGGAAGTAACAGAAGGAGTGTTGGCGGGCCGCTGCATGGAAATTCTTCAAGCTTTTTTCAGAGATCGCAGGGGATAAGCGACAATTCCGCAAACTATTCCGAGCCGCAAGTCATGCTGCTTAACCGGCCGAGATGCCTCAGGGGATGATATAGAGTTTGAGCGGCGCTGGGGCTCTTCGCTCGCGCTCAGAGTGACCCCTCAGATGATAGCCGGTGTTGCCCACCAGAAGAGGTGGGCAACACCGACGAACATCGCTCCTAAACCCAATGAGTCAGATAGTAGAGAGCAATGACCACGAAGACAGCAGACGTCTTGATGCAGGTGACGGCAAAAATGTCTTTGTAAGACGTTCTGTGGGTGAGTCCGGTTACCATCAGCAGGGTGATCACCGCGCCATTGTGGGGCAAAGTATCCATACCACCGCTCGCCATGGATGCAACCCTGTGCAGCACGTCCATCGGTATGCCGTGTGAGTTTGCTGCGGCAATGAACTGATTCGCCATGGCTGCCAGGGCGATGCTCATGCCGCCCGAGGCAGAACCGGTGATACCCGCCAAAACGTTAACGCTAATGGCCTCATTGACCAGTGGGTTAGGAATGTGGGAGAGTGCGTCCCGCACCACCAGGAAACCGGGGAGCGCAGCGATCACTGCGCCAAAACCGTACTCTGAAGCTGTGTTCAGTGAAGCCAGCAGAGCACCCGAAATGGCTGACTTGCTGCCTTCAGCAAAGGATTTTGAGATTCTCGTGTATCCGAAAATGACAACCGTGATGATGCCGAGCACCAGTGCAGTTTCCACGGACCAGATGCCGTTCAACTTCGTCACATCCTGCACAATCGGCTTGCCGGTGGAATTCAAGACAACTGATGACGTCGCTCCGTATACGCCCGGAATCACATACTTCGTGACAAAATAATTCGCAACGCCGACAACCAGTAGCGGCAAAACCGCGATCCATGGACTCACCAGCTTGCCTTCGTCAGCAATTACGGTTTCATTGATATGTCCAGTGCCATAGCCTTCCCCGGCAGTGTGCGCCCGGCGGCGACACCATTCCAGGTAGATCATGCCGATGATCAGAATGTACAGGCCGCCCAATATACCCAGAACCGGTGCCGCATAAATCGTGGTGTGGAAGAACGTGGTTGGGATAATGTTCTGGATCTGTGGCGTACCCGGCAGCGAGTCCATGGTAAAGGTGAAAGAACCCAGCGCGATGGTGCCGGGGATCAGGCGCTTGGGGATGTTGCCCTGGCGGAACATTTCCGCCGCGAATGGATAAACCGCAAAAACCACCACAAACAGAGAAACGCCGAAATAGGTCAGTAGCGCGCAGACGACCACGATAGACAGAATGGCGCTCTTCTCGCCCAATATCTGAATGACCGCCCTGACAATTGATTTGGCGAAACCGGATAGCTCAATCAACTTCCCGAACAGAGCACCCAGCATGAAGGCCGGAAAATACAGCTTGACGAACACTACCATGCTTTCCATGAAGAGGCCGCTATAGATCGGCAGCACGGCACTTGGACTCGTAAGCAGAACCGCCGCCAGCGCAGCAATCGGCGCAAAGAGAATAACGCTGAAGCCGCGGTAGGCCACCAGCATAAGAAAGGCGAGAGCTCCGATACAGATTAAAAACTGGATCATGGGTTTTCTCCTAGGGTTGCGGTAGCGTTCATTCCAATCGTCACAATAAAATCCCGGTCGGAAGTCCCGGACAGTCGGTTAGCTTCTCACAAATGCCCTGAATCTCAAAGCGCGTATATCAAGAAAAAACGGTTCTGCCGCTCTTTTGTGCGCACTTACCGAAAATTGCCATGTTCCGCTCAGTCAGGCGGTTACGGTTGCAGTCGCTTTCACCTGGCGACGGTAATCTGGCCGCGTTGCTTTTCGCCGGTTCATCCCGCATAATTTGGTGGTTCCCTTGCACCGCTTCTGGATGGTTTGATTTGCTTAATCTGCCCAATTCGATCACCTTAAGCAGAATTGGCTGCATCCCTTTCTTGATTTGGGTTCTTTCCAGCAACATCTTTCCGCGGGGCCAACAGGAACTGCTGGCAGCGGGAATCTTCATCCTCGCCTCAGCCACCGATGGACTCGACGGCTACCTGGCGCGCAAACACGGCCAAATCAGCAGCATAGGGATTTTGCTGGACCCCATGGCAGACAAACTGCTCGTTGCCGCCGGACTCATTCTCCTGGTCCGTTTCACGCCCAACCTGATGCCTCCGTGGATCGTGGTCCTGGTGCTGGGGCGCGAGTTTCTGATCAGCGGATTACGCAGCGTGGCCGCTACCGAAGGCTTTGCGATTCAGGCTCGCGAACTAGGCAAGCTGAAAATGGTGCTGCAGATCGTGGCGATCGTCTCTGCAATTCTGGCCCACGGCTGGTATGAGTGGAACTTTTGGGGCTTCATTATCGGAGTTGAACTGATCGCCCGCATCTCTATATGGTTCATGCTCGTTGTATCGCTGCTCTCTGCCGCCGATTACTTCAGGGCCTTTTGGGAGCGAGTGGACCACTCGTCCCGCAGTCATCGGAAGACTGGCGTTTCGGTCAAGCCAGGAACCGCAAGTTCCACCCCCATCGCCTGAGCCGCTGCTACTCTGCCCAGTCAAAGGATCGCGTCACAGCCTTCTTCCAGAAGTGATAAAAAGACGCTCGTTTCTCTTCTTCCATTGATGGATTCCAGCGCTGGTCTTCCGCCCAGTTGGCCACCAGTTCATCCTGATCCTTCCAGAACCCGGTAGCGAGGCCAGCAGCGTACGCAGCGCCTAGGGCGGTGGTCTCCTGCACCATAGGACGAACCACGGGCTTGTTCAAAATGTCGGACTGAAACTGCATCAAAAGCTGATTGACGACCATTCCGCCGTCGGTACGCAGATTCGCCAGTTCGATGCCGGAATCCTGCTGCATTGCATCCACCACCTCGCGGACCTGGAATGCGGTGGCCTCCAGAACGGCACGGGCAATGTGGCCCTTATTGACGTAGCGGGTCAGTCCCACAATCACGCCGCGAGCGCTGTCTTTCCAATATGGTGCATACAGACCTGAGAACGCAGGGACAATATAGATCCCGCCGTTGTCCGTTACAGTTCGAGCGAGGGACTCGATGTCAGAGCTGTTCTCGATAATTCCCAGGTTGTCACGAATCCACTGAACCAGTGACCCGGTAACCGCGATTGCTCCTTCTAGTGCATACACGGCTGGTTGGACGCCGATTTTGTAGCCGAGCGTGGTCAACAGGCCGTGCTGGGACGCGATGGCCTTTGTGCCGGTATTCATCAGCATAAAAGAGCCGGTGCCGTAGGTATTTTTGGCCTCGCCGGGCTGAAAGCAGGCTTGACCAAACAAAGCTGCTTGTTGATCGCCGAGGTCGCCAGCGATTGGGACGTCCTTGATGGAGCCGAGAACCGCCCTGCCATAAACTTCCGAACTGGAAGCGATCTTCGGCAGAACCGATGCCGGGATGTTGAACTCGGCCAGGATGTCCTGGTCCCAGTTCAAGGTTCTTAGGTCCATCAACTGGGTGCGGCTGGCATTGGTGACATCCGTGAGATGCACCCCGCCCTGGACACCGCCGGTCAGGTTCCAGATCAGGAAGCTGTCAATGTTTCCGAACAGCAGGTCGCCGGCTTCTGCGGCCATACGCGCACCAGGAACACTGTCGAGAATCCAGCGTAATTTCAATCCACTGAAATAGGTGGCGAGGGGCAGACCGGTCTTCGCGCGATAGCGATCCTGCCCACCATTCGCGATCAGTTCCTCGACCTTGTCGGCAACGCGTGTGTCCTGCCAGACGATGGCGTTGTAAACGGCCTTGCCGGTCTTCTTATTCCACACCACGGTGGTCTCACGCTGGTTGGTGATGCCAATACCTGACAGATCAGAAGGCTTCAGATCCCTGGCTTCCATCGCGTACTGAATCACTTCGGTCACGCAACGCCAAATCTCGGCAGGATCGTGCTCGACCCAACCTGGCCTCGGGAATATCTGGGTGTGTTCCTTCTGCGCGACGCTGACGATTTGTCCGCTTCGGTCGAATACGATGAAACGTGAGCTTGTCGTTCCCTGGTCGATTGCTCCGATGTAATCTGCCATAGGATGATCCCCAGTCGTCATTTCTCAATCCCGGCACTCTGGAACAAATGCGCGATGGAATGCAGGTAGGCGGCGACCGCGTCCTTGGTTTGCGATGCGGTCCAGGAAAACTCATGTGCCAGAAACTGGCCCACGACAGGTGCAGCCAATGCCGCTTCCTTCCATCCATGGAATTGCACCCCGAGTCTTCGCAATAGAATGTCCTCGATGGTCTGGGCCATCTCCTCACGGATCACATACACCACCTCTGCACAGATCGGTGCCCCGTGATCATATAAGGGTTTAAGGAGCTGCGAGTCGTGCCGTGTCAGTTCGAGCACTTTAGATGATTCCATGCCAAACTTCTGAGTCAGATGAATGGCGGTCTCCGGAGACAATTGATACTCAGCGGCCAATTGCTCCCAGTAACCCGGCAAAAATCCCTCAGCTCCCGCCAGCAGGAATTCTCTCGTCCTGCACGCCGTTTGCTTTCCGTAAAGAACCCGCTGCACCTGATTGATACCGTCTTCGGCCATGGCGCGGTAGGTGGTCCACTTGCCACCAAGAACACTGATGAGGCTGCTGACATCATCTACTTCAACTTCATGTCCTCGAATCAGCTTGCTTGTGCTTACCCCAGCTTTGGATTTCACCAGCGGACGCATTCCAGCAAAGGCCGCAAGCACGTCCCCGGATGTCAAATCTACCTTCAGATATCGGTTCACATGCTTGAGGAGGAACTTGATCTCGTCGGGTGTTACCACCATTTCATCCGAGAGTTTCGCCTCGTCGTCAGTGGTTCCAACCAGCAGTCGACCAAGCCATGGAGTCGCAAAAATCACCCGACCGTCCTCTGTCTTAGGGATCAGCAGGGCTGCCCCGCTCTGGATCACTTCCAGAGGAACCAACAAGTGGGCACCTTTGCTTAGCCGCAGACGCTCCGGCAGAGTGGGGTTGGCCATCGTGCGAATCCGATCAGCAAAAGCCCCCGTGCAGTTCAAAAACGCACGAGCGCGGACCTGGAAACGCTCCCCGGTGATCTGGTCGGTAGCCTCCAACAACTCCAACTTACCAGACTCATTCTTGCCGAAGCCGATGGCTCGTGCATAGTTGATGAGTTCCCCACCGTGCTCTGCAAATGTCTTGGCCAGGGTGAGTCCGAACCTTGCATCGTCGAACTGTCCATCGGCGTACGAGACGGCCCCCACCAGCTTGTCGCTACGCAGTGATGGCATGCGACGGAGCGACTCCGCTTTAGATAGCATTCGGCTGGGGAACAGGCTGTCCGCGCTCGCAATTAGGTCATACACCTTCAGGCCAAGCGTGAAGTAAACTAACTCCCACCAACTGAAACATGGAACCAGCAGTTCCAGAGCACGTGCAAGATAAGGCGCACAACGCAGCATGTGAATGCGCTCGTGCAGAGCTTCCCTCACCATTGCGTACTGGCCGAAATCGAGATTCTCTACCGCCTGTTGCAGGTATCGGACACCGCCGTGGGCCAATTTGGTGGATGACGACGAAGCGCCCGAGACGAAGTCTCCGGAATCCAGCAATACGGTAGACAATCCGCGAAGTTGCGCATCCAGCGCACAGCCCATACCGGTTGCGCCGCCGCCAATGATGCACACGTCGAACGCTCGTTCGCAAATTCCCAGACGTGCGCTGCTTCGGCTTCTCATTGCTGCTTCGTCACCTATACGGCAGCTTACAGTGTTCGAAGCAAAGTAAAAAGCCACCCACCAAATACACGTGCAGTGTATCCAGCGGGCGGCCTCTCCACTTTCTGCCGCAACGTGGAGCAATATATTTGTTATCGCGATCAGAATCAATTAAAAATCTTACTTATTCCCATAACATAGCTCTTACCTTCAACAGCCGCTTACAAATCAGTTTGTTAGCTCCAGTTACTCAGGAACTAAAGCTCTCCTTATGCCTTACTACTTATGTTACCCAACACTCCAACGGTGTTATTCTCTGCTCATGTTCGACCCTGCTGCTGGCAGCGACTCTGCTCTGCTTTTGACGGAGGAAGTCCTCGTGCTGGCAACTATTGTCGGCTCTGTTGCTGCACTTCCTGCGTTTATCGAGTTCATTTCCGAACGACGCAAACGTCGTGAGCGTGTCTATCTTAGCCTCGAAGACGTTCCTGTGAGCAGCCTTAGTCCGCGTCTGGCAGGTCTGGATAAATTGCTTGATAGCATCGCCGATCTGGTTGATCGCGCAGGCACACCCACTGCTTACCAGGATCTGAAGATTGGCAACGAGATCCTCATCATCGGACCAAATCAGAGTGGAAAGAAAAGCCTCGCACAGCGCATTGCGCAGATGGCGGGAATGGAGCGGTTAGTCACCGTATACAATCCGCGCGACAGTGATGCCCTCGCCAAAGCCAAGGGGATTGTGCGCGGATACAAACGCAAGAAAGTAATGCTGCTGCTGCCGCGCATCGACCTTGCTTATCAGATGGGTGACCCTGTGCTGCTAGCTGAATTAGATGCACTGATTGAAACTACTTCGGAGCAACCAAATGTGCTGGTGGTCGCAACCACCGTCTGGTTTTCGGCGAACAGCGATCTGGATAACATTTTTGGCATCAAGCTCACCCTTCCCGGCGTAGCCCTTAATCCTGCAGAGCGTCCCAAGGTCTCCACCGAAGTAGCGCGGATGCTGGCTGAGGTCGCGCATTTCTACCTGGCTGATGCGCAGCGCCTGGGTTTCCAACTCGCGGAAATCAGCGAAGACGAATTCAGTTCTCGAATTCTCGAGCGTGTCGTTAATCCAGCTGAGATAGAGGACATCATCGTGCTCTGCGAAACCACCGCTCTCTATCGCAAGCGCGCTAAGCTAACCAAGACTGCAATCTTCACCCGAGAGATACTCGACATGGCAATCGCGCGGGTTGTGCCCCGCTAAAAAACACTTCCTGCTCTCGTCATTCTGAACTCCTGAAATTCAGCAGCACAATTCGAAAACCACAGACAACATGAATGCATCCTAGGTTCCCGGTTGGCGGCGGTCTCGCACATGCCACTAACTACGCGTGGAGGTGTAATCTCCCGTGCGCTTCACAAAAGCGGTGAGGCCAGATGAGTGGTCTCACTGGTGTCTGGGGAATCTCCCCGAAGAGGATTGGTCGGCGGAGAAAGAAAAAGCCGCGTCCGGCGCATAGGAAACTTGGCTCGAACGTAGCTTGAAAAGGAGAAGCATATGAAAGTTGGGCGCTATGTGTACCCAATCGCGGTTCTGCTAACGATTGCGATCGGCTTTGGAATATGGCAACCGAAGCAGGTAAAGGCGGACTCGAACGATAACCCTTCATTCACCGTGGACCCCAGTTGGCCTAAGCCGTTACCTGCACCTGTCGGAAGCGATGGCCTCGCGCACCGGTGGGTAACAGGCGAAATAGCAGGAACCTGCGTCGACTCCAACGACCATGTTTTCACAGTGAACCGTGGCTGGGAAGTTGGTGTGACTTTGAACGGTGTATTGCAGGGTGCCGAGTCAGGAGCCATTGACGGCCAGGACGCCACCGCCTCCGCTATCCCATCGCCCCCTGTTGTTGCATACGACGCGCAAGGCAACGTGGTTGCCAGTTTCGGCAACCCTGCTTTAACTCAGACAGGTCCCACTTATGGCGGGAGCGTAGTGATGCCTCACGGCTCGCATGGCTGCTACGTGGATTATCAGGATAATGTGTGGCTTGGCGGCAACGGCGATGGCATTGTCCAGAAGTACTCGCAGAATGGCACGTTGCTTCTGCAGATCGGCACCAAAGGTGTTTGCGATGGTCCGACAAACAATAGTACGGTGGGCGGCGCAACCGTGTATTCGACGTGTGGCGAGGCAAATGACTTCAACAGCAGCACCACACTTCTGAATGAACCCGCGGACATTGCAGTCGATCCTGAGCCTGACCCAGTTACCGGCAAGAAAGGTGACATTTACATCGCGGACGGATACGGCAACCACCGCATCGTAGTCTTCGATTCGACAGGGACCTTTGTGCGCCAGTTTGGCACGAAGTGCACCTCCACTCCTTGTCCTGATGGCACATTCGGAGCCACTGGCGGTGGGCACCCCCACTGCGTAGTTCTTGGAAACGACAATCTGGTCTACACATGCGATCGTCCGGATAGCCGGATTGAGGTATGGGACAAGAAAGGCAATTTCCTCAAGTCAATCGTGATTGAACCAGCTGCTTCCGCATCGCCGGCAAATCAGGCGGCCATTTTGAAAGCAGGCACTCGCGCCTGTGACATGACTTTCTGGCCGAACATTGACCACCTGGCCAGCAAAAGTCCGACCAGCCAGAAATACATCGTCGATGTCGATCTCGGAAACGACAACACGTGGCTCTTGCGAAAAGACACCGGTGCCATGATTGGAGCTTTTGGACGATGCGGGTTGAGTCCGTGCCCCGGACACAACGCGGGTCAGTTTGCCTTCGCACACACGACATCCACGGATTCCCATGGGAATGTCTACATCGCCGAAACCATCACAGGCCGACGGATTCAGAAGTTTGTGCCTAAAGGCGACTAACCAATAGCTCTCCGGACGGTAGCCGGAGAGAAGTTCGACTGCCGTCCGTATGAGAAAGGAGAAGCATGCACAAACGTTGGGGAAGAAGACTCGCCGCCCTGCTTGCCCTGAGCTTTGTACTTGCGGTGTCGCAAGCGGATGCTCACGATTTTCCGCTACACACAGTGATGACCGCCTTCGTCAAGATTGAACCCCAGCAAGCGCACTTGATCATCCGCGTTCCTCTGGACATGGTGCACTCGGTGCAGTTTCCGATGAATGGTCATTTGTATAACCTTGGAGCTTCGAACGCCGCAATCCAAACGGCGGTTAGCGGCGTCGCCAGCGACATCGAGATTTGGGAGAATGGGTCTCGCATGGTTCCGTCCAGCGCTACCGGGCGCCTCACCCTGCCCGGGGATCGATCCTTCGAAGACTACGATCAGGCAGAGAAACTGGTCGCGCAGCCAATGGAAACGACCTCGGAAATCTACTTCGACCAGGGCTACCTCGACGCCCATCTCGTATATCCCATTACATCTCCAAACTCTGTATTTACGATTGAAACGATCCTCGCTCCAGACCTCGGAGATCACGCCAAGCTAACCGTCCGCTTTATGCCGCTTGGGGAGCGCAGCCGGGCATTCATGATTTCGTCTTCCTCCGGACGCGTCGCTCTTAACCCATCTTGGTATCACGCGGCCGGAGGCTTTGTGACACTCGGCGTCGCCCATATCTTAAGTGGCATTGACCATCTTCTGTTCCTGCTTTGCCTCGTCATTCCCATACGTCGACTGCGCGTGCTCGTGCCGGTGGTAACCGCTTTTACGGTCGGACACTCGGCAACGTTGATCGGCACGGCATACAATCTCGCGCCGTCAGGAGACTGGTTTCCGCCGTTTGTGGAGATGGCGATAGCCATGTCGATCCTTTACATGGCAGTGGAGAATATTATTGGTGCAAACCTTGACCGTCGATGGCTTGTTGCTGGCTTGTTCGGTCTTGTTCACGGCTTTGGATTCTCTTACGCGCTGAAGGAGAATCTGCAATTTGCGGGATCAAATCTGTTGGTCTCCCTGGTTGGGTTCAACGTAGGAATCGAGATAGGCCAACTCTTGATCCTCACTGCAATGGTGGGATTGCTGTGGCTGTTGTTCCGCCACATGCCCCATCCCAAAATAGGAGCGATCGTTCTCTCGGCGTTCGTTGCGCACACGGCATGGCATTGGATGATTGAACGCGGGGGCGTGTTATGGCAGACCAAGTGGCCACAGATTGATGCCGGATCAATTACGATGCTGGCAAGATGGATCGCGGCACTTCTCCTGGCCGGGGGGGCAGCGAACCTGTTGGTCAGGTACGCACAAAATAGAAGATCACCCGGCGCACACGTTCCAACTCCAACGCTTCAGTCCTCGGCTGAGAAGCCGGCGGCATGAGCAAATGTAAAGCAAAATCGATTACCTCAGAGTTCGCGTAAGGCAACGGCGATCCGGGCGCGCGCTGCCCTGATCGCCGGAGGCACACCTCCGAGCAGGCCCATGAAGAGCGCGAAAACCAAGCCTGCTGCCAGCAGCACCGGGGTCACACGAAACGCAAAAGCGAGGTGAGAGAAGGTCTGCCAGTTCATTGTTCCGGTCGTCATCCCGTTGAGCGGAAGTATGCAAACACAACCAACAAGTCCGCCGACCAGCGCGATACATAGCGCCTCGAAAACAAATGACGTTACCACGCTGCCTGTGCCGAATCCCAAGGCTCGCATAGTTGCAATTTCGCGCGAGCGTTCGGCCACTGCCGAATACATCGTATTGAGTGCCCCCAACACGGCTCCGATGCCCATGACTACGGCAACCATCGTGCCGAGCACCTGGATCAACTTGGTGAGCGCGCGCGACTGTTTCTCGTAGTAGTCAAGTTCTCGGCTCGCCTGTAAAGTAACTCGAGGATCCGACGTGAGCGCATCTTTGAAGCCTGTAAAAGCCTCTGGCGAAGTCAGGCGGGCGGTGACAGATTGAAATACGTTTGTAGGCCGCTTGTACACCGCACTCAAGACGCTGGCATCGCTCCAGACTTCCGAGTCGAATGCGCTACCGCCTGCGTCGAAAACCCCCACTACCGTCCACTCGCCTCCGCCAAATCTCACCTTACTTCCCAAGTCGAGACCGGAGTACGTTCCTGCAACGTTGCGCCCTACAACCAGCTCGTTCAGCCCTGGCTGAAAGAAACGGCCTGCCACGACCTTGATTGAGTCGCGTACGGCAAGAGCTTTGGGCGAGACGCCCCGTACCTGAACGTTGGCATCGGTACCCGTCGCCTTAAGAGGAAAGGCCGCAATCACCACCACTTCCGGACTCACAAGCGGGCCTGTCGCATCCCGTGCAACGCCTCGCGTGTCTTCGATCACATGCACCTGGTCGAGATTGATGCCGCTCTCCATCTCTGACGTAGCGCCGCCACGCAAGACAATTGCGTTTCGTGCTGAACCCGATGAAACCAGAGTCGTCTTGAATCCCTTCGCCAGCGACAACATGGCGACAAACACGCCGACTGTGCCTGCAATACCGAGCACGGCAACCACGGTCGATGTCCAACGTACCCTTAGGCTATTCAGGTTGTAACTTAGCGGGATCGCCATGCTCACACCCTCCGCAGCGCAGCTACGACATTGAGTTTCATCGCTGTGATTGCCGGCAGAAGCCCAGCGACCACACCCACGACTAATGCAACCGAGAACCCAACCACCACGGTTTGCGGCGACAAGTAGAAGAACGGCAGCATTCCATGGGTTGGGTCACCCCCGAGCGTAAGCAGCTTTGCGCCCGCCAGACCTAAAGCTCCACCAACAGCAGCAATTAACAGCGATTCAGCGAGTACAAGCACGAGCACGAATACGTCTGAGAATCCCACGGCTTTCAACACTGCCAGATCGCGCACGCGCTCGCGCACCGCAATTGCCATGGTGTTTCCAGTGACGAGCAGCAACGTGAAAAACACCACCGCGCCGATGCTCATGATCAGGAACCCGATATTCCCCGCCTGCTTGGCAAACGAAGCGGCGAAAGCTTTCTCGGTATCCGTCTTTGTCTCCCACGGCGAATTCGAGAATGTCTCATCAATCTGTTTTGCTATTCTTGCGGAATCATCTGGATTCGCCACCTTCACCGTGTACCAACCTATAAGGCCTTTCCAAAATGGATTTTCGCGCTCTTCCAGATACTTGTAATGGAACCAGAACTGGGTGTTGTCGTCCTGAATTCGTTTGCCCTGATAAATGCCGCGAAGGTTGAAATCCCATGTCCCCTGGAAGATCGTGCCTTTGATCGGAATACGATCTCCAACCTTCCATTTGAAACGCTTAGCTAACTCCGCGCCAACGATCGCACCTTCTCGATCATCCATGTACGCCTTCCACTGATCGTCCGGCACAACAAACTCCGGAAACATGGGGCGATAGGTATCGTCTTCTATGGCGAATTGCGGGAAGAAATTGCGTTCGTCCTGGTAAACGCCGCCAAACCAATTTGCGTGCGTCACTGCCTTTACCCCAGGAATACGCAACATACGTTCTTCATAGGACACCGGCAAAGGTTGAATGATCGAGACCTTATTAATGACCACCACTCGGTCTACGCCCGCCACGTCGATACCCTGATTGAAGGCCCCGTGGACGACCGCAAGCAAGCCGAACAGGAAGAGGGCTACCGCAAATGATCCGATCGTGAGCACCGTTCGAATCTTCTTGCGAAAGAGATTCGAGAGAATCAGCGCAGAGTATTTCATGAACGAACTCCTGCGCGCTCACCCGTTCCCTGACCTTCCACCAGTACGCCCTTGTCCAGATGCAGCACCACATGAGCACGTTCGGCGGCCATCGGATCATGGGTGACCAACAGCACGGTTTTGCGGTGCTCGCGGACGAGGCGGTCGATAAGATCCATGATTTCATCGGCGCTCTTGCGATCAAGGTCACCAGTAGGCTCGTCGCAAAGAAGGAACGTAGGGTCTGCAACAATGGCGCGGGCGATGCCGACACGCTGCTCCTGACCGCCGGAGAGCTGGCGCGGAAAATGGTTCATGCGATCCTTGAGCCCCACGACTTCAAGGGCCATCTCAACGTGGCTGCGCCGTTCCGCCTTTGATAGCTTGGTGAGCAGCAGGGGCAACTCAACGTTTTGAAAGGCTGTCAGCACTGGGATCAGGTTATACATCTGAAAAATGAAGCCGACATGGCGGGCTCGCCATTCCGTAAGCCTGCTGCCCGATAAGTGGGTAATCTCGTCGCCCGCAACCACAATGGTTCCGGCACTCGGCAGATCGAGCCCGCCCAACAGGTTTAGCAGCGTAGTTTTACCGGAGCCGCTCGGGCCCATGAACGCCACGAAGTCACCTGCGTCTACGTCGAGGTTCAGACCCTGCAAAACGTGAATTTCTTCGCTGCCGCGCTGGTACTTCTTATCGAGTCCCCGCACTCGGACAAGACTGGAGCCGTTGCCACCACCATCCACTCTAACCATGACGTCTCCTTCGCAATCATTGGACGCACGAAACTTGGCCTAAGGTTCGGCAAAACTTACTGGGCAATTCCGGCTCTGTAGGTGGACTTATGCAACCCTGAACGCGCTGACCAAGGGACTCTGCCGCAAATTACTCGCAAGTGCGCTGGGCACACATTGCGCCACATTTATAGCAGGGCTCGGACGGCGTCTCAGGTTCCTCTCCAGATACGGCGTTCAGAATGGCAAGGCGTTGTTCCATTGTGAGGCTGTCGAATTCAGCTTCTGTTGTCGAGTTGGTGTTGAAGTGCTTGATCCAGTTCTGAAAATTACTGGCTATTTCCGTGTGTTTCAATTCGTTCTCCACTGTAGATGACAACTGCCCAGCGCCTAAGGCCTGAATAACTCATCTTATAACTCAGGTTGATGAGTGCGATGTTACAGAACGGTAATTCTTTCCGGGAGCGCGTGAGAACAAGCGCCGTATCTATTTCTTCAGTTCCACCTGCGTCGAGTCGTGTATTCCCTCAGGAGGGCTGACCACAACCTGGTCCCCGACTGTGAGTCCAGCGACAATTTCCTGATCACTGCCCGATGCCGCTCCGAGTCGAACCGCCCGCCGCTCCACTCGGCCATCGTGATAGACATATACGATGCTGCTGCCGCTATCGCTGCGAACGGCGCTCTTCGGTATTCGTAGTGTGTTGGCTCCCGCGCTTGGGCCCTTTGCCTCATCACCCAGAAACGTAACTTTTACCCCCATGTCGGGCAGTATCCGCGGATCAAGCTGGTCAAAAGAGATGCGCACCTTTACTGTCGCCTTCTGCCGGTCGGCGGTGGGGATCACGGTTCGCACCTTCGCGGGAATCTTCCAGTCGGGGTAGGCGTCCAGAACGGCTGTCACCGGCATTGCTTCCCTTACCCGTGCGATGTAAGACTCGTTCACATCCACTTCGATCTCAAGCGACTGCATATCCACAACTGTCGCAATGCCAGTGCGGGTGAAACCACCACCGGCAGAAACCGGCGAGACCATCTCTCCCACTTGCGCGTCTTTGGAGACCACGATCCCGTTGTATGGCGCACGGACAGTACAGTTATCGAGATCTTGCTGGGCCACACGAATGCGTTCGTCCGCAGCCCGTGTCTGTTGTTCGGTGAGGGTGATCTTCGCTCGCAAGCTGTCGACAGCGGTTCGAGCCAGGTCGAGCGCCTGCACACTGCTGACTCCTTGCTTCTCCAATACTTCGGAACGATGCAATTCCCGCTCGGCATTGGCAAGCTGAACCTGAAGGTCTTTCAACGCCGCAGCCGTAGCATTGCGGTCGGCCTCGGCGGACTTCAAGCGCACTCGGGTATCCGAATCATCAAGAACGGCCAGTATCTGTCCTTGTTTGACGTGCATGCCTTCGTCGGCAATCATCTGCGTCACGCGTCCGGTGATCTTCGCGGCGATCGTTGCACGACGTCGCGGTGTCACATAGCCGCTGGCATTCAGCAAGACCTCTCTGGCTTCAGATTCCCCATGCGCCGTTACCACTTCCACAACCGGCGTTTTTCCCTTGAATGCAAAGACAGCCGCGGAAATAAGAAGCAAAACTCCGATCCCCGTTGCCAACCAGCGAAGCCATCGTGAGCCTCCGGAACCACCGCGCTTGCGTGCGCCATCATCGATTCTAAGTGCCGACAGATCGGGGCCAGCTTTGCCGCGGTTCGGCTCCATTCTTCCATGCCTCCAGGGGCTAACAATAACGTCTCACAAATCTAGCATTAACCGCAATTTTTCAGAAACTCTGACGGGCATTCAAATGGAACTCCGCCGATGTCCGATGCAGAGTTTCAGATTGACACCGGAGTTGATTATGTCAGAATCAAAAAATACAAAAATGTTTACAAGAAGTTCCGGCCTGAAGGGATTAGCTCATGCTAACGGATGCAAAAACCCGCGTGCCAACTGAGAAAGAGGCGCGAACAACCAAACCAACCCATGGCGCGACTCCGCCAAATGCGAACCACGGAGTGCCAGTGGGGCTCGATAACAAAAAGCTCTTATTCTTATTATTTTCCTTTGTAGTGATGCTCGTTATAGCCTTCATGCCCAAGCCCGTGGGCCTCACCGTGGCTGGACAACGCGTAATCGCCGTGCTGGTCTTCGCGGTTATGCTATGGATCGCCGAGGCGGTTTCGTATCCAGTCAGCTCCATGCTGATCCTGTCGTCTCTCATTATTTTCCTGGGGATCTCGCCAGCGGGGAGTGCCACGGTCGGCAAGCTAGGAACAATCAAGGCAATCCCGCTAGCTCTGAATGGGTTTGCGAATCCGGGATGGGTACTGGTCACGGCGGGCCTGTTCATTGCGGCAATCATCATCCAAACAGGGTTAGAAAAGAGGTTAGCGCTCAAGGTTCTACAGATTGTCGGACCCAAGACGAACCACTTTCTCGCTGCAATGATCATCATCCCGCAGCTCTTGTCATTCGTAATGCCATCTCTGGTGGCCCGGGCGGCGACTTTAACTCCTACCGCGTTAGGCCTGATCACTGCTTTGAAATTGGATAGAAAGAGCGTCTTTGCCAAGATGACCATGCTGACGGTCGGCTTCGCTACGGCACTCTCCGGGATCGGGGTTCTGAGTGCCGGCGGGTCAAACCCCTTCACGGTGGGGATCATTTCAAAAGCGTTGAACCGAAACATCAGTTGGGCTGACTGGTTTGTCTATTCGTATCCGCTCGTCATGGTGATGTGCGTTATTTTGTTTTTTCTGGTCACGCGTTTCAATAAGTTCGAGTTCACGGAAATTCCAGGCGGTCGCGAAGGCATCGAAAAGGCCGTGGCCGACCTTGGCAAGATGAGTAAGAACGAGAAGAAGATCTCTGTTATTTTCGCGGTGACCATCGTTTTGTGGGCGACCGAAAAGCTACACGGGGTAGACTCCAACACAATCGCTGCTCTGTCCGCTACTACGATGATGCTGCCTTATTTTGGAGTAACGAACTGGAAGGACACCGTTGGCAAAGTCGAATGGGGAGCCATTCTACTGTTCGGCGCTGGCCTCTCACTCGGAGAAATCATCTTCAGCTCCGGTGCGGCGGTTTGGATGGCCAAGGTTTCACTCGGATCGATGGGGCTCGAAAGGTTGAACGTGCCGGTGATGGTAGGCGTGATAGCCGTAGCCATCATCATCATCCGTTTGGCGTTCTCCAGTGTAATGTCAGCAGCCGTCACAGTGGTTCCCACAGTATTGGGGCTGCTTCTCAGCATGAACAACCCGAGTCTGCCTATCTGGGGAATTGTGCTGGTTTCCTGCTACATCACCTATTTTTCATTTGTTCTTCCCGTCAACGCACCGCATGTCCTGCTGCCGTATTCCAGTAATACATTCGAAATCAGGGACACGGTCAGGATGGGGATACCGTTCACGCTGGCGGGAGTGTTGGTAGTCATCCTGTTTAGCTATACCTACTGGCGATGGATAGGAGTGATGTAGTTTTTTGGGATCGATCGCGAAAATCCTTGTACTTTGAGTAAAGCGTGTGCAAGTATGACTGAATTCAGACATAGGCGGATGTGCGCAGGGATGAATGTCAAGCCCCGTCGCAGCTCCGTAGCGGCGCGGAAGGGCTGCGAATCAAATGACCATTGGACATCAAGTTCTTGTGGTAGATGATGACCCTGCAATTCGCAAAAGCACGGCAGAATTACTGATAGCAGCTGGGTATGAGGTAAGCACTGCAAGGGATGGCTTTGACGCTCTTTCGCAGCTCAGAACGGTGACCCCAGACGCTATCATCTCAGACCTCCACATGTCCCAAATGTCTGGGTCCGAGTTTCTTTCAGTTATCCACCGTCGTTTTCCTGAGATCGTGACCATCGCAACAAGTGGCGCTCATAGCTCTGACGCTCAGGTTCCGGACGGTGTCGTCGCCGATGCGTTCTTTCCCAAAGGGCAAAAGCGTACAGAGTTACTGTCCACAATTGCTGAGTTGATTCGAACGGGTGCGGCCCGGGCTGAGAAACGTCGTCTGGAGACGTTTCCAGTCTGCATTCCTCGGAACGGCCAGGATTCCAATGGAGCGCCTTATTTGGTGTTGACCTGCCTTGACTGCTTGCAATCTTTTACATTGAGCGTCAAGCGTCAGGGTGTGCAAGAAGTTCAGGAAACGCCATGCCCGTCCTGTGCAACCCTGGTTCATTACGTTATCGACTTCTCTCGCGCTTTCACACCCCAACGCAGCGACACTCACTGACGAAGGAGAATTCGAGAAATCCTAGCACCTTCGTCTTGCTTTGTTGTGATTTAACCCGCCCTGAGCAAGCTCTTCTCTTGCCTGCCTGAAACATATCCCCAAACGACATATTTGCAGACAGACAATAAGGCTGCTCGGGTGTACACTCCGTCTGAACTCATACAACCCTTCGAATTCCCCGCGAGTCCGCGTGGAATTCCCATATCGAGATCGGTGTCGTTATGCCCGATGCGCACCACAGTGTCGTAGAGGCGCTCCAGCCCAGGGATTCACAATTGCGGGCTTTGCTGGACAACTCCTCCGATATTCTCTACCAATTCAATTTGCAGACACGGCGCTTCGAGTACATGAGCCGGTCCATCGAACAGATCCTGGGTTACTGCCCTGAGGATCTACTAGCAATGGCTCCCGACGAGTACTTAGGCTTGATTCACCCTGATGACCTCGCGCTGTTGGGGCTGTGCTCGCGTCTGTCGAGGAGAACGGTAACGGACAAGTCGAGATCCGAGTGAGGGCGAAAAACGGCGGTTACCGCTATATGTCGATCAGGATGCGGATAACCCGGAACGATGCCGGTGTCCCTCTCTACCGCTACGGAAATATCCGCGACACGACCGAGCGCAAACTGGCGGAGGTTGAGCACGCCAAGTTGATTCAAACTATTGAACAAGTAACCGAATCCATCATAATTACCGACCTCGACGGGGCAATCGTCTACGTGAACCCGGCATTTGGGAGGATTAACGGCTACACCCGCGACGAGGTGATGGGAAGTAACCCCAGGATTCTGAAAAGTGGCAATCATCCGGATTCGCTCTACAAAGAAATGTGGGCAACGCTGCTGAGGGGGGAGACCTGGTCAGGAGATCTCATCAACAAGCGCAAGGACGGAACCAAATACAACAAGACTACGACGATCTCACCAATCAAAGACCCAAATGGAAGAGTAATTAACTATGTGGCGGTCAGCCGAGATGTTACCCACGAACTTTCGCTCCGCGATCAGTTGAATCGGTCGCAGAAGATGGAATCCATGGGGCGCCTGGCTGGCGGCGTTGCTCATGATTTCAATAATCTTCTGATGGTGATACAGAGCTTCACGGAGTTGCTGCAAGCGCAATTTCCGGTTGAGGACAGATTACGACGCTACACAGGGCAAGTATTAGCGGCGGTCAAGCGGGGGTCCAGTCTGACCGGCCAGATGCTGGCGTTCAGCCGCAAGCAAGTCGTCTCTCCGGTCGCGCTCGACCTGAATGCCTTGGTTGATGAGTCTGCAAGAATGTTGAAGCGACTTATTGGCGAAGACATCGACTTTCGCATTGTCCCAGGCGAGTTGCTCTGGACGATAAGAGCGGACCCGGATCACCTCTTTCAAATCCTGATGAACCTCAGCGTGAATTCCCGGGACGCGATGCCGCAGGGTGGCACCCTTACGATCGCAACCGAAAATGTCGTCGTGGGACAAGGAGGCATCGGCGGGCACCCACTCGTACCGCCGGGGAACTACGTAAAGATTTCAGTCACCGACACCGGCTTAGGCATCGGCGCGGAAAACCGGGAGAAGATCTTTGAACCCTTCTTCACAACCAAAGAGGTCGGCAAGGGAACGGGATTAGGACTGGCAACCGTATACGGAATTGTGGAGCAGAGTGGCGGTCGCGTGTTGGTGGATAGCGAGTTGGGACACGGTGCTTGCTTCACAATCTACTGGCCAGCAAGTACTCAACCGCTCAACACGCACGGTTCTTCGAAAGCTGATGCCATGCAAAATGGCTCGGAAACGGTGCTGGTTGTCGAAGATGAAAACTATTTGCGCGACGGCATCTGTGAGTTCCTGCGCAGCCTGGGATACAAAGTATTCTCAGCCAGTTCCGGTCCAATAGCATTGACCATAGCATTGGACAATCCGCAGATAGATCTTCTGCTCACGGATATCGTGATGCCAAAAATGAGTGGGACAGAGTTATCTCACAAATTGAAGGGCATGCTTCCTGACATGAAAGTAATCTTCATGTCAGGATATACGGGCGAAGAATTCCTGCGAACTTATAACCAGGGGTCGCATACCCCCTTATTGCAGAAGCCGTTTGGACTGGGCACGCTCGCACAAAGAGTGCGAGATGCGTTCGACAAATAAGCCTGGAAAAGGCTCAATGTCCGCATGAACATTGAGCCTCTCCTTCCAGATATCCCGAAGGCTATTCTTTATTTCGAGGTTGCCGCGACGCGTAAATCAGATCCCTTGGTCTCGCGCAACAGGAACGCCGCTATAAGCGCTACTCCATAGGACGAGAGGGCGCAGACTCCCATAGCTTTACCCAGTGGCATCGTTGCCGCCAGAATGCCGACCATTCCGGGTACCACGGCACCGAAACCGCGACCGCCGCTAAGCGTAAAGCCTTGTCCCGTAGCCCGAATCCTTGTGGGAAACAGTTCAGAGAATGAAGGCAGCATACCCGAGGCCAATCCACCCTGTAATGCGCCAAGGAAGAAACCGAGAACGATCGTTGCTGCGGCGTTGATCGGAGCGAACATATAGATCGCCACGTTCGTTGCCTGGCAGCAGAGGAAGATCATGAAGCTTTTCCGGCGCCCGATCCAGTCGCTGAGGTACCCGTATACGAAAGGCCCGACGAATGAGCCGAGGATATTCAAAGCAAGATACCCGGCCGTCGAAGAAACACGCAGATGTAACACGGTTCTCAAATAGGTGGGCAGCCATGTGATCATTACGTAGGCACCGCCCAGAATCCCAGTCGAAAGGGTGACAGCGGTGATCGTATTCTTCAGGTGTGGCGGAACGAAGATGTCCCAGAAATGGCTACTCACTAACGTGGTTGACTTCTGCTTCCGAATTTCAACATAGATGTCGGAGTCGGGAACAAATCGCCTGATAAACATTACGAAGAGCGCAGGCAGCAATCCGATGCCGAAAAAGACGCGCCAAGCCATGTTCTGCGAGAAGTACGTAAAGATGAAGGGCATCATGGCCGTCGACAAGGCGTAGCCGATCGCGTAGCCGCTCTGGACGGATGCCGCCACGCGCCCGCGCAGCCTGGGAACGATGGTCTCGCTGATGAGCACGCCTCCCACTGCCGCCTCGCCGCCGAAGCCTATGCCCTGAATAGCACGCGCGATCAGAAGCTGCCAGAAAGAGTTGGTGAAAGCCGAGAGGAAGGTGAATACGGCGACCAGCAAGACCGTAATCTGCAGCACGCGGACACGGCCGATGCGATCGGCGGCAATGCCGGCCAGCGCACCACCGACAGCGGAGCCAATTAAGGATGCCGACGCGATAAGCCCAGCCTGCGGTTTGGTAATACCCACCAATGCAATCAAAGTGGGCAGTACTAATGCATAGATGGTCGTATCCATGGCATCGAGCCCGAGGCCACCGAAGCAGGCCCAATAGGTCAGCTTCTCTCGCTTGTTGAGCTCGGAATACCATCCCAAGTGTCCATTCTTAAGGGGTGTCCCGGCTCCTACCTTGTCTTCCTGGGTTTCCGCCATGCTTCACCTTTTAGATGATTTACGTGCAATTGAATCGATAATCTGGACAGCCCCGCCGATTAGCTTCCGAATGGCTTCCAAATTATGAACAGAAGCAAGGGTCCAAACTCCGCCCCTTCGACGATTTCTGCTGAATCGCCTTTTAGGTTAGCTGGCTTCCGGACGATTTTCGGCGTGCGCCTAAAAATATACACTAACGATTTTTCCCGTCCTACGCGATTCTTATCAGCGCCCCTTAATGCGGCTGAAAACTTTGGTGCGCCTCTAAGTACGGTTACAATTAATCAGTAAACTAAGCGATATGGATAAGAACAAGTTTCGAGTATTAGTGACTGGATCAAATCTGGTCTCCGCAGCGGTCGCAAAGCTTGAATCGATCGGCGCTACCGTGGAGTTGATGAGCGGGAAGATTACAGCGGAGCGGCTCCTGAAGGAGATCGCGCAATCGCCCACCCACGCGATTCTGATGCGGGGAAATCCTCCCATCACCGCTGCCGTTCTGGAGGCAGCCCCGGCGCTTCGCGTAATTGCCAAGCATGGGGTAGGCGTGGACTCCGTCGATGTGGAGGCAGCGACCAAGCGAGGCGTCCTGGTAATGGTCGCAGGCGACGCTAATGCGCCCGCAGTCGCGGAAATGACCATGGGATTTGTGCTCGCCCTAAGTCGCGAGATGATGCGTTTCGATGCAGTGGCTCGAAGTGGACAGTGGAATCGCGAGCGTGATCACGGCACCGAGTTACGTGGCCGCACCTTGGGGTTAGTAGGCTTCGGACGTATTGGGCGCCGGGTGGCGGAGTTGGCGCGGTGTTTTGGAGTGCACGTCATTGCTTTCTCGCGTTCTCCGATGTCCATTGACGCCAAGCTGGCGCACAAGGCGGAATCTTTGGAATCGCTCCTGGCCGAAGCGGACATAGTCAGCCTGCATTGTCCACTGGACTCGACAACAAGAGGGATGATGGATCGCCGGGCTTTTGGTCTTATGAAGCCCGGAGCCATGTTTATCAATACCGCACGGGGTGCCCTAGTCGATGAAACTGCGCTTGCGGAGGCGTTGACCAGCGGTCACTTACGAGGTGCGGCGCTGGACGCACTGGTGAACGAGCCCCCCGCGCCGGATGACCCTCTGCTCTCGGCCCCCAACTTGATTCTTACTCCCCACAATGCTGGCATCACCTTCGGCGCGGTGGAGAGAATGGGGGAAAACGCAGCGGAGAACATTGTGGCCGTGCTTTTCGGCGGCAGCGTTGATCCGCTAAATGTGGTGAATCGCAGCCTGCTTGAGACTCAACCCAAGTGACTGCCTTACGATCTTACGCACGTCTTACGTTATAGAGCTCATACACTTTTGAAGAGAACCAGAAATTGAGAGGATGTTGAAAACTATGTCGAATGTCGGCTTTCGAATCTACAAGAAAATCAATCGTCCTGACCGAGCGTTGGTAGAGGCTTTCAGGGGATTACCGGTCTCAGTCATCAGCGATGAAATGAACCGCCTGGCTTGCATGGATGCACGCATCAACCCGCTGAACGCCGAACCGTTGTTGGGTACAGCGTTCACCGTAAGGGCTCGAACGGGAGACAATTTGATGTTTCACTACGCTCTCGACGCGGCCCAACCGGGTGATGTGATCGTGGTCCAGGGGGAAGGTGACCTGGCACACGCGTTAGCTGGCGAACTGATGATGTCGTGGGCTGCACAAAGAAAGCTCGCCGGTGTGGTAGTCGATGCCGCCATGCGCGACTTAGAGGCAATCCGGGAAATGAAGATGCCGGTCTACGCTGCAGGCATACAGCCGAAAGGCCCCTACAAGCAGGGCCCCGGCGAGATCAATGTTCCCATATCCTGTGGCGGTATCGTGGTTCATCCCGGAGATATTGTAGTCGGCGACCAGGATGGTGTGGTTGTGATACGTCCGCAAGATGCACCCGAGATCCTGAAGAGGGCGCAAAAGAAGCAAGCAGCGGAAGAAGGCGCTCGCGAAGCTATCCAGAGCGGAACCTGGAATCGGTCTGCCTACTCCGAAGAGGCACTTCGCAAGTTAGGCTGCGAGTTTATAGATGACGTTGGACCAGCTTAAACGCTGTCCTAAAAAGAGCGATTCGTCGGGCTGGATGTTGATGCCCTGCGAATCGCTCTTTAGGTAGCTCGGGGCAGAACTATGCCAGTTCCAACTCGATCTTCTTTGCGGCAGAGTCTAGCTTTACAATCCGGAAGCTTCGAATCTGTCCGGCGCGCGCTGCTTCAGGTTTAGCCGGGGTGTTCACCGGCCCACCCTTCCATTTCGCGTTGAGCATGGCGCTCAGGTTGGTCATATCCAGCTTCCCGGTTTCCGCCTTTGGTTCTTCCTTTGCAATGGCAACCTCGGGAATTCGGCAGCTGACCCGAATGCCTTCGCCGAGTTCAACCCGTGCCGTGTCACCGGATTCCTCGATCAATCGCCCGGTCACCACATCGCCCACCTTGTGTTCGGCAATGTACTCATCCAGTCCGGTCGGAACCAGTTGCTTCATGCTGAGACGCAGTTGCCGTTTTTCGATGTCAATCTCAGTCACAAGAACCTGCACTTTTTGCCCAAGTTTCAGCACATCCTGAGGATGTTCGATGCGCTTTTCGGCGCTGATTTCGCTGACGTGCACCATGCCTTCAATGCCTTCAGCAAGCTGTACAAATGCGCCAAACTTGGTGATGCTGGTGACCGGTCCTTCGATAACAGTGCCTGCAGCGAACTTTTGTGCAGCCTGTGCCCAGGGATCGCCTAATGCCTGTTTGAGACCCAGTGAAATGCGCCGTTCGCCCACGCTGACGCCAAGAATGATCGCCTCAACGGTTTCGCCAGGCTTGATCACGTCACCGGCCTTTCGTACCTTCTTGCCCCACGACATTTCCGAGAGATGAATCAATCCCTCGATGCCCGGCTCCAACTCAACGAACGCCCCAAACTCAACCACCCGCGTCACGGTTCCCTGCACTCGTTCGCCAACCTTGTATTTTTCAGGGACAGCGTCCCACGGGTGCTTTTGCAGTTGCTTCAAACCTACGGAGATCCGATGTTTCTCGGCATCAATCTTCAGGACCTTGACTTCCACCTGCTGGCCTACCGTCAATACATCGCCAGGTTTATTGACGCGCCCCCACGCCATGTCGCTGACGTGCAACAACGCGTCCACTCCGCCCAGGTCGACGAATGCGCCGTAATCGGCCAGGCTTCGGACCGTGCCGCTCATCGTCTCGCCTTCCTTTACCTCGGCATAGCGCAACTGTTTGGCAGCACGCTCTTCCTCTTCGGCCACGGCGCGGCGATCTACCACTACATCCTCGTCGGTTACATCCAGTTTGATGATGCGGCAGCGAATCTGTTCGCCAACCAGCTTCTCCATCGCTGCGGTGTCACGCTCTCCGCTGCGGGAGGAGGGCATAAACGCGCGCACTCCTACGTCCACACTAAGGCCGCCCTTGATCACGCCAGTCACGGTGCCAAGGATCACAGTCTTCTCGTTGAACGCCTTCTCCAGAGCCGACCAATCTTTCGGTAACTCCACCTTCATGCGTGAAAGTTCGTAGTAGCCCTCCGGGTTTCGGCCCTTCACTGATACCGGCAACTTATCGCCAACCTTCACCGTTTCCCCCGCGCCCTGAAATGGCGCGAGCGGCAGAATGCCTTCGGTTTTGTAGCCGATATCGAGGAACACGGACTCGGCTGAGACGGCAACGACTGTAGCTTCGATCTGCTTGTTTCCATCCGGAGTCTTGCGCGAATGCGACTGCTCGAACTGGGTAAGCATGTCCTCAAAGGACTCGTTGGCATCGGGGGTGGGCTGGGAGTTTGGATTGTTCGGGTTAGGCATTGGAGGTTACGGCCTCATTCTCGGGTATGCCGATTAGGATATCATCGCGCCTGCTCCGGCGTGCGAAGCTTTACTCGACCATGCGCCAACCGCCCTCAGCCAGCGCTATAAATCTGGCGGCTTCGTCAGCTTTTAGCCCGTCCAAAGCCCTGCCAAGAGCCGCTAGAGGCTCAGCAAATCCATCATCTGCCAGTGCGAAAGTTCCAAAGTGTGATGCCACGCTCAGTTCTGCCCGTAGAATTCGATGCGCTTCTACGGCTTCCGGCGGACTGCAATGGACTTCGCTCATGAACCATTCCGGACGGTAGGCTCCAATCGGAAGTAAAGCCAGTCTTAAAAAAGGAAAACGCTCAGCGACCTGCGCAAACTGCTTCCCGAAGCCCGTGTCTCCAGCAAAGTAGATTGCCCTTCCATCAGCATGTCCGTCCTGCGGCAGCAGGGCAAATCCGCACCATAGCGCGGCGTCCCGGTCCCAGGGCGTGCGTCCTGAAAAGTGCCGTGCCGGCGTACAGACCACGCGCACCCCACTCTCATGCTGCAGTTCCTGCCACCAGTCCATCTCCACCACATCGCGCACACCAAAACCGCGCAGCCGACGTCCATTTCCTAAAGGGGTGTAAAAACGCGGTTGGTGCGTTTTCCAGAGCCGCTTGATCGTCAGGCGATCCATGTGGTCGTAGTGATTGTGGCTCAGTAGCACTACATCGATCTTTGGCAGGTCCTCGAAGACGATTCCAGGGGCACAAACCCTTCGCGGCCCCATGAACTGCACCGGGCTTGCCCTCCCAGACCACACTGGGTCAGTCAAAATATTCAAGCCCTGCCACTGCAGCAGAAAAGTCATGTGTCCTATGAAGGTCAACCGCAGCGCGTCTGCCGGATCGGTTTCACGAGGTATGCGTGGGGGTGGCGGCTTTCCCGGCGAATTTTCCATCCACTCAGGCCAGGGACCCTGCTGCCGGGTGCGCATCCATTGCACGAAATCGGCAAGGCCGCGAATACGCCGCCGCGGATTATGAAAACGTTTGCCGTCGAAATGATCGCTGAGGGGGGTCCCGGGATCTGCCATGATTGCTCTATTTAACCTACTTGGATGCGCCGCAGTTCGCAATGGGAGTTTCTAGTGTAGTGCGCCACAAGTTCGCGAAAGAAATGGAGCTGTCATCCTGAGCGGAGCAATCCGCGTTTTCTGCGGCTTGCGGAGCCGAAGGACCCCTATGGCATCCTTCGATTTGTGTCAGGCATTTCTGACGCACCACACTGGCTCGCATTGTCCGCAAGCTTCGAACGCCTTACAATTTCGGCATGCCACGCGCCGTAAAAAAGTCAGCCACATCACCCGAGAGAGATATCCTCAAGCTCATTTCCGCCTCTGAGCACAGACCGCAACCTGGGTCACACCTGTCGACGTCACGCCGCATCGGCATCCATACCTCTACCGCCGGAGGCGTGGATACCGCTGCCGAGCGAGCATGGCGCCTCGGTTGCAATACCCTGCAGATCTTCAGTTCGAGTCCGCGCATGTGGCGACCCTACGACATATCGCCCGAGCAATATGAGTCCATGGCCCGCCTCCGCGCAGAATACGATCTCAAGCCGCTGGTGATCCACGCCAACTATCTCATCAACGTGGCCGGCACCAATCCCGAGATGTTGGAGAAGTCGGTCTCCGCCTTTCGTGCCGAGATGGAGCGGGCGATCTCGCTCCGCGCCGAATATGTGGTCCTGCATCCCGGCAGCTTCCGCGACTGCGGTCGCGAGCAAGGCCTTGCGAATGCATGCGCAGCCATAGCGCGCGCCGCCGACGGATTAAACATGGCGGACAACGGCCTCACGTTGCTCATTGAGAACACGGCTGGGGCTGAGTTTTCGCTTGGCTCAAGCTTCGAGAGCGTCGCCGAACTTATCTCCGCGCTCGCCAAATGCGTCCCCGTCGCCTCGTGCATTGATACGTGCCACACCCACGTGCGAGGCTATGACATTGTGAGCGAAGACGGTTCCGCCGAGACCATGCGCCAACTCGATGCCAGCGTAGGACTCGCCAACGTGCGCGTCTGGCATTGCAATGACGCGAAAGCTGCCTGCGGTTCCAAGTTGGATCGCCACGAGCATATTGGGAAAGGGAGCATCGGCATTGAACCCTTCCGCCGCCTGCTCAACGATCCACGCAATGCTCATGCAGCGTTTATTTTGGAGACGCCTATCGATGAACCGCTCGACGACCTGCATAATGTCGACGCGCTGAAAGGGTTGGCAGGGTAGGGAAACGCCGAAGAATTCCCTTACGTTGTAGAATAAAAACTTATCTACTGCGCAATTTGCGCCACATATAGGGCGAACCAATACTCATGGCAGATCAGCAGAAATCTATCCAGAAGCCGTCGCCGGACCCCTCCGCCGATATTCTTGAACAAGCTCCCGATCTAGCGACCGAACCGCGCCTGCGTGCTGCCGACGACACCCGCTACGATCCAATTCCGGTCGAGCAGAAATGGGCCGCGCTCTGGGAAAACGATCTAACCCGCTATGCGCCGGAGCCTATTACTTGCGGCAAGCCCAAGTATTACGTCGTCGAGATGCTGCCGTACCCCTCTGGGGCGTTGCACATGGGCCACGTGCGCAACTATGCCATCGGCGATGCCCTTGCCCGTTACATGTGGATGAGCGGGCACAATGTCCTGCATCCCATGGGCTGGGATTCCTTTGGCCTGCCCGCTGAAAACGCCGCCATTAAGAACAAGCGTCAACCACGCGAGTGGACGCTCAACAACATTGCCGCCATGAAGGCGCAGATGAAGCGTCTCGGCTTCAGTTATGACTGGTCGCGAGAAATCGCAACCTGCCTGCCTGAATACTACCGATGGAATCAGTGGTTCTTCCTCAAACTCTTTGAGAAAGGCCTTGCCTACCGCAAAAAGAGCAAAGTGAACTGGTGCCAGAACTGCGCCACCGTGCTTGCCAATGAGCAGGTCGTGAACGGCTGCTGTTGGCGACATGAGGGCACTCCAGTTGAGCAGCGCGAACTTGAACAATGGGCTCTCCGCATCACCGACTACTCCGAGGAACTGCTGCAGGGCCTTGACCACATGGAAGGCTGGCCCGAACGGGTTCGCACCATGCAGCGGAACTGGATCGGCCGCAGTGAAGGTGCCAATGTCGATTTCAAACTCGATGGCGGCTCCGAATCGAAGATCACCGTTTTTACCACGCGCATTGACACTATCTACGGCGCTACGTCGTTGCAACTTGCACCGCAGCATCCGCTCGTCGCTGAGTTGGTCGGCAATGACCCCGCTAAAATCGCCCACCTGGAAGAGATGCTTCTCGACCAGAAGAAAGCGCGCGAGGCAGGAGACATCGGTTCGGTCGACAAAAAGGGATTCTTCACCGGCTACTGTGCTATCAACCCCTTTAACCAGGAACGCGTGCCCATCTGGGTGGCCAACTACATTCTGATGGATTACGGAACGGGCGCCATCATGTCCGTGCCCGCGCACGATGAACGCGACTTCGAGTTCGCCAACAAATACGGCATCGAAGTGCGCATCGTTATTCTGCCGCGCCGCGAGCAGGAGCCCCCAGAGACCGGACAACCTGAGCAGCCCGTGTTGCCGTTTGTTGCTGAGGATTCACTACTTATTAATTCCGGCCCTTTCAGCGGCCTCGCCTGCGAAGACGCGCAGAAGAAGATGGCCGAATACGCTGAGCAGAACGGTTTTGGAAAAGCGACAGTCACCTATCGACTGAAAGATTGGGGCATTTCACGGCAGCGTTATTGGGGAACACCGATCCCAATTCTCTACTGCGAAAAGTGCGGACTCGTTCCGGTACCCGAGGATCAACTCCCCGTGCTGCTTCCGGAGAATGTCGAGATCACCCTCGCCGGTGGATCGCCGCTCACGCGGGTCAAGGAGTTTTACGAGGTTCCCTGCCCTAAGTGCGGAGGCATCGCGCGTCGCGAGTCCGACACCATGGACACGTTTGTCGATTCGAGCTGGTACTTTTATCGCTACACGAGTCCCATTGACACGGCTCCGTTTGACAGCAAAATAGCCAACTACTGGTTCCCGATGGATCAGTACATCGGCGGCGTCGAACACGCCATCCTGCACCTGATGTACTCGCGATTCTGGACCAAGTTCATGCGGGACATCGGTCTCATCAACAACGATGAACCCGCGCAACGCCTGTTTACCCAAGGCATGGTCATCAAGAACGGCGCCAAGATGTCGAAATCGCTCGGCAACGTGGTATCGCCGGATGACATGGTGGCTCGCTATGGCGCGGATGCCACGCGCCTCTATACGCTATTTGCCTCCCCGCCGGACCGTGATCTTGACTGGCAGGATCAGGGCGTGGAAGGCGTCTATCGTTTCCTCTCGCGACTGCACCGGTTTATTACTGAGAACCCGGTTTCTCTCGCGCCTGGCGAGTCAAGCGACTATGAGGTTTCTGCACTCACGCCGGGTGCTAGAAAAGTGCTGCGCAAGTTGCATCAGACCATCCAGCGAATCACTGACGACTTCCAGGGGCGGTGGCACTTCAACACCTCGGTCGCGGCCATGATGGAACTGCTGAACGCCTGCATGGCCGAGCAGGAGATCTTCGCAACGCATGGCACCGCGCCTGCACCAAAGGCTTTCCGTGCGGATGTGCAGCGCAAACTCGTTCTGCTCCTTAGTCCCTTCGCACCCTATCTTGCCGCTGAACTCTGGTCCACCCTTGGCGAAGATCCCAATGCCCTGCTCCGCCATCCGTGGCCGCTGGCCGATCCGATCCTGGCGAAAGAAGATGAAGTTGAGATCGTCGTGCAGTTCAATGGCAAAGTGCGCTCGCGACTCACCGTACCCCATGATGCTGCCGACGATGCCGTCCGCGAAGCTGCGCTCAATGATGAAAAAGTGAAGGAAGCACTCGCAAGCAAACAGATCGTGAAGGTAATCGTCGTGAAAAACAAGCTGGTCAATATCGTAGTCAGGTAAAATTGGAGGCCCGGAGTTGGCGCACGCAGTTCCAACTCTGGGCCTTGCTACACGGCGTGGACAAGTTCGTGCTCCTTGCCCTTCTTAGGCTATCCTTTCTCTATGACCGCAGACGCCAATCGTGAAGGCTTTCGTATCCTTCGCAGCGACCCTGTTTTATTCCCCGTGGAACTTCTCTGGCGATGGAGTTTCGGGCTAGGACTGCTGGCGCTCTCTTTCTTTGCTTTCGCGCACCTTCGCCAGGTCACCCTCCTTTCTGACGCGGACCAACTGGCTCTCCGCGGGCAGGATCCTTTCGCCGCCGCCGAAACCGCCGCGAACATTCTCGCCGAAGCTATGCCGCTGCTCATCCCCACGCTCACGCTAGTATTCAGCGCGGCTGCCGTGCTTTGGGTCGCTGCCTCCACCCTTGGGCGTGGAATCATCACGCGCATCATCGTGAACCGATTCGCCACAGAATATGGCCTGACAATTGCCCCAGATGTGCCGCGCTGGGCAGGGTTCGCGATTCTGAAATGCGCGCGCGTGTTGATGCTGCTGATTCTCGTAATAGGCTATCTTGGCGGCGGATTCATAGCTATGCTCGTCACGGGCTCACAGCCGAACGTCATGGCCTCCGCGCTCATCGTTTTCGCGGCGCTCGCTTTTTCCTGCGCGATATGGGGCTGTGTGAACTGGATACTGTCGCTTGCCCCTATCTTCCTCGTTCGGGACGCGCTCTCGCCAGTCGAATCCATTGTGGCCGCGATCTCGTTCATCCGCCGCAACCGAGCGCGCCTTACTGCCATCGCAATTTGGAACAGCACCCTCAGGGGACTCGCTGCAACTGTGATTTCGCTCGCGGGAGTGGGGACTGTGGCCTTTGGGTTAGCGCTCCCGCCCTTGGTCATCAGCATCCTGCTCGCCTTGGAGACAATCGCGTACCTCGTCATTTCCGATCTCTTTCTCCTCGCACGGCTTGCGGCATACGCCTCAGTCGCGGTTCGCGAACTCACTCTGACGCAAGGTCTCGCGACGCCTCCGGAGCTTTCCGGGAACGTCATCCGTTAGGCGCTTTACAGTCAACCCCCAATTCTGCGAACCTTGGGTGTGGAACTCACTGCCCTTCCCTCGATTGTTGTCCTGGACTTTGGCTCGCAATACACGCAACTGATTGCGCGGCGTATTCGTGAGCAGAATGTCTTTTCAGTTGTCTTGCCGTGTACAGCGAAGCTGAAAGAAATTCTCAGCTACAACCCGGTCGGCATCATTCTCTCCGGTGGTCCCTGTTCGGTTTACGATATTGACGCGCCCCCGGCTGACCCTGAAGTCCTGAACCTCGGACTGCCCGTGCTCGGAATCTGCTATGGATTGCAGTTCATGACGCACACACTCGGAGGCACAGTTCACGCCGCCAGCAAGCGCGAGTACGGCCACGCGGAGGTGTCGGTTCTGGAAGTCTCCGCTCTCTTCACCGGAATGCCTGAAACCCTTTCCGTGTGGATGTCGCATGGCGACGAGGCGGACAAACTCGCGCCTGGTTTCCGCCTCATCGCGCGCACGTCGAACGCTGTGGCTGCCATTGAGAACGTTGCAGCCGGCTACTATGCGGTACAGTTCCATCCGGAAGTGCACCATACAAAGTTCGGCACCAACCTGTTGAAGAATTTCGTATTCGGCATTTGCAAGGCGCAGCCTTCGTGGACTCCGCAACGTTTTATCGATTCGACTATTCAACACATTCGTGAGACTGTGGGCGAAGGCCGGGCACTTTGCGCCATCTCTGGCGGGGTTGATTCCAGTGTCGCCGCGACGCTGGTTCATCGTGCGATCGGCGATCGCCTGACATGCGTCTTCGTCAATAACGGCGTGCTGCGTAAGGATGAATACGCGAAGGTTCAGCACAATCTTCGTACCAAGCTCAAGCTCAATATAGATGCTGTGGACGCCACCGACCGCTTTCTCTCGAAGCTCGCCGGTGTTACCGACCCAGAACGCAAGCGCAAGATCATTGGCAACGAGTTCATTGAAGTGTTTGACGAAGAATCGCAGCGCATCAAGCGCGAGCACAGCGAAGTTCAATGGCTCGTGCAGGGGACGCTCTATCCAGACGTCATCGAATCGGTCAGCGTTCGCGGTCCCTCGGTCACTATTAAAAGTCACCACAATGTCGGCGGTCTACCGGCTAAGATGAAGCTCAAACTCATCGAACCGCTGCGTGATCTATTCAAGGACGAGGTCCGACGAATAGGGCGCGACCTTGGTATGCCAGACGAAATGCTTCAGCGCCAGCCTTTTCCGGGACCGGGTCTGGCCGTGCGAATTCTAGGCGAAGTTACCCCTGAGCGCGTCGCACTGCTGCAGGAAGCCGATGACATCGTCGTCACTGAGATCAGGCGTGCCGGGCTCTATGAACAGATATGGCAATCTTTTGCCGTACTCTTACCGGTTATGTCGGTCGGTGTGATGGGTGACCAGCGGACATACGCTTACACCTGTGCAATTCGTGCAGTCACCAGTGAAGACGGGATGACAGCGGATTGGGTCTTTCTTCCGCACGAGGTTTTGAAAGCGATTTCTAGCCGGATTGTGAATGAGGTTCCCGGAATTAATCGCGTGGTGTACGACATCACTTCCAAGCCTCCCAGCACGATTGAGTGGGAGTAACTTCAACCTCGAGGTTCCACGCGTTTCTAATTCTGGTTACTTATGATTCGATGGCGTTGTGCCTCGGCGTTGTTTTTGTTGGTGAATTCCACCTTGCATTGTAATTTTGATCTTGCGATTGCAAGGCCACTGCGAGGGAGTGAAGTAGCAACCAACGATGAGGCACAATTTAAATCGCCATTACAGAGGAAGCGTTTGGAAAGGCTTCGGTATAGCGCTTCTGTGTCAGGTTGCGTATCTCACGCTCGTATTCGAGACATCCGTATCCGAGGCGCGCGTCGTTGGCAAAATGCTTTTTGCGCTGGTGCAGTTTGCTTATCTTTTCCCACTCGCCGTCTTCTATCACAAGCGTGATCAAGACTTGACTTCGAATGGAGTTATCATGGCATGCGTGCTCTCATTGTTCGCCGCTGCCGCTTGGTTTGGATACGCTGCGGTTCATGGCGCTTTGCCATCAATCGGCGGAAACTGAGCCACGAGTACGACCTTCCCGACTTCTGCAAAACCGTCCGCAAGCAAGACACACGCAAATCAAGCTAAACTAAACGTAGAAAACCATTATGGCTAATTGCATTCATTGTGGGCGCACTCTCCCGGGAATCACGTTCGGTAAAAAGATTTGCGCCTGGTGCAAGCAATACGAAGCGGCCCAGCGCGGCGAACAGCAGGAATATCAGCCAGTGATGGTGACACCGTGGAAGCGGCGCGAGACAATGCCGATGCTCGTCACACAGGCGATCTTCGGCATCAACGTCGCAGTGTTCATCGGAATGCTTCTTTCGGGCGCATCGCCCATGAGTCCTTCGAGCGAAAGCCTGATCGCCTGGGGAGCAAACTACGGGGCCTATACACTGACCGGGCAGTGGTGGAGACTCCTGACTTCGTGTTTCGTACACATCGGATTGATTCACATTGCTTTCAACATGTGGTGCCTTTGGTCGCTAGGCGGTTTGGCAGAGCGGCTGTACGGACGCGTTACATTTGCATTTGTCTATCTCTTGTGCGGCATCTCAGGGAGTCTTGGCAGCGTATGGTGGCATTCAACTCCCTCGATCAGCGCAGGCGCGTCAGGAGCGATCTTCGGCCTTGCAGGCGCGGTGATCGCTTCCCTGAAACTCGGTGAATTTTCGTCGTCAGGGATGGCGCAAGGCACGATGCAGAGTTTGATCGCTTTCGTAGGCTACAACGTGGTATTTGGTGCGATCGGCGGCAGGACGGATAACGCCTGCCACGCTGGAGGGTTAGTAGCTGGGCTGGTGCTGGGTGCATTGATTGCAAAAGCCGCACCTGAACCGAGCGTTGTGCCCCGAGCCGGAGTGCTCGTGCTGGTGGCCGTTATCCTCGGAGGCTGGATGTACGGACTGCAGCGCAGCCGTGCGTACCCCTATTTACTGATGCGGGCGGCTGAGCAAGTCGAAGAAGGCAAACCCGACGCAGCCATTCCGTTCTACGATGCGGCGCTGAAACTACATCCGGGTTCGTCAAAGTCCATTCACTTCCAACTGGCGCGCGCGTACTACCAAAAGAAGGATTTGAACGGTGCAGAGAAAGAGCTCGCGCAGGTGCTGGCGACAGACCCGAAGAACGAGGAATTATTGAACGACGTCGGGGCCATCCGCCTGGAGTTGCATCGCGCAGCGGATGCCCGGCAAAGCTATGCTCAACTACTCGCGGTGAATCCCCAGAGCGCGGAGGCACACGCAGGACTCGGGGCAGTGGCGTCTGCGGAAGGCAACTGTCCGCTGGCGTTGAGGGAGTATGCGCAGGCGCTGGAACTCAATTCGCGCCTGCCTGAAGTACACGCCAGAGAAGGTGAATGCCTGTTGCAGTTGAAGCGGTATGACGAGGCGATCGCCGCATATCGCAACGAAATTGCAGTGACCGGCGATGACGCCGCTACGGAGCGCGCACTGGCTGGTGCCTATAAGACGAAAGGCATGACAGCCGAGGCCGATGCCGCACTGCAGCGCGCAGAAAAGCTGAAGAGCCCAAGCGGGCAGGAATGAGTGCGCAAGATTTTGCAGGTTTCAAGGTTTCACTTTAGCAACTTGTTGCAGCCTTGAAACCACTGCCCCATCGAGAATTTAGTGTCCACTCACCGCTGTAACAAGGCTACATACTTGGCGAGATTCACCACCCTCTGATGGGCCTCAGCTTCCTCCATGTTGTGTCCACTACCTAAGGAATCGAAGAGCTTGCCCCAACTTGGCATATCTTTAGTTCCGTGAGATGGAATCATCGACCTATCGCCAATCAGTTGCTGTACATGCAGGTCGGGAAATTTCCCATTGTTCTGCTTTGTCAGTACCGACAGGTCGGTAGGGACGTTCTTCAAGGCGCTGGCGGCAGGCCCTGATCCTCTGCCGTCTGTCCCATGACAGACCGCGCAGTAAGTCACGAACATTTTTCCACCGTCTGCGGGAGAGACGTATCTGATTGGAACATTCTTTACCGCGGCTTGCTGGGAAGCACCATAAAAGCATCCGAAGGACATAAATAACGAAACCAGCACAATTTTGCGAAGCACCATAAGGAATCCTCCTTCCGATCTTCGGCAGAGCGCCTCTCGACAGAAGAAGGACCTCCTTCGGGGGAGGCGTGAATGGTTACGGTGACCCGTCTCGGAAAACGTTATCCCTCGATGGAACCAGTGCTCCAAGACGAAACCACGCGATATTCTCTGCCTTTTCAAAAGCTGTGGCACAGAAAAGTGACCTGTCTTTAAACCTGTGTCCCATTACGGGATGAAACTTATGCGCAACCGATGCAGGCTTGGACTACGTCCAAATTAAAGATTTTCTGCGTTTGGCCGTTAGGGTTTCTAGGAATAGTTCTGGCCGGGGATAACGAATGCAAATTGCTGCCGGATTGATGTGCATTGGATCGATCGATACTCGCGATTGGGAGCAACTGCTGTGCAATGGCGCGCAGGAAGTTTTCGAGATGATGATTGGCATCTCACTCGAGCCGTGCACAGACACCCCACACAAGCCTGGAGAGTTTACCGCAGTAATCGGATTGGCCGGGCCAATTCATGGAGTATTTGCAATCCGCTGCAACGAGAAAACCGCTTGTGAGATGGCATGCGGAATGCTTGGCGTGGACGAGAACGAGGCCAGAGCCCAGGTTTGGGATGCACTCGGCGAGGTCTGCAACATGGTAGCCGGAAACTTCAAGGCAAAGACTGGAAAAGTGGGCGAGGCATCCGTGCTATCGGTTCCTACGGTGATCCACGGGTATGACTACAAAGTCCGACCGCTGGTCAACGGCTCATTTGTGGAGTGCCTTATGCAGACGACTAAAGGACAAGTACACCTTCGCCTGGATTACCGGCTGACATAGAGAGAGACAAGGAATCGGCAGAGCACAACAGGAACTACGCGTACGTGCTACTCACAGATATGGGACCTGCGCACACATTTAGATTGCAAAAACGCCAATCAGCATTACAATTCGGAGCCTAGAGAGAAATAGCTTCCTGGTAGCATCGCTACCGTGTACGACGCCCAGGAGCAAACCCTGGCTAGAAACCATGGGAAGCGGAGGTGCTTAGCATGAGCCAAGACAGCAGCTTTGAGGAAAGAACATATCGCAAAGTTGATATGCGATTAATTCCCTTCCTGTTTTTGTGTTACATCCTTGCTTATCTCGACCGGGTAAACGTTGGATTTGCGAAGCTACAAATGCTGAAAGCGTTGTCTTTAAGCGATGCGGCCTTTGCTACAGGCGCTGGAATTTTCTTTATCGGCTATTTTTTCTTTGAAGTACCCAGCAACGTTGCTTTAAAGAAGTTTGGCGCACGCATGTGGATCGCCAGGATCATGATTTCATGGGGCATTGTATCGTCCTGCATGATCTTCGTAAAAGGCGAGTTGTCTTTCGATGCGCTTCGGTTTTTGTTAGGTATTGCCGAAGCAGGGTTCTTCCCGGGCGTCATTTTCTATCTGACCTTGTGGTATCCGTCACGACTGAGAGCAACACGAACCGCATGGTTTGTGGCGGCGATCGCAGTTTCCGGAGTCATCGGCAATCCCATCTCTGGTTGGATTATGGATTTGTTCTCCGGTGCCAAAGGGCTGGCAGGATGGCAGTGGTTGTTCCTGTCAGAGGGCATTCCCTCGATTATCGTAGGCGTGTGGGTGATCTATTACCTGAACAGTAGCATTCAAGAAGCCAAGTGGCTGACCACCGAAGAAAAGGCGCTGCTTGAGAAGAACCTTATCGCGGAAGATAAGGACAAGACTGAACATAAGTTGATTGATGCCTTCAAGAGCGGCACGGTGTGGGTGTTGTGCGCAATTTACTTCACCTTGATGATCGGTTTGTATGGAATCGCGTTCTGGCTGCCAACGATTGTGAAGGCGTTCGGCATAAAAGGCTACTTAGGAGTAGGCCTGATCACCGCCATACCGTACGGGGTGGCCGTTATTGGAATGGTGATTTTGAGTAAGCATTCCGACAAGACAGGGGAGCGGCGGCTGCATTATGTAATTACTTGCTCTGCCGGGGCACTTGGGTTGATTCTGAGCGGCGTATATGCTTCAAACCCCGTGCTGGCGATAATTTTCCTGTCCATAGCCACGCTTGGCGTGATTGGATCGATGCCCTTGTTCTGGCCACTGCCATCTGCGTTCTTAGCTGGAACGGCAGCTGCAGCAGGTATCGGAATTGTGAACTCAGTAGGAAACCTGGGCGGCTATGTTGGGCCAAACGTTCCGATCTGGGCGAAACTGATTTCGAAAGATCCTTCAGCGGCGCTTTACATCATTGCGGCAATCCTGCTGATCGGGTCGCTGATCACGTTTTTATTCATACCAAAGCACCTGCGTGTCAGGGTGGGGGCTCCAAGTCCTGATGCCGTGGGTTCCAAGCGCGCATAAAACCACAGTGTGCAGGGTGCCCCGTTCTAGCCTTCCTTTGGCTAGGGCGGGGCTTTTGATCTTACCCCGGTTTGTGGTCTAACCTATGAGTTACCCCGCATAGCGAGGAACGGCTAGTTTAGGAAATACGTTCGATAGAGTGTGTCGCGCTGCACGGGGCGGAAACCGGCGTCGCGAATGATGCGGCGTAGCTCTTCCTCTGTAGTGCAATTGCTGGTTCCTGCAGCCTTTACGACATTTTCCTCAAGCATTACAGAACCTACATCGTTGCCACCGAAGCGCAAACCCATCTGGCAGACTTTCAATCCCTGGGTGACCCAGCTTGCCTGGACATTCGGGAAGTTGGAGAGGAAGATGCGCGAGATTGCCAAGGTCTTCAGATACTCGACCGCGGTCGCCTCCGGCCAGCCACGGCCTCCGAGGGCAGTGTGTTTGGGCTGGAAGGTCCATGGAATGAACGCCGTGAAGCCGCCGGTCTCTTCCTGCAGATCGTAGATTCGCTGGAAGTGATTGACGCGATGCTCCTCGGTTTCGCCCACACCAAACATCATCGTCGCTGTGGTCTTCATGCCAAGTTTGTGTGCGATACGGTGAACGTCGAGCCAATCTTGCGTGGTGCACTTGAGACGCGCAATTTTGTGGCGAACCTCATCGTCGAGAATTTCAGCGCCGCCACCAGGGATGGATTGCAGCCCCGCATCCATGAGCCGGCGAATGGTGTCTTCCAGCGTGAGGTTGCTGAACTCGGCGATGCCAATGACTTCGCTGGCGGAGAGGCAGTGCAGATGAATCTGCGGGAAGCGCTGCTTGATTCCACGGAAGAGCGATTCGAACCAATCGATCTTGAGATCAGGATTGATGCCACCCTGCATCAGTACGCCGGTGCCGCCCATTTCAACGGTTTCGGCGATCTTCTCGTAAATCTTTTCGAAGTCGAGCAGATATCCCTTTTCGCGGCCCGGCCCCTTTACAGGAGCATAGAAAGCGCAAAAGGAACAGTACTCGGTGCAGATGTTGGTGTAATTGATGTTGCGATCGATAATGTAGCTGACGATGCCTTCTGGGTGAAACTTGCGGCGGATCGCGTCGGCTTCCATACCAATGCCGATCAGATCATCGGAGCGGAACATTTCTAGAGCTTGTTCGCGAGTGAGACTCATACCTGATCATGATACCGGAAAGCTACGCCGAGGGTTTTCAAAGTTGCGAGGTTTCAGGCTAGCAGGAGCTTAGCCAAGAGCAGGTGCGAGGTCCATTGCTTCGATAGCCGATGGACCCCTGCCTGGGATACTTGCTACTTGTTTGCGGAGGTGGAGCTAGATTTCGCGCTAGGGGCATGCGCGACGAGCTTGTCGCTGATCTTATCGTAGGTAGCCTGGCTCACAATCTTCCTGTTCAGCAAATCACGCTTGCTACGATAGGGGCGCCCCGCGATGATTTTGGCTGATGTGGCATCGCCGATGCCGTCAAGCTTCATCAGGTCGTCTTTACTGGCGCTGTTGATATCTATTTTGCCGGTAACCTTGTCAGAAGCAGCTTTGGCGCCACTCGTTGTGGCTGAACCTACGTCCTTGGCCGCGTTCTTAGTGTCACTGCCGGCGCTCTTCGTTGAACTTTTGGTCTGGTCTCCCTGTGTCTGGGCTGCTGAACTGATCGGTGACAGGGCGAGCGCAAGAGCAAGCAGCATGCTAGGCACGAGATAATGTTTCTTCATCGGAAAGTCTCCTTACATGGGTTCTCGACTCAGTGAGATGAGTATGCCTCGCACTATGCCGCCCGGGGCCTGTCGCGTACCAAAGGAGCGATAGCGGAAATAGCCGTGGTGTGAGGAGCAGAATGCACGAGGCGCGGGTTAATTTCGGTACAATCAGAAATTGGAGTGATTAAAGGGATTCGTCTGTGAACGCGATTGAAAGCTATGTGCATCGTGCCGAAGCCCGCAACATCCAATTCGTTAGGCAGCAATCGCTGAATTTGACGAACATCTTGCAACAGAGGAAGTGACCCTACATGGTTGAGTTGTGTAAAGAGATGGCGGTGAAGACCGAATGTATGCCGTTCACGGCAATACCGCACAACTCGCGGCTTTTCCTCGATTTTCTATTCCAATACGACAAAGTTGAAGCTTTCTATGCTCACCGTCCCCACTCACAGGCGGTGCTGGACTATGCCCGGCGGCTGGAATTCCCTGCAGAGCGGCGGGAGCGAGTGGCCGCTGTGCTGGAGAAGCAGAACGCCGCGTGGGGAGCTTCCGAGGCGACGATGGCCTCGATCAAGCGCTTTCGCCAAGGGGCGGTAGCCTGCATCAGTGGCCAGCAGGTGGGAGTATTCGGCGGGCCACTCTACTCCGTGCTGAAAGCGGTTTCAGCGCTGCAGATGGCAGAGGAACTCTCTGCCCAAGGGTTAGCGGCGATCCCGGTGTTCTGGCTGGCGACCGAAGATCACGATCTGGCAGAGATCGCCAGCGCAACGATTCCTAACGGATGTGAACTGGAGAAGCTGACAGCGACAGATAAGACCGGGTCAGACGCTCCGGTTGGGCCTATGCCGCTGGAGACTCGGATTGTGGAGATGGTGGAGCGCGCCACCAGTCTGCTTGGACCTGGGTGGGTGAGCGATGCGCTCCGCGAGAGCTATCGCTTGGGCGAAAGCTACGGCTCCGCATTTGCCCGGTTGTTTACGCGAATACTGGCAGGCACCGGGATGGTGTTGGTCGATCCGCTGGATGTCGAGTTGCACGCGATTGCTCAACCGCTGTTTACGGCGGCGGCAGAGCGTGCCGAGGAACTCGATGAAGCGTTGCTGGAGCGCGGTACGGCACTGCACAAAGCCGGATATCACGAACAAGTTAGGGTTACGCCAGAGTCTACGCTGCTGTTTTCGATGGAGGGAAACCAGCGCAAGGTGCTGCACCTGGCGGGCGACGGATTCATGCTGGGAGCGCAGCGAGTTGCGCGAGGCGAAGTGCTGGATAGAATTGCGACGCATCCCGAGCAGTTCAGCGCAAACGTGCTGCTGAGGCCGGTGATGCAGGACTATTTATTTCCGACGGCGGTGTATTTTGGCGGACCGTCTGAGATTGCGTATTTTGCGCAGGCGGCGGTTGTATACCAAAAACTTCTTGGACGCACGACCCCGGTGATGCCGCGACTTTCGGCAACCATCGTGAGTCCCGCCATGAGCGATCTGCTGGGGCGTTACCGCCTGAGCTTTGGCGACCTGTTTCATGGAAGCGAACGGGTGTGCGAATTGCTGGCTTCGCGTGCGCTGGCTCCAGAGTTGCAATCGGCACTTCGGCAGACTAAAGAATCTCTGAAAGGCCACCTTGAAACGCTGCGGGCAGAGTTGCAGAGATTAGACCCGACGCTGGTGGATTCTGCCGCACGAAGCGAGCGCAAGATGCTATATCAGCTCTCAAAGATCGGAAATAAGGCAGGACGGGCGGAACTGCGCCGAAATGAAACGCTGTCCCGCGATGCGCGCCACGTGCTGACCGAACTGTTCCCGCACAAAGAACTGCAGGAACGCGTACTGCCCGCCATCTACTTTCTGGCTCAATACGGGCCGGAGTTGATCACGGAGTTTAAAAAAGCCGCTGCACCGCAATGTCCGGGGCATCAAATCATCAGACTGTGAGTAGTTCGAATCTCCGTTGGTTGTCGGCACAATCCATGCTCACGTGGGGGAACTAATGCTGAGATCCATCGCCGTCGTTGTCGGTAGCTACTTGCTCTCGATTGTTCTCGTCCTGGGAACGGACCCGCTGCTTTCCCGAATCTTCCCAGGCGATTTTGTGAAGGGCCGTGTCCCCTCTGACGCCGCTCTGATGGCAAGTACAGCGTGCTTTGTCGTCGTCTCCATTTTCTGTGCGTGGCTCTGCGCCCGCATTGCCCCGAGTTGCGCTGCCAGGCATGTGCTCTGGTTCTTCATTCTCGGGGAGGTAATGGGCGTAGCTGCGACCATTCCCAACTGGAGCAAGGACTGGCCGCACTGGTACTGGTTGTCGTGGCTTCTCACTTGGCCGGTAAGCTGCTGGATAGGTCTGCTCCTTGCCAAGCGCCGCGATGATCGGCGGTCCGTCGCAATCGCTGGCTAGGGCCTCGAGGCAACCTTTCCTGATTTTGCCGCATTATGTCGCGCTGAGCTGGAGGCGACAATGGCGACTCAGGCAGATACTCTCGGCGTCCCAGAATACCGGATCAACAAAGTAATTGCGGCATCGGCAGTCGGCACCATGATTGAGTGGTACGACTTTTACATTTTTGGCAGTTTGGCAGCCTACCTGGCACCCAAGTTCTACCCTCCCGGGAATGACACGTTTGCATACATCGCATACCTGGCGACGTTCGCTGTGGGCTTTGTCGTACGGCCACTCGGGGCTTTATTCTTTGGCCGTATCGGCGACTTGATAGGCCGCAAATACGCGTTTCTTGTGACGCTCAGCATCATGGGTTTGGCAACTGCAGTGGTGGGCCTGCTGCCTACCTATGCTACCGCTGGATGGTTCTCGCCCATCGCGCTGATCGCACTCCGGGTACTGCAGGGACTCGCGCTGGGTGGCGAATATGGCGGTGCCGCCATTTATGTAGCCGAGCACGTGCCCGACAAGAAACGTGGCTTCTATACAAGCTTCATTCAGATCACGGCAACGTTGGGCTTGTTCATTTCGCTGGGGGTCATTCTGATCACCCAGGCCAGCATGTCTGATGCGTCCTTCAAGGCATTCGGCTGGCGCATCCCGTTCCTCATCTCGCTGGTGCTGGTTGCCATTTCACTTTACATTCGCATGAAGATGAAGGAATCGCCCATCTTTTCGCAGCTAAAGACTGCGGGGATGACCTCTGCCCAGCCGCTCAAGGATGCCTTCACGCAATGGCCGAACTTGAAGAGGGTCCTGATTTCCCTGCTTGGCGCGACCGCAGGCCAGGGTGTGGTCTGGTATACCGGACAGTTTTTTGCGCTGTTTTTCCTTCAGACGATTCTCAAACTCAATCCCAAGACGGCAAACTACGCGGTGGCTATTGCCCTGCTGCTGGGAATGCCATTTTTTACCGTCTTCGGAGCCCTTTCCGATCGTATCGGACGCAAGAAGATCATGATGGCTGGGTGCCTGCTGGCGGTGATTTGCTATCTGCCGATCTACCACGCGATGGAGCGGGCCGTAGGCAACAACGTGGTAAGTGTCACGTCCACAAGGAGCAAGGTTACAGGTGCAGTGAGCCTCACGCCGATGACCACGGGCCAGGGTGGAAAGCTCGTACCTGCACCCGTCGCCACGAATCCTAATTTCCCGGCCATTGTGGGCCTCATCTTCCTGCAAGTGATCTTTGTATGTATGGTGTACGGGCCGATTGCTGCGTATCTTGTGGAGGCGTTCCCCGCAGGGATCAGGTACACATCGTTATCGCTTCCCTATCACATTGGAAACGGGGTGTTCGGAGGGATGGTGCCGCTGATAGGACTGTCAACTATCGCCGCGACTGGAAACATTTATAGCGGCCTCTACTATCCGATGGCGGTGGCGGCGATGACATTTGTTGTGGGAAGCATCGCGCTGCGAGAAACCCATGGCGCGAAGATTTGGGAAGAGGTGGAACACACCCCTCAACCAGCAAAACCAACGTTACAGGACAGAGCGGCCTAGGAAAAGAACCGGGAGCTGAGATTCGTCTCAGCTCCCGGAAAACCATTTCAAGAGCCCGGCACTCAGAAACCGTCGGGGGCTTTCTGGCGAAGCAGTGAGAGGAACTCGTTGCGCGTTTCCGACTGCCGGAAGACCCCGAGCATGGCCGAGGTGATGGCTGCGGAATGCTGTTTTTCAACGCCCCGCATCATCATGCAGAGGTGGCGAGCTTCAATGACAACGCCAACGCCCTGTGGCTGAATGGTCTCCTGAATGGCATCCGCCAGTTGGGTGGTCAGGCGCTCCTGAACCTGCAGACGACGGGCAAAGACTTCGACCAGGCGAGGCAGTTTGCTCAGCCCTATAACTTTGCCATTGGGAATGTAGGCGATGTGCACCTTGCCGAAGAACGGCAACATGTGGTGCTCGCACAGGCTGAACATCTCAATGTCTTTAACAATTACCATTTCGTCGTAATCAACTGTGAATAGCGCACCATTGAGCACGTCGGCGGGATGCTGGGCATAGCCGTGGGTGAGGTACTCCATTGATTTCACAACACGCCGCGGGGTATCCAGCAGGCCCTCACGCGAGGGGTCTTCACCAACGCGGACGAGCATTTCGCGGATAAGGTCCTCAAAGCTGGCATGCTCGAGGTCGTCGATTTCGTGTTGTTTTGGCTGGCTCATCGGTTTGCTGGAAACGGCTTTCATGATCTCTCTCTTCCTGGCCCGTAGTCTGGCGTTAGCATCCAGGGCTTAACGTCTTGGCGGCAGGGCGCCCGCGTACTCAAACGAATTGTTTGTAGTCTCCTCGATACGGATACTTTCAAGATGAGCGGGCAGCGGTACTCGGCTCAAGATCTGCTGAACACAGATTGCAAGATTTTCCGTAGTGGGAATAATGTCTTTGAAATCTTGGAGCTGATTCAAGTTCTGGTGGTCAAAGCGGTCAAGAATCTCGCGCACAACCGCTGCGTCGAGTAGCCCGAGATCGCAAACCATCCCGGTCTGCGAAGAGATCGGACCACTGACGGTGACTTCAAGTGAATAGTTGTGTCCGTGTCCGTGGGGATGATTGCATTTGCCGTAGGTCTCACAATTGACCGCGTCGCTCAATCCCGGATTGTGCAGACGGTGCGAGGCGGAGAAAAGATAGCGGCGAGTTAGATAAACCTTCATCCCCACTCTCCGTAGTAATCCACAAATAGATCAGACTGTTCGTAAAGTCGAACGCGATGCAATTTTGCGGCCCGCAGCTTCGATTCAAGGCGCTTCCAGATGGCGACGGCCAGGTTTTCGGTAGTCGGAATCTGTGCAGCGAACTCCGGGACTTCCAGGTTTAGGTGGCGATGGTCGAAGTCGTTGAGTACCTCGTGATTCAAGATGTCCTTTAGCTCTTTGAGGTCGATCACAAAGCCCGTGACGGCATCCACTTCGCCCGCTACCGTGACTTCCAGCGTGTAATTGTGGCCATGCCCGTTGAGATTAGCGCACTTACCAAAGACGCGCTGGTTCTCCTCCGGAGTCCACCGCGGGTTGTGATAGTAGTGCGCTGCGGAGAACTCAGCCTTACGCGTGAGATAGATCATTGCAGACGCTCCCTCAAATGCGGGAAAGAACCATATTACAGCTACTTTGAATTGGATGCGGCCGGGTGTGCTGCCGGTCCAAGGGTGTTGTAGGCGCGTCCGCGCCAAGTGACGCTTCCCTCTTCATGGGCCTTCGCCGACTCGCGCAGCAGCGTGGCAAAAGAGCGTAGGCCAAAGATAGAGAGGAGCGTTGGTCCAAAGCGAAAGTGTGCACGCGCAACCCGAGTGTAGAAGATCGCGACATTGGTGAAAGTGATAAGCCAAAACAGTGAGATCATCGCCGGCAGGAACCAATCTCCCGAAGAACTGCGATGCGAGAGATAGAACAGAGTCCAGCAAGGTGCGAGGACGAGCGAAAAGAGCAGGCGGTTAAATTCACTGACGCGCTTTTTGGCAAGTTCGCGAGGATTGGGAAATAGCAGCGCGAGATTCTTCGTCCAGCCCAGGCGGAGATCGTTCCAGGAGCTATACATACGGGTACGCACAAGACCGCGGCCAAGGCGGAAACGGATGGTGTGTCGCTGCTGCTTATAGCGGCGGGCGAGGGCGACGTCATCAAGCAATTCGGTGGCGACCGAAGCGAAGCCCCCGATGCGGCGATGTGCTTTGCTCCGAACAAGCAAGTACTGTCCGTTGGCGGCGGCGTCAGGAAGCGCCGGATCGCCAACCCTACGCGGGCTGTATTGCAGTGCAAGTTCGCCAAATATAACGGGCATGATCAATTGCTGCCGGATTCCGGCGAGAATCTGTTCGGGAGAATAGGAGAGCAGGTCAGCCCTGTGTTGCATGGCCTCGGCAATGGCAGTGGCGAGGCAGCCTTCGAGATGCTCGGTATCAGCGTCGGTGAAGAGCAACCACTCCCCTTGTGCGGCCTTCTCTCCCGCGACTAGGGCATTTGCCTTGCCGGTCCATCCGTCGGGTAAAGGCTGGGGTGCGTCGATTACGCGAACATTGATGAGTTCCTGATTCAGGGCGAGAAATGGACATTGGCGAGCCTTGGTGAAACTCTCGGCAATGGCGCGGGTACCATCGGTAGAGGCGTCATCGACGATCAGTATTTCAAAGGGGACGCCCTTCTGCATCACCAGCGACCGCAGACAACGTTCGAGATTGGCCTCCTCATTACGAGCCGGAACGATAATGGAGACCTTGGGGCGAGAATTAGGCGAAATGGCCGAGTCCATAATTGGTAACTTACGGTTATTATAGGGGACGTGAACTTCTACAAACGATTCGCGACTCTCCTGGTGGCCGTAGCACTGTTGCTTGCGCTCGCCTCTTGCCGCAACTCTGAACCAGCCAAAATTGGTACGACTGCACCGGACTTCACGGTCAGCGATGGCCAGAGAACAGTGCGCCTCAGCGCTCTGCGCGGTAAACCCGTACTGCTCAACTTCTGGGCGACATGGTGTCCGCCATGTGTGCAGGAGACGCCCGCGCTGGTGGCGCTGCAAAAACAGTTGGGCGACAAAGTTGTCATCCTCGCCGTGAGCATGGACGAGGACGCAGACGCCTACAAGGCTTTCACCGCAAAAAGAATGCCAGGTTTGCTTACCGTGCGCGATCCAGACAAGAAGTCGAGCGCAATGTATGGGACGTTCGCTTATCCAGAAACCTTCTTAATTGATAAAGATGGAAAGATTCAGAGGAAGTTTATCGGCGCGGTGGAGTGGACCTCGCCAGAGATGATTGACTACTTTAAGAAACTTTAAGGTTTCAATGTTTCAAGGTGCCAAGGTTTCAAAGTTAAAAGCATCTTGTACTTGCCTTTACTCTTAACCTTGAAACTTTGAAACCTGCGAATCCTTGAAACCTTGCACAAGAGAGGTTCTGCCATGTCCGAAGCCGAGAAAGCCGTCACCCTTTTCGATAAATTTAATTGCGCTCAATCTGTATTCGCCGCCTGTGGCCCCCACGAGGGGATAGACGAGCGAACTTGCCTGTTGGTGTCTGGAGCCTTTGGAGGCGGCATGGGGCGCATGGGAGAGGTCTGCGGCGCGGTGACCGGAGCCCTGATGGTACTCGGTGCCCGCACTGAGGAGATGGCGACCAATCCAGAGCAGGCGCGCGGACCTCTGTATGAGCGGGTAAATGCTTTTGCCGACGCCTTCAGAGCGCGGAACGGAAGTTTGCTGTGCCACGAGTTGACAGGTTGTAACTTGCGTACGCCTGAAGGGAACGCGGAATTCAAAAGCCGCGACCTTCATCACACGCTCTGCGCCCGGTTGGTGAAGAGTGCCGTGGACCTACTGGAAACGAAGTAACCTTACCAACTACTTGGGAGCGGCGGCGCCTAAAACCTCGGTCGCCTGCTCCACGTGATAGCCGTGAGCCTGCAACTGCTTGAGGATTCCCTCGCTGCCCACTACGTGCGCCGCGCCGACCACCATGAAGCACTTTTCCAATGAAGATTGCAGGCATTTCTCAAGCCGCCCGGTCATGGGAGGATTGCGCTCTTCGCGGATGCGGTGGCTAAAGGCCTTTTCCTCTTTGCCCTCGTCCACGCTCCAGCTTTCCATGAGTTTGTCGAGTTTATCGGCTGCACCTTGGCTCCAGAGAGAAGCTATACTGGCGTAACGTTCATTCGTGCTTGCCGCCTGCGTGATGCACCGTGACAGGTTGGAGTCAGACGCAGTTTCTGGAAATTGAGCCAGCAACCTGATTTGCTGTTCGGCATCTTCCAACTGTTCGACGTGCTTGTTGCCCGCCCTGCCTAAGAAATACATATCCACGCCATCGCCAGGATTCAAGCCTGCCTTCATCAAGGGAAGCATGGTCACAGTAAGGCCGACCATCCAAGGGCGATACTGGGCAAATGCCTCGACCGGGATATCGTATCCGCCGAGAAACGTCTCGAGCTTCGCGCGAGTTTCCGGAGAGATGTGCTTGAACAGGCCGTCGCCTTCAGGGTAATTGCCCAATGAAAGCATGATTTGCTTCATCTGCTCACGGTCTACTTTGGTCGTGTCCACTTCGACAATCAGCACGGAAGAAACCGCGAAAGCGTCCTCTATAACGGAAGGTAGAGGATACAGCGATTTGTCGCCGAGGTGCACGGAGCCGAGTAAAAAGGCGCTATTCGTCTTGGAGGAGACCTTCCACATGAAAACCGGAGCGCCAGGCTTGTAGGCGGTGGACTGTGCGAACCCGGATGTCGGAATGAACGCAACTAGAACGGCGAGCACGAAACACGGAATACGAAGCCGGCTTCTCATCGGTAACAACTCCTTTTCGAGTCACTGAAGTTTAGCACCTGAAACACAGACGCTGAAACGCACAATTGTCATGCTTGAGCGAGCGACCTGCACCCGGTATCATTCTCTATATTCGCGAGCAGCAACTTTGACGATAGTACTGCCGTACGATTGAGTGTCGGATCAAAGCCGTTCTGAGGAGGAATCTCCGTGAAGCCAACAGTTGCGATCATAGCGATGGGAGAAATGGGGGCTGCAGTCGGTCGCGCCCTGGTCGATGGCGGGGCTCATGTCATCACCTCTCTGGAAGGCCGCTCGCAGGCTAGCGCCGCACGTGCGGCCAAGGCCGGTGTGGAACTCGTGCACGACGATGGTGCGCTGGTGGCGAAGGCTGATTTCATTCTCTCGATTGTGCCCCCCTCACGCGCTGCTGCACTGGCCGAACGCCTGCTGCCGCACATTCGCATCGCCAGGAATAAACCGGTGTTTGTCGACTGCAACGCCGTTGCTCCTTTAACCGTGCTGCAAATCGCCGCTCCCTTTCTGGCCGAGGACTTGCCATTCGTCGATGCCGGAATTATCGGCTTACCACCGGTTCCGGGCTCTGCTGGGCCGCGCTTTTATGCCTCCGGACCAGCCGTGGACCGCGTCGCGGAACTGCGTGCACACGGCATCGACATTCGAACTTTGTCGAGCGAAGTCGGCGACGCTTCTGCGCTGAAAATGTCGTACGCAGGAATCACCAAGGGTATGCAGGCGCTAGGCTCGGCGATGCTTCTGGGCTCCGTGCGTGCCGGAGTCTCTCGTTCTCTGTGGCTGGAGCTGCAGTACAGCCAGCCGGACTTGCTGCGGCTGTTCTCGCGCTCACTGCCCCAAATGTATGCCAAGGCTTACCGTTGGGTCGGCGAGATGGAAGAAATTGCTAAGTTCCTCAAAGAGGGCGCTGGAGGCTCAGAGATGTTTACCGGAGCCGCTCAGCTCTACGATGATATTGCACGCGACTATGCGGGAACGGACCGTGAGGTTACCGCGCGGATAACTGAGTTCCTGGAACAAAAAGAGAAGGTGTAGGCTACTGCGACCTTCCGCCAGTGCGCCATCTGAAGCAGGTGTCGTCTAAGCACCGCAATTATGAGAAGTGAGGGGAAGCGATGAAAGTGATTGGCTTTAACGGGAGTCCGCGAAAGACATGGAATACGGCGACACTGTTGCAGAAGGCTCTTGAAGGAGCCGCTTCGCAGGGAGCGACGACAAAGCTTATTCATCTGTATGACCTCGATTTCAAAGGCTGCAAGAGTTGTTTTAGCTGCAAGACGAAAAACGGGAAGAGTTATGGATCGTGTGCCGTAAAAGATGATCTCGCGCCGATCCTGAAAGACATTCGGACAGCCGATGCCCTTATATTGGCGTCCCCCGTCTATTTTTGGGCCGTTTCCGGCGAGATGAAGTCGTTTATGGAGCGTTTGCTGTTTCCCCTTTACCGTTATGCGAAAGCCGACGCACCCTCCTTTACACTCTTCCCCAGGAAGATCGATACGGCCTTCATTTACACGATGAACACAACGGAAGAGCAGATGAAGCAGGCCGGTTACGAGACAAGCATTGTTCTCAACGAAACGTTCCTAAAGAGAGTTTTCGGTAAGTCGGAATCACTGCTTAGTTTCAATACTTATCAGTTTGACGATTACTCAAAGATTGACCAAGAGCGTTTCGATGTCGAGGCAAAAGCCGCCAGACTGAAGGAATACTTCCCGCAAGATTGCCAGAAGGCCTTTGACATGGGAATGCGATTCGCCAAGGGCAACTGAACGCTGCCCGGGTGGCCCATTCGAGCCTTCTTTTGGCTTGAGTGGGGGGTTCCGTTGCCGTGCGGATCATTTGCGATTCTGCTGCACTTCTTCGCTGTTTGTTCCGACTCAATTCTCCTCTGCCCGACGCCTTTCAACGACCCCACTCAAGCCCAACAACCGGGCTTGAATGGGCCACTCGCCAGACGACAACGCTTACAACTTCACATTCCTTAACCGCAACGCGTTGCTGATCACCGAGACAGAGCTTAGGCTCATGGCGGCGGCGGCGAAGACGGGGTGCAGCATCCATCCCGTGAATGGGTAAAGGAGTCCGGCTGCGAGCGGCACTCCGACAGCGTTGTAGATGAAAGCAAAAAAGAGGTTCTGGCGGATGTTGCGCATGGTGGCCTGGCTGAGGCGGCGGGCGCGCAGGATGCCGCGAAGATCTCCCCGGAGCAGGGTGATTCCGGAGGAGTGCATGGCGATGTCGGTTCCAGTGCCCATGGCAATCCCAACCTGGGCTTGAGCCAGGGCGGGCGCGTCATTGACGCCGTCTCCAGCCATGGCGACGACTCTCCCCTGCTGCTGCAAGCGCTGGATCACCTCTGCCTTGCGCTCTGGAAGAACCCCCGCCTCGAAGTCACGCACCCCTAGTTTGCGCGCAATAGCTTCAGCGGTGGTCTGGCTGTCTCCGGTAAGCATGATTACGTGGAGACCTTCGTGAGTGAGGTCTTCAAGAGCCATGGCGGAGGTGGGTTTTATCGGATCGCTGACGCCAAAGAGTCCGACGAGGACGCGGTCGGCTGCGAGGTAGAGGACAGTCTGCCCGTCCGTGCGCATGGCCTCGGCCCGGGCTGTAGCGTCAGGCGGGATGGTGACGTTCAGGTCCTGCATCAGCGCGGTGTTGCCAACGGCGATGTAGCGGGCATCGACGTCGCCAAGAACGCCGCGTCCTGGACGCGATTCGAAGCGTTCGACATGATGAGGACGTAGCTGCGCCGCCTCGGCGGCGATCACAATGGCTGCACCCAGAGGATGCTCGCTGAGGCCTTCGATACTCGATGCCCATTGGACCAGGTCTTCCTCGTTGTTGCGCGGATTGAGCGAAACTACGGTCTCCAGGGTAGGATGGCCTTCGGTTAGGGTTCCGGTCTTGTCGATGACGACGGTATCAATTTTCTCCATCGCCTCAAGCGCCTCGGCATTCTTAATGAGTACGCCGGCACGAGCGCCGCGTCCGGTTCCTACCATGATGGCCATGGGCGTAGCGAGTCCGAGAGCACACGGGCACGCAATGATGAGGACAGCCACGGCATTCACCAGCGCATGCGGCAGCGCAGGCGCTGGTCCGAAGGCTAGCCAGGCAATAAACGAAATGAGTGAGATTCCGACGACGACAGGAACAAAGATTGCTGAGACTTTATCGGCAAGCCCCTGGATGGGCGCGCGACTGCGTTGCGCTTCACCGACCAACCGCACGATCTGCGCCAACACGGTCTCATTCCCGACACGCTCGGCGCGCATGAGGATCGCTCCATTTCCGTTGACACTGGCACCGATCACGCGGTCACCCGGATTCTTTTCCACGGGCAGCGATTCTCCCGTAACCAGCGACTCATCGACAACCGTGCGCCCTTCCATGACGACGCCGTCGACTGGAACCTTCTCGCCGGGACGAACACGCAGCGACTGCCCGACAGCAACCTGGTCGAGCGAAATATCGTGCTCCCGGCCATCGGATTCCACGACGCGAGCCATTTTGGGAGAAAGATCGAGTAGGGCACGGATGGCACTGGAAGTTTGGCCGCGAGCACGAAGCTCCATCACCTGCCCGACAAGCACGAGAATCGTGATGGCGGCGGCAGATTCAAAATACAAAGCAGGCTGTCCGTGCATGCCCGGAGATTCCGGAAAGAGCGAAGGCATCAAGGTAGCGACGGTGCTGTACAAATAGCTGACACCGACTCCCATTCCGATGAGTGTAAACATGTTGGGGCGGCGGAACTTGACAGACGCGACGGCGCGCTGGAAGAACGGGAAGCCTCCCCAGAGGACTACAGGAGAGGCGAGCAGAAACTGTATCCATGCGTCATTGAGGCTGGTATGGAACAACGGGGTAGCCATGTGCAGCATGGCGAGCACGACGAGAGGCACGCCAAAGAACAGGCTCACCCGCAGCCTGCGCGTCATGTCAACCAGCTCAGGATTTGGAGCTTCGGCGGCGGATACGGTCCGGGGTTCGAGCGCCATACCGCACTTTGGGCAAGCACCGGGGTGGTCCTGAACCACCTCTGGATGCATGGGGCAGACAAACTCGGTGCGTGAGGTGAGTTGCAGAGTCTCAGGCTCAAGGGCCATGCCGCAGGAGGGACATGCGGCCGGTTTCGGGGAGCGAACCTCAGGGCACATCGGACAAACGTAGGCCGTGCCGGGGGTAGTAGCTGGAGTTGCCGAAGAACTAGCGACCGCAGGGGGCGAAGCAGGCGGGGTTGCCAGATGAATACCACCTAGTTGAACCACCGCGGACGGCGCGGGCATCATTCCAGCAGGTTTGTAGGATGCCGCCAGGTATTTCTCTGGGTCGGAACGAAAGCGCTCATTGCACTTCGGATTGCAGAAGAAATACGTGGTGCCCTGATATTGGTGACTGCCTCCGCGGGGAGCGGCCGGATCCACGGTCATTCCACAGACCGGATCCTTCACGAGTGCGGCGGGCATTCCGGCAGCTTTGTAGGACGCCGCCAAGTATTTCTCCGGGTCGGAACGAAAGCGCTCGTTGCACTTCGGATTGCAGAAGAAATATGCGGTTCCCTGGTATTGGTAAGCGCCTCCGCGAGCCGCAGTTGGATCGACCATCATCCCGCATACAGGGTCCTTCGTTTTTGTCGCGTTCATCTCAGGCAAGTATGAATTCCCTTTCCGTACGAAATGTAAGAAGTTCGGTATTGAATCCAAAACACGGCGTACGCAAGTGACTGATATAGTAAAGCGTAAGCACGCCGAATGCACTTTCAGCGGCGAAGGATGGCAAGAAAATCCGATGACGAACGTTGAGATCAGTTACAACTATGGGATGTCCCCGGATGAAGCAGTGATGCGGGGTATCGACAACATACGCGAAGTCTATGGGATCCGGCGGCTGAAGTTCAACGAACAGCAGCGCACGGTCGCCGTGGAGTACGATGCGACGCGATTGAATCCGGCAACCGTAGCCAGCCTTTTGCGGAGCTCGGGACTGGACCTGAAGTAAACGCACAATTAGGAGGGGCTCCACCATTAACCGGCTGGAGCCCCTTCCTGCGCCACTTCGTCTTGCCTTAGCTAATTGCACGTCCCGTGCCAATCCTTGCCGTCCCAAGAATCAATAACTTAGAGAACATCGCCCATAGGCGCGTATGCAAACTTTGCTCGATTGAGTAAGAACAACACGGCAGGGCGACACCGAGCACCTAATATCGCGGGACTTTAGCATCAATTTCCAGCGACCACCGGTTAATTCCGCCCGACATGGATTGCACCTTCTCAAAGCCCTGCTTGCGCAACCAGTCAGTTACCATCAGAGAGCGAATCCCATGATGGCAGATGACCACGATGTGCTGGTCGGGATCGAGTTCCTGCACTTGGGAAGGAATGTCTGCCATCGCTATGTGGTGGCTTGGCATGATGCTGGCGGCCTGGCGTTCCCATGGCTCGCGGACGTCCAGGATGAAGAGCTCTTCGTTACGCTCCTGACGCTGTTGGACTTCCTGAGGCGTAATCTCGTAGTCCATAACTTCACTTCTCAGTGATAGGTTTTACGCATCGCGAACAAGCAATGTGCGTCGACGATCATGTCAGGAGTGGAGATCACTACGTTGTCGGCGCCGCAACAAGGGCACACCGGAGTCTCGCCGTCATCCCAGAAGTCGGCGATGTCGGCAAAGGAGAAAAGCCGGTAGCAGTTTGTGCATCCACAGGGTGTGTCGGGGGCTTCTGCTTCACGTGCCATAAAACTAGCATAGCACCCTCCAGCGCTGGCATCCCAGCCGCCCAATTCCATGATCAAAAGCACTAGTGCGTCTGCGGAAAACCAGAGTTCGATTTTCACGCGGGCCATTTCATGAGAGGCGGAATTCATGGCGAGCTTTATCAAGGACGTCGACGAAATTCGGCAGCGAGCGATGCGTAAGTTGGAAGACGGGGCGGTAACTAACAGCTATCAGCTCGACAGAGCGCAGTCGATAGCGATTCTGAACGAGGCACTGGCGAGCGAAATTGTATGTGTGTTGCGCTACCAGCACCACTACTTCATGTCTTCTGGCGTGCACGGACGAAGTGTGGCGCAGACGTTTAAGAACCATTCCGACGAAGAACGCGAGCACATGGACGAAATCGCCGAGCGCATCCAGCAGCTTGGCGGAAAACCAGACTTTAATCCGGGAACGCTGGTGGGGCGATCGGTTTCGCAATACATCGAGGGCGAATCCCTGGGGCAGATGATTCGCGAGGACCTCATCGCAGAACGGGTAGTGATCGACGTTTATCAGCGATTCATTGAGCATTTTGGAATGAAGGACCCGACGACGCGAGCCTTGTTTGAACACATTAAGGGCGAAGAGGAAAAGCACGCTGACGAATTGAGCGAAATGTTGTTTGTGGTGGATCCCCGAACCGGAGCGGATCGCGGCGTGGCTTTGGGCTCGGAGGACGTAGCGCTGCAACCGGAGACTGCAGAGGAATTTGATCTGGTTGAGCGTGTGCTCTCCGGGCATCGCGAGGAAAGATTGCGATTGGAAGGCGAGTCCGACGCGCCCGGCAAATCAATTGGCGGCGTGGGCGGGAGGCCGATGAATCGCAGAAATCATCCCGCGGAGAGCGACGATCAAGAAGCCGCCGAATTCGTTAACGACGGCGGAATGCAAGGGACAAATCGGTCGCCTAAGGTACTTGAAAAGCAGAGGAAGAACCGGGTCGCTTGAACAGGATGGCTTCCCGATTCCTATTGTTCATAAATAAGAGGCAGGCCGCGAAGCCTGCCTCTTATTTATTTTCATTTCCGTCCCAATTCCCGAGCCTGCCTACCACGAACTATACACAGTTCCATCCGTAGACGCAGTACTACTCGCGCTATGCACATCGACAATTCCAGGCTGTGTCTGATCGATGGCCATCAGCGAGTCCTCCTGTACGGGAACCCAATCCGTCGCATTTGTAATCGGGTCCTTCGGTACGGATTTAATGTAGCCTGCGCTAACCAAATCATCCAGCGACTGCGGTGCTTTCTGCTTATCCAGTGTGTATTGGTCAATGCTGCTGCGTAGCGAGAAAAGATCGTTGCGTAGTACTGCCTCGCGTGCGCGCCAGATTGAGCGCTGGTAGCTCACCGCCGCAATTGATGCCAGGATGCTGATAATCGCGATCACGATGATCATTTCGATCATCGTGAAGCCCGCGAATTTCCCGTGTTTTCCTTGCTTCAAATTCATCTGCATCGGTTTGCCTTACCAGTCTGAGTACTTGGTACCATCCAGCCCAGTGCCCGGTGACTTCGTATATACATCGAATACGCCCTGTCCGCCCCAGGACTCGGAAGTAGGATCATCCTGCATTGAGCGCATTCCCCATTCCGTGCTGTGCGTCATTGGGTCCATCGGGATATGCCGCAGAAAGCGAACCTTCTTTCCGGCGACATCTACTCCCTTCACCAGCGTATCCAGGTCCGGAGGATAGCCTTCGCTTCCGAGTTTGATTTGGAAAGCGCCGCGATCCGCTGCGTCTTTGTAACGATCAATGGCGTCACGCATCTGCCACAGCGCGGCTTTCAGTTCCTTCTCCCGCTGGCGCTTCACCACCGTACGCGAAATCGGCAAAACTCCCGTCGCGAGGATCGCCATAATCGCGATCGCCACGATCAACTCCACCAGAGTCATGCCTGCATGTCGCTTTTGCTTCACGGCGCGCACCTTTTCTACCGCACGTTAACGATTGCCTGCGACCCACTGGCTTCGATTGCTGCCATATTCGGGTCGCGCAAAACTGCTTTGCCGACAGAAACGGTTCCCTGCCCTGCCGTCTTGGCCACAAACATAAGCGTGAACAGCGGTCCCTGGGGATTGATGCCGCTTGCTCCCGGCGGTCTCATTAACGACACCTGCAGGGTGCCCTTTTCTGCGTCGTCGCGATGCACAATTGCCACCGCAGCACCATCCTTGGAGAGAGCCCCCGCGTTGGAAACATTCACGAACGTCAAAACCTTCGGGTCGTAATTGATCTGCACTGGAACGGTGAAAACATTTTGCCCGCCGTTCAGGATTACGTTGACCGCGAACATCGATCCCATCGCCTGATTCACCATCGGCGGGTCCAGACTTAATACCGGTCCCAGCGTGGTTGTGCCTGCTGCCGAAGATGCAACTCCTGCGGATTGTTGCGCGTCTGAAGCACCGCTCGTCGCCGCTGAATTGTTAGATGCTGCTTGTGCCGGTTTCGGATTCTGAACTCCTCCGGGAATAGCTGCGGGGGGAATCGAAGTTGTCGGGGTTGGCACCGCGCTCGGAACCGTCGGCGGAGCTGGTACCACCGGTGCCGGGGTCCTCGCTGTGCGCCGTACTTCAATCACGTTCTGGGTTCCAATGTCCACCGGCCGGATGTTCAAATCATCAATATCCAGGCGGCGCACGACATGCGGAATCAAGGCAAAGACAGTCTCGTTATCTGTCTTCGATTTTTGTCCCTGCCCAAACAGGTATTTGAGAACCGGGATCTGCGAAAGCCAGGGCAGACCGCTGATGTTCTGCACGTCATCGTGCTCCATCATGCCGCCGATCAAGTTCACTTCGCCGTCGCGCATCCGGATCTCGTGGTCAATCTTGCGCTGTCCGATGATCGGCTCCGTTAATCCGCCGATGGTCGAGTAGCTGTCAATTGCTGAAACTTCAATCGAAACCTTCATACTGACGTCGCCGTTACCATGGATGTGGGGCGTCATTTCGATGTTCACGCCTACGTCCTGGTATTGGAACTGGGTTTGTGTCAGTGCCGTGGCTGTCAGCGTCGAACTTGATGTGCCAACCGCAATCGGCACGCGCTCGCCGATTTTGAGGGTAGCTTTTTGCCCGTCCACTGAACGCACCTGCGGGCGCTGAATCACGTTCGTATTGCTGTCGTTCATCAAAAACGCAACGCTCGAGGATGGAATCGAAACCGCAAAATCCGTTGCATTCAAGTGACCCAGGCTGTTCAAGGTCAACCCGGAGTTCGTGCTCGTAGTGGTACCGGTAGTGTTGGTGGTGCTGCTGGTGCTGTTGGTGATCGTAGGGCTCTGAAACGAGATACTTGGATTGCTCGAACCACCCTGGAAGGGATACTGGATGCCGAGCTGTTTCAGCTTTGTCTTGGTCACCTGCATCACTACGATGTCTACCACGACTTCAGACTTTGCCTTGTCCAGATTATTGATCAGCAACTCGGCAAGCGCCACCTGGTCTGGCGTGCCGCGCATCACGATCACGTTCTGCGCGGGAAACTGCTGCACGCGCTCGACCCGCAGGATTGTACGGATCAGGTTTGCGACATCTTGCAACTCGCTTACCGTCGAAAAATTGTTCAAGTAAAACGTACGAAGCACTTGCTGTTCCACATCATTGCGTTTCTGTTGCGTGTCCTGCGCAATGTAAATCGTATTCGGTGTCACCGGACGCCAGAATGTGCGCGACTGAAGCGCAACCACCCGTAGCGCCTGATCCAGCGAAACTCCGTTGAGTTCAATCCGTATACGCCGGGACGTGTAGTCCGGATCAAACAGCACGTTGATACCTGCCAACTTGCCGATGGTCTCGTAGATGGTCTTGGAGTCTTCGGCGAGCTTCAGCGTCAACGGCGTCTGTGAAATCGGGGCCAGTTGTACCGGCCCCGCTATGCTTTGCGCTGATTCACTCAGCCCCTCATTCACGCGCGAGGTGGGCGGCCCGTTGGCTGGCTGCTGCGCTTTGTCGATCAGCCTTTGCGTACGCTTGATCTCCTGTTGTGCAATGCCGCTTGACGAATCGATCATCGCCGCCAGTTGAAACTCCTTCAGCGCCTCGTCGAGTTTGCCTTGGTCCCGCAACACCTGCCCGCGATGAACATGCGCAGAGGCGGCAAGAAACTTCGAGCGCTCAAATGCGGAGCGATACTGAGTCTGTTCGGGGTGCAGATCATAGGCCTGTTTGAAATATTTATAAGCCTGTTCATAATCTTGCTTCGCCTCAGCCTGCTGGCCTTTTGAGTAGAGCGACTTTGACTTGTCGGCGCTAGCCGGAAGCGCAGCAATTAATGCAATCAGCAGGACCAAAAAGCCGCATCGGAACCGTTTCATCGCAGTCCTTTTAAACAGGAAATTTCCCCGTAGGCATGGCCCATGAGGTTGCCCGCGACAACGGGCGCAAGTGATTAGTCAACGGCCCCGATTATAGCATTGCAGTTCAACCCATTCTCCAGGACAAAGCGTCAGGCTGTGCTAGGATACAGAATTCGGAACAACGAGCAAGTGCGCACCGAATTTCAAACCAGTCACCGCCTCCCCAGGAAACCTCAGCATGGCACGGAACCAGACACAACTTACACAGCCGAACAAGCCGAAAAACGTCAAGCGAGACCCCGTCGCAAGCGGAGAGCGGGACGCTTGCGTCAACCGTGCCGCCTCTCATGACTTTTTCCTTTTAGAACGTTACGAAACTGGCATCGCATTGCGCGGGACCGAGGTCAAGTCCATTCGCGGCGGCCAGGCAAATCTAGGCGACTCCTATGGCCTCGTCAAGGATGGCGAACTCTTCCTCCTGAACGCCCATATTGGGCCGTACGCCCCCGGCGCACAGTTCAATCACGACACTCGGCGCACGCGAAAGCTTCTGGTTCATCGTAATCAGATTCTCAAGCTGCACGCCGCCATCCAGCAAAAGGGACTCACGATTGTCCCGACCCGGATGTATTTCAAAAATGGACGCGTCAAGGTCGAAGTTGCCGTCGCCAAGGGCAAGCAGCTCTGGGATAAACGGGAGACCGAACGCCGTCGCACGGCCGACAAGGAAGCTCGCGATGCAATCTCACGCAGCCGAAAATCCTGAGTCTGCCACCGATGCCCGTCCGGCACTGCTGTGCGCTTGCTGTTTTCCGCACCTCCTTTTACTCTTCTGAAACAGAAAGGTCCGCATGAAGATCGAATTTTCCTCGGCTCATCACTCCCACACTGAAACTGAACTGCTCGTAGCTTTGGTTACCGACGACCAGAGCCCTCTTTTCGCTGATCCACCGATTGAGAAGCTGCTGGCTTCGCTCACGGCCGCCAGTGACATCACTGGCAAGTTCGGCGAAACCGTCTGGCTGCTTTCTCCCGCTGGAGTATCCCCAAAGCGCATCCTCTTCCTCGGCGCTGGAAAGCGCGACAAGTTCTGTCTTACCGAACTCCGCAAACTTGCTGGAGCAGCCGCCCGAATCGCCAAAACCAGGAAGATCAAGTCTTTCGCATTTGCCCTGCCCGGGCTGCTTGAAGCTCCCGCGGCTGCCCAGGCCGCAACCGAAGGCATCGTCACCGGCAATTTTGACGTCGACATCTACCGAACAGATCGCAAGGATCAGCAACTCACAGAGGTGACGTTAAGCCTTCCCGGCGAAGCCGACGCCAAAGCCGTCGAAGCGGCCATCGCACAGGGTGTCATCCTCGCAGAGTCGCAGAATCTCACTCGAAGCCTCGCCTTGGAACCAAGCAATTTCATGACCCCCGCCATCCTCGCTGACCGCGCTCGGGCCATGTGCGCTGAAACCGGCCTCGCCTGCGAGGTCTACGGTCCCGACAAACTCAAAGAGCTCAAGATGGGAGCCTTTCTCAGCGTAGCGCAGGGCGCGGGTGAGGAGCCTCGCCTCGTTGTCATGCGATACGAACCAGCCTCCGCACCTGCAACCCCAGTTCTGGGGCTCGTCGGTAAGGGAATCACATTCGACACAGGTGGCATCAGCATCAAGCCCGCTGATGGCATGGAAAAGATGAAGTACGACATGTGCGGCGCAGCCACCATGATCGGAGCCATGCGCGCCATTGCCTTGCTGAAGCCGAACGTACGCGTGATCTCAATCCTCTGCTGCACGCAGAATATGCCGGACGGAAAAGCTCAGAACCCTGGCGACGTTCAGTTTGCCATGAATGGTAAATCTATCGAGGTCATCAACACGGACGCCGAAGGCCGCCTGGTTCTAGCCGATGGACTCTGCTATGCCCGCCAGCTCGGAGCGACCCATCTCATCGATGCAGCCACCCTCACCGGAGCCGTTGTGGTCGCCCTGGGCTACCACAACGTGGGAGTCTTCACGAACAACGAAGACTTCGCCGACGCCTTCACCGATTCCACCATTCGCACGGGTGAAAAAATGTGGCGCATGCCCATCGATCAGGATTACTTCGACCACATCCGTTCTGAAATCGCCGACATCAAGAACACCGGTGGGCGCTGGGGCGGGGCCATCACAGCAGCCATGTTCCTGAAAGAGTTTGTTGACGACAAACCTTGGATTCACCTCGACATCGCCGGGACCGCCTGGCTGGAAGAGAACAAGGACTGGATGCCAAAAGGGCCAAGCGGCGTTGCTGTCCGTTCCCTGGTGGACTTCGCTCGTCATTTCGCAGGTACTCCCCAGTAGTTAAATGGGGGACAGATTCGAGTCTGTCCCCCCATTTAATTACCCCGTAACCTACCCACTCTGTTATGATCAGGTCATATTCTTATCAACTACATACGGGGTCCAGGTGCCAACCGCTGAGCGACATCATAGTCATAATCATAGATATGCTTTTGAATGCAAATATTGCCTTACCCACACCGCTTTCCGCTCACATCGCAGGAACTTCTTAGAGTTCCTTCAGACCCGTCTTACCGGCAAGGTTCCATTTCGTTGTAAAACCTGCAGACGACGATTCTGGCTCCGTATTGATCCCCGCGATATTTAGCACCTCACATGACCGCAGGCGCCGGGATTCCCATTACCGCCATCGACGCCATCAACTCACGTCGTACCACGGCCGCAGTCGCCAGCAATAGAGCCTTCCGCCCCGTGTCCTCTTCCGTCAGGATGTGGTGCTTGTGGTAGAAGTTGTTGAATTGCTGCGCTAATTGGAACGCGTGCTTGGTCAGCGCGGCCGGTTCGGTTGTTGCAATGCACTGTTCGATCACCTTCGAGGTTTGCCCTGCTGCCAACCAAAGTGACCAGAGATCGTCGTTGCCCTCGAACCCGTCACTTGCAATATTTGGTTTCAGTGCATCTTCAGGCGCAATACCCGCCTTGCGGAAGATGTTTGTTGCCCGCACCACAGCGTATTGCACATACGGCCCGGTCTCTCCCTCGAATGAAAGCGCTTCGCGGAAATCGAAGGCGATCACAGACTGCTTCGTAAACTTCAGCATAAAGTACCGCAGCGCACCAATTGCAATTTGCGTGGCGACCTCGCGCCGCTCCTCTTCGCTCAGTTCCGCGTGGCGCGAATCCACTTCGCTCCTGGCGGCCTCAATCAATTTATCCAGCAGGTCGTCAGCCTTAACCCCAAACCCTTTGCGCCCGGAAACCTCGATATAGCTCCGCTGCTGGTCTTCCTCTGAAACCTTGTATCCCAGTTCCATTGCACAGCGTGGGGTCAGAGCCACCATCTCATAGCTGAAGTGCGTGTACCGCGCCGCCTCGGCCTCGTGTCCCATTAGCAGAATCGCCTGCTTGACCGTTTCCTGCGGATCGCTCTGGCGCGCATCGATCACGTTGTAGATCGCACCCACTCCGCCGAAATGCGGAGCCCCTGCCTCGCCGTCTTTCGGATCGCATGAGATCCAAACCAGGCGGCCATCTGCGTAGGTGTAAAACTTCCGGTATCCAAAATCCAATCCCAGGAGCCCAAACTTCCACATGTGGTAGGCAATGTCTTTCCCTACATATCCCACGGTTCCGTTCGAGCGCACAATCACCTTCGCATCTTCGTCCGGACCCTCTGGCGAGGACGCATCCTTCACCGTCCGCAGACGTGTCATCACCCAGCAGCCCTTGTTCTTCCCCTCCTCCTCGAAGTAAAGGACCTTCTTCTCCTTGAGCAGTTCAAATGCCCTGGCCCAGAAGTGCAGGTGCAGAATGTCGCTTTCCTGCGGCAGAAAATCGTATTCGATATCCAGCCGCTGCATGGTTTCCAGGTGCCGGCGCAGCACGGCCATCGAAATCATCTGTGCAATCTCTGAGGTTTCGTTTCCGCCCACTTCCAGCGCATGCAGCGTATCGCGCCGTACCTGCAGATTTGCCTTGTCCTGCTCATACCATTGCGAAACCTTCGCGTACAGGTCCCAGCAGTAATAATCGAAGCGCCCTTCACTCCCTGCAATCAGTTCGGCAATCTCGGCTTTTGACTTCCTGGCAATGCGCTCAAAACCAACCACCACGTCCGCCACCTGGACGCCTGTGTTGTCGATGTAATTCTGCACATCCACTGCGTATCCCGCCGCACGTAGCAACCGCACCAGGGTGTCGCCCAGTATCGAGTTCCGCAAATGCCCGATATGCGCAGCCTTATTTGGGTTGATCGACGTATGTTCGACCAGCACCTTGCCCCGCGCACCCGATGAAGGCGGGTGGCCCATACAAGCCTTCTTTTGGCTTGTGTGGGGCTGTTGACGTTGTTCCTGTTCCAGGCCGCTAACCTCCGCAACTCCGTCCGCCACCAGTTCAGCCGCCCTGCTCCGGTCCAACCGCGCGTTGATGTACCCGGCCCCCGCTACCTCGAATTTCGCAAATCCTTCCGGTAGCGAGATCTCCGCTACGATCTCGTCGGCAATTTTTCGCGGAGCCTTGCGCAGGCTGCGGGCAAGTTCAAACGAGACCGGCAGTGCAAACTCGCCAAACTCGATCTTCGGCGGTTGCTCCACAACAATGTTCGTCATGTCAACGTTGTATTTCTGCTTCAGGAAGGCGCGAACATGCGCAACAAGACGGTTCTGCAATAAAAGATACACAGTATTCCTTGGGTCCAGCAGGACTCTCAGACTCGCGATGATCGATCAAACTACGATTGTAAGGGATGTGGGCCGGAGTTCCGGCAGGTAGTTCTCACCCAGCGGCGATAATCCGGCGATTTTACGAATTCCAGACGTACAGGAATTCGTCGTCTGTGGCCGTCGCGACGGACCGGTGCAGGTTACGGGCGGCACGGTTAAGCGCAGAACGAATATTTACCTTCGTGTCGGGCAGTTCGGCGAGGGGAATCTTCAAGCATTGGCCGCTATCGAGACCTTCGAGGTCATTCAAAATTTGCGTAACGATTGGTTTGTGCTTTCCGTTGCGCCCAGTCGGCACATCCGCCCGCTCGGCAACTTTGAAGGTACGACGCGTGTTCTGCTTCTTGCCATCCATGCTATCCTCCCGCTAACCTATCGCTACTTCGCCTCTTATCGACCTCTTACCTTACACTATTTTATTTCACTCCGCAAGTATTTCAAGTCCAGAAATGATTTTTCTCTAAGGTGTTCTACCGATAGGAATTCGCTGATTGCATTCTTAAGAAAATCTCCCCGTATCGATGCACGTCAGCTAGCCTTGTGGGTGTGAGGTTCCCCCAGATGAAGAAGGCTGAAAGGCGATTTGAGATAGTGCCACTCCCAGAAGCGCTCAAAAAAACAACAGTTCCGCATGAGGTAGGTCTACCTGAAGCGACGTCGACGACAAAAGAACAATCTGGGCCGTCGGTTGGCCCAACCAAAGCGCGGAAACGGGTGTTAGTGGTCGATGATGAGAAAGTGATCGCAGACACATTAGCCACGATTCTCCGCAATACAGGCTATGAGTCTCTCTCTGCGTACGATGGGCTTGGCGCGTTATTGCTGTGTGATACGTTCTGCCCGGAGCTAGTCATAAGCGACGTTGTGATGCCCGGAATGAACGGGATTCAATTGGCGATGCAAATCAAGCAGCGTTACCCAGACTGCAAGGTTCTCCTCTTCTCCGGCCAAGCCGCAACTGCCAACCTGCTCGAGGAGGCGCGCCGGAGCGGGTACGATTTTGAAGTCCTCGCGAAACCGATTCACCCCAAGGAACTGCTGGCAAAACTTGTGCAAGTTCAGCAAAGTATTCCGGATACGATCACCGAGCGTCCGTCATCCGTCGCCTGAGAAAAAGAGACAGGTGGTCCCATGTTAGCCTTTGGGCAAGCATGGGACTGCGCACTCCTCCTCGTGAACCGTGTTGCTACTGCGCTTGTTCGTGTCTTTCTCGTTTGCTCCTGACCATGACACTTTGAAACCTTCGAAACCTTGAAAGTTCGTTCTTCCCGTTTGCCCCAATCCCTCACGCCTCCTATACTTGAATTTCGGGCAAACGCCCATCGGGATCCCAATGCGTATTGCCTACCTCGACTGTTTCTCTGGAATCAGCGGCGACATGTTTCTTGGCGCGGCCGTAGATGCAGGCGTTCCTCTGCAGACACTGCAAGCCGTTGCCCGCGGTCTCGGCGTGAATGCCGAACTGGTATCCCATCGTGTTGAACGCGGTGGAATCGCCGCAACCAAGATTGATGTCCTCATCCACGGCCGCGCTGACCAACCGCTCGACCTTGACACTGCCGGATCGCACGAACATGAACACGCTCACCCGCACGAGCATGAGGCTCACCCGCACGAGCATGAGGCTCACACCCATGGGCATGAACACGCTCACCCGCATGAGCACGAGGCTCACTCCCACGAGCACGGACACGCTCATCAAGCGCACGAACCCCACGTTCATCGCGGCCTTAAAGAGATTCGGGAGATCATCGCCCACGCCCCCATTAGCCCGGTCGCACAGGCGTTCGCCCTTAAGACGTTCGAACTCCTCGCGCATGCCGAAGGCAAGGTTCACAATCGCGACGCCGAATTGATTCACTTCCACGAGGTCGGCTCAGAGGACGCTATTGTCGATATCGTTTGTTCGGCGGTAGCCATTGAGACTCTTGCGGTTGACGCATGGTACTGCTCTGCGCTCAACGTCGGCGGCGGCACCGTAAAGTGTGCTCATGGAGTCCTTCCCGTCCCTGCTCCTGCAACCGCCGAGTTGCTGCTCGGCGCACCCGTTTTCTCTTCCGGTATTCAAAAGGAGATGCTTACTCCGACTGGTGCCGCGCTGCTTCGCGCCCTGGAAGTCCGTTTCGAGCCGCTTCCTGGCATGACGCTCTCAGCTACGGGATACGGCGCCGGAGCACGAGATCTCCAACGCTCGGCCAATGTTGTCCGCCTGTCGGTAGGCGAGTCCGTCGCAACCGCCCGCCCAGCATCTGGGCTGCCTGTATCGGCGCCAACGGCGTTGCCCACATCTGTACCAACCGAACTGCCCACATCTGTGCCGACCGGGCTGAATGCATCTGCGCCAACCGGGCTGAATGCATCTGCGCCAACCGGGCTGAATGCATCTGCGTCAACCGGGCTGAATGCATCTGCGCCAACCGGGCTGAATGCATCTGCGTCAACCGGGCTGAATGCATCTGCGCCAACCGGGCTGAATGCATCTGTGCCAACCGGGCTGAATGCATCTCTGCCAACCGGGCTGAATGCATCTGTGCCAACCGGGCTGAATGCATCTGTGCCGACCGGGCTGAATGCATCTGCGTCAACCGGGTGGCCCACATCTGCGCCAGCTTCACCGGCGCAAATGTGGGATGTAGACAACGCCGACACGGTCACCGTCCTCGAAGCCAATCTCGATGACATGAACCCCCAGCTTTTCTCCTACGTGCAGCAGAAGCTGCTCTCAGCCGGTGCGCTCGACGCATTCGGCGTCCCTGTGCAGATGAAAAAGGGACGGCCCGGCATCGTCTTCACCGTGCTTGCCGCGCCCCACAACGCTGAGACCCTGGCCCGCATCCTGCTAACCGAGACCACGACCCTCGGAGTTCGCATGCGTCAGGAGCAGCGCCGCATTCTCGACCGCGAGCACGTCACGGTCGAATCACCCTGGGGGCCGATCCGGGTAAAACTGGGTCGCTTGCAAGGCGAGGTTCTGAACTGCGCGCCTGAGTTCGAGGACTGCCGCCGAATCGCTGAAGCCCACAGCGTACCGCTTAAAACAGTTCTGCAGGAGGCCTTGCGCCTTTATCTCGCGTCGCCTGCCGCAAACAATGAAATCGCGGATGCTGCCAAGTCCGCTGATGCCTCTAAAACTTTTCAATCCTGAACGAGAGATTCGAATGACCAAGCAACCCGAAAAGTTTTACATCACCACCCCGATCTACTACGTAAACGCGCGCCCACACATTGGGCACACATACACCACTGTGGTCTGTGATGCCATTGCGCGGCGCCAGCGTATGTTGGGCCACGACACACTGTTTCTCACCGGCACTGACGAGCATGGCCAGAAAATCGAGCGCTCGGCCGCCGCTGCCGGCAAGAGTCCCCAGCAGTTCACCGACGAGGTCAGCGGCGAGTTCCGCACTCTTTGGGATCGCATGGGAATCACCTACGACAAATTCATTCGCACCACCAGTCCGGAGCATAAGCGTGGCGTGCAAGCCATGTTCACTCTACTGAAGGAGCGCGGATACATCTACAAGGGCTCATGGGTCGGTCAATATTGCGTTTCTGACGAGCTCTACGCCGACGACAACACTCCGGGCACTCCTTGCCCCGTTTGCGGACGCATCACGGAAACCGTCGAGGAAGAAAACTATTTCTTCAAGCTCTCGGCCATGGCTGAGCCGCTCCTCAAACTCTACGAAGAGAATCCCGGCCTCATCTACCCCGAAACCCGTCGTAACGAGGTCATCGCGTTCGTCAAAAGTGGCCTGCGGGATCTCTCGATCTCGCGCACAACTTTTAGCTGGGGAATTCCCGTTCCAGATGATCCTGCCCACGTCATCTATGTCTGGCTTGACGCTCTCTGCAACTACGCCACCGCAGTGGGTTTTGGCTCACCTGATCCAAAGGACCAGCAGCGCTATGAGCATTACTGGCCCGCCGACGTGCACATGATCGGCAAAGAAATTGTGCGCTTTCATTGCGTCTATTGGCCGGCTTTCCTGCTCGCCGCTGGTTTGCCCATGCCGCGACAGATCGTGGCCCACGGGTGGCTGCTGTTTGAAGAGAGCAAGATGTCGAAATCGCGCGGCAATATTGTCCGCAGCGAGACCATCCTCGAAGTTCTGGGTGCCGATGCGCTACGCTATTTTCTCTTCCGCGAAATCGTCTTCGGACAGGATGGATCCTTCTCTTTCGATGCGCTGGTGCAGCGCTTCAACAGCGACCTCGCCAATGGCCTCGGTAATCTAGCCAGCCGCACTCTCTCCATGATCCAGCGTTATTTCGGGGGTGAGGTCCCATACCCCAGCGCTACCATCGCCCACACACCGGCCGAGGCTGCGATTTCAAAGCTCGCTGGCGAGACGATCACCGAGTACAACCGTCTCTTCGAGGCTTACCAATTCTCTCGCGCGCTGGAAGCACTTTGGGCTCTGCTCAGCGCGGTCGATAAATACATTGTCGAAACTCAACCCTGGGCGGTTGCCGAGAAAGACGATCGCGATTCGCGCTCGCGTCTCGCGACCATTCTTTACACATCGGCGGAGGCACTGCGCATCATCTCTGCGCTGGCCCATCCCATCATTCCAGATTCCACCTCAAAGATTTTTACCCAGCTCGGGCTCAGCGATATCGCCAAAACCGATCTCAACACATTGCGCTGGGGACAGATGAACGTAGGTACTCGCCTCGGGAAGATCGAGGGTGTTTTCCCACGCGCCGATAAGAGCGCGATTGAAAGGATGCAACAGATGGAAGAAGAACGTAAGAACGCCGCCGAGCCGCCCGCCATCGCGACCACTGCCGCCGGCGCCGCCACTGCAGTAGCTACCGCCCCGCTCCCCTCAGCGCCTGCCGCTGCTCCCACTGCCGCGCCAGCGCCCGTGACGAACCAAATCACGATCGACGATTTCTTGAAGGTCGAGCTCCGGGTAGGTACCGTGCTAACGGCTGAAAAGGTTGAGAAGGCCGACAAACTCCTTCGCATGACCGTGGACATTGGCACCGAGGTCCGCCAGATCGTAGCCGGAATTGCCAAGTCTTATGCGCCCGAGACGCTGGTAGGCCGCAAGGTGGTCATCGTTGCCAATCTTGCTCCACGCAAACTTCGCGGCATTGAATCCCAAGGCATGATCGTCGCCGCCTCGTTCGGAGAGGAAGGCCAGCCAGCCCTCGCCAGCTTCCTCGAAGAAGTACCTAACGGCGCACGCCTGAAGTAAAGGAAGATGAAAGAAACTCGCGCAACCCACGTTGGCCTTCTTTTGGCTAACGTGGGTTGAAATGCGCACCGTCGTGAAACGCTTTCGCCCACGCTGTTGGAGTCGCTGTCGTCGCAGCTTCTGCTGTAGAAGGCTAAGGCCAATGTTATTTTTCGTAGCCGTCATGTAACATTGGATCGCGTTGATCAGGGCCCATCTGGCCCACGGACATAAATCATGAATCGATATTTGGCGCTCCTGCTCTTACTCGCCTCTGTAAGCGTGCCTCTCGTCGCGCAAGAGAGGGCCCCCGTTGCGCTCTTCGAGGCGGCTCAATGCCTGGTCAATGGTAAGTATGTATGGGTGGACGTAAAGGACCAGAAGGAGTTGCAACTCGCATATCAGGCTGACACTAAGACATTTGGCGGCGCAAGTTATATCTATGTCATCGTCTTCACCAGTCCCAAGCACGACCAGGGAAAGATCTTCGACATCCGGATAAAAGACCACCATACCTACAGCATCGAGAACAACGCCATCTTCGCCAACACGCCCAAGGGCATCACCTTTCCGGAGCCCCCGTTGGGCGGCAATTGGAGGCAAACTCAGCTCACCAATTCCATCCAGCAAATCCTCCGCCGCCACAAGTGGTACGAAGCACAGGTCAAGGCCTTGCTAAAGCCCAATTCCCACATTCGCTGCGAAACCAACGTCGAAGATATCGTTAAGCCCAACAAGTAGGAGTTCAGCCTGGATGAATACGCGGATGTCGCTACTGGTCCCGATTCGGTGCTGGTATCACCGCTCCGCCGTCCATTCTGGGGATCCCAAAATGCCCGCTCAGGTGCAGCAGATCCAGCGGTGTGATTGACCCTGACACCGAAACGAAATTCAACTGCTTGATCCCGACAAACAGCACCGCAATATCGCTGATCGCGGCATGGTCCAGGCGAATCCACAAATCTGTTGCCAGTCCCCCATCGCTCTTATGGTTGCTCACCAGATGCTGCCAGCCTGCTTCTCTGTATTGCTGGTTAATCAAGTCCATTACGATCGGGTCGAATGACACCACCCCTGGAAAGCGGAAGCTGTGTACGGAAACTCCGTTCACTCCCGCGATCACCCGCCGGAGATCGTCGTTGTCCCGATCCAGCTTTGACGCCATTACCAGCATCGAGTGATCCAGCGTAAACTCGGTGCGCGAAGTAGCATCCTGTCCCAACGCAGCAATTCCTTGCGGAACCCATTCCCGGGGCTGAACCGGCACGGTAGTTTGACTCTGAATTGGTGGCGGGGCCGGGTCTTGATACCGCGGTCGATCCTGCGCCATCGCAGCCAACCCCACAGAGCAGCAAACCAATATCGGGAAAGAAATACGCAAAAGTCTCATTTGTCGCCACCTCGCATGCACTTCAGATTTCGGCCACAATCGTGGATTGACTTCTAAACCCAAAGCAGCAAGATATGTTTTGCGCCCGAGCCTTATCAGCCAGACAAAATATTTGCCAGGTGAGGAATTCCATCCCCAACAAAAAAGTGCCCGCCAAGGCGAGCACCCTTCTTAATCCCCTGCGAACTAGAATGCCCACTTAATTACAGATGCGCCGCTGGTAAATCCCGCGCCCACCGATGCGATCAGTAACGTATCGCCTTTTTTCAGCCGTCCGGATTCTACTGCCGTCTTCATTGCCAACGGAATCGTTCCAGCCGTCGTGTTTCCAAAATCTTCAATATTGATAATGACTTTTTCGCGAGGCATCTTCAGGCGATCCGCCGTTGCCGTAATAATCCGCTTGTTCGCCTGATGTGAAATGAAACAGTCCACATCCGCACCTGTCAGCCCGCTCTTAGCCAGCACGCGCTCTGTAACTTCCGCCATTTTCTTAACGGCATACTTGAACACCTGTTGCCCATCCTGGTGAACGTAATGCATCTTCTGGTCCACGGTTTCATGGGATGACGGATGTAGGCTCCCCCCGCCCGGCATGTAAAGATATTCTCCACCGTAGCCCTCGACCTGATGAACAAAGTCGATTAAACCCACGTCCTCGCCCTCGTCCGCCGGTTCCAGCAGCACCGCTCCCGCACCGTCGCCGAACAAAATGCAGGTCGTCCGGTCTGTGTAGTCAATCATCGACGAATTCACGTCTGCGCCGATCACCAAAACTTTTTTGTGAGCACCGCTCTCTACAAGTTTCGCGCCCGTGGTCAGCGAAAACACAAACCCCGAGCATCCGGCGGAAATATCGAATCCCCATGCCTGCGGAATCGCCAACTTCTTCTGTACCAGGCAGGCGGTCGATGGATACAACATGTCCGGCGTCACCGTTCCCACGATGATCGCCTCTACTGTGCTCAGATCGATTGAGTGCCGCTCAGCCAGATCTCGGGCAGCGCCCACAGCAAGGTCGCTGGTCGCCATTCCAGGATCCGCAATATGACGTTCGCGAATTCCCGTGCGTTCCAGAATCCATTCATTGGACGTCGCGACCAGTTTTTCAAGGTCGTCGTTGGAGAGAACATGCGGAGGTACAAATGTGCCAAGAGCCGTGATTTTGGCTCGAATCTTCGTCTTCAACTCCCAACTCTCCGATAGATAGGATGTGCCAATTGTAACCCACTCACGGGAGAACCGCCGAGTTCCCGGTTTGCACCGGGATCGTGCGCTTCGGATGAGTTGGTGCTCGCAATTGGAAAGCCCCACATCCGCGCTCTTCCGGGCGACTCTGTGGGGCCTTGGTAAGGGCCTTGCATTCTGCTCACGAGGTCTCTCAGTGCACCATCGCCCAAACGAACATTCCGATTCCCATCCAAAGAACCAACGCCACCGGCACCGCGATCACAAGCCCGTGAAACGCTGAACCGTCCGGCAACATCTTTCTCGGGATCGTCTCACTCCCCGCGAGGTGCCGACTCTCCATCGCCTTGAGCAAAGCGTCTGCCGCCATAGCCTCCGCTGCCAAGTTCCGCCCTGCCTGATCCACATTCTCTGTATACATCGCCGCGATCTCCGTGACACAAGCTTCTCCCTAGCCAGCCCAGCGGCAGACAGAAATCGTTCCATCTCCTCAATTAAGTGACCTAGGAAATGTCGAAACAGGGAAAATGTCGATTTGGGAAATTCTGCAGGCGGGAGTAAACGCAAACGAGCAGCAGAACGTGTTAAAGCCGGACACCGGAAGCTCACTGCACACGAAACGACCCGTTACCGTTGCTTCCTTCCGGACCTGGCGGGATTGGCGGGGTTTCATCGCGTAAGACCGATGTCCGACCAGCTTCGATATTAACACGCCCCCTTGATCATTCACTGCTGCGCCTGAGGAAATGTACTAGAGTCACCAGAACTCTCCTGCCGGTTCGGAGCAGCCTCAACTATACTGAAACCGGATGGCCGCAACTCTCACATCCCGCCTCGCGCCGCCCGAGATTGAGCGTCTATTTCAGACATCGCTTTTCCTGCTCGTGGTCACCGGTTTTGCCACCCTGTTCGGCACCGGTAAGCTGGATCTCGCAAGCGTAGCCTTCGTTGTCATCGCGCTACTGCTGCGAGGCTATCTTCTGTTGCATGATCGCCGCTTTGTGATTCCTGGCCGCGTCACCGCCTGGCTCGCGGTGTTGTATGTTCTGCTTTTTTTTGTCGATTTCTTCTTCATTTCCGGGCGCGACTTCATAACTCCTGCGGTCCACCTGGTGCTCTTTGGAATGTGCGTCAAGCTCTTCAATGTGGAGCGTGAGCGCGACTACGCCTACCTTGCGGTGCTGTCGTTTCTAATGGTCTTATCGGCAGCTATCCTCACTGTGGATTCTGCATTTCTGGCCGCCTTTGCCATTTTTATCGTGCTGGCGGTTTTTTGCTTCATGGCCATGGAGATGCGCCGCTCGTCGCTCTCGGCCGCCAACTCCGCCCCTTTGGCAATTCCCGGCCTTCGCACCCGGCGCGCCGCTATCTCTCCCATGCACCGCCTCGCCACATCGCTAACCCGCACTACAGCGGTCATGGTGATGGCGATTCTTGCCGCCTCCACCTTCCTGTTTTTTGCTATGCCGCGCATCAGCGGAGGCTATCTTTCCCGCTACGCGCAAAGCGACGCGATTTCGACCGGCTTCTCCGATTCCGTTAACCTCGGGGAAATTGGACACATCCAGCAGTCCTCCGAGGTTGTCGCTCACCTCCGCATCGATGGCGACGTCATAGGCGACCATCCTGACCTTCGCCTCCGTGGCAGCGTCCTGACTCTGTTTGACGGACGGCGGTGGACGAATCCTCGTCCCAGTTCCGACGTGCTTGTCCAAAGTTATGGGCGTGTCTTCCAGCTCTCCACACACGCGTCGGCTTTTGACCACCGCGAGGAGGTTCGCATTGCCCGCGGGCCACAGCTCAACCTCATCCACTACCGCGTCCTAATGGAGCCTTTAACCACCTCTGTCATCTTCACCATTCCGGCTGCTCAGGCCCTTTTCGGCTCCTTTCGCGAAATCGGTGTTGACGACGACCGGACCTTTCATAACCTCGACCGGGACCGCACCGTGAGCGTTTATGAGGGAGTGTCGGATGTTTCCGTCCCGCTGCCCACGATTCTCGACCGTCTGCAGGGGGCCAGTCTTCCCGTCCTCTCCGAGCGCTATCTTGAGCTTCCCGAGCTCCTCGACGAACGTATTCCGGAACTTGCTCACAAGCTAGCGGATACCCAGCCCTCGCCCTACCGCCGAGCCCTTGCCATTGAGCACTACCTAACTTCGCAGTACGGTTATACCCTGCAACTTCCATCGGAGCCGCCCGTTGATCCGTTGGCGGACTTCCTTTTTCATCGCCGCCGGGGGCATTGCGAATACTTCGCGTCATCCATGGCTGTGATGCTGCGCGTCGTTGGTATTCCTTCAAGGGTCATAACCGGTTTTAGAGGAGCGCAGTTCAACCAGGTCAACTCGACTTACATCGTCCGCGCGAGCGATGCCCACTCCTGGGTCGAGGCTTACATTCCTGGCGCTGGGTGGACTACCTTTGACCCCACACCCTCTGGCGACGCACCAGTCACGACGCTCTGGACCCGTTCCCAGCTTTATCTGGACGCCGCGCGCGAGTTCTGGCGCGAGTGGATCGTCAACTACGATGTTGGCCACCAGCAGAATCTGTCCATCACGGGTATTCGGCAGACGCGCGATAAACTCAGCAGGTTCCGCCGATGGTCAGCCAGCATATACACCCGGATGTTGGAATCTGCCCGCCGAGTTCATCGGACGGCAACGAGCGATCCCAAACGCCTGCTCCGGCCCGGCCTATTGCTACTCGCCATCGTAGCCCTCATTGCTCTGCCGTTTGCCGTGCTCCGCGTAAGGACTGCATGGCGCGCGGCATCACCGAGCATCTCCCCAACCTCTGCCTCGGCCATTCTCTATCTCCGCATGACCCGGCGTCTCGCCCGCGAAGGATATCTGCGCTCCGCCACGCAAACTCCCTCTGAGTTTGCCGCCTCCATCGGCAACCTCGAAATCCGAGAGGCTGTTATGCGTTTTGTTGCCGCTTACGAACGGGCGCGCTTCGGTGCCTCCGCCTCGGCCGCAGCCACCCTGCCCAAGTTACTCGATCAAGTCCGCAACACACTTGCCCGATCCTGACACGCACCGAACATGCTCGTCCTGTCGCGGTTACGAGAGCTCAATACTCCCACTCCCATTTTGAAACAGTCTCATTCTCTCCCACGCTACTCGCCTTCTTTGCGTTATTTACCTGAATCTTCAACTCCGAAGCTCCGTGTTCTTCTTCAGGTGAACGACATGGCGACAGCAAGTTTTCAGGCTTATCTTCGAAGCTTCCTCTTTCGCAGCAATCCCATCCCGATGTTTCTTTACGATGGAAACACGTTGCGAATTCTCGGGGCCAATGATGCGGCAGTCGCAAGGTACGGCTACACCAATAAAGAATTCCGCACCATGTCCATCCAGAACCTTCGCTCCTCAAGTGACGCGCAGGCATTCGACAGCGCTCTTCCCGTGGATTCGGAAATCCCTTCGTGTTCGCTATCTACCCACTTCACCAGAGAAGGAATGCCCTTTTCGGTTGATGTACGAATCCGTCCATTTGTGCGCCTTCGCCGCAAGCTCTTTCTCATGTCCGCAGTCGACGCTTCAGCCTGGGACAATGAGCGGCTCAAACTCTTGCGCTCTGAGGGAATCCAGCAGTCGCTTGTCAACCACTGCCCTTTCGGCATCTATCGCCTCAACCTCACTACTTCGCGCTTTGAACAGGCAAACCCAGCACTTCTGCAATTCCTCGGCTACAGCTTTGAGGAGCTTTGTTCCATCGACATACCTGACTTATATGTCGAAGCCGCCGACCGCAACCGCTTGCTTGCAGAGCTGCATACCACTGGCAGCGTCGGTGATTTTGAAACTCGGTTCCGCAAAAAAGATGGTACGGCCGTCCGCGTCCATCTCTATGGATACGTCTGCACCGATGCCGAAACGGGTCACAGGTACGTCCATGGCTACACGGTGGACCTCACCCGCCAGCGCGAATTAGAGGAACGGCTCAGTCATGCCCATCGGATGGAAACCGTGGGGCGGCTCGCCGGGGGCGTCGCGCATGACTTCAACAACATCACCCAATCCATTAGCCTGGCTTGCGAACTCGCAATGCAGGATGAACTCGCACCAGCCGTGCAGTCCAAATTTCTCGAAGTCATGCACCAGACCGCTCGCGCCGCTGAGGTCACCCGTCAACTGCTCGCCTTCAGCCGTCTCCAGGTACTTCATCCCCATGTGGTCAATGTCAACGAGTGTGTGCGCAAGGCTCTTCCCATGCTTGCTCGCGCCGTCGGGGTGGATGTCTCAATTGAGCTGAAGCTTGACGAAGAAACCGGCCACGTATTTATCGACCCTGACCAGCTCGCACTCGTGCTTATGCAACTGGCTGACAATGCCCGCAACGCCATGCCGCGTGGCGGCGCGTTGCAAATTTCCACCTCGAGTTCTCCAGGGGATCCACTTTTGTTCGGGCCCTGCGCAGTTCTAACGGTCACCGATACCGGCGTGGGGATGAACGAACACACCCTGCAGCACATCTTCGAACCATTCTTCTCGACCAAAGAAACCACGCTGGCCAACGGCCTTGGCCTCTCCACCGTCCACGGCATCATTGCCCAGAGCAAGGGGCGAATTGAATGTGTCTCCAGTCCCGGAAAGGGAGCTGCTTTCAACATCTATCTGCCTGTTGCCGCAGCACAATCCACAGTCATAGCCAAGTTCAAGGGCAGCCGGCCAGCCTCTCGCGTTCTTCTCGCGGAAGACGATCCGATCGTGAACAAGCATCTTTCACATGCCATCCAAAAAGCAGGTTTTTCTATCGACGCCGTCAGAAACGGCGAACAGGCTCTCGCTGCCTTCGCGCGCCTTCAATACCACCTGCTCATTACGGACATCGTAATGCCGAAGATCGGCGGAATCGATTTGACCAAGCAGCTTCGCGAACGGTTTCCCGGACTGCCTGTCGTACTCATCTCCGGCTACAGTGAGGAGATGAGTATCCTGGAACATCTTCCGCTCGATAACACATGCTATTTGCAGAAACCGTTCGCAGTTTCCAAACTCATCTCGACTATGCACACGCTTCTTTCCCAGTCCCAAGGGACAGAAACCGAGTCGATTGGATCGACCCTAGCGTTTCATCCATCCAAAAAGACGGGCCCGCGACGTGAGTAATCATTGAGAAGGATGATGCAGGAGAAATGTTCACCACAAGCGAGAATGCCTAATGGGAAGGAACGCGTACCTAACGCAAACTCAGGTCATCTAGTTCCACAATTTCGACGATCGTTCCGCTCAGTCGTTTTTACATGACCGTGTACTTTCTCTATGCAGCTGTTCTAGTTTCGCTTCAGAAATCGGCTACGGTGCCGCACTCTAAGACCCTCGGGCAGCTCATCGGTCTTCAAAAAACTCAGCGACCCGTCCACTTCGAGCACACAAATTGCCACCTCGGCGATGCTACCTATCCCATGCTCTCGGAGCGCGCGCATCACTTCATCCACCGTCAGATGTTCCCGCTTGAGGTGATCCATCAGGAGTTCCCCATCATGAACCAGGAGCGAAGGCGAACCCTGCACCGCCCGCCGGAACCATCGATTGATGCCGCTCAACTCTGCGACAAGATAATTCAACGAGAGCAGAACAATGGCCGCTACGGCTCCGCCCATCAGTGAAGTGTCAGGTCCGGTCATTGCGTTCTGCACTGAATTGCTAAGCAGTAACAACAGCGTCAGATCGAACGGTGTCATCTGTCCAACCTCACGCTTGCCGGTTAAACGGACACCCACCAGCACCAGCAGATACACCGCTCCAGTGCGCGCAACAATCTGCAGTGCAGTCATCCAGGTGGTCAGCATAGCCCTCCGATACAACAACGGCCCGGGCAATGCCGGGCCATTGTTTAGTTACAAATTCAGCCGCTATTTTGGCGTCGCCAGGTAGCCTGAAATCCCGTCCTTGTCTACTGTAAACACGACGACCTCATACAACTGTTTGTCGCGTCCCGTGTAGAACTGCAATGGCTCGCCAAGCGTGCGATCCTTCTTCTCAATCGTGTGATCATCCGCATAAACATTGAGTGTGAAGCGTGATTTCTTGGGGTCGGTCTTCTTCAGTTCCAGGCTCACTGTCGAAATCGGGCTGCGTTGTTTCCGCTTCAGTTTGAACTCAAAATAGCTGCGGTCTCCCTTATGCTTCAGGAATTCCAACTCCTCATGACTCTTCGCGATTAGTCCGCTGTGCACATTCAAATCGCCGATTGCAGTCTCAAGCTTTGCCTTCGTTGCCGCAAGGTCGCTACGCGTGCTGGCGATGTCGGTCTTCGCGCCGCCAAGATCGCTCTTCACTCCGCTGACTTCCGAATTCACGCTCGCAACTTTGTAATTCGTCGCAGCCTGTTCGGCCGTTAGTTTA
>Ga0364893_10014_pt1 | contig 130687 bp, 135 predicted proteins | sample ExccelJu500001D3_FD_206943 | JGI IMG/M metagenome (GOLD analysis project Ga0364893, IMG submission 206943) | Enriched cells from Trout Bog Lake Hypolimnion, Wisconsin, USA - BchlTB.July16.5000.01.D3 | ecosystem: Environmental > Aquatic > Freshwater > Lake > Hypolimnion/Profundal zone | place...
TTGTAACACTATATTTATGTACGTCAAGCATGCTCAAAGAAACTCTATCTTGGAAATTTAGTTGGCCATATTTATCAAACAATACTGCCCATAAATCTTCATAGGATAGCGCGTTGGATGACAAGCGAGCATTCAACATTGAATTAATAACTTCAAAAAGGCATAGGGTAAATGCGTGAATTACTAAAAATACTATACCTATCTCTCTAATGCTAGTACTAAATAGCCCACCGTTACCTGTAGATAAGAAAATTGATAGAAATATCATGTACATAAAAATTTGATCTGAAGACTCATCCAAAAATTTACCGACATTACTAGTACTATTAGTCTTTCTAGCTAATTCGCCATCAACAAAATCAAATATCGTAGCCAGGAAAGCAACCAGCAACCCGCATAAATTATTAGCATACCCTCCACTTAAGAAATAATATGTTGCAAACGACACGCCTATCACAAACCTTAACAAAGTTACAGAATTTGGAGAAATTCCAAGATACATAAAAATAGGCACAAAAATTCTTGCAATCGAAACTTGCAAATGTTGCAATATATTAAGAATATTTTTATGCTTGAAATAAAACATTAATAAGCCTTTTAATTTAAATCGATTCATTAAAATGAATGTTGCCGATAATCTTTGCATTTATTTTAGATTTATATAAGTCTACTAATTTCCTAAGTAGATTTTTAGGTAAAATAACTAAACTGACACAAATAAAAATAAACTTTGGATCTATTATTATTATCGGTTTATTTTTTAATAAAATTAAAATTTCTTTAAAAAATAATGATGTTCTAGCATGGCATTTTATTTGTATTAACCCAAAATAATTTCTACAAATATGATCATAACCCCATGCTCTAAATTTTGAATACTTTTCACCAGAAAAAATAGTGTCGTACATCTTAAGCCATGATTCAGTCGGAGAGGACTCATAAATAGAAGATAATTTCCTCGTCTGACTATCTTCAGTTCCAACAGCAACTATGTAATCCTTTAGATAAACACAATCATGTCTCAACAAAATTGAAGCAAAAGGATAAATATGTGCTGGGAATACATCGTTATGGAAACCGTGATTCAGATATTTTTTCCTGTAAGCCAATCCTGATAATTGGCCAACAGACTCAAATATTTTAAAAAAGTTTTTTTTACTCACATCTTTAGTCAAAGATATGATAGTATCTTTATTTGCATTAGGCGGATATATAGCTCGGATAGGCAGATGAATATTCTTACTAAACCAAAAGTATGGCCTTGTTATAACTCCTATATTTTCATTTTCACTAAAAATAGTTGCAATTTTTTTTAATGCTCCCTTAGCTAGAATATCGTCTTGTGCAAATAAAAATAAAATATCACCAACCGCACAGGAAACTAAATATTTGAGATTAACTGGATAACCTAGATTTTTTTTATTAATATATAAATTAAGTTTATCGCTATTAAAATTTTTTACAATTGCAATTGTTTTTTCTCTTTCTTCAATATTAATTTCTCCACTATCCTCACCTATTAGAATTTCAAATTCATCGTAATCTTGACTCAATAATGAAGTCAATGACCTAGCGATCAAGTGTGAACCCATATATACGGGTAATATAACTGAAATTTTCAAATATATTACCCCCTCAAAAGAGATATGAAATGATTTTTTATATTGAGCCAATCATATTTTTTGACAAACTCTATTCCTGCCATATTTATCTCTCTATTGACCTTTAAAATATCAATTAAAACCTCACCAAATAGCTGAAAATCAAATCTTGGAATTTTAATAATTTGATCCTCATATACCAGATCATACACACTAAGATTCCAAGAAATTACCCGTGTTCCGCATGCTAATGCTTCGGCAATTGCAATACCAAAACCCTCTTCATGACTCGGAAATACAAAGGCCTTTGAAGACCCTAATATTTCATACACGGTATCAGTTTCAAGACTCCCTAATATAAAGATATTATTTTCTAATTTAAGTTTGGAGATTTCTAAATTTAATTTATTAATAGTTTCAGCGCTACCGCCTCCAATAATGGCAAGCCTAGCGTTTGGCAAACTATCAGTTACGATTCTCCATATTTTCGGTAAATCAAAAATTCCTTTACTGTCCTTCAGCCGCCCCAGAAATACACCTTCATATTTATTTCCATCGGACAAAGTCAAACTCTGGATTCGTGACATATTAATCCCCGGGGGAATTAATAATATTTTCTCTGCCTCAAAGCCGATTTGAATAAGGTGATCTCGTACTTGGCCATTAATAACATGCACACAATCAGCTTTTTTGATCATCATTAGAGATATCTTTTGAGAATATTCTCCAATTAAATTTTTGATTATCGTACCAGGACGCACCCTCCAATGTGGGTATATGTGAAAAACACATTGAATCCATCTTGACCTATTATGAGTTATCTTATATAAGAAAGATGGAATTACGTCAGGAAAAAAATCAGATGAAGCATAAATTACTTCATATTTTTTGAAAATTAGCTTGATAATAGCCCGAATTGACGATATTAAGTAAGAAGTATATATGTTTTTATTAAATAGCTCAGCATCTGTTATGCAATATTGCATATTTTTTATTTTTAATTTAACTAAACTACATCCCAGCCTTGAAGAATACCAGGTATAAATTTCTTCATCTCTTTTTTCAAAGTTAAATAACTCCCAGACAAGCTCATCACCACCACTAGTGCTTCCACCCTCACTCCAAAGTGAATTTTGTAATATCGCAATTTTCACCTATTTTTATACCTATGGTTAATTACCATCCACAAATAGAGCAATCCAACTAACGCTCTATTAACATACATAATCGAGGAAAGAATTGGATTATTAATTAATTTTTTCCATTTTCCAGCCTCGACATAAACTCCAAAATATCTATAATACAATCCAAATTGCCTCAATATATCCCCATCAGTATTGCCCCACTTTTCTATATACCACCTAGAATCAGACATATATAGCTTTTTTTTGCCTAAATATTTTCCTAAATTCATAGCTGATTCATTATGGAAAATATTTTTTTTCATAATAGGAATATCGCCAGTCACACTCTTTAATTTCTTACAGAAATCCCAATCATCGTAACCAAACACAATGTTCGACTGATCGAATCCTCCGGCCAATTTAAATATACTTTTTTTAAAGAATCTAGGTACATCTAAGCATGTTGCAGTATAAAACTGACGCTCATGATTCCTAGACTTGCAAAATATACTTGCACCAATGATGATTTCTGGGCTGTAAACTGCATCATATTTACTCATATATTCGATTGCTTCTTCAAAAAAACCGTTCTCAATCATCATATCGGCATCGGGTATAAATATGTACTCACCTGAAGCGAATTCAACTCCTTGATTAATTTGCGCCCCTCGATAATTTTTTATTTCAGTTTTTGACGAATTTCTTAATGTATGATAGTGGACGCCCGCGGATTTTGAAATCTCCCCAGTATTATCTTTTGACTGATTATCAATGACGATTATTTCAAAGTTTTTATAAGATTGTTGAGTAATACTGTTTATACAGTTAAGAATGTTTTTTTCCTCATTCTTAGTTGCAATAATTACGGATATTTTTTTATTATTCATGAGTGTCTAAATTTGATTAAATAATTTAATTTACTAATTAACAACCTAGAATTACAAAAATATAAATGTCATATTGCCAATTAGAAATAATAGTATTTCCTTGCTCCTTGGTCTTGCCCTTTGGTCACTGATGCTATCCGCAGTAATTTATCTAAATCTACTTCTTAATTCTTTGGTAAAAATCCCCTGAAGAAATTTAACTCCATAATAAATGTGTGTTAACAACACATATGGCAATGCTGCAAAACCAACCCTTATGTTGATTTTTTTCCAAATATCAAGAAAAGCAAGTGCTAAAACTAATAGGTACATATAGAGTGGAAGAAAAAGAAGTTGGGGCCAATTTGTCGTCAAGAGATATCCAGCTAATGATGCCATTAAATATATGGCCAATAGACTAGGGGTAAGATATAAAAGTTTTCTTGATGTTTCTGGATATTTTTTAAAGAAAAATCCTCTGTGCAGACCATATGCCCCAATCTGCGCTAAATGTCTTTTTAAGCCAGATCTACGATGATGCCACACCACCAGCTGTGGTATGTATAAAATTTTTTTGTGCGTATTTTTGAGTAGATCCAAACATAACTTAGTATCCTCGCCGGGCCAATACTCAGTATTGAAACCGCCAATCCTAATAAAGTCGGATTTTTTTACAATTAAATTCACTGATGGCCAGTCATACACCTGCTTTTCAACTCCAATAGACAGATATCTCTCTGGGGCGCCTCCAGAAAATCTACTCACAAAGACAGCCCCAGATACTTTTTGCCAAAATGAATCGTTTTGAGGCGTTATACCAGGACCCCCAAGAGCTACAACCTCTTCATCATCAAGGTAGTCGTTTGCTACTGAGAGGTAATTGCTCGATGGGAAGGAGTCATCATCCAAAAATACCAAGATTTCACCCTTTGATTCCATAGCTCCAAGATCTCTTTTGGCTGCTGGCCCAACTCTACCAGATGGTAATATGCGAATCTTATCGCAGAGCCACTCGTTTTCACAAAACTCATTAGGGAGAATAATCAACTCCCAGGCTGGGAAATCAAGCTTTAAAATATGAGGTACAGTCTCCCGAATATAGTCATTAATCTCCTTTACTGGAATAATAATTGAGTACTTTATTGACATACTCATGTTGCATTACGCGTAAGATTGAAGATATGTTGACGTACACGGCGAATTGCTCGCACGCTATATGTAAATAAAAACTGCCAGTCTCGCTTTCGACCGCGCAATAAGAATTGAAACTGCCTTATGATAAATAAGGGATTGAACGCAATTCCGTACATCTGCTTAATCGCCTTATAGTATTGATGATGAGGAATAGGGGTCCTCACTATTAATTTACTCATATCAAAATCATTGTAGTCATCAGTAAGCAATACTCCCTTCTGAATACATTCTTGATGATATGGAGTGTAGTCCAGGGGTGTGCACAAAGTAACCTGAAGAGTTCTAGCTAATCCACTAAGCATTAGTCGCTTAACCTCAGATACAGTTTTATCTAGTTGTTCTTGTGTTTGCCAGTAATACCCAACCATGATAGTTAGATGTGGGTGGAGTCCATACTTGGTTAACCAATTCAGACAATTTTCGACATGCTGAAGTTGGTATCCTTTATTCAATCGCTGCAATGTTTCATCATCCGCAGCCTCATAACCCAATAAGACAAATCGGAAGTTAGCCTTTCCCATCAGCTTTATCGTATCTTCATCCAAATATTCGAACCGTGTATTAATTCCAAAATAGCAATTTTTTTTATGTAATCCACGATCTATAATCCCTTGCGCAAACTCTCTAGCTTCCCTACCTCTATACCAAACCCCTGAGTCGTCAAAAATTTCTTTTACCCCATAGTTATTAATAAGATTCTCATATTCATCAAGACTACGCTCCACAGACATCAAAGAAAATGTCAAGTCTGGTCCGTTGTATCTACAAAAAGTGCACTTTCCAAACATGCAATCTCTAATTACACTCGTGGCATAAGTGCCCGGGGTTTGCAGAAAATTACCATTCTCGTAAGCATAGTTTTTCCATGAGACTAGATCCCTATCTATCAACGGAGAATTATCCAAGGGCTCCACCTGACGAAAATTCCCTGTGGATCGAACTTCTCTACCACGCATACGAATATGCAACCCTTCCAAAGGGCATGTCAACCTCCATGCGGGATTCTGGTCAATATAGTTAACAAGCCTATGTAAAACAAAATCAACATTACTACTTCGAATGACTACATCGACCATAGAAGACTGCATCGTCTCTTCAGGCTTACGCATCGAATGGTAACCAGTCAATGCAACTATAGTACGTGGGGACCGAGACTTTATCTCATCTATAGCCCTCCAATAGAACTTCATGACCGGCGTAGTGCTTTCAAATACTACGATGTCTGGATGCCAGGCCAATAAATCAGTCAACCATTGATCATATGTTTTAAGCTGAGCGTTACCATCATCCCAAAAAACATCGTGTCCACCCTGCTTTAACCAAGTAGCAGCTTGCGCATAGGTAACGGGCAATAAGTACGTAGGCTCTTTAAAGAATTGCACATTTCTATTTTGAGACACCATCGCCTTTTGACCAAGTTGATTAATGATTGGTGGATATGAAATTGCTATACGCATATAAATCCTAAAAAAATACTTCACTTATAATTTGATTTCCGCTGATCCCTAAACTTAGGAGAATTTCAACGGTATCGATGATCATATTTCGATTGCCACAGAGGTAAAATAATGCATCATCGGGTGGATGGTTATGCTTAAGATAATCAGTAATCCTCATGCTTTCTCCACGAGGATTAGATGAGATACAAGGTATGTATCTTCCAACTTTATAATCATTAGAATCATACGTTTCGTTTGAATAACGTATGCCATGAATTATTGTGTAATCAATATCAGGGAATGTTTTTACGAATGAGTGAAATGGAGCGATCCCGGTACCGCTAGCAATAAAGAAAAATTTTGATCTCTGTTTATCCAAAGGGATGCAGAACTCACCATACGGCCCATCTATTTCAATCCCATCCCCGGGCACCATTTTTTGCAATCTAGAGCTAACCAATCCATCATCAATAGCACGTATTAAAAATACTAGGTTGAGATCGCCTGAACCAGAATATATTGAATACTCACGATTAATTGACGTGCCAGGAACTCCAAGATTAAAACACTGCCCAGCCACTACACTTAGATTTGGTCTCTCGGTTACGAGTTTAAATACATTTTTTGTTAAATGAATTACGTCTATTATCTTGTAATTTTTCATATTTCTCTACTTGTAGTCTGCATCTTAAAATAAATAAATAAAAAACCAAGCAATAATAACAATAATCCAGATATAAAAATCACTAGAAGTATTTTGTCTAAACTCTGATGGAAGTTATACATACAGATTATTTCAATTGGAGCAATAAAAATAAATAGCCATGTAAAAATAACCTCGTTTTTTGCAATTAAGAAATTTTCCGCCAACATTACCATTGACATTGGTAGAATTGCAAAACCATACCATTTTAAGATGTATTCCGCACCACTGTAGGAGCTTCCATATATATTTCTAACCAGTAATTCTGAGAATAAGAATAGGAATAAAGCTGCCATAAAACAAATCAGAAATGTAATAAAAAATAAACGATAAAAATTCGAATAGTTCATTTCACCCCGAGAATGCAGGCTTGCAACATAAGGAAAAATTACAATCGATACACCCCCAGGAAGATATAAAATCGTTCTTCCAATAGTGGCAGCTGCGGAGTATAGGCCAGCATCAAGAGATGGAAAAAATCTATTTACTAAAACTACGTCGAGCTGAGTCATTATTGCAAATGCGACATTAGCTAACAATATCGTCATTATTGAAAGGCGGTCACGAAAATTAATAACCTTGTAAGCGTCTCTGTGAATAACTAGATTTTTGTAATAGTTATTTTTATTAATCGAATGTATTTTAAAAAGACCAAGAAGTCCAGGTATTAATGCGGCAAACATCATCCCAATTAAAGCGCCATTAATACCCATGCCTATTAGAATTAAAAAAGGTGATATTGCTAGTTTTATAATCACTGAAAAAATAGATGTAACAGCTAACCATCTGAAATATCTTATTCCCTGAAAGTATGCATTATTAACTGTTCCAAAAGACCCAAAATAGGTAATTAGTAAAAACAAAATAATTGGAGTTATCGATTCGCATTTAAGAAAGTTTCCAATAATTTCCATAAATGGCATGCAAAAAATTATTAAAAGAATACCAACGCAAGCTAATTGGGTGGTAATTTTTTGATAATAATCTGAAATATCTCTTAATTTATTGCCGCCAAAGAAAGATGAAATGCTTCTGGAAACCAACATAGAAATTGCACCCAGAGGAGAGCTAAAAACAGTTCCCAGAGATGTAATGGATATTAGCACTGCATACTCCGCAGGCTCCATCATTCTTCCAACAATTAATTGATAAGCATACCCCAGCACTCCACCAACCACACTAACGAGAGTCATGCCTAAACTAGAAGACAATAAGCTTGCTAGGCTTAACCTTTCTTTGGGTGATAATTTAAAATTCAACCCTAGCAATTTATACGGTCTCTAAAAATATACAGAGGTCTATTTATAACTTCCGTATGAATTACCCCTACATATAAGGCAACCAACCCAAGAGCCATTAATACAACTCCAATTAAAAAGGTATTCACAACCACAACCATTGCCAGCGGTGTGTATATCCAAACTTTCATCACAACATAATTAGCAAGCATCCAAAGAAATAATATTCCGCTTATTAAGGATATTGAAACCCCTAAATATCCAGCGAGTCTCAACGGCCATAAAGAAAAAGAGGTGAGACTATTTACTGCAAGACGCCATAGTTTGCCATAAGAATATGCGGGCTGACCATTGACTCTTGCTTCCGCTTTAAAATTAACGTAGGAACGTCTAAATCCCATCCAATCCATGATGCCCCTAAACATGCGCTCACGTTCAGTAGTTTTTGCAAAAACCTGAATCACTTTTTTATCATACAGCCTAAAATCTGTTGTCTTTGCCTTTAGATTAATGCCTGAGATCTTACGCATGAGCCAGTAATATACATATGATCCAAACCGCCTAAAGAAAGGCTGCTTTTCAATTTCCGTGCGAATAGTCACTACAATTTCAGCGCCTTCTTCCCACCTATTGACTAATATTGGAATTAACTCCGGAGGATGCTGAAGATCACCATCAATACAAATAACGGCATCAGAATTCAATGCTTCATGTGCCCCAGCTGTTAAAGCGATTTCCTTCCCAAAATTACGTGAAAAATCAAGGGCTTTAACTTTTTCATCACAATCAGCAAGTGTTTTCAAAACTTCAAATGAAGAATCAATACTTCCATCATTTATAAAAATATATTCCCATTTAAATTGCGGCATTGTAGTTAAAACACCCTCCAATCGAGAGTAAAGATTTAAAATATTTCCTGCTTCGTTATATATGGGGACTATGATTGATATTTTTTTAGTGATACACATTATTTTTGATAGGATTAATATTATTGATTCTAAATTTTATACTAGATAGTAAAAGCTTATAATGATTAAAGTTAATCACCAACTAGCAATTCAAGCAAAATACAATTGACTACCCCCATAAAAGTACTCCATTTTTATAAAAATGCACTTCCTGAGACAATTGGGGGCGTTGAGCAAGTCATAGATCAGATCGCGCGTGGCACTGCAGATTTAGGGGTCATCAATACTGTTCTGGCACTCCATCAGACGCCACCTGATATCCCGACTCCAATGCATGGTTATGAACTCATTAATGCAAAGCGTAATTTTGAGTTTTCGTCAAACGGATTTTCTAGAGAAGCCGTCGGTAAATTTAGATATCTGTCAACCAAGGCGGATCTGATTCATTATCACTTTCCATGGCCCTTTGCGGATTTTGTGCACCTTTTGGTTAACCCCAAAAAGCCAACTGTTGTAACGTATCACTCAGACATTATTCGTCAAAAATTATTGCTTGCACTTTACCGCCCTCTTAAGAAAAAATTTTTAAGATCTGTTGATCATATTGTTGCTACATCCCCGAATTATCTCCACACAAGCTCAGTTCTACAAGCCTTTTCAGAAAAAACAACCATCATACCGATTGGTCTTGATAGGGATAGCTACTCAAAAGTTAATAAAAATCTAGTCAAATACTATCAAGATCTTTTTTGCGGTCGTTTTTTTCTTTTTGTGGGTGCGTTTCGTTACTACAAAGGATTGCCCTCTCTTATTGAAGCGGCTAAGACTGTGCCCTATCCCATTGTGATTGTTGGGTCTGGGCCCATAGAAAAGAAATTAAGATCTATGGCGGAAAAATATCAAGTCAACAATATATTTTTTTTAGGTCACGTCGATGAAGATATCAAGAGCTCGCTATTGGAAGCTTGCTACAGCGTAATCTTTCCATCGGACCTTCGATCAGAGGCTTTTGGAGTATCTCTTTTAGAGGGGGCTATGTTTGGTAAACCACTTATTTCATGTGAAATTGGAACCGGCACTAGTTATATAAATATAAATAAATTAACAGGCTTAGTTGTTCCTCCTAGAGATCCAATAGCTTTTGCAAATGCTATGACTTGGCTTTGGAATAATCCAGACAAAGCAATTGAAATGGGTAAAAGCGCGTTTGCTCGCTATGTAAATCTCTTTACAGCAAGGAAAATGTCGCACTCGTATTATGAGCTCTATAAAAAACTTTTAAATCGCTAAAGCAACTATTGTGTTCAATAAATATCAGGGTAATTCAATTAAAAGATTCCCCCTCCTTAAGAGGGCTTATGTTATCAAATCAACTGCAGCATAAAGTACCTTTTTTAGACTGGTACGTATGAGTTATTTTTTCCAACTAATTTCTACAATTATAGTTGGGACAATCTCGCTCTTTCTTAGTTTTTTTATTGCAAGAAAAATGGGGGCTTCTGATTTTGGCCAATACTCAACGGCGCTAGCAATCGGATCGATTTTGGCTATTTTTCTCGATGGAGGTCTACGTAATCTTTTAATGCGCGAGTTTACTAGAACAAGTGACCATTTAAGTGGAATGAAAGTAAATCTCCCGCAAATTGCGATGGGGCACTCTCTAATGGCAGCCTTAGCAACAAGCGCTTTATGTCTTATGCTAATAGCAGACAACTTATATCTTGCACTTACAATCATTTGGTGCTTTTGGGGTGCGGTAATTACGCAATATGCCTCATCACTTTTGAGGGCCGAAGGCAAAATAAACAATGATTCTTTGTGGCAAGTAAAGCAAAGAACACTTACGGCTTTATTAATAATTATTGCAGTTTTACTCGGCTACTGTGAGGTATATCAGGTTTTAGGAGCATGGGCTATAGGGGCATTATGTGCCAATCTTTTTTTTAAGGATGGATTTAGATTTAAGCCAAAATTTAAACCACTTCTATCTAGTAATATAAACATTTATCGCACACTATTACCATTTTTGTGTATTGATTTATCTACAAACATTTACTTCCGATCTGATCTGATTTTACTTAGAGTTTGTCAAGTATCAAACTTCGATATTGGTCAATATGCAGCCGCCTATCGCCTAATAGAAATAACGACCATATTAGCCGCCCCATTTTCAATCAGGATTTTTAGAAAAGTACGCATGCTTCACAATACAAAATTTTTGCAAAAAACATATATTGCAAAGATGTTTCTCGCTAGCGTAATTTTTGGTCTTGCGGGATCAGTAATCATCCAGCTAGTTGGAGAGCCTTTAGTAAAGTACACCTATGGAACTGATTTTACGCAAACGCCAGAATTACTCTCCATATTAGGCTGGATGATCGCATTATTAATACCAAATACTGTTCTTACACAAGCCGCACTAGCTCTTAATTTTGAGAAATCTTACGCACTAACTGCCACATTAGCAGCAATTGGCAATATAAGTTTAAACTTTTGGCTAATCCCCGAATTTGGGACTATGGCGACAGCCTACTCCAGCATAGCCACTGAACTGATAATACTAGTTGGTCTTTCAATTTCTATTGCGCGTAAAAATTAGTAGCAGCCTCGAACAAATGATCAAATTAGCAAAGGGGCGCCCGCTTTCAATCTACAACAAATTGAAGCTTGTTGCCCTAAATTTAAAAAGTGTTAGATGACATTCTTTTAATAATATGCTCAAGTGTTAGATTTGCTTGCCACCCCAACATCTTTTTTGCCTTAGCTGGGTCAGCTTGGCTAACTTTAATATCTAACGGCCTAAAAAAAGATTTATCAACCTGAACATATTTTCTCCAGTCAAGGTTATAAGATAAAAATGCTTTTTCTACAAATTGCTCTAAAGAATAAGAGATACCTGTTGCTATCACAAAATCATCGGGACTTGGGGATTGAAGCATCATCCACATTGCCTCTACATACTCTGGTGCCCAACCCCAGTCACGAGTAATATCTAAATTCCCCAAGACTAAGCTTTTCAAATTTCCTGAAGCAATTTCTCTTGCACCGTTTATGATTTTTTGAGTTACGAATCGTTGTGGGCGAAGTGGAGACTCATGATTAAAAAGCAATCCAGTACAGGCAAATAAGTCATATGCCTCTCGATAATTTGCTACCTGCCAGAAACCAGCCGCTTTAGCAACTGCATATGGGCTCCTAGGTCTAAAGGCTGTTTTTTCATCTGCTGGGCTGCCTCCAGTGTCACCGAATGCCTCCCCTGATCCGGCATTATAAATTCGTATTTTTCTATTAACAAACCGAACTACCTCCAGTAAATTAAGAACGCCGGCCGAAATACTTTCCATTGCCTCAACAGGCTGACTAAAAGATAACCCAACAGAAGTTTGTCCAGCTAGATTGTAAATTTCTTCTGGTTCAAATTTTGAAATAACCTGCAATACACTTCGAAAGTCATTTAATGACATAGAGGTCAAGCTAACCTGAGATCTAATTCCTAATTTATCAAGGTTTGAGAATGAACTAGCCTCAGCATCGCGTGAAGTTCCAATTACTTTGTACCCCTTTGTCAATAATAGTTGCGCTAAATAGGCTCCATCCTGACCAGTTATGCCGCAAACTAAAGCTATTTTTCTCATATTAACAATTTATCACAAAACATACTCGGAGACTAATCGCTCATGTACACATTAAAGGTAGCTTATTTATATCTTGTAAGAATGATAACAAATATCATGTTTTTCAGTAAGGCCTAGTATTAAGATGAAATAGAAAATTAAAGATATTATCTAATTTGCATCCCGTCGAATGACTAAATATTCTGGTATTTGATACCTGACGATACCCCAATATATCCAGACATAAGTTACAGCAAATACCAAGGCAAATGCTTTTAATGCCAAGTGGTAGCGCCAAAATAAAACTGCAGGAATGACAGCAAATAAAGTGAGCAGCCAAAGATATGGTGAGGTCATCGCATTGTGCTGAGTTTTAATCCAAGCCTCATCCGAATCAGTTGACCATCTCACCACACGTCTATAAATCATTTGATGTAAGTGAGATGCATCTGGCGCACCAGGGTGCGTGCGCTTCAAAATGACTCGGCGATAAATGGTGAAGATCGTCTCAAATATGGGATACATGCACAACAAAAGTGGAAACCACTTTGAAACCTCTGGATGTCTCGCCGTAAGAAGAACAGACAACTCAGCAATCCAAAACCCAATGAAATAGGCTCCACCATCACCTAAAAAAATTAGCCCACGGGGATAATTCCAGACTAAGAATCCCAGCAGGGCACCAACCATCGCCAGAGCAGCAATCATGATTTGGTAATCAGAAACCTGGAATGCCACATACGCTAAGCCAGCCAAAATAATGACTGCCACCATACTGGATAAGCCGTTGTAGCCATCAATAATATTAAATGCATTTGCCACGCCACCAACTGCAATGCAAGTAATTGCGATGGCGAACAATGGGTAGCTCAGCATCAAGTTATCAATCCCTAAGATTTGCACTGATGTAAGCCAACCATCCAAGAAGTAGCCCGCAACAACTGCAGATAACATCGTTGCAAATAAACGAAATTTGACGCCAACGCTTTTTGTAAGGTCTTCAACCAAGCCAGACAAAAATGCTGGCAAAGCACACATCAACAATATAAGCCCAAAGGTTCCAACTATATTATTTTGAAAGTAACGAAAGGCTAGGGACAGTAATATGCCTATAAAAATTCCGATGCCACCAATTCGGGGGACAGGTATCTGGTGGAATTTTTGAACGCCAGATAAATCAGAATCTGCCGTATACCGTGCATGTAAATGGCTATAGCGCACAATCCATAGCGCGGAAAGAAGGGACCCAAGAAACGCTAAGACTAGAACTGACATAAAAAACTATAGTAGCTAAATCTGGCCCTGATAAATACTAGCTCGCGTTTAGCGAGTTGATTGCATGTATCGATCACTGAATGATTGCCTATGCAAAAGGAGAAAAGCATTGGGCTATTTGCGACATTCAATAATCAAGCTTTCGAGCCTACGCTCGCTATCGCTTGACTCAAGATAGTCTAGATCATCAAAGTACAGGCTGTTACCCCATTGCCCAACTACTACGTCTTTAAACCCAATCTTGGTTAATAGACTTGATAGACTTTCAAAGTCATATGCCATCTGATGACCATGGTTGTAAAGCATCCCAGTAAAAATTTGAGCATGGGTATGGTAATGAAATTCGTGCTCAGGTAAAAAATTATTGCGATACCAATCAAAAAATGCGCTTTTACCATTCACATAGTTGGTACACCAAAGGCGAAAATCAGGTAATGCAAAGCGCATGACGCCACCATCCTCCAGGGAGCGAAAGCAATCTTTAAGAAATTCAACGCCCTGATCACGATTTAAGTGTTCAAAAAAATGAGAATGGTAAATTCTTTGTAGAAAATCATTTTGCGCAGGGATGCCCTTTGATAAGTCATGCTTTAAGATAAAAGCACCTGGCATCTCCTTAGACTCATAAATGTTGTGCTCACGAAAATCATACTGATTTCCTAATGGCGCGTCATCGATATTTAAAAACCCTTTGACTAATATGCTGCCACATCCGATGTGATATTTGACAAAAGATTGAGTGCTCTTGCCAGAGAAAAGCGCTTGTGCGTCTGCACTGGGCTTTATTTTATGAGGTAAGCGGCGTAGCTCCAGTCTAAAGTGAGACAAACCTTTATTTAATAGCTTTCTTAGCGACACCGTGTTTTCCTCAAAAAGTTCTTTGATTTTTCTTGCCAAGTATTATCACTCATCGGCCGTAAAGCACACCCTAAATCACGAAATACTATCCCACGCACAACTCTTAAGGCTATCAAAATAGGGTTTCGACTCTAAAGAACCCTCTTTGGGAGCCCATAAAGCTAACTCTTTAGCAGTATTGGGGTCAAAGGGTCCCTCCTTAATCTCAAGCAAGGTGGCACTCGGAGTCATAGCAATAATTGTGTGCCATTCCTGCGGGTATACCTCTGCACCAAAAGCATCGCATGAATGACCAACATATTGCTGGGAGCCAAATAGGCTGATGTGAATAATTTTTCCCTCATCATTAAATTTAATGAGAGAGAAAAATCCCTGTAAAGCCACTAAGGTTTCCAATTTCGGATCCACACTGTGGCGATGTGGCTGAATATAACTATCACCATTTACAACATTGATTAAGCGCTGACAATTATCACTATAGCTAGCATGTAAATTTAGGTGCTGTCTTTGTCTAGGGGAATTACTAGCCTCTTGAGACAAGGAGTTTAAAAATGATGCGCTAAATCTATTCATTTACGCCTTACGCCATACCGTACGATTAATATAGTCAACATAACTTGATACTATACGTAATATTTTTTTGGAAACGTCGCTGGCCTCATAATCTGGCACGACACCAAAACTAGAGCCCTCATGTTTTGGTTGGCTCGTTACAATACGAACAGCATCTAGGACTCGGTCAGACTTTAATCCTGACATAATTAAGGCGCCAACATCCATGCCTTCTGGCCGTTCATGGGCATTACGAATGGTGATTGCAGGCATACCCAAGATAGATGCTTCCTCGGTAATAGTTCCGCTATCAGAGACAACGCAAAATGCCTCCATTTGTAATTTGTTGTAATCAAAAAATCCAAATGGCTTGCAAAATTGAATTTTGGAATTTAGCTCAACACTAGGCAAAGAATCCATCCTATTTTGAGTTCTAGGATGCGTAGAAATAATGACTGGAAATTGATAGGCTTGCGCTAGGGCATTTAATGACTCAATAAGATTCAGAAGGTTTTCGGTTGAATCTACATTTTCTTCGCGATGAGCACTGACTAAAAAGAATTCTTTTGACTTTAGCCCAAGCTCTCTTAATACATTTGATTGCTGAATTTTAGGGCCGTAGAAATCAAATACTTCCTTCATATGAGAACCAGTCTTAATAATCGTTTCAGGTCTAATACCTTCAGCAATTAAATAACGGCGAGCATGCTCGGTCAATACTAAATTGATATCGCTAAGATGATCTAATACTTTACGGTTTAATTCTTCAGGAACCCTTTGATCAAAGCAGCGGTTACCTGCCTCCATGTGAAATACCGGAATCTTTTTTCTTTTTGCAGAAATTACTGCCAAGCAAGAATTCGTATCACCGTACAGCAATACTGCATCAGGCTTTTCCCTTTCCATCACCTCATCGGATTTGATAATTACCTGTCCAATAGTTTGAGCAGCATTCTCACCGGCAGCTCCAAGAAAGTAATCTGGCTTTCTAATGTTGAGATCATCAAAGAAAATTTGATTTAATTCAAAGTCATAGTTTTGACCAGTGTGCACCAAAATATGATTTGTATTTTTGTCAAACTCATGGATCACACGACTCATCTTTATTAATTCAGGACGTGTACCCACAATAGTCATTACCTTAAGCATTTAATTGCTCCTTAATGAAATCGAGGCCCAACAGTAACTCTTTTATCTGGCTGACATCAAGCCGCTGAGTATTATGAGATGTGTAATCCTCTGCTCGGGAAATGCTCTCTTCACCCTCGCTAAAATACTTTGCATAGTTCAAGTCTCGAATATCTGCAGGGATTCTATAGTACCGACCCATATCTATTGCATGAGCCATTTCTTCACGAGATATTAGCGATTCATATAACTTTTCACCATGCCGAGTTCCAATAATGCGCAGAGGTACAGATGAATTAAAAATTTCTTTGAGCGCTATTGCTAAATCATGCATTGTTGCTGCAGGCGCTTTTTGCACAAAGATATCGCCCTGAGAGCCGTTGGTAAATGCATGGATAACCAGGTCTACAGACTCATTCAGAGACATGAGAAAACGAGTCATGGTGGGGTCTGTAATCGTAATAGGATGGCCTGATTTGATTTGATTAACAAATAGGGGTATGACCGACCCTCGTGAAGCCATAACATTCCCATACCGCGTACAGCAAAGGACAGATTCTTTTTCAGAATCAAGCTGTCTAGATTTTGCTACAACAATTTTTTCAGCCATAGCCTTAGACATCCCCATAGCATTAATGGGATAGACCGCTTTATCAGTACTTAAGACTATTACTCTCGATACATTATTGGCAATAGCTGCACTTAATACATTTTCAGTTCCTAAAATATTGGTACGCACTGCCTCTAATGGGTAAAACTCGCATGATGGGACCTGTTTTAAGGCTGCAGCATGAAATACGTAATCAACGCCCTTCATCGCTTGAGCAACACTATCGTAATCTCGAACATCGCCAATATAAAACTTTAGTTTGTCATTTAAAAAAGCAAGTCTCATATCGTCTTGTTTTTTTTCATCACGACTAAATATGCGAATCTCTTTAATATCAGTATTGAGAAACTTTTGTAATACAGCGTGGCCAAATGAACCCGTCCCACCAGTAATAAGTAAGACTTTATTTTTAAACATATGCTTTCCTATAGCCATTGAATATTAATTAGCTCATCCCATGATGGCACTACATAGCCCGTCTTTTCCACAAACTTTGTTGGATCTAAAGACCTATTTATAACCAGCGCCTCATTGGGAACAATCTCAATTTTCTTATTGTAAAAGTTTGCCAAGGCTCCCAACAGAGTATATTTATCTATGGGGGAACTAGCTATATGATAAAGCCCAGAAATTTCAGCATTGGGCAAAATTATTCTTTCCAAAACATTTGCAAAATACTTACTAGGCAATCCACTAAAAACAGCCTTGGTGTATCCCAAGCAAGTACCCGAGGATGCTAAAAACCACTCCAGCAATCCATGCTGGGAGGTAATTTCTGTTCCTATGGTTGAAATTCTCAAGGTCAAGTGAGAATCGTAAGTTACCTCACCCAATATTTTTGAGCGCCCATATAAATCCATAGCATCTGGCACGTCATTTTCCGTATACATGCCCTTACTACCTGAAAATACGCAATCTGTACTGATGTGAATAAGTCGAATTTTATACTTGGTAGCAATTTCGGCTAATTGATGTGGAAATAACGAATTTACTCTAATTACATTAAGCCGAGCCTCATCAATATGCTTAGTTATACCTAACGTATTAACAATCACATCTGGACGTAATTTAGCTATTAGTTTATCGAGTGGTTGGATTGATTCTCCTAAATTAAATTCAATCAAATTGAGAATCTTTGGCTCATCAAATGCTTTTAAAGCATTGTGGTTGCGATAGGTTCCAAATACATCATGGCTTGAGTTGTTGGACAGGTAATTAAAAATATTACTTCCGATTAAGCCGCTTGCACCTAAGATTAATATTTTCATAATTACAAAGAGCCTCTCAAAATATCATCTAACTGTCCCATAAGACGATCGTGTTCAAAATGATTCATGAAATAGGCTTTTCCATTGCGTCCGTAGGTTTCGAGATCATTAATTGACTTTTGGGACATCTCAAGAATTTTTTGTGTCAGTAATTGAGGGTTTTCTGCGGAAGCGGTTAAACCGACACCGGCATCCTCTATAACTTTGGCGCCAATTCCATTTAATGACCCAATGACAGGCCTGCCTTGCGCCAAATAGCCTTGAATTTTATTTGGTATTGTTAAGGAAAAAATAGTTTTATTGGAAAGGGAAACCAAGAGACAAGAGCTTTTCCGATAGATAGATGGCATTAGGCTTTCCGGAAATGCGCCAGGTAAATACAAGTTAGAAAGATTTCTATCTTCAATCTCTTGCAATGCCCAGGCTCGCTTACTTCCATCCCCTAATAAAACAATTTTGATGTGGTCCTGATCTTTTAGAAGTTCGGCGGCCTCTACTATTGTCTCTATTGACTGGGCAGACCCAATATTTCCAGCAAAAGTAATAATGAATTTACCTGATGAGAAAAGTTCAACAAGATTTGAAGGCAAAGCGATCTCTTCCCCCTTGTAAAGCATGGGATCGACTGAGTTTGGCCAGTAAACAATCTTTAAACCTGCCCTCATTTGCAATATAGACTCACAAAACGCTTCAGACTGGACTAGCACAATATGCGAATGCTTGTAGATCCAGCTCACAATTTTTGATAGTGCCCAGATTACCACCGGAGAATGTATACGCCCAGTTGCAGATACGCTTTCAGGCCATAAATCTTGTACATTCAACACCATTTTTGCATGATTTTTTTTTGCCAATATAATGGCAGGGATGGCCTGCAAAATCGGTGAAGTTCCATAACATAAAACAGCATCGTACCTTTTCTTAAGGCGCCAATATCCAAAAATGCTGGCCGATAAAACATAGCTTAAATAGTTTAGCGATAAAGCAATATTTGATCCGCTTCCCCTAAGAAAAATTGGAACACGAAAAATGCTAACGCCTTCGTAGCTCTCATTCTTCAACGAAGCGCTCTCATATCCTTTGAATATTTTTCCACTGGGATAATTGGGCATCCCTGTCAATACATCAACCTCATAACCTAAAGCTACTAGGCTCTTAGCAACAGAATTAATCCTGAAGTTTTCAGGATAAAAATGTTGAGATGTAATTAATATTTTCAAGTGCTTTAATCAAAAATTTTCTGCATAATATTTGAGGCAGAAACCAGTTCAATAGGCATTTCCGGAATGCCTAAATAACGCTTTACAGCTCTCGCAATTGAAATTGGTGATAGTGGATCAAAGGTCTCTACCGGACACACTACATCTCGAACGTAATCCAGCTCAGGCGCAATAATATCAATATTAGCTTCACGCGCTTCAATCAATGGCAATCCCAATGACTCCACAAGTGATGGAAAAATGAGAGCAGAACCTGATTTGTAGATTTTTGTAATTTCACTGTGATTAAGCGATCCTAGATTTTGGATTTGCAGCTGCCGATCGCGGATTTTCAATTCTATCCACCCAACAAGACTCGGATATTCCTCTTTAGATAAGGTTAAAAGCAATGGGGGATAAATATTCTCATGTGACAAAATCTCCCACGCCAGAATAAGATTGTTAATATTTTTATGAGAATCCCCAGAAGAAATGCAAATAAAGGATTTATCTGAGCCTGAACTATGATTTAGGGCAGCAATATTAGCAAATGGTGCAACGATAATTCTTTCTGGATCAACTGACAATTTTGATAGTTGACGCTTCATATGAGGCGTTTGAACTAAAAATTTAGAAGTGGAGTGAATTGTAAGGTGGAATAGGAAGCTCTCAATCATCAATCTTAATCGAGTTTTCAGCGGGAAACTTGGCCAAAGTGCTGGCTCAAAATAAAGCGCGTTATGCATAAAAACAACTACATTTTTTGATCGAGTCAATAAAGGGGGCAGGTTCCCAAAGCAAAAAATATCTCCTCGGAAAAAACATAGCTTTACTTCATTCCACAAACGACCCAGCATTGTTGGCTTGACATACTCAACCCGAAGCGCACTTTGGTTTACGTCGGTGGATTGATATCTTGCATCAACAACTAACAAAACATCTGAATATTTCGCAAGATTAGCATCTTGTAAAAATAGATTAAGCAATATGGCAGCCCCACCGGAGTGGATATTAGGGGCATTAATCAGTAACTTCATAAAGTTTACCGTCCCTAAATTCAATTACTCTATCAAAATACTCTAAGTGTCTAGTGCTATGAGTTACCATGATTACAGTGGGGCTTGTGGGTAGGTTGAGAATCTTGTCCAAGATCTTAGTCTCAGTAGCGCCATCCAATGCGCTCGTAGCCTCATCCAGAACAAGAACATCCCCATTTTTATATAGTGCTCTCGCTATCGCTATTCTCTGCTTTTCTCCACCAGAGAGATTGCGACCGCCCTCACCTAAGATCGAATCAATCCCTTCCGGCAATCTCTGAACAAGATCTTCTAACGCAGCATCTTGGATCGCAGTATTCAATAAAACTCGATCAATCCCTTTATTATCACTGAGTGCAATATTTTCAGACAAGCTTAAATTTAATATATTGATTGATTGAGAGACGTATGAAATATTGGGATACCAGGCTCTATAGTTTTCTTTATCTAGCTTCACATCATCAACACTGACAAGTCCTTTCGATGGAGTCAATAAACCCATCAAGAGATCTAAAAATGTGCTCTTTCCAGATCCAGATTCACCAATAATTGCGATTCTTTCACCACGCATAATAGTTAGATTGATTGAACTAACAGAAGAGTAATCTCTGCTAAAAAATTGATAGCTTACATCTTTAAAGCACAATGTATGTGAGAAGTTAATCTTATTGCTATTGTTAGGTAAAGATTCTTTATCTTTGATGATTGACAATATGTCAGAGGCAGATGAATATCCACTTCTTATTAAGGCATATGAACTATAAATATGTTGAATATGAGGCATTAGCCTCTGGGCTGAAAGTGCCACAAGAGCTAGTGTTGAGATAACAAGATAGTTAGAGTTAAATAAAAACAGTGACAAGAAAACTATCAAGGAAACAGCAATCATCTCGATGATGTATCTTGGGCTCTGAGCTAAGGTGTAATTACTAGACTTTGCATCAAATAACTTTGATGTTATTTCTTTAAATTCCCTAATAGCAAATTCTTGCCTAGAATCAATGATGATGTCTTTGATAGAAAAGAGCATTTCGCTTAAAAAATTTACCTCTTTGTTTGCATAACTTGATAAGGCGATGTCATTAGCTGCCAAAATCTTTTTATGTCTAAAAAATATAGGTACATATAAGCATAAAAAAAGCAAAAGCAAAAATAATGTATAGATTGGGATAAGAATAAGTAGAAAAGAGATCAATACTATTGAAATTACCAAGGAAGAACTTAGGGTAATAAATGGCACAACCACACAATAAATATATGTATCCATTTTCTTAACAATTGCAGACATAAATTCATTCGAATTTTTCTCAATTGATTTTTCATAGGGTTGCAATAGCGCCCTTTTAAGAATTAGGCTAGAGGCATCTGCACCAATTCCAAATGAAATTTTATTTGTTAACTTGATAACTAGAAGCCTTAAGTAATCACTCAAGTTAAAGATTAAAAGGAAAAGAGCTCCAATAACGTAAACGGGATTTACAGTTGAGTAATTGGCAATAAAGTTATCAATAGAAATAACAAAAGAACTTTTATTCTCACTTGCTAGACTCTGCAATAACGGCAAAAAAGAACCTAAAGAAAAAATTTCCAGAAATGAGGATGTAATAATTAATATCACCAACACTGCTAGCTCTTTTCTTCTTTTCGAATCTAAATTTTGATAGATTCCGCCAACTAGTTCAACGTATCGATTCATAGGTTTCTATTTTTAATTTTTTCCATTACATTATCCGCAACTAAATTTGCCCAGTGGTCTTCACTCAAGATATTCGGTAAATTATCAATAAAGCGATCAATTCTTTCTATAAATTCGCAATATTGATTCTTGCTCAAACTATCTAGATAGGCGTTCATTTCCTCATAGTTTTTGAAGTTGTACATATTAATATATATGTCCTCTGGAATAATGCCAGACAAAGAGGTTGGAGTGCTCGGATAATAGACTGGGACATTTCGACAGATCAACGCATCGATCACCTTTTCTGTTACGAAACCTTCATAGCCGATCGAGTTTTCAAAACAAAATTGATACTTATATTTATTTAAGGCTCCATATTTCGAATCTAATCTACCTTTGTATACAGCTTTATATTCATCAGTCCTAAACAAGCTAAATTTATCAACCTTATGATAATTAAATATTTTAGACAGGATGCCATGCCCATTTAGATAAAGTCGGTCCCATTTGCCACCGTACAAATCAAAGTCACTTGGCATATTTTTTACATACCAATGTATCAATTCATCTCTTAGTGAATAGTTTGAGTGATTGATTATTTTTTCCTGAGGTTTTTTTTGCGTACCAACAAATACTTTTTTTGTTTTTAATTCTGGGGCGATATCTCGAGCCCTAATCCTTAAGGCTTCTGCCTTATCTAAAAAGAAAGGGAAAGCGTATAGATATGTACTATTTCTAACTCCCTCTTTGAGGTAGGTAAATATCAAGTCATACTCCAAACTTCTCTTTAGATCGTAATTGTCAGGGTATATAAATGGAGCCTCCTCTGCAATTAGAAACTTTGGTCCAGAGTATTCATGTATGGATTTAATCAAATCGACATCTCTTGGGTGATCGTTAACGATCAATCCATCAATATTTTCATGACCTGAAAGCGTATCGCTTGCAATCAACTCTACGCCCCTTAAAGCAAAGGCATCTCTTAGCTTAATAAATTTATAAAAATTATTATCTAAAAAAGTGCCTTTTTTCTGCTTGAAGCAATTGCCGTCATGAAATATATGCTTGTAGTGCCCCGTTATTAGAATATTCATGACTCCCCTTACCCATGCTCATCAGCCAGATCAATTAATATTGAACACTTAAGTCAGATAGCAACCTAAACTAAACAGCCTTTTTCTAACCAAATTTACATAGGCGCTTACGTGTCTTAAGCTTTACAGGCATTTTACCCTCTTAATCAAGCCCGGTAAGTTAAGTAAGTTCTCATGATGCGCGCTAACCCATGAAAAGTAGATCGTAGACTTACTTTTAGAAAAACTTTATATAGAATGCCGAGAGTGTCTGAGTTTATTATCAGTCTGCAAGTCAGTGCAACGACATTAACCTGTATCGCTGTATTTAAATTGCTCTTTTGCAAAAGCTTGTTAATTGCTGATTGACAAGCTTCTGAGTGATTTGACACAAACTTTCTACGCAAAAGCTCTGAAGAGTTTAAATATTGCCTTAACTTTACTTTGGATAATGAAGATCCATAATCCCGATAACTGAAGAGAGTGGAATCACAATTTCTAAATATTGCACCTTTTTCATACATGCGAATCCATAAATCATAATCCTCAGAATAAAGGCCTGGTCCGTAGGTTAAGTCATTTTCTGCCAGAAATAATTTACGTATCATGACCGAACCATGTGCAAAAGGGACGGTATTTGCTAGACATACAGTAAATTCTTCAGGATTTAATGGGACTCTTATATTTCGCAGAAAATTTCCACCCTTATCAATCACATCAAAATGGCATCCAACAATATCTGCATTACTTTCCTCAAGCAATTGCATTTGCTGGAAAAATCTACCCCCCAGGCTGATGTCATCCGCATCCATGCGAGCTATAAAAACACCCTTAGCCAATTCAATCCCTTTATTAAGAGTGGCCACCAAACCTAAGTTTCTCTCATTGCGCTCCAAACGAATTCGATCATCTTTAAATGAGTGGATTATCTCAACACTATTATCGCTAGAGCCATCATCAATAATAAGTAGCTCAAAGTCTTCAAAACTTTGACTCAAAATACTCTCTATTGCGTCATGTAAATCATTTTCTGCATTAAAAACCGGCATTAATACTGTAATTTTTGGCTGGCCAATTTTATGCATGATTTTTATGTTTAATATTCTTATAAATTTTCTGATCGCTCAACCCACTGCCATGCAGTGCGAATAATTTCAGTTAAATCTTTGTAATTGGGCGACCAACCTAACCGCTGATTTGCTAATGTTGCATCACCTATTAATTTTGCAGGATCTCCAGATCGGCCAGGGTGAACTGTAAACTCAATTTTCTGGCCCGTAACCTGACGACAGGCTTCAATTACCTCAAGCACACTAAAACCATACCCAAGAGCTAAGTTGTAGCTTTCCATGCCATGAACCTTTTTCTCACAAAGACGTTCTGCCGCTCGTAAATGAGCCAAGCAAATATCTTCGACATGTATGAAGTCACGTATACAAGTTCCATCTGGAGTTGAAAACTGATTTCCGTAAACTATTAACTTAGACTCTCTGGGATTTCCACCCTTTTTGAGGCGTAGCGCCTCCGCAAGTACCAGTGGAATCAGATGGGTTTCAGGAAAATGTCTCTCCCCAACCCTGCCCAATGGATCGCATCCTGCTGCATTAAAGTAACGTAGAGCAATACTATTTAACCCATACGACTTTCCATAGTCTTGCAAGACCTGCTCTATAAATAATTTACTTCTACCGTAGGGGTTTATGGGTAATTGTGGATGGGTTTCGTCGATGGGCACCTTTTTGGGTTCCCCATACGTGGCACAAGTTGATGAAAATACTAGGGGCGTCGGTGTTGAATTATCTTCACGACTATTAATAAGTGCTGTTAATAAATTTAATGTACCAACAACATTATTTTGATAATACAACTCAGGATCTTCAACCGACTCTCCGACATAAGCAAAGGCTGCAAAATGCATCACCAAGTCAAATGTTTCTTTAGCAAAAAATTCTTTCAGGCGATTGAGATCCCTAAGATCGATTTCATGCAGTGGCGCAGGGGTCACATTTGGGTTGCCGCGCGAGAGATTATCAAGAACAGTAACGTTTATATCTTTATCCAAGAGCATGGTTACCATGTGGGATCCGATGTATCCCGCGCCACCGACAACCAAAATATCTTTCATGAAAATTTTCTTCCCGCCCGACATAAATTTATAAAAAAGCCATTGCGTCTACATGACAACTATTGACTCAAAATATACCTACCCCAATTGGTCGCCCGAACAATGCCTTCGTCCATAGAAACATATGATTTCTTATCTAATATTTTAGATGCCAAACTGGTGGAGGATGAGACTACAAGAGGTGCACCCCCAATATGTTCTGCTGATTTACCAGGGAATACTTTTGAGGCGCAATTATTTGCAATTTTGTTTGCTAAATCAATAATTGATATTTGTTCGATACCGCCTATGTTAAGGGGCTCATGATGATCAGAGTGTATCTGACGCAAAATCATATCAATAGTGTCGCGCACATAGCAGTAGACTCTTCGCGCAGACCCATCATCCATCATGTGAATACTTCCCGTACGCAAAGCATTAAAGATAAATTCATTTAATACTCGCTTGTCTCCAACTCTAAATCCTGGGCCATATGCCAAAGAAATTCTACCGCTATAGGCTCTTACTCCGACCTGAGATTTTAAATAACAAAATGTCTCTCCGAATCGTTTAGCCTCTATATAACATGCTCTGGGATGCGTAGTAGTAGTTCTTCCAATTTCAGATTCAATGTGAGGTGTATTTGGATTCCCAGAATAAACCTCACTTGTAGATGCAAAAAATAATCTGCCGCTCGGTTGTAAGTAATCAAATAACTTTACCAAGCCAATCGAATTAAGTCTCATAGTTTCTTGTTGTTCTGACATAAATTTACCTGGCTGCCCATAAGTAGCTAGATGAAAAATATAATCAAAATGTTGAACAGGGCTATTGACTCCAAAACCAACAAGATCAAGACTAATAAAATGAATGTGAGATTTAGGGAAAGTGTTCTTTAAAAAAGTCTTACTCGCCTCAGAATGCACGCATACATAGACATCAATCGATTTTTTTACAAATTCATCAGAAAATAGTAGGGCTAGCAAATTGATGCCAATTAAACCCGAAGCTCCCGTGACCAATATGCGAGCCCCACTCTTAAATGCATCAGAATGGTATGCCAGTAGAGCAGCATCTTCAGATAGAATGTTTGACATCCTAAGGACTCGCTAGGAAATCGTTAATATGCATTTGACTAAGGCCTACATTTTCATATGCTCGGCCTCTTGTTCCATAGGAGTCTAAAAATTTTCTCTCTGGGGAAAGGGTTTTGACCAATACTGAAGGATTCCACTTTTTAATTAGATCTTCCACTGGTCCACTATAAAAGTCCTCAATGATTTTGCATACTTTAATGCCCTTAGGAAGGGTCAAGTTTATAGATTCATCAATACAATTGAGATACCAAATATTCTGCGATGATGCAATCGAATTGACATCATAAAAACGTGCACTAGGTCCAACAAAGACAGTGGCGACAGAAGCAGATGAATTCTCTTGAATATTTATAAACCCTAGCCCGTAACTTCCGCCCTGATGACCATCCTCGCTAATCCTAAAATAATTTATGCCAGATGAATAAAAAGATCGGAATGCTAGATCAAATTCTTGCGCAGAGCCAGGCAGAATAATTCTCGCGCCTGGAATGTTGTACATTAAAGATACATCCGCAGGGCAGTGATGCGTACAACCTAGGCCGGCATAGTCATAACTTGCGCCAACAGAAACTAGATTTGCTCCAAGTTGTTGATATGCTAGATCGATTTTTATTTGCTCATATGCTCGCTCGATCATAAATGGTGCAATTGTATGGACTATGGGGATAAATCCTTCGCTAGCTAGTCCAGCAGATACTCCGATCATGGACTGCTCTAATATGCCCAGATTCAAAGCTCTCTGTGGAAAATCAGTTAATAAAGTCCTAAATCCATGAACACCAATATCCCCAAGCAGCAAGAACAGTCTTTCATCTTCAGCAAAAAGATCTAGCAATGTGGAAAAAAATTGTTTACGCAATTCCAAGTTCCTTTGCAATCAAAGCCAATTCATCCTCGGTTGGCGATTTATGATGCCACTCAGGATTACCCTCCATAAAAGATATACCCTTACCTTTAATTGTGAATGCCCAAATTAATTTGGGCGCACTGACGTCTGATCGAAGCAGTTCAAGCTCCAGAGCCTTTTCATCATGTCCATTAATACGTGCTACATGCCAGCCCAGCGCTTCTATAGCACTAGGTACTTTTTTAACAGTCAGCGCCCGCTCAGATGAACTGTTGAAATCAACAATACAAATTAAATTAGCAAGGTTATGATGCGCCCCTAGCAAAATAGCCTCCCAATTGGAGCCTTCATTCATCTCTCCATCCCCAACTAACACCACAACTTGAGCTTCACTTCCCTTTGCATTAAATGCAATTGCTTTACCTACAGCCTGTGGTAAGCCATGTCCAAGAGATCCTGTAGAGCCAAATATTCCATCTACCTTGCGATAATTTGGGTGGCCACCAAGATTGCTTTCCGCCTCACAGAAAGATTCGAGTTGATCCTCTGATACATAGCCATATTTTTTTAGTATTAGATACAAGCCTAAGGAGGCATGTCCTTTGCTCATAATAAATTCTATAGGTCTATCAATCTTTAATGCATAAACTGCATTCAAAATATTGAGCACCGATAAAGAGCTTCCAATATGTCCTTCTTTTGCCTTTTTTGCTATCCGGCACAGATCATAAATTTCAGAGGGCTTAATTTCCATTGCTTATCAACTTAAATGACTTCTAGATATACTGAACAACCGTATAGTCGCTCGTAAATATTTCTATAAATTTGATTTCTTAATCTAGGACCGTGCATTCGCTCATACCTTGCGTATTGAATTAATGTCACTAATAACCATTTCCTCTACTAACTCTGCAAATGATGTTTTTGGAATCCAGTTCAGCTCCGACCTCGCCTTGGATGAATCACCAACGAGATGATCCACTTCTAGAGGCCTGAAGTAGGACTCATGGACCGCCACTAACTCTGTACCAATCTCAATTTTTCGATTGATATATTTACTTAAAACATCCTGATTGATTCGACTCACTACGCCATGCTCATGAATGCCGCTACCTTCAAAGGCAATTTCGATGCCTACGATCGAAAATGCAAGGCTAAGAAACTCTCTAATGCTATAAGCCTTACCGGTGGCAATAACGTAATCAGCTGGAATTTCACACTGCAGCATTCTCCACATAGCATCAACATAATCCCTTGCATGACCCCAATCTCTTTTTGCGGATAGGTTTCCTAGCAATATTTTCTTTTGCGATCCTTCGAGGATTCTGCTAATGCCTAATGTAATTTTTTTAGTGACAAAATTCTCCCCGCGACGAGGGCTCTCATGGTTAAACAGCATGCCGTTAACAGCATATATGCCATAAGCTTCGCGATACTGCTTAACGATGTAATACGCGTAAGCCTTGGCGGCAGCATAGGGCGATCTAGGGTTTAAAGGTGATTGCTCGTTATATTCAGCAGTCTCTTGACCTCCATACAATTCTGATGTTGAGGCTTGATAAAACTTAATGCCAGAATTTCTTCTACGAATTGCCTCCAAACATCTAAGAACACCCAACGCATCAGAATTAGCTGTATATTCCGGCTCATCGAATGATACCGCTACGTGACTTTGCGCGGCTAAGTTATAAATTTCATCTGGCTCGATACTATCAATTACTCGATTAATTGAACTGCTATCCGTAACGTCAGCGTGATGAAGAATGATTCTGCCACCAACATCAACCCCTTGAGTGGAATCTAGCAGATGGGCAATTCGGCCTGTCGTAACAGTACTAGATCTACGCTTAGTGCCATGAACCTCATAACCTTTACTTAAAAGTAATTCACATAAATATGATCCATCTTGACCATTTACCCCAGTAATTAGAGCCTTCTTCATTTGAGGTCCTTTGAAATAATTATTAAACTTAAGTGCGCACTACAGTTGAAAATATTCCTCATAACAGAATGCAAGACGATCCTTGTCTGAAATGATTAGCGAGTCAACATCAACCCCTTGTTGCTCGTAAAATACCTTAGGGGGAGCAATAGCAATTTCCGAGCCAGCGGAATAGGCTCCAATAGTGAAATATTGAAAAACAACGTCTGTTAAAGCAATAAAACCATGTGCATAGTGGCTCGGTATATGCAGTAGATTTCCATCGGCAGAATGTATTTTTAAAGCGTGAAATTTTCCATACTCCGAAGAATCACAATCCATATTAATCAACAACCCAATAATGGATCCACTAACTACTTCAATGATTTTTTTTTGTGGGTTTGGCGGCTTTTGAAAGTGCAAACCTCTTAAAACATTTTTCTTTGAAAAAGAGCGCTTGATTGTCATTACATCATTTACTTGGCCCTCATGTGTAATAACAAGCTCGCCTCTTGAATCGGCAAATTTTTTATATTTCTCTATAACAACATCATTAGGAAACATTATTTGGCCCAAATTAGCAATTGATAGCCCGAAATGAATTTCGACCCAAGCTCGAAATCTTTTGCAACCAAGATTATCTTTCCTGAATTTTTCATATATTCATAAAAATTGGTTAAATAGGCTCTACGTTTTGCGTAATCTATTGAAAACTTATTTAGATCATGTGATGGGGACACAAGATCGGAAATCGGCTCGATATGTATGCCGCCAATACACTCCTCATCAGTGAATAGAAAATTTATGAACTCTTTATAGTTTTCCCCCGACTGCTCAAGACTGGCATTGGTAAAGGCGACATAAGGCTCAGGGGGCGCTTGAAAGGTGGCTTTGTCAAAATAATCGACTCTAAAGGCTCTGCCGGACTCAACTATGCCCGCCTCCACAATTCTCTCAACCGCACTTTTTGCCCAATCGGCTCCGTATAGGTTATGAGGGATTCTTGAGGCCAAGTAACTTAAGTTATGTCCAGTGCCACATCCGAACTCAATAACTGCCTGAGCACGCTTGAGTAACTCACTTGCAAAAGCAACGTCTTGAATTGTTCGCAACAAACATAACTCAGTTAAACCGGATAAATCTCGATAGGCTTTATCACCAATTCGAACATGTGTATTTTTCTTAAAGTAATACGGCAAATCTGGAAAGTCCGGATACTCGGTTGTAATGCCGTGTCCGGACCAACCCAACTCCCAATCATCTTTTCGATGTGGTCCTGCTTTTTTAAAAGAGGATGATTCAAGTTCGCACTGACTTAGGAATACATGCAGATCGTGGATTTCCTCAAGATTCACAGGACGAGATAGCCATTTTTCGTTTACCTGAGCAAGCTCAGGAGCGCTGTAAATATTTAACAGGTAGTCTTTTAGTATCACAATTTCTATCCACTATTTTTATAAAAATCAATCCGTAAAATCACAAAATGCATTCTGATAAAACAATCTGAAGGGTGATTTTCATATGATCCATCTACTATCGAGAATATTGATCTTCCAAGCGAATAATATCATCCTCACCTAGATAGCTGCCTAGTTGAACCTCAATAAGCTCTAGCAAAACTGTTCCTGGATTCTCTAATCTATGAACCTCGCCAATTGGAATGTAGGTTGACTGATTTTGACTCAAGAACATGGTCTGATTGCCGATAGTAACTTTACCTTGGCCACTTACAACTACCCAATGCTCTGACCGATGATGATGCAATTGCAAACTGAGTGCAGCGCCAGGATTTACAGATAATCTTTTTACCTTGTATTGCTCGCCCAATGCAATCGATTCATACCAACCCCAAGGCCGATAAACTTTTTGATGCTCAGTAGCTTGAAGAACATTTTTATTTTTTAAGCTACTAACTACATTTTTTATTTCCTCAGCCAAAGACATGTGCGAAACCAAAACGGCGTCGGGTGTATCCACTACCAACATATCCTGAAGCCCTAGACCAATCACCAATCTTTGGCCCGCATGTACATAGGTATTTTTAGATTGATATAAGTGTCCAGCGCCGTGAACCCCATTCCCCGCGCCATCGGACTCTGAAAGCTGAGCCACAGCATTCCAACTCCCTACGTCACTCCACTGACCTTTGAATGGAGTGACGGCTACTTTTGAATAATTCTCCATGACAGCATAATCAATCGACTCAGAACGGCAAGCTAAAAAGAGATCTGGATCTGGTCTAATGAAAATACCATCCACTTCCATTGCTTGCATTGATTTTTGAATCTGATCATTAATGCTTGGAGCGCACTGTTTTAAGGCAGAGATTAAATATTTTGATTTACACAAAATAATTCCAGAATTCCAAAAATATTTTCCTGAAAGAAATAATTCTTGGGCCTTAGCTGCATTCGGCTTTTCTAAAAACTTTTGCACTTGGTGTGAAGCGGTCACATTGCCCATAATTGATAATGGGTCTCCTGCCTCTACATACCCATAGGCAGTATTTGGGAAGCTAGGCTGAACTCCAAAGATCACCAAGTACCCCCCTTCTGCAGCAGAGATTCCATCTGAAATTGTGGCAATAAACTGAGCTATGTCAGGCACATAATGATCAGCAGGTAAAAATAAAAGAATCTCATCATCTGCAACTGTTGGCAAATGTGTAGCGGCGGCCATCGCTGCTGTTGTATTTCTGCCTGCCGGCTCTAGAATAATTTGCGGACTCTGAGAATACGGAGCTAGTTTTTCAAGGGCAGAGGCCACTAAAAAACGATGCCCTTCATTAGCAATGCAAATAGGCGGCAAAAAACTAATGACGCGCTCAAGAGTTAGGTCAAGCAAACTCTGCTCGCCAATAAGCGGAACAAACTGCTTTGGAAGCGATTCTCTAGATACGGGCCATAAGCGAGTTCCGCTTCCGCCACACAGGATCACTGGGCGAATTTTATTCAAAATGCTTGTCATCACTATTTATCAGATTTAATCCCTGCAACCAGGTCAATTAAGCATATTATGAATTGTAGTTTGAATATACCTAAACGGATACATTACATAATCGCATTATGGGTGACGCTAAATATCCTGCAACCACCCCTCGGGGGATTTCTATTTTGAAGTCTAGAATTTATTAAAATCATTCTTGATGCCCTTAAGCGTCAGAATTTAGTCAAAATTAAAACTATCTCAAGGAGTCATTCGATGAATAATATCCCCAAAATTAAGCTGCGGAACTCAGTCTCAGAATGCGGACAATCCGTCCGCAAGGAAAATGCCGGTAAATTCCAAAATTACGCCATCAAAGACTGTATTGCCTCTATTGCAGCTACCAAAATTAAATAGGACTACTGGGGCTTGTTGGGGTAGCGCTTACCTGTAAGGTTGCTATAGGCGACCCCAATCACAATAAGCAAAATTGAATCCACCATCACCGGAAAGAATGCATACCGGTAGCTGCTAACATGACTCAAAACTGCAATCAATGCTACTGCTGCTGCTGGCGGGTGCAAGCAGCGCAGCATAAACATTCCTAGAATCGATAGCGATGCGGCAATTGGAATCGCTAACAAAGACTGATCAAGAAAATGGAGAGTGGTAATGCCGATCAAGGCCGAAAGCGTATTTCCAGCAATGACAGCCCATGGTTGAGCCATGGGACTTTGTGGTAGCGCAAAAACAATTAAAGCACTGGCTCCCAGCGATGCCATCAGCCATTCATCAACGCCACTAAATTCCCCCAGAAACTTAGCGACAATAACGACCAGGAGCAGGCCGGCAAAGGCTCCGAAGACGGATCTCAAGCGCTCACCCCAGGCAACATAAGGCTGATCACCACCCAGATAGAAAGAGTAGCGCTTTAGGAACGAGTTGAGTTTAGATCTCAAAATACTGATGTGCGTGGAAATAAAAAAGACTGCTTATGCAGTCTTTTTCTTAAACCTTGCACCTAAAAGCATTAAGCCTTCTTAGCGTAAGCGGAGCACCATCCTTTGCCAGAAACTTGCTTACCAGCAAATAATGGGCAACCACCAGATGCAGAACCAGGCTTACCTTGATACAAAGCGCAGGCATCACACTGTTGACCAGCGGCATATTTAGGATACTTCGCTTTATCTACTTTAGAAGCATCTGATTTATAGCCAAGGGCAGTAGCTTGTGGATCAGTTTCAGCAACCATTGCTTGAGCTTGAACCTTACTGTTCAAGGCCAAGGTGCAAGCACCAGCAGCGGACAAAATCATAAATTGGCGACGACTATTTTTCATGGATTCTCCAAAGGATCAAACAGTAAATAAGATTTTTCAATACGCTTGTTTTAAACTGTTAGCGATCATAGTGGAGATCATCTTGAGGCGCTAGTAGTTCTATAAGTATATGATTTATAAAGCAATATAGTTGAGAATTGTTCTCACTATGAAATGTCGCAGTTCACACGGCTTGATTGGGGGACTTTACTGGCAAGAAAGGTCAAGCATTTCCCAGAGATGAGTCAACGCTTCTCAAGCAAAGATAAGAACTCGCGACGCAAATTAGAGTCTTTTAAAAATGCGCCGCGCATCACACTGTTAACCATTTTAGAGTCTCGATCTTTGACACCGCGCCACTGCATACAAAAGTGATCCGCGTCCATCACAATAGCAACACCAATAGGTTTGATTTTCCTCTCAAGCATGTCCGCCAATTCAACTACAGCCTCTTCCTGAATTTGTGGTCTACACATCACCCACTCAGTAAGACGTGAGTATTTAGACAGACCAATTAAGGCAGACTCCTTGCTTGGTAATACTCCAATCCAAATGCGCCCCATGATGGGGCACAGGTGATGCGAGCAAGCGCTTCTGATAGTAATAGGCCCAACAATCATGAGCTCATTAAGGCGACTCACATTCGGAAACTTTGTTAAGGTTGGCTGATCAACATAGCGGCCATTAAAAACTTCTTGAACATACATTTTGGCTACACGGCGACTTGTATTTCTGGTGTTGTGATCATTTTCAGTATCGATCACTAAGCTCTCCAAGACAGCCTGCATCTTTTGTGACACTTCTTCAACCAGCCCCTCTAACTCACCCGGTTTAATAAATGCAGCAATATTGTCATTGGCATGAAAGCGTGCTTTTTGTGCTTCGATACGACGGCGTATAACAACCGAAAGTGGAAGACCAGACTCATCTTCCTTGGTGGCAACTCTTTTTGTCGCTGATTTAGTTGGGACCGACTTCTTAGCAGCAACCTTAGTGGCTACCTGTTTTGCTGTTTTTTTGACTGTCATATTGATGGTTGTTCTATTTAGACCTGAAAGAAGATGGAGATGACACAAATAAGCCCTAGCAACCACACGATCGATCTAGTAGTGGGCCAATTGGCGATGTAGCAAACGAGATATGCAATGCGAGCAATAACGAAACCAATCGCAAGAAGATCAACCCTGACCTGAGGTGCGTTAACGATACTGGCAATAATCACTGCCGCAAAAAAGAGTGGAAGAGATTCAAAGAGATTAGCTTGGGCAGCATTGGCGCGCGCCCTAAAGCCTGTTTGCTTAGCCAACCATTGCCTTGGCATACTGTTGTCATATTGCTCAAAGCCCTTCTTGGCAATACCAGCGGCTACGTATGGAAATAGGCCCATAAATAGAATGCAGGCGTAAGCGATTGTCATAGGGATACTTTCTTTAATGTTGAGCTAGTTTGCAATGGCTTCAGCTCTTACTCTTCTTAGAACCGATACGACTCTCTGTGCCATTAAGTAAATTTCTAATATTGCTACGATGACGCCAAATCAAGAGAACACAAACTAATAAGAGTGCAATTCCCATCGGCTGAAAGCCAAATAGGAATACAAAATAGATAGGTCCAAAAACAGCTGCAGCCAAAGCAGCTAAAGATGAATATCTCAGGAATACAGCCACAATAATCCAAGTGCTTAAGGTAGCGGCGCCCAGGATTATATTGACGCCAAATAAAATTCCGCAAGCTGTCGCGACTCCTTTGCCACCTTTAAAGCTATGAAATATCGGAAATAAATGTCCCAGAAAAACGGTAAGCACTACGCCACACAAGACCCAAGAGCCTAAGGTGCTCGTTAACGACTGGTCGCCTAATAACACTCGCGCAAGCATGACTGCAAAGTAACCTTTGAGTGCATCACCCAAAAAAGTTAGCGCGGCCGCTAATTTATTGCCAGTACGCAACACATTGGTGGCACCAGGATTGCCGGAACCATAAGAATGGGGATCGGGTAAGTTCATACACCTACTCACCACAACCGCAAATGAAATAGAGCCAATGAGATAGGCGATTGGAATGAGCAAAAAATCTAAGGTCAGAGTCATATCACCATCTTAATCACTTTTGCTACTCTAATCATGATCCACGAGGGTGATGCTGCTGATGGATTGATTTAAGACGCTCTCTTGCTACATGGGTATAAATCTGGGTAGTAGAGATGTCTGCATGGCCTAACAGCAACTGCACTACCCGAAGATCAGCCCCATGATTGAGCAAATGGGTTGCAAAGGCATGACGCAGTGTATGGGGTGAGAGAGCAACTGGGATATTAGCTACCGTGGCATAACGCTTGATCAACGCCCAAAATGCCTGTCTTGTAAGCCCCGTTCCAGTATGGCGCCCGACAAAAACGGCATCCGTTGTTTTACCCTCCAACAAGGGAGTACGCGCCTCGGCTAAATACTGACGAAGCCACTGACCTGCCTCACCACCAAATGGCACTAATCGTTCTTTGCCACCCTTGCCATTCACCACCCTAACAACACCCTCATTTAAACCCAGCGCAACGGTTTTCAGGGAGACGATTTCAGAGACGCGCAAGCCACTCGCATACATGAGTTCTAGCATCGTACGATCACGTAAACCTAAAGGTGTTTCGATATCTGGCGCATTGAGTAAAGCGCTTACTTGATCTTCACTCAATATTTTTGGAAAACGTAATGCCTGCTTTGCAGCACGTAATCCAATACATGGATCGTTCTTGACTAAATTAATCCGTAAAGCATGTCGATAAAAACGTTTGAATACCGTCAGACGACGATTAGCAGTAGTAGCCTTGTCAGCACGACGATGCGCAATATAAGCAGTGAGATCTTTTTCCTGGACTGAATACAAATCAGCGCCAGACTCCTTATAGAGCCACTGAGCCAGTAACAATAGATCTCTTCGATAAGCCGATAGACTGTTCTTGGCTAATCCATCTTCTAGCCAGCAAGCATCACAAAAACGCTCGATCGCTGCTTCGCTTGCTGGAGCTATCGCGGGAGAATCATTAGTCACGGAAATTATTAAAGCCCAATGGCGCTTCGGTAACGTCTTTTTTCAATAAAGCCATCGTTGCTTGAAGATCATCGCGCTTAGCACCAGTGACACGTACCGCATCACCCTGAATGCTTGCCTGGACTTTAATCTTGCTGTCCTTGATGATACGGACGACTTTTTTAGCAAGCTCTGAAGTAATTCCTTTTTGGATCTTCATAGTTTGCTTGCGTTTATCGCTACCAATAGTCTCTTTTTTGTCATCTTTCAGATAACGAACATCCACGTTACGTTTGGCCATCTTGCCAAAAAGCACATCACGCACTTGACCCAATTTAAAGTCGTCGTCACCAAACAAGATCAGAGTTTCGTCTTTTTGCTCTACTCGACTATCTGAACCCTTGAAATCAAAACGATTACTAATTTCCTTATTAGATTGCTCAATCGCATTTTTAAGCTCAACCATATCCGGTTCGCAAACTACGTCAAATGAGGGCATTTTTTACTCCTTAGTTAATCTCTTGGTTAATCTATTTAATATTGATTTGAGTTATCTTGCAATTATCTGCGCACTTGGCAGACATTCGAATAAGATTGTGGCATGAACTATGCATCAAATGCCCATCCAAACCCAAAATCGAGCCCAAACCTTGGTCTTAAGCATCGCAATACCTTTGGGTTTGAGGCAAGCGCAGAGCTCGCCTATGAAATTACCGCTCCCGAGCAAATTCCAGTAGTGATGACGCAAATAGCCGAGAAGAAATTACCATGGCGCGTTCTAGGCGGTGGCAGCAACGTCATTTTGCCGACGGTTTTACCCGGTGCAACCTTGTTGATGAATATCGCCGGGCAAGAAATTATTTCCTCCGATACCAATTCGACTCTGATAGCCGTTGGTGGTGGCGTAAATTGGCATGACTTTGTTGCATGGGCCTTAGAGAATAATTTGCCAGGCCTAGAGAACTTAGCTCTTATTCCAGGCACGGTAGGTGCCGCACCTATTCAGAATATTGGCGCTTATGGGGTTGAAATTGGTGAGTACATTGATTCTGTTGACGCCTATGATGCCAATAGCCATGCCTTTGTCACCCTTACAAATGAAGAATGTTGCTTTGCTTACCGCGATAGCTACTTTAAGAAATATCCTCAGCGCTTTATTGTGACAAAGGTCGTATTTAGACTTCCCAAGCAATGGCAAGCACGTGTTCATTACGCAGATTTGGCAAAACAGTTTTCCGAACAATCTAGTCCAAGCCCTGAAGAAATCTTTTTAGCAGTTTGTAAAATTCGCACTCGTAAACTGCCAGATCCGAAAGTCATCGGTAATGCAGGCAGCTTCTTTCAGAATCCCATCGTACCTAATGAGCAATACGAAACCCTGCTCCATAAATATCCAAGACTGGCTTCTTACCCTGATGCTGCCGGTAAGCGCAAGCTAGCGGCTGGCTGGTTAATTGACCAATGTGGCTTCAAAGGCCAGCGCATGGGAAATGTTGGTGTCTATGAAAACCAAGCTCTAGTCCTGGTCAATCACGGTAATGGCACGGCCCAAGATATTTTGGGGCTTGCTAAATGCATCCAGGAGAAAGTTAAAAAAGAATTTGGCGTGCACTTAGAGATCGAGCCAAATATTTTGTAATTTGTATTTCCCTTGAGTCCTTATGGGCTAAAAATCTTTCATATTAATTATTGCAACTTGCAATATAATGGTTTTATGAGAGTCATCACCAATCGTCGTCTATTAGATTTTTCTAGCTCTCACAAAGATGCTCTTGAGCCTCTTCAGTCATGGAGAAAGCTGATGGAATTCGGATCTTATAAAAATTCTGCAGAAGTAAAGCAAGTTTTTAGATCTGCTGACAAGGTTGGTGATTTATTTGTATTTAACATTTGTGGAAATAAATATCGCTTGATTGCTTATTTACAGTTTGAAAGACAGCTTTGTTACATCAAGGCCGTTTTAACGCACAAAGAATATAACAAGGATGGGTGGAAGAAATGAACCTTAACGACCTCAAAAAGGCTTGGGAAAACCTATCCAAGACTGTTGATCTCAGCCCTATTCGCACCGAAAAGCAATACAAAAAAATGGTGCAATTAGCAGACATGCTGTCAGATGTTGTCGCATCGTCAAAAAAACATCCCTTGATTGATCTCTTTGAGCTTGTAAGCGAGTTAATTCGCACTTATGAACACGAGCACTTCAAAATGGATGATCCAAAGCCTGAAGCGGTATTGGCTTTTTTAATGGAAGAGCATCAACTCAAACAATCTGACTTGCCAGAGGTTGGCAATCAAAGCGTTATCTCCCAAATCTTGTCTGGAGCCAGACAACTGAATGTAAGACAAATTAACGCTCTAGCAAAAAGATTCAAAGTCCCAGCGGGAGTGTTTTTTGAGCAGGCTTAAAAAATCAGCTGTCTACTTTGATTAGCTCAATCTCAACCCTGCCCTCCGCTAAACGAACCTGATAGCTAGTTTTTACCGATAACTCATTAGGATTACGCACTGCCTGAAGTAACTCTTTTTCCTTTTTTAGAATCACTGCATAGCCCCGCTCTAAAGTTCTTTGCGGGTTTAGCATCTCTAATTGTGATTGGTAATGAGTTTGATTGCGTTTCCAATTTTCCATTCGCACCGACCAAGCTTGATTGAGGCGCTGCTGCCAACTCGCAATTTGCTCACGCATGCGGTCTGGGTTTGGTAAAGCATGGCTTAGTCTTAAGGCAAGCTGGTCCAGTGTTTGTGCCTCACGCTCTACCCGTTGATTAATGCGCTGGAGTAGGGCCTGCATGATGGCATCGAGCTCCTGCAACATTTGATCTCTGCGGGGAGCAGCTAACTCTGCAGCCCCCGTTGGTGTTGGTGCACGTAGATCAGAAACAAAGTCAGCAATCGTGAAATCGGTTTCATGACCAACACCGCTTACCACTGGAATAGGTGAGCTTGCAATGGCATATGCTAATTGCTCATCATTAAATGCCCACAAATCTTCAATACTTCCCCCACCACGTACTAGCAAAATCACATCCACCACTTGTTCTTTTACTGCGGCTTTCAGTGCAGCAATGATTCCTGCGGGAGCATCAGAGCCCTGCACTAGCGTTGGATAAATCACAATTGGAATATGTGGCGCACGCCTGGCTAAAGTACTGAGCACATCTTTTAATGCTGCAGCTTGCGGTGAAGTGATGATGCCGATTGATCGCGGATACGTTGGTATTGCTCTTTTACGATCTTCATCAAACAAACCTTCTTTTGCCAGCTTAGCTTTGAGCTTTAAAAAAGCTTCGTATAGGCCGCCCATACCAGCGCGTCGCAAAGTTTGAATCGTGAGCTGAATATCCCCTCTTGGAACATACATTCCTAAGCTCGCGCTGACTTCAACCAAATCACCTGATTGCGGCATAAATCCAACCTGGCCATTGCGGCCACGGAACATCACACAGCGAATTTGACCCTCTTCATCCTTGAGCGAGAAATACCAGTGTCCGCTGTCATAGGCCTTAAAGTTGGAAATCTCCCCGCTAACCCAGACCGTGTCGAAACGATCCTCCAAGGATTGAGCAATGGCGCGGTTTAGATCGCCGACAGACAGAATTTCTCTTGATATTTCCGACATTTTTTCTCTTTACTCCCCAAACCTTCTCGCTTAGACGGTAATAAATATCCACAGAAGCCTATTGGCCCTTGGTTTAATGCTCATAAGTAAGTAGTTACTGACCCGAAACGTCTCATAAATACTACAGTTAAAATGTAAGCCTTTGATTTATCTAATAAATTTGTCCGGATATGGGGCGGTGCTTTTCAGGGTTTTTCACTACTCCGACCATCAATCAAGAACTTAGAGCATCCTCAGACAAAAGTTTTGCACAGAGTTATCCACAGGCAAGGTTTCTGAAAGAGGCTTCTTAATTCAGCTAAAGTACTGAGCTTATGTACTCCATCTTACTATCAGCCGGTTGGCCTATTTGGCCCCTTTTAATCATTTCGATCATTGGCCTGGCCATTGTTATAGAGCGCAGCTGGTATCTGCGCCAAGTTCATATTTTTCCTAAAGGTAGTCTAGAAGCGGTTTTTTCCTCTGCCAATCAGTTGCTTAGCCAAAAAACATTGCCCAATGAGCAAATGGCACAGCTAGCCCAACTATCCCCGGCAAGCCCTTTGCTTACCTGCGCTTTGCGTGAGAAATCTGCAGGTAATAACGCTCAATCGGCATTAGAAGAGCTGCAAGCAGTGGCACAAGCAACTTGGCTCAAGTTTGATCGCTATCTAGGAGCGCTGGCGACGATTGCCACCATAGCCCCATTACTAGGTTTATTTGGCACCGTAGTGGGCATGATTGAAATCTTTGGTAGTCAAGGGGCTATCAATGGTGCCGGTAGCCCTCAACAACTTGCGCACGGCATCTCTGTTGCGCTTTACAACACTGCATTTGGTTTGATGATTGCGATTCCTGCGCTGGCCGCTTGGCGCGCATTACGTGCAATCGCAAACCAACGCCAGCGTGAGTGCGAAGAGTTCACGCGCCAGTTATTTAAAAAACTATACCCAACCGAATCAACGCAATGAGTTGGTTAGATACACACTCACAAGCAAAGGGAAGATTTTCTCTAGGGACTACAGCAGTTTCTGCTGAACCAGAAATTAATCTCATTCCATTTATTGATGTCTTATTGGTAGTACTCATCTTTTTGATGATCTCCACTACTTTTACACGCTATCAAGAATTAGCAATTACTTTACCAACTGCTAATGGTAGTGAGACTCAGACAGAGAGCAAACAAGTACACGTTGCTGTGAGTCGTGATGGTCGCTTTGCAATTAACGGCAAAGTGACGGATCCATCTCAATTGAGTAATGCCTTAGCGCAACTAAGCAGCAAGGACAGCAGCCTTCAAGTCAATATCGATGCGGATGCTAAAGCTCCACATCAGGCGGTGATGACTGCCTTAGAGGCAGCACGTGATGCCAATCTGAGCAATATTGTTTTTAGTAGCCAAACAAAAAAATAGGCAACTGAAAAAGAATATGGCGCTATCTTTTTTTCGTAAAGCTCCTCAATTTTGGGAAAGACGTGGCCCAACCAGTCTCTTACTGTGGCCACTCTCATGGCTTTATGGTGTTGCCTTGCGTATTCGCAAACTGATTCATGATTTAGATCTCTCCAAGGTCAAGCCCGCTCCAGCACCCATCATTATTGTTGGCAATATTCGGGTTGGCGGCACAGGTAAAACGCCTATCGTGATTGCGCTTGCACAACAACTATCGCAACTAGGCTGGAAACCTGGAATTATTAGCAGGGGTTATGGAGCATCAAGCCAAACCTCTCCTCTGCAAGTAAGCAGTAGCTCAGACCCCGCTTTAGTAGGCGACGAACCTGCATTGATCGCAAAACGAACCGGGGATCGATTTCCGATTTGGGTTTTTCCCAAGCGCCAACAAAGCATTAAGGCTCTACTCAAACATACTCCTGAGGTCAACGTCATCATTAGCGATGATGGCCTTCAGCACCGCGGACTCATTCGCTGGCCCGCTCGTGAAGGTGGTCGCGATATTGAGTTTGTAGTCCGTGATGATCGAGGTGAAGGCAATCGCTTCCTACTTCCTGCCGGTCCACTCCGCGAGCCTGCCACACGTGAGCGCGATGCGACGCTATTTACTGGCACGCCTAAGAATCAAAAAAGCGGCATTCTGGATGAGTATTTCTTAGGCCGCCGATTGTTTAACTTAGTAAGCCGCCTAGGTACTCCATATCAACTCATCAACACCCCTAACACGCAATCGTTCGAGCAAATTGCTGAGCAATTTTTGCCAAAGAACATTACTGCGATTGCTGGTTTGGGCAATCCAAAGCGCTTTTTTAATGATTTAGCAAAGCAAGGTATTACCGGTAAACAAATTCCGCTTCCGGACCACGCCACCTACACACCAGAATTCTTTACTGCTATCAAAGCGCAATGCATCCTCATTACCGAGAAAGATGCGGTTAAATGCACAGGCATTCTTGATGAACGCATTTGGGTTGTGCCAATGTCACTGCATTTGCCAGATAATCTGATGGATTGGCTGCAATCCATTTTGCAAAGGCCAGACCCCCGTCGCTACACTTTATAAGCCTTGTAACTCTATTTAACCGTCCACTTAATACGTTAAGCGCTACACTCTTTTCTCATAACCTTTTTTTGAAATAATTATGGACAGACGCCTACTTGATATCTTGGTTTGCCCTTTATGCAAAAGCCAACTGCATTTAGATGCAGAGAAACATGAACTGATTTGTAAGGCTGATCGTTTAGCCTATCCAATTCGCGATGATGTCCCAGTGATGCTGGTTGAAGAAGCGCGCAGTATGACTGCTGACGAAGTCCTCTAAGCGACTCCAAATGAGTGCAACCCAATCTCTAGACTTTTTGGTTGTCATACCTGCAAGGCTAGGTTCTACTAGGTTGCCGCGTAAACCGTTGGCTGATATTGGCGGTAAACCCATGGTAGTGCGTGTTGCAGAACAAGCTAAAAAATCTTTAGCCCAGAGCATAATCGTTGCAACCGATTCAGCAGAAATTCAAGCAGCATGTGATGAGCATCGCATTGAATGTTTGTTGACTAGTGAGAACCACCCAACTGGTACTGATCGTCTTGCGGAAGTGGCACAATTATTAAAACTCCCTAGTAATACTTTAGTGGTCAATGTTCAAGGTGATGAACCGCTCATACCCCCTGAATTAATTAATCAAGTGGCTCAAACTCTGGCTGATCATGTGGAATGCGCCATCTCGACAGTAGCCGTACCAATTCATGATGATGGTGAAATTCAAAATCCCAATGTCGTTAAAGTGGTCCTCAATCGAGCGGGTGAAGCCCTTTACTTTTCAAGAGCCCCTATTCCTTTTGTAAGAGATGCAAAGCCAGAGCAAAACGTAATGCATTTGAGGCACCTGGGCATTTACGCTTATCGAGCTGATTTTTTACAAGCCTACTCTCGCTTAGAGCCTGCACCCCCAGAACAAGCAGAAGCCTTAGAGCAGCTTCGCGCCCTCTGGAATGGCTATCGTATTGCGGTTCATACAGCCACTGAGACCCCACCAGCAGGGGTTGACACCCTGGAAGACCTCGAACGCGTTAGAAGCCTCCTGGCTAACTCCTAGCAATTGTGGGGTGGATTGCCGTTTCTCGGGGATAATCCTAGGCATTAGATATAAAGGATCCCGACAAAATACGGGACAATTACAAATCTTATAAGGGGAAAACAATGCGGTTAATTCTGCTCGGTGCACCTGGTGCTGGAAAAGGCACACAAGCTCAGTTCATTTGCGAAAAATTTGGTATTCCACAAATCTCAACTGGCGACATGTTGCGCGCTGCTGTGAAAGCTGGAACTGAACTGGGTGTTGCTGCTAAAAAAATTATGGATGCCGGCGGGCTAGTCTCTGACGACATCATTATTGGCTTAGTTAAAGATCGCTTGACTCAACCAGATTGCAGCAAGGGCTATTTGTTTGATGGTTTCCCTAGAACCATTCCTCAGGCACAAGCCATGAAAGATGCTGGCGTGCCAATCGATTACGTTTTAGAAATCGATGTTCCATTTGATGCCATCATCGATCGCATGAGCGGTCGTCGTGTTCACCCAGCCTCTGGCCGCACCTATCACATTAAGTTCAATCCCCCTAAGGTTGAGGGCAAGGATGATGTAACTGGTGATGCTTTAATCCAGCGTGATGACGATAAAGAAGAAACGGTTCGTAAGCGCTTACAGGTATACAACGATCAAACTCGCCCCTTGGTTGATTACTATTCTTCATGGGCTGCAGAAGCTAACTCTAGCGATAAAGTCAAGGCACCTGCATACCATAAGGTAAGTGGTACTGGTAGCGTCGAAGATATCACCATTTCAATTTTCGCCTCATTAAAGTAAGGTACTTATTGCCCAATAAAAAAGGACTGCATTACAGTCCTTTTTTATTTCTCGCAGCAAAATCTTCGTCTAATATTTACTTGAGCTCCTTTAGAGCACTTTCAAAAGACTCGATATCTGCAAAGCTTCGGTAGACTGAGGCAAACCGAATGTAGGCCACCTTATCTAGACGCTTGAGTTCTCGCATCACCAGCTCACCAACGCGCTCACTAGGGATTTCTTTTTCACCCAAGCTCAGCAACTTCTCTTCAATACGCGCAATCGATTCATCCACTGAATCGGATGATACTGGGCGTTTACGAAGGGCTAACTTGAGTGAACTCGCCAACTTATCGTGACTGTATTCCACCCGGCTACCGTTCTTTTTAACGATTGCAGGCAATACCAGCTCAACCCGCTCATAGGTGGTAAAACGCTTATCGCACTTGGCACAACGGCGGCGACGGCGAATCGTATCGCCCTCATCCGATACCCGGGTATCTAAAACCTGGGTATCGTCGTTATGGCAAAAAGGGCAGCGCAATGTGAGCTTCTTTCTCTACTGACTTAACCGTAAACAGGAAAGCGCTTTGTTAACTCAGAAACTTGAGCACGAACCTTAGCGATATTTTCTGCATCATTTGGATTATCTAAAACATCCGCAATGAAGTTGCCCACTTGACGGGCTTCAGCCTCTTTAAAGCCACGCGTCGTCATTGCTGGTGAACCCAAACGAATACCGCTAGTCACCATTGGCTTTTCTGGATCATTCGGAATACCGTTCTTGTTGCAAGTAATGTGGGCTTCACCCAAGACACGCTCAGCTTCTTTACCAGTCATCTTCTTCGCGCGCAGATCTACCAACATGACATGTGAGTCTGTACCACCAGAAACAATCCGTAGACCACGTGAGATTAAGGTCTCTGCTAATGCTTTAGCGTTGGCAACTACCTGCTTTTGATAATCAATAAAACCTGGCTCTTGCGCCTCTTTAAACGCTGCAGCCTTACCAGCGATCACATGCATCAAAGGTCCACCCTGTAAGCCTGGGAAGACTGCAGAGTTAATGGCCTTCTCATGCTCCGCTTTCATCAAAATAATGCCGCCACGAGGACCACGCAAACTCTTGTGTGTAGTGGAAGTAACAATATCTGCATGAGGTACTGGGTTTGGATAAACACCAGCCGCAATGAGACCAGCATAGTGCGCCATGTCGACCATAAAAATGGCGCCCACTTCTTTTGCCAATTTAGCAATACGCTCAAAATCAATTTTCTTTGAGTAAGCAGAAGCACCAGCAATAATCAACTTTGGCTTGTGCTCGCGAGCTAGACGTTCCATTTGCTCGTAATCAATTTCTTCATTTTTGTCTAAACCGTAAGCAATCGGATTGAACCATTTACCACTCATATTCAATGCCATGCCGTGGGTCAAGTGACCCCCTTCAGCCAAGCTCATACCCATAAAGGTATCGCCAGGTTTTAAGAAGGCCAAGAAAACCGCTTGGTTTGCAGATGCGCCGCAATGGGGCTGGACGTTAGCCGCCTCAGCACCAAACAAGGCTTTGACACGATCAATTGCGAGTTGCTCAGCAACATCAACAAATTCACAGCCACCGTAATAACGCTTGCCTGGATAGCCTTCGGCATACTTATTCGTCAATTGGGAGCCCTGAGCCTGCATAACCGCTGGAGAGGTGTAGTTCTCAGAGGCAATGAGCTCAATATGGTCTTCTTGACGCTTGTTTTCGTTCTGAATGGCTGCCCATAACTGGGGATCGGTTTTGGCTAAGGTGTTCTGACGGTCAAACATGGTAATAATCCTGAAGAATTTGGATTGCTGCGTTAATTAACTTAGTAAAATCAACCTACATCATACAAAATCCACCATGACCACCACACAAGACCTCTCATTCCTCTCCCTCGTCCTCAATGCCAGCCTATTAGTCCAGTTAGTAATGTTGTTATTACTAGGGATGTCCGTTGCCTCCTGGACCATTATTTTCAAGAAAACTGCTGTTTTAAGAGGGGTTAGGCAAGATACCGAGCGTTTTGAGCGAGATTTCTGGTCAGGCGGCGATCTCAGCACCCTCTTAGAGGCTGCCCAGCGCAATACCCGCAGCGATGCTGTTCTAGAACACATCTTTGAAGCTGGGATGCAAGAGTTTATGAAAGTTCGTGAAATTGATGCCGCCCGCCGCGCCATGAAAGCAACCTACCAACGTGAAATGGATGCTCTAGAAGCCAATCTTCCATTCCTGGCATCGGTTGGATCTGTATCCCCCTATATTGGTCTTTTTGGAACTGTGTGGGGAATCATGCATTCCTTCCGCGGATTAGCCAACGTGCAGAACGCAACACTTTCTGCGGTTGCCCCTGGTATTGCTGAAGCATTGATCGCAACAGCGATTGGTTTGTTTGCGGCGATTCCTGCCGTAGTCGCTTATAACCGCGCAGCAACGGATGTTGATCGCCTCGCCATTCGTTTTGAAACTTTTATTGAAGAGTTCACGAATATTCTGCAACGTCAAACTGCAGGTCGTTAATTAGTCATGGCTGCCTCTTCTTTGCGTAAATCAAAACGTCGGGCAATGTCCGACATTAATGTTGTGCCATATATCGACGTGATGTTGGTGCTATTGGTCATCTTTATGGTTACCGCACCTATGGTGAATCCGGGCGTAGTCAATCTACCAACTGTTGGTGGAGCTAAAGTGCAATCCTTACCTCCTATCTTTTTAAACATTGATGCCAATGAAAATGTCATTATTCGCAAAGATGGTGAGCCCACTCAAACCTTAACTCCATTTGAGCTTGGTGCGTTTGCAAGAAGCCAAGCTGAAAAATCAGCCGATCAGCCAGTAGTAGTTGCGGCAGATAAATCAATCAAATACGAAACCGTGATGAATGTCATGTCAAAGCTCAAGGAAAATGGCGTCAAACGGGTTGGCCTAGCAGTCAAAAGTCAATAAACGCTGATGCAAGATACTGATCCAGTCTCTTTTGATTAATGAATAGCGCATCTACTTTTCAATCCCCCCCTTCTCCTTTTAAGCGAGGACGCTTTACCAAGCAGGAAAGCACCAAGCGTGCATTTACTTTTTCTTTAATTGCGCATTTAGGATTGCTCGCTTTTTTAGTCATTGGTATTAGCTGGAATAACTCCACTCCTGCTGGAGTTGAAGTAGAGCTTTGGGATTCAACTCCTCAGGTTGAAGCGCCACCCGAACCAGAACTCAAAACAGTTGTGAAAGAAGAGGCTGCTGATATTGCGGTTAAGAAAAAGAAAGTAGAAAAAGAGCCACCCAAAAAGGAAGTAGTCAAAGAGGCGCCGAAAGCAGTGAAACCTCCTCCACCAAAAGAGAAGGAAAAGCCGAAGAAAGAAGAGCCTAAAAAAGTAGAGGCTCCTAAAGCGCTATCCCCAGCCGAAACCAAAGCAAATGCTGCAGCAGAGAAAGTACGCGCCGATCAATTAGCAAGACTACGAGCTGCCGCAGGTGCTGAAGGTGGCAGCGGGGGTACTGTTGGCAATGGTGTCGGTGGTGGTGGCAATGCGCCCCCAGGCTGGACAGATAAAGTAATTAAAAAAGTGAAGCCGCTTATCGTCTTTAATCCAGAATCCGTTAGCGGTAACCCTGCAGCAGTCATCCAAGTGAACCTTGCGCCCGACGGGGCTATTCTGAATACCAGCATCTTAACTTCTAGCGGCAACCCCAGCTGGGATCGAGCTGTGCTCTTAGCGCTTTCACGTGCAGAAAGTCTGCCTAAAGATGACAATGGCAAGATTCCACAACGCGAAGTGAAGTTGACCTTTAAACCCAAGGACTAAAGCATGTTGCAGTTAATGAAAAAAATGGCTTTTAAATCGCAATTCTTCAATGTTGCACTTGCCGCTTTAGTCTTCAGTATTGTGAGTCCAGCATTCGCGCAGATGAATATTGAAATCACTGGCGTTGGTCAATCGCTTTATCCGATCGCAGTCATGCGTTTTAAAGATGAAAACAAACTGCCCACTAGTGTTACTGAAATCATTCGGCAAGACCTAGCACGCAGCGGTTACTTTAAAAATACTGAGAACGGTAATGCCGTTGAGAGTGATGACGGTACTCCAAATTACAAATCATGGGCAGCACGTGGTGCAGATGCTTTAGCTGTTGGTTCGGTTGTTCAGACTGGCTCCAGCCAATTTGAAATTCATTACAAATTATTTGATATTCGTAAATCCCAAAGCCTTGGCGGTTTAAATCTCAACTCCAGCGCCGATAATTTGCGTGCAGTAGCCCACAAAATTGCTGATGACATCATCTTCAAACTCTTAGGTGAGCGCGGCGTCTTCTCTACCCGTCTATCTTATGTAATCAAGGATGGCAAGCGCTATCGCCTCGTGATCTCTGATGCTGATGGTCAAAATATCCGCAATGCGATGAATAGCGGAGAGCCAATCATCTCTCCATCATGGTCCCCCGATGGCAAAAAAGTGGCTTACGTTTCATTTGAAGATCGCAAGCCTGTAATTTATGTTCATGAATTAGCAACTGGTCGTCGTATTTCTCTTTCCAACCAAAAAGGGAACAACAGTGCACCAGCATGGTCACCCGATGGGAAACAGCTCGCCATCTCACTTTCGAAAGATGGCAATACTCAGATCTACGGTATTAATGCGGATGGGACTGGATTGCATCGCTTAACTCGTGGCAGCACGATTGATACAGAACCACAATACTCAGCTGATGGTCGTTACATTTACTTCACAAGTGATCGTGGGGGCAATCCACAGATCTATCGCATGAGTGCAGATGGCGAGCAGGTCGAAGGTGCAAAACGCGTTACCTTTAAGCAAGGCTTTGTGACATCGCCACGAATTTCTCCAGACGGTAAATATTTGGCCTACATCGCCAACATTGGTGGTGCATATCGACTCTACATCCTCAATCTCGCAACTGGTGATGCCCAAGCATTAACTGACGGTACAAGCGATGAATCACCCTCCTTTGCTGCTAATGGTCGCTATGTTCTCTACTCCACTAAAGTGAACGGGAAGCGTGTCTTAGCGGCAGTTTCCGTTGACGGCAACTCGAAGCAGGTGCTTAGCATCCCAGGATCCGATGTACGTCAGCCTTCTTGGGGCCCCTTCATGGACTAAACACCCTTTTTCAGGGTGAAATAAGCACTTTTGAGACGCTTAGGGGCATAATATTGCTATAGGCATAGGGCCTAATTCAATTACTTATAGAGTTTGCAGGAAAAGGAAAATCATGAAAGTTTCTATCGCACGTCGTGCTGCTACATTCGCCCTGATTGGTGCAACAGCATTTTTGATGGCAGCTTGTTCAAGCGTGAAATTGGATGATGTCGATGGTGCCAACGCCAATGGTAGTGGTAGTGGCAGCTTTGGCTCACAGCCATGGAATGATCCTAAGAGCCCACTCTTTGAGAAAAGTGTTTATTTCGGATTTGATGAGTACACCGTTCAGACTAAGTACCAAAAAATGTTGTCTGCCCATGCGGGCTACTTAAAAGCAAATCCAAAACAGAAGATCATCATTCAAGGTAATACTGACGAACGTGGCACTGCTGAATACAACTTGGCATTGGGTCAACGTCGTTCAGATGCTGTGCGTAAATCATTGAACCTGATGGGCGTATCTGACGATCAAATGGAAGCAGTAAGTTTTGGTAAAGAAAAGCCAAAGGCGGAAGGTGATACAGAATCTGCTTGGGCAGAAAATCGCCGCGCTGATATTGTTTACATTACGAACTAAATGAAGAGCTCCTCACACGCTTTCAAACAAACGCTCTCACGAGCGTTTTATTTAAGTGCCGCACTCGTTTGCTTAAGCGCCTCCAATAGCGCTTGGGCCCTATTCTCAGATGACGAGGCTCGTAAGGCTATTTTGGATTTGCGCAAGTCTTTGGCTACCACCCAGCTTGAATTGCAGGGTGAAATTGAGAAGCTCAAAGCAGACAATGCTGAGCTACGCGGCAAGATCGAAAACCTGGAGAAACAAGGTGAGGATATTTCTTCTAGTCAGAAGACTTATTACCAAGATCTAGATACTCGTTTAGGTAATTTTGAACCTCGTACTGTCACCATTGAAGGTGTTAGTGGCACCGTGCAGCCTGGCGAGAAAAAAGCTTACGACGATGCACTCAAGGCGTTCCAAGCTGGCAACCTAAAAAAAGCAGATGAAGGATTTTCTGCATTTACAGCAAAATATCCTAAGAGCCCCTACCTGCCTCTTGCGCTTTACTGGGGTGGCAATAGCAAATACGCCAACAAAGATTACGCTGGCGCTATCAACCAGCTACAAAGTCTCATCAAAAAATATCCAACTCATCCACGCATTCCAGGGGCGATGTTGACATTGGGAAATTCACAACTAGAGAGTGGCAATAAAGCGGCAGCTAAGAAAACATTTAGCGAGATCATTGCTAAATATCCAGATACTGATGCAGCTAAAGATGCGCAACAATTCATCGCCGCTACTAAGTAATCTTCATGTCTAAGCTGTCTGCAGCCTTTCAGAATATCGCGCCACGCAAGCCTGGGGCACCTGCAGTCATCTTATTTTCAGGTGGCTTAGATTCCACTACCGTACTTGCGCTAGCAAAAGACTTGGGCTATTCGCCTTATGCCCTATCAGTAGGCTATGGTCAGCGCCACTCCTCTGAATTAGCCGCTGCAAAACATATTGCCAAGCAAATTGGCGTTGCGCGTCATGAAGTTGTCAATCTCGACTTAACGCGTTTTGGTGGCTCAGCATTAACGGACTCATCGATTGATGTGCCTATCATTCCAGGCAAAGATCAAGAAATCCCGGTGACTTACGTCCCAGCACGCAACACGATTCTGCTATCTCTAGCCTTAGGTTGGGCTGAATCACTCGGTGGTTTAGATGTGTTCTATGGTGCAAACTCTGTAGACTACTCGGGCTACCCTGACTGCCGCCCAGAGTACGTATCCTCTTTTGAAGCCATGGCTAACCTAGCCACTAAAGCTGGTGTAGAAGCAGTCAATAATGACAATCGCTTCCGTGTTCATGCGCCCATTATCCAACTCACCAAAGCTGAAATTATTCAGTTGGGTAGCACTCTTGGTGTAGATTACTCACAGACAGTGTCTTGCTATCAAGCCAATGATTTAGGTGAAGCCTGTGGCGAGTGCGAATCTTGCCGCCTAAGACAAGCAGGCTTTAAGCAGGCTAATGTAAGCGATCCAACACGCTATCAAAAAAATAAATAAGGTAGTGAGTCAGTTCCTCTGACGCTTATTTAACCTGTGTTTCAAGCATACGCGCTACATAACGCGCAATCAAATCAATCTCTAAATTTACGGCATCGCCCTGCTTGAGATTACCTAGCGTTGTATTTTGCAAGGTATGCGGGATGATATTGATATCAACGACACAGGCCTGATTACTATCCTCTGTTTTATTGACAGTCAGAGATACTCCATTGACCACGATTGAACCTTTATAAGCCAAGAATGGGGCTAATTCTTTAGGCGCCTCAATGCGTAATAGCCAAGACCCGTAGGCATCTTGAGCAATCTGGGAAAAGTGGGCAACCTTACCTACTCCATCAACGTGACCACTCACCAAATGACCGCCAAGTCGATCGTTTAATCGAAGTGCTTTTTCTAGATTCACTTGGCCAACTTGATCTAAGCCAACAGTCTTATTTAAAGACTCACGAGAAATATCCAAAGCAAAGGTATTGCCATCAAAGTCAGTTGCTGTCATGCAGGCACCCTGAATGGCAATACTGTCTCCAAGCGCCACATCGTCCAAATAACCCGAAGGAACTTCAACAACTAAGTGCAAGCCATCGCCTTTTGCTTGAGCGCTTTTGATTTGACCTACGGCAGTGATGATTCCAGTGAACATAGCGTTAATTTTAATTCTTCTTGTTGAGATCTTTATGAGCGTTTAATTAGTCTGAGCCTGAAATCATTGCCAAGCAAGCTCTGGTCAATGATTTGCCAGTCATCTCGAGACTTTAAGGAAAGTAATGCTGGTACATTTGCCATGCCAATACCTTCACCCATAAAAAATGGGGCGTAATAGAGCAAGAGCTCATCCACACACTCCTCTCTGAGCATTGAGCCATTGAGCTTAAAGCCTGACTCCACATGAATCTCATTCATCTCTCGCTCTTGCGCAAGATAAGCAAAGAGTCCCGGTAAATCCACCTTACCAGATGCGTTAGCCATGGCAATTACTTCAATTCCTCTAGCCTCAAAGGCCTTGGCTTTTTCTTGTTGTTCTGCACCATCTATGCCGGCACAAACCATCATGGCACCAGACTGATCTAGATTATTTAAAATCTTGGCATTGGTCGGCGTCTCTAATTTAGAGTCCACAATAATTCGCCAAGGCTGGCGTTGTGTTTCAACTTCTCGTACATTCAGAGAAGGATCATCCTCTTTAACAGTGCCAACACCAGTCACAATTGCACAGGCTTGAGCGCGCCAATGATGCCCATCAGCCCTAGCAAGAGGACCAGTAATCCACTGACTCTCGCCATTTGGTAAGGCGGTTTTTCCATCAAGACTTGCCGCTATCTTCAAGCGTACCCACGGTAGACCACGAGTCATTCTGGATATAAATCCACGATTGAATGCTTGCGCCTCCATTTCCATCAAGCCACATTGCACTTCAATCCCCGCTGCTCTCAGTTTCTCCAGACCATTTCCCGAGACGAGCGGGTTTGGATCCTTCATTGCCGCAATGACTTTAGCTGGCTTTGCGGCAATGAGTCCATCTACACATGGTGGAGTGCGGCCGGTATGACTGCATGGCTCCAGAGTGACATAGATCGTAGAGCCAGCAGGATCTTTTGCATTTGCTTTAGCATCTGCAAGCGCTTGCACTTCTGCATGAGAACCGCCAACGCGCTGGGTAAATCCTCGGCCGATGACTTGCCCATCTTTAACGATGACGCAACCTACCCGCGGATTAGGGTTCGCCAAATAAAGTGCTTTTTGAGCCTGGGCCAAAGCCTCGCTCATCCATTGGTGATCAACAGCGGTATACATGGGTCTATTAAACCATTCAATGGCATCGCTTTGCATCCCTGGCAGGGTCACAGATGCGCCAGCGTCCACCGCTACCCAATATCAGCTGGCGCTCTAGGTCGGGAACCTTCTGATGACCAAGGACTAGGCGATTGGCTACAAATCCACCTTGGGCTGTTTTAGCCGCCCCCGCAGCATTAAAAAGAATACCTATCTTGCCTGTGTGAGGGTCAATAAAGTGTCTAGCTCCACCTTTAAAGAAAATGGGGTCAGTCTTACCCTGAGAAATCCATGTCTTGCTAACGCATGAGGGTTTGATTGCCTTACCAATACAAGCGCTATAGACAGCCCAACCACTTTCCCATTTGCCTGAGCTAGGCTCTAGCCTTACCGACTCCCCCAGGTGCAATGCTTGCTGACGAGCAAAGTGAGCATGTGCAATAAATCTTCTGGCAACGAATTCAATTTCACGAATGGCAATCTGCTCTTGCAAAAGTGGCATGGTGATTATTGCTGAAATAGCCACTATCAAAATCACTGCCATCATCTCTAGCAAGCTAGTACCGGTATCAGGCTGAAAATTTTTATTCAAATGCTTGGCGCCAATTGAGGCGAGTAAGGAAACCGGATTTTTCATCTGCTAAAACATGGACCTGAATAGTTGGCTTCTCTCTACTAGATATGAGCCATTGGTTTTTTCCCGCTGGCTGAATAAAGCAATCATTCTCTGTTAACGCAGATAAGTTAAGGATGTGGTTCTCGCATTTGATCACTGCACTTTCTGCTGCCATAAATTGCTCTTGTGCAAGCTCGATTGTTTTCACTTCAACTAAACGCAACACTGTCAATCGCTCTAGATACACAATCAGAGATGAGCATAGAAGCAATAAGGACATAACCCACGCCAAAATCATGGGAGATTTCTCGTAGTAAAAGTGCGCTCAAACGCTTTTTGAATCATGGCTCCATCAGTCATTTCTAAGGTAATCCTAAAGGACCGCTGCCCCAAGCTTGATTGGGCTCCCAGCCCCTCAATCCTCAGGGCGTTGATGCCGTTCATCAAGGTCGTATTTTGTATGCGCCCCTGACGATCTAATGACTGACACATAAGCGAGCCTCCATTTACCTTAGCCCCTTTTGCTACGCCAGCCTGTTGGTTAACTAAAAACCCCTGAAGTGCCAAATCATTTTTAGTTCGTTCGCTAGTTAATACATTTCCAAGGCAATCAAAATCTATACCATCAGATAACTGATGCCTAATCACTAAGGAGTCTGATCTTTGATAACCATTTCGTTTTTGAATTTCGATTGGGGGATGCGAGCTATTTCTACCGAAGCTTGAGTTATTAGATTTGATATTTTGGTAACCAGCCATTCGAATCGCGCGTCCAATTAACTCTAATGCACGCTCTGCTTCTGTGGCTAAAGCTTGAGTTTTTTCATATTGGATTTGCTTAGCCATCAAATCACTACTTGTTTTTAAGAGCGGGTTTAATAACAGGACGCACAGAGTGATTCCGACTAGACACTCGAGAAGACTCATTCTTTAAACCTATAGATGAAGTATTAGGGGTATTACGAAGATGGGCTTGATTGCTATTGACCCTAAGTTGCTCAGCGAGTTCATAAGTATCAAAATCCAGCCTCAGTTCTGATCGTCTTCCTTCTTGCTGAGCCAGCCGCAGAGCTAGACCTTGATAAGTACCAACAGAAGTCATCCAAACGCCCAAAATGAGGCTCATTGCCACTAAAACCTCTAGCAAAATGAATCCATTCGGGGTTTCTGAGCGCATACGACATTTTCTAGGGCTTTGATAAGCTATAAAACAGTGGCTAGAGGCTCTTACTGTCAGAAAAAGGGAAGATTGCCTTAGAGGATCAACTACGAGGCTAACGACAATTGCCTGCTCAGCTTAAAATAGAGGGCTATGCCAAATACCCTTGCCTCCACCGAAGAAATCATTGCCGAGCTCCGCGCTGGCCGGATGGTCATTCTTGTTGATGAAGAAGATCGTGAGAATGAAGGGGATTTAGTCTTGGCGGCAGATCACGTTAGTGCCGAGGCAGTCAATTTCATGGCCAAGCATGGCCGTGGACTTATTTGCCTGACCCTAACCCGTGAACGCTGTCAGCAACTAAATTTGCCATTGATGGTGCGCGATAACGGCACTTCAATGGGTACCAACTTCACAGTCTCTATTGAAGCTGCCAGCGGTGTGACCACTGGTATCTCTGCAGCAGATCGCGCCCTCACCATTAAAACTGCCGTAGCATCTAACGCCAAACCAAGCGACTTAGTTCAGCCAGGCCACGTGTTTCCTTTGATGGCTCAACCAGGCGGAGTATTGATTCGATCTGGCCACACTGAAGCAGGTTGTGATCTTGCTGCGATGGCAGGTTGCTCACCGACATCAGTGATTTGCGAAATCATGAAGGATGATGGCAGTATGGCGCGCTTGCCAGACTTGCTAGAGTTTGCCAAAGAGCATCAACTCAAAATTGGTAGCATCGCTGACCTCATTCAATATCGTAGCCAACATGAAAGTATTGTGGTGCGTGAAGGTGTTCGCGAATTCATCACTCCCTGGGGCAAGTTTGAAGGCATCATTTACCGTGATACCCCAAGCTCATGCATTCATATTGCGCTTGTCAATGGCAAACCATTAGAAGCTGAAGAAACCCTGGTGCGCGTACATGAGCCCGTTACAGTCCTTGACTTTTTAGATGCCAATGTCAGTACCCATTCATGGCCACTAGCTCAGGCTCTTCAACAGTTAGCAGCTGCTCCAGCTGGAGTTGCCGTTTTACTCAATGCCGCAGGCATTGCTGCCCCTAATGATGCTGACTGGTTGGCACAATTTCAAAAGCTCAATCAATCGAAAGAGGAAGTAATAAAGCCTTTGGCTCGTAAAACAGATTTCCGTAGCTACGGTATCGGCGCCCAGATCCTGAAAGATATTGGTGTGGGTAAGATGCGTTTGCTAGCCAACCCAAGCCCCGTACCAAGCCTATCCGGCTATAAGCTAGAAGTAACTGGCTACACCCCTTATCAGCCTAAGTAATATTTACTTACCCCATCAGAAAAATATCATGACCGATTCAAGCAATGACTTTGTAGGCGTTTTAGAGGCAGACCTCAACGGCCAAGATTTACGCATTGGCATCGTACAAGCACGCTTTAATGAAGATCATTGTGTTGCACTCACACATGCCTGTATCAATGAATTGATTGCTTTAGGTGTATCGCAAGCAGACATCAAGTTAGTTACTGTTCCTGGTGCACTGGAAATTCCTTTTGCACTTCAAAAACTTGCTGAAACAGATGAATTTGATGGTCTCGTAGCATTGGGCGCAGTGATTCGTGGTGAGACTTATCACTTCGAGCTAGTCTCGAATGAATCTGCTGCAGGCATTACTCGCATCTCAATCGATTCTGGTTTGCCAATTGCTAATGGCGTACTTACTTGCGATACGGATGAGCAAGCGCATGAGCGTGTGAACGTAAAGGGTGCTGATTGCGCCAAGGCCGTTGTTGAAATGGCCAATCTTGCTTTAGCCCTGACTCCCGATATTGATATCCAAATGAACACTGGTGAAGAGTAAATTATTAATATGAGTAAATCCGGTATCAATCCCTCACAGTCACCAGCCTCCAAGGATGGGGCAGATGTTAAATCAGCCGCTCCAAAGCGCTCCCTGACACCACGTCGCCGCGCCCGTGAATATGCCCTCCAAGGCGTGTATCAAAGCTTAGTAGTGCGTCGCGCAGGAAGCCTTCCCAATAGCGCTGCGATTGCCAAGCAGCTCTCCGAAGATCCTGCCTTTAAGCGTTGCCAGCTGGATTTATTTACCGGAATTTTTGAGGGCGTCTTAGATCGCACGGATGAACTAGAAGCCATCATTACTCCTGCCCTTGACCGCCCCATTAATGAACTTTCTCCGGTAGAGCATGCCGCCCTTTTGATTGGTACTTACGAATTAGCCGTTGATCTTTCAGTGCCATATAAAGTCGCCATCAATGAAGCTGTTGAGCTTGCTAAGACCTTTGGCGGCACTGACGGGCACAAGTACGTTAATGGCGTTCTGGATTTACTGGCGCAAAAATTACGTACCGTAGAAACACAGGCTAATTAAATAAACGCCCCTTTATTTGAATGTCAAAGCCCCTGAGCAATTGCTTGTGGGGCTTTTTTATTTCTGAGGATAAAATCATTTAAAGCCAGACGCACCAACCCACACCCCTCAGATCGGCAAAGTTCATTATGGAAAAAATCGATATTCGTAGTTTTCTAAAAGATCACAAACTCTTCAAAGAACAGGCCTTTATTAACGGCAAATGGATTGACTCTAAAGAGCGCTTTAATGTAACTAATCCAGCTACCGATGAAATCATTGCCTCCGTTAGTAACCTAGGTCCGCATGAGGCTGAGCAAGCTATCGCCGCAGCCGAGAAGGCATTACCAGCATGGCGCAATAAAACAGGCAAGGAGCGCGCTCAAATCATGCGCCAATGGTTTGATCTGATTATTGAACATACTCAAGACTTAGCGACTTTGATGACCTTAGAGCAAGGCAAGCCGCTAGCAGAAGCTGCCGGAGAGGTTGTTTATGGCGCATCATTTGTTGAGTGGTTTGCAGAAGAGGCCAAACGTGTAGCTGGATCGATTCCAGCTACAACTTGGGGCGATAAACGCATGATGGTGCTCAAGCAAGCTATTGGCGTATGCGTAGCCATTACACCTTGGAACTTTCCAATTGCAATGATCACTCGCAAAATTGCACCAGCTTTGGCTGCAGGTTGCACGATTGTCATTAAGCCTGCCGAGCTAACACCCTTATCTGCCCTAGCCCTGGCAGAACTTGCAATTCAAGCGGGCATTCCTGATGGCGTCATTAATATTTTGACTGCTGATGCGCAGCAATCTATCGCCATTGGTAAAACCTTGTGTACCTCACCAACTGTTCGCCATCTCTCCTTCACGGGCTCAACGGAAGTTGGGCGCATTTTGATGGAACAATGTGCGCCTACTGTTAAGAAGCTCGCTTTGGAATTAGGTGGGCATGCACCCTTCATCGTATTTGAGGATGCGGATATAGATGCCGCCGTCAGTGGAGCGATCGCGTCAAAATTTAGAAACTCTGGTCAGACCTGTGTGTGTGCTAATCGCTTTTATGTCCACAAAAAAGTTCAAGATCAATTTGTAGAAAAGTTTGCATTAGCCCTCACCAAAATTAAAGTGGGCAATGGAATGGATCCAGGCGTTACCCAGGGACCACTTATTGAAACGGCTGCCCTGGAAAAAGTAGAGAAACATGTGGCTGATGCCATTACAAAAGGAGCTAAATTGATTGCTGGCGGCAAAAGAACTTTTGCCACAAAGAACTTCTATGAGCCCACCATCCTGTCTAACGTGACAAGTGAGATGCTGATTACCTATGAAGAGACTTTTGGCCCTGTTGCACCCATCATTCCCTTTGAAACAGACGAGGAAGTGATCGCGTCAGCCAATAACAGTCAATTTGGTCTTGCCTCCTACTTCTACAGTCGTGACATTGGGCGCATCTGGAGAGTAGCAGAAGCCTTAGACTACGGAATTGTGGGGGTCAATACAGGCCTGATTTCGAACGAGGTTGCCCCTTTTGGAGGCGTCAAGCAGTCTGGCCTGGGTCGCGAAGGCAGCATCTATGGAATGGATGAATACCTAGAAATGAAGTACGTCTGTGTTGGCTTATAAAACTCAGCTCAACTTATTTCTTTGTATAGACTAAATCCCAGACGCCGTGGCCTAGCTTAATGCCACGGTTTTCAAACTTTGTCACTGGACGATAAGCTGGTCGCTCAACATAACCTAGATGCTGTGCACTCAATTGCTCAGCGCTGGGCTTGAATTCATTTAATTCCTTTTCAAGCTCTTGTGGCTTGGCAATATCTTCAGCGCCAAAGGTTTCTATACGAATGTGCTGGCTAGAAGTATTTTGCAGAGTTGGCTCTGCATTCAGCACCAATACCATTTGCTCTGCATAGTTATGCCAATCGGTTGCCAGATGTATGTACCCACCCACTTTTAAGCGGGATACCAGCAATCTGACAAATTGAGCCTGTATCAGACGACGCTTGTGATGGCGCTTTTTATGCCAAGGGTCTGCAAAGTAAATATGAATGCCATCCAGAGAATGAGGTGCAATCATATTCTGCAAGACTTCAACGGCATCATGACGAATGAGTCGTAAGTTGGTCAGATTATTTACCCCAATCAACTTCAATAGGGCGCCTACTCCTGGGGTATGCACTTCAATTGCCAGAAAATCATCTTGGCTACGTAAGGCTGCAATCTTGGCGGTAGTCTCACCCATACCAAAACCGATTTCTAAAATCTTGGGTTTTGTAGACCCGTCAAATACATCCACTAAATCAAGTGATTGATCTTGATAAGAAATCAGAAATCGCGGGCCTAAATCATCAATAGCGCGCTGTTGCCCAGCGGTAGTTCTTCCTGCTCTGAGGACAAAAGAGCGAATTCGATCAAAACGCTTTACCTCTTTATCGCCTGCTTGATTGTGAGTCAAATTACGCTACAACCTTTTTAAAGTAAGCAATCGTCTCTTTAAGACCATCCTCAAGATTCACCTTGGGCTGCCAACCTAACTTTGCTTTGGCTAATTCAATATTCGGTTGGCGCTGCTTTGGATCATCGGACGGCAAGGGTTGGTGAATGATTTTAGATTTGCTACCAGAGAGTCTGAGTACCGTTTCAGCCAACTGCAGCATGGTGAACTCACCTGGATTGCCAATATTGACTGGGCCAGTAAAGCCCTGCTCAGAGTTCATCATTCTGACCATGGCATCAATCAAATCATCGACATAGCAAAAGCTTCTAGTTTGCTGACCATCGCCATAAATCGTAATGTCCTTGCATTGCAAGGCTTGCACGATAAAGTTACTCACTACACGACCATCATTCGGATGCATGCGGGGACCATAAGTATTGAAGATGCGCACGACCTTGATGTCTAAATTGTGTTGGCGGTTGTAATCAAAAAAGAGGGTCTCAGCACAACGCTTACCCTCGTCATAGCAAGAGCGAATGCCAATCGGATTAACCTTGCCCCAATACTCCTCTGGCTGGGGATGCACCTCTGGGTCACCATACACTTCGCTCGTAGAGGCTTGCAAGATACGAGCTCGCGTTCTTTTAGCAAGGCCCAGCATATTAATCGCACCATGCACACTAGTCTTGGTCGTTTGCACTGGATCATATTGGTAATGCACTGGAGATGCAGGACAAGCTAAGTTGTAGATCTGATTGGTCTCTACATAAAGCGGAAAGGTCACGTCATGACGCATGAGCTCTAGATTGGGATTTGGCAGTAAGTGCGCTAAATTGGCTTTTGAGCCAGTGAAGTAGTTATCTACCACCAAGACATCATTGCCTTCTTTGAGCAGCTTTTCGGTAAGGTGTGAACCTAAGAAACCAGCGCCACCAGTGATGAGAATTTTGTTCATATTTTTAAATGAGAGAGATGTATTAATAGTTTCTAGGGGCGCTCCAGCCGGCGGATCTATAGGCATAAACCACTTCAGCTAAAACAATCAACAAGGATGTCATGAAGGATATCAGACCCATAACAAAGGTCCAAATGACATAGCTAGTTTGCAAAGACCGTACCGCACCAGCCTGAAAGAAAAATAGCTCAAGAACTGTCAGGGAAATAAATACGCCACTTAACACGTCAAAAAAGATAGCGGCAGTACATAAGCGGCCACGGATCTTGGCTTCATTTGCTTCAACCTCCATATGCCTTAATGACTGCTCATCTTTGACGCCACCCTCATAAAGCATTTTTTGAATGGAGCGCATACGGTCTACTGTTCTGGCTAGACGGCCAGAAATTGCATTAATCAAAGTGGCAACAGCAGTCAATAAAAATACTGGTGCTAAGGCTAACTGGATATTGTTCGTGATTGCGTCAATTGATACATCCATACTGAACTTTCTAATCTATTAAATAATTAATGCGACCAGGCAATTAAGCCGGTATAGGATGTCAAAAGCACCAGCAATCCAAAGGCGATACGGTACCAGGCAAATGGGATGAAATTATGGTGTGCTACGTAATGAATTAGCCAGCGCACACACACAAAAGCAGAAATAAATGCAGCTACAAATCCAATGGCAATGGCAAGACTGAATTCACCAGAGATATTCACAGGATTTTTCCAAAGCTTTAATAACTCATAAGTAGTGGCGCCTCCAATCACAGGGATTGCGAGGAAGAAAGAAAATTCAGTAGCAACAGCGCGTGGTAAGCCCAACAACATTCCACCGATAATCGTTGCTCCAGATCGGGATGTACCTGGGATTAATGCGGCACATTGTGCAATGCCAACTTTCAATGCATCTAAGTATGAGAGATCATCAACGGAATGGATATGACTATTACCGTTATTGATTTTCCCCTGGCGACGTTCTGCCCAGAAAATAATTAATGCGCCGACGATGAAAGCGGTTGCAACCGGTACCGGCGAAAACAATACTGCTTTAATGTGCTTTCCGAATAGGAAACCAAGACCCATTGCTGGAGCCGAAGCAATCAATAGATTCAAAACAAAACGGCGGGAATTAGCGCTGGCAAAAATAGAATGGACAACCTTCAGGAGCTTTTCTCGAAACTCCCAGCACACAGCCAAAATTGCGCCGAATTGGATAATGACCTCGAAGGCTTTACCACGCTCATCATTAAAATTAAGCAAATCCCCAACCAAGATCAGGTGCCCAGTACTAGAGATCGGCAAAAACTCCGTGAAGCCCTCTACTACCCCCAGAATGACTGCTTTTAGCAACAATATTAGATCCATAGGATAAATTTTATAGGTATATGAATACTCTGAGCACTTTTGGCAAAATTGAGCTCAAATACCCGTTTAAAGCAATTTAGCCTTAAACTTCATGCACTTTAAAAGTAGATGAATTTGATGACCCCAGCCCGCTTTCGCCTCTATCGACTTGCCACCTTAGGCTTAGTCCTGACCCAAGCGCTCGGCCTAAGCTCTTGGAGTCCTACGGTCTTTGCCCAAAGCCCGAGCAGTGCGACTAAACCCGCCCTGCCTACCCCAATAAGTGCCTCTTCATTGATAGGGCTAGAGTTACCGCCTCAAATTGCACCAGCACCGACCAAAGCAGCCCTACCCAACACTTCAGCACCCTCAAGCGTAAATGGGGGCAATGCCAATGATCAGAAGGGTCAGTTAACTGACCTCATCCAACTTTATCAAGAGGCAGCTTTCAGCGACCCCGTATTAAATGCCGCACGCTTTAACTATGTCGCTAGCAAAGAGTTGTACTGGCAAGGTTTATCGCTTTTGCTGCCACAAGCTAACGCTACACCTGGAGCTACCCGCTACTACCAACATGGTGTTGGACAAACGGTTGTAGCTACAGGCCTAGGTAACTCCCGCGTGTTTGACCAAAAAAATTACACCGTCACCCTGACGCAACCAGTATTCAATCTGGGAGCATTCGAGGCCTTTAAGCAGGGTGATCTCAATACCAAGATCGCAGACATGCGTTTCTATTTAGCGCAACAGGATTTAATTATTCGAGTTTCACAAGCGTATTTTGATGCGCTCACTAGTCAAGATAATGTCGAGCTCTATCGCAATAAAAAAGGTCTGATTAAACAGCAACTTGATGCAGCCCAAGCAAAATTTGATGCCGGCTTGGCAACGATAGTCGATGTCAATACTGCACAAGCAGCACTTGATCTAGCAAACTCTCAAGAAATTGGTGCACAAGCAGATCTGGTAGTGAAGCGTGGTGTTTTGGAGCAATTGGTTGGCCATCCAGTTGGCCCTCTAAGACCACTTGTTAAAGAAGCCAAGATTGATGGCGTCTTAAAAGACCCACGCACCAAGATTAAAGACGGTAAAGGCAATCCGATTGCAGATAGTGTTAATCCGCAACTACCACCTGGCCAAACTTTGGAAGATTGGATTAATCAGGCTGAAGCAGCCAACTTTAATGTTCTGGCAGGTCAACTAACAGTCAGTCTTGCTGAGAGCACTTATCGTGCCTCACAAGCATTGAACTATCCATCACTTAATTTCGTGGGCACAAGCGGCTATAACACTTCAAACGGAACGCCCAATAGCTATACGCCAGCCAATACCAATGTTTACAACAACACCATTGCACTACAACTTGCAATTCCTCTAGTTTCTGGTGGCTTTAATAACTCGGTGATTCGCCAAAATGCTGCATTAGTAGATCAAGCGAAAGCGAACTATGACAATGCACGTCGCACAGCCGCACAAAATACACGCGCAGCATTTACAGGTTTCTATGGCGGCTTGGCTAGCGTCAAGGCTTATGAAGCTGCTGAGCGCTCATCGAACTCTGCACTTGAATCTAGCAAGCTTGGGTTCCAAGTAGGCACCTTGATTAATATCGATGTCCTCATCGCGCTTGATACTTTAATTACCACTAGATCTCAATTGCAGCAGGCTCGCTACAGTACCATTCTGAATGCCATCAAACTAAAATCATACGCCGCTGCACTAACTGATGAAGACCTAATTTCGATCAATGCTTTACTTCGTTAAGTAAATCAAACGAGTAGATCTAAAGAGGCTTTTTCAACCTCATCAACGGTTGGTGGTTTTTGAATATCGCCAACATTTCGAATCTTCTCTGACCAATAACCCTCGGTCTTCCATCTTGGTGAATCGCAATAAATCTCTACAGTAGGCCTATTCAATACCGCAGACAAATGAGTCAAGCCGGTATCAACGCCAACTACCAATGCTGAATTTGTGATTACGGAAAATGCTTCTTCAATAGAAAAAGCATTGGGCACTAAGGACCCTGGAATTTGCGTAGCTAATTCCGCACTGACCACTTTCTCATCCGCATTTCCCCAGGGCAGCACTACTTGATACCCAAGGCTTGAGAGCTTCTTGCCCAGCTGAACCCAATGGGTGTTAGCCCAGCGCTTAGCTTCACGTGCAGTGGAATGGAAAAATAAGATGTATGGTTTTTCCAGTCCAGCCACTTTTGGAGCAACAATCGATGCGAGGTAGTTCGCTGGATAAAACTGCACTTTTTTAGCTCTATCGATCAGAGGCCACTCAAGAGCAGAGCAAGTTACATAGCGGGAACGATTTACTGCGTGACAATCTTTAGGCACCTGCACGCAGTGGTTATAAAACCATTTTGCACTAGGTTCATATCCAGAATATTGGGTAGCATTTGCAAGCCCTGCAACCACTATATCCTGAGATTTATTGGCAAATGCACACACTAGAGCTGATTTCAACAGACCTTGCGTCTCAATAATGTAGTCATATTGCACCGTCTGCAACCGAGCTTTGAAGGCAAAAAATTGCTTCCAGGTATCAAACTTGAATAGATGCTTTTTCCAGCGACGCAAGCCAAAAGGAATGATGTGATCAATACCTCTGAAATCACCATGACTTAATAAGGGCTCTAAAAGATGGACGTAACCTTCCTCTACAACCCAATCAATTTGAGCATCAGGGAGTTTTGCACGTAAGTCCCAAACAATAGGTAAATTGTGCAACACATCCCCAAGTGAAGAGAGCTTAACCAATAAGATCTTCGGGTTTGAATGTGGAGTATGGGAAGGTAAATTGCTCATATGAGCATTATCTTATCTTTTGCAAAACACAAGCTCTGAACGAATTAAAACTTGGGGGCCTTATCCCATGGAAGTCCCGCAGCATCCTTAGCGTTCATATTCGGTGATATGCCTGCCGGTAGTGGCCAGTGAATAGCAATCGCTTGATCATTCCAAAGAAGACATTCTTCGCTTTGTGGATGGTAATAATCGGTGGTTTTATAGAGAAATTCAGCGGTTTCAGAGAGTACTAAAAAACCGTGGGCAAGGCCTGCTGGTACCCACAATTGCTTATGGTTTTGAGCGCTTAACTCAACCCCTATCCATTTGCCATAACTTGGGGAATTCTGGCGCAGATCAACCGCAACATCAAACACGCTTCCAGTAACAACCCTCAAAAGCTTTCCTTGCGTATGTTCAAGTTGGTAATGCAAGCCTCTCAATGTCCACTGACGGGAAAAGGAATGATTATCTTGAACAAACTGAACATCTTGGCCCAATGCATTTGCAAAATCATTCGCATTAAAAGATTCGGTAAACCAGCCACGTTCATCACCAAAAACTTTTGACTCAACAATAAACACATCATGAATATCTGTAGGCGTTAGTTGTAACTTCGGAGCGCTCATTGGCTATTTTTTAACAGAAAGAGAGATTGGTTGAGCGGCGTTATTGAGTTCATTCAAAATCTTATTCAGATATTGACCATAACTATTTTTACTGAGTGCGGATGCCACTTTGAGAACGGCTGCAGCATCAATCCATCCTTGGCGATAGGCAATCTCTTCAGGGCAAGCCACCATTAAGCCCTGGCGCTTTTGAAGAGTGGCAATAAATCCGGCAGCATCTAATAATGAATCATGAGTACCGGTATCTAGCCATGCAAAACCTCGACCCATAATTTCAACGCTCAGTTCATTTTTGTCTAAATAGACACGATTCACATCAGTAATTTCAAGCTCACCACGAGCGCTAGGCTTAATCGATGCGGCAATATCGCAAACCTGATTATCGTAAAAATACAAACCAGTCACAGCATAACTACTTCTTGGATTTAACGGTTTTTCTTCAATAGAAAGTGCTTTGTAATCCTTGTCAAACTCTACAACACCATATCTTTCTGGATCATTGACGTGATAAGCAAATACAGTAGCTCCAGTCGTTCTTTCATTTGTGCTATCAAGCTGATCAACCAATTCATGCCCATAGAATATGTTGTCACCTAAAACGAGTGCGCTTGGATTGTTGCCAATAAAGTTTTTACCCAAGGTAAATGCTTGAGCTAAACCATCGGGTGATGGTTGAACACAATACTCAATATTTAAGCCCCACTGAGAGCCATCGCCCAATAAGTCGGTAAATCGAGGGGTGTCATGTGGGGTAGAAATTAAAAGAATGTCCCGAATACCCGAGAGCATTAACGTCGTCAAAGGGTAATACACCATCGGCTTATCGTATACAGGCATCAACTGCTTTGAAACGGCCTGAGTCACTGGATACAAACGGGTCCCAGATCCGCCTGCCAAGATAATTCCCTTCCGGTTTGCTGCCATACGTTTAACCTTTAAATAAGTCCATCTTTTGCTAGTTGAGTGACATAGTCTTTGACGCCCTCACTCCACAAACGATTACAGTGCTGCAATTTTGACATATCGCCACTTTCTTCAAGCGCTAATTGCAATTTACGGGTATCCATACGGGAATTCATTGGCCGAGGGGCGGGTAAGGGATATTCTGTTGCCAAAATAGGGGCAATAGTCTCAGGCTTGAGTTTTAGAGCGACGCCTTGCTCGATTGCTGCTTGGACAACCAAACTAGCTAGCCCATGCCAAGTCGTCTCTCCAGGCGGAACGGCGTGATAAACACCAGAGGAAAACTTCCGCAAATGAAACGTCGCATTCAAAACTAAATTTAAGCTCACTTGGGCCAACCATAGGGCGCTAGTAGGAGCGCCATGCTGATCACGAATGACCTTCAACTCATCCCGCTCTTTTGCCAAACGCAGTATTGTGCGAATGAAATTACCACCCTCACCATATACCCAACTTGTCCGAAATATTGCGTATTGGCTGGTTTTCACTCCAGCAAAACTCTGCTCTATTGCAATCTCGCCTGCCGCCTTACTTTTGCCATAAGCACCTAAAGGATTACGGGGATCCTCTTCTAGATAAAAACCTGTCTTATCCCCATCAAAAACATAATCCGTTGAATAGTGTAAAAAAGTGCCATGATTCACTGCGGCATATGAAGCCATCAGCTCTGGTGCTTTGGCATTGACAGCATATGCGAGATCCATCTCCATCTCAGCCTTGTCGACTGCGGTATAGGCAGATGTATTAATAATCAAATCTGGCTTACATTGATTAAGGAGCTTATTGATAGCATGACTATCAAGCAAATCACACTGCGCTCTTCCGACAAACTCAATTTGATGAAGTGTTGAAAATTCTTTACTATTAAAAATAGTTTGAAAGGCTTTGCCTAACTGACCATCTTTACCAAATATAAGAATTTTCATCTGCTTATCTTGATGGCTCAGTTATATTGCTTTTGAAGCCAGTCACGATAAGAGCCACTAACAACCCCCTCGATCCAAACTGGGTTATCCAGGTACCATTGCACCGTCTTTCGAATACCAGTATCAAAGGTTTCAGCAGGACGCCAACCTAGTTCGCGCTCTACCTTGCTTGCATCAATTGCGTAGCGGCGGTCATGACCCGGACGGTCTTTAACAAAAGTGATTTGCTCAACGTAAGATTTTCCGTCGGAGCGTGGCTTGAGTTCATCCAAAATGGCGCAAATCGTTTTAACAACATCAATGTTGGCTTTTTCATTCCAACCTCCAATGTTATAGGTCTCACCCAATTTTCCTTTAGCTAAAACCTGGCGAATAGCTGAACAGTGATCCCCAACATAAAGCCAATCGCGAATCTGCTGGCCATCTCCATATATTGGTAGAGGCTTGTTATTAAGCGCATTCAATATCACGAGAGGAATTAATTTTTCTGGGAAATGATAAGGGCCGTAATTATTCGAGCAATTAGTAGTGACCACTGGAAATTCATAAGTATGAAACCACGCGCGCACTAAATGATCTGAGGCTGCTTTTGAGGCGGAGTAAGGACTATTCGGCTCATAAGCATTGTGCTCAGTGAAGGCAGGATCTGTTAACGACAAGGAGCCATAGACTTCATCTGTTGATACATGATGAAAACGAAATGCTTCCTTTGTGGGCCCGGTTAACAAACTCCAATATGCTCGCGCGCATTCAAGCAGATTAAATGTCCCAACGACATTCGTTTCAATAAATTCTGATGGCCCATGAATTGATCGATCAACATGACTTTCTGCAGCAAAATTGATGATGGCACGAGGCTGATACTGCTCTAACAGTTTGCCCACTAACGCTTTATCGCCAATGTCGCCATGGACAAAAATATGTCGAGGGTTATCCTTGAGAGAGTCTAGGTTAGCTAAATTACCGGCATAAGTCAGCTTGTCGAGATTAATAATCCCCTCGGCAGCTGGATTGGCAAGCCAATCTAAGGCAAAGTTACTGCCAATGAACCCTGCACCACCCGTTATTAAAATCATGATTCACCAATAAATGTAATACGATAAGCGTATGAGCAGGGCAATTTGAAGCCTAAACCCCTTAAAACTCGATATGTTGAGCACTGGTATATTTTAACAAACCATTACCTATTACCTTATTGTGAATCCAAATAAATACAGCCTCACGTTTGCCTGCTATAACTCCGTGGAATACACCAAAATGTGTATCGAGAGCATGGTTAAACATGGAACTCCGTTGGATAGACTGGTGGTGGTAGATAACTGCTCGAGCGATAGTACTCGGGACTATCTTTCAGGGCTTCCCTTGGGCGGTAGAATTTTTAACTCAGAAAATCTGGGATGTGGCACAGCCTGGAATCAGGGAGCGCTAGTTTTACAAAGCGAATGGAGCATCATTATGAATAATGATGTCCTAGTGTCGCCAAGTTGGATTGAAAATCTCATTCACGCAGCAGAATCTAAAAATTTAAGAGTAATTAGCCCTGCTTTGATTGAGGGACCACTAGATTATGACTTTGATAACTTTAATCTCAAAGCCGTTGCTGGAATGAAAGATGTGCAACGCTTTGGCAGCAAGCATGCTGTATGTCTAGCCATTCACCGCTCCGTATGGATGGATGTCGGCTATTTTCAGCCTATTCCAAAACTTCTGGGTTATGAGGACACTTTATTTTTTAACGAATTAAAAAAATCCCATATTCAAACCTCAATCACCGGTGCATCCTGGCTTCATCATTTTGGCTCTATTACCCAAACTGCCATGAAGCAAGAAAGAGGCTTATCGGAAAAGGATGGTTTAGCAAATCGCTATAACTACAAACTACTCAATCAAAGCTGGCTACAAAGAAAATTAGTTAAGTACCAAACTCAGCAGCACCAACTTCAAGCCAGCAAGGCAGAGATTGCAGCTCATGGTATGTCAGTACACGGCCTAAGAAAAAATAATCAATTTGTCTGGATTTAAATCAGCAATTCTTGATGAGTTCTAGCAATCCAGTAGTGTTAGCACCCAAAGAAAATTTCGCCTGAACAAACTGCTTTCCTTGCTTAGCCATCTCTTTACCAAGGCTCGGGTTGGATAGCATCCAAATAATCGCTTTGGCCCACTGCTCAGAATTACCCGACTGAACCAATAGACCCGTTTTTTGATCAACCAGCGTTTCAGGTATACCCCCAGTATTGCTTGCAATCGTTGGGATTTCTAAATACTGCGCTTCAATTTGAAACATCCCCAAAGGTTCAATGAGGGATGGCAAAACTGCCACATTACTGATTTTGAGCAGTGGTGCAATCTTTTGCAAAATACCTGTCAAAAAAACATTGTCTGCAAGACCTAATGTGGCAATCTCCGCCTCAAGTAGGGGTCTATCTTGACCCTCTCCTGCAATGAGGTAACGCACATTTGGAAAAGATTTTTTAATCTCAACCAAAGCTTTCAAAATAATGCCATGACCCTTTTCGCCCCTCAAAATCGCCCCATGCGAAAGGACTGGACCGGGATGATCTTTCAGCCAAGCCTGAACATGACTTGGCAATACCCCGACCTCTTGATCCAAACCAGAAAAATCAATTCCGGGATAAAGGACCTGGATTTTATTGGGGCAAATAGATTGATTGGCTAAAAATTTTTCCCGCAAAAATTGACTAGGAGTAATCGTTGTTGAAAATAAATGGTTGTAGGCAAATGACAATGGGTAGCCATGCTGAAAAGTCTTCACCCGAAGAACTGGGGTCGACATCAACCCAAGCCATCTGGCAAATTTTCCTATCAGTGCACAGATAAGCGCATCATGGCTACCATGACAAATGATGGCACTTGGCCTCTTACATTTCACGAGCTTCCATATCTTCAGAAAGCTAGGAATATGAAAGGCATTGCGAAATGGAACCTCCAATACTGATAAGCCTTCAGACTGGGCGCGCACTAAGATGGCGCTACCCGGTTTCGCCAACAATATGGTCGAATGTCCAGATTGATTGAGTGCGTGCATTTGCTGAAGCGCCTGTAGCTCCTGACCGCCAATATTCTTGGAAGAATCTGAAAAGAGAATGAGTCTTGAATCACCCATGCGAAAGATCGATTGGTCTTTTTATTATTTGATGTGCGGGTTGATAAAGAACCTGTGCTAGTAGTGTGGCCAACATCAGACCATAAAATGTGCACAAATATTTTAGGGAAAGCTGCTCATTCGAAAGACCGGCAATAAATACTCCCACAATGTAATAGAGGCCAATTCTAGAGGCTATTTTTTTATCTGAGCTCTCAGAATTGCGATATTGCCAAAAGATATAAAAGGGAGCGGCTAATAACAGCAGATAAGCAGCGAGGCTAATAATTCCAGCGGATAATAATTTGCTAAGGATGTCACTATGCGGACCAGTATTGGCCATAGTACCTATAGCAACCTGATTTTCCAATGTATTAAGAGGGCTATTGCTAAGAGTCATCAGCATATTTTTCTCTTCGCCATAACCAAATAACAAGCTCTCATTAGCAAACTGAAATGAGAATTTCCACATACTCAGTCTGATACCTGCTGAGCCTTCTAGATCAGCACCGCTAAACCAATTGCGCACTTCAAAATAAGCACTGATCACTCGTGACGAGAGTTTTTCAGAGAAGTAGAAGCTCGCCACCAATGCGCCAAAAACTGCCAGGATCATGGCGCAAGTTTGCAGCCACATTTTTAACTTTTTAGAATCCGGGGCACTGCTGATATCACCAACCCTAAAAATAAACATCATCAAAAATATGAAGGGTGCCGTTAACCATGCGCCCCGCGATCCAGAACCAATGGATATATATAAACCTACAGCGCCGCCAATGCATTTGAGTAAAAGTAGATATATCGATTCCTGCTTTAAGGATCTGATCATCAGCAATGAGAGTAATCCCAAAATGAAAGCTTGCGACCCTAGAGTATTCGGATCTACAAAATAAGTAGCGTATCTTCCACCCCAAAACACTTCGGGATGGAGTCCTAATATGATCAAAGTTGCAATTAACCCAAGAGGGATGGCGATGCCTAAAATTTTGATATAGGGGATATTCCACTGCTTTAGGAAGAGGCACACAATTCCCGCCATCAAGATGCGAGAGGGCCCATCAAAGGCAGAGAAGTAGATCGCACCTCTAAATAACTGAGAAATCAGTACGGCTAAAAATAAACTGGCAAACACAAAAATAATCAGGCCATCTTGCCTGCTATCAATTTTGAAGCTACTTGGAGTTTTTACTAGGAACTGATAAATCGCCAAAACTAGCAAAATAAATAGGGGGACATGAACCCCATGGCGAACAGTCATAAAGACTATTGGAAATGTAAAAATCGCAGAAATTACAAGCCAATCAAGCTTTGAGTATTGAAGATTCCACGGAGTTTTCATGGCTGGCTTTAAAAAGATGGCATTATCTTTAGAAGGCATCAATTTATGGAAAAATTTGCCAAAAATTGAACTTTCTAGCTTTTAACAATGTACTTAAGAGAGAATACCATTAAGCCCTCGTTCTGCTTTACCTTTTTAACGCACTGATGAATATGAAGACAATTTTGGTTACCGGTGGCGCTGGCTACATCGGCTCACATACCGTAGTTTCGCTTCTTGAAAATCAATACAAAGTCGTCGTTCTTGATAACTTATGCAATAGCAAAATTAGCGTACTTGGGAGTATTCAAAAAATTACATCCCAGTCGCCTGAATTTTATCAAGGCGATATTAGAGATGCCTCTCTAGTAACATCTATTTTTCAGAACCATCAAATTTCTGGGGTGATACATTTTGCTGGCCTAAAGGCAGTTGGTGAATCCCAAAAAGAACCTCTTCAGTATTATGAAAACAATGTCACCGGAAGCATCACCCTACTCAATGAGATGCGAAAGGCAAAAGTAGAAACTTTTGTATTTTCTTCATCTGCTACCGTTTATGGGGAGCCTGGATATACCCAATATGAAGAAAGCATGTCGACTATTCCTATAAATGTGTATGGTCGAACTAAGTTAATGGCTGAAGAAATACTGCAAGATTATGCAAAAGCTAATCCTGAATTTCGTGTGGCATGCTTACGCTACTTCAATCCCGTGGGTGCACACCACTCTGGCCTCATAGGGGAGAACCCAGTGGGCACACCTAATAACCTCATGCCCTATGTTGGGCAAATCGCCTTAGGCTTGCTGCCCTCACTCAAGGTTTTTGGAAGGGACTACCCCACCCCCGATGGAACTGGGCTCAGGGACTATATCCATGTTGACGACTTAGCTAGAGGGCATGTTCTTGCCTTAAAGTACTTGGAAAAAAATCCAGGTGCGTTAACGGTAAACCTTGGCACGGAAAAACCGTATAGCGTTTTAGAAATGATTGCCGCTTTTGAAAAGGCGAGCGGCAAAAAGATTCCATATGAATTTGTAGATCGTCGATCTGGTGATTTAGCGGAGTATTATGCTAATGCAAGCTTAGCTAAAAAGTTGCTCAACTGGCAAGCAGAGCATGGCATAGAGCGAATGTGTGAAGATACATGGCGCTTTTACAAAAAACTAGGTACAGAGCATTCCTAAAACATTACGTATAGAAATTGCGCACACTTAATGCAAAACTTTAAAAAGATTTTAGTTGTCTGTCCTGCTGGAGCCGTCACCGGCGGGCCAGAGGCACTCCATCAACTTACTGCGCATATGAATAGCCTGGGGTTGCCAGCCTATATGTGCTATTTGCCGTTCTCAGAGGCTGCAAAGCCACCAGCGCCATATGAGCGTTATCACACACAGTCCGCCCCTTATGAGGATGTTGCTGGAAATTTGATTATTTTTCCAGAAGTAGATCCAATGCTCGCCTTAAAGGTAAAACATGCACAAGCTGCATTGTGGTGGCTTTCATTGGAAAACTTTTTAGAGCGTCGACATATATTTCCCCTCCACGATCGGATTCGCTACCTCAAAAGAGTGATTCAGGGTCGACGTCCTTGGGGTGGAGCTAAAAATCTTAAGAGCCTGTTGCACTTTTCTCAAACCGAGCACTCGACACAATATCTAAAATCATGCGGTATCGAGCCAATTCCGCTAATTGACTCTATCAACGAAGATTTTCTAACTGATCAATACTTAGATCGCATTGATCACAAAGAAAACATTATTTTGTACAACCCTACTAAGGGGTGGAAAGTTACTCAGAAATTAATCTCTAAGCACCCTGAGTGGAAGTTCATGCCACTTAAAGGATTAAATCGCGATCAACTCTCAGAAACACTCTATAAAGCAAAGCTCTATATCGACTTCGGACATCATCCTGGCAGAGACCGTATGCCAAGAGAAGCCGCTATGCATGGATGCTGTTTAATCACCGGCCGATTGGGCTCAGCCGGCAATACTATTGATTTGCCAATTCCGCAGCAATACAAGTTTGATAGTTCTGCTCCTGATTTTGTAGAGCAGTTTGGCGTCCTCACAAAAGATGTCATGGATAACTTTCCAGAGCATTACGCCGCCTTCAATTCTTACCGGAAATGGTTGCAGGATGAGCCTAGAATCTTTAAAGAACAGATCCGAGATTACTTTTTAGGCCACTAGGCCTTTAGAAACCAAATTTACGCTTTAGCTTTCTAAGCTGTTGGCGCAAATAAAATCTGAGCTTTATCTCAGCGCCTGGAGGGTTATAAAGTCTCACTCCTGGAGAGCATCCGGTTCTTAACTCATTCATTTGAGCGGGAATTTGGTCAAGGATTCTGAAATACTCATCACACTGAGACTCTGCAGAATACAGCGAGTGAACAATCTCATTTGCATGGCGCCACTTAGAGCCAATATCCTCCTGAGTAAGATGCGCAGATAGATCTTTCAGAATCCTTTCCAGATCACCCTGAGAGTGAAATAAATAAGATCCCAATTGAACTTCATCCATTAATAAACGATAGTTTGGCGTATCGCTACAGATTGGAATCAGCCCCTTCACAATAGCCGAGATTGCTTTATTAGGGCTTTTCATCAGGGTATTGAGATGGAGGTCTAACGGCGCATGACTAAGAATTGCAAAATCGAATGCTTGAATTTGATCTTCGAATTTCTCAACCCCATACTCAACAAAACTGAACTCCGCAGGAAGGGAACCCCTAATCGATTGTGATGATATGACGGTGAATGAATTAATCCACTTCCTCTGAAGTGCCTCAATAATGACTGGCTCCAGATTGACCATGCTTCTTTGGTAGCTTTCTGAAAATCCAAACCAAGCCACGTTAGTAGACGCAGCTGTGAATTTTCTATCCGACACCTGCTTCAAAATTGGATCAATTGCCTCTCTCAAAACATATATTGGCAATTCATACACATATTGCAATACATTCAGATGCATCAAGCTTGGACACACAAAAGCATCGACAACCTCATAAGCTAGCTGATAGTCCGCGTAACTTTCCACATCAGAGCAAAAACCAATTGACGTGATTTTCTGGCTATGGAGTCGTTTGATTGCTTCAATCGCATCGACATCTTTATAGAAAAAGTTGATCACGTATTGCGCACTCAAATCAAGCAGCGCGTTTAAACCTTCCTTAGGCGAAATCCATCTAAATGTCTTACCTCTGATGCTCAACTGACTGGCCAAGGAATCAAAATAGAATCGGCAAAGCGGATCTCGATGATCTCTTTCGCCTAAAAATATGATTTCTGAATTGGATTTCATCAATTAATCTTGAGCCCTAAACACGAAGTGCAGAAATTTATGCATGATTTACTCGTTAGGTATTGCATTGCTTCAACAAGATGTCATATGGAGACCGCTCTTCTGGGGCAGTTCTCCAATTGTTATGCCAATGATTCACGATGTATTTTTTTTCAAAAAGCTGATCAACTATTTGCTGTGCATTTGTTGAATTTTTGAAAAATTTCATCGCATCACCAGATAACAGGGAGTTTTTGTCCCACATTGCGTCAAAGCGATCTGTTGGATAAATTTCTAGATTTAAGTCCTTACAGTTTGCATTTGAAAAAAGATACCAAGGTCTAAAGCATTCGACTTGATTTCCTCTTGCTAAGATATTTTTTGCAACTTCAATATTTGGAGAATAGAGAATGGCAGAATTTGCAAAGTCATAATCTTCCCATTGATAGACAAAACCATTATTTCCAAAAATGGTATTCATATCAGTTAAAAAACACACATCCAAATCTGCATACAAAGAGGAGGAATCATAATGCGCGACAGGAATAATGCATCTCGCTAAGTCGCCTCTATAGACTAAGTCGCCCTGATATGTAAAGAGCGGTGAAGAATGCTTGTAGTTAATCTTAAATAAGGGGTCGTAATAAGACTTAATGTTGATGTAACGCAGTATCTTTTTGCGATGGATAAATCGCAGCATACTGTAGATACCAGCATCGGCGCCCGTAGTTAATGGACTGACATATTGATTCACTAACTTTGACAGTGAAAATTGTCTAACCCGAATTTGCGGATGATTTTTAATCCAAATTAATTCGGGAGGGATATTACAACCAACATCCTCATCAAGCCATAAATCGTACTGAGAATTAGGATGAAAATGAACAAAGCTTTTGAAGTGCAGATTGGTGACGGGGGGTAAGGAGCCACCCCAATATCCAAAAAATTGCGTCATTAAATTGCGTTCCGTTTGAATTAATAGCTCAAGATACTAATGATGAATCATTAGTTACCAGCAACAATTGACATAACAGCCATGCGGACTGCAATACCGAAAGTAACCTGATTCAATATCACGGATTGGGGTCCATCAGCTACAGCTGAATCAATCTCTACTCCACGGTTCATCGGGCCAGGATGCATCACAATGGCATCGGTTTTTGCCAAAGCTAAACGTGCTGGTGTTAAGCCATATTGCCTAAAAAAAGCATCGCCCTCTGGCACCTGACCAGCCTCCATGCGCTCTTTTTGAATACGCAATGTCATCACCACGTCAGCATCATTGAGGCCCTCATCCATGGAATGATAAACCTTGACGCCCATCATATCTAAATCACTTGGCAGAAGACTTTCTGGGCCAATCGCCCGAATTTCTTCGCAACCCAATGTAGTTAACGCATGAATATTCGATTTGGCAACTCGACTATGAACAATGTCACCGACAATAGCGACTTTTAAGCCTTTGAAGTGCTGCTTAAAGTGGCGCATTGTATACATATCCAATAAGCCTTGTGTAGGATGCTGATGACTGCCGTCGCCTGCATTTACTACGTGCACATGTGAGGGCACATGATTGGCAATCTCAATTGGCGCCTTGGATACGCTATGACGTACAACAAAGATATCTGCTTGCATTGCTACAAGATTATCTATTGTGTCGAGAAGACTTTCACCTTTTGCAGTTGAGGACGTAGAAATATCTAAATTAATAACATCGGCTGACAAACGTTTTGCAGCAATCTCAAATGTTGTTCTTGTGCGAGTGGAATTCTCAAAGAAAAGATTAAAGACGCTCTTTCCTCGCAGCAAAGGCACTTTCTTTACCTCTCTAGAGGGGTCCGTCACACTCACAAACTGTTGAGCGGTATCAAGAATATGCAGTATCTGCTCTTTAGGCAGGCCCTCTAAGGTTAAGAGGTGGGTCAGCTCTCCAGCGGCATTAAATTGATTCACTAAGTTAGCCCCAGAACCCATTATTCACGCTCCTCAAGCTGAAAACTAAATTTATTTTCTACATCTTTTTCTAAAACTAGGATTTGATTTTCAGGCGCCTGAACTTGTTCGCCAACAAAGTTTGCGCAAACTGGAAGCTCCCGATTGCCGCGATCTGCAAGGACCATCAACTCGACCTGCGCAGGTCGACCAAAATCAAATAACTCATTCAAAGCCGCTCGCACCGTTCTACCAGTTAGCAAGACATCATCAATCAAAATAATGTTGGCGCCATTAACTTCGTAAGGCAGATTGGTAGTCATGGTGCTTGCAGTGCGTAAAGCAGTCATGCCTTTTTCAGCATAGTCGTCACGATGAAAAGCAACATTAATCACGCCATAGTGAGGTAAATCTAAATCTTTGGCCAAGCGCTCTGCAATCCAAGCGCCCCCCATTGCTAAACCAGCAAGTTCAAAAGAGCCTGCCTGCGCTCTTTTGCGCAAGGCCTCAAGTAATTTTCCGTATAAGAGTTCAGCGTTCATTCGTTTACCAGTGATTCCATATTCCAATCAACTTAAGCCAGTGGTCGTTCTGCAAAATACTGCTCCAAAATCAAAGCTGCAGAATGTGCATCTAGATTGTCCCGCATCTTGGAGTCCCCCTCCAAAATAGCAGAGGTATAGCGCTCATCAACCCAAGTAACTGGCAAATTGAGCCTTCCATGCAATTGATTACCAAAACGGGTCGCTTTAATAGTCATTTCATGCTCAACCCCATCAGGGTGAACTGGGCGCCCCACAATTAATTCTTGAGGCTGCCACTCTTTTATAAGTGCCTGAATTTCCTGAAAAAGTACATCAATATTGGGCGCTGAAATAGTTTTTAATGCTTGCCCTGCTTTGGTTACTGAATTCCCCACCGCGATACCAACGCGACGTGTTCCATAATCAAAAGCCATAACCGTGATTGCAGTCATCTCAGGCATGCCCTGTTTCACCAGAGAGATGCGACAAATCAAAGCCGAGGTGGCTCATGGTCTTTTCATAACGCTGACTTGATGGTGTATTGAAAATAATCTCCATCATTTGATCGCGCGACAGAGGTACATTCATCCAACCATTTAAAGTAATCTCTTCCTCAAGTTGGCCGGCACCCCAACCCGCATAACCCAAAGTCATCAAAAATTTTCTAGGGCCATTGCCAATAGCTACCGCCTCAAGGACATCTTTAGAGGTAGTCATAGTAAGACCCCCAGGAATAATTAAGGAGGAACTATAAGAAAGATGAGGATTAGATTCATGAAGCACAAAGCCGCGCTCGATCTGAACCGGCCCCCCAAAATAGACAGGCTGCTCTAGTAAGGGCGCAATCTCCAACTTGAGTTCAATCTTGTCAAACAAATTTGCCAAATTGACTTCGGTAGGCTTATTCACCACTAGGCCCATCGCACCCCGTTCATTGTGCTCAAACAGGTAAATAACAGAATGTGAAAAATTAGGATCTACCATGCCAGGCATAGCGATAAGAAATTGATTTGCTAGGTGATCGGCTGAATAGGAGATCAAAGACGCTGGGTCTGAATCGTGGGAGGCTTTGTTGGCCGTAGTCATATGGATTTATTTTACCGAATATCTAGATTTTTCCGGTAATCCAATAGACAGAAATACCAATTACTTCATGAACCAATTTATTCCAGTTTTGAATACCGTCCTCCAAGTCAAATGAAATCCAACTAAGGCGATGAGCCGTTTGATAATCCACGGGAACTGGAATAACAACAATGCCTTGTTTTTCAACTATCTTGACTGATCGATACATATGACTAGCAGAGGTAATCAGTAGCCAGGGCTTTAGTACCCCACCCTCATTTTTTAAGCCAATTTTCTCAATCATCGGCTTCATGAAAAGAACGTTTTCATAGGTATTGCGGGACTGATTCTCGTAATGAGCCATTTTTTCACTCAATCCCTGCTCGGCAATCAATTGCTTGAATGCATCAGCCCCAGACAATCCTTTGGGATTAATGCGACCGGAGTAGCCGCTAAAAATAAAAGGGAGGTCAGGATACTTTCGAATGAGCTCAAAAGCCTTGGTTACCCTTTCGGCGGATGAGTAAATGGAAATTTCACCACGATCCATGGCTATTTGACCACCCTCAATAGCACCGCCCAAAATGATGATTCCGCCAAAATCGTTTTCAGAGAAATTTTCTAATGACGTTTTTGGAATTGCATCCTCTAGTGCCCTTAAACCTAATTCAGATGTAGGCAGCCATCCCACGATTAGCAGATCAAGTAAAGCAAGCAGTAGAAAGCGTTTGCACAAATGCGATTTTCTGAGGGAAAGGAACACTAAGCTCAGAAGAACAAAAACAATCACCCAATTCAACGGTTCTATGCAGAACTGCACTACCTTCGACAGAATAAAAAAGATCGTATCCATAATGAATTACGATCTTAACCCTTTTGGGTGGGGTCTCCCTCAACAAATTCTCCCAATTAGCCCTAATATAGGGGCTATGGAAAAAGCTCTTGTTTGGCTCCGCCGAGACCTCCGCCTGTATGACAATGCAGCACTTCACCACGCGCTAAAAGAAAGTAAGCAAGTCTGGCTGACTTTTATCTTTGATACTGACATTCTCGAACCCTTGATTCAGGGTGAACTCGATGCAAAAGGCCTGAAACATGACCGTCGAGTGGATTTCATCTGGCAAGGACTAAAGCAAATTGATGATGAGCTCCAATTACTTGGCGGTGGACTAATTGTTCGCTTCGGCAAGCCGACTGAGTGCATCCCTCAAATCGCCAAAGAGCTAAGTGTTGAAACAGTCTTTACCAATCATGACTACGAGCCCTCCGCAATTGCCAGAGACGAGCTAGTCAAGACTTCATTAGAAAATTTAGATATTCAGTTTGAAAGCTATAAAGACCAAGTCATTTTTGAGAAGAAAGAAATTCTCACTAATTCAAATACTGTCTTTTCTATTTTCACTCCCTACAAAAATAACTGGCTCAAGACGCTACAAGAAAAAGATCTCGCCGCTTATGAATGCAAACCTAAGCCAGGACAATTTGCCCCCATTCCTAAAAAGTTAGATTTGCCATTGCCCTCGCTAGAGTCTATGGGCTTTTGCCCTACAGGTATTGAAACCTACCTTCCTCCTGGGTCTGAAGGCGGGCAAGCGTTTTTGGAAGACTTTCTCTCACGTATTGACCAATACCAAATCGGTAGGGACTTTCCAGCAATCAAGGGGGTGAGCTATCTCTCAACCCATCTTCGCTTTGGCATGCTCTCCATTCGGGGTTTAGTGCGTGAAGCTCACCGTCGCATGCTTGCAGGGAGTATGGGTGCCACTATTTGGTTAAGCGAGCTGATTTGGCGAGATTTTTATTTCATGATTCTGTCTAACCATCCACGCTTGGCTAGCGGCGCTTCATTTAAACCGGACTACGACAATATCGCCTGGGAAAGTGGCGCCCTGGCTAAAAAACTATTTACAGCCTGGTGTGAAGGTAAGACAGGTTACCCATTGGTAGATGCAGCTATGCATCAACTAAATCAAAGTGGTTATATGCATAACCGTCTACGTATGGTAGTGGCAAGCTTTCTGACCAAAGATCTGGGAATCGATTGGCGCTGGGGTGAGGCCTACTTTGCCGAGCACCTCAATGACTTTGAACTGTCATCCAATAATGGTGGCTGGCAGTGGGCATCCTCTTCAGGCTGCGATGCCCAGCCTTACTTCCGCATCTTCAATCCGATTACCCAATCAGAAAAATTTGATGCTGAGGGTAAATTCATTCGTCGCTATTTACCGCAATTAGAAAAGCTCTCCAAGAAGTCAATTCACGCACCCTGGAAAGCTGGTCATATTGAACTGGAAGCTGCTGGCCTTGTCTTGGGACGTGACTACCCTCTGCCCGTGGTCGATCACGATGAAGCTCGCAAAAAGACTTTGGTACGTTATAGCGTTGTGAAAAAAGTGAGCTAGGCACAGCGCACCCAACATCAATCCGTTTTAAGATAGAGTATGAGCAAGATCTACGCAGTTGGTGACATTCAAGGATGTGCGCCCTCACTCAAAGCCCTCGTTAAAAAGCTACCCAAGCAATCAAAAATGATTTTTTTGGGAGATTTAGTCAATCGCGGCCCGGACTCACTGGGAGCATTGCGCCAGCTAAAAAGCCTTCAAGAATCTGGTCGTGCAGAATGTATTCTGGGTAATCATGATCTGCATCTTCTGGCAATTGACGCTGGTATTCGCAAGACTAAGGGTTTAGATACAGTAGAGCCCATTCTGAAGGCCTCAGACCGTAGAGAGCTCATCGATTGGCTGCGCAAACGTCCGCTGGCTCTTAGCAATGGCAATGTATTGACTGTACATGCTGGCGTTCTTCCACAATGGGATTTACAGCAAACAATAGAGTGTGCGCAGGAGGTTGAGAAGGCCCTACGCAACAAATCTTATAAAGAGTTTCTGGGAAATATGTATGGCAATATGCCGAATAAGTGGAGCAACTCCCTGAAAGGTTATGAGCGCTTAAGAGTCATCACTAACGCTTTAACCAGAATGCGCTTTTGTACACCCGGCGGTCAAATGGAATTTGAAAGCAAAGAAGGTTTAGAGGATGGTCCCAAGGGTTACATCCCTTGGTTCAAGGTACCCAAGCGAAAAACGCAAGATACTGTCGTTTACTTTGGTCACTGGTCAACCCTAGGATTATTGCGTCAACATAATGTTGTTGGTCTAGATACTGGCTGCGTGTGGGGCGGAAAGCTCACTGCCATGCAAATCTCCGACACCAACAAAGATATGAAAAAGTCTGAGATTGTTCAGGTGGATGGTTATGACCATCCCTTGAGGATGTAGCTAATAGCGCTTTTATTTCAGTTTCTGAAATGACTTTTCTGCAGCAGCAATGATTTCATTCAGTACATCATTGTCATGCGCAATGGATGTGAAGCCTGCCTCATATGCTGATGGCGCAAGGTATACACCTTCATCTAGCATCGAGTGAAAAAACTTCTTAAAAGCTTCAATATCCGTTTTAGTCACAGCCTCATATGAGCTTGGGACTGTATTGGCAAAATAGAATCCAAACATGCCACCGACACTATCGACTGCAAATGGCACATTGGCTTTATCTGCAGCTTGTTTTAAGCCTGCCATGAGTTTTTGTGTTTGGCCAGTGAGGCACTCATAGAAACCTTCTCTTGAGATAATTTCTAGGGTCTTCAAGCCGGCAGCCACAGCAACTGGATTGCCTGACAAGGTGCCCGCCTGATAAACATTACCCAAAGGGGCTAACTTAGACATGATTTCTTTTTTGCCGCCGAAGGCTGCCATTGGCATACCGCCGCCCATGACCTTTCCAAGACAAGTTAAATCAGGAGCGATACCTTGCAACGATTGAGCTCCGCCAAGCGCAACTCTAAAACCGGTCATGACTTCGTCATAGATTAAGACGCCACCATACTGACTTGTCAGATTGCGAATGGTACTCAAAAATTCTTTTGAAGGCTGAATCAAATTCATATTGCCGGCAATAGGCTCTATGATGACTGCTGCAATTTGGTCGCCCTGCTTTTTAAATACCTCTGCAATTGCCTCAACATCGTTATATGGCAGCACTAATGTGTGCTTGACCAAATCCTGGGGCACACCACCTGAAGATGGCGCATTCTGAGTGGAATCCGCAAAAGTTAATAAGCCCGAACCTGCTTTAACTAATAAGCTGTCAGCATGTCCGTGATAGCAACCTTCAAATTTAATAATAAGATCGCGACCGGTGTAGCCACGGGCTAAACGCAAAGCACTCATCGTCGCCTCAGTACCACTTGAGACCATACGGACTTGTTCAACGCTTGGCATCAAGGCACAAATCCGCTCCGCCAACTCAATCTCACCCTCGGTTGGAGCGCCGTAACTAAAGCTGGTTTCAGCAGCCTTTTGAACTGCCTCAACAACCTCTGGGTTTGCATGGCCTGCAATCATGGGACCCCAAGACATAATTAAATCGATATATCGTTTATTGTCAGCATCCCAAAAATAAGGTCCTTTGGCTTTAGTCACAAAACGAGGCGTTCCACCGACCTGACGAAATGCACGTACCGGTGAATTCACTCCGCCCGGAATCGTCTTTTGTGCCCGCTCAAATAAAACCTCGTTTTGACTCACATTTACCTCAATTTTTTATCTATTTCGAATTACTACTCAATACTGCTGGGCTATTAAATCGCCATCATTTCAAAATCTTCTTTGCGAGCACCGCACTCTGGGCATGTCCAATTCATCGGCACATCTTTCCAGAGCGTTCCGGGTGCGATACCTTCATCAGGTAAACCAGCAGCTTCGTCATAGACCCAGCCACAAATCAGGCACATATAGGTTTTAAATTCCATTGATCTACTCTCCGTAATATTCTGTTACTGCGATTTATGACTCTATTTTAAAGCCCATCAATCATTTAAATCTTCATCTTGCTCTTTTGAGGCTGGGCGCTTCTGATGCATCTCAAACTTAAATAGACGACATTCGAGCGGACCGTTAAATAGAGGTGTACGCTTGGACTCTTTAATACGTAACTGTCCTGGCAGGGCCATGTCGGCAGTCAATACGAAGATATTCCAGCCGCCAAATGCATCCTTAAGATGTTGTCCAAACTGACGCAAGAACTCAACAAACTTAGGATCTTGCTCTTCTTGAGCCTGAAGTTTTTTAAGAGATTCACGACTTGAGCGCTTAGCGCTTTGACGCCCAGTTTCTAGATTCAGCTCGAAACGATTTTCAGGTTCCTCGGTTTCATAATCAGCATCGCGCACTCCTTTTTCCTGACCTCTACCGCCTTTGATAACCAAACGCTCTCCATAAGGAGGGTTTAATAACATGACTCCTCCTTGGCTACTTACTGGAGGCTTGCTAGCCATAGCATCGATTTGGCGCACAACGGGTTGGTCAGGCAACTGTGCTCTTTGCCAATTTCCTCTGAACATCGAAACCAACTTCTCATTAATATCACTACCGCTAATACCCAAAGATTGCGCATTCGGATATTGCTTGCGTCTTTCTAAAATTTCGTTAAGGCAGGACTCCTTCAAGCCGGCCCAACGTTTTTGTTCTGCCGCCTCATTAAATGGCTTTAATCTCTGAAAACCAAAACCATGAGCCGAAGTAATCAATGGGCGATAAGCCAGTCTGCTGGGTTTAGCATCATCACCATACATCCCCGCTCGAATTCCCCCAGGTGGAATTGCTAAGGCGATTTGTGCCGCTTCAATCAAGAAGGTGCCACTACCGCACATCGGGTCAAACAAAGTCTGCCCAGGCTTCCAGCCGGTAATCGACAAAATCCCTGCTGCTAAATTTTCTTTTAAGGGGGCATCACCCTTTTCATCTCGCCAGCCTCTTTTAAAGAGAGCTTCACCAGAGGTATCTAAATAAATCGTTACTTGAGTTGCTGTTAAATGTGCCTGAACCCGAATATCCGGAAAAGCTGTATCAATACTTGGGCGATCTCCTGTGACATCACGCAAACGATCAACAATCGCATCTTTAATTTTAAGCGTTGCAAAATTTAAACTCTTTAATGGCGAACGATGTGCCGTCACATCTACGCGTAAAGTTTGCTTTGAAGTAAACCAATCTTCCCAAGCTAAACCACTAGCCAGCTTATAAAGATCGTCTTCCTGTCTATAGGGCGCTTGGGCCATTTGTAATAGAACACGGCTAGCAATTCGGGAATGAAGATTTAATGCCATAGCAGCAGAAAGCGGACCCGCAAGTCCAATACCACCAGTAGGGCTGGTTGGGGTTGGGTCAATAACCCAGGTGCCCAATGCTTTGGAATCTGGGCGCTGAGCAATTTCTGCGAGCTCCTGTGCGAGCGGCACTTCTAAACCGCCTGGGCAAACAACAAAAAATCTCATGGGGCTAACAGTCTTATATAAAAAGGGGAAACAGGAAATTCAGAATAGCTAAGGGGTATTTATGGTTTAAAAATAACCAAGGCCACAATCACTAACAACAAAATAACAGGAACTTCGTTAAACCAGCGATACCATACGCCAGACTTATTGTTCACGCCAGCACGAAACTTCTTTAGTAAGCTCCAGCAAGCATGGTGATAGCCAATGACTAGAATGACAAAAAATAATTTAGCGTGCATCCATGCATCACCAGCACCAATACCGAAAAGAAGCCAAAGTATTAAACCCAACAAAACGGCAGGTATAGCTAATATGGTCATAAACCGAAAGAGCCGATCTGACATTCCCAAAAGGCGAGCATAGGCCTCAGGATTTTTCTCATCAGCTAAGTTCACATAAATTCTTGGGAGATAAAATAACCCAGCAAACCAAGAGGTGATCAGCACAATATGTAAGGTTTTTACCCAAAGGTAGGCATTCATCATGGTGTATTTACTTTTAATTTTTGCCGTGGATTAACCACGAATTTCGCCATGACCCATGACGATATATTTCAGGGAAGTTAAGCCGTCCAAGCCAACCGGACCGCGGGCATGAAGCTTATCGTTCGAAATACCAATTTCTGCTCCAAGTCCATATTCAAAGCCATCCGCAAAGCGCGTACTAGCATTGACCATGACGCTAGCGCTATCGACTTCACGCAAAAAACGATCTGCTTGGGCTTGGTTATTAGTAATGATGGCATCAGTATGCTTACTGCCATAGCGCTCAATATGATTCATAGCCTCATCAATATCTGCGACTGTCTTAATAGACAAAATTGGAGCCAAGTATTCCGTTTGCCAATCTTCTTCGGTGGCATCAACCAAGTGATTGAAGCCACTAGCTTCAAGAGTTGAGCGAGTCAAAGCATCTACACGCAACTCAACCCCTTTATCTTGATAAATTTTACAAAGCTCAGGCAAAACCTTAGACGCAATACTTTTGTTCACTAGTAGCGTTTCCATAGCATTACAAGGCGCGTAGCGCTGGGTCTTTGCGTTATCACATACTTTCACTGCCATTGCTACATCAGCATCTGCATCAATATAGGTATGGCAAATACCATCCAAATGCTTAATCATTGGGACGCGCGCTTCGGCCATTAGACGAGCAATGAGGCTCTTACCGCCACGAGGAACGATCACATCGATATATTGCGTCATGGTAATCATTTCACCGACAGCACTACGATCAGTAGTGGTCACCACCTGTACAGCATCCTTAGGCAGACCCGCAGCTGCAAGACCCTCTTGGATAATTTGAGCCAACAAGGTATTCGAATCAATCGCCTCAGATCCACCGCGTAATATCACAGCATTACCTGACTTTAAGCACAATGCTGCTGCATCAATTGTCACATTAGGGCGTGACTCATAAATGATGCCAATCACGCCTAGTGGCACGCGCATCTGACCAAGCTCAATACCAGAAGCCTGTTTTTTTAGAGCAGTCACTTTTCCGATTGGGTCCTCAAGAGAAACAATTTGCTCCAGACCCAATGCCATCGCTTCAATGGTCTTGATTGTCATAGTTAGGCGATCGATAAAGGCAGCATCTTGGCCCTTTTCTTTTGCGCGTTCTACATCAACCAGATTGACCTTTTGAATCTCATCCGCTTTTTGACGAACTAACTTTGCAATGTGCAGTAATGCTTGGTTCTTTTGCTCACCCGATGCACGAGCTATAGCACGCGATGCACTTCGTGCTCGCTTACCAATATCCTGCATCATGTCTTGAATCTCTTTACTCATTTACATTGTTCTCTATGTATTAATTCTGCTCTTAGCGCAGTAAATTTCCAAGCAAACGTAAACCATCCCATGGGTCAGCTGGCAATTCTGCGGCAGAGAGACCTTTCACCTGACGATCGAGTCCTGCAGCAACCTGCATGGCTCTGCGCAACTTCAGCGGCTGAATCCGCCTCAGGGCTGTTGGGTACAAACGCTCTTTGTTGCCCCAGATACGATTCGCCCGCATCAGCTGCTGTACAGATTCACCAGCATCACTAGCCACCTTTAGTTTAGATAGTAGCCTAAGCTCTTCCGTCACGCTCCATAGAATGAGCACCAATGGCTCACCCTCACCTTTTAAACCATCTAGCATGCGGTTTAAGCGAGGTAGATCGCCTGCCAACATTGCCTCGGTTAATTCAAAAACGTTATAACGCGCTACCTTCAGAATGGAAGAGCGAATCTGCTCTTCAGTTAATACACCTGCGGGGTAAAGAAGGCCCAACTTCAAAATCTCTTGATGTGCAGCAATGAGGTTCCCCTCAACTTGATCAGCAATAAATTCCAAAGCGCGCTGGCCTTCAGGGCCACCCTCAACTTCTTGGTTTTGCAGCTTGAGTCGACCTGCAATCCATCTCGGCAAATGGCTACGATCTAAAGAATCAATCTGCACTGCCATACCAGCATCATCTAGCGCGCTAAACCAAGCTGAAGTCTTAGTCTTACCATCTAACCTTGGCAATACAATACAGACCACCGTATCAGGACCTTCAGGACCATTGGGCTGCGACTCTATTTGAGCGGCAAATTGCTTTAAGGCGTCAGCGCCATCGCGACCAGGTTTGCCCGTCGGAATACGCAACTCTACCCAACGCTTATCACCGAACAAAGACATAGTTTGGCCAGCACTCATGAGCGCACTCCAATCAAATCCCCGTTCTTGTAGCATTACCTCGCGCTCAGTAAAGCCTAATTTCTTGGCGGCGAGGCGCAATTGGTCCATCGCCTCCATCATGAGAAGGGGTTCGTCACCACTAAAAACGTAAAGGGGCAGCATCCCACCCCCTGCACTCAAGGATTTGAGGTGCACTTGCAAGGCATCAACTTTGACCATGCGAGTCTTTATCTCTTCTTTAAAAAGATCTACTTCGTGGCGCTTTTGCAGCAGCGGCAACGCGGCGCAAAATCTGAACCGCCAAGTCTTTGCGCATCAATGACAAGAATTGTTGCTGCTGAACATCGGTTGCCAAAACAGTTGTGTTCGAGAAATCCATATCTCGAGTCATATAAATTTCGCTATCGGGAATAATTTCTGCGCCAGAGGTGTCGTAGGCTCTAAAACCTACACGAATATTGAGGCGATATGCAGATACTTGACCAGCTGAGTTGTAGGCCAAGATCTCTCGCCCATTAATGTCATTTGTGATCTCTAAAATTAAATCAGCATCCTTGGGACTGATTGCAACCTTAACATCTGTGCCCTGCAAAATCGATGTCTGAATATCAGCGCGCAAGGGAGGTGATGGATTGCCAGTAATAGCGATTGCTTTAAAGGGCAAATCCACCATACCGCGGAGGCGATAGCCACAAGCAAGCAAACCACTCAGTGGCGCAGTGACAATTAAGCCAAGCACGGCACGTCGAAATAGGTTGGCGCTCATATCCTCAGACTCTCTATCACTATGCAACGATATTGACTAAACGACCAGGTACAACGATGACTTTTTTAGGGACTCCGCCGTTAAGGACTTTTACTGCAGGCTCACTCTGCAAAGCCAAGGCCTCAATTTCTTCCTTACTGGCTTCTGCTGGCACCTTAATATCGCCCCGTAATTTGCCATTAATTTGCAACATCAAAGTAATCTCGGTTTGAATGAGGGCGGTTTCATCTACAGCGGGCCATGGGACATCTAGAATCGGCCCAAAAGTCTTGGCATATCCCAAATCCTTCCAGAGCACATGGGTCAAATGTGGCACAACTGGATAAAGCACACGCAACAAGATACTGAGACATTCACGGAGAACTGGCGCACTAATTGAAGCGCCTTGCTCTAATTTAATGGGCTCAAGCACATTGAGCATCTTCATTGCAGCAGATACAACCGTGTTGTATTGACGACGTTGATAGTCAAAATTTGCCTGCTTCAAAATTGAATGGACTTCGCGACGCAGTTCTTTCTCGGCATCATTTAAGTTGCCGGGAAGAGTATCCTGCGCATCACGAATAGTATTGGCTTGGCTACTCGAGTACATCCATACACGACGCAAGAAACGAGAGGCCCCATCAACACCAGCACCAGACCACTCTAATTGTTGCTCAGGTGGCGCTGCAAACATCACAAATAAACGTGCAGTATCCGCGCCATATTGATCAATCAAAGCCTGCGGATCAACGCCATTATTCTTACTCTTGGACATCTTCTCTACACCACCGATGATGACTGGTGTGCCAGAGTTATCACCTTTTAACTTTGCACCTTGAGGGCGACCTTTTTCATCAAGATCTAACTCAACATCCAAAGGATTTAGCCAAGTCTTTTTACCTGAAGCCTCTTCAGAGTAATAAGTCTCATTGAGTACCATGCCTTGCGTCAAGAGATTCTGGAAAGGCTCATCAAACGTAATCAAATTCAGATCACGCATGACTTTAGTCCAAAAGCGCGCATAGAGTAAATGCAGGATCGCATGTTCAATACCGCCAATGTATTGATCCATTGGCATCCAATATTCATTACGCCCATCCACCATGGTCTGCGCATCAGGACCGGTATAGCGCATGAAATACCAAGAAGAATCTACAAAGGTATCCATCGTGTCAGTCTCGCGACGCGCTGGCTTGCCGCACTTAGGACACTTCACATTCAAAAAGTCTGACCGTTTATTTAAAGGGTTACCACTGCCATCTGGTACACAATCTTCGGGCAATACCACTGGCAAGTCTGCCTCCGGCACAGGAACTGCGCCACAACCAGGATTTGCTTCATCGCCACAATGAATAATCGGAATTGGCGTACCCCAATAACGCTGACGAGAAATACCCCAGTCACGCAAGCGATAGGTGGTCTTGATTTGGCCAATACCCATCTTCTCTAGATCTTTAGCAACCGCACTCACAGCCTCTTCATGCGAAAGCCCGTTGTATTGATCGCTATTAAAGCAAATGACGTCCTCTTTTTGGGCGTACCAATCTTCCCAGCGTGTTGCGTTAAACATGGGCGACTCGCCCTTAAGAGCAATCACTTGTTTAATCGGTAAGTCGTATTTGAGTGCAAAGGCAAAATCGCGCTCGTCATGAGCGGGAACGCCCATCACTGCGCCATCACCATAGGACATCAGAACATAGTTGCCCACCCAGACCGGTACCGGCTCTTTAGTGAGCGGATGTGTGACATATAAGCCGGTGAACATGCCCTCTTTTTCTTGAGTGGCTAAGTCGGCTTCTATCACGCTGCCAGTTTTGCACTTCTCAATAAAAGCAGCTAAGGCTGGATTATTGGCAGCAGCTTTAGTAGCCAAAGGATGTTCAGCCGCAACTGCACAGAAGGTTACGCCCATGATGGTGTCAGCACGGGTTGTAAAAACGTACAGCAAACCATCTTGAATAAAGTTACCGTGAGCATCTTCAATCTCATGCTTGAAGGCAAAACGCACACCCCGACTCTTACCGATCCAATTCTGCTGCATGGTTTTGACACGCTCTGGCCAACCCAAGCCATCTAAACCAGAAAGTAATTGTTCCGCATACGCAGTGATGTTGAAGTAGTAACCAGGGATCTCACGCTTTTCAACCAATGCGCCTGAGCGCCAACCACGACCGTCAATGACTTGTTCATTTGCTAAAACAGTTTGATCAATCGGATCCCAGTTCACTACTTGAGTCTTACGATAGGCAATCCCTTTTTCCAGCATCTTTAAAAAGAGCCACTGGTTCCAACGGTAGTAATCAGGGCTACAGGTTGCCACTTCTCTTGACCAGTCGATTGCCAAACCCATCGCCGCCATTTGCTTTTTCATATAAGCAATGTTGTCGTAGGTCCATTTGGCTGGAGGCACCTTATTCTGAATCGCCGCATTTTCTGCAGGCATACCGAAAGCGTCCCAACCCATTGGCATCAGGACGTTATAGCCTTGCATGCGCAATTGACGCGTCATCACATCATTGATGGTGTAGTTGCGCACATGTCCCATATGCAGCTTACCTGACGGGTAAGGCAACATAGAGCAAGCATAATATTTTGGTTTTTTCTTGCCGTCAGCATCGACAGCATTTTCGGCTACTTGATAGACTTGCGCAGCTTCCCAATCAGCTTGCGCTGCCGCTTCAATACTGCGGTAGTCGTAATCCTTACTCATTCAATACAACTCTTTTCTATTTTAGTTTTTAGTAGCGGAATTATTTGCGCAAGCCAAGAACGTCTTGCATGTCATAAAGTCCTGAGCTTTGCTTCTGCAAGAAACGTGCGGCACGCAAAGACCCCTGGGCATAAGATTGACGGCTTGAAGACTTGTGACTAATTTCAATACGCTCGCCATCACCAGCAAATAAAACGGTGTGATCACCCACAATGTCGCCGCCACGAATGGTTGCAAAACCAATGGATCCTTCTTTGCGTTCTCCGGTATGACCCTCGCGTGCGTAGACGGCAACATCATCGAGCTTTTCACCTAGAGCGTCTGCAATCACTTCACCCATCTTCAGCGCAGTTCCAGACGGCGCATCAACTTTATGACGATGATGGGCCTCAATAATTTCAATGTCGTAACCTTGATTGAGCATCTTGGCTGCAATCTCCAGTAATTTAAATGTGGCATTAACGCCCACACTCATATTGGGTGCAAATACAATAGCCAAGTTCGCTGAGGCCTTCTTGAGATTGGCAATTTGATCTGACGCTAGGCCGGTTGTACCAATAATCATCTTGGTGCCAGTCTTTTCTGCTGCAGCCAAATGCGCCATTGTGCCCTCAGGCCTTGTGAAATCAATCAGATATTCAGCATTTGCCAATACTGCAGCAACATCAGCAGAAATAAGTACACCAGTTTTTTTTCCTAAGAATGCACCAGCATCCTCACCTAATTGTGGGCAAGCTGAATGTTCAAGTGCGCCAATAAGCTGAGCATCTGATGTATTAAGAACGGCCTCAATCAACATCTTGCCCATACGGCCAGTTGCACCTGCAATTGCAATCTTCATCATGTATTTCTTCGCTTCAAATTAAAAGTTGCTTGGGGTAATTACTGCTTTGTTTCTGGAGTCGCTGGAGCATTCAAAGCACCTGGCCCCAAAGTTTCAGGCTGCACTACTTGACCATCTGCTGATTTTGAAAAACTAAAGAAATCCCAGAAAGAGCCTTTGCTTGCAGCCGGCAAGGCTGGCACTGGCGCTCCAGCTGACAGGTTATCGGTTTTACTTGGCACCATAACCTCGGGTTGCTGTAATGGTGGCGTCACTGGCGGCTTGTTTGAGCCAGTGACTGCATCCCAAAATGAGCGCTTTGTCTTGGCGTAGTTATCTATCTCAGCAACTAACTCGATTTCTGTTGGCAAGGCATCGCCTTCAAACTTCACCAATTTGTCGCCGTCAAAATAGACGGTGACATGACGCTCAGCGCCAACACGTTGACCGTTACGCTTAAATTCAAAAACGTAATCCCAGCGATTCGCATGAAAGTAACTCGCTAACAATGGGGTTCCTAAAATTTGACGCACTTGTTCGCGAGTCATGCCTAATTGCAATTTGGAATATTGCTCGCTTGAAATAAAGTTGCCCTGAACGATATCTGGAACATAGGGTCTAAAAACGGTATTCATCCAAGCGCGCTGAGTGTTGTCAACCGCAGTAGAGCAACCAGCAAGCCCTAGCAAGCCGATCAAGGCAAACGCAAACAGCCCTCCTCGAATGGGGGTGAAAAAGCCCCTCAAAAGGGAGCTCAAAAAACGACTAAAAAATTCAAAGCAATTTTGCATGGCTGACCGTATCATTAAGTCATTGATTTTAGCTCCCAAAGCCATGAATACGAACCAAAACGCCACTCCTGAAAATTTGCGTGACATTGGCCTCAAAGCCACTGGTCCACGCATGAAAATCCTCGATTTTTTTCATCAAAATGGCGGAACCCACTTTAGCGCTGAAGACGTCTTTATGGCGCTTGCAAAAGACGATCAAGAAATTGGTCTGGCTACCGTTTATCGAGTGCTAACCCAGTTTGAGCAAGCAGGGCTCTTGCTCCGCAGCCACTTTGAGTCGAGTAAGGGTGATAGCAGAGCTATTTATGAGCTTAATGAGGGTCGCCACCATGATCACTTGGTTTGCCTTGATTGCGGGCATGTGGAAGAGTTTGTGGATGAGGCTATTGAGAAAAGACAGCGCGATATTGCTAAAAACCTCGGATTTAAGCTTCAAGAGCACTCTTTAGCCATGTATGGGCATTGTCAGAAGAAAAACTGCCGAAATAAGCAAAAATAGGCCATTTTTAAGGTCTTTTGCTCTCCTTTTAGACCTGTAGATGTGAAAAAAGACCTCAAATTGAGGTCTTTTTAGTTTTTTAACAGCACTTAAATGCAGTTAACGACTTTTAATTACTTTACGGCCATTAACGCTTCGGCTGCATTGAGCATTTGGACTGAATAACCCCATTCATTGTCATACCAAGCCAAAACCTTGACCAACTTACCATCTGCGGATACCCGAGTTTGGGAAGCATCATAAATACTGGGGCGTGGATCATGATTAAAGTCGATCGAAACCAAAGGTAGAGTGTTGAAACCCAAAATACCTTTGAGCTCACCTTCACTGGCTTCCTTCAGAATCGTGTTCACCTCATCAACGCTAGTAGCGCGACTAGCCGCAAACGTCAGGTCAACCACTGAAACATTGATCACGGGCACGCGCATTGCGAAACCATCGAAACGACCTGCCAATGCTGGCAAGACCAAACCAACCGCTTTTGCAGCACCAGTCTTTGTTGGAATCATGCTGGTCACTGCAGAGCGCGCGCGACGCATATCCTTGTGATAAACATCTGTCAAAACCTGATCATTTGTAAATGCATGGATCGTAGTCATCAAGCCAGACTCAATACCAATTTTTTCTAGCAATGGCTTTACCAATGGAGCTAAACAATTTGTAGTGCAGCTTGCATTAGAAACAACAACATCGCCCGGCTTCAATACATTTTGATTGACGCCATACACAATGGTTGCATCCACATCCTTTTCGCCAGGAGCAGAAATCAATACTTTCTTAGCACCCTGCTCAATGTGAATCATTGCCTTCTCTTTAGAGGTGAACTTACCAGTGCACTCTAAAACCAAATCAACACCCAACTCACCCCAAGGAGTTTCTGCAGGGTTACGCGTACAAAACATCTTGATACGATCACCATTCACCACCATGCAATCGCCATCAACAGAAACTTCCGCGGGGAAGCGGCCATGAGCAGAGTCGTATTGAGTTAAATGGGCATTGATCGCAATATCACCCATCGCATTGATCGCAACGATCTTGATATCACGACGAGGTTTGCCATTTACTTGATCTTCATATAGGGCCCGCAACACCATGCGCCCAATACGACCATAACCATTAATTGCGACACGAATTGTCATTTATTTCCCCTTACTAATATTGAATGTATTTCGCATTACTTATTTGCGATGCATTGCTGAACAGTCTTCGCAATTTGATCGACTGTTAAACCAAAGTATTCGTAGAGCACCGGTGCAGGCGCTGACTCACCAAAGGTATCGACACCATGCACTGCTGCACAACCGTACTTCCACCAAAAATCACTAACGCCAGCTTCAACTGCAATGCGTGGAATATTGGCTGGCAATACTTTTGCTTTATAAGCAGCATCTTGTTGATCAAAAACAGTTGTTGATGGAATTGAAACTACACGAATACCGATTTTTCCTGCGCTGTCTTTTTCTAAACGCTCAGCTGTTTGCAATGCGAGGGCAATTTCTGAACCAGTGGCAATGATGACTGCATCAATCTTTCCAGACTGAGGATCACGCAAGACATAGCCACCACGAGCAATATCTTTAATCTGCTGACTGCTGCGAGAAACAAATGGGCAGTTTTGGCGACTAAAGATCAAAGCGCTTGGGCCATTCTTGCGCTCAACTGCTGAGCCCCAAGCCACGGCGCTCTCGGTCGTGTCACAAGGACGCCAGACCATCAGATTGGGGATCAAGCGCAAGCTGGCAACATGCTCAACTGATTGATGGGTTGGTCCATCTTCGCCCAGACCAATAGAGTCATGGGTGAAGACAAAAATACTGCGGAGCTTCATCAATGCCGCCATGCGAATCGCATTACGACTGTAATCTGAGAAGGTTAAAAAGGTGCCACCAAATGGGATGTATCCACCATGCAAGGCAATACCATTCATGATGGCGCTCATACCAAACTCGCGCACACCATAATTAATGTGGTTGCCCCACTGGTCGCCACGCACTGCTTTGCATGCTGACCAATTGGTGAGGTTAGAGCCGGTTAAGTCTGCAGAACCCCCCATAAATTCTGGCAAAGCTGGCGCCAATGCTTCAATCGCATTTTGACTCGCTTTACGAGTAGCAATGGTTTCTGCTTTGGATTGGCAAGTTTTTAAATACGCATTTAGGGTTGCAGCAAAGTCCTTTGATAAATCACCTTGCATACGACGCTGTAGTTCAGAAGCCAGTTCTGGAAATTTATTCTTGTATTTCTGAAACTCTTTATTCCACTCATGCTCAGCAGCTTGACCACGCTTTTTAAAATCCCAAGCAGCATAAATATCTTTTGGGACTTCAAATGGTGCGTATGGCCAGTTCAATGCCACACGAGTTGCAGCAATCTCAGTAGCGCCCAGTGGGGAACCGTGAACCTTGTCGCTGCCAGCCATATTGGGTGAGCCTTGGCCGATTGCAGTTTTACAGCAGATCAGGGTTGGCTTATCGCTCTTTTTGGCTTTAGCAATCGCCTTAGAAACTACTTCTGCATCATGACCATCTACGTCACGAATCACATTCCAACCGTAAGCCTCAAATCGCTTTGGCGTATCTTCGTTAAACCAAGAAACGACTTTGCCATCGATGGAGATGCCATTGTCATCCCAGAGTGCAATTAATTTATTTAACTTTAATGTGCCAGCCAAGGAACAGACTTCATGGCTAATGCCCTCCATCAAGCAACCATCGCCTAAAAATACATAGGTGTAGTGATCGATGATGTTGAGGCCTGGGCGATTAAATTCTTCAGCGAGTAATTTTTCTGCAAGCGCCATTCCTACTGCGTTAGAAATGCCCTGACCGAGTGGTCCAGTAGTAGTTTCTACACCAGGCGTGATTCCATATTCAGGATGACCTGGAGTTTTGCTATGGAGTTGACGGAAATTTTTTAACTCTTCAATTGGTAAGTCATAACCAGAAAGATGCAAGAGTGAATACAGCAACATAGAACCGTGACCATTAGATAAAACAAAACGATCACGATCAATCCAATGTGGATCAGTAGGATTATGTTTTAAATGTTCATTCCATAATCCAACTGCAATATCTGCCATCCCCATCGGCATACCAGGATGACCTGAATTTGCCTGCTGAACTGCATCCATGGATAAGGCGCGAATGGCATTGGCCATGCGAATTTGAAGGTTTGACATCGTAAAAGTGGTCTCGAGGAAAATAAATTGGCTATATTTCAGTAATGCCTCAATTTTATCTTCCCGGACCATGGGAATCCCAAAAGCCAACTCCCCTCACCCCTGAGGTAGCTCACCATTTGCGCGTGAGGCGCATCCAAATGGGAGAAACCTTCCCAGTATTTGATGGAAATGGCCAGGTAGCCCAGGCGGAGCTGCTTTCTTTGGCCGGCAAAAGTGGTTTAGCCCAACTGAGCGATATCCGCAAAGATACCCATCGTGAGACTCCATACGCCATTACTTTGGCCCAAGGATTGGCTGGTGGAGACAAAATGGATTGGATTATTGAAAAAGCGATCGAAACAGGGGCTCAAATCATTGCGCCATTACAGTGTGAACGCTCGATTCTCAAACTCACCCGCTCAAGTGATCAGGAGCGCGCCCAAAAACGCTTGGTACATTGGAAGGGGATCATTCAAGCAGCATGCGAGCAATGCGATAGAACTGTATTAGCAGAACTAGAACCCATTCAAACTTTTGACAGCTATTTGCAAGCAAGTCCAAAGCCAGCACTTAAATTACTGCTTAGCCCAGATGCTACAAAAAGCATATATTCCGTTTTAATGGAAACAACTCCCCAAGACCTAGTATTAATGATTGGGCCTGAGGGGGGCCATACACCCGAGGAAGAGGCTCAAGCACAAATTGCAGGCTATCAAATAATTTCTTTAGGGGAGCGGGTGCTGCGGACTGAGACAGCAGGCCTTGTAGCCATTGCAGCCGTCCATAGTATCTGGAACCCTGAAATGCAAAATCGCCTCAAGTAGAGGCGATTTCAAAGGCTAGTAAGGCTTTTGCGGTTAAGCGAAAGAGTAGAACACGCGATACGGTGTACGACGCTCAGCCCAATAATCAACTGCATCGCGGAAAACGTCTAAGAGAGTTTCGCGAGCTTCTTTGTCAAATTTTTGTGTGCAAGGTAAACCTTCAAGCACCACTACGAATCCAGGTTGTTGACCTGCCTTATCGGTAGTTGTAGTCAATGCATCCAATAAAGGATCAAAGTTTTTTGCTTGCTGCTTGGTAAAGGAATAGGCAATAGCAATCGCCTCAAGCACCTCACCTTTGGTCATTGCATTTGCACAATTGGCGTAAATAAAATGCTGACCTAACTCAGTTGCTGCTTCCTGAAGGTCTGGTGTACGAAAAGCACGAATAGATTGCACGATGTTCGTGCGCACACTGCGCAACATAGCCGGTGGTCCGGCATCGCGAACGGCCAAAGCGGCACGCCAAGAAGCTGTCACTTTTTTCCCCGAAACTTGATTTGCTGCATAGGTTTGTAAACGAGATAAACCACCCTGGGCGTAAACATTGGCAGCGGACGATTCGGTTGCTAGGCGATCATTGCTATCCCAACTTTCAGCGCGGCCATGTTCATCGAAGCTAGCTGTATTGGTGTTTTCAGAGCGATTATTCATGATGGGTGCTAGGTTACCCTTAACACGCCATCAAATCAAGCCCAAATACAGGGCATTTTATATAAACTATTGATTTATATAGTATTTATTTATGTAAGTTATTGCTAACTTACATAAATAAAGGTCCTTAGGAAATACCTCTTGCATTGCTAGCGGCCTCTACAACAGCCAAGGTTGTCACATTGACAATACGGCGCACGGTAGCAGCTGGCGTGAGAATGTGAATTGGCTTAGCCACTCCCAACAAGAGAGGTCCAATGGCAATACCGTTACCGGCAGCGGTTTTTAGCAAATTGTAAGAAATATTTGCGGCATCAATATTTGGCAACACCAAAAGATTGGCATCGCCTTTTAATGATGAAGATGACACAGCGCCTTCACGAATGCTTGCATCAAGAGCGCTATCGCCATGCATTTCGCCATCGACTTCGAGAGTTGGGTCCGCTTTTTGGAGCAAAGCCAATACTTCTCGCATCTTCACCGCAGATGGCGCGTTGCTCGAACCAAAATTGGAGTGCGATAGCAGCGCAACCTTGGGGACCAATCCTAATTTACGCATTTCACTAGCGGCCATCAACGTTAAATCGGATAACTGTTGGGCGCTTGGATCGATATTAATATGGGTATCAACCAAGAAAACTTGGCGACCTGGAAGAATCAAGCCAGACATTGCACCATAAACATTAGCCCCTGGCTCATGTCCAATGACTTCATCAACATACTTCAAATGAGTTGCAATATTACCCACGGTGCCCGAGATCATGCCATCAGCCATACCCTTCTGAATCAGCAGGCTACCGATTAAACTATTGCGGCGACGCACTTCTAACTTAGCAAAGGACTGTGTAACGCCCTTGCGCTCAGTCAGCGCGAGATAGGTTTGCCAGAAATCACGGAAGCGGGAATCATTCTCCGGATTAACGATTTCAAAGTCTTCACCGGGTTTCATGCGTAAACCGAACTTCTCAAGGCGATGTTCGATCACGGCAGGACGACCAATGAGAATTGGGGTTGCCAGGTGCTCGTCAAGAATGATTTGTACAGCACGTAATACGCGCTCATCTTCGCCCTCAGCAAAAACAATACGTTTTTGATTGGCTGGAACTCGCTTCGCAATACTGAAGAGCGGCTTCATGAGAGTGCCGGAGTGGTAAACAAATTGCTGCAACTGATTACGATATGCATCGAAATCTTTGATTGGGCGAGAAGCAACACCATCATCCATCGCTGCTTTAGCAACTGCTGGTGCGATTACTGTGATTAAGCGCGGATCAAATGGCTTAGGAATTAAATACTCTGGTCCAAAAGACAAATTCTCAATGCCATAAACCGAAGTCACTACTTCACTCTGCTCAGCTTGTGCCAGCTCTGCAACGGCCTTCACAGCAGCCACCTCCATACCGCGTGTGATTGTTGTTGCGCCAACGTCTAGTGCGCCACGGAAAATAAATGGGAAGCACAAAACGTTATTGACTTGGTTTGGATAGTCCGTGCGACCAGTAGCCATCACAGCATCAGGACGAACTGCTTTAACTTCTTCAGGCAAGATTTCTGGGGTTGGATTTGCCAAGGCATAGATCAATGGCTTATCCGCCATCTTCTTCACCATCTCTTGCTTCAATACGCCACCAGCAGAAAGGCCTAAGAAAATATCTGCACCTGCAATGACATCATCTAAAGTGCGCAAATCGGTTTCTTGGCAAAACGGCTCCTTCTCGGGATCCATCAATTCTTTACGACCTTTGTAAGCCACGCCCGCAAGGTCAGTTACCCAAATATTTTTACGGGGAATACCAAGATCAACTAAAAGATCTAAGCAAGCTAATGCTGCTGCACCAGCCCCAGAGGTCACTAGCTTCACTTCGTTTACTTCTTTACCTACCACCTTCAAGCCATTGAGGATGGCGGCTGCAACGACAATCGCAGTACCGTGCTGATCGTCATGAAAGACTGGAATCTTCATACGAGCTTGCAACTTACGTTCTACAACAAAGCAATCTGGTGCTTTGATATCTTCTAAGTTAATACCGCCAAAAGTAGGCTCAAGTGCAGCAATAATTTCTACTAACTTATCAGGATCATTTTCATTGACCTCAATATCGAAGACATCAATGCCGGCAAATTTCTTGAACAGGACCGCTTTACCTTCCATCACCGGCTTACTTGCCAATGGTCCAATATTCCCTAGACCTAAAACTGCAGTGCCGTTCGTAATCACACCAACTAAATTTCCGCGCGCGGTGTATTTAAATGCGTTAGCTGGATCTTTAACAATCTCCTCACAGGGGGCAGCAACACCAGGCGTGTAAGCAAGCGCTAAATCACGTTGATTCGTCAACTGCTTAGTAGGAGCAATCTCAATCTTTCCAGGGACCGGAAACTCGTGATACTGAAGTGCAGCCTCTCTTAAGGCTGCAATTTGTTGTTCTTTGCTATTTTCTTTGCTCATTCACTAACTCGCTAACTTGTTTTGTCTTTTTATTGAATACTTATTAAGACATTAATTCTATTCCTCCCGAGCATTCCACTCCCAAGAGCCATAAAATGAGGCATGCATTCTCAATCAAGCCCTTTAGGTGAATTTGACCTGATCGAACGTTTTTTTAGAACGGGTGGCGGTTCGAATTCAACCCTGAACTTAGGCATTGGTGATGACTGTGCCCTCATCAAACCCCTAGCAGGCGAAGAAATAGCGATTACCAGCGATATGCTGGTGGAAGGCAGGCATTTTTTTGCTGATGCCGACCCCGAACAATTGGGCCGTAAGGCCCTTGCAGTCAACCTTTCTGACCTAGCAGCCATGGGAGCCAAGCCACTCGGATTTACATTGGCAATTGCGCTACCCAAAGTCGATACACAATGGTTGGAAGGCTTTTCCAGGGGCTTATTTGCAGTCGCCAATTACTTTGATTGCCCATTAATTGGTGGGGACACTACGGCAGGCCCACTCACCATCTCGATTACTGCAATAGGAAGCATTCCTCATGGAGAGGCTATTCGCAGGTCAGGGGCACAGGTTGGGGATGATGTTTGGGTTTCTGGAACAGTGGGCGACGCACGTCTTGCTCTTGCTGCACTGCGTCATGAAATTACTCTACCCGAGAGCGATCTAAAAACAATTGAGCACCGCATGCACCAACCCACTCCCAGGATTGAACTGGGCATGCAATTAAGAGGTATTGCCAATGCAGCCTTAGATATTTCTGATGGCTTACTCGGTGATCTCAAGCATATCTTGAAACAGTCTCATGTCGATGCCGAAATCCTTTTAGATCTCCTTCCAAAATCAGAAACGCTTAGAAGGCAAAACCAAGAAGTACAAAATCAATTTGCTGCTAGCGGTGGAGATGATTATGAGTTGTGTTTCACAGCGTCTAGCTCACAGCGTGATGCCATTCTGAATATCGGCAAAGCACTCAACTTATCTATTACTCGTATTGGCCAAATTACAACGATGATCAATAGCGAGTCTGAGGTTCGCCTAATTGGCCCAGATGGGAAGATTCTTGATAATGCCAAGACTGCAACTCTAATTAAATCTTTTGATCATTTCTCAACATGAATCAGCCCAGCAAGCCAGAAGTTCAACCTAGCGGCCAATGGATGCTTCAAAGTGCTCCCCGCACCTTAGCCTTTGGCTTTGGTAGCGGTCTGAGCCCCTATGCCCCTGGCACTGCAGGCACCCTATGGGCATGGGCCGCATTCTTAATCGCAGAGAATTTCCTTACCTTATCAGCATTCCTTTGGATTATTGGTGGCGGAATGCTATTGGGTTGTTGGATCTGCGGTCACGTTAGCGAAGAGTTGGGTAAGAAAGATTTTGGAGGCATTGTTTGGGATGAGATGGTTGCCTTTTGGCTTGTGTTGATATTGATCGCTCCCTCCAGCATCTGGGTGCAAATGATTGCATTTGTTCTCTTTCGATTTTTTGATGCTGTTAAACCTGGTCCAATTGGCGTGATCGATCGTCACTTTAAACATCTGGAAAACTCAGATGCACCATCGAGCACAATGCAGCTACTTTGGCGTGGATTTGGAATCATGGTTGATGATCTTGCGGCTGCCTTATTCACGCTCCTGTTAATAGCGCTAATGCAAGTCCTCGCTCTTTATATGGGCTGGGTCTGAATATGAATTCACTTGATACCGTCAAAACCTTAGCAGAAATCTTGTGCTCCAGAAATTGGAAGATGGCCGCCGCTGAATCCTGCACGGGAGGTTTGGTCTGCGCCTCCCTAACTGCTTTAGCCGGCTCAAGCGATTGGTTCGAGCGAGGCTATATCACCTATAGCAATGAAGCTAAAGCAGAGTGTCTGGGGGTGCCAGTAGATCTAATTGAGGATCATGGAGCGGTCAGCGAACAAGTTGCCCATGCAATGGCTGAGGGTGCGCAACTCCAAGCGGGTACAAATGTTGCAATTTCGATCACTGGTATTGCAGGACCGAGTGGTGGCTCAGCAGAAAAACCTGTTGGGACAGTGTGCTTTGCTTGGGCGATTCGGAACGACGCTAGTGAAAACAGGGTGCTGACAAAAACAATGCACTTTGATGGCGACCGCCAATCCATTCGTCAACAAGCTAGTGATTACGTTCTCAGCGAATTAGCAAAACTGCTCGAGAACTAGAGCTAAATTACTTCATCCATCCTTTGTGATGGAAATACCAAAGTGGGATGATGGCGGAAATAACCATGGCAACAATGGCCATTGGATAACCCCAAGTGGCATCCAACTCAGGCATATGCTTGTAGTTCATGCCCCAGATACTCGCTAGTAATGTTGGTGGCATCAAGGCAACCGATACCACCGAGAAGATCTTAATAATTTTGGATTGGTTCAAGTTAATGAAACCAACGGTCGCATCCATCAAGAAGTTGATCTTATCGAACAAGAAAGCGGTATGGTTCTCCAAAGAGTCAATATCGCGCAAAATTTGGCGCGCTTCCTCTTGCTGCTCATCAGAAAGTAACTTGCTACGCATTAAGAAGGACAAGGCCCTACGGGTATCCATCACGTTACGACGAATGCGTCCATTGGTATCTTCTTCTTTGGCAATGGTTTCTAAAACCTCAGCAGCATCAGCATCATTGATGCTGTCAGAAAGCACTCGTTTTCCAGCTTGCTCAAGGTTTTCATAAACCTCTTCCAAAGCATCAGCGGAATACTCGGCATCGGTTGAATACAAATCTAGCAACACATCTTTTGCATTGCTGACTGATCCAGGGCGCAAACGCGCACGTAAACGGACCAAACGGAATACCGGCAAATCTTCGTCATGAATTGAGAACAGGACCTGCTTAGTGAGAACGAACGCAACTCGCACGTTGCGAGAGGTCTCTTCTTCGTCCAGCAAGAAGTCTGTACGAATATGAAGGTGGCCATCATCGGCCTCAAAATAACGAGCGGAAGCCTCTAAGTCACCCAAATCATCCAACTCAGGCAAAAGCACGCCAAAAGCCTCTTTAATCCAAACGAGTTCTTCCTCCTCTGGATCAACTACGTCAATCCAGATAGGATTAGCGTATTGCAATAATTCATTGCGATCTTCTACTTGCTCTTGAGAGAGGCGGCCATTTTGCAGGACGAACAAGTTGATCATGGTGAACTCCTAAGGAATGTGCGCTAGTTTATCCTATAGAACATGACAGTTTCACTAAAATAGCCAAATCCAATGAACTCTCGCTCAAATACCTTTACCCAGCAACTCCAGTCTGCATGGGCTTCCCAAGGCAGCATGCTGTGTGTTGGTTTTGACCCCGATCCCAAGCGCTTACCCCCAGACCTCCAAGGGAAGCCCGAAGGGATCTTTGAGTTTTGTCGCGATATCGCTGATGCCACTGCGGATTTAGTGTGCGCCTTTAAGCCTCAATTTGCCTACTTTGCCTCACAAAGGGCCGAGGCTCAACTTGAAAAGCTCATTCGCCACCTCAAAGACAAATACCCACACATCCCTGTCATCTTAGATTCTAAGCGCGGGGATATCGGTAGCACCGCAGACCACTATGCCTTAGAGGCTTTTGAGCGCTATGGCGCTGATGCAATAACCGTGAACCCATATATGGGCTTTGACACCATTGAGCCTTACCTTAAGCACTCTGGCAAAGGGGTTATCGTGCTGTGTCGCACCTCCAACCCAGGGGGATCGGATTTACAGTTCTTAAATGTCTCACCAGGTGGTGAACCTTTGTATTTGCATGTAGCCAAACTCGCAGCTACTCAATGGAATAACTCAGGGCAAATTAGTCTTGTAGTAGGCGCAACCTTCCCCGAGGAGATCGCCAAGGTACGTGCCATTGTGGGTGAGATGCCTCTGCTCATTCCAGGCATTGGAGCTCAAGGCGGCGATATTAAGGCTACTGTCAATGCGGGTAGCATTGCCGGCAAACCAGGAGTCGGCATGATCATTAACTCCTCTAGAGCCATTTTGTATGCCAGCTCTGGAAATGATTTTGCGCAAGCCGCCAGAAAAGTTGCACAAACAACACGCGACGCCTTAAGAGCCGCCACCGAAGACTAACTACTTGGCGTTCTTAGGCGAGGCCACGGGCGCCAAGGCAACTCGACCCATATTTTCCAGAATAAATTCTTGGCGGGCAGCGTAATTGATGCTCCCCCTACGGCAATATTGCGCCTTATCAAAGCATTTGGGTGCCGGCAACGCTGAAGCTAAAGCGGCGGCCTGATCCACATCTAACGCCCCTGGAGTAGTAGCGTAATAATGCGCAGCAGCGGCCCCAATGCCGAACACTCCCTCCCCCCACTCTACTGAGTTCAGATAGATTTCAAACAATCTTTGCTTTGGAAGGATAAGCTCCAGAAGACCAGTAATGACAAGTTCTTGTCCTTTACGGAAATAATTTTGCTCTGAGGATAAAAACAAATTCTTAGCGAGCTGCTGCGTGATGGTTGATCCACCGCGCAGTGCTGTTTTTGCTTTTCCACCAGCATGCTTTTTCTCTTGATTTTTTTGCCAGGCCTTTTCCATATCTTCTACACGCACACCTTTGTGCTGAAAAAAGATATCGTCCTCACTAACCAAAACCGCACGCTTGAGATTATTCGAAATCTTGTTGTAAGCCGTCCATTCAGAATGAACCTGGCACGACCAATGCCAACTACATAAACGCCAACGCTCTGCCCTTTGAAATGCCGTACTGCTAGGGTCTAAGCTGGTCCACAAAGCTATCTGTACCGCAAAATACAGTTGCATAGCCACTAGGCCACAGAATAGGCATTTGACTATGTAGGCAATCCAGCGCATGAAGAATTAGCTGCGCAGTTTTGCCAGTACGGCGCGCGGATCGATCAGCGTCCCAAGCTCAGCCCCACGCCATAGCAAGAATGCATCAGCAGCTTGCTCAACCAACATTCCTAGGCCATCGCTAATGCGAGCCCCACGCTGCAAGGCTTGTTGCATAAAAGCAGTAGTTTTTCCGTAGACCATGTCATAAGCAAATGAGCCAGGGTTAAAGATGTTCGCTACCGCAGAAGCGCTTAATGGTGACTCATCGGTTAGGCCAGCAGCAGTTGCATTAATTACCAAATCAAATGGATAAGGTGTTTTTGCGGCGTCCTCAAGATCAGCCAAGACTCGGGATTCCAAGGCAACCTCTTGAACAGCGGCTTGGTTAGCAAATAATTTCACGAGCTCTACTGCTTTTGCGCTCGAACGATTGGCAATCACCAGGCACTTAGGTGATTGTTCTAGCAAAGGCCCCATCACTCCACGTGCAGCACCTCCAGCGCCTAAAAGCAAGATACGCGCCTCGTGAATCACTATGCCCTGAGCTAAGAGATCTCGCACTAAACCAGCGCCATCGGTATTGTCACCATAGATTTTGCCGCCCTCAATCCAGAGTGTATTCACCGCACCCGCTAATCGAGCGCGCGGCGTCAACTCATCCGCAAGCGCTTGAGCATCTAACTTAAATGGCACCGTGACATTCATACCTTTGCCGCCCGATGCAAAAAAGGTTTTGGCTGCCCTAGCAAAACCATCCAGGTCTGCTTGTAAACGGCCGTAATACATAGCCTGCTTTGCTTGCTCGGCAAACCTTGCATGAATAGCAGGTGACTTGCTATGAGCTATCGGATTACCAGCAACTGCATAGACGTCAAGCCCCGAGTAAAGACTTGGATTAGTGTGCAGATCGGTAGATATATTTGAGCTCATAGTGCTTACAGAATAAGCGAATTTGTGAATAATGAATGCCGCATCAATGCTTTAATTCCAAACGATCATTGCCCTCTCGGGTGAATTCAAAGGTAGAAATCCAATCTAGCACATCGATTTGATTGCGCATTTCTGAAGGGAAGGGGCCAAAGGGGGCAGATGCACGAACGATGGCTAATGCCTGTCGATCTAGCTCTGGATTGCCAGAGCTGCGCCCTATTGAAACGCCCTCTTTTCCTTGCGCATTAGTAGTGATCCGCCCCTGCGCATCAACACTCACCACAATCACCAAGCTGCCATATAAGGGCCTGCCATTAGCACGCGGGAAAAAAGCGCTCCCATATGCCTCGATTTTTTGGCGCATCGCATCAAAATAATGGGCAAATGAGACCGCCTTTGTATTAGCGCCAGTGAGAACCTTGCGACGCGGCTCACGACCATCAACCTGCAAACGCTTTGCTAGCTCTGCTTCCAAAGAATTGAGTTGGGGAGCAATTCGTTGATCATCCCCGCTCTTGCGTCCTCCAGACTTCGCACGTTGCTCGTCTAACTTGGCCAACATTTGCTTCTGCTGTTTTTCCAAGACCTCTAGACGGGCCTCAGCCCCTAGTCTTGCTCGATGTAACGCTGTTGCCTCTTGATTTTCGGTTTTTCCTCCACCCTGTAAATCCGCCTGTGCCAATTTATTAGCTTGCTTAGGGGGCGTCTTATTGCTGGCATTAACCAAAACCACACTTAGCGGCGTATTTAAACGGCGATTCTGAATTTCACCCACACCCCAGCGAAACGATAAGAAAAGGATATGAATGATGAGAGATACAAGAAGTGCCAGTCGAAGAGGGTAACGGCACCAAGCATTTTGGAAGTGAGCCCATGCTCGACCTAGCCTCTCAGAGAAGGGGAACTGTACAGACTTAATCTGGACCAACATTTTCTTCAACGCCATCAGGCAAAGCATCCGAAGCTTCTTCAGCAACTTTTTCTACTGACTCCGCCTTTGCTTCAATCTCAAGAACTCTCACAGCAGCAGTCAATTGCAAAAGATCAATATTTGCCACTGCAACTTCAGCACGCGTCATACGTGGATAACTGGCTAATTCTGGAATCGGCAAATGCAGTGGTACTAACTCCACTCTCGACATGCCTTCTTTTAAATGACGTACGTGGAGATTTTTTGAATCTCCGTCCTGCGCAATCCAACGTAAACACCAATATTTTTCCAGGCGATCCTGATATTCCCCATAGGTTTGATAAGAAGATTCAAAATCGGCTGCAATACCCATTAGCGTTGCATCTCGCGGCGGGAATGGCGCAACCATCTTGGCCATCACACCATTTTTTGCTAAGGCAATGAGCTGCCACTGATTGACTAGATCGGAATAGCGGCGCAATGGCGATGTACACCACGCGTAGTAATCCAAACCCAGACCTTCATGAGGACCAGGTGTTGTTTGCATGCGTGTTCGCAATGGACCCCAGCCCTTCTGAGTTCTAAATAAACCAGGCAAACCATGATCTGCCAATAATTGACCAGAAGCACTATTACAAAAGATCATCCACTCAGCAACGATCGTATCCAAAATAGAGCCTCGTTGACGCGGGAGGATCTCTACGCGCTCCACCCCATCTACATCCTTGATCTGAAAATGAAAATCCCTTGCCAAGGCATTCGGATCAATGACCCCCAACTGCTCTGCACGCAAGCCATTGGCGATACGCTTTTCTTGGCGGCCCGCATGCAAAAGTTTTGCAGCACGCCAGAGCACTGCCAATTCTTTTCGATAAGGATAACTAGAGTCCTCATCGACTAAACTTTCTTCGCTGACTAGATGCTCGATATTTTCCAGGCGAAGATTGGCAGCCATCGGCACCATTTCTGCACGCATTTGTAAGGAATCGCGATTTGCAATACCCTCTGTATCAATATCGACATAAATTGATAGCGCAGGGCGAGATGCGCCCTCATCTAAAGAAAATTGCTCAATGACTGAATCAGGCAACATCGTGATTTTGTCGCCCGGAAAATATACGGTAGACATTCGATTGCGAGCCACTTGATCCAATGGATCATCTTTTGCAATTGCCAAACCTGGTGCTGCAATGTGGATACCAATCCGATGACCACCATTAGGTAACTCGGTCACCGATAAAGCATCATCAATTTCAGTAGTTCCCGAGTCATCAATCGAGAAAGCCTTAACTTCAGCCAAAGGAAGCTCTGCAACTGCTGCAGCATAGGTATCTTGATCAACGCTGAGATTGGGATTATGAGTAGCACCATTGGGGAAATGAGCCTTCAAGAACATACCCTGGTGATAGGCCAAAGGAGAATCAATTGCAGCACACCGAATCATTAATTGCGCAGGAGACTCGCCGGTTTCAGTGCAAGCTGCAATCAAGGCTTTATACGCAGCAGTATTTTTGTCAGGTGAAAATATTAACTGTTTAGCCAAAGACTTCAACGCCTCAGGAAATGATCCTGAAACTAATTCTTGTTGCCAAAGTGATTGTTGCTCTAGTTCTTTTTGCTTACGCTCAAGCGCAGCTAAACCGGCCTGCAATTGCTCTAGGGGTGCACGCTGAAAGCGTCCTCGCCCCTTGCGACGGAAAAATACTGGGGCCCCTTGCAAGGCAATAGCTAAAGCAGTTTGTTGAGGAATCGTTGCTTGAGCACCAAAATATTCAAGAGAAACATCTATGAGGCCAAATTCTTCCTCAGGAGCGCAGTCCCAAAGTAGTTGCAGATCAATATCTTTGGATAAGGCGTTTGCCGCATCCATAACCGATTGCGCTTCAGGCTTATCAAAGCGCAACCAAACTTCTTTAGCTTTGAGTTTGATCTTTTTTCCTGAAAGGCTTGTCGCTTGCCAAGACTCAGTATCTCCAGCGCCTGAGGCAGACTGTACTGTGGCGATTTTGATATCGCCGCCCTCTTCGTATACAAGATTCATGCTTAGAGGGAAATCCCGCCGCTAGCCTCTAATGCAACGCCATTAACGTAACTCGCTTCATCGCTGACTAGAAATAAGTACACATTAGCAATTTCTTCTGGCGTACCCAGACGCCCAAGCCAACTACGACGCTCAATGTCCTGCAGGATATTTTCTGGCATGGCTTTCACCATCTCTGTAGCAATAAATCCAGGACACACTGCATTGACCCGAATACCTTTGGGACCTAGCTCGCGGGCCCATGTCTTAGTGAAACCAATGACACCAAACTTCGTAGCCGAGTAATTAGTTTGGCCAAAGTTGCCATACAGACCAACCACACTAGATGCGTTGACTACTGCGCCAGAACCTGCTTCCAACATATGCGGTACAACTAATTGGGTGCAGTTAAACACCCCCTTTAGATTGACATCAATCACATTATCAAACTGAGCCTCTGTCATCTTCACCAAACGGGCATCTTGAGTAATCCCAGCGTTATTAATCAAAATATCGATACGGCCATATTTCTGCATTACTTGATCCACTACTGCTTGGATGCTCCCGCGATCTGTGACGTTCATTACATAGGCCTCAGCATTCGTGATTTGTGCCGCAGCGCCATTAACCGCTTCAAGATTCATATCTGCAATGATCACAATAGCGCCCTCTTGCGCAAAGCGTTGCGCCGTTGCAAAGCCAATACCCTTTGCTGCACCAGTAATGATTGCCACTTTATCTTTTAAGCGATTACCCATGATGTACCTTCAATGTTGATTTGTTAAGCCGCCTTAAACGGATACCGCTGTTAATATTTTTTGATGAACGCCACCGAAGCCCCCGTTACTCATAACCAAAATGTGATCACCCGGCTTTGCCTCTTTGGCGACTGCACTGACTAATGCTTCCAGAGCATCGAAGGCCTGTGCTTTGCCGGCTTCTTTGACGTTGAGCGGGGACAAGACTTCCCTTAAGTCCCAACCCAATGACTCTTTGCCGCTATTGGCACCATAAGCAAAGACCTTATCAGCCTGTTGCAAGCTAGCGGGAAGCTGTGCTTTCATGACGCCTAACTTCATGGTGTTCGAACGAGGCTCTAATACCGCCAAGATGCGTGCTGCACCAACTCGACGACGCAACCCATCCAGCGTTGTCGTGATTGCCGTTGGATGATGAGCAAAATCGTCATATACCGTGATGTCATTTGCAACACCAATGGTTTCGAGGCGACGCTTCACATTCTTAAATTGGGCCAAAGCACGCGCAGAATCCGCGGGGGAAATACCAATATGATTTGCAGAAGCGATTGCAGCTAATGCATTCAATTGATTATGTGTGCCCATCACTCCAGAATTAGGCGCCCATTTCACAACAGCTACTTCTTTGCCAGATTGCCGAACAACAAAGCCATCTGCTGCTTGCGAAATCAGAGACCATTCATTCGCTACCGCTTGTCCAAAGCGCTCGACTGGAGCCCAAGCACCCCGGGCTACAACACGCTCTAGTGCCGGCTCTTCGCCGTTCACCACCAGCAAACCCTCGCCTGGCACGGTACGCACTAAATGATGAAACTGAGTTTCGATCGCCGCAAGATCAGCAAATATATCTGCGTGATCAAATTCCAAATTATTCAATAAAGCAGTACGCGGTCTGTAGTGGACGAACTTACTGCGCTTATCAAAAAAGGCAGTGTCATATTCATCGGCCTCAATCACAAAATATTGACTCTCACCTAAGCGTGCTGACACTGTGAAATTCAGTGGCACCCCACCAATCAAATAACCAGGTTTGTAGCCGTTAAATTCTAAAATCCAAGTTAGCATGGCTGAGGTAGTAGTTTTACCGTGTGTACCAGCAACTGCTAAAACATGTCTACCGTATAAAACTTGTTCACCAAGCCATTGAGGACCAGAGATATATGGAAGCCCTTGATTCAGAATTGCTTCCATCAGTGGATTGCCACGAGAAACCACATTGCCGATAACAAATAAATCAGGCATCGTCTCAAACTGCAATAATTGATCTGGTGAGAATCCTTCAATCAACTCAATACCCTGAGATTCAAGCTGAGTGCTCATTGGTGGATACACGTTAGCGTCACAACCCGTAACACGATGTCCGGCTTGCCGAGCGATTGCGGCGATGCCGCCCATGAAAGTACCGCAGATGCCCAAGATATGTATATGCATCTGCGAATTTTAGCGAAGGAGTTGAAGTGAACCGAAGACAATGGATCATGATCGGCGGAATTAGTCTTTTGGCAGCCGCTGCGGGCGCCCTGACTTCGCAATGGTTATCAAAGATGGACTTAGCGAGCGAGGCCGGTGTTAAGGCCTTTTTTAACAACCCTTGGTCAAACCCCGAGGGAAAAGAAATTGACATCCAAGATTGGCAAGGAAAGTTACTCGTAGTTAACTTTTGGGCCTCCTGGTGCCCCCCTTGCGTTGAAGAAATGCCTGAACTAGAGAAGTTGCAAGGGGAGTTTCTGCAGCAAAATGTCTTATTTGTTGGCATCGCAATTGATTCTCCATCTAACGTACGCGAATTTCTGAAAAAGACATTAGTTTCCTATCCCATTGCCATGGGTGGAATGAATGGCAGCCAAATCTATAAGGCACTAGGCAACACTCAATCCGCGCTTCCATATACCGTCGTAATCAATTCAAGTGGAAAGGCAATCTACAGCAAATTAGGGAAAATAGATGAAGAAGAGCTCAGAAAGGCTATAAAAGCTGCTTTATGACCTTTTTTATCAACACTTGAAAAATATCTCCAGACTATGATTGCTTAATAAATAGGCAATTTAGTGAATAATTCTGCTGAATTACCTCTAAAACTATTGAAAATTTCGTCTAAGGAGGCTTGCTTTTTGATCTCCCTAAGCGTCCAAGAAGGTATACTTCCTTCCATAGCAAGTGAAGCATGAGTTATCTGGGTGGCCAAAAGCCAAAATAAACAATTGACACCTAACTGCCTCTAAAAACAGGGATCTATGTCTAAAAAAGCTTCAATTCTCGTCATTCAGGGTCCAAACCTCAATCTCTTGGGTACCCGTGAACCAGAGGTTTATGGGAAAACTACCTTAGAAGATATCCATTCAAGACTGGGGAATCTCGCAAAAGCTCAGTCAGTCGACTTAAGCACCTATCAAAGCAATCATGAAGGCGAGTTAATTGACCGCATTCAGAAAGCAAAACTAGATGGGGTGGATTTCATCATCATTAATCCAGGCGCATTTACCCATACAAGCGTTGCCCTCCGGGACGCTTTAGCTGGAGTTGCCATTCCGTTTACTGAAGTCCATTTATCCAATATTCATCAGCGCGAAGAGTTCCGTAAGCATTCTTACCTATCCGATATCGCTACTGGTGTGATTTGCGGCCTTGGCGCCATAGGCTACGAGTTAGCCCTCCAAGCAGCAATTGCCCGTTTACAAAAATAAGCTTATTTAAAGAATTTCAAGAGAGGACACACTCAAATGGATCTAAGAAAACTCAAAACCTTGATCGATCTCGTTTCTGAATCAGGCATTTCTGAATTAGAGGTAAACGAGGGCGAAGACCGTGTTCGTATTGTGAATGCAGGCTCTCCAGCTCCGACAGGTCATGTGGTCTACGCCAATCCTGCTCCTACACAAACAATGCAGGCTGCTCCTGCTGCCGCACCAACACCAGCTAATGCTCCCGTTGCTGAAGCGCCGCCCGCTGAAACTGGCTTCATTGCACGCTCACCAATGGTAGGAACCTTCTACCGCGCCCCAAATCCAGAGTCACCAAACTTCGTCAACATTGGCGATACCGTCAAAGTGGGTCAAACACTTTGCATCATTGAGGCTATGAAATTGCTCAATGAAATCGAATCAGAGCAAGCGGGTGTGATCAAAGAAATTCTTTGCGAAAACGGCCAAGGTGTTGAGTTTGATCAACCCTTATTTGTCATTGCTTAATTTCCACGCCATCCTTACCAATCCTTTTTACCTAACTCAGAGCCGACATGTTCGATAAGATTCTGATTGCCAATCGGGGAGAAATTGCTCTCCGCATCCAACGCGCATGCCGTGAGTTGGGAATTAAAACTGTAGTGGTCTACTCCACTGCTGACAAAGAAGCAAAGTATGTGAAGCTTGCGGACGAAGCTGTTTGTATTGGTCCAGCACCTTCTCCGCTAAGCTATCTCAACATGCCAGCAATCATTTCTGCAGCAGAAGTAACCGATGCTGAAGCGATCCACCCTGGTTATGGCTTCCTTTCTGAGAATGCAGACTTTGCAGAGCGCGTAGAAAAATCCGGCTTTGCCTTTATTGGCCCGACTGCTGCTTCTATTCGCCTCATGGGTGACAAAGTTTCTGCCAAGCGCGCCATGATTAAAGCGGGCGTTCCCTGCGTTCCTGGCTCTGAGGGTGCATTACCAGATGACCCAAAAGAAATTATTGCTACCGCCAAAAAAGTGGGCTATCCAGTCATTATTAAAGCGGCAGGTGGCGGTGGTGGGCGTGGTATGCGCGTAGTTCACACTGAAGCTGCACTGATTAATGCAGTCAATATGACTCGTGAAGAGGCAGGTCGTGCCTTTGGCAATCCCGAAGTCTATATGGAGAAGTTTTTAGAAAAACCTCGCCACGTAGAAATTCAGATTTTGGCTGACACTCATGGCAATGCAATATGGCTAGGCGAACGTGACTGCTCAATGCAGCGTCGTCACCAAAAGGTGATTGAAGAGGCACCAGCACCTGGCATTGATCGCCGCTTGATCGCCAAAATTGGTGAACGTTGTGCAGAAGCGTGCCGAAAAATTGGATATCGCGGTGCAGGCACCTTCGAATTTCTCTATGAAAACGGTGAATTCTTCTTTATTGAGATGAACACCCGTGTTCAAGTTGAGCACCCTGTCACCGAGATGATTACCGGCGTAGACATTGTTCAGGAGCAGATTCGGATTGCTGCTGGCCTCAAGCTGAGTTATCGCCAAAAAGACATCGTATTCCGTGGTCACGCTATCGAATGCCGCCTGAATGCTGAAGATCCATTTAAGTTCACACCAAGTCCAGGCAAAATTGGTTCATTCCATATGCCTGGTGGTCCCGGCATTCGCGTAGATTCTCATGCCTATAGCGGCTATGTCGTTCCATCGAACTACGACTCTATGATTGGCAAGCTCATTGCCTACGGCAATACACGTGAGCAAGCGATCCGTCGTATGCAGATCGCACTTTCTGAGATGGTTATTGACGGCATTACAACCAATGTACCTCTCCACCGCGAATTGATGCTAGATCCCAACTTCATGGAAGGCGGCACAAGCATTCATTACTTGGAGCATCGCTTAGAAGAGCAAGCTGCAAGTCGCGGTAAATCCTAGGTTATGAAAGCATCCCATGTCTTATCGTGAACTCGTTTTCACGGTAGCTGCAGAAACTGCCGAGCCATTAGGTGATGTCTTGCTCGAGCTGGGCGCACTATCTGTCACCGTGGAGGATGACGCTGCAGGTGGTTACGATGAGAATCCGCTTTATGGCGAACCCGGTCTCTCTCCTGAAGTGCAAGCATGGGATCGATCATCTGTCACCGCCCTCTTTAATCCAGATATCGATGATTCTGGCAGCGCAGAATTCATTCCTGAGCTACTTGCCTCCTTAAAAGAGGCTGGATTTAGATTGGCCCCGCCTCAAGAAAAAACTGTTGAAGAGCAAGATTGGGTCAGGTTGACGCAAAGTCAATTCGCCCCGATTCAAATTGGTAAACGTATTTGGGTAGTTCCCTCATGGCACGACGCTCCAACCGATCCAAATGCGATTTGTTTGGCAGTGGATCCCGGGCTTGCGTTTGGCACCGGTAGTCATCCGACAACCCACCTGTGTTTGCTTTGGCTCGAAGAGCACTCGAATTTAAAAAATCAAAGTCTGCTTGATTACGGCTGCGGCTCTGGAATTTTGGCAATCGCTGCTGCAAAACTAGGTTGTAATCCAGTCATTGGTACGGATATTGATCCTCAGGCGATGGTTGCAGCCCGCAGCAACGCTGAGATTAACCAAACTACCATTCGCTTTGTTCTTCCAACCGAAGGCGCTCCAGAGCTTGCTGCAGAAACCAAATACGACATCGTGATGGCCAATATTTTGGCCAATCCACTGCAAGTGCTTGCTCCAGCATTAGTGAATAAGATGCGTGAAGGCGGTCAAATTGTTCTGTCTGGCGTCCTGGCTAGACAAGCTGATGAGGTAATTGCTACTTACAGCCAATGGCTGACGCTTTCCGTCTGGAAGGAAAGTGAAGGTTGGGTTTGCTTGCATGGCACCCTCAATTCAGGCAAACAAAAGACCTCATCCGCTATTTTTGCTGCACCTGCTCAAAAAAAAAGTCTTAAGTTAGCCCTACTGTCAGGCTTATTTCTTTTGCTTCTCATTTTTGGCGAGCATCTTTCCAGAAATTCTTTGCTCCCATTACTAGCACCTCGAGTAGATGGGACATCAAATTCATTTTCAGTCGGCGCCTTTTCAATTTTGCAGACTCTTGATGAAAAATTATGTCGCGCACTAGGATGCTTTAATCGGCCTGTAAGCGATTTTGCTGCTTGGAAAATAACTTCAGCTGCGCTATCGCCTGAAAACGCGCGAGAGAGCCTTAAAATCCCTGCAAATCAATCTATGTTGCAAGTTGAAATACAAAATCGTCTCTCAATTCCAATTTTGCTGCCAAATTTAGAAATTTCTCTCACTGATGCAGAAGAATCTGAATTGAATTCAATTCAACTCTCTCCAAAAGAATGGTTACCACCCTCTTGGCAAGAATCGCATCCTGATTTTTCTAAAACTGGTGCGCCTGCAGGTGAAATCATTCAAACGGAGGTGCCGCTAACCCTGCCGCAAAATGCTGCGGGATATCGAGTGCGCATTCTTTACCCCCAATAACCCAACTTTTATTACTCCATCACCTACAGAAAGTAATTTATGGCTAGCTTGATCTGCGGCTCTATCGCCTACGACACCATCATGAACTTTGAAGGCAAATTTGCCGATCAAATTCTGCCTGAGCAGATTCATATTCTGAATGTGGCTTTTTTGGTTCCAACCATGCGCCGTGAATTTGGCGGATGCGCAGGAAATATTGCTTATAACCTAAGCCTGCTGGGTGGAGACCCCATCATTATGGCAACGGTTGGTGGTGATGCCGCGCCCTACCTCAGCCGCTTAAAACAACTCAATATCGATGCGAGTCATATTCGCCAGATTGATAGTGCATTCACAGCGCAAGCCATGATCACTACCGATCAAGCCAATAACCAAATTACTGCCTTCCACCCTGGCGCCATGGGAGAGTCACACCTCAATCAAGTCTCTGCAGTGGTTGCCGAAAGAAACAAGAACTCCAAAGGAGCGGCCAAATTTGGCATCGTTGCCCCAGATGGCCGCCAAGGCATGTGGGAACACTGCCACCAACTGGCCGAAGCACAGATTCCATTTATCTTTGATCCAGGCCAGGGCTTGCCAATGTTCAATGGTCCTGAACTCTTGGAGCTGGTTGATATTGCTAGTTACTTGGCCGTAAACGACTATGAAGGCGAAATGCTTTCACAGAGAACCGGCCTGAGCTTGGCAACCGTGGCTGAACGAGTCAAGGCCTTAATTGTGACCAAGGGTGCAGAAGGTGCAGATATTTACACCAATGGCAAATGCATCTCAATTCCCCCAGTACCAGCAGCTCAAGTGGTTGACCCCACTGGATGCGGTGATGCATTCCGCGGGGGATTGCTATTTGGACTTGAAAATGGAATGGATTGGGAAACTACCGGTCGCCTGGCCAGCTTGATGGGTTCAATCAAAATTACTCATCAAGGACCACAAAATCACCAACTCAGCAAAGAACAGATAGCCGAACAATTTAAATCCGCTTTTGGCTTTAGCCTCTAAGGCTCGCCCAGGCACAATCAAAATCTGAGCGATAAAAAAAGGGGTCTCGTGAGAGACCCCTTCTAGTAACACCCGTCTGTTTAAGGACGTGTGCCAGTTGGGAAGGGCCAAGCAGCGGCGGATGTTGCTAGTGCAGCTTTCTTAGCCGCGGGCTTTTTTACAGCAGCGCCCGCTTTCTTCGCAGCAGGCTTACTTACTTTTTTTTTGCTACGCGTTTTTTTGCAGCTGGACGCTTAGCAGCAGCTTTTTTAGCAGCAGGCTTCTTAGCAGCAGCTTTTTTAGCAGCAGGACGCTTCTTAGCTACTTTTTTAGCAGCAGGCTTCTTAGCAGCAGCTTTTTTAGCAGCAGGACGCTTCTTAGCTACTTTTTTAGCAGCTGGTTTCTTAGCAGCTACTTTTTTCTTAGCAGCTGGTTTCTTTGCAGCAGGTTTTTTCTTGGCGATTGCCATAGTCATACTCCTTCACGTGAGGATTGATACAAACTACCGATTAAGAAGACCCGACCACTCATTTCCGCCTGGTTTTGCAACCATTTGGAGCTGACGAGCGAGCCATTCATCGGCGCGCGGCTTGATGCTAAGTGCTGCACGCTAATGAATCTTGGAAAAAAAGCCGTGGCCCCAAAGGACAACGGCTTCTTAAATGTGCTGGAAAAAATAGAGAGAATAGCCCAGGCACCCTTGAGCAAGGGTTTTCGGATTTGAGTCTGTTTTTGCTGACTTCTTAAACTATCCAACCGTCTAATCTCCTATTTAGCCGGCTATGCGCTTACTTACTGCTGACTACTCCCAACTTAGCGCACCGCCAGTTTGATACTCAATAACGCGTGTCTCAAAAAAGTTTCGTTCTTTCTTAAGATCAATCATTTCTGACATCCATGGAAATGGATTCTCTTCATTTGGGAACATCGCGTCAAGTCCTATTTGCAAACATCTGCGATTACAAATGTATCTTAGGTACCCTTTGAACATCGGCGCGTTCAATCCGAGCACTCCACGAGGCATCGTATCTTCGGCATAACGGTACTCTAATTCGACTGCTTTTTCAAAGATAGATTTGATCTCATCTTTGAACGCGGAAGTCCATAACTGCGGGTTCTCCAGCTTGATTTGGTTAATCAAATCGATACCAAAATTGCAGTGCATTGACTCGTCACGAAGGATGTATTGATACTGCTCAGCAGCACCCGTCATTTTGTTTTGACGACCCATTGCAAGTATTTGCGTAAAACCAACATAAAAGAACAATCCTTCCATTACGCAAGCAAAAACGATGAGCGAACGGAGTAACTTTTGATCGTTTTCTAGTGTGCCAGTCTGAAAATTCGGATCAGTTAAGACATCAATAAACGGAATTAAGAATTGATCTTTAGCGCGGATCGATTCAATTTCGTTATACGCATTGAAGATTTCAGCCTGATCTAAGCCCAAAGATTCCACAATATATTGGTAGGCATGGGTATGAATTGCCTCTTCGAAAGCCTGGCGCAATAGGTATTGGCGGCACTCTGGAGCAGTAATGTGGCGATAAGTACCCAAAACAATGTTGTTGGCAGCCAAAGAGTCTGCAGTTGTAAAGAAACCAAGATTGCGCTTAATAATGCGACGCTCATCTTCTGTCAGACCGTTAGGATCTTTCCAGAGCGCAATATCGCGGTTCATGTTGATCTCTTGTGGCATCCAGTGGTTTGCACAGCCAGCTAAATACTTTTCCCAAGCCCATTTGTACTTGAAAGGCACTAACTGATTGACGTCAGTCTTAGCATTAATCACGCGCTTATCAGCAGCATTTACACGTAAAGCGGCACCGCCAGACAAATTAGCTGCTGCTACAGGCGCAGCAGCTTGCGGCGCCATTGCAACTTGATCTGGCTGTGGGCGTTGTGGCTCCACCGCAACTGGCTGCGGTGCAAGACCAGCTTTCGCTAGTGCTGGAGCAACTTCTTCTTCCCAATTCAACATAACTATCTCCTAAATTCTTCTATTTCTGACCAATAAGCAAATGGCTTATTGGCATGCTTCACATTCTTCAAATCCAGCATCGCCTGGGCGCATTGTGCAAACTGGACCATCGGCTTCTACTGCACCAGCAGTATTTGCTGCAGCCGCATCTGTCCCATTTACCCCACCGCCACTGGATACCGAGTTCAACTGACCGCTAGCAACGGTTGATTTCTCAACGTGGGTTGCAGCCATAGTACGGAGGTAATAGGTGGTTTTCAAGCCACGCAACCATGCCAACTTGTAAGTGTCATCCAATTTCTTGCCGGATGCACCACCCATGTAGATGTTCAATGACTGAGCTTGGTCAATCCACTTCTGACGACGGGAGGCCGCCTCAACCAACCAGCTTGGCTCCACTTCAAAAGCGGTTGCATACAAATCACGCAAATCTTGAGGAATGCGATCGATCTTAGACAAAGTGCCATCAAAGTACTTCAAGTCAGCAATCATCACTTCGTCCCACAAGCCGCGGTCTTTCAAATCACGCACCAAGTACTCATTTACTACTGTGAACTCGCCTGAAAGGTTGGATTTCACGAATAAGTTCTGGAATGTTGGCTCGATACAGGCTGAAACACCAATAATGTTTGAAATAGTTGCGGTTGGGGCAATTGCTACGCAATTGGAGTTACGCATACCATGTTGCTTGATACGAGCACGCAAACCACTCCAATCCATGGCGGATGAATTATCTACTTCTACATAGCCGCCACGCTCCTGAGCCAACAATGCTACTGAGTCCTGCGGGAGGATGCCGCGATCCCATAAGGAACCTTTGTAGGTGCTGTAAACACCACGCTCTTCAGCTAGCTCACAAGAAGCCTGGTAAGCGTAGTAGCAAACCGCTTCCATTGAGGTGTCAGCAAACTTCACAGCCTCATCGCTAGCGTAAGGAATACGTTGCATGTGCAAGCAATCCTGGAAGCCCATGATGCCCATGCCGACTGGACGGTGCTTAAGGTTGGAGTTGCGAGCTTTAGCAACAGCATAGTAGTTGATGTCAATCACGTTATCGAGCATACGCATTGCAGTACGTACAGTTCTTTGAAGCTTCTCGTGATCTAAGACCAATTTACCGTTTGCATCAGTAGTCATGTGCGCAGTTAAGTTCACAGAGCCCAAGTTACAAACTGCAATTTCATCCTCATTGGTATTGAGAGTGATCTCAGTACATAAGTTAGAAGAGTGAACTACGCCAATATGTTGCTGCGGGCTACGAATATTGCAAGGATCTTTGAAAGTGATCCATGGGTGGCCAGTTTCAAACAACATGCCGAGCATCTTGCGCCACAATTGCTGCGCCGGAATTCTGCGGAATGGCTTCAACTCACCACGATCGGCTTTTTGCTCGTAAGCAACATAAGCCTCTTCGAAGGCTTTGCCGAACTTGTCATGCAAGTCAGGTGTATTAGAAGGTGAGAACAGAGTCCAGTCACCATTTTCCATCACGCGCTTCATGAATAAGTCAGGAATCCAGTTAGAAGTATTCATGTCGTGCGTACGGCGACGATCATCACCAGTGTTTTTACGCAATTCCAAGAACTCTTCAATATCCAAGTGCCAAGTTTCTAAGTAGGCGCAAACCGCACCTTTTCGCTTGCCACCTTGGTTCACAGCAACTGCAGTGTCGTTCACTACTTTAAGGAATGGCACAACACCTTGTGATTTACCGTTAGTACCTTTGATATGGCTACCTAATGCACGAACGTTGGTCCAGTCATTACCCAAGCCGCCAGCAAACTTAGACAGCAAAGCATTTTCTTTCAATGCTTCATAAATACCGTCAAGATCATCTTCAACAGTAGTCAAGTAGCAGCTTGAGAGCTGTGGACGAGTAGTCGCGGAGTTGAACAAGGTTGGTGTGCTGGACATGAAATCAAATGTCGAGAGGATTTCATAGAACTCAATCGCACGACGCTCACGGTCCATCTCATTCAAAGCCAAGCCCATCGCAACACGCATAAAGAAGGCCTGCGGCATTTCAATGCGGCGCTCTTCAATGTGCAAGAAGTAGCGATCATACAAAGTTTGCAAACCGAGGTAGTTGAACTGCAAGTCACGACTAGCGTTCAAGGCAGCAGCTAGGCGTGGCAAGTCAAACTCACGCATACGTGGGTCGAGCAATTCTGCAGAAATACCTTCATTGATGTACTTCGCAAAATAGGTGCTGTACTCGGCCTGGGTATCGCCTTGCAATACTTCCTTACCAAAGATCTCTTTACGGATCACATGCATCAAGATACGCGCAGTTACCTGGCTATAAGCAGGATCTTTTTCAATCAAAGTACGGGAAGCCAAAATTGCAGAGTCATAGACTTGTGCCATTGGTACGCCATCATACAAATTTTTGATTGTTTCAGTAATGATTGGGGATGCGTCAATATGATTACCTAGGCCTTCACAAGCAGCTTCAATGACAGTACGTAAAGCAGCCATGTCAAGCCACTTCTCAACGCCATTGTCGGTAACCTTAATCCCTGACTCACCAGCCTGATTGGCCGATTGAGCGTCTTGAGAAACTTCCTGCTGAGCAGCGCGTTCTTGATTGCGCTTTTCACGATAAAGAACATAGGCACGTGCAACGTTGTGCTCGCCACTACGCATCAAAGCTAATTCAACCTGGTCTTGAATATCTTCAATGTGAAATGTGCCGCCATTAGGGCGACTACGCAAGAGCGCACGTACGACTGAATGGGTGAGTTGCTCTACTTGCTCGCGTACTCGTGCAGATGCTGCACCTTGACCACCATTTACCGCCAAGAAAGCTTTTGTTACTGCAATGGCAATTTTGGATGGCTCAAAAGCCACCACTGAGCCATTGCGGCGAATAATTTTGTAATCAGACAATTGGGTTGCTTGGGCACCACCAACACCGCCAGCCACAAAACTGGCAGAAGGAGCCTGATTCATTGCTCCTGCAGGACTCAATCCTGGGTTATTCGCTCCAGTAGGTTGACCTGCTGTCTGTGGATTAGCGTATGTCATGTTGCTCCTGCTCTTATATATAGTTATTTGGACAAAAAATCGTTAAAAAACAATGGTGTATTGCTAGATTCAAACACTAGATGTAGTGTTTCGAAGCGCATTAGGCACTAAGTATAGGGAAATATTGGGGCTTTTGTAAGTTTTTTATGACAAAAACTTATTAGTATTTTTACTAATTAATTGAATAATTTGGGAGCATTTTGGTGCGTGATTTTTAGCCCTTTTTAGGTAAAGGCTAAAAAAGTAAGCGTATGCTCACATACAACAATTCGTCTATCGAGAAATCAGCCCATAGGGCATCTTTTCCTCTGAAATTCCTGTCTCTTTTTGGAACTTTTTCCAATCGAAATATATTCCAGGATCGGTTTTTCTGTCGGGCGCAATGTCACTGTGCCCAGCAAATTGGAGATTGGGATAACTTGCCTGTAGCTTCTTGACCAAACTCGTCAAAGTTTTGTACTGATATTCTTCGAACGGTGAATCTCCATCGCCCTCTAGCTCTATTCCAATAGAGAAGTCATTGCATTTTTGTCTTCCCATAAAGGAGGAGATGCCAGCATGCCATGCCCTATCTTGAGTTGAAACAAGCTGCACTAACTCACCAGAGCGCGTAATTAGAAAATGGCTAGACACCTTTTGTCCGGAGATCTCTGCAAAATAAGGATGTGCACTGGAATCTAGCTTGTTCTGAAAAAAATTGATGATGTATTGGCTTGATTCTTTTAATCGAAATTGTCCTGGAGGTAAACTAATGTGATGAATCACCACTAAATCAGGTTGAATATTTTCCGGTCTCTCATCGAAGTTAGGTGAGACACGCCAATTCGCAGAGCCAATCCATCCCCGTTCATCAAGGACATTGAGATGGTCTTGCGAACAATAAAAACGCTGCTCATAAACTCTAGCTTCAGATCTAGGTAGATGCACTTTGCAATGCTGGCATTGCACCATCGACTCTGGCTCCAGAGCCTTTGTATGAGTGGGATCAGAGGATTTTTTCAAACCCTCTTTGACTTGCTTTTGTTTCTTCAACCAAAGGTAGAAAAAATAGCCAACTGCAAAAAATAAAAGCCACTTAAACAAGGGTCATACTCTTTGAAGAATCACTTCTAATACAAAACGGCTACCGACATAAGCGAGCAGTAGCGCAGTGTAAGCACTTAGGACCCAACGCACTGCAGCACGGCCACGCAAACCAACGCGCCAACGCGCTAATAGTAGTCCGGCAAATAAGAACCAAGAGATCAGCGCAAAAATAGTCTTGTGATCAAAGACCAGGGGTTTACCAAACAATGTTTGTGAAAATAGCAATCCAGAAAATACTGTCAGACTTAAAAGTGCAAAACCAACATAGAGCAAGTTAAATAACAAACTCTCCATGGTCATCAATGGGGGCAAATCTTCAAGCCAATGAGAGAGACGACTATCGGGAACAATCGCAAGTTGACGGTGTAGTGCACGATCTTGAACGCTCATGAGCATGGCATGCATTGCGGCCAAGCTGAGCAAGCCAACAGAAATCGTCGCCACGATAAAGTGCCCCTTAAACCAAGGATCAGAAACCGCCTTTGGCGAAATCAATGTGCCAGGGAAAAGGTTGGGAAGCAGAGAGCAGACCAAGGCAAATAAAATTGCCAACCAACGCAAGCTCGAAATAGGCAAAAACCATGACTGAAACCAGTAAAAAGCCAGCCCAACCCAAGCAATGAGAGATAAGTCTTGGGCAAAGCCAAATATGAACCCTTGAGGCGTAAAGACGGAATCATGTAATTCCATGCCGTGAACTACCAAAATTACAAAAATAAAGGTTTGCACAAGTCCTGCCGAGAGCGCAGACTCCTCGCCCCGCTTTGCTTTGACGCTCAAAAAGAGCAATAGCAGTAAATAAAGTACGGGAGCAAGCATTCCGTAAGCTGGGTGACCTAAAATATCCATCTGGAAAGTCTAATCGATAAATGCTAGAAAACATCACCGATCGTCTATCTCGCGTTGTTAAAACAATGCGGGGGCAAGCCCGCCTTACCGAGGCTAATACCGCAGAAATGCTGCGGGAGATTCGTTTGGCCCTGCTGGAGGCCGATGTAGCGCTCCCCGTTGTTAAATCTCTGCTAGAGCAAATTAAGTTTAAAGCCCTAGGCGAAGAGGTTGTAGGTAGCCTCAGTCCAGGCCAAGCCCTTGTTGGTGTGGTGCAGCGCGAACTAGCTCAAGTGATGACGGGTGAGGGCAAGCAAAGCGGTGAGCTCAACCTAGCAACCCAGCCACCTGCAGTGATTCTGATGGCAGGCTTACAGGGTGCCGGTAAAACTACTTCAGTCGGCAAATTGGCTAAGTGGTTACAGGAAAAAAAGAAAAAGAAAGTGCTCACAGTTTCTTGTGACGTTTATCGCCCTGCCGCTATTGAGCAGCTGGAGACGGTGACCAAACAGGTTGGTGCAGAGTTTTTCCCAAGCAACATTAATCAAAAGCCTAACGATATTGCAACTGCCGCCTTAGATTGGGCACGTCGTCATTATTTTGATGTGGTTATTGTTGACACAGCAGGTCGCTTAGGTATTGATGAAGCGCTCATGCAAGAAATCAAAACTTTGCATGCTAGCTTAAACCCAATCGAGACCTTATTCGTAGTAGATGCAATGCTTGGTCAAGATGCCGTTAATACCGCCAAAGCCTTCCATGACGCACTCCCCCTAACTGGCGTCATCCTCACTAAGCTAGATGGGGATTCACGCGGGGGTGCTGCTTTATCTGTTCGTCAAGTTACGGGTGTGCCACTCAAATTTATTGGTGTAGCCGAGAAGATGGATGGCTTGGAAGCGTTCGATGCAGAGCGTATGGCTAACCGCATCTTGGGTATGGGCGATATTCTGGCTTTGGTTGAACAAGCACAACAACATGTAGATGTTGCTAAAGCAGAAAAATTAGCTAGCAAGATTTCTAAGGGCGGCTTTGATCTGGAAGACTTTCGGGATCAACTCATGCAAATGCAACAAATGGGTGGCATGGCGAGTTTGATGGACAAGCTACCTAGCCAGGTGGCTCAAGCTGCGTCCAAAGCAAATCTGAGCAACGCAGACAAACAAACTAAACGCATGCGTGGAATCATTGATAGCATGACACCACGTGAGCGGACGAAACCTGAGTTGCTAAAGGCAAGTCGCAAACGTCGCATCGCTGCCGGCGCTGGCGTAGAGGTACAAGAAGTCAATCGCCTACTCGCTCAATTTGAGCAAATGCAAACCATGATGAAGCAATTCAAAGGCGGAAAAATGGCGCGCACTATGGCTGCAATGGCTGCCAAAGGAGCCGCCAAAGGCATTGGCGGACTCTTTAAAAAATAACCGAATAATTGTTGTAAAGCGCTTAAGCCAGTGAATTAACTCACTGTGGTCTTTGCTGCTTGAACGGCCGCAATCACTTTTTCTTTAATTTGTGTCAGAGCAATATTTTGTGACTCGGTATCGGTGCGGGCTTTAAATTCCACTTGAGAATCAGCCAAGCCACGATCACCAATAACAACGCGGAATGGGGCGCCAATCAGCTCCCAGTCAGCAAACATTGCACCCGGACGCTCATTGCGATCATCCAAAATCACATCGATGCCGGCAGCCAATAACTCAGCATGCAATTGATCGCATGCCGCTTTGACCTGTTCTGACTTCTCGTAACCCATCGGACAGATGACTACTTCAAATGGCGCCATAGAGATTGGCCAAATAATCCCCTTCTCATCGTGCCCTTGTTCAATTGCCGCTCCAAGTAAACGCGTCACGCCAATGCCATAGCAACCCATCACCATCGGCTGCGCTTTACCTTGTTGATCCAAGTAAGTACATCCCATTGCTTCTGAATAGCGCGTGCCTAATTGGAAAACATGACCCACTTCAATTCCACGGCAGATATCAACGACACCTTTACCGTCCGGCGAAGGGTCACCAACTACCGCATTACGAATATCCAAAACAAGTGGTTCTGGCAAATCGCGTCCCCAGTTCACACCAGTCAGATGATGGCCAGCATCATTAGCGCCACAAACAAAGTCAGACATATTCGCAACGGTACGATCCGCCGCGACAGTAACATCAGCGCTCACGCCAACGGGGCCTAAATAGCCAGCAGGTGCGTTACAGGCTTGTTTGATTTCAGCCTCAGTAGCAAAGCGAGACTCTGCCATTCCAGGGATCTTGCTAGCCTTAACCTCGTTGAGTTCATGATCACCACGAACTAACAACATAAAGAGTTTTGCTGGGCCTTTTTCTTGATCAGCAGCGAATAACAAAGACTTCACTGTTTTTTCTAATGGGATGTTTAAAAACTTTGCAACCTCTGTGCAATTTGTCTTATCAGGTGTTGGTACTTTTGCCATCGCTTCAGTTGCAGCAGCGCGCCCCGCAAGCAATGACAAAGACTCAGCAGCCTCTAGATTGGCGGCGTAATCAGAGTTCGGGCAATACACAATGGCATCTTCGCCGGTATCTGCAATCACATGAAACTCTTGGCTGCCTGATCCACCGATGGCACCATTATCAGCGGTCACTGCGCGGAACTTAAGCCCCATGCGCTTAAAGATGCGGGTATAGGCATCAAACATGATTTGGTAAGACTTCTTCAAGCCTTCGATGTCACGATCGAATGAGTAGGCATCTTTCATGCTGAACTCGCGACCGCGCATGATTCCAAAACGAGGGCGACGCTCATCGCGAAACTTAGTCTGAATTTGATAAAAATTAATTGGTAACTGTTTATAGCTCTTAATTTCATTACGAGCTAAATCAGTAATCACCTCTTCTGAGGTTGGCTGAATCAAAAAATCACGATCATGGCGATCTTTGATACGCAGCAACTCTGGACCCATTTTTTCCCAACGACCAGTCTCTTGCCACAATTCGGCAGGCTGAATCATTGGCATGAGTAATTCAACTGCACCAGCACGATTCATCTCTTCGCGAATGATGTTTTCCACCTTGCGAATCACCTTTAATCCGAGCGGCAAGTAGTTATAAATACCAGCACTCAGTTTGCGAATTAAACCTGCACGAACCATGAGCTTGTGCGAGACCACCTCAGCGTCAGAAGGGGCTTCTTTTAGCGTGGCGAGAAATGATTGTGATGCTTTCATGTATGGATATAATCAAATCATTGATTTTAAAGGATTTGGGGCACGATCATGCTTGACCGTGAAGGGTATAGACCCAATGTCGGCATTGTCCTCCTTAACAGCCGTAACGAGGTTTTCTGGGGAAAACGCGTTGGGCAGCATTCGTGGCAGTTCCCGCAGGGCGGGATAGCTCATGGCGAAAGCCCTGAACAAGCAATGTACCGCGAATTGCATGAAGAGGTTGGCTTGCTGCCGGAACATGTCCAGATTATTGGACGAACCAGGGACTGGCTCCGCTACGATGTCCCTGAAGAATACCTACGCCGTCAACATGCAACCCGGATTCATCGCGCAGCCTATCGAGGTCAAAAACAAATCTGGTTTTTACTGCGCTTCGTAGGGCTAGATAGCGATATCCAATTGCGAGCTACCGAGCATCCAGAATTTGATGCATGGCGTTGGGTTCCATTTTGGATCCAACTTGATGCCGTTATTGGCTTTAAGCGAGAAGTCTATCAACTGGCTTTATCCGAACTGGCTCGCTACCTTGCAAAAGGCGTGCGGTTGCAGCAACTTGCGTGGGGAACTCCTCTAGACTTACTGCAGTCCTTTTATTCAAAAGGTGAAGATAGCTCCCATGAATCCACTAAATCGGACAAAGAACAAGAATGAACTCATACTTGCGCAAGCTTAGCCTGTATATCTGCTGTATCTGTGCAGCTACTATTTTATCTGGATGTGCCAGTGATCCCATGGAAAGCGGTCTAGATCCATTTGCGCCGATGGTATTCAAGGAGGGGTCAACAAAAATGCCTCTCAGCCCACCCAATCCCTCAAGCCTGGTACCTTTTTACGTCTCCCCGCAGACTATATTTAAGTTTGCAGTTGATACCGATTCCATCATGATTGGCGCAGATGGCGTCACTCGGTATATCGTTGTTCTTACCAGCCCAAATGGTAATCAACAAACACAATACGAAGGTATTCGTTGTGACTCATATCAGTGGAAGCTTTACGGCATGTTTGAGAACAATGCATGGAGAGAAAATCCATTGGGCTCATGGCAAGATATCAAGCTGCATTCACCAAATCGTTATCAAGCTGCCCTAGCGCAGGGTGCATTTTGCAGCTTTAATGATCAAGAAAAAAGCTTGAGTGTGGTAATCAAGGCCCTAAATCCGAACAGCTTTACTGGTGGCACAAAGCCAACGAATTCATACGGAATAGTTAATTAATCTGCGATTCTAGTAAGACAAGTCCCGATTTTCTCGCCAGCTAAAAGGCGAGTTAAGACTTCTGGCTCACGTCCCGAGGCAATGATCGTGGATGCGCCTGTTTGTACTGCAATCTTGGCTGCCAATACCTTGGTAAGCATTCCGCCCTTACTCAGCTCGCTCGCTGCTCCGCCCGCCATCTTTTCTAGAGCAGGATCGCCGGCAATGGCATCAGTCAACAAGATTGCATCTGGATTCTGGCGCGGATCGGCAGTAAATAAGCCACCTTGATCGGTCAGTATTACCAGTAGATCTGCATGAACCAGGTTTGTTACCAAAGCAGCCAAGCTATCGTTATCACCAAATTTAATTTCATCCGTAACCACTGTGTCATTCTCGTTAATGATGGGTACTACACCCAACTTCAACAACGTTTCTAAGGTCCCTTTTGCATTGGCATTGCGCTCAGAGTTGGCCAGATCAGCATTTGTCAGCAAAACCTGTGCACTGCGCAAATTAAATCGCGCAAAACAACTCTCATACACCTGCACTAAACCCATCTGTCCAACTGCAGCTGCAGCCTGAAGCTGATGAATTTCTTGTGGGCGCTTTACCCAACCTAATCGCTGCATACCTTCTGCAATAGCACCTGAGCTCACCATCAGCACCTCGTGACCAACCTTTAGTAAGCCTGCAATTTGCTCGGCCCACATGGCAATAGCGGCATGATCTAAGCCCTCACCATTATTGGTAACCAGGCTTGAGCCCACTTTAACAACGATACGTTTGGTTTGTTTCAGGTTCATGGCAAATGAAGGTGCTTAATCACACTTTAATCTGGTGTCTTATCTTGGTTTTTTACTTCGTCTTGATCTTGATAACGAGGATCGGCTGCGCGCTCCTCGGCATCATCGCGATCACGGCGTACAGAATCCAAATAGTCTTGCAAGGAATAACAGAGCTTATCGCAACCCAAGCCAGTTAAGGCCGAGATTTCAAATACGGGGCCTTTCCACTTGAACTGTTTCACAAAGTCAGCCACCACTTTTTTACGATCCTCTTCAGGAATCATGTCGACCTTGTTTAAAACTAGCCAACGTGGCTTTTCGACCAAAGCTTCATCATATTTACGTAATTCATTCACGATCGCTTTAGCATCGGCCACCGGGTCCACATTCTCATCAAATGGTGCCAAATCAACTAAGTGCAAGAGAACACCCGTGCGTTGCAAGTGACGCAAGAAACGATGGCCTAAGCCAGCACCTTCTGCAGCACCCTCAATCAGTCCTGGGATATCAGCAATTACAAAGCTACGCTCATTACCTACACGCACCACACCTAAATTAGGGTGGAGTGTTGTAAACGGATAATCGGCAATCTTTGGTCGCGCATTAGAAACTGCGGTAATCAAAGTAGACTTACCGGCATTAGGCATACCGAGCAAACCAACATCGGCCAACACCTTTAGCTCCAATTTAAGCTTACGACGCTCACCAGGTTTGCCGTTTGTTTTTTGTCTAGGCGCTCTATTTGTAGAGCTCTTAAAGTGAATATTGCCCCAACCTCCAACACCGCCTTGAGCCAAACATAAGCGCTCACCGTGAGTGGTTAAGTCAGCAATTGGCTCACCCGTTTCGTAGTCAGAAATAATCGTACCAACCGGCATACGCAACTCAATATCATCGCCTGCGCGGCCATAGCAATCTGCGCCACGCCCTGGTTCACCATTTTTAGCAGTATGCGTTTTAGCGTAGCGGTAATCGATCAGCGTATTGATGTTGCGATCAGCAGTTGCCCATACGCTTCCACCCTTACCGCCATCCCCGCCATCAGGGCCGCCAAATTCAATAAACTTTTCGCGGCGCATAGATGCGCTCCCGGCGCCACCCTGGCCGGCTATGACTTCAATGCGTGCTTCGTCTATAAATTTCATGAATAAAAAAGGCCTCGCTTAGCGAGGCCTGTTCCTAAGAGTTAAATTCGGAATAAATCTGAATCAAACGAGTCTCAGTCAGGCGCCTTATGAACGAGGCAAGACTGAAACTTGGGCCTTCTTCAAAGCACCCTTAACGCCGAATTCCACTTGACCGTCAATTAAGGCGAACAAAGTGTGATCTTTACCAATACCAACGTTAGCACCTGGATGAACACGTGTGCCACGTTGACGAATGATGATGCTGCCAGCATTAATATGCTCGCCGCCAAATACCTTAACGCCTAAGCGTTTCGATTCTGAGTCGCGGCCATTTCGTGTTGAGCCGCCGCCTTTTTT
>Ga0364893_10015_pt1 | contig 128743 bp, 139 predicted proteins | sample ExccelJu500001D3_FD_206943 | JGI IMG/M metagenome (GOLD analysis project Ga0364893, IMG submission 206943) | Enriched cells from Trout Bog Lake Hypolimnion, Wisconsin, USA - BchlTB.July16.5000.01.D3 | ecosystem: Environmental > Aquatic > Freshwater > Lake > Hypolimnion/Profundal zone | place...
CGTAAGTTAAAACACCAACGACCGAAGCCAGCGCAAGTTGATTTCCTAGACTGGCTAAAGAGGGAAATGAATGCCGGCTCATAGACTAATATTAAGGTGTGTCGTAGCATGAATGCGGAACCAGAACATCAGAATTCCGACAGTGATTGCGAGCATCACTAAGCTCGCCATGCGCTTCTCAAGCCACACTAGAAGCAGTCCGATCAATACCGTCAGAAAAGGGAGAAACATATACATGCAAGAATTCTATCCTAGGATTAGGTCAATAACTACAAACAGTAGATTTAGAGGGTCTTTTGTATAAAATTATCCAATGAATCTGACCTCCGTTACTCCCCCCTGTCTTGCTCTAGCTATCCATGGAACCATAGCCCGAATTACCTTTAATAACCCTAGTGCGCGGAACGCCCTCACCTGGCCAATGTACGAACAACTCAAAAGTATCTGCCATAGCTTGGCAGAAAATCCCAATATTCGGGTGGCTATATTCAGGGGTGAAGGTGGCAAAGCCTTTGTATCCGGTAGTGATATAGAGCAGTTTGTCGACCTCAAGAAAGATGAGGCATATGAAGTGGCAGTTGATCGTATTTTTCTCTCCATACAGCACTTACCATTTCCAACTATTGCACTTATTGAGGGTTTGGCAATTGGCAGTGGCTTAATCATTGCTAGCGCATGTGACTTTCGCATTTCCACTCCTGATGCCCGGTTTGGAATACCCATAGCTAAGACCCTAGGCAACTGCTTGTCTCCAAGTAATTTATCGTGGATATGTGCGCACCTTGGAGTGCCAACAGTCAAACGCATGTTGCTCGCAGCAGAATTGATAGCAGCCCCAGAATTACTTGAAATGGGCTACCTCTATCTAGTGACTGAATCAGAAAAGATTGCTCAAACTGTAGAAACTTTAGCGAATAAACTGGCCTCGCTTGCCCCAATTACCCAAAAGGCTAGCAAACTTGCACTAGCGCGTTTAATTGAGAATAATCTGCCTGATTGCACGCCCCTCATGCGTGAAACCTACAACAGCATGGATTTTGCAGAGGGTGTTAATGCCTTTCTTGCGGGGCGTCCACCAAATTGGCTGGGGAGATAAACCCCCGCTAAACCACTATCTCAGCTTAAAGTTTAAAAAATTAAAGTCCCGCGGCACTCAGCATTTCCGAGGCCTCTAGATGAGGCGCACGACCTGAATTTTCTGCCAGCACTAGTTTTGCATGCGGCATAGCTTTTACAGACTGCAAAAGCGAAGTGTTTAGCATTGGACTCTCCTCCCTCTTAAACAATGGTTGTATGAAGTGTTACCAGCCCATCCACGCTGCCCTCAAGAAGGTCACCCTTCTTTACGGGGCCCACTCCTGCTGGTGTTCCCGAGAAAATCAGATCCCCAGGCTCCAAAGTAAACAAAGTAGAAAGATAGGCAATCGTATCGGGAATATTCCAAATTAATTGATTAAGATTGCCCTCTTGTCGAACTGCACCGTTGACCAGTAATTTGATGGAACCCTGACTGGGGTGACCACATTGAGTAACTGGTGTAATGGTTCCACAGGGAGCGGATTGATCAAAGGCTTTCCCGGTATCCCAAGGACGTCCCATTTTTTTAGCCTCACCCTGTAGATCTCGCCGAGTCATATCCAAACCAACGCCATACCCATAAACATGATCAAGCGCTGAATCAGCAGGTATGTCCGCCCCGCTCTTTCCGATTGCTACCACCATCTCGATTTCGTAATGAACATCATTAGATAATTTTGGATAGGTCATATTTTTTCCATCGCTCACAATGGAATTAGATGGCTTCATGAAGAAAAATGGTGGCTCACGATCGGGATCATGACCCATCTCGAGTGCATGCTCAGCATAATTACGGCCTACGCAAAAAATTCGATTAACAGCAAAGCGGCGCGACTCCCCTGTTACTGGTAGCGATGGAATTATAGGAGGGTCAATAACGTAATGTGAATTCATGATTTAGATGTATTTATATTGGTAATTTATTTTTTGACTTAGCATTACAGCAAATTTTTAATATCAAAATACTAAGCGCTAATATGAAAGTTAAAGCATTAGCTAAGATCAATGGCCATTTTTCAATAATGAGACCATAGACTAACCACAAACCAACACCAGAGGTAAAAAGGGAATACATACCCAATGAAACCCCTGAAAGATTTCGAGTATGCCAAGACTGAAACGCCTGCGGCAAAAATGCCAAAGTAGTTAAAGAAGCGGCGCCATAGCCAATCAATTCAACTTGATGGAGCTCTAAGTTCATCGTTATATTGTAATTTTCTGATTAATCATTAAGGTAGCGGGATAGAAAAGATAGCCTTAAGAGTTAATGTATCACTGCTATTAGTAAATCCCTTTCCAATGCCGGCTTGGAAAGGTAAGGGACCACCATCGTAATAGACTGTTAAAAAAGCCAGCTGCTGAGTTCCCGGCCAAGAAACTGGCCCAGTACCCAACTGGTTATAGTTTGAATAAAACTCCGTACCCACCGCCCATTCAGGCGCCACCTCCCTGGAGATACGAGCCGCCGTATTGAAGTAAGGGGTCTGATGCACATAGGGTTGCGACAGGGGCTGGTCAAATATTGGATTAACTACTAAAAGCCACTTATCAAAATGCTTACCAATAATGAAGCGTGCCTCGGAGTTATATCGAGACTCCTCATATTGAGGCAAGATATTGGAGAGCTCAATATTCAATCCGCCAAAGAAGGCATCACCTTTTTCCTCTTGATAGGGCAACCACTTCAAACGCACCTTTGCTCCAGCATAATTCCAAGTGCTGTTGTTTACGACTGAGTTAATATAAAAGCCAACCTCTAAATCATGCCCCAGTCCATAGGCTAATTCAGGTGTGATCCTGGTATTACTATTGTTCATCACCTCACCAGAGTAGGAGGGGGTCTGAACACCCCTAGGAGTATTGTTGACGTGGAGCTCCAAGCTAGGCACTCCCTTGGCATTAATGTCATCGTCGTAAACCTGTATTTCGTCCTGCAAAACAGCATGGCTAACCATCGGCGCAATCAGCAACAAAAGGCTTAAGGAGAGTTTTAAGAGAAACCAGGGGTGCATTGTCATGATGCGAGAGTGTAGCAACGATTAGATCTTGGCGCTTAGGGTCTAATGACTTTCTCGGACCAAAGTTGCCATGGGCGTCCTACCGTCTTTTCAATTGTTTCCTGAGCCCTTGAAGCTTCGCCAGGACTGAGGTATTGCACTGCACCCATCTTCATAGCCTCAGCCTGAATGTTAGCATTTTGAATCGCATAGATCGCCCTAAATACGGCTTTCTTAATTGAGTCAGCTCCAACAGCATAACCATGACCACGCATTAAGACAAAATATTGCAAACCCATCGATTTTGATAAAGCATCACCCAAATCGATGCTTCCAACAAACATATCTGTATCGGTGTTGGGGCTAGCAAAGTCTCGAATCTCAAAAATCGGAGCCCCATCCCCCAAAAATGCGCTCATGTGATAAATCGGCTTAAGTGTAGAGCCCGTCAGTCCGTACGGCAAAGTAGCCGCAGCATGTCCATGAATCACGGAATTTATATCTGGGCGATTACGCAAGATCCCGCTATGTATGAAGCGCTCGCCGTAAGCTACGCGGACATCCCCATTCAAGGCCTTGCCATTCATGTCGAACTCGATAATATCGTCAACCGTAACAACAGAAGGCGCGATGCTGCGAGCCAGAAAAAATGTATTGGGATTGGCTGGGTTGCGAACACTGATGTGGCCATAACCATCCACTGCATTTTGATCGTACAAAATACGATTGGCAAGAACCAATTCCTCAATTGCCGCCTTTACGGCGGGACTTTCCGCTATTTTCTCTTTCACTGTTAAAGCGGAAGCGTCAAATGAAACAGTGCCTGCGATAACAAAGAAAATCGCAGCATATTGTGAAAAATATTTTTTCATACTCATCATTGCTTAACCTTACAAATTATCTTAAGCGCCACCACCTCTTGTGACATCACTCAATAAGAAAGCCATCCGAGGATGGCTTTCTCTAGAGCGTATCTAAAGTCGATCAGCCCAAAGTAAATTTTAACTGCCCAAGCTTTTCAACAGAGCTCACGATTTGATCGCCCTTCTTAAGCCATACCTGTTTATCTTTAGGCATTCCAGCAATCACACCTTGAGGTGTTCCAGTAAAGACGATGTCTCCAGGCTCTAAGGCCCAATAGGTACTAATATAGGACAACATTTTTTGGGTGTTATGAATAAAATCTGATGTATTAGAGTTTTGACGCATCTCACCATTTACCCAAGTCTGAACCTGTAGCTTATTGGGATCCCCGACTATGTCTGATGTAACAAAGTATGGTCCAATAGGCGCATATTGATCCAAGGTCTTACCAATCATCCACTGCCCGCTTGGAAGCTCCAACTGCAAGTCCCGCGATGAAAAGTCGTTAGAGGTGCAGTAGCCAGCAACATAATTTAATGTATCCGATTCGGGAACATTACGCATCTTCTTACCAATGACAATTAGCAGTTCCGTCTCATAATCTAACTTGTAGGACACCTCCAGCGGGGGGATCTGCAGCAAACAATTATGGGCAGCCAAACTGTTGTTGTACTTATTAAAAAGGGGTGGCACGCGAGGATGAGCCATGCCTATCTCATCAGCATGTGCACGATAGTTCAATCCCACACAAACAATTTTTCCTGGATTTTTAAAGAGCCTGCCAAAGGTGATGCTGGACTCGCTTAAGTAAGCGACCCCAGACTTATCAGCACCAGCGAGTACCTGATTAAATCCTCCCGCATTACCTTCTTGCAGTAATTGATCCAAGGTTAAAGGAGATACTATTTTCATTTTCTTTGCTACAGCGCGTACATCAATGACGCCCTTAGACGTCACCACCCCTAAAGTCTCAGTTCCATCGGCATTTAGTATGGATAAAATCTTGCTGTTTTTGACCATCTCCCGAGGACCCGTATAAACTGGTCCACCCCATACTGAAGTTTCGTGAGCGGATACCTCCTGCATCACCCCCATGGCTGAAACGGCCAAAACCCCAGCCCCAGAAGCGGAAACAGTCTTAATAAATTGACGGCGTGTACTCATAAAAATCTCCTATATTTATATTTTTTACTACTAGGGAGATATTACTGCACCCTCAAATGCGGTGCTGCAGCAAAAATGATTTGATGGCTAACCTAAGCCCATAAATAGTGCAATACGATAAGTGATAAAGGACGCAATATAAGCAAGTGCAAAAAGGTAGCTGAGCATGACTACAGGAATCTTCCAGCCTCCAGTCTCTCTTTTAACTGCTGCAATGGTCGACAGGCATTGAGGAGCAAAGACAAACCAAGCTAAAAGCGATAAGGCGGTAGCCAAGCTCCAGCTATTGGAAATCAAAGGAACCAGCGCTTCAGTGGCATCAGCTCCCGAGCTCGACAAAGCATATACCGTAGCCAAAGAACTCACCACAACTTCACGCGCAGCCATGCCTGGTACTAGAGCAACACTAATCTGCCAATTAAAGCCAATTGGAGAAAAAATATTCGCCAAAGCATGACCGAGCATGCCAGCAATACTGTATTGAATGGCTGAACCAGTAGCGCCCGCTGGTGGAAGAGGAAAACTCGATAAAGCCCACAAAGCAATTGTCATGGTCAAAATAATTCCACCAACCCGGCGTAAAAAGATTTCTGCCCTCTGCCACAAGCTCATTGCTAAATTGCTTAAGCGAGGTAAGTGATAGCTAGGCAACTCCATCATCAAAGCATTCATTCTGAACTGCTCACTGGTGAATCGCTTCAGAATCCAAGCAACACCCATGGCCCCAAAAATCCCAGCTAAATAGAGTGCGAATAAAACTAGACCCTGAAGATCGATGCCCATCCAGACTTTTACTTCAGGAATAAAAGCGGATATAAGCAATGCATAAACGGGTAAACGTGCTGAGCAGGTCATCATCGGTGCAATTAGGATGGTTACTAATCGATCGCGTGCATTAGAAATGCTACGGGTCGCCATAATGCCGGGAATAGCGCAAGCAAAACTAGATAGGAGGGGAATGAAAGATCTGCCAGATAAGCCAACAGAACCCATGATGCGGTCCAGAAGATAGGCGGCACGTGGTAAATAACCGGACTCTTCTAACAATAAGATGAAGAAAAATAAGATTAAGATCTGCGGCAAAAAAATGACAACACCACCCAACCCCGCTATGACACCATTGATGAGTAAACTACGCAACCAATTATTCGGCAATACCTCAGTTAACTGGCCCCCAACATATTCAATGGCCGCCTTAATCAGATCCATTGGCAAAATAGCCCAACTAAAAACCGCTTGGAAAATAAAGAAGAGTAACAAGGCCAAAATAATAGGGCCAAGGATAGGGTGGAGCAAAACTGCATCTAGGCGATCAGTCAAATGATCGGGAATAATTTGATCTAAGTGCAAGTTTTTTAAAATACGTTGCACTTGAATATTATCGGTTTCAGTATGCGCTATGTGCGAGGCAACGTTCTCCAACGTAGCATCGCTGGTGCCCGTTCGCAAGGAGCTTAAATTACGCCAATCTAATTGGTCGAGATATCGCTTGATCCCATCAGCCCCATTCGCCTGAATGCCAACACTGGTGATAACAGGTAAACCCAGCTCTTTTGATAAGGCATCTATATCGATATGCAAACCCTGGCGCTGAGCGATATCAAGCATATTGAGAACCACAATACAGGGGAGACCCAAACGTTTAGCGGCCAAAACTAAACGTAAGTTGCGCCGCAGGTTCATTGCGCTCAAAATGCACAAAACAAGATCCGGTCTTTTTTCGCCCTCGGCTCTGCCTAGGAGGACATTGCATGTCACACGCTCATCCAAGGATCGAGGGTACAAACTATAAGCACCTGGTAAATCCAAAATACGGATATTTTTTCCACCTTCTAAAGTCAGGCGTCCCTCTTTACGCTCAACCGTGACCCCAGAATAATTTGCTACCTTTTGCCGGCTGCCTGTGAGGAGGTTAAATAAGGCGGTCTTTCCACAATTGGGATTACCCAAGAGTGCCACAACAGGTTCATTAGTAAAAAAATGTAGTTTAGATTCAGACATGCTGATCCGACACAACTTCAATCATGCACGCCTCAGATTGACGCAAGGCAAATGTGGAGGCTCCAACACGAACCAAATAAGGGCCCTTACCCAGCAATCCTTTTCTTAAAACGGCAACTGGTTCTCCAGGTAAAAACCCAATATCTTCCAACTGCCCCTTAATTTGTGGGGCACCTTTAGGAACATGTATTCCACTTACACGGTATGAGCTACCTAAATCTACCTGGTCTAAATTCATTAAATTGTTTGGTTTACTAGATGTAACTATATTATATCCATAATGAGAATGAATATCATTTATGAAGAATATGACCTAACGCGATAATCCTATGTCGCTTCATATAGCTAGAGCAAAAAAGGGCTTTATTTAAGGCATACTATTTATATTCATTTACTGGGATACCCCATGTACCTACCTAAGCACTTCCAAGTAGACGATGCCAATATTCTGGCATCCTTCATAAAGGAATACCCTCTTGCCACAATAATCGGCATTCTTAATAGGTGCAGTGAAATTAATCATGCCCCTTTAATGTTGAGTGCCGATAAAACGCGCCTCTTTGGCCATCTTGCCAAAACTAACCCCCTCTTACAAGTTGCCTTTCAAAGAAATCCTACAATCACTGCTGTTTTCCACGGGCCCAATGCCTACATAACACCGACCTGGTATCCATCCAAGCCCGCATCTGGAAAAGTAGTTCCCACCTGGAACTATGCGGTAGTTCATGCTGAAGGGCAATTAAAGTTAATTGAAGATCCGATCTGGTTACGTGAACACGTTTCCAAGATGACCGATATTCATGAGCCTACGTATAAATCCAACTGGAAATTAGAAGATGCGCCGGAAGAATATGTGCAGATGATGCTTAAGGCGATTGTTGGTATAGAAATCCAGATCACCAGCCTAGTAGGTAAATTCAAACTTAGTCAGAACAGGCCCCCAGAAGACTATGCGGGCGTAGTAAATGCGCTTAGCAACTCTCCAGCAGAAAAACTTCAAGATATGCTGGGATGGATGTCAAAGCCTTAAGAAATAAACATTATGGAGTTGAGTACCCATATTTGAACAAGACGGCTTTAGCCTCAGGACTTTGAAGGTAATCATAAAGCTCCACTGCTAACGCTGATGGATTTTTCATTAGTATCATGCGTTGTTTAATTGGTGTGTACAAGCTTTCTGGCAAAGCAATGTAATTTATAGATCCAGATAACTCAGGGGCTTTAGCTAGTGAGAGTGCTGTAATGCCTACATAAGCTGCTCCAGAACTGACATACATTGTTGCAACTGAAATATTCTCACCATAAACTAACTTATCCTTGAGTCTATCCCACAATTTGGTAGATTGGAGGTATTGAACTGCTGCTCTTCCGTAAGGTGCGAGATCAGGATTGGCGATTGCAATTCTTTTGGATTGCCCCAAAATAAATTGAATTTGCTCGGGATCAGCGCTGACTTTAATTCCACTAGAGTTATTGGCAATAAAGGCCAAATAGCCAATGGCATAAACAACCCCCGTATCTCGAGTCAGACCAGCCCGATACAAGTAATTAGGGAAAGCTTCATCAGCTGAAATAAATAAACTAAATGGGGCGCCCTGCTTTATCTGACTGGCAAAATTACCAGAGGATCCATAAACCACCCGAAGATCTTCTGGGTGTGTCCGTTTAAAATCACGATAGATCACTTCGAATGCTGGCTTCATATTGCTGGCAACAGCCACATTCACCGTTTGTGCATAAGCACTTTGGGTTACTAAGTTAGCTAGTAGCAGAAAGGGGTAAAGCAAGCAGCTAAATTTCAACAATGAGCGCCTTTTAAAAGGTAAGACTGGTTTATATCCATCCTAGAGTTTGCCGCTTCAATCCCACTGATTTATACCCTAGAGTATTGCTGGACAAAGTCCGAATTTTACGGATTAACTTTAGCACTTCCCGGTTGGTGCTAATTTCCTCCCGCATTGCCAGGAAAAAGATTTCCTCTTTAACTCGGATAAAGTCTAGGCCATTTTCTACCGCAATGCTTTTTATCCCCATCCCGACATCTGCCTTTTTTGCCATAATGGCATTGGAAATAGCGGTATGGGTAAATTCTTCTTGCTCGTAGCCATTGATTTTTGCGGGATCAATACCATCCTTAGCTAGAATCGTATCCAGTAAAAGTCTAGTACCAGATCCTTTTTGACGATTAATAAAACGAATATGAGGCCTGGTCAAATCCTTAAGACTGGTCACATTATGTGGGTTACCCTTTGCAATCATTAACCCTTGGACACGCGACATTACCGGAAAGATTGTGATACCTTCTCTATGTAGGCGTTTAGCAATAATTTGAGAGCTCTGTGGATCTGACACATGAAAGCCTGCAATGTCGACCGTATCATTAAGCAGTCTCTCCAAAGCCTCACCTGAACCAGCAATACTAAGATCAAGCCCAGCAATATCCTGAACTGCTTGTTGAATAATCGGATCACTACTGCTGATCAAGCTCAAATGCTGAGTAGCCCTTACCCTAAATTGAGCAAAACCCTCTTCCAAATGTAAAAGGCTAGATTGGCCAAGTCTGAGCGTTTTTTCATCAAAATCATCCATAAATGTGATGAGGTAATTAGCATATTCAGATAACTGAGAACCATGACCACGGACGCGATCTATTAACTTAAAACCAAGCGCCCCTTCCATATCATTTAATTTTTGCCACACATTTCTATAGGAAAGTCCCGCTCTTTTGCAAGCGGATACCAATGTCTTTCCCCGATGAATATCCTTCAATAGATCAGTTAGCCATACCAAGTCGATCATTGCTGGATCTTTTGTCGATTTATTGCCAAAAACAAGAATTGGTCTAATTTGAATCCGCATATGTAATTTATTGCATATTGATATTTTGTAATATGACAGATACTAACTTAACATATAAAAAATCGAAAATCATGAAATTCTCAATAAATCACTTATTCGCAATCGCTTCAGCTTTAATCAGCCTTCTGAGCAATCCAGCCTATGCACAGGAGAAAAGTATTGTGGTCTCATCGACCACATCTACAGAACAATCCGGCTTATTTGAATTCATACTCCCTATCTTTAGGATGAAAACGGGTATTGAGGTAAAGGTGGTGGCTGTAGGAACTGGGCAAGCTTTGGATATTGGCCGTCGTGGTGATGCTGATGTAGTGTTTGTTCACGACAAACCTGCAGAAGAGAAATTTGTCAGCGAAGGATTTGCTACTAAACGTAATGAAATAATGTATAACGACTTTATTTTAATTGGCCCTAAATCTGACCCAGCTAGAATTGTTGGCGGGAAAGATATACAGGTTGCCTTTCAGAAAATTGCCGATGCTGGTGCAACCTTTATATCGCGCGGCGATAAGAGCGGCACCAATGCCGCTGAACTACGTTACTGGAAAGGCGCTGGTATTGAGGTTAATCAAACCAAGTCTTGGTATAAGGAAACGGGCTCAGGTATGGGGCCAGCTTTAAATACCGCCTCAGCCATGAACGGCTATATCCTATCTGATCGCGCTACCTGGCTAACATTTAAAAATCGTGGAGATTTAATAATTTTGGTTCAGGGTGATCCAAAGCTCTTTAATCAATACGGTGTCATGTTGGTAAACCCTGCAAAATTCCCTAGCGTAAAAAGAGTAGATGGCCAGGCCTTTATCGATTGGCTTGTCTCTAAGAATGGCCAAGATGTTATTGCTAACTACCAAGTTGGCGGGGAACAACTATTTTTTCCCAATGCAAAGAAATAATTTATGGCTCTAGTGAAAATTAAGTAGTCTATATGGAAGTTACGTTAACCCAAATCGTCTAACCAGCATTGTCTTAATAAATTGTGTTAACAAGAAATAACCCAGCAAAATGGGTAGCAAACCAAACCAATAAATGGGTGGGAGTGGCTGCATGCCTAAAGCACTGCTTAAGTGGGTATATGGCAAGATGGCGCCAATAATGCAAATACCTGTCGTGGTGAGGAGCAAGGGAAGACTTGGCCTGCTTTGCAAAAAAGGGATTTTGCCGGTGCGAATAATGTGCACGATCAGTGTTTGAGATAACAAAGATTCGACGAACCAACCCGTCTGAAACAGGCTGGCATGCTCTACGGAGTTAGCCTTAAGAACAAACCATAGCAAACCAAATGTTGCGTAATCGAAGAGTGAGCTTACGGGGCCTATGCAGAACATATAACGAGCAATTTGTGAGACATTCCAAGATCGGGGCTCTCTCAGATATTCCTCATCCACATAATCTGTTGGCACTGATGTTTGAGAAAAGTCATAAAGCAGATTATTCAGCAGAATCTGTACTGGAGCCATTGGTAAAAATGGGAAGATGGCACTAGCTCCTATCATGCTAAACATGTTGCCAAAATTAGAACTAGCAGACATTTTTAGATATTTCATAATGTTGCCAAATACCTTTCTACCCTCAAGAACACCCTCTTTTAAAATTAATAGGTTCTTTTCCAGCAAAATAATATCTGCGGTTTCTTTAGCAATATCTACAGCTGTATCAACCGAGATACTGACATCAGCTACTTTCAATCCCGGCCCATCATTAATGCCATCACCAAGATAGCCAACAACATGGCCGCGAGACTGCAATACGTGAATAATCCTCGCCTTTTGGGCTGGAGCCATGCGGGCGAAGACAGAAGCCTCCTCGGCCCGATCACCAAGCTCTTGGTCGCTCATCTGGTCTAAATGGGGGCCCAACACCACCGAGTCAGCTGATATGCCGACCTCACTACAGATTTTGCGGGTAACGAGTTCGTTATCGCCTGTCAAAATCTTTACCTTTACACCCAAGGCATATAACTCAGCAATAGCGGGTTTTGCAGAATCCTTAGGGGGGTCCAAAAAGGCCACGTAACCCACTAGGGTTAAATTTTTCTCATCACTTACGGTGTAGTGATTATCTGGATTAGCTTTGGCTGGTGGTATCTCTTGAATAGCCACCGCAATCACTCTAAAGCCATCTCCGCTCAGCTCGGAAAATAAAGCCTCTTGTTGAAGTCTTAAATCCTCCGTCAATGGCTGGGATATACCATTGACCATTACGCAAGAACAACAGGATGTAGTTTCTTCAACAGCTCCTTTGCATACCAAAATCTGCATTGCCTGATTTTGCTCAATAATGACGGACATACGGCGTCTCTGAAAATCAAATGGGATTTCATCTATCTTTCGATAGCTATCTGCGCTATGCAACTTATGATTAACATCAACATGTTTTAATACGGCTACATCTAGTAGATTCTTTAAGCCAGATTGGTAGTGGCTATTAAGATACGCAAACTCAAGCACCCTCTCATCTTCGTTGCCGGCAATATCAACATAACGCTCTAAGATAATTTCATCCTGAGTAAGTGTCCCCGTTTTATCCGTACAAAAAATATCCATTGCGCCCAAATTTTGAATAGAATTGAGCCGCTTCACAATCACACGTTTACGAGCCATGGCAATAGCGCCTTTAGCCAGATTAATTGTCACAAGCATCGGCAGCATTTCTGGTGTTAATCCAACTGCTACTGCGGTGGCAAATAACAAAGCTTCGAGCCAATCACCTTTAATTAGGCCGTTGATGAAAAAGACTGTTGGAACCATGACCGCCATAAACTTAATCATGAGCCAAATAAATTGCTTAATACCCGCATCGAAACTTGATACTTTTTTACCTAAAGTAATATCAGTGGCCAATTTTCCAAATTGAGTTTGGGATGCCGTGCGAAGAACTAGACCGACACCTAAACCGGAAACCACGTGACTCCCCATAAAACAGATGTTACAAAGCTCAAATGCTGAATCCACTTTATCTGTGGCGTGAGGTAGCTTCTCCACTGGCATAGCCTCGCCAGTTAAAGATGATTGATTGACGAATAGATCGTTGCTTGATAGTAAACGCAAATCTGCTGGAATTAAATCTCCGGCCGAGAGTTTAACGACGTCACCTGGTACCACTTCATTTAAGGGGATCTCTTGCTCTAATCCATCACGTAATACCGTAACCTTAATGCTCACCATTTTGCGTAATTTTTCAGCAGCTTTATTAGATTTATATTCTTGTAAGAAAGCTAGGCCTGTTGACAAAAAAACCATGGCAGCAATCACTAGGGCGCCTGTTGCACCTCCCGTTGTAAATGAAAGTACCGAAAGCCCAATGAGCAACAAAGGTAGCGGAGATAGAAATAAGGCTAAAAATTGTAAAAGCGGATGTATGTGACTGGAAACATCAATTGAATTTGGCCCAAATTGAGCTAACCTTTCGGTGGCCATCATTTGGCTAAGCCCGCCAATGGAGCTCTCAAGCTCTCCAAGCAAAATATCTATAGGGGCGTTTGAAAAGTGAACTACATCAGGGTTGGATTGTTTAGCCATTTTCGCCACCTTATTTTAGGATCGAAATACCGCTGGGAACAAAAAAATACCCGCTGGGTTAGGCCAGTCGGGCATTTAATCTCAATGCAGACTTCATCTGCAAATGAAAAATTACTTCTTAGCTGGAGCTACAAATCCAATAGCCGTGTCATCAACAAACTCAACCATGACGTCATCCCCGGCTTTAAATTTCTCAAGACCTAGAACACTTTGATCCACTTTTACTTTTTGCTTTTCACCACTTGGCAATGTGAATGTCACAATACGTGTTTTAGCATCAATCATAGTGATCTTCACGGTTGCATAAACTGTATCAGCAGTCTCTTCGAATGGTTTAGATGAGCCCTTACCAGAAATAACTACTGAGTGAACGCCAGATACACCTGGCTTTGCATCCTTAGCAACAGAGGTCAAACCCACCGCGATCGCTTGGGCATGCTCAACCACAAATGTATCGCCTTTTTTTACTTTATCCAAATCATTAACTTGCTTAGATACATTCATTTGAACCAAGTTACCGTTTGCATCTTTTAATACAACAACGCGCTTCTTTAGATCTACTGAATCTACAGTAGCAGTGATAACAGCCACTTCAGCAGCTAAAGGCAACATTTTTGCTGGTAATTGAGCAAAAACAGAAGTAGCAACAACCAAACCAAACGAAGCTATTAATGCTGTAATTAAAGATTTCTTCAAGATGACTCCTAATTAGACAAAAGGGTTAAAAGGGGCCCCCACAACTGGATTGCCCGCGAAATGATTGTACCCATGATGTGGGGCAGTTTTATGGCACTAAAGTGAATATTTTGGCTCTGGGCTTCGAAGATTTGATACATTGACAGCTAAATGGGGAAAAACCCTCATACCCCCTCTTCTTTTGCGAAAGTTGCAAATACACAACGTGATTTTGATTAAACCCTGGAATGAGGCAAAAAATATAGCCTACCCCATCAGACATGCCGTTTTTGTCATAGAGCAAGGGGTACCAAAGGAAATAGAGATTGATGAGCATGATCCTCATGCCTCGCACGCTTTAGCTTGTTTCAATACCGAATACGTAGGTACCGCGCGCCTTATTAAGCTTTCTAGGTCTTGCGGTCAAATTGGCCGAATGGCAGTATTAGCCCACTCTCGTAATCGGGGGGTTGGTGGACGGCTATTAGTTGCGCTGATTGAGTATGGCAAAACAGAGGGAATGGTGGAGTACCTCTTGCACGCGCAGTTGGGTGCCATCCCTTTTTATGAAAAATTGGGCTTTATTCCTTACGGCAAAATTTATGATGAAGCGGGCATTTCGCATCGTAATATGATTCTTTTAATATAAAAACGCAAATGCCAACGACCTATTCCCCCAATACTTCGCCTTTTCTTTTTCGTGTTTGCTATTCTGACACCGATGCAGCAGGCTTTATTTACCATGGTCGATATCTAGAAATATTTGAACGTAGTCGTGCCCAATGGCTTTTTGAAAGAGATTTAAGCCCATCTAAATTGGCATCAGAATTTGGCATCCTCCTCCCCGTCCGAGAGCTCACAATGAGCTTCCATAAACCAGGGCGCTTAGACGATCTTCTACTGATAGATCAGGTGATTGAGCATCGAGGACGCGCTCAAATAGCCGTCAAGCAAACTGCTAGGCGAATCAGCGATAAAGCAGACCCAGAGCTAATTGCCAGCGCCCTCCTACACATCGTTTGCGTAGACACCGCCACCCTGAGGCCCAAAGGCCTTCCAGATTGGCTATTTGCTGCCGACCAATAGCTTAAAATAGATACTCTTACTGCAAACACACCAAGTGTGGCAGCTCACCCCATTGGCCGGGATAGTCGTTTAATTGAATACGGGCCAATTTTCTTTTGGCTCTTATGTTATTTACAGATCTTGGTTTATCAGCATCCATTCTTCGTGCAATTGAGGAAGAGGGCTATACCAGCCCCACCCCGATTCAGGCGAAATCTATTCCCGCCGTATTAAAAGGCGGTGACTTACTTGCAGCCGCTCAGACGGGCACAGGCAAAACAGCGGGCTTTACCCTACCCATTTTGCAGCTATTAACTACTACGGCGAAGCCAGGCAGCGCTAAGCGTCAATTGCGAGTACTCATCTTGACCCCCACTCGAGAATTAGCGGCTCAGGTCCAAGAATCAGTTCTCACTTATGGCAAGTACACCGATCTCAAATCCACGGTGATTTTTGGAGGTGTTGGGGCCAATCCACAGATCAGGGCAATTCAAGCGGGTTTGGATATTTTGGTAGCGACGCCTGGGCGCCTACTTGATCTAATGTCACAAAAATGCGTATCCCTTGATTCAATCGAGATCCTAGTATTAGATGAGGCGGATCGAATGCTCGATATGGGGTTTTTACGAGATATCAAAAAGATTTTGGCAGCCCTGCCTAAGAAGCGTCAAAATCTACTCTTTTCAGCTACCTTCTCCGATGAAATAAAAAAACTTGCAGACGGCCTACTAAACTCACCCGAACTAATTGAAGTAGCTCGTAGTAATAGCGCCAATGAGGCCATTGCACAATTAATTCATCCAGTAGATAGGGCTAATAAACATCCCTTATTAGCGCATCTGATTAAAAGTAATAGCTGGAAGCAGGTGTTGGTTTTTACACGTACCAAACATGGTGCCAATAAGTTAGTGACCCAATTAGAAAAAGACGGCATCACTAGCATGGCCATCCATGGCAATAAGAGTCAAAGTGCGCGCACTAAGGCATTGACGGAATTTAAGGATGGCAAAATCACAGTATTGGTAGCCACCGATATTGCGGCACGTGGAATTGATATCGACCAACTCCCGCATGTCGTGAACTATGACTTACCAAATGTATCAGAAGATTATGTCCACCGAATTGGCCGTACGGGGAGAGCTGGATCTAATGGTGTGGCAGTATCTTTAGTATGCGTCGATGAACATCAAATGCTCAGAGATATTGAGAAGCTAATCAAACAAAAACTTCCTCAAGAGGTGATCCCAGGATTTGAACCCGATCCTAACGCTGTAGCTCAACCTATTCAATTGCGCAGTCAGCAACACCAGCAGTCTAGAAAGCCTAAGCCTCCTGGTAACGCGGGTGGGGCCGACCGTACACCAAGGACAGGAAAGCCAGCTGCAAAGCGTAGTGGGTCTCCTAAAAAAAGTTTTAACCGCTAGGCTTTTATTAGAATAAATTCTTAAAAGTCCATTTAACTATTTTTGATTAATTCATCCAAAGAGATTCCATTCTTATGACCATTACTCGTCGCGCTGCTGTTAAAGCAATCGCCAGCGCATTCGCACTTCCAGCACTCAGTCCCTTTTCGTCGGTTTTTGCCCAATCGAATCCTGAATGGAGCACTTATGAGATCGTGACTGAAATCAATTTGGAAAGTCCTAATGGGATAGCTCAGGCATGGATTCCACTTCCCCTTATTTTGGATACGGACTACTTCAAAACACTGGGAATCAATTCCGAAAGCACTGACCCTAAAGCAGTCATCCAGATTTATCAAACTCCAGATAAACAAGCCCGTATGATGTGGGCCCAATGGAATCAATCCTCCACCGGTCATACCGTCAAGGTATCCATGCTCGTTAGCACACGAAATCGCCATTTAGAGCTAGCTAACCCGAGCCCCGTGTTAACACTTTCTAAAGAAGAGCGTCAATTCTGGACCCGAGGCACTAAATATCTTCCAACCAATGGCATTGTAAAAACAAGGGCGCAAGAATGTATCGCGGGCTTGCCAGCCAACGCAACAGATATTGAAAAAGCAAAAGCTATTTACGACTGGGTGGTTGACAACACTCATCGCGATCCCAAAACTCGAGGCTGCGGTCAGGGTGATGTGAGATTGATGCTAGAAACTAATAATTTAGGCGGAAAGTGTGCGGATATTAATGCAGTCTATGTAGCTTTAGCACGTTCAGTTGGTGTGCCAGCGCGTGATGTCTATGGAATTCGAATTGCTGACTCCGCTCGTGGTTATAAGAGTCTTGGAAAATCAGGTGACATCACCAAAGCTCAACATTGCCGCGCTGAGTTTTATGCGACTGGATTTGGCTGGGTTCCAGTTGACCCTGCAGATGTCCGTAAAGTAATTCTAGAAGAAACCGGTGGACTTGCCGTGTCCGACCCCAAAGTAGTTGCTATCCGTGACTACCTCTTTGGAAACTGGGAAATGAATTGGATGGCCTACAACTACGATCATGACGTATCGCTTCCTGGGTCATCATTAGGTAAGAAAGGTGACATTCCCTTCATGATGTATCCACAAGCTGAGAACAAAGAAGGTCGTTTTGACTCCCTTGATCCCGATAACTTCAAATACAAAATTACCAGCCGCCGTATTAGCTAATGCCTGCTGATTAAATGATTTTTTTAGTCTGTTACCGGTGAGATATTTGTACATCAAATATATTAAGAGAGTGCTAGCTCTCTCACTCAGTTTTTGTCTCGCGGTACTTGCATTTACCTCCACAGCGCATGCTCAGTGGCGTCCCTCTAAAGAAACGGGGCTAACTCAAACTCCTCCATTGCAACTGAAAAACTTATCCAATCAATTGATAAATATATCAAATTTCAGTGGCAAGGTGATCGTTGTGAACTTTTGGGCTAGCTGGTGCGAGCCTTGCAGAGAAGAATTTGGGGAGCTTATTTATCTTCGAGAAAAATATGGCTCCCAGGGTCTGGTTGTGCTCGCTGTAAATTTAGCAGAAATGAAACCGCGAATTATGCAATTTCTTAAAGGAAATGGAATTTCTGAGAATGCCATTGAGATCCTGTTAGATCGAAATAGCACCACTTACAAAACATGGAAGGCGCGCGGCATTCCGACCACTTTCTTGGTAGGAAAAAACAGTGTCGTCGAGGGCGCTTGGATTGGCGCTATTGATGATGCTGATGCCGAAGATGTAAAAAACAAAATTGAATTTCTTCTCAAGCAATAATCCACCTAATCTCCCCCATGACTATAAACATATCAACCGCTGATCAGGAGCCCCGACTAACATCTCTTTCCCATGGGGGTGGATGTGGATGCAAAATTGCACCAAGCGTTCTTTCTGAGATTCTTAAGGGCGTTCCTCAACTACCCTTTCCTAAAGAATTATTGATTGGGATTGAAACATCTGATGATGCAGCGGTGTATCAAATTAATGAGTCGCAAGCTATTGTGGCTACAACAGATTTTTTCATGCCCATTGTCGATGACCCGTTTGATTTTGGAAAAATTGCTGCAACTAATGCAATAAGCGACATCTATGCAATGGGCGGTACTCCACTCTTTGCTCTTGCTCTCGTAGGCATGCCCATCAATGTACTTTCCAATAAAACGATTGCTCGTATTTTAGAAGGTGGTGCAGAGGCCTGTCGTAGTGCCGGCATTCCGATTGCCGGAGGTCACACGATCGATTCAGTGGAGCCTATTTACGGTCTAGTAGCGATTGGCATCATCAATCCTAAAGAGGTCAAGAGCAATGCTGCCGCCCAAGTGGGTGATGTACTTATTTTAGGCAAACCGATTGGGGTTGGCGTACTTTCAGCGGCTCTCAAAAGAGATGTCTTAAGTCCAAGTGGTTACCAAGAAATGATTGCCAACACCACCAAACTTAATACTGCGGGGCCTGAGCTTGCAAAATTGGCAGGTGTACATGCTTTAACCGACGTCACTGGATTTGGTTTAGCTGGTCATACACTAGAATTGGCGCGTGGCTCAAACTGTTCCGCTCAAGTTAATTGGAGTCAAATTCCCCTGCTCTCTAATGTTCAAGAATTTGCCAATCAGGGGGTTATTACTGGCGCCTCAGAGCGTAACTGGCAAAGCTACGGTAACGATGTTTTATTGCCTAGAGAGTTTTCTGCGGCGCAACAAGCATTGCTAACCGACCCACAAACCAGTGGAGGCCTTCTAGTTTCCTGTAGCCTAGAATCTGTTGATGAAGTCCTCGCCATCTTTCATCGTCATCAATTTTGGAATGCTAAAGTTATTGGCAAAATGCTTTCAAAGCAAGATAAACCTTTAGTAATATGTATTTAATCTTCCGCCAGTTTAAATACACTAGAAAAGTCGAGCTGTCCATTGCCAGCTTTGCTGTGGGCTCCATATAAATGATGCGCCAACTCTCCAAGGGGAATATGTGCATCTAGACCCTGCGCATTCTCTACAGCCAAACCTAAATCCTTGAGCATAAGATCGACCCCGAATCCCCCTGCGTAGCCATTTGAGGATGGTACGCTTTCCATCACACCAGGACATGGATTGTATAACTCAAGAGTCCAGTTACGTCCTGAACTTTTAGACATGATGTCAGATAGCACCTTCGGATCCATGCCATTTGCAATACCCAAACGCAAAGCCTCACTTGTTCCCAGCATCTGAATACCTAAAAGCATGTTATTGCAGACCTTAACGGTTTGGCCTCCCCCATTAAGGCCTGCGTGAAAAATATTCTTTCCCATCTTCTCCAGCAAAGGCATGGCCTTCTCTAAATCACGAGTCTCGCCACCTACCATAAATGTCAAAGTGCCCGCCTGAGCTCCACTGGTACCCCCGGAGACTGGGGCATCAATCATTGCAAAACCTTTTACCTTGGCTATAGCTGCGATCTCCTGGGAGACTCGCGGAGAAATGGTTGAGCAATCAATCAACAATGGGTTGCCACTTGCTGCAGAAAGCAAACCCGTATCGCCAAGATACAAGGCCTCCACATGTCGCGATGCTGGCAGCATACTAATAATGACTGCAGCATCCTGAGCTGCCATGCTGGCGCTTTTAGCCACTGCACCCCCAGCATTGCTAAATATATCTAATTGAGATTGAACTAAGTCAAAGCCCGTAACCTCATACCCCGCTTTAAGTAAGTTCAAAGCCATTGGTAGACCCATGTTGCCCAACCCTATAAACGCAACCTTCATGCAACCCCTAACTCTTGAAAGAAATATCCCATAGTTTCACTATAACTTGCTTACAGGTCATTCCGACTGCACATGACTGGAATGTTAATAAAGCCTAGAGGGGTAAAAGCGGACCATAAAATTATCTTTATTTACTTAACCCATATAAAAATAAAGCCCAGCCCCTTTTGAGGGCTAGGCTTAATAAATCAGTGATGCATAGGAATTACTTCTTAGCTTCCATTGCTTCCTTTGTTGAAGTAATTTCTTTACGACGTTCTTTGCATGCACCAGCGATTTCTTGTAATGCCTTACGAGCACGCGCGGCAGATGCCTTAATGCCTTTTTCAATAAACTTTTCATTCTCTGCTTTGTACGCTTCAAACGCAGCTAGCAATGTATCGTGTTGTGACATCTGGTCTCCTATAGTTCAAATAAGTATTTGAGTTATTAGCTCTAAATCAGTATATCCCGATAAAAACAAGAGAATTTCAGGGCCTGAATCAGGGATAACTCTTAGACAGAATATTCTCGCCTAAGAGTTAATTCAAACGAACGGAACCCCTAATTTAGTAGCTAAGATCACCAAAATAGGGCTTTAAATAGCTTTAAAGAGGGTTTTTAGCCTAAGTAATCTTATTGCGAATGATTCCTACACCAGTAATCTCAGTCTCCATTACATCTCCAGGCTTCATAAATTCTTGTGGGGTTCTGCCAGCCCCAACGCCTGAAGGGGTTCCAGTTGCAATAATGTCACCAGGCAATAAAGTGAGACTACGAGAAAGCTCTGAAATGATTACTGGAATCTTAAAATACATTTGCTTGTAACTGGCATTTTGCTTTTCAATACCATTCACGCGACAAATGATGCGTGTGTCATCTAAATTCACGCCGCCCGCTGTCACAACCCATGGGCCCATTGGCCCATGACCATCTAGACTCTTGCCCTTAAACCATTGACCCGAATGACGCTTTTGCTGAACGTCGCGCGCAGTAGTGTCGTTGTATGCAGCATACCCAAATACATATTCCATCGCATTTTCTTCGGAAATGTTTTTTCCTTTTTTACCGATCACCACTGCCAACTCAGCCTCCCAGTCAATCATGCTTGAGTAGCTACCGTCATAAGGAATGGGGTCAAATGGTCCATTCATGGTTTGCGTACCCTTAGTGAATAGCACGGGTACCTTTGGATACTCTTTAACGGTAGTGTCAGCGCGATGCTTTAAGCCTTCCTCAAAATGGTCTAAATAGTTCCAGCCAACACAGTAGATATTGCTCTGCGGCTTGGGGATTGGCGATAGCAAAATGACTTGATTAACATTAATTAAATGCGAGCTGCGACCTTTAAAAATAGTTGCCAGCTCAAGCAAACCCCGATTTCCAGATGCGGCCAAAGAAATAACAGAGCTAGGGTCAAAAGAGAGTTGTACTTTGAGGCGCGTAGCCTCAGCAGGGATATCTATGACAAAGCCATCATTGGTAACTAAGCCTAAACGTGAGCTTGCGCCCATATTGGGTAGATAGTTGGCAATTCGAAATCCTGCATTACCGGTTAAGGACTCAACCACAATTGGCTGGCGCTCTGGACTCGCGGCTGAAGCACCAGAGATAAGTATTCCCCCCATGCTAGCCGCTGCACCTAACTTCAATATATCTCGACGATTTGTATCCACAACATCTCCTTAATTAATTATTCTTATTAGCCACCTATTTTGGTGGCTCTGCCGTAAATAGTAATACGAAATGAATTCATCGGCAGAATTATTGAAATGTAGCTATTCTATCGAGGATGAAAGAGTTAGTTCGCAATATCAACCTACCCCTCTTCGCCACCATAGCTTGTATAGGTCTTGCTGGTTGCGAGCGGGATACTTATACAACCTGGTCCTGCGAGAACTTTGAGGGCATTAAGATTGAAATGATTCTCAAAAAAGCACAAATGCAATTTCAGAATAGGGGGCTAACCTATTGCGGAAGTTTGGGCAATAAGAGTTATTTTGATGCTACTTGCGCCGTGCAAATAGAAACTTCCAATGTTGTCTTCACTCCAGATGATGGAAGCCTTACAAGTGATAGAAAAAATTATCAGTGCAATGCCCTCTGAGATCAAAAACCCTATAAACCCAAAAAAGCTTTTGCTCAGCAAATGGACGGCGGCACATCCAATACGAAAGCAAAAACATTTTTTAGTCAGCAAGGTGATTATTCCTGAATTACCAAATGAGAAGATTGAGTTTGTAGAATTAGAAGCGGTATTTGGTAAGGAGACTCAACTAATTTCATGGCGCGAGCTCACGAATCGTGAGGTTTGGTTGCAGGGTTGGCTTTAAATAAGTTGCTAAAAAAACGGCAACTTATTTAAAGCACAGGTATCTTTTTTTTACTTAATCATCTTGCTTTTTAGAGGCGGGGGTTTTCTTAACTCGCTCCTCTATATTTCGTTCAGCAGCATCCGCTACTTGATTAATAATACGACGCCCTTCTTTAAACATTTTTTGACCAGTGGTCGACATGTCGTGAACTACCTTTGAAATTTTATCGGCACTCCCAGGCATTTTGCTCTCTGCATCCTCTAGCCAAGTAACTAAGGAACTGCGCACTTTCTCTAGATGTTTTTCTGTTTCATCGGCAGCGTTATCACCCAGCTCTTTTAAGACAGACTTCACTCTCTTTTGATATGCTGTTGCACGCTTGGCAGCCTCCTTACTCGCAGCACCTTGGAGATCCTTTAATTTTATTAGATCATTCTTTGCTGCAGATTTAGCGCTGTCCATCGCATTTTTCATGCTCCATTGAATTTCAGCAATATGAGATTCACTTAAGTCTTTTGCAGCATCCAATAGCTTATGAGAATACGAAAATAATTCTTTTGCTTTTTCCTGTTGCCATACTTGAAAATCTTTCTTATCCATTACTTTCCCTTTCATTGGATTATTGGAGAACTACCTAACAAATAGACTTCTCACTCAACTCTATACTGAATTAAGGCGCTTGCCAAATTGTCTTAAGAAGGGGATTAAAATGAACTGATGAGTGAACAAAAAACTCCTTATGAGTTGATAGGCGGTGCCGATAAGGTAGACGCTTTAGTAAACCGCTTCTACGATTTAATGACGCTGGAAGTGCCCTTTATAGACTTGAGGGCTATGCATGCCCAAGACCTCTCCATTGCCCGAGAAAAGCTAAAGTTATTCTTAATTGGCTGGATGGGGGGTCCTGACGTCTATTCGCCGAAATATGGACACCCTATGCTGAGAGCTAGGCACCTCCCTTTTAAGATCGGACTAAAGGAGCGCAATCAATGGCTGGCTTGTATGTACCGAGCAATGGAAGATTGCGGCATCAAGGGTGAGTTTGCCACCCGATTGGAGCAATCTCTTTTTAATACCGCCGACTGGATGAGAAACCAACCCAACTAGGTAGACTTCAAATGCCCATTAAATTGATGTGGACTTGTTTGTACTGTAGGCTTATTTAATTATTTCGATACCCTGAGAAAGCCAAATACCAATGTTTTTAACAATTCATAAATGATCGAATTCTTCTCTGCATCGCTCGCCGATCCCAGTACCTGGGCGGCTTTTTTCACGCTATTGTCCTTAGAAATTATATTGGGGATTGACAATATAATTTTTATAAGCGTAATCGCTAACCGGCTTCCCACAGAAATAAGAGATAAGGTCAGACAATTTGGACTGCTATTTGCTTTAATTACACGAATTCTTTTATTGCTAAGCCTGTCATGGGTTATGGGCTTTACCAATACCCTCTTCACCTTACTAGACCACCCTATTAGCGGCAAAGACTTAATCTTGCTCTTTGGGGGGTTCTTTCTCATCTGGAAGACTTCAAAAGAAATTTATCTTGAAGTTGAAGTGGGTGCTGACCCCAACATTAAAGTTGCTAGTAAAAGTAATTTAGTGAGAGGCAAGTCCATACTCAGTCTATTTATTGGCTCAACAATCCAAATTGGTTTACTCGACATTATCTTTTCTCTAGATAGCGTGATTACCGCTGTTGGGATGGTTGATCAAATCGGAGTGATGATTGCGGCGGTAGTGGCATCTGTCTTAGTTATGCTGATAGCGGCTAAGCCTATTGGGAATTTTGTACAAAGCTACCCCTCAATTAAAGTACTTGCCCTAACATTCTTAACTGTAGTTGGTGTTGTTCTAATTTCAGAAGGAATGGGGGTTCATATTCCCAAGGGGTATGTTTATGTGGCGATGGCATTTTCTCTTGCAGTAGAGTTATTAAACATTCGCTCACGAGCAAAGAACAAAAGGGAAAGAAAACAATAGGATGGGCTTAAAGACTTAGCGTCAGGGCTCAGATAGAATTTTTTATAAGGCCTGGGCGCAGACAAAGCCACTGGCCCATGCCCATTGAAAGTTATGACCACCCAGATGTCCAGTGACATCAACGCATTCACCAATAAAATATAGTCCTGAGTGTTTTCGCGACATCATAGTTTGACCATCTAATTCTTTAGTATCTACGCCACCCAGCATCACCTCTGCTTTTTTCCAACCTAAAGTGCCGGCCGGTTTTACAGACCAACTGGTAATAAGCTCTTTTAAGGCTTGGCGATCTTTTTTAGAAACCTCCGCCCACTTTCGGCCAAGCAACTGCTTCTGCCCCGCAAATGCCTTTGCAAGACGTAGTGGCAATACGCAAGCCAAAATTGTTTCGGTCAACTTGAGTCGATTTTCTTCACTATTAAAGAATGTGTCCCAATCAAATTTACCATCGCCATGAGCGACGCCCAGCCAATCAATATGAATGGGCTCCCCTTCGGTCCAATAGCTACTAGCTTGAAGCACTGCAGGGCCAGATAAGCCCTTATGTGTCAGCAAAAGATCCTCATTGAAACGGCAAGCGCCATAACGACCACCCTTCATGCCCGAGCTAATGCGGACAGATAAACTTAAGCCCGCTAACTCATTTAAATTATCAAATTCTTCCGAAGTAAACGATAGAGGTACTAGGGCCGGGCGTGGTTCAATAATATTCAAACCGAATTGCTTAGCAACATCCAAAGAGTATGCGCTAGCGCCTATGGCTGGAACTGGCAAGCCACCCGTTGCCATGACAACAGAATTTGATCGCTCGATACCACCATTGGTTTTAACAGTCCATATCCCCGAATCTTGAGTAATTGACTCAACGATAACGGGATTTTTAATAATGACATTGCCTTTAGTGCATTCAGCAAAGAGCATATCAACGATTTGCTTCGCCGAATCATTGCAAAATAATTGTCCCTGATGTTTCTCGTGATACCCAATCTGATAAGTCTGAACTAGGCGAATAAATTCTTTTGCAGGGTAGCGCGCTAGTGCGCTTTTAACGAAATGGGGATTTAGTGACAAGAAGTTTGACGCGTCACTATGGAGGTTTGTGAAATTACATCGTCCGCCGCCACTAATACGGATTTTTTCACCCAAAACCTCGGCATGATCCAGTACCAAGACCTTTTTACCTAACTGACCCGCTATACCCGCGCAAAATAAACCTGCCGCACCACCGCCAATGATGGTGACATCCCATAGTTTGGTCATGAATTATTCAAAGCGATTAATCACTTCTGTTGGCAATTTAAGCTTTAACATATGTAAACGAGTATAGGCTTGGCGAAAATTTTTGGTCATAGAAATCATGACAGAGGCAGTCCATGCAAATGCAAACATGCCAGAAAAAGCAATAATAACGGCGAGCATTTTCCAGCCTGCGGGCAAAATATCCTCCATGAATCCCATGGCCGTATAAGTGCTACCGCCAAATAGAATACTTTCACCTAGGCCTGGCAATAAGTCGAATACCCATAAGGAAACGCCCCAGAGAATAATTTCTACAATATGCGTCAAAAATAAACACAAAATACTCACATAAAACACAAATACTACTGAGGAGTATTTATGCTCCGATAGGTAAAGAAAGGATTTCACTTCATAACGTTTGGCTATCTGTAACAAAACAGTGCCATGAAGAAGCATGATAATCAACAGCATGGCTATACCAAATAGATACCCAGGTAAATCTAATTGGGTAGCAATACTTTCAGTGTGGGCGGTTATCATATTGGGCTTTTAGGGCTATTTTACAGCCAATATTCAGGTGAGCTGATACCAATCTCGAATGATATCCCAAGCCGATTCTGCTGTTTCGACAAAATGAATTAGATCCAAATCAGTCCGCTCGATCACTCCATGCTCCAGCATTTTTTTGAAGTTAATTACCTCAGTCCAAAAATCTTTTCCAACCAAAATGATTGGTAATCGCACTACTTTTTTGGTTTGCAATAGGGTCACTACTTCGAAAAGCTCATCAAATGAGCCAAAACCGCCTGGATAGGCTACGATAGCCCTTGCTCGCAACATAAAATGCATTTTGCGCAAGGCAAAATAATGGAATCGAAAACTGAGGCCCTCGCTTACATAAGGATTGGGATGCTGCTCCCTTGGAAGACTAATATTAAATCCAATGGTTTTATCGCCGTTCTCAAATGCCCCCCGATTAGCAGCCTCCATAATTCCTGGGCCGCCGCCTGTAGCAATATGTAACTTATTTTTACCATCCACTTGCGTGGCATTGTAGCGAGCAACAATGGCCCCAAACTCTCGCGCTGAATCATAATACTTACAATGATTTAATGCCTTCTTAGCTTCATCTCGCTCTTCGGGAGTCTTTGCATTTTTATCCAACTCCATTGCTTCATCGTGACTAATAAAACGGGTTGAACCAAACACAGTGATCGTATGATCAATTCCACGCTCATGCAGAAGAATTTCTGGTTTTAATAATTCCAATTGAAAGCGCAGGCCCAAAGTTTCACGGCGAGCTAAAAATGCCTCATCATCAAACGCGAATTTATAAGAATTAGCCGAGTCATTCTCATCAATATGACTCTTTTGGAGGTTTAAGAAGTCTGTAATTGTTTGTGCGTTATTAAGCGGAAGCTTAGGGCTCATTGTGACAACCTTTTACAAATGGACCTTTTATTCTAACCTTTGCCCTGCACTTCCTTCTTCATAGAAACGATCGACACTATTTAATTATCTGGGTATTAATACCTAGAACTTTAAATTAAAGCTCCCAATAGGGCTTATGGGCATTTACCAGCTAGCTTTGAAGAGTTAGTATTGGCCCATATTAATCAATCTGAAGGAAAAGCAATGAGCAACCGTTCAATCATCATCATGGTTTTAATATTAATTGGTGCTACAGCCTATTTACTCCTTAAGGGCGATGGCAATGTTGATATGAGCGGTGAAAAGCATGGTTCTGAAGCAGCCCCTATGGAAGAGGGCACAAAGGATTTACCCACAGCTTCTCCTGCATCACCCACTGCCGCCCCCATAGCAGAGACTAAAAAATAATTTTTTATAGAAATTAACGAACTGGGGCTAGCCAAAGGTTCTTATGTCCCGCCACTATGAATATGAGATATCAGAGGATATTAGGGTCCATTTTATTATTTAGCTCATCAGCTTTATTCGTAATCCACTCAACTTTCGCTAACACTATGACGCAAGAGCACTCTGCAATGATTTCATCATTTGCACCTACTGGCACATTGCGAGTGGGTATTAATTTAGGGAACCCCTTATTAGCAAATACCGATCAAAAGACACGACAGATCAAAGGCATCACGGTCGATATTGCTAATGAAATTGCACAGAGTTTGAGCCTTCCAATAATATTGGCTAGCTATAGCACCGCAGGTGCTACTGTCGAGGCCATCAAAAATGGAGATGTTGATCTTGTATTTGTAGCAATTGATCCCGTTCGTGCTGCGGATATTAGCTATACGCCTGCTTATATCCAAATTGAAGGGGCTTATCTGGTTAAGGAAAATTCGCCTCTTACTAGGAATGAAGATGTTGATGCGCCTGGCAACACAATCCTAGTGGGCAAAGGTAGTGCCTATGATTTATATCTCACACGAGAAATAAAACAGGCGGCCCTTATGCGTTCTGTAAGTTCGCAAGCAGTAGTTGATGATTTCATGAATGAAGCCGGCAACGTAGCTGCTGGTGTTAGGCAGCAGCTAGAAGCTGACGCCCAACGCTATAGCGGATTAAAAATGTTACCAGGTCAATTTATGGTAATTAATCAAGCGATTGGTATTCCAAAATCTAGAGTAGGTTATGAAAATACGAACCGCTATCTTAGCGCCCTCATTGCCAAACTAAAGCAATCCGGATTTGTTGCACAAGCAATGCATCGTCATGGCATTCAAGGGGCTAAGGTAGCTGATTAATTCAGCACTTTTTTAACAGATATAGGAATGTAAACGCTCAGGAATAACGACATTCTCCCAACCCAAATCCTCGCGAATCGCAGCAGCCAAAACAGAAGATGCTTCTGGCTCTCCATGAACGACAAAAATCGATTTTGGTTCTTTGTGAAAACCTCTTAACCAGTCCAGCAGTCCCGCTTTATCAGCATGGGCTGATAAGCCGCCAATGGTGTGTATAGAGGCGCGTACAGGCACCTCCTCACCAAACAACCTGACCTTCTGCGCTTTATCCACCAGCCGCCGCCCTAAACTACCGTAGGCCTGAAATCCGACGATGATGATAGCGCTTTGTGGTCGTGGGAGATTGCTTTCTAGGTGATGAACAATTCGACCGGCATCACACATCCCACTAGCGGAAATAATGATTGCGCCCCCTTTAATTCTATTCAGCGCCTTAGATTCTTCTACATCCGCAATAAAACGTAAATCAACTGCGTTAGGGTTTTGCCTGAACCATTCAAGGGTAGTTTGGGATTGCTCATCCAATTGGGAAAAAAAATGCTGCGTCAGGTGTGTAGCAGCAGTGGCCATGGGTGAATCAACCCAAATGCTCAGATGGGGAAGTAAACTTCTGCGGACCAAGTCAATCAGCAGAAACAGGATCTCTTGAGTACGCCCAACAGCAAAGGCTGGGATCACTACATTTCCATTTGATTGCAAAGTAGCCGTAAGAACTTCTACTAATTCTGCTTCAGTCGCTTGCAGGCTTCGATGCAATCGATCCCCATAGGTCGACTCCACAACCACCACATCGGCTCCTTCGATTAGGGATGGGTCTGGCATTAAAATCTTGCCCTTCATCCCAATGTCCCCAGAAAATACGCAACGTTTTGATGGAGCACCCGTTTCCTCAATATCAATGATTGCGATTGCAGAGCCTAAAATATGTCCTGCATTTTGAAACTCTAACCGCACCCCTGCACATGGTTCAATCACCTGCTTGTAATTTAGCACCTCAAATTGAGCGAGCGTCATTTCTACATCTTCCTGGGTATAAAGTGGAACTGGCATTTCGCCTCGCCACTTGCCTGCTTTTTTTCTGCGCACTGCACGCGCTAGATCACCCCACTGCAAATGGGCGCTATCAGGCAATAAAATTTTAAGCAATTCAAATGTAGCGGTAGTACAGTAGATGGGGCCAGTAAAACCCTGAGCACATAAGCGAGGCAAGAGGCCGCTATGATCGATATGCGCATGGGTTAGAACAATAAAGTCGATCTCTTTAGTGGCGAATGGAAGTGGCTCAAGATTTTTTGCTGTAGCCTCTTGCCCACCCTGAAACATGCCGTAATCAACAATGAATCGTCTGTCTCGACCATCACGAAAAAACTCTACGCAATGCCTAGATCCAGTAACCTCGCCTGCGGCACCTAAAAATTGAATCTTCATGCTTTTAGAATACTCCCCTTAAAATGAAACCATCTAAGAAAAAGAAGGCCATATTCTCAGTATGTTTGATACCGCTACCCCACTCCAATCCTTAGATTTAATCCATCAATTAAAGCGCGCCCCTACCGAACATAAAGGTAATGCAGGCAAGGTAATATTGGTTGGCGGGGCGCCCGGCATGGCAGGTGCATTGCTACTTGCTGGAAATGCCAGTATGCATTTGGGTGCTGGGTGGACTATTTTAGAAATGCTAGACCCCAGCACTGCACATGCTCTGCCCGAACATGCAGAGTTGATGGTGAGGCTGGCAAGCTTTGACCCTCAAGCACAGCTGAAATCTACTGCACCAGATGTCATTGCCATTGGCCCTGGTTTAGGTTTTTCTAATCTAGCACTGCACTGGTTAAGTGCGGTCATAAGCTACCCAACCATCCCAGTGGTCATTGATGCAGATGCTCTAATCTTAATTGCAGATACCCCAGAACTGATGACGTTACTGCAACAACGCAATCAAGCATTCCCCAATAAAACAGTAATCACCCCACACCCAGGAGAGGCGGGGCATCTATTAAATATCTCTGCCGCAGACGTACAGGCCAATCGATTTCGCGCCCTAGAAAACCTAGTTCAACTCACTCAATCCATTGTTGTACTTAAAGGTCGGCATTCTTTAATTGCCTCGCCTGACCATTCCCCATTATGTTGCCAACAAGGCAATCCTGGCATGGCTACTGGCGGAATGGGAGACGCATTGACGGGAGGTATAGCGGCAGTAGCCGCCCAAGGTATTCGTCACAGTCTTAATTTATGGGAAGCCACCAGTATCGCTGTCCAGCTACACGCTAGCGCAGCCGATAGCCTGGTTGCAAAAGGTATTGGGCCTATTGGACTAACCCCCAGCGAGACTATTCTAGAAATGAGGAGCTTGCTCAACCAGCACCTATAAAAAAGCCATCGAAACCAATAGGTTCGATGGCTTTACTGATACACAGCCTCTTTAGCATTAGAGGCTATCGTGGTAATTCGGTAGATTATTGAGCGGCTGGGGCCTCTACTGACTTAGACTTTTTTTTCGCCTTTTTTTTCGCCTTTTTTTCTGCTTTTTTCTGATCTTTCTTGGCCTTCTTCGCCGCTTTTTTATCAGCTGCTCTATCAGTTTGGGTAATTGGAGCCGCCGCTGGTGCTGGAGCAACTGCTGGGGTTGGCACTGGGGCGGGATCTGCAGCCATCACAGCAATTGGAGATAAGCCAATGGCGGCGGAAATGAGGGTAGCCAAGCTAAAACGTGCGACACGAGAAATCATACAATTCTCCAGTAAGGTTTATGAGTAATTTAATAATACTCAAAAAATTAACTTAATTGCTTCATTTTTAATAAATCATATATGAGTAAATTCCCTGACAATACCCATACTGAGCCACAAGACTGTTCAGCAAAAACCCTTTCAAACTCAGAGCCCTTATTCCCCAGAGGGGGATTTTAATAGCCATCATAGCTGAGGGATCATACCCCTAGAAGGAATAAAAGCCACCCTAAGATGGCTTTTATAAGAACTCAAAAAAGCACTTAAGCGGGTTGAACTTCGGTCTCAGTGATTTTCTCTAAGGCAGCCTCAAGGTGACCAACGGTACGGTCGACATGAGTTAACTTCTCCAAACCAAATAAACCGATCCGGAAGGTTCTGAAATCTGGTCTTTCATCGCACTGTAGCGGTACACCAGCAGCAGTTTGTAAACCCAATGCAATAAACTTCTTGCCAGATTGAATATCGGGATCTTTGGTGTAACTCACAACCACACCTGGTGATTGGAAACCTTTTGCAGCAACAGAGCAGTAGCCTCTGGAAACTAACAAAGCGCGGACTTTATCACCCAACTCTTGTTGCTTTTGCTTTAGGGCAGCAAAGCCTAGTGTTTGGGTTTCTTTCATGACATTACGTAAAATTTTCAGCGCATCCGTTGGCATTGTGGTGTGATAAACGTGACCGCCTTTTTCATAGGCCTCCATAATTTGAAGCCACTTCTTAAGGTCCATCGAAAAGCTGCTGCTTTGCGTAGTTTCAATATGTTCACGCGCCCGTTCACCCAAAGCAATTAATGCACAGCAAGGTGAACTACTCCAACCCTTTTGTGGGGCAGTAATCAAGACGTCAACATTGCACGCCTTCATATCGACCCAAGTTGCGCCAGAGGCAATGCAATCCAATACAAACAGGCCGTTCACAGATCGAACGGCTTCACCCACTGCTTTTAGATACTCGTCTGGCAGAATAATTCCAGCGGAAGTTTCTACATGAGGAGCAAAAACAATAGCTGGCTTTTCTTTTTGAATAAAAGCCACCACTTCTTCAATTGGTGCGGGGGCAAAAGCGCCTTGAGTCGTGTTATCAAGTTGCTTGCCTTTAATCACTGCTACATCTTGGGTGATATTAGCTAGGTCGAAAATTTGCGTCCAGCGATAACTAAACCAGCCATTACGTAAAATAAGGCATTTTTTATCATTAGCAAACTGGCGTGCAACAGCCTCCATTCCAAAGGTACCGCTACCAGGCACAATTACCGCAGAGCTGGCGTTGTAAGCGTCCTTTAAAACACTAGAAATATCCACCATCACTTTTTTAAACTCTTCAGACATATGGTTTAGTGAGCGATCGGTATAAACAACTGAGAACTCTAAAAGTCCGTCTGGATCAATATTGGGGAGTAAGCCTGGCATAGTAATTTCCTAGTAGATCTTTTGATAGCACTAAATGATACTGATTAAGAGTGAAATCCGTGCGCAATTTGCCAATTCTCGCCATAAAACAGATTATTACGGCTTGCGAAGGGGTTTAATGCTTTTTAAACTTGGCAGAAGAAATAAGGATTCCACTCACAATTAAGAGAAATGCCAGGCCATGGAACATCTGAGGAGCATCCCCCAGGAGAACTGTCGAGAGTAATGCGGTAAATAAGGGGATTAAATTGGCAAAAAATGAGGCTACAGTAGGGCCCGCTTTGGTTACTCCTACCCCCCAAAATCGATAGGCGACTAAAGAGGGGCCAATTGCGACAAAAAGAATTAATACCCATGACCAAAATTGAAGATCAATAAATGCATTTCCTGATGCAACCTCAAAACAATCAAATATTCCTGTCCACAAAAAACCTATCATGACTTGAGCCATCAAAAATTCTGCCCATGGCCATTGGCGCTCGGTACTATCTCCCGGTCGGCTAATCATCCAGCTATAAAAAGCCCACAAAATAGTGGCCAACATAATAAAGAGATCGCCAATCACTACCTGCATTGAAAATATAGTTACGAGCTCACCCCTAGTTAATACCATCATGACGCCCAATATGGAAACTACTGCGCCAATCATTTGTAGATAATTTGGTTTAACTTGATAAAAAACGGCACCAATTAAAAGCATCCAAATGGGCATGCTCGCGCCAATCAGCGTGACGTTAATTGCAGTAGACGTTTGCAGGGCCAGGTAAAGAAGAACGTTATAACTACCCACCCCTAGCAGACCCAATATCAAGAAACGAGACTTGTTATGCCATAGGGCGCTACTTCGTTTGAAAACGCGCCAGCCAAAGGGAAGCAACATCAGCGCAGCCAAACCCCAGCGTAATGCACTCAAGGTAATTGGTGAAATACTTCCAACTAGCAACCTCCCAGCGATCGCGTTTGCCGCCCACAGCAGGGTCGCAGTTAACAAATAAAAAGCAGTAGCAAGATTAAGCTGAGGCATCCGGATAAAATGGTAAATAAGGGTCCCAGTTAGGGACTACCCCAACATTGTAGAAACAAATGTCCAGTATTGCTAAGATAGAGCCTAATTAGGCCTCGGCCAGTATTTAAAAAAGGAAAGTTAGTGCCAATCATCACCAATATTGAAGACTTACGCGTACTCCACCAAAAACGTACCCCCAAGATGTTTTATGACTATGCCGATTCAGGATCTTGGACTGAATCGACTTATCGCGCTAACGAGTCTGACTTTCAGAAGATTAAGTTACGACAACGTGTAGCAGTTGATATGACCAATCGCACCACTAAAACAACAATGGTAGGTCAAGAAGTGTTGATGCCTGTGGCGCTTGCTCCAACGGGTCTAACTGGTATGCAGCATGCTGATGGTGAAATTTTGGCAGCTAAGGCGGCTGAAAAATTTGGTGTGCCTTTCTGCTTATCCACTATGAGCATTTGCTCCATTGAGGATGTTGCTGAGCGCACGACTAAGCCGTTTTGGTTTCAGCTCTATGTAATGAAAGACCGTGGCTTTATTGAACGATTAATTGAGCGCGCAAAAGCTGCTAACTGCTCCGCTCTAGTATTAACCTTGGATTTACAGATATTGGGACAGCGCCATAAAGATCTAAAAAATGGTTTGTCAGCACCACCCAAACTGACGCTCGCCAATATGATTAATATGGCCACCAAGCCCCGTTGGTGCATGGGCATGGCTATGACACCTCGCAGAACCTTTCGTAATATTGTGGGTCATGCCTCTGGAGTGGGAAACATGTCATCCCTTGCCTCTTGGACTGCAGAGCAGTTTGATCCTGGCCTTAATTGGGGTGATGTGGAGTGGATTAAAAAACTCTGGGGCGGCAAGCTCATCATCAAAGGAATTTTGGATGAGGACGATGCTCGCTTAGCTGCCAACTCCGGTGCTGATGCCCTAATTGTTTCTAATCATGGCGGACGCCAGCTTGATGGTGCTGTATCTAGTATTCATGCGCTTCCTGGCATTGTAAATGCCGTTGGGAAAAACATTGAAGTATGGATGGATGGTGGTATTCGATCGGGGCAAGATGTGCTAAAGGCTTGGGCCTTGGGCGCACGCGGCACTATGATTGGAAGACCCTTCCTTTATGGCTTGGGCGCCATGGGTGAAGCGGGCGTTACTAAATGTTTGGAAATTATTCATAACGAACTTGATATCACTATGGCATTTACTGGTCATCGCGACATTCAAAATGTGACTAAAGATATTTTGTACCCAGGGACATTTTAAAATTCAGTACATTATCAATCACCCCTTTCTTACCTTTGCCTTTACTTTTTTAGTATGCGCAGCGTCCGCTTGGTTTGGGAATGCAGTACTCAGTAAATATCGTACTAAAGACAGTGAAACGGCCTCTGATTTAGGAATTATTCAAACAGCTACATTGACGCTCTTGGGTCTCATTATTGGCTTTACCTTCTCGATGGCAATTGATCGTCACGACAAAAGAGAGGTACTAGAGGAAGCCGAGGCCAATGCTATTGGTACTGAGTATCTTCGCTCTGATCTGCTACCCGCCGCTTCAGCATCAGCACTAAAAGTACTTTTAAATAGTTACCTTGATCAGCGGATCTTATTTTATTCGCAACAAGACCGGGAGATGGTTAAGGAAAATTATCATCTAACTAATGAACTTCAAAGTAAGCTCTGGAATGAAATTCTGCCAATTGTTCGATCACAACCAAACCCTATGATGGCATTGATAGTTTCTGGAATGAATGATGTCATCAATTCTCAAGGGTATACACAAGCAGCATGGTGGAATCGAATACCTTTCGCCGCTTGGGCACTCATGGGTGGAATTGCTCTGTGCGCCAATCTTTTGGTGGGGTTTGGGGCGAGAGATTTTGGCCATAATATAGCCCTCTTTATGATCTTTCCATTTGTTATATCGGTCTCTTTCTTTCTGATTGCTGATATTGATAGCCCAAGAGGAGGGGTAATTAAGATTAACCCTCGAAATTTAATTCAATTAAAAAATACCCTAAGTCACAGCGAGGGATCAAGCTACACAAAACTAAAAATACAGTAAAGTAATGGAGCACCTTAAATAGGCGGTAAATATGAAACGAGTAGTCGATGTGTATAAAGACCGCGGCCGAGAGCTGGTTTGGACATATGTGATCCATTTAGGAAATCTAGAATTTCATCCAGCTCAAATTGATTTTGAGATTGAGGCTTTAAGGCTTTCTCAATTAGATAAACGCGGATCGGTCAATGAGTTAAGTGCTAAAACTAGGCTCTCCGTTAAGTAAGCATTAAAAATATTGCCCTTAAGGCAATCACAGTCAATTACTTTTTTCTCGTGTAGACCTCAAGCTTATTTCGAAAACCCATAATGACAAGCCTACCCTAAACTCATTGAGTTGTCTCTAGCCATAAAGAAAATTTCCAAAAGAGTTGCCCTGAGGATATCGACATTTTTATTTATTTTCCCGCGTGCCGGTGTAGCATTGTGGCTAGTTCAGATACCAAAAAAGAAGTCATTTCCTCAGATACAACCCAAATTAACGCAATAAAGGCTTTATAAAATGAAACCGCTTCCTAAAAAAGCCAAGATAACAATTGGCTGGACTATTTTAATGACTGTGGTGGGCACTGCAATACTTCATCAATGGCAATTTTTTGCTTTGGGTTGTGGTTCTGTCTTGCTATTGCTAATAGCAAATCACTTTGATTTATTAAAAGATCCTGAGGATAAAAAATGAGGCTTTCCTCCTTCGAAGAAAACCCCACCTAAATACTTCGGTTGAACCCTACAATGCTGAGTAGTCGGTGTAGCCGACTTCTGCACCACCATAAAATGTGGCGCGATTGTAAGGATTCAATGGGGCATTCGCCTTAAAGCGCTCAGCTAAATCTGGATTGGAAATATACAAACGTCCGTATGCAATCGCATCAGCTAGGCCAGCCTCCAAGGCGGCTTCGCCCATCGCCTGATCATAACCACCAGCGCTAATAAACTTACCGTGATATGCAGCGCGAAATATTTCTGAGGTTACTGGCGCACCTTCATTAACCTGATCATTACCGCCAGCACTTGTCGAGCGAGGCTCAATCATATGTACATAGGCTAAGTTGTGATTATTTAAGCGATTGATAACAGCGGTAAAAAGACTTACTGGATCACTGTCGCTGATATCGTTAAAACTTCCATATGGAGATAAGCGAATACCAATACGGTCTGTTGGGAATATTGAAGCAACTGACTCAATGACCTCAGTCAATATGCGTATACGGTTTTCTATAGAGCCACCGTATTCGTCGCTGCGTTGATTGGTTTTATCTTGCAAGAACTGATCCAGTAGATAACCGTTCGCAGCATGAATTTCCACACCATCAAAGCCGGCATCCTTGGCATTTTGCGCCGCTAATTTGTAGTCCCTTAAAAGCCGTGCAATGTCATTACTAGTCATTGCCTTTGGCGTTTCATAATCATGTAGTTGCCAATCGGCACCATACGTTTGACCAGCAGCCGCAATCGCAGAAGGAGCCTCCGGCAATCCCTCTTCGGGATGTAATGAGGAATGAGAGATGCGACCAACATGCCATAACTGCGCAACGATAGTTCCGCCTTTAGCATGAACTGCCTCAACGATCTCTTTCCATGCGGCAGTTTGCTCAATCGAATAAATTCCAGGAGTAGCTGGATAGCCCATCCCTAAAGGAGAAATCTGGGTAGCTTCGGTAATAATAAGTCCAGCACCTGCTCTTTGACTGTAATAGATTTTCGCTAAGGGATTAGGGATGGCATCCGCAATGGCGCGCATTCTAGTTAAGGGGGCCATGACAAGGCGATTCTTTAACTCAATTGAACCCAGTTTTACTGGGGTAAACATAATTTTATTTCCGGACATTGTGCACTTTCTTTTCAATTCCATTTACTAACAAGAGTTTAGACTGTAGCAAGAACGGGGGATTCGTGCTGAAAAGCCTTTTTTAAATGCCGATATCTTTTCGAGCGCTGCGATTAACTCGTAAACCCGGACTAAAACGCTCCTGAATACATTCCGAGAGCGCTTTAAATTCCTCGCTGTGTGCAGTAGATGCACGTGCCACTAGGGCAATTATTCGATTGGGCGCCGGAGGAGCTAAGGGTCGAGCTGCCATCTGGGAGCCATTCAATAACCCCCCTTTTACCGCCATTTCTGGCAGCAATGCAATGCCCATACCTGACTCCACCATTTGCAAGAGCGTAAGCAAACTTGTTGCTTCCATACCATCTGTTTTACGAATGTCAGAGCGCTTGCAGGCCTGCATTGTATGTTCACGCAAACAATGCCCCTCCTCTAGCAAGAGCAAACGCTCAGCCATTTTGGCAGGTATGTGGATCTCCTTACCTTTTAATGCGGGATCATCCCGTCTAGCGACCAGCCAAAATTCATCCTTAAACAATTCTTTAACAAGCAAACCCTCTGTATCGTAAGGCAATGCAATTAATGCGAAGTCGAGCTGATGCTCCGATAATCTAGTCAGAAGATTAGCCGTGAGATCTTCCCGAAGTGCAATTTTGAGATCAGGAAATCGCTGCCGAATTTCTGGCAATACATTGGGCAGAAGAAATGGTGCGACGGTAGGAATTACACCCAGACGGATAGTAGATGACATCGGCTTTCCTGATGTCTTGGCATATTCCACTAAATCTTCAGAAGCAGCCAAAATCAACTTCGCACGTTCTAAAATTTCAAGTCCAACTGGGGTAATCGAAACATTTTGGCGATCGCGCTCAACCAAATGCACTCCTAAACTTAGCTCTAATTCCTTTAATCCCGTACTTAGAGTTGATTGACCCACAAAACAGGCCTCTGCAGCTCGCGTAAAGTTCAGCTCCTTGGCTAAGGTTGCAAAGTAGTGCAATTGGCGCAGTGAAGGTAATAAACTCATATTGATAGGACTGCTTTGATATTTATTTAATAGATTGATAGTATCATTATTATTCATTGTACTGATTAATAAAAAAGCGCGAGAATTACGCCAATGATTAAATAAGATTTAAAACATTTAAAAAGAGGCATCAACAATGGCACGTCCTGAAATTAAAACAATTCAAAATTTAGAATCCGCATTTGCTGGCGAATCCATGGCTCATATTAAATATCGCTATTTCGCTAAGTTAGCCCGTGCAACAGGTGACGAAGACACTGCGAAGATTTTTGAAACAACCGCAGATCAAGAGGTAATGCATGCTTTTGGACACCTGGACCTACTCTATCCTGCAAGCACTATTACCCCTATTCGAGCCCTGGAAATCGCTATTGAAGGTGAAACATATGAATACACCGAAATGTACCCAAGATTTCGCAAGACTGCTATTGAAGAAGGAAATGAAGCTGCCGTTCAAGAGATTGATGGGCAAATAGCCGAATCAAAAGAGCATGCTAAGCAATTTCAAACGGTATTGGCAAAAGCAGCTAAACGTTTTGCAGCATTAGCAAACGTGGAAGAGCGTCATGCTAATCACTACAAAAGAGCCTTAGAAAAAGCCAAAATGCATGCCACTCAGTAAGTGCTGACGAAAGAGCTTAATTGAACTTAAACTGACAAACAAATTATTAAGGAAATATGATGAAAACTTGGCAATGTATTGTATGTGGCTTCATTTATGACGAATCAAAAGGTCTGCCAGAAGATGGGATTGCGGCCGGCACTGCCTGGGCCGACATACCTGAGGATTGGGAATGCCCAGACTGTGGTGTAGCAAAATCTGACTTTGAAATGGTTCAGGTAGGCTAACTACTCAATCCACAATTATTTCACTTACCTGAATTTATCTAGTTGCTTTATAAGGAAACCCAGCTTTGGATCAAAATAGTTCACAACCCCAACCCGCAATCATCATTATTGGTAGCGGGTTGGCTGGGTATACAGTCATCCGCGAAATTCGTAAATTAGATAAATTAGTCCCCATTACTTTGGTGACACGTGAGCCTGGTTACTTTTATTCGAAGCCCATGCTATCTACCGCATTCGCAAATAAGAAGAGTATTGAACAGCTGATCTCAAACCCTTCTGATAGTATGGCGGCACAACTCGATATTACCATTCTGGGGGAGACTACCGTTGAGGCAATTGATCCCCTTCTACAAATTATCTCTACCTCGAATGGGATGTTGCCATACGGTAAATTAGTCATGGCCATGGGTGCTGATCAAATTCGATTGCCGCTGGAAGGTAGTGCAGTTGCAGAAATACTTACGGTAAATGACTTGGAAGATTACGCTAAGTTTCGTCAAGCCATTGCTGGCAAAAAGAGGGTGGCCATCTTAGGTGCGGGCTTGATCGGATGCGAATTTGCCAACGATCTTGTCCTGGGGTCTTATGAGGTGGATGTTATAGACCTAGCACCTCAAGCCTTAGGCCGCCTACTTCCAGAGACAGCAGCCTTGCTGCTCCAGAGCAAGCTAAGTGACGCTGGAGTTCGCTGGCATTTTGAGACCACCGTTCAGTCGATCGATAGAAGTGGTGGGGAATTAAAAATTACTCTAACTAATGGCAACGTCATCGCAACTGATGCCGTACTTTCTGCAGTAGGCCTAAGACCTCGATTGGACTTAGCTAAAGCTGCAGGCATTGCTACTGGCTTGGGCATACAAGTCAATCGCCAACTAGAAACTAGCAGTAAAAATATATACTCTATTGGTGACTGCGCTGAAGTGGATGGCTTGGTTCTGCCTTATGTGATGCCAATCATGCAAGCAGCTCGCGCTTTGGCCCCCAGCCTTTTAGGCCAAGAAGCCACCCTCACCTATCCAGCAATGCCAGTCATGGTGAAGACGCCTGCGCTACCTACGATTGCCTCCCCACCAGCCAAGAACTCTCAAGGCAACTGGAAGATAAACCAAATTGAAGGAGGGCTTGATGCACGCTTTGAATCTGCTGATGGCAAGTTACTAGGTTTTGTACTTCTCGGAGCTGCTACTGCTCAGCGCGGCGCATTGACCAAAGAGTTGCCGGCAATTTTGCAATAGGGGATGAGTCTTTTTAAAAATACAAAAGGCCTGCACTTGAATAAACTGCAGGCCTTTTCTTTACAACTAAATCTAAGTAATCAGGAAACGATCACAAACCAAGTTGAGTTATGTGATTGAGCGATCATTAAAAATAACATTGGTATAGACAACAATGTATTGAGTCGTGAAGTCAACATCGCAATGCGTGCAGATTTTGCTTTTATATCAGGCTCCACAGCAACAATACCTAAGGCCCGCTTCTGATTTGGCCAAATAATAAACCAAACATTAAATGCCATTATCAAAGCAATCCACATCCCCAAACCAATTGCGCGAAATGGAGCCTGCAAAGTAAATGCTTGATGTGCGTAGCCATTCAAGACGGAAAGAATTAATCCGCTGATAACAGTGAAGAGGGCGGCCCATCGGAACCAGAACAATGCTACGGGAGCAATCACTTTGGAAATTGCAGGCTTTTGCTCATCAGGAATCTTTGACATGGAAGGTATTTGTACAAAGTTAAAATACCAAAGCAAACCAACCCACATTATCGCAACCATTACATGCAACCAGCGAAACATAAAGGGAAGCTCAATAGAGCTGAAATTACCACCTAAGGCAAGAATAATTAAAGCAAGAAGGACAAACCCAGCTAATACAGTGCGCCCTAGTGAAGTCAATATTGATGTCATAAATTTAATTCCATTTAAACTAAATTAAGAAAAAGTTAAGCTAAATTTTTACTGGCAAAATCCCAGTTCACCAAGCTCCAAAAATTATCCAAATATTTTGGTCGCGCGTTACGCGTGTCAATATAGTAGGCATGCTCCCAAACATCGCATGTTAGCAATGGTTTGGCATCAGTCGTTAAGGGGGTGGCAGCATTACTTGTTGAAACTAGATCGAGACTACCATCGGCTTTTTTCACCAACCAAGCCCAGCCAGAACCAAATGTACCTAAGGCACACTTTGTAAACTCTTCTTTAAATTTATCAAATGAACCCCATTTTTCGTTGATGGCATCAGCTAAGGCACCAGAGGGGGCTCCGCCTCCGTTGGGCTTCATCCCTGCCCAATAGAAAGTATGATTCCAAACTTGCGCTGCATTATTAAAAATGCCACCGGATGATTTTTTGATAATTTCCTCAAGGGTTGAATTTTCAAATTCACTACCCTTAATTAAGTTATTTAAATTGGTAACATAAGCTTGATGATGTTTGCCATAGTGAAACTCTAATGTCTCTTTAGAAATATAAGGTGCGAGCGCATCAAGCGCATATGGTAACTGCGGTAATGTATGTTCCATTGTCTTTCCTTTTAAATTAATTAACAAATACAAGGGCTTATATTTGCTCTTACTATAGACGATTCTGGACTTTTTGTTTCGCCGGAAGTAAAACCTTAATTCTCACTTAAAATCGTGACTCATGCCTAATATATGTAAAAGCACCCAAAAAAGAATCTTTATCCAAGAGGTAGTAACACGCGATGGGTTTCAGGCGGAAAGTATTTTTATCCCCACTCAGGAAAAAATCGCCTTAATTAATCGCCTGAGTAATGCTGGATATGACAAAATTGAAGTGACTTCGTTTACTAACCCCAAAGCGATCCCCATGCTGGCAGATGCCGAAGCTGTGATGCTGGGAATTGAACGGATCGCCGGCATTCAATACACCGCCTTAATTCCTAATCTAAGGGGTGCGGAACGCGCGCTAGCTGTTGGCGTTGATGAATTCAACTTGGTAATGTCAGTAAGCGAGGCTCACAATCAAGCTAATCTCCAAATGAGTTGCGATGATTCATTTAAGGCGCTTAGTACAGTGATTCACCTAGCCCATACCAATCAAACCGCAATCAATATCTCCTTATCCACTAGCTTTGGTTGCCCCATGACTGGGCTAATCTCGCTGCCAGATTTGATGTATTGGGTTGATCGTTTTGCAAATACTGGCGTTCACGGGATTACTTTATGCGATACCACTGGCATGGCAAATCCTTCGCAAGTTCAAGTATTTTGTCAGGCTGTCCAATCAAAATACCCAAACCTGCAGTGGACCTTGCACTTTCATAACACCAGGGGCATGGGCTTAGCTAATGCCCTTGCCGCACTGAATGCCGGTATTGATCGCTTTGATTCATCATTGGGCGGTTTAGGCGGCTGCCCTTACGCACCCGGAGCAACGGGGAATATTTGCACCGAAGAATTGGTGCACATGCTTGACCTCATGGGTTTGGATACCCATATGCAAATTGATACTCTCCTAAAATGCTCCCAAGATTTGCAAAAACTAATTGGAAGATCTTTGCCAAGCCAGCTATTGATGGCTGGTAAAGTAGACCGGCTATATCAGGCGCCTTGTCAAAGTTAATTACTGAGCAGTCCACCCACCATCCATATTCCAGGCTACGCCACGAACTTCAGAAGCATCAGCGCCGCAAAGAAATACCGCTAAAGCAGCTAACTGCTCTGGGGCAATAAACTCACCTGAAGGTTGCTTCTCTAAAACCAAAGCATTCTTTGCAACTTCATTAGAAACTCCGTCATGTTGCACACGGGCATCCACCTGCTTTTGAACCAGTGGCGTCAAGACCCAACCCGGGCAAATTGCGTTACAAGTCACCCCTGTTTTCGCATTCTCAAGCGCAGTCACTTTGGTGAGGCCAACAATTCCATGTTTAGCAGCAACATAGGCAGACTTTTGAGTCGATCCAACCAAACCATGTACAGAGGCAATGTTAATAATGCGCCCCCAATTGCGTTTTTTCATTCCAGGTAAAGCATGGTGGGATGTATAGAAAGCAGAACTTAAATTAATCGCAATGATAGATTCCCACTTGTCCGCAGGAAAGTCTTCAATATTAGCCGTGTACTGAATGCCTGCGTTATTCACCAAAATATCGAGTGAACCAAACCGTTTTTCAGTTTGACTAATGAGATCTTCAATCTCTACAGGTTTACCCATATCAGCACCGTGATACTCAACCTCAACACCGCATGCCCTAATCTGGGCAATGGCAGCATCTTTTTCACCAAAACCATTTACCATAATGTTGGCGCCCTGCTTTGCCAAAGCAATCGCGATTGCCAAACCGATACCGCTAGTTGAGCCAGTTACGAGCGCTGTCTTACCTTTTAATTTGGACATGTTTATATTCTCAGATTAGTTTCAGGAAAGATATAGGATACAACGGAAGGTTTTAAATGAGAAAAAGCCAATGCCCCAATTGGTGCCAAAAACTTGTGGGCACTAATGTCAAAAGCCAAGTCATCGTTAGGTAGCGCAGTAGCTTACCAATAAACATATAAATCATGCAGGGTAGCCATGCTAAACGAAGCCAGCCAGCAACTAAACAAAGCGGATCCCCAAATCCAGGTAGCCAAGAAAGCAATAGCATCTTAGGGCCTCGCTTTTCGAGCCAGCGCTGCATGCGACCATTGCTTTTACCTTTAAGTGACTCAAAGCCATTTCTACTGATCAGGCCAAGCCACCAATCTGTCATGCCCCCCAAGGTATTGCCAATCGTGGCAATAAAAATAGCCACCCAATATAAATTTGGGTTGAGAGAGATGTATCCAAAAAGAATGGGTTCAGACCCAATGGGCAAGAGCGTTGCCGAAACAAATGAGCTTATAAATACGGCGGGCAGGCCAATGGAAGGCAACCCAAACAAATCAAAGAAATGATCTAGCATCTGCTCCATTAAGAAAGAACCCCAGATTTTTTCAAAACAGTAATTTGCTCATCTGTTAAGCCTGCAGATTTTAAGATTTGATTGGTATGCTCCCCTAATGTGGGAGCGCGATATCGAATAGCGCCTGGGTTATGAGATAACTTGGGAATAATGCCAGGAACTTCCACTTTTAATCCATCTGAACTTTCGATTGTTTCGATCACGTTCCGAGCTCGATAGTGAGGATCTTCAGCAATATCTTTAGCAGTATAAATTTTTCCCGAAGGCACCTGAGCGCCAACCAAACTACTTAGAACCTCATCTAAATTAAGCCTACTTGTCCAAACATTAATTGCTGCATCAATTTCCACAACCCTCGCAGATCGACCGTCGTTGCGCTCTAGGCCTGGATCACTTGCCAAGTCCTGGCGCCCAATCAGAATCATTAATCTTTTAAATATAGAGTCACCATTACCCGCTATCAGGACAAATTGGCCGTCCTTGCAAAGATATGCGTTAGAAGGCGCAATGCCAGGTAAGGCCCCTCCTGCAGGCTGACGAATGACACCAAATACCGAGTACTCCGGCAACAAACTTTCTGTCAAATTAAATACGGATTCATATAAAGCTACATCGATCATTTGACCCTCACCGCCACGCGCATCCCGTTCATAAAGTGCCAACAGGACACCAAGCGCGCCATGCAAACCGGCTATCGTATCCCCCAATGAAATACCGGCTCTTACAGGCACTTCACCAGGATGGCCGGTGATGTAGCGTAAACCTGCCATCGCCTCACCAATGGCGGCAAAGCCAGGCTCATCACGGCGCGGTCCATCCTGTCCATAACCAGAGATGCGCAACATAATGAGCTTGGGGTTGGCTTTATGTAAAGTCTCCCAACCTAAACCCCATTTTTCCATAGTACCTGGGCGAAAATTTTCAATCACCACATCCGCCTCTAGGGCCAGTTGCCTTGCAATTTCCTGCCCCTCCTTCACTCGAAGATCCAAGCAGATCGATTGTTTGTTGCGGGAGTGTGCCTGCCACCAAACAGAAGTACCCTTGTGAAGCATTCTCCATTTGCGCAGTGGATCGCCCTCGCCCGGAGATTCAACCTTAATAACCTCTGCCCCAAAATCAGCTAAGGTTTTAGATGCAAACGGACCAGCAATCAATTGCCCTAATTCTAGAATCTTGACACCAGAAAGAATTTGTCGCGTCGGTAACGTCATCTCTTAATTAAGCCTTATGGGGTCTTTTTATATTTACAGCCTCTATTTTCACCCTCTTTTTTATATTTTTGCGAATTTTCAAATCTTGCTTAAACTGTCCTTATAAATTCGCAAAATATTAATATAGCGTCAAACGACCATTTTGATTGAAAACCCCTATGAATCTACCCATTCCAAAGCCAGATCAATTTCAAGATATGCGCGAAGCTCTACGCGATCTTTGTGGAAGTTTTGATTCGGCCTATTGGCAAAAGATTGATCATGAGCGTAATTATCCCGAGCTATTTGTTGACGCGATGGCAAGGGCTGGTTGGCTAGCAGCATTGATTCCTGAGCAATATGGTGGTTCTGGCCTAGGTCTCACAGAGGCCTCCGTAATCATGGAAGAGATAAATTTCTCGGGCGGTAATGCTGGTTCTTGCCATGGCCAGATGTACAACATGGGCACATTGCTTCGCCACGGCTCAGAGATCCAAAAAAAATTATATTTACCCAAAATTGCGACTGGGGAGCTTCGTCTTCAGACCATGGCCGTTACTGAGCCAAGTACCGGTACTGATACTACCAAACTGAAAACAACCGCAGTAAAAAAGGGTGATAAGTATGTAGTGAATGGGCAAAAAGTCTGGATTTCTCGCATTCAACATTCAGATCTTATGATTCTCCTGGCGCGGACAACGTCACTGGCAGAGGTAAAGAAAAAGTCCGAAGGAATGTCAATTTTTATCGTTAACCTCAAAGATTCGATTGGTAAGGGGATGGAGATTCGTCCTATTGCCAATATGGTTAATCATGAAACGAATGAAGTTTTTTTTGATAATTTAGAAATTCCAGCAGAAAATCTCATTGGCGAAGAAGGTCAAGGTTTTAAATATATCCTCGACGGCTTAAATGCTGAGCGCGCACTCATTGCCGCAGAATGTATTGGAGATGCCTATTGGTTTGTAAATAAGGCGAGGCGCTATGCCAATGATCGAGTTGTCTTCGATCGCCCCATTGGCATGAATCAAGGCATTCAGTTTCCGATTGCAGATAGCTATATTGAAACTGAGGCGGCTAACCTGATGCGCTTTAAGGCATGCGAATTGTTCGATGCCAAACAACCTTGCGGTACCCAGGCAAATATGGCGAAATACTTAGCAGCAAAAGCGTCCTGGGAGGCAGCCAATGTTTGTCTACAAACTCATGGTGGCTTTGGCTTTGCTACTGAATATGATGTGGAGCGTAAGTTTCGAGAAACCCGCTTGTATCAAGTGGCGCCAATCTCTACAAATTTGATTTACTCATATATTGCTGAGCATGTTCTCGGTTTACCTCGTTCATTCTAAATAAATCTTATGAGTCTTCGCCCTTTAGATGGAATTACTGTTGTATCACTAGAGCATGCTATTGCCGCCCCATTCTGCACCCGTCAATTGGCGGATCTGGGAGCTCGTGTAATTAAAGTGGAGAGGCCCGGTGCCGGAGATTTTGCGCGTAGCTACGATGAGCGCGTCAATGGCATGGCCTCCCATTTTGTATGGGTTAACCGCTCTAAAGAAAGTTTGACACTCGATTTAAAGCAACCTGAAGCTTTAAAAGCGTTAAAGAAACTTCTCAAAACAGCGGACGTCTTAGTTCAAAATCTGGCCCCTGGGGCTGCAGCACGCATGGGGTTAACTGCAGAGCTATTACATCGAGAAAATCCTCAATTGATTTTGTGTGACATCTCTGGATATGGCAATGATGGGCCCTATCGAGATAAAAAAGCTTATGACCTCCTCATTCAAAGCGAGGCTGGATTTTTATCGGTTACTGGAACCCTAGAAACACCAAGTAAAGCAGGCAACTCAATTGCCGATATTGCTGCTGGCATGTATGCCTATAGTAATATTTTGGCCGCCATATTACAGCGCGGTAAAACTGGCAAAGGTTCAGCAATTGACGTCTCAATGCTGGAATCCTTAGCTGAATGGATGAGCTATCCACTGTATTACGCCTATGAAGGCGCTGCACCTCCATCAAGAAATGGGGCTTCTCACGCTACAATTTACCCCTATGGCCCTTTTAAAACAGGGGATGGTGGCACAGTCATGCTCGGACTGCAAAATGACCGAGAGTGGGATCAGTTTTGTCAGGTCGTTTTGGAAGATGAGGCTTTAGCAAAAGACGATCGGTTTGATAAAAACTTCAAGCGCAATGAAAAACGCGAGCAATTACTTGCCATCATCGATGCATGCTTTAGCAAACTCTCCACGAAGCAGGTGATTGCCAAGCTCGACATTGCTCAAATTGCCAATGCACAACTTAATGACATGTCAGGGCTATGGAAACATGACCAACTTCGAGCTCGCAATCGTTGGGTTGAGGTGGCTTCACCCGGTGGACCAATTCCAGCAATGCTTCCTCCAGGCTCAAACGATAGCTACACTTACCGCATGGATCCCATACCTGCTGTAGGGGAGCATACCGATGCCATTCTTACTGAAATCGGCATCCCGTTAAATGAGATCGAAAAAATGCGCTCTGCGGGAGCAATTTAAAGCATTGGAGAAAAGAGGTGGGCCGCATTCTCCATAAGAATGCGCCACCGTGGCCTTTTTTCCCATATTGCTCGATTAACCATATCAGACCGTTCTAAATAAGAATTGATCAGCTCCTCCAATCGTACGCAGAAGTCTTCGTTATAGACAATTAAACTAATCTCAAAGTTCAAACGCAAACTCCGCTGATCAAAGTTTACTGAGCCAAAAATTGCAATCCGCTTATCAATTAGTAAGCTCTTAGTGTGTAATAAGCCGCCATGAAATTCGGCAATATTTACTCCTGCACCCAAGAGGTCTGAATAAATACTACGGCTACTCCATGCAACTAAAGTTGAATCATTGAGCTTGGGCACAATTAAGGTCACATCGACCCCTCTATTGGCGGCAGCCATCAAAGCCTGAATTAGGCCGTCATCTGGGCCAAAGTATGGGGTAGTAATAGTTAACTCTTTTCGTGCATCCATAATTGCAGAAAGCAAGACTTGATACAAAATATCATCCCGATATACTGGACCTGAAGCAAATTCTTGCGCCAACATTTCACCAGCTCGAGTGGTAATTTGAGGTTCTGGGTCATCGAAGCGAGTAATCCGAGTAGTGGCTACACTCCAATCAAAAAGAAAGGTGAGCTCAAACTGAGAAACTACTGGGCCTTCGACTTTTATCAGGGCATCAATCCATTCACCCACACCAGAACCTTGCTTAAAGGTCCGTGGATCAACCATATTCATGCTACCAGTCCATGCTACGGCACCATCAATCACAAATATTTTTCGATGTAGCCGTAAATCAGCACGTCGAAACTGAAACCTACCAATTTGAATGGGTAAGGCCTCTGTCACCTCTATTCCAGCATTTCTGAAGCGCGCTGGCCATTTTGACTTAAACCAATCTTTACTCCCTAGTGAATCTAGTAGTACACGACACTCAATCCCACGCTTAGATGCGGCAATAAGGGACTCTCCAACTTGGTCAGCATCACCCCCCAATGCCCAAATATAAAATTCAAGATGTAGGCTTTTTTTAGCTCCATTAATAGCGGCAATAAACTGTTGCAAGATTTCTAATGAGTTTGTATATAACTCAATATGATTACCAGCCACTACTGGCGAACCATTTTTAGACTCCGCTAAAACACTTAAGGCTTTGCCCTCGATAGGCAGATGCTTATGGTCATCTAAAAATTGTTGGTGCATCTGGTCAACGGTAACATTGTATTTCTTGCTCATGCGCTTGATTTTTATTGTGAGGTTGCGTCCTACTGGTCGCTCTCCGATCAGTACATAAAGAGCAACTCCAAGTAGCGGCAATAAAATAACAATCAATAGCCAAGCAAAAGCTACTCCAACAGGCCTTCTCACCCAAATTAAGCGCACAAAAAAAGCGATAACAATCGCTGCGTGGATTGGCGTCAACCAAACCAAGTTAAATTGAAAAAATATATCTAGAAAATAGGCCAATAAACTCATAACAACTCCAATTCCGCAGTAATGCCCAGATGATCAGAAAGCCTAAGCCATTCATGCAAAATATTTGCAGAATGAATTTTTAAGCCTCGTACATAAATCCTATCCATTGGAAATACCGGACGCACACTAGGAAAAGTTTTAGCCGGCGATCCTGTTAACACCTCAAATACTTCGCTAAAACCAGCATCTTGCATTGGGATGCCTACACGATTACGCCAATCATTAAAGTCTCCTGCAACAATTGCTGGGCCATCACTAGCCAAAATATTAATATAGTGAATTATCTTTTCTAACTGTCGCTCGCGACCTCGCTCAAACAATGCTAAATGTACACAGAAACAATGAATTGGTATCTTTGTGCCCTCAAATTGCATTACGCTATGTAAAAGCCCGCGCCTCTCAAATCGATAAGCAGAAATATCATAGTTTTCGCCTTTGTATAGCGGGCCCTTTGAAAGAATAGCGTTACCGTGATGACCATCTGGATACTCCACATTCTTTCCGTAATGCCAATCATGCCAAAAATCTTCAGAAAAAAAATGGGTAAGCTCTGTCAGGGGCCAGCGTCCAAAACGCTGAATACGACCTCTATGTTCTTGTTGAACCTCTTGCAGAAAAAGTAAATCAGGATGGTGTGAGCGCATTTTTTCCCGCAACTCATGAATCGTAGAACGCCTGTGTAAGGGGGATAAACCCTTGTGCACATTTATAGTCATGATGCTAAATCTTCCCGACTTAATTTGCGTCATTAAAACTGCCTCTCTCTACGCTGACGACGCAGTCGAGCCAAATAGATTTCGCCTTCAACCAAATCCTGACATTGCATACATTTATTGCAAATAGACGCTTGCTCCCTTAACTCATCAATAGAATCAATAGGATGGGTATCTAAGTATTCGCGCAAATCGACGTCGAAAACCTCATTACAAAGACAAATTACTTCAGCCATGGGTCAAAATTTCGCCTAATGAGTTGCATTGAGTCTATTTTGCCATTGCCTTGATAGAATCGAGCGCATGCTTAAAGCCTTTCAGGACGCCTTTTCTCTTCTAATGCATTTAGATGCCGGGGTAATGGGCATCGTTCTCGTTTCACTTCAGGTAAGCTCAACAGCCCTGCTCTTTGGCGCGTTAATTGGATTACCCATAGGAGCTCTTTTGGCTACAGAAGAATTTAAGAGCAAAAAAATCATCATTGTGGCCCTGAATACACTCATGGGCGTTCCTACTGTCATCGTTGGCGTCGTTGTCTACCTCCTCCTGTCGCGAACAGGGCCCTTGGGGACTTGGGGATGGCTTTTCACCATCAAGGGTATGACTCTAGCTCAAATACTCCTCACAACCCCTTTAATTGCAGCGCTTAGCCGGCAAATTCTCGAAGATTCCTGGAGAATCCATCGAGATTCATTTCTAGCGCTACAACTTCCGCGATTCTCCTATCTCAAATGGCTCGTTTGGGACTGTCGTTTCTCACTCACCATCGCCATTCTTGCCGGCCTGGCTAGAGCAATTTCTGAGGTGGGAGCCGTGATGATTGTGGGTGGAAATATTGACCACTCCACCAGAACCATGACTACGGCCATTGCCTTGGAAACCAGTAAAGGTGATTTACCCCTTGCTTTGGCGTTGGGTATTATTTTATTAACAATTGTTTTACTAGCCAACTTATTTACTTTTGTGGTCCGCCAGATTGCCGAGCGTCGCTATGGCTGATCAATTGACAAGGTTCATTGAACTCAAAGACGTTACCGTCAAGAGTAACGGCAGAACCATACTAAACATACCCCATGCCATCATCCCAGCCGATCGTATTACAGCCTGTATCGGACCTAACGGAGCGGGTAAGACGACATTGCTGAAGGTCCTCAATGGATTGATTAAGCCCGATACTGGCAGCGTGAGATATTCGTTTGCGCCTGCAAGAACGTCTTTTGTCCTTCACCACACGCCCATGATTAAAGCCTCTACAAGATCCAATCTAGGATTAGTTAGGGATGCTGATCACTCAATCACACCGACTCAAATTGAATACGTCTTAGGGCAAATCGGTCTTACCAACTTAGCCAGCAGCCCAGCACATAAATTATCCGCTGGAGAAAAGCAGAAACTCTGTCTCGGTAGAGCTATGTTGCAAAAACCCAATTTAGTTTTGCTAGATGAGCCTACCGCAAACTTAGACCCCAACACAACGGAGCAAGTTGAAGAAATAATTCGACAATTTAAACAACAAGAATCTGATGTGATTTTTACTTCACACCAATTGGCACAGGTTCAACGTTTGGCACAATACATTCTCTTTATTGATCAAGGCGAAATAAAAGAAAAAGGACTCGTAGGTCCGTTCTTCTCAAATCCTCAAACACCAGCGGCTAAACTTTATCTACATCAAGAATTATTAATCGATTAACTACTTTGTTAATGGCATTGGAGTGGTGGGGGCTACCGTAGCATCGGGCGCCACAAATGGAGGCGGCGCTACACAAGTAGCGGGCGCTGGAGTGCCGGCCGCCCTGTATTCGTCAGCCACTTTATTTTGAGCTAGACACAGCTTATAGGCGCCAACCTTATCGCCATATGCTGTTTTGGCTTTTAACAAGCTTGCAGCTTCCTGGGCCTCTGGAGTAAGGGCAGGTAATGCAGCTAAAACTGAACCTGCCAATACGGCACAAAATGTGAAGGCAATAGATTTTTTCATGACTTCAACCCTATTTATTAATCTTGTTGTACCAGATTTCATGGTGCTCTTTAGCCCATGAAGCATCTACGTAACCCGTTTTCATACCATCAATCGAACCTTGCATTCCAATAGTACCAATATAGATGTGGCCCATTGCCATCGTCGTCATCAAAAGGGCCATGGAGCTATGGACGATATTGGCTAGTTGCATAGTTCCACGCCAGTATTCGATATTCATAAATGGCACGATCATGTCAAGTACAAAGCCAGAGGCTGAAATAATTACGCCCAGAAACACCATACCAAACCAGAACCATACTTTTTCACCCATATTAAAAAAGCCCGCTGGAATATGCTTTCCGCCAAATATTCCACCAAAAGCAAGTAGCCATTGCAGATCGCCTTTTTCGGGAATATTTCTACGTACAAAAAGAATAAAGAAAACTATGATACTGAGCGTAAAAAGTGGGCCTGAAAAATTATGTATATTTTTACAAACAAAAAGGAAATTTCCGAAGGCAATGCCACCCATCAGCGGCATTGCAAAATATTTACCATAAAGAATCAACAGGCCGGTAAAAGCAAGGGCAATAAAACTAAACGCCATTACCCAATGCGCTAGCCGTTCAAGCGCACTAAAACGCTTAATCATTAATCCTGAAAGTGGCTCGGATAATTTGACGCTCCCCTTAAGGGTATACAGAGCGGTAATACCAAAAAAGCCCAATGCCAACAGCCAAGCACCGTAAACAGTAATTACACCATTGCGAATGAGGCGCCATTGCTGACCCGACCTCTGAATTAATACGCCAGCTTGCTTATCCGGAATACTGACATAGTTGAGGGGGTCGCTATTAGCTGACTCCCAAATAGGGCCGCTTGCAGGTGCGCTATTTGCTGGCTGTGATTGATTCTGAGTGCCATTTGAAATATTTTTCAAGCCCACTGGAATATCAATTCCGCTAGGGGTTGGAAGTGGCTCCATCGGAGCACGTGCTGCGAAAGCGATACCACTTAGCAGGCTGAAAGAAAGACCTAGGGTCAAGACACAAGAGCGGCTAACACTAGAGAATGATCGATTCATACAAATATCCTTAAACGTTTTCGTTTTATTTATTGTTGTTTAACTGATCACTTAACGCGCGAATACTCAGACTGATTCTGATTGCGTTTATTAATCGCCTCCGTCCAGCTCTGCAGGTTTCCGGGAGTCCAATTTTTGGTCATGAAGCCATTATCCGCACCCATATATGGCGCAAAATCTGGACGCTTAGCTGCTTTGGCTGCAATTTCCGGAGGCTCAGAACAAGCTACTAATAGGAGTCCTGCCACCAAGAAAATCCCAAGGGTTTTGAGGTTTAACTTCACGATTTTTCTCCTGGGATTTTATCTGCTGGAGTTGGTACTGGCACCGGAGTTCCAGATGGACCGTAAGCTGTAGACCAGCCCCAAATTTGAGAACCAGCATATTTTCCATTAGATTCACGAACCGTAACTCGTTTATTAAAGATGGTGGAAATAACATCGCTATCACCGGCAATCAATGCTTTGGTAGAACACATCTCGGCACACAAAGGCAACTTACCTTCTGCTAAGCGGTTTCGACCATATTTTTCAAACTCTGCCACACTACCGTTAGCCTCTGGGCCTCCGCTACAGAATGTGCACTTATCCATTTTGCTACGTACACCGAACGCACCCTTACTAAGGAACTGAGGCGCACCAAATGGGCAGGCAAAAGAGCAATATCCACAACCAATACAAATGTCCTTGTCATGCAAAACAACACCTTCATCTGTACGATAAAAGCAATCTACTGGACAAACCGCCATACAAGGTGCGTCTGAGCAATGCATACAGGCTACTGATACTGATTTTTCCTGCCCAATCACACCATCATTCACAGTAACTACCCGCCTGCGATTTACACCCCAAGGAACTTCGTTTTCATTCTTACAGGCAGTGACACAACCATTGCACTCAATGCAGCGCTCGGTATCACAAATAAATTTCATTCTTGCCATTGTGTTCTCCTGACTTTATTTTTTTAACTTAGGCAAATTTTTCGATTTGGCACATTGTGGTTTTGGTTTCTTGCATCATTGTCACCATGTCATAGCCATAGGTCGTAGCGGTATTCACCGCCTCGCCCAAGACTATTGGAGATGCGCCTTCTGGGTAGTATTTACGCAAGTCGTTCCCTTGCCACCAGCCTGCAAAGTGGAATGGGACAAAAGCAGTGCCTTGGTCAACCCGAACAGTAACAAGAGCGCGCACCTTAATTTGAGCGCCAGTTGGCGATTTAACCCAAACATAATCCCAATTCTTGATACCACGCACTTCAGCAGCCTTAGGATTAATTTCAACAAAGTTTTCTTGCTGCAACTCCGCCAACCAAGGATTGGATCTGGTCTCGTCTCCTCCGCCCTCATACTCCACCAGTCGACCTGATGTAAGAATGATTGGGAATTTCTCGTACAGTTTCTCTGACAAGTTTTTGTCTTGAACTGTTTTATATAAAGTGGGTAAGCGCCAGAAATTTTTCTTATCTGCAGCGGTTGGATATTTGCGCATCATTGGCTCATTGGTACTGTAAAGAGCCTCGCGGTGCACTGGAATGGCATCTGGGAAGTTCCAAACAACTGCACGCGCCTTTGCATTACCGAATGGATGGCAACCGTTTTTCATCACCACACGCTGAATACCGCCTGATAAGTCAGTTTTCCAGTTTTTACCTTCAGCAAGCTTTTGCTCTTCGTCTGTTAACTGACTCCACCAACCCAACTTCTTCACAAGGACGTGGTCAAACTCTGGGTAGCCAGTTTTAATCGCAGAGCCTTTGGAATAAGAGCCATCCTCAGCCAATAAATTTTTACCATCTTTCTCTACGCCAAAGTTGGCGCGAAAGTTACCGCCACCCTCCATCACGCTCTTACTAGTGTCATAAAGATTTGGTGAGCCTGGATGCTTAATAGCTGCGGTGCCATAGCAAGGCCAAGGCAAACCATAGTAATCCCCAGTTGTATCGTAGCCAGTCTCTTTATCGACACCACCTCGAGACTTTAATGTCATAGGATCAAAGGTTGCAACCATCCGCATATGTGCCTTGAGTCGCTCAGGCGTTTGACCAGTGTAACCAATTGACCAACAAGAACGATTAATCTCGCGCAAGATATCCTCGATTTGAGGCTCTCTCCATTGCTTACCAGCAAACTTCGAATCCAGCATTTTATAGTTGAGCGATAACTCTTTACCAAACCCAAGGCGATCTGCAAAAGCCTGCATGATTACATGGTCAGGAACTGACTCAAACAAAGGATCGATCACTTTTTCACGCCACTGCAAAGAACGATTAGAGGCTGTTGCTGAGCCCGTAGTTTCAAACTGTGTTGTTGCGGGCAGCAAATAAACATTACGATTTTTGTTAACCAAATCACCTTCTGCTGGAGGCATCGCTGCCATTGCTGCAGTTGCACTTGGGTATGGATCCACAACTACCAATAGGTCTAGCTTATTCATGGCGCGCTTCATATCTAAGCCACGAGTTTGGGAGTTTGGGGCATGCCCCCAAAAGAACAAACCCTTTACATTGGTCTGCTGATCGATCATGTCATTTTTCTCGAGCACCGCATCAACCCAACGAGAGACAGTTGTGCCAGATTTCTCCATCATGTCAGGAGCGTAACGACCCTTAATCCACTCATAGTCAACGCCCCACACAGTTGAAAAATGCTTCCATGAGCCAGCTGCGAGCCCGTAGTAGCCTGGCAGAGAGTCTGGGTTTGGACCAACGTCGGTTGCGCCTTGCACGTTATCGTGCCCGCGGAAAATATTTGTACCGCCACCAGACTTTCCGACATTACCTAAAGCTAATTGCACGATACAAGATGCACGAACCATCGCATTTCCAATGGTGTGCTGGGTCTGACCCATGCACCAAACCAACGTACTAGGACGATTTTCAGCCATCGTTTTAGCAACCTGATAAACCTGCGCCTCTGGAACCCCACATGCTTCCTCGACATTGGCGGGAGTCCACTTCTCCATAGCTTCTTTACGGATTTCCTCCATTCCGTATACGCGGTCGTTAATGTATTTTTTATCTTCCCAGCCGTTTTTAAAGATGTGATAAAGAACGCCATACAAGAAGGGGATATCTGATCCAGAGCGAATCCTGACATACTGATCGGACTTTGCCGCAGTGCGGGTATAGCGAGGATCAACCACAATGACTTTGCAGCCATTTTCTTTGGCGTGCAAGAGACTAAGCATGGAAACAGGGTGCGCTTCAGCAGCATTTGAGCCAATATACAAAGCGGCCTTAGCATTCATCATGTCGTTATAGCTATTGGTCATCGCACCGTAGCCCCAAGTATTGGCAACACCGGCAACGGTTGTAGAGTGGCAGATACGAGCTTGATGATCGGTATTGTTGGTTCCAAAAAAGGAAACCCACTTACGCAATAAATAAGCTTGTTCGTTATTGTGCTTTGAGGAACCGATGAAAAATAGTGAGTCTGGGCTGTACTTTGTGCGAAGTTCTTTCATCTGCGCAGTAATTTCAGTCAGCGCCTGATCCCAAGAAATACGCTGATATTTACCATCAACCAATTTCATCGGGTAGCGCAACCGGAAATCACCATGACCATGCTCGCGCAGTGCGGCACCTTTAGCGCAATGTGCACCTAAGTTAATTGGCGAATCAAATACAGGGTTTTGTCGAACCCAAACACCATTTTCTACTGTAGCATCTACCGCACAACCGACTGAGCAATGGGTACAAATTGATCTCTTAACCTCAATCTTACCTTTACCATCAAGCATGGCTTTGCTTGGATCTGCCACTGCCTTTTGCACCAAGCTCAGTTGACTAGCTGCAATGCCCGCTCCTACACCTACGCCCGAACGCTTCAAGAATGCGCGACGGTCCATCGTTGGGACTGCTGCTTTAAGTCCGCGGGATAGACTGCCAATTAGACGGGAGACTGGAACTGGGCGACTGCTTTGGGGGGTATTGGATTTACGAGTCAGACTCATATATTGTCCCTAAGAAAATTTTTATATATATTGGTTTTAGAACAAGCAAATAAACGTTGATCGGCGCTAAGTATTACAACATCGTAGTTTCATAGTATTTGCGAATGTGTGCGGAGACTTGGTAGCCGTCATCCTTATTGACAACCGTGCTACCAATCTCTTGAATGACAGCCTTACCAATTGAGGTTTGGGATGCGACGGCGACTACGCCAACGGCGGCGCCAGCACCAATGAAAAACTTCCGGCGAGAAGGCTTACTTCCTTCGATCGCTGTAGCCTTTATTTTTGTATTCACGGCATGATCCTTTTTTTATATTCTTGATTTTAATCAAGTGTAATTCTTAATTGCATTTTTGACATTTACGCCAATCAATTCACTCATTCGAGTGGTAATTATTTTATTGCAACGCAATATCAAATCATGTCAAAACTCTGACCTTCAATTGCCAGAAATTCCCTAGTTAATGAGGCTACAGGGTGATAAAGATGCATATCAGAAATGTCCTCTATTGCATCACATAATTCGTCATACCAAGGGCGAATATGGTCATTAAAAAAGACCCTTTGATTTGTAAGGTTGGAGATTTCCACATCATCACCAGCAATAAGATAGCGCATCACTTCACACAATGCTGAAATGTGATCCTCTGTTTCGGTTACTGCCTGAGCAGACTCAAGGCTAAAAATCTCCAAAGCGCGGCGAATATCCACCAAAGGTCTTTCATTCAGGTGGCCGGCCATATAAAAAGATCCATTCAGAATCACATTTGGCCTACCTACACTAATAAAGTTCAAATCAAATTCGTCATGCCAGGCTTTGGCTGAATTATTTTTTGCAACCTCAACAACACCATGCCAAACCTTTGCGAGAGGGGCATCTTCTAGTTGAATTTCTTTTCCCTCAGGAATAGATGCAGCGATTTGATCAAGCAGCTTCTGGTCTGGAGGGAGGTGATAAAGCCTAGCAATCAAGCCGTATAAATCGGCTCTCGCCAGATCTTCTGGCATGCCAACATCCCCAATCTCAGTTGAAACTTTCTCTTGCGCTTGTTCGCTCATGTTTCTTTTTTCACCATATCCACCACACGACAATCACTACACATTCTTAATCTATCCATAGCAGCACCGGCAAAGGCGCCATGCGACCCCAGCTTTGACAACATTAAATCCACCATTTTGAGGGTGCCAAAAACTTTGCCACAGCTAATACAGTGAAACGGCTTGGATTCATTAAGCTCTATTTTTTGCTTTCGTTGCTCCACCGATAGTAGTCGGGGATTCAAAGCAAGCGCCTGCTCTGGGCAGGTTTGGACGCAAATTCCACACTGAACACACTGCTTCTCAATAAAGGAGAGTTTTGGCTCGTCAAGGTTATCCAATAAAGCGCCTTCTGGGCAACTCCCTACGCAAGACATGCATAGTGTGCAAGCCTCCTTGTTAATAACAAGCCCACCTAAAAAGGAGGAGTGAGGTAAAGCAACTCCCGCAATTGGGAGCGCCTTATTGGCTTGCTTTTGTAAATGCTCCAATACAGACTCAACCGTTTCCCTCTTTTGATTACTAAGCCCAAAAGTAGCGGGCGTACAGATCGCCGCGAGTGAGCCACGCTCGCGTAAACGACCCATTGCAACAGAAATCGTCTGAAGATCATCCGTAGAGTGTGCGCAAATCAACTGAATTCTGGCATCAAATCCATAAGCTAGAAGAACGGCATTGGCTAAGGCACTTTGGGTTTCTAGCGCAGCACGATAAGAGGGATCCTCATCTCCACTTAACAGCAAAACTACTTCGCCGAAGCCGTAGCTCAAGGCGCCTAACCATAGATCAATACCAGTTGAGGCAATATGCTCAATCCCATAAGGCAGGAGAAAGGCGGGCAGACCTTCAAATTGCTTCGGCCGTAAATGCGCTGCGCGACCCAACGAATCAATCAACTGAGTACCAGTTTTGAGTGTATGCAATAACAAGCTTGGGGCAGTTAATTGTTTTGATTTAGCCCACTCAGCACTGAATACATTCGCTAGCGTTTTGAGCTCTTTGCCCTGATGTGAAACGCTTGGGTAGTTATAGCGCATCGCACCTGATGGGCAGACTGTTGAACAAGCACCACAACCCATGCAAAGATTAGGGTTCACCTCTACCGTGCCTTGACCACCTTTAAATAAGGAGTTAATGGCTGCAGTAGAACAAACATCAATACATGCACTGCACCCTACTTTGCCATTTCGACCATGGGCACAAATCTTTTCGTTATAAGAAAAGTATTTAGGCTTTTCAAATTCACCAATCAAGTCGAGCAATTCACTCGCCACAAAAGCCTGATCTAGCAGGTCTTTTCCAGGGGAAAAATAGCCCTGAGGTGTTTGACTCATCGGCATTTTGGGATCTTCACGTAAATCCATCACCAAGTCAAACTCCGAACTACGCTTACGATCAATCCGATCGAAAGAAATGGCACCGATGCTGGCGCAGGCAGTAATACAGGCGCGATGAGATTTGCATTTATTTAAGTCAATCTGAAATGAATCGTCTATCGCATTTTCTGGACAAACTTCCACGCACGCGCCACAGCGTGTGCACATTTCAGGATCAATTGGATTTTGCAAGTCCCACTCAACTGAAAAGTTACCAAGATAACCGTCGAGCTTTGTGACATTACCCGTGTAAATTGGATAGTTCCGTGCAATAGGTAATGTTACAGATTCTGTACAGAGCACTGAGACATCTAGAGAATCGCTTAATTTTTCAGCCCAAGGCAGAGCTTGATCCCCAGGGCCAATAATTAACAATCTACCTTGGCTCTCATAACTAACTGCTGGAACAGGCTCGGCTTCTGGCATATCCGCTAACGCTAGCAATGCGGCGATCTTCGGTCCTGACGATTTAGCTTCTTGTGTCCAACCAGCTATTTCACGAATATTTACAAAACGTAATGGCGCCACCAATGGCTTTTCGGATTGAGCGGCTAACTCGCCAAATAAAGCGCCCTCCTGGGTGCATGCAATTACAAGTGACTCATCGCCATCAAGCGCTTTCAAGAAAGAGCCAACCTCCTGCCTACATAATGAAGTATGCATAGTCAAGCCAAAGGCTTTCGCATCCAAAGGCATGGTGCCGTTGCAATTACAAATTAGTTTTTGACTCATTCATTCTTCTTCTTAGCTGGTTTTCTTGTCCGCCATAGCGGGGCCTAATGTATCGATATTTAACCCGGCTCTCAAATCTTTGGGTCTTGAATCAGCCTGATCAAGCAAGGGTAAGGTTTTTTCTGTTGCCTCAGGTACAGGCGAACTAACTGTATGTGGCTCATCTTCATCCGGTGGACTACCATCATTTTTGCGAAAGATATTTAGCATGTCAGACTGAACCATGCGCTTGAGCATTTCCAGGGGTATTGGGTCTGACTTAGAATAATCATCAATATAAATATCCAAACCATCCATCACATTAAAATGGGGGTCTGAGAACATTTTTTTCAGGGCGGCCTGTTGTACTAGTGGATCAACGTCTGGCTGCATAAAGGCCGAGAAATCAGGCGCAAAACGATCGATTCTCTCCACATCTTCCAAAGAGGCTGGCACAGGCACAGGCTCTATATCTGAAGCCTTTTCTACAGTCTCTACTGAGTTTTCGATCGAGCGATCATCGGCTAGTTTAGGTCTAAGCGACTCCCCTGACTTACGTCGAGACCAACGATTAAGAAAACCAGACATTAAATATCTCCTGGGCGCTCAGCGCCTTTAAAGGACTCTGGGCGATGCCGCTTTTTTGCCTCTGGATGGTAATGCTCGTTCACATATTCTTGCAGCCAAGTAGCATGCTCATCACTAAGAAGCACACTATCTACTGATTCTCCACCATCAAGGAGGCGCGCAGCCTCGTTGTAACTCACGCAGATCCGATGCGGCACTGCAAACTGCAGCCCTGATTGAGCCCGATCAATGGATTGTGAATCAACATAGCGATTGATGTCATCCTCAAGACGCCACATCACAAACCAACAGGGTCTAGCAGAAGAAATGTTGAGATAGTAGCCCTCAGCCTCATCTGGAAAAAGATTTAATTCAAAGCCCGTAAAAAGCCAAGACTCTCCCTCGCTATCACAGTCTAAAAATTGCCCAGTAATTTGATTGCTTTGATTTACTGGCGATGCGAATTGGCCAAAATCAGGAAAAACTTCCTGAGGAGCCCATTGAAATGTAATCCATGGGTTATTGACGTTCTGCTTACGCATCAATACTGCAAAGCGCATAAGACCTCAGGTATTTTGAACCACAATGTTGGGAAATTTACTGCTCATGTCTTTTGAGAGGCTTGCAACTCTTATAGCAACCTGCCTGGCAATAGTTTTATAGATAGCGCTAATGGCGCCATCTGGATCAGCAACTACCGTCGGGCGACCAGCGTCCGCTTGCTCACGAATAGACAAATTGAGTGGTAAGGAACCCAAAAATTCAACGCCATATTCTTTGCACATCTTTTCACCACCGCCACTGCCAAAAATATGCTCTTCATGCCCACAGTTTGGGCAGACATAGGTGCTCATGTTCTCAATAATACCTACTATTGGCACGCCGACTTTCTCAAACATTTTGAGGCCTTTACGAGCATCTAGCAAGGCAATATCTTGTGGGGTAGTGACTATTACTGCACCAGTCACTGGTACCTTCTGGGATAGAGTAAGCTGAATATCACCAGTTCCAGGAGGCATATCGACAATTAGATAATCCAGATCACGCCAGCGAGTCTGGCGAAGTAACTGCTCCAGAGCAGAGGTAACCATTGGGCCACGCCAAACCATGGGGCTATCCTCTTCAATTAAAAAACCGATCGAACTGGCTTGCAAGCCATGGCCTTCCATGGGCTCAATCGTATTCTCTTCAATGGATTCTGGTCGACCTGTAATACCTAACATCATTGGCTGGCTTGGCCCGTAAATATCCGCATCTAAAATACCTACCTGAGCACCCTCTGCTGCCAAAGCTAGGGCGAGATTTACAGCAGTAGTTGATTTTCCTACGCCACCCTTACCGCTGGCTATTGCAACAATATTTTTAACGCCAGGCAGTAACTTCACCCCTCTTTGCACGGAGTGGGCCACAATTTGACTGCTAACATTGACGCTAACATTTTTTACTTCAGATAATGGGCGCAAAGCATTAATAACTGATTTACGAATTGCATCAAATTGACTTTTAGCGGGATAACCAAGAACAATATCGAGACTGACATCACCATCTTCAACGCGCAAGTTTTTTATAGCTCTTGCGCTCACAAAATCAATTTTAGTATTTGGATCAATAAGACCTTTTAATACCGCCTGAACAGACTCTACAGTTACAGCCAACATACTCTCCTAAAAATAAAAATCCCAAAAATGGGACCCCGAATCTAAGAACTGCTAAGTTTTTGGGGATTCATTGAATAGCGGGTAGATTAACCGCACATGCAAAAATTTGCTTAAAACGAAATCATCCCACTGCAGTCAGGAAGGGTTTAAGCAAATCTTAATTGGAAACTGGAAAGCCTGCATCCGATATGAGTTGAGCAGCCAACTCGGGAGATAGGCTGGTTTCAAGGCTAACCATTTGAGTTACCAAGTCAGCTCGAACGCTCGCACGAGGATCTTGCGCCTGAACTGCTCGTGTTAAGGCATCAATACAGCCACCACAAGTCATTCCTGAAACTTTGAGATTAAACATAAATTACCTTTTAATAATCTTGAGAAATGGAAATAAGCCATTTTTTGGGGATTGCTGTAGATTATCTTATATATGAATACCAAAAAACCGGTAAATTCTGATTTTTTCATGCTTGATATAGGAGGGATGACCTGCGCTTCCTGTGTGGGTCGCGTTGAAAAAGCTTTAGCCAAAATTCCAGATATTGAAGTGGCCACTGTAAATTTAGCAACGGAACAGGCTCGAATTCGGATTAAGCAGGGCTCACCGATCAGCGTTGAAGAAATCATTGCCTCGATTAATAAAGCAGGTTATGAAGCTAAAGAAAGCCTCATCAATGGTGGCGGCAATCCATCTGGGGCAAAGTTATTTTGGGGTTCTGATGGCTTGGGGCGCGTCCTGCTGAGTTTTACTATTTCGGCCCCACTAGTATTTCCGATGCTCTTAATGCCCTTTGGAATTCATTGGTCACTGCCACCAGAATTGCAATTAGCATTAGCAACTCCCGTCCAATTTATTTTGGGCTGGCGCTTTTATAAAGCAGGCTATAAATCACTGATGGCTGGCGCTGGCAATATGGATTTATTGGTTGCACTCGGTACCAGCTCGGCATATGGACTGAGTCTCTACCAAATGCTGAGTACCAACCATGCACCACATGAACTTTATTTTGAGGGCTCGGCTGTCATCATCTGCATGGTCTTGCTAGGTAAATGGTTAGAGGCTCGCGCAAAACAGCAAACCAGCGAAGCCATTCGCGCCCTCCAAAAGCTGTGGCCTGAATGCGCAAAGGTACTTAATGCAAATCTGACCATTGCTGATGATGTCCCGCTAGATCATTACCGTGAGCTACCTTTAGATCAAATTCTTCCGCGGGATCGAGTGCTGGTTTTGCCTGGCGAGCGCATACCGGTAGACGGAAATATTCTACTGGGCGTAAGCCATGTTGATGAATCACTTCTAACAGGGGAAAGTAATCCCGTAAAAAAAGTAGTTGGCTCAACAGTTATTGGTGGAGCCCTAAATGGTGAAGGTCTTTTGGTCGTAGAGGCACAAGCAATAGGAGTCGAAAGTGTTCTAGCAAAGATCATCGCCCTAGTAGAGGACGCGCAAACCCAAAAAGCACCGATACAGAAGCTAGTAGACAAAATCAGTGGTTTTTTTGTACCTACCGTCATTGCGATTGCACTCATCACAGCAATAACCAACTGGTATTTTTTAGATTCCGTATCCATTGCAATTTTGCGAGCAGTATCCGTGCTGGTCATCGCATGCCCTTGCGCCTTAGGGTTGGCTACCCCTGCTGCCATCATGTCTGGGACAGGGGTAGCAGCCCGCTTTGGCATCTTAATTAAAGATCCTCAAGTACTTGAGCTAGCACATCGACTCAATATTGTCGCCTTTGATAAGACGGGCACACTTACCGTTGGCAAGCCCAGATTACTTACATTGCTTCCATATTCCGACGCACCTATAAATGCCGATCAAATACTCGCTACTGCGGCAGGACTTCAATTAGGCAGCGAGCACCCTCTTGCTATAGCCTTATTGGATGCGGCACAGAAAAAAAACATCGAACCTATTGCCAGTTCCGATAGCAGAACTCTTCCCGGCATCGGGATAGAAGGCACTCCAACTTCAGGCCCTTATGCTGGAAAGCATATTTGCTTACAGAGCGTCGCATCCCTAGAAGCGCATTCCGACTACAAAAATATTCTTAAAATGGCGCGGGCAGGCTTTGATCTTGGCCAAACAGTGTCGATACTAATGAAGCTGGAGTCCTTTGGTGACAATACCTCGTCACCTATTGCCATGATTATATTTGGTGACGAAATAAAACCAAATGCTAAGGCAGCTATTTCTTCTCTTCAGGCTTTGCATATTCGCTCGGTGATGTTATCTGGCGATAACTTGGCAGCCGCAACTCGAGTAGGCAATACGATTGGCATTGATAAGGTATTTGCGCAAGTCATGCCGGGAAATAAAGCGCAAATCATTCAGAGCTTACAAAAGATTGGCAGCGGCAAACACCGCCAATGGGTTGCCATGATTGGCGATGGGGTAAACGATGCCCCCGCTTTAGCGATGGCAGATGTTGGTATGGCGATGTCTACTGGTACCGATGTAGCGATGCAAGCTGCTGGCATTACCTTAATGCACGGTGATCCTGGGTTAGTGGTTGATGCAATCAATATCTCTCAAAAAACCTGGAGCAAGATTCAGCAAAACTTGTTTTGGGCTTTTGCATTTAATGCAACTGGCATTCCTTTGGCTGCACTAGGCTATTTATCACCTATGCTGGCAGGAAGCGCTATGGCACTCTCCAGTTTTTTTGTGCTTAGTAATGCTTTGCTTTTAAAACGATGGCGACCCAGTTATCCACAAAGAAATGGGTAGTGCTCCGAGGCTTATCTATTTTGGATTCTTGCGAATTAATTCAATATCACCATAAAGTGCACGCGTCTCGGATTTAGTATTGTCCGTATCCGTAAGTAGCGCAATGCCAACTATGTTGCCAGGACTCTCACCATAAGCCAACTTGTAATCTGCCGTAAGATCACGCTCATGTTTACGCCATTCGCCAACACCCTCCCAACCAGAATCCACCACAATCATTTTGAGGCGCGAGGTATGTGCATTATCCAAAACGGTATTTATTGGCGTCTTCCCTGACCAGATATACATAACAGTGGCATAAGGCATTTCTTGCCCGCTAATTAAATTAGCCATTTCAAAATTTAACTTTTCCTTAAGGGAAAGTTTAGATTTATTGCCATCAAATGCGACCAAAATTCTGAGGGGGGCATCATCATATTTCTTATCTGCATTATCAGCTTGCGTTAATGCTCCAACGGCTTTCCACTCCCACTTTAGCCAAAGATTTTGCGCTAATCTGGGACGCAGTTTGACGGCAAGGCCAGAGGCGGAAGTCTTAGAGCTGGCACTTAAAACTGTTTTACCTTGGTAGCTCTCGAGACGATAGATCGTATTTTTCTTATAAGGTGCTATCCGGTAAAAGTGCCACCCCTCTGGCACCCCCTCATGCGGCTTCTCAGTAGAAAATCTAGGGAGGTCCTCCTGAGTGGGTAATTGATCTGCATTAAATGTTTGGCCTGACTCATCTTGTACAGAGTCTCCAGAGAACCCAGCGCAGCCCCCTAAAGACAAAAACGCAATAAAACTGATATACAAGATGGCTTGCCTACTCTTGATAAAGAGCTTAAAAAGAGTAAAGGAGGATCTGATCATCATGCAATTGTCCCAAATAAACGGGTAACTAAGTCTAAAATCATTCGAGACTATTTAATAAAGATTCAAATGCGCCATCAATCCCCTTCTACCTGGGCCGTAATTTGCATTTGCATTGCTGCAGCATTGCATTTTGCTTTAGGGTTCTCAATTGAATTCTCGGTAGATGAAGCGCATTACGCACTTTATGCCAAACATTTAGCCTTGAGCTATTTTGACCACCCCCCGCTCGTGGGATGGATTCAGTGGCCGCTAGTAACCCTAAACTCCACCGAAGGAATCATTCGCATCATTCCTGAAGCTCTATGGCTTTTATCCATGTATTTGGTCTATCAAGTGACCATTAAAGTTCACCATTTAATGCAGGGTCGTAACTCCGGGTATTTAACCAACATCCTGCCATCAGCACCCGCATGCGGATTCATGGCTATCTTAGCGGTGATTGCGGCCCCCGTTCCTAATATACTCGCGATTGGGTTATTGCCCGACACCATTCTGACGCCGCTCAGTCTTGGCCTCATGCTAATGGCTCTGCGCTGGCTTAAAAAAGATGAATTCACATTAGTTGATTGGATAATTACAGGGGTACTACTTGGCTTGGCTGGCCTAAGTAAGTACACAGCTGCATTTACTGCATTTGCACTACTCTTGGTCCTCCTAGTCTCCACAAAGAAACCTTGGATTAGTAAAGCGGGTTTTTGGCTGGCACTTTTTATTGCTTTTGTTTTAATTTTCCCAGTCCTTTATTGGAATTGGGTAAATAACTGGATTTCATTCAAATATCAAATTGCTCATGGCGCTGGAAACACTTGGGCCTGGCGCAGGGTAGCCGCATTCATTGGCATTCAAGTTGTGTGTTTTGGGCCGCTGATCCTAATGGGGGTCTATACCTTCCTCAAAGACTGCTGGCACTCCAATAAACCCCCCTTACTCTCTTTGCTAAGCTTCTTTTTTATTCCATTTAGTATTTTTACCTCACTCTCTGGTGGGGGTAGCCTGCCACACTGGACAAATCCAGCCTGGTTTTGCCTTGCCCCCTTTGCCGGGATAGGGCTTGCTAAGGCTTGGTCCATAAACCACCGATGGTTCATCCGTATTTTATTTACCCTCCAACTACTCCTTTGTTTGGTAGGTTTTGGTTTTGTCGTTGCTGGAGGAATCAACTCTACGACCATTAAAGCCAATCCAATAGCTGATCTTTATGGCTGGAAAATGGCAGGAGAAAAGGCTGCTGAGCTTGCTAAAACCACCCATGCCAAGGGCATTGCTGTTCAAAACTGGACTTTAGGAAGTCGCACTGCTTGGTATGCCAAGCCAATACCCGTTTTTGTATTAGATCAACGTCAGGATCAGTTTGATCTCTGGTTTGGTCCATTACCAGCAGGCGCAAGTGTTGTGCTGATTAACTGGTCTGGGATGCCCTTTAATCCCCCCATAGGCACCAATCAGGCATTTGAGCGCTGCGAGCCCTTGGATGAGTTAGAAGTACTTCGTTTTGGGCAGGTTTTATCTCGCTTTCAATTTAGTCTTTGCAGCAATTGGCAAGGCACTGGCTTAGAGCACTAATTCACCAAATTCAAGACCTTAGGCTCACAAGGCATTATCCTTACGCCTATGAGTTCACAACCCCAAATCACCCCAAAAGCCATCCATGGGTGGAAAACAATCCTCAAGGGGGCCTGGCCCACTATTCGTATTTTGCTGTCGATTGCCTTACTTTGGAAAGCAACCAGCGGAATCGATTGGCACGCTTTATTAGAGTCTGAAATAAAAATGAGGCCGCTATGGTTTTTAGCTGCCCTAGGCTGCATGATGCTAGCCTTTGTTTGCGGCGGATATCGCTGGGGTAAATTTATGGAGGCAGTTGGATTTCCGCGCCGCATACATTCCTACATTGGCCTGTATTTTGCAGGTGGCCTTGTAAATCAAGGTTTGCCAAGTACGATTGGCGGGGATAGTTATCGCGCTATTTCAGCAACCCATCTCACTAGCAGTGGCAAGTTTGCAGAAGAAAAAAAGCTTGATGAAGAACTACACCGCTCAATTGATCTTGATCATGCTACCCCCAAATTACGGTTAAGTTTTGCCATGGTCTTGCTTGATCGCTTCGTCGGTCTAGCCGGTAACAATCTACTTGGTGGCGTAGGACTCATTCTTGGTGGTGCGATTTTGGCCACCTGGGGTAAGAATTTAGGTTACCTTGTGATTAGCGGGATGGTGCTTGCTGGATTGCTTGTGGCATTTGGTTTGATCTGGAAGCCTACTCAAACCTTTTTACAAAATTTGTTAGGCCGATTTCAAATGTCTAATGCTATTCCCGGGATTAGACTTGCTTTCTCTTGGCCCATGAATATTGTGCAAGCCACCTTTGCGATCTGCATTCATTTTCTGACCATCTTGAGCCTCTTATTCTGCTTAAAAGCATACGGAGTGGATGCCCCTATTGAAGCCCTCATGATTGGTCTGCCAGCCCTCAGCCTCTTGCTAATGCTACCTATTAGCATTTCGGGGTGGGGTTTGCGTGAAGCTACTCTTTCATCCGTTCTTGCACTTTGGGGAGTTAACCCCTCTATTACAGTACTAGCATCTATTAGCTATGGCGCCATAACGGTTATCTCAGTATTGCCAGGCGCCTACTTTTTATTAAAACGGAAGTAACCTTTTTCGAGTCAAATTATGAGTATCAGCGTTAATACTATGCGTGCCATTGATCATTGGGTCGGTGTTCCACTGTGCGCCTTATTGAGCCCAATCGTAGCCCTGCTCGATGGCCTAAAAAATATTACCAGCCGTGGTCCAGAGGCTCCGAAAAAATTACTCTTTATTGAGTTATCGGAAATGGGTAGTGCGATTCTTGTTGATCCTGCCATGCGCAATGCACAGGCACGCGGTGCTGAATTATTCTTTTTGATATTTAAAAGTAATCGCGCTAGCCTGACACTGTTAAATACAGTTAAACCAGAGAATATTTTTACCATTGACTCTTCAAGCATAGGCGGTTTAATAAAAGATACTCTGCGATTTTTGATAATTGCGCGAAAGCATCGTATTGATACAGCCATTGATTTGGAATTGTTTTCTCGATTTACGGCCTTACTAACTGGTCTTTGCGGAGCTCGTCGACGGGTTGGATATCACATATTTCATGGTGAAGGTTTGTGGCGTGGCTTCATGTTGACGCGCAAGGTACATTACAACCCGCATATTCATATTACTAAAAACTTCCTCTCCCTAATCCATGCGGCATTCGCCAAAAATATTGAAGTTCCTTTTAGCAAAATACATATTGCTGATTCTGAAGTCCGTCTAGAACAAGCCATTATTAACCCTACCACTTTAAATACTGTCCGTGATCGAATTGAAAAACTCAGCAAGGATTCTGATATTGAGTTTACTCAAGGTAAACAGCGCTTGATTTTAGTCAATCCCAACGCAAGTGATTTACTTCCACAAAGGCGTTGGGCACAACAACGCTTTTCTGAACTCATAAAATTACTACACCAACGTTTTCCCGCAGATCTCATTTTGATCACTGGCTCCCCTTCAGAATTTGAGTACGTGGAAAAGGTACGAACAGCAGCCAATGTGAAGCATGCCTTAAACTTTGCTGGTCAAGTAAGCTTTGCAGAGTTGCCGTCGCTCTACACGCTATCAGACGTCATGGTCACAAATGATTCAGGACCCGGTCATTTTTCGGCCGTTACGCCACTGCGAACAGTCGTTCTCTTTGGTCCGGAAACCCCCGCTCTATATGGTTCGGTAGGAAATTCGATTTCCATTACCGCCAATCTTGCGTGCTCACCTTGTGTCAGCGCGGCAAATCATCGTAAAACACCATGTCAAAATAATATTTGCATGCAAGCTATTACTGTCTCAGAAGTGCTTGAGAAGATGGAGCAGCAGCTACGTGGGTGAGCGCCAAGGTGCAATTCATGCAATTGGTCCAAACTGGGTTTGGTGCATCCCGCTACTTCCATTAGCGCTCACGGCTGCTATTTATGCTGGCGGATTTCAAACTGCCACATTTTTATTCGTTAATACATTTACACAGTACGTGCCTGACACGATTTGGGCATGGCTTACATTTTTAGGAAATGGCTGGGGTATTTTTGCCATCTGCTTTCCACTGTTGCTTTTCGCTCCACGACTATTGACCGCGGGCATTATTGCTGGAGTCTTTTCTGCAATTACCAGCGTTATTTTAAAATCTACATTCGACTCACCAAGACCAGCTAGCATCCTAAGTGAAGGTAGTTTTTATCGCATTGGTGAACCGCTTTTATTGAAAGCTTTTCCTTCTGGTCACACTTTGACGGCTTTTGCCATCGCAACCGCACTTTATTTCTCCTGCGCTAAAGAATCACGTCGGCCAATGCTTTTAGTGTTTTTCATGGCCACCTTGGTCGGGCTTTCAAGAATTGGTGTCGGAGCCCATTGGCTGATAGATGTGTTGGGTGGAATGGCCTGTGGTTTATGGTGCGGCATGCTAGGCGCATTACTTGTTCAATTTATCCCTAAGAATCAGCTCACCCCTACAAAAATATGGTCTCGGATTATTGCGCTTGGGGGAGTATTTGCAATGTACTCTCTCCTGACTCAAACCATGGATCTCGTACTCAACCTTCCCCTGCAATATGCATCTGCATTTCTTATTGCCATTACGTTGGCTTTATTTACAAAAAACCAATTCATTAAGTCAGAATAATTAAACATGTTTAGCTATCGACACGCCTTTCATGCGGGCAGCCATGCGGATATTTTAAAGCACCTTATTCTCATTCATTTAGTTGAATACCTCCAAGAAAAACCAGGCGCAATAACCATTATTGATACTCATGCAGGGGCTGGTATTTATAACCTGAAAGATGGGTTTGCCATTGTAAGCAACGAGGCAGATTGCGGAATTTATCGCCTTAAGAAGTTCGCTCAGGACCGTGCAGAATCCAGCAACCAATTTGACGAGAGCATTCAACGCTACTTAGAATGCATTGAGATGGAAAATCCTGATAATGAACTCAATTTTTATCCAGGATCTCCATTTATACTGGCTCGCCTATTAAGACCTCAAGATCGCCTGAAGCTATTTGAGTTGCACCCCAAAGAAATTGATATCCTGCGCCACAATATGGGTCAATTAAAGCAGGTAAAACAAATAGATATTTATGCAGAAGACAGTTTTACAAGATTAAAAGGTTTATTGCCGCCCCCAAGTAGAAGGGGTCTTGTATTAATTGACCCCTCTTATGAGGATAAGCAAGACTATCGATATCTCGAGTCAACAGTTGAGGAAGCATTACAGCGCTTTGCAACAGGCTGCTATGCGATTTGGTACCCCATTATCTCTAGAAGAGAGTCTGCTGCCCTACCTGAGCGCATGAAGAAGATCGCTAACTCTCACGCACGTTCATGGCTAAATGCTGAACTACGTGTGGAGAATACACCTGGGGAGCGTCGCCTTCAAGCTAGCGGTATGTTTATCATCAACCCACCATGGACATTAGAAAAATATCTTGAAAAGGCGCTGCCTGTTTTGGTGCGCGCCCTAGGGCAAAACAGTGGCGCCCAGTTTTTATTGAAGAGTTTTGAAGTTTAATGAGATGGAAAAGGTCGACCTTCTATTGCGCTTAATCACGAACTTGGATCAGGACTTCATTGCGACGTAAGAATGGCAAAGTCCAGGGCGGATTGTAACGAGCAAACTGAGGCTCACCTATGGACTGCCAGTTTTTTTCTTTAATCCAATCTTGTAGTGCTTTAGTTTTTTCAGTCACTTTATCTTCGCTGTAGAAGCCAGAAAATGAAATCACTGCTTTTTTTTCTGCAGGCAATTCTTTGATAAGCACTTTTGGGTCAAGTGGCTTAGGTAAAGTGGCAAGCGTGTATTCGGAAGGCATTACAAATGACACGGTCCATAATTTTTTTGTTGATACCTCATCTTTAGAATTACCTGCTTGGATAGTGACGGGTGCTGTCATGGCAATTTTCTGACCACTGTCCGCGCTCTTTGACTCAATTGTTACTGGCGCAGTCATACTAATTTTGTCATTAGCTTGATTTTTTCCAAAGATATAAGCAGCTATCAACCGAAATCCTTGGCTCGATGCATCATCTAGATGACCCTCAACCTGCACCTCGGCCAAAATTAAAGGTGCATAGGCACGCAACTCAAATGAATTCGAGCTTTCTAGTACAGAATATTTAGGTATTTCAATTGCCATCGCAATACTCGCAAGAAAAAGGCTTATCAAAAATAGAAATGCTCCTTGTAGATTACGCTTATTCACTGCTGGCGACCTACCATTGAGATTGAATCGCAAAGCCATGAGGATCAAATTGAATATGCGCTAGCGCGCCAACAGGTAAAGTGAGTTTGTCAGCCTGGTGCCCAAAAGGTAGTTCAGTTATAACGGGGATACTACTTGGAATGCGTTTTCGGACCGCATCAATAGCTACATCCAAACTGTACCCACGATCATTTGCATGTAAACGAAAAGCTGAAAATCCACCCAAAAGAATTGCACTTTGGTTACTTAAAATACCTGCATCGAGTAATTGCATGAGCATGCGCTCTATTCGGTAAGGGTGCTCGTTTACATCCTCCAAAAATAAGATGCCGCCTTTAGTTTTTTCGAAGCTTGGTAAATACGGAGTACCCACCAGTCCTGCCAAGATGGTTAAATTACCGCCCCATAGTAGCCCCGAACTTTTACCTGCGGTCGCATGGCTTAAATATGATTGAGGAGCTAGAATCTGACAATTCAAACTACGATCATCAAGCGCTCGTTGAAAATGCTTCCACATGAATGCATTGGGAGGGATGACATCTCCTTGCTCAGTCTGGCTAGCAAAATCATAATTAAACATAGGTCCAGCTAAAGTGATTGCGCCTGTCTTGGCTAATAAGGCTAGCTGAAATACGGTAAAGTCGCTGTGCCCGCAAATTTGCAAACCATTTTTAATGTTTGCAGAAATGGTACTCCAATCGATTTCGTGAAGCAGACGATGTAGGCCATATCCACCGCGCGTCACCATCACTACATTCTTAGCGCTCACACCGCTTAATTGATTGAGTTCGGTTAGTCGCTCTAAATCAGTCCCAGCAAAGCGTTGAAACACACGATCAAGGCATTCAATATTTCGCACATCTATGCCCAGTGCTCGCAGGGATTCGATACCAAGTACTGAGCTACGTGGGTCCAGGCAAGCCCCAGAAGGTGCAATTAAGTGAATATGTCTCAACGTCGTTCCTTGAAAAATTCACGCAATATTTGCCCGCATTGTTCGCCCATGATGCCATGCTCGACTTGAGTCTGATGATTGATCTGCTTTGAGGAGAATATATCAAGGACGCTGCCAGCAGCGCCTGTTTTAGGGTCAGCAGCGCCATAAACAACCCTATCCACTCGAGCATGCAGCATTGCGCCAGCACACATAACACAGGGCTCTAGCGTTACGTATAAGGTGGTGCCCGGTAAACGATAGTTGGAGATGGCTTGTGCGGCACTCCTTAGAACCAACATTTCCGCATGGGCACTGGGATCGTGATTACCGATCGGCTGATTAAATGCTTTAGCAATCACCACGCCATCCCGCACCAAAACAGCCCCGACCGGTACCTCACCAGCCAAAGCACCTAACTTGGCCTGATCTAAGGCTTCTTGCATAAAGTGATGATCAAGCTGTATTTGCATGAATGTTTTGTTTAAGGATGAAAAATATCAGCCCAACAATTAGGGGTTTCATATAGCCGAAGAGAACTTAATTGCAAACGCCCATCGAATGCTTTGGCGAATACCGGCTCCAAAAGTGCGAATGCAGCGCTCGCTAAATTTTCAATGGTAGGGACATGCTCCATCACTACTGTTTTGTGATTTGGCAAGGAGTTTAAGAAATCAACTAAACCAATATCTTCTTTCGCCACCAAGAAAGCATGATCCCAAGGCTCCACTACGTGTTGATTGGTTAATCGTTTGATATCTCCAAAATCAAGAACCATTCCGTCATCCGCTTTACCCGGGTGATCCGCAACCCCTCCAGTCAGAGTGACCTCAATCGCATAGCGATGACCATGCAGATGCCGACATTGGCCCTCGTGATTGGGTATACGATGGCCGGAATCAAACTCAAGGCGGCGAGTAATGGAAATGGCTGCTTGCTTATAGGTCATTATTAATCTTCATTATCTCTTGAATGCGCTTACAAAATCACCGGATACCAATAAGCTTATGGGCCTGTAAACTCAATCGCCATAGTGGGCGTTTTTGGCATAAGCGCACTGCTAAATCAGTATTTTCTTTTAAATTTGGGCCATCCATCGGCTGCAGAAAACGATTGCGGTAGTCCATACCCTCAAAGCGGGCCATCAGATTTTCCAGTGAATCATGTCCAGCCTGAGGAATAACTAATTTAATCTCATCTGCCTGCAGCGCAATTAATTGAGAGCCAGCTTTAGGGCTCACGCAAACCCAATCAATATTTTTAGGGACTTTAATAGTGCCATTGGTTTCTATTGCTACAGAAAAGCCTTTGCCATGCAACGCGTCAATTAGGGAGGCATCGAGCTGCAACAATGGTTCTCCCCCAGTAAAGACAACATAACGCTGTTGTGGACCTGCTGAGGTACTTCTCCAAGCATCTTCAATCTTATCGGCAAGTTGTTGGGCAGTCTCAAATTTACCACCACCAGATCCATCGCTACCGACAAAATCAGTGTCACAGAATTGGCAGATAGCAGTGGCACGATCTTCTTCTCGCCCACTCCAAAGATTGCATCCAGCAAAGCGGCAAAAAACAGCGGCGCGACCTGCGTGAGCGCCCTCACCCTGAAGGGTTGGAAATAGTTCTTTTACGGTATACATAACTAGATAGTGATTTTAAGCGGTTTACTTACTTCCAGGATACAAGTTCCCACTCTAGATAGTCTTCCCAAAGAGCTCCACCCCAACGCATACCGCCCAATAAATAACGCCCATAGCCCCTGCGTATAGTCCAGCGACCGATTTCGGGTGAAAACCATACCTCCTCCTGGCGATAATTGGCAAGCCTAAAGAGGTCATTGCTTTGGAAATACGGCGCTTCATTTTGATATTTCAGGGTGGAAAACTTCCCGGCTGGTACAGATACCTGCTCCCATCCAATCGCTTTCATATTTAAACCCCAGTAATAACTCGCATCTGGATAGCCAACTACCTCATAGCGGGTTCTGTAAAAATCCGACCAACCTATCGTCAATTGTTCAGGCCAAATAGGTATCACCACAAGAAATTTCTGTGGCGGACTCCAATGAGGATCTTGGAGCACGTAGCCCCACGGCTCTTGAATTTCATCAGGGAGAAGCCCTAGCTTCAATCCACTTCGTTCAATCCGCACCCGCGGATCTATTGAGACAACTTTTTCTGTAATAACATCTACCAACTCCCGATTAAATACATTACGCACGTTATAAATCCATTCCTGCCCTACCTCCGGACTCCTGACTTGAGGTGGAACTATTGGCTGAGGCAAGGCAACAGCAATTGGATAGGATTGCGATGAGATACATGCAACCAATGAAGCGGCAATCAACAACAGCCAAAGCAAAAATGCTTTGCGCATACAAATTATTTGTAAGCGGTAAGCTGCCATTCGTAGCTCCCCTCTAGAATCGCCGCGCCCATTTGCCCCTGTAATTGATAGGAACCAGAGGACTCTCGGGCAACCCAGCGACCTATCTGAGGAGCAAACCAGACTGTTTCTTTGCGAATGCAATCCACCTTATTGGGATCATCACTCTCATAATTAATTAATGTCTGAAAACGCAAAGTAATAAATTCACCTGCAGGAACAGTAATTCTTTCCCAGCCCTGTGCACTCATATACTCCTGCCAATTCAATTGAGAACTAGCGTAACCAGCAACACTATATTTTGCATTAAATTGTTTGGCCCAGGAACTAGAGAGCTCTAGTGGCCATAGAGGTAATGCTGAAGCAAAATTGAGTAATCGTGGCCACTGGGTATCGGTGATCGTCATGCCCCACATAGTCTGAATTTCGCCAGGTAAGCTGCCGCCATCAGCCGTAGTACGATCGATCGTAATCGTAGAGCCAACACTCGAAACACGTTCATTAATAACGCCCATGATTTTTCCATTAAATACATCTTTCTTGACATAAGTCCACTCCTGGCCAACTTCGGGCGGGCGAATCATAGGAATTGGTTTTGGTTGGGCAACAGGAAGACCGTGCTCATAAGAGAGGGGCACGCCACAAGCGACTGGAGCAAAGGCTGCTGAGGTGATAAATATGCGCCGAGTAATATTCACAAGAATCCCTATTGATTACTAATTGGCCGAAATAGATGCAGTTGTTCTATTTTCTAGGAAATGATTAGGAATGCAATATATTTTCAATTTGATGACGCGATAAGGATGTTTTTGGAAGCCCCGGGATGTCAAACCACGTTCTAACATCCATCTCAAATCCAATGCCGTGCATAAAGTTATAAATGGCTTTCTTTAATCCTTGACCAAGAGCGTCATGGTCAACACCGCTGGAGTCAATAAACGCAATATCATTCTTGGCAAAACTGACTGCCACCTGAGGTACCAAAGTAATTCCATACTCCTGGGGGCTCATACCTACTGGAGAATGCACTGTACAAGTGAACCGGTGAAAGAACCCGCTCTGGATGCATCCATTCTCAAAGAATTGACGAACGTATTCCAAAGCATCAACTGTTTCCTGCACCGTTTGCGTTGGAAAACCATACATTAAATAGGCGTGCACCAATATGCCGGAATCAGAAAAGCTTTTAGTCACTCGCGCTACCTGCTCTACCGATACACCCTTCTTCATTAGCTCTAACAGACGATCCGATGCAACCTCTAAACCACCCGACATAGCAATACACCCACTCTGAGCGAGAAGCTCACAAAGTTCTGGGGTAAAAGTTTTTTCAAAGCGGATATTTCCCCACCAAGAGATAAGCACCTTCCGACGAATCAACTCCTGAGCTAAAGCCTTCAATATTTTTGGTGGGGCAGCTTCATCAACAAAATGAAAACCGGTTTGCCCAGTTTCAGCAACAATTTTCACGATTCGATCAACCAGTAAAGTAGCTGAGGCTGTTTCATAACGGGAGATGTAATCAAGACTTACATCGCAAAAGCTACACTTTTTCCAGTAACAACCATGGGCTACGGTTAATTTATTCCAGCGACCATCACTCCATAAGCGATGCATTGGATTCAGCATATCCAATAAGGATAGGTAGGAATCAAGTGGCAAACCATCCCAAGTTGCAGTGCCCACATCTTCAAATGGTATATCCGGCTCCGGCCAATTCATCAGCTTAACTAGACCAGAATCATTTCGAATGAAGGTTCGAACCAATCTCTCAAGAGAGCGCTTACCTTGCAGGTGTTCCATGAGGGCAAGTAGCGGTCGCTCGCCAGAATCAAGGGTAATAAAGTCCACAAAATCAAATATTTTTGGTTCTGTTAGCTCGCGTAATTCCGTGTTGACATAACCACCCCCAAGACAAATACGAATATTTGAATGTTGCACTTTAATGGTTTGGGCAATACGTAAAGCGGCATACATCGCACCGGGAAATGGAACCGATAGAAGGACAAGCTGTGGTTGATGTTTTTCAATGGTGGCAGAAGTTAATTGCTGGAGGTGTATATCCATCAAAGTAGGAGTTTTGACCAATGCCTCCGCCAAGGGGGTAAAGGTAGGCTGACTTGCTGCTAATGACTCCCCATAGCGCACAAATTCAAAACGATCATCGACAGCATCTCGCAACACATCCGATAAGTCATTGAGATACAAGGTCGCTAGATGGCGCGCCCTATCCTGAGATCCCAATGCACCAAAAGCCCACGCCAAGGAATCTCCGCCCTCATCATCATAGGCCTCAAGAGAGTCAAAACGCGGACCTTCAGGCAAGAATGAACGACTATTAATTCGGTGGCTTAAGGTATTGTCGCGCCCTTGCAAGAAGGCAATCGTTGGCCCGATAGTATTGAGATAATCATCAAAGTAATCAAGGAAAAAGTTTACGCAAACAGTGCGATTTTCTTCTGGCAGTACTAATGCCTCCTCCCTGATTTCAGTCAACCCCTGGGGCGTAAGAAAGCTGAGGACCAAACCAAGGGCTAAATCCTCTTGGACGGCATTGACGCTACGAGATCTTAAAAAACCGGTCAGATAGGCCGTTGAAGGGTACGGCGTATTTAGCTGTGTCATTGGTGGAATGAGACTTAAAACCTTCATTTCTACCCCACTAAATAAACAAGACTCTCGCCTCGCCTATTCCCACTCGATGGTTGCTGGCGGTTTTCCACTGATGTCGTATACAACCCGATTGATACCGCGAACTTCATTGATAATTCGGTTGGATACCTTGCCAAGTAATTCGTGAGGTAGATGAGCCCAATGAGCCGTCATAAAATCTTGTGTCTGGACCGCTCTGAGAGCCACTACATATTCATAAGTTCTTCCGTCACCCATCACGCCAACAGATTTGACTGGTAAGAAAACAACAAAAGCTTGGCTCGTTAAGTCATACCAAGATTTTTGGCTCACTTCGTCAATCGTATTACGCAATTCTTCAATAAAGATGGCGTCGGCACGTTGCAATAGACTGGCAAACTCCGCCTTCACTTCACCTAAAATACGCACCCCCAAGCCAGGCCCAGGAAATGGATGGCGATAGACCATCTCACGAGGTAAACCTAATGCAACTCCCAGCTCACGCACTTCGTCTTTAAATAATTCACGTAATGGCTCAAGTAATTTGAGATGCATATCTTCCGGAAGGCCGCCGACATTATGGTGACTCTTGATGGTGTGCGCCCCCTTCTTGCCCTTACCTGCTGACTCGATCACGTCAGGATAAATGGTGCCTTGTGCGAGCCATTTTGCATTCTCAATCTTGCTAGATTCACTTTGGAATATTTCGACAAATTCTTTGCCAATAATTTTTCGCTTAGCCTCGGGATCAGAAATACCTGACAACTGAGACATAAATGTGGAAGCGGCATCAACACGAATCACTTTTACACCTAAATTACGGGCAAACATTTCCATCACCATATCTCCCTCATTTAGACGAAGGAGTCCGTGATCAACAAAGACACAGGTAAGTTGATCACCAATAGCCCGATGAATTAAAGCTGCGGCAACACTGGAATCAACCCCGCCAGATAAACCAAGAATGACTTCATCATTACCAACCTGATTGCGAATATTCTCAACGGCTTCACTGATGTAATCGCCCATTACCCAGTCTGGCTTACAAGCGCAAATCTGATGAACAAAACGTTCAAGAATAGCGGAGCCTTGAATTGTATGAGTCACTTCAGGGTGAAACTGGAATGCATAAAATCGGCGCGCTTCATCGGCCATGCCAGCGATGGGGCAAGACTCAGTAGAAGCCATTAATTTAAATGCTGGCGGTAAAGTAGTGACTGAATCACCGTGACTCATCCACACTTTAAGAATGCCATGACCTTCGCTGGTAGAAAAGTCCTGGATCCCTTTTAGCAAGTTAGTATGGCTGTGAGCCCGTACTTCAGAGTATCCAAATTCACGAGCCTTACCTAGAGACTCCGCTGAAGCAACGGTGCCGCCTAATTGGCTAGCCATGGTTTGCATACCGTAACAGATTCCTAGAACAGGGACTCCAAGTTCAAAAATGATTTGTGGAGCGCGAGGACTTTCCGTTTCAGTAACTGAACTAGGCCCCCCTGACAAAATAATCCCCTTGCAACCGCCCTCTTGCACAAAATGACGAATGAATTCTGGATCACAGTCGTATGGATGAATTTCAGAAAAAACACGGGCATCTCTAACCCGTCTAGCAATTAACTGCGTAACCTGGGAACCAAAGTCAAGAATAAGTATTTTGTCGTGCACGAAAGAGGCGGCCTTCATTTAAGTCTTAATCAATATGATAATTCGGGGCTTCCTTGGTGATCTTCACATCATGGACATGCGACTCGCGCACACCAGCAGAAGTGATTTCCACAAAATTGGCTTTCTCATGTAGCTCATCAATTGTTCTGCAGCCTAGATAACCCATGGAAGAACGAATACCGCCAGTCAATTGATGCAAGATCGTTAATACGCTACCTTTGTAGGGCACCTGCCCCTCAATACCTTCAGGAACCAGTTTTTCTGCATTGTCAGCAATATCACTCTGGAAATAACGATCGGCAGAGCCATCGGCCATCGCACCTAAAGACCCCATACCGCGATAGCTCTTATAGGACCGACCTTGATATAAGAACACTTCACCTGGCGCCTCTTCTGTGCCCGCGAATATGCCGCCCATCATTACTGAGTTAGCGCCGGCCGCTAAGGCCTTGGCAACATCGCCTGAGTAACGCACACCACCATCAGCAATTAAAGGCACGCCCGTTCCCTTAAGGGCGAAAGCGACATTCACAATGGCTGTAATTTGTGGAACACCTACACCAGCAACAATACGAGTGGTGCAAATAGAACCCGGGCCAATGCCCACCTTCACGCCATCGGCACCATGATCTACCAATGCCCTAGCCGCATCACCGGTAGCAATATTTCCACCAATTACCTGTACTTGAGGATAGTTTTTCTTTACCCATTTAACGCGATCCAATACGCCTTGGCTATGACCATGAGCCGTATCCACAACGATTACATCAACGCCAGCACGAACCAAGAGCTCAATACGCTCATCATTATCTGGGCCTACGCCAACCGCAGCGCCTACTCGTAATTTACCTTCACCGTCTTTACAAGCATTTGGGTGTTCGGTTGCCTTAAGAATATCCTTGACGGTAATTAAGCCGCGCAATTCAAATTTGTCGTTCACAACCAGCACGCGCTCTAGGCGATGTTGGCTCATGAGGCGTTTAGCCTCCTCCAAAGAACAACCCTCTTTCACCGTAATCAAACGGTCGCGTGGGGTCATTTTTGTTTTTACTGGAGCATCCAAATCCTCTTCAAAGCGCAAGTCACGGTTAGTAATAATTCCAACCACCTCTTTGCCTATAAGAACTGGGAAGCCTGAGAAGCCATGCTCACGTGACAGCTGAATCACTTGGCGCAATGTGACATCTGGTCCGATAGTAATGGGGTCACGCAGGACTCCAGACTCATACCGCTTGACCTTAGCCACTTCACGAGCTTGTTCCGCAGGTTTCAAGTTTTTATGAATGATGCCGATACCGCCCTCACTAGCCATGGCAATAGCCAAGCGGCCTTCAGTGACGGTATCCATAGCAGCAGACACCAACGGCGTATTGAGTGAAATATCTCGAGTTAATTTACTTGCCAAGCTGGCATCTCGAGGGAGTACCGAAGAATAATCCGGTACGAGGAGCACATCGTCAAAAGTGAGTGCTTTTTGAATGAGTCGCATGAAAACCCCTAGTCGCAAAAATCGATTATAGCCTCCTAGCCTTCCTTTTGGCTGCGGCCGCTTGGAATTTAGCATCCTGGTTCTGGTTGGCCTTCTTTCGACGAACGGTCTTAGGATCTATTAGTAAGGGCGAATACAGCTCCAAACGGTCCCCCGAGTAAATAGGGCTATCCCAGTCCTTCCGTTTACCAAAGACACCAAAGCACCCCTTTCTGGCCAGAACTGGGTCATCTGGTCCTTGGGCTATACCGGCCTCCATCAAGGCCAAGCCAACGGTAGCATGTTCATCCGCTGCCAATGCAAGTGGATAGGATCTTAGTTCAGGTCTGCCCAGCCGCGCATCGCAAATCCAGATATCCAATACCTTAGTGACCATAGAGGTCTTCGGCTCGCTTTACGAAGCAATCGACAAAGGTACCGGCAATATGGCCAAAAACCGGACCAATGATTTTGTCCAAAATGACGCTCTTAAACTCCCAGTGGAGCTTAAATTCAACCTTGCAGGCATTTTCCTGTAGCGGAATGAAATTCCATTGCCCCGAAAAATGCTTAAAAGGGCCGTCTACAAAGACCATATCGATGGTTTCGGGGCGATGATTAATATTGCGGGTATGAAAGTATTGATTAATACCCTTGAAATGGATGTTAATTTTGGCATCAAGGATGGTTTCGGTCTGCTCAAAGATTTCAACACCTCCACACCATGGGAGGAACTCAGGGTATCTAGCAACGTCAGTTACCAAGCCATACATACAGTCGGCTGACTGGCCAATTAAAACGGTCTTATAGACGTCTGCCATAATCGATCTTGAGAAACTAAATAATTATGAGTATCGTCGAAAATAAAAAAGCCTTCTTTGATTATTTTGTTGAAGAGCGGTTTGAAGCAGGGCTTGTTTTGGAGGGCTGGGAAGTCAAAGCCATCCGAGCAGGTCGCGTGCACGTTAAAGAAGCGTATGTCGTCATTCGCAAGGCGGAGCTATTCCTAATTGGTTGTCACATCACACCCCTCCTTTCAGCCTCAACCCATATTGTTCCAGAGAGTACCCGTACCCGTAAGCTCTTGCTCAACGCCATCGAAATTCGTAAACTGATTGGCAAAGTCGAGCAAAAGGGCTACACCCTAGTGCCCCTCAATTTACATTTCTCAAAAGGGAATGTGAAGTGCGAAATTGGTCTTGCTAGGGGCAAAAAGCAGCATGACAAACGTGCGGCGACTAAAGAGCGAGAGTGGGAAGTACAAAAAGGGCGCATTGCTAGGGGCGATTTAAACGCTTAAATCCGTAAGTATTGGATTGGGGTTAATGCCTCAATATGGTGCATAAAGCACCAAGCTGCTCCATATTGTTTATTGCAATTTTTACAAAGGCTTTAGTTTGTAACCATGAAATTGCCTTTTGACGAAATGCTCGACGCCAGCGGAAAAGCGCGTCCCCACTATGAAGTCTTCCACAGTTGGCTCAAACAACAGAGCGATACCCTTATGGGTCTCAAACGGGCTGAGGCAGATCTCATATTCCGACGAGTCGGCATTACTTTCGCTGTTTATGGAGATGATCTTGGCTCAGAAAGAACCATCCCCTTTGATCAAGTGCCCCGAATTTTTGCAGCCAAAGAATGGGAGCAGTTAGAAGCAGGCTTACGCCAACGAGTAAAAGCGCTTAATCGCTTCATTTACGATGTTTACCATGATGAAGAAATCATCAAGGCTGGCATTGTTCCCGCTGAGCAAATTTATAACAACGCGCAATATCGCCCTGAGATGCGCAATGTCAGCGTCCCTCGTGACATCTATGCCCAGATTGCTGGTATTGATATTGTTCGCGCAGGTGAAGGCGAATTTTACGTCTTAGAGGATAACTTACGCGTGCCTTCTGGCGTGTCGTACATGGTCGAAGATCGGAAGATGATGATGCGACTTTTCCCCGATCTCTTTCAAAAGTATCGCATTGCTCCTGTTGAGCACTACCCTGACTTTCTGCTGGAATGCCTCAAGTCAGTAAAGCCGGATGACGTTAAAAAACCAAATGTCGTAGTCCTTACACCCGGCATGTATAACTCTGCATATTTTGAGCATAGCTATTTAGCACAACAGATGGGTGTTGAATTGGTAGAGGGAAAGGATTTGTTTGTTAAAAATGAACAAGTTTTTATGCGAACAACACAGGGGCCTGAACGCGTTGATGTGATTTATCGTCGCGTAGATGATGACTTTTTAGATCCATTAGCATTTCGCTCTGATTCAACACTAGGAGTTGCCGGCCTACTCTCTGCTCACCGCGCCGGCAATGTCACGCTGGCCAATGCCATTGGTACTGGAATTGCTGACGATAAATCAATCTACCCCTATGTACCAGAGATGATTGAATTTTATCTTGGTGAAAAACCAATTCTCAATAATGTCCCTACTTTCCAGTGTCGCAAACCCGATGATCTCGCTTATACGCTGGCCAATCTGGACAAATTAGTTGTGAAACTAACTCACGGAGCCGGTGGTTATGGCATGCTAGTTGGGCCCGCCTCAAGTAAATCTGAGATTGAAGAATTTAGGTCTCACCTTATTGCCAATCCAGGGAAATACATCGCTCAGCCTACTTTAGCGCTATCTACCTGCCCTACATTTGTAGACTCTGGTATAGCGCCACGTCATATCGATCTAAGACCCTTCGTCCTTTCTGGAAAAACCATCAAAATGGTGCCTGGTGGATTGACACGGGTCGCCCTCAAAGAAGGCTCTTTAGTTGTCAACTCCTCCCAAGGCGGTGGAACTAAAGATACTTGGGTACTGGAAGAATAAGGGAAGAGTACACATATGCTGAGTCGCACCGCTGATTGCCTTTATTGGATGGCCCGTTATACGGAGCGAGCAGAAAATACTGCCCGCATGCTTGATGTAAATCATCAAACCTCCTTACTTCCACAGCCTGCCGAGTTTTTAGAGCAGAGTTGGAAAAAGTTACTGACGATTTCCAAATTGGAAGATGCATTTATGGCGCAGTATGAGGTTGTTAATCGTGAAAATGTATTAGATTTCATGATTTACGAAACAAGCAACCCCTCCAGCATTGTGTCGTGCTTATTCGCTGCCCGTGAAGATGCTCGCGTTATTCGCGGCAAGATTACATCAGAGGCTTGGGAAACTCAAAATACTACTTGGCTAGAACTTCAAAGAATTTTAGAGGCGCGTCATCAGGCAGATCCGAGCCGTTTGCTCGAATGGGTAAAACATCGATGCCATTTATTTAGAGGCGTAATGTACGGTACCATGCTCAAGAATGAAGCTTTTTACTTCATGAATGTAGGGACCCTTTTAGAGCGTGCCGATAATACTGCGCGCATTCTGCAGACAAAATATGAGGGTCAAGGGGCACCCAAAGCATTGCATTCTAATGAGGAAGCAAAGAAAGATGCGGTCGATGGTACCGATGGTGACTTCTTTGACTTTTATCACTGGGCTGCGCTACTACGCTCAGTATCCGCTTTTGAAATTTATCGCCAGATCTATTCAGACCAGGTGACCCCCAAGCAGGTAGCGCAATTATTAATTTTTAATAAACAAATGCCACGCTCCCTGGTTTGCTGCGTCAACGAACTCATTCCACTCATTTCCGAGATGAAAAACCAGCAGTCAAAAGAGATTGAGCGTCTGCTTGGCAAACTTAAAGCTAGCTTAGACTACTCAGATATTGATGAGGTCTTTTCGCAAGGTTTGGAAGAGTTTATTGAGGAATTCTTAGAGCGCATCAATCACATTGCCGATGAATTCAGTAATGCCTATCTTATTCCACTGGCTGTAGCCTAAAGATCTCCATGCACCTAAAGATACGCCATCGCACTGAATACCGATACGAAACACCCGTCCGCTATTCCATCCAAGAATTGCGTTTAACACCCCCCAAGCTTGCTGGACAGCAAGTAGATAAATGGAAAATTAGCACCCCAATTAAAGCAACTAACTCTATTGATATTTTTGGAAATCATTGCAGCGTTTTTGTCCAAGAAAACCCATACACCTCAATGATGATTGAAGCAGAAGGTGAGGTTCATACGCAAGATGCCTATGAGTTTATTGATGATCCTAAAGCCGTCTCACCATATTACCTACTTCAGCAAACAAATTTAACTGAGCCCTCAAAGGAGATGATTGAATTTTTCACCTCTTCGCTGCCTAAAAAAAATACCGTGGATGAAGTGCTTAAATTAGCCTCCTCAATACAAAACGCAATTATCTATTCGCCAGGCCAGACTAATTTTGCAACTACGGCAACTCAATCTTTTGCCATGAAATCAGGCGTATGCCAAGATCATGCTCATATTATGCTGTCCTTATGCAGAGCCTCTGGAATCCCAGCACGTTACGTGAGCGGCTACTTCTTTGCTGAAGAATCCCCCAATCTTGCCAGTCATGCATGGATTGATTTTTGTGCCGATATTGAAAAAGGCATTTGGATAAGCGTTGATATTACGCATGCGTGCCTGATTGATGCGCGTCATATTCGCCTGGCAATCGGTAGGGATTACTATTCCGCGGCACCAGTAAAAGGAGTGCGCTCAGGTGGCGGCAAAGAAGAGCTTAGCGCTAGTATTTCTATTCAACAATTAAGTTGAGTGGCGCCCAATTAAGCGATAATTCCAAAAAATAAATTAAAGAGGTTTTGGAATGACGTATTGTGTGGGGCTTTGCCTTAAAGATGGTTTAGTTTTTTTATCCGACACCCGCACCAATGCAGGCGTTGATCAAATCGGCACCTTTCGAAAAATGACCTTATTTCAGAAGAGTAAGGATCGTTTTTTTACTCTGATGAGTGCGGGTAACCTCGCAATTACTCAAGCGGTTAAAGAAATCCTACTGCAAGGCCAGTTATTCAATGGCAATAATCTTTGGAATGTAGAAAACGCTCATGATGCTGCTGTTGTGGTGGGCGATGCCATTAAGCAGGTTTATGAGCGCGATCATGAATCATTAGAAAAGGCTGGAATCGATTTCAATTGCAATTTGATATTTGGTGGTCAGGTTAAAGGAGAGCGTCCACGCCTCTTTAGCATTTATTCCGCCGGAAACTTTATTGAAGCCACCCCAGAGACTTGCTATTTCCAAATTGGAGAGTCTAAGTACGGTAAACCGATTTTAGATAGGGTGCTTAGCTTTGACACTCCTCTTAATCTTGCCACCAAATGCGCATTAATTTCAATGGACTCCACTTTGAACAGCAATATCTCGGTTGGCCTGCCGTTAGATTTACTGGTTTATGAAAAGAATTCCTTACAAGCTAGCAAGCTAGTCACCATTGATGAGTCCAACCCCTACTTTCAGATGATTCATCAACATTGGGGCGAAAGACTACGCAAGGCATTCAATTCCATTGCCGAGCCTAGTTGGTCTGGAACGATCAAGTCGCATGCCATTTCCTCTCCAGCTAAAAAAATGGCTGCGCTACCGGTCAATTTAAGACCAAAGAAATTGGCAGGAAAGAAGATACTCAAACCACTTACCAAAACAGGAACTTCAGGAAAAAATATGGTAAAAAAAGGTGATAGTGAAGACTAAAGTCTAAACATATCACCTAATGTATTGCTCAAGTCCTAGGTTTATCACCTAGGACTTTTTATTTGCTACGTTTCTTAAACCTCTTTCTTGCCCAGCATTTCCCAAGTAGCAACAACGCTATCGGGATTGAGAGAGATAGAGGTAATTCCTTGTGCCACCAACCAACGGGCAAAGTCTGGATGATCTGAGGGACCCTGACCACAAATGCCCACGTATTTATTTTGTTTGCGGCAAGCTTCAATAGAGCGCTCAATCATAAATAGGACTGCTGGATCACGTTCATCAAAGTCAATCGCTAACAACTCCATTCCGGAATCACGATCTAGACCTAATGTAAGCTGGGTCATATCATTAGAGCCAATTGAGAAACCATCAAAGTGCTCTAAAAACTGATCAGCCAAAATGGCATTGGACGGAATCTCGCACATCATGATCAGGCGTAAACCATTTTGTCCACGCTTTAGCCCAAAATTTGCCATCATATTGATCACGCGCTCAGCCTGCTTAATGGTGCGCACAAAGGGGACCATAATCTCAACGTTATCGAGACCCATATCCTCACGCACGCGCTTCATGGCCGCGCACTCAAGAGCAAAGGCCTCACCAAAATCTGCTGATACATAACGTGAAGCACCGCGGAAACCCAGCATTGGATTTTCTTCATCAGGTTCGTAGCGGGAGCCACCAATGAGTTTTTTGTATTCGTTTGACTTAAAGTCCGACAGACGCACGATCACAGGCTTTGGATAGAACGCTGCTGCGATCGTAGCCACACCTTCAACCAATTTGTCCTCATAAAACTGGCGCGGGCTTGCATAGCCACGCGCAACGCTCTCGACGGCACGTTTGAGATCTGGATCAATATTAGGGTACTCCAAGACCGCGCGTGGGTGCACACCAATGTAGTTATTAATGATGAACTCAAGCCGAGCTAAGCCTACGCCCGCATTAGGTATCTGGCAGAAATCAAATGCTAACTGGGGATTACCAATATTCATGGTGATCTTTACTGGAATTTCTGGCAATACACCGCGGGAAATTTCAGTGACTTCAGTTTCAATCAAGCCATCATAAATATGCCCCTCATCACCCTCAGCGCAAGATACGGTAACCATCATCCCGTCTTGCAGGTGATCGGTTGCGTCACCACAACCCACTACCGCAGGAACACCTAACTCACGCGCAATAATCGCCGCATGGCATGTTCGACCGCCACGGTTAGTAATAATTGCGGCAGCGCGCTTCATAACAGGCTCCCAGTTAGGGTCAGTCATATCCGCAACCAATACATCACCAGGCTGAACTCGATCCATTTCACTTGGGTCGCGAATAACTCGCACTGGACCTGCGCCGATCTTTTGACCAATTGCACGACCCTTGGCTAATACTTTGGAGCTACCCTTTAACTTGTAGCGCATCTCCACTTGACCCGCAGCTTGACTCTTGACCGTTTCAGGACGCGCTTGGAGTATATAAATACGGCCATCTTGGCCATCTTTACCCCATTCGATGTCCATTGGACGACCGTAGTGTTTTTCAATGATGACGGCATACTTTGCCAATTCGGTAATATCTGCATCTTCCAAAGAAAAGCGATTGCGCTTTTCTGGCGCAACGTCAACAGTAATAACTTTCTCAGCAGAACCCGCTGGAGCAAACTGCATCTGAATCAACTTAGACCCTAAAGAGCGACGAATAATCGCCTTCTTATCCATTGCTAACGTAGTTTTAAAAACATAGAATTCATCAGGGTTGACTGCACCCTGCACTACCGTCTCACCCAGACCGTAACTAGAGGTAATAAAAACAACATCTTCAAAACCCGATTCCGTATCCAAAGTAAACATCACACCTGCTGCGCCTAAATCCGAACGAACCATACGCTGGATACCTGCAGATAAAGCAACTTCTGCATGGGCAAAACCTTTATGAACGCGGTAAGAAATAGCACGGTCGTTATACAAAGAGGCAAACACTTCACGGATCTTTTTCAAGACATCATTAATGCCTTCAACATTCAAGAAAGTCTCTTGTTGACCAGCAAATGAAGCATCTGGTAAGTCTTCGGCAGTTGCGGAAGAGCGAACAGCAAAAGAGCCTTTTCCAGAATCATCTAAAGTCTTGAATGCCGCAGTAATTTCTTGATCTAAACGCGGTTGAAAGGGAGCCGTTTCAATCCAGCTGCGAATTTCTTTTCCAGCCTCAGCTAATGCACGGACATCATCAATATTCAGATTTTCCAGGCGCTTTTGAATTCGCTCAGTCAAATTATTGTGCTCTAAAAAGTCACGAAACGCTAAAGAGGTGGTTGCAAAACCAGTTGGCACGCGAACCCCGGTGGAAGACAGCTGAGAAATCATTTCACCTAATGAAGCATTTTTACCGCCGACGGATTCAACATCCGTCATACGAAGTTGTTCAAAAGGCAAAACATATGCATTTACTACATTGCTATTTTGTTGCTGTTGGTTGGACATAAAATACTCTCAAAGGATAAGAAAACTGGTCAAGCGGCCGATCAAAATACGGCATACTTCAATAACTTCATATTGTAGTGCTGACCACGACCTTTAGGCCAACCCATGTCCACCCAAACTCGTATTGTTTTTATTGTTTCAGACGGTACCGGCATTACTGCCGAGAACTTTAGTCAATCGATTTTGGCTCAATTTGAGGCCATTTTTAGGCACATTCGAGTACCTTTTGTTGATAGCCCTGATAAAGCCCATGATGCAGTGACTAGCATCAATCAGGCGGCCTCTAAATATGGGGTTCCACCGATTGTTTTTACCACTTTAGTAAACCCGAAGCTTAATGCGATCGTTGGCAAAGCGAATGGCGTTATTTTGGATATGTTTCAGACATTTGTGGCGCCACTAGAGCAGGCGTTAGGCATCAAATCCACCCATGCCATGAACCGTCTTCACCACAATGCCGATACCGATGCCTATAAAAACCGAATTGAAGCCATTAATTACTCTTTAGCCCACGATGATGGCCAATCCAACCGCAATCTAGCTGAAGCTGACGTAATCTTGGTAGGCATCTCGCGTGTAGGAAAAACGCCAACCAGTCTTTACTTAGCAATGCAATACGGAATGAAGGCAGCCAACTATCCGTTGATTCCAGAGGATTTTGAACGCGGCCAATTGCCAAAGGATCTAGTTCCTTATCGCCATAAAATATTTGGCTTAATGATTGATGCTGAACGATTGTCAGAAATACGGAATGAACGCCGCCCTGGCAGTAATTATGCCAAGCTAGAAAATTGTCGTTATGAGATAAACGAGGCCATGGCAATGATGAAGAAAGAGTCAATTCCCTGGGTTGTCACTACCAGCAAATCAATTGAAGAAATAGCAACCACCGTTCTTCAGTCTATAAAATCCGATAAAACAATATTGGGTTAATTGCGTAGACTTAAGAGCGTCTAACACGCATGGTTTCAAATAAGCAAATAGCTGCGGCTGTAGAGACATTAAGTGACTCCACGCGGGGGTCTATTGGAATCGAAACCCCTTTGGCTTGCGCCATCAAATCCTCAGATACACCTTGACCCTCGCTTCCCATAACCCAGGCTACAGGGAGAATAAGTTCTTTGCGCATATTAAATAAATCCATTGAGCCTTCTGCAGCAGCAGCTAACAAGGGGGCCGTTACTGCACTTAACACCTGCTGGCTTGACCAACCCTCATAAAGATCCAATAGCCGATGCGCACCCATCCCAGCACGCAACACCTTGCTAGACCATAAATGTGCACAGCCCGATATCGCAAGAACCTGCTTAAACCCTGCAGCTGCTGCAGTACGCAAAATGGAACCTACATTCCCCGCATCTTGGATACGATCCAAAATCAGGACATCACCTGATAAGGTGGAAATCGATTGAGGCTTAACAAGACATGATTGAGGCAAATCTAACAACCCTGCAATTTGGGGTGCATTGACCAGCTCACTCAGTAAAGCCCACAGACCTTTATCGAGCTGGTAGATACAAGTGTTGGGGCAAACCTCCAAATGGGCATGAACAGCTTGGGCGATTTCTGGATGATGTAAACCCAGCTCAGAAGTAATCAGTACTTTTAGTGAAGGATCGCCGACCCAGGTTTGCACCAAATGAATCCCTTCCAATAAAACCTGCCCATTGGCAATTCTGGCTTTTTGACCCTTGGTGCCCGTTGCTTGCAAAAGACGAACTGCTTTAAACAGCGCATTCTCTTTTGAGCTGATGAATTCTATTTTGGGTTCTGAATTCATTTTTTGGCTAGTCTATTTGCAGCTACTAAAACATTTCGTACCGGTGAAAAAGTGCGACGATGCTCATCGCAAGCACCAAACTCTTTTAGGGCAGCAAAGTGCTTTGCAGTTGGATAACCCATATGTTGCGCAAAACCATATTGCGGAAAACGTCCATGCAAGACCATCATTTGGCGATCCCGCGTAACCTTCGCTAGAATTGAAGCCGCTGAGATCGCGGGCTCTTTAGAGTCTCCCTTGATAATAGCCTCCGCATCGATTGGCAACTCAGGACAACGATTACCGTCGATCAAAGCTTTATCGGGCCATCCTCCTAAGCGTACAGCGAGATCTTCGATTGCACGGCGCATAGCAAGCATTGTGGCCTGTAGGATATTGATTTGATCAATCTCTCCTGGACTTGCCTCACCAAGACCCCAAGCTTTTGATTTTATTTGTATCTGCTCAAATAAAAATTCTCGGCGGCTCGCTGACAATACTTTTGAGTCCCTCAATCCTTCAATCGGATTATTGGGATCGAGCACTACAGCACCGGCGACAACCGATCCAGCCAAAGGGCCGCGACCAGCTTCATCTACTCCACAAATCCAGATAACACTCATTAAGCGAATCTTTTCTGAGTACTGGCAGCAATTGTTTGTGCAATCACCTGCGCTACTAGTAATCCCGTTGGTTGGCGCAAGGTTTCATGCATCTGTGCAAAACGGGCCTTGAGTTGACTGACCTTGGCGGGATGATTGAGCCATTCAAGTAAAGCATCAGCCAACCTAGCTGGAGTAGCATCATCTTGCAGCAATTCTGGGACAACAAACTCTTTGCACAAAATATTGGGTAAACCAACGTATGGAAGGTAGCCCTGCCTTTTCATAATTTGCGCAGTAAGCCAAGGTACCTTATAAGAAATCACCATTGGTTTTTTCCACAGCGCAGCTTGCAATGTTGCCGTACCGCTGGCAATCAGCACTACATCGGCAGCCTCAAGCGCAGCATCTGCCTCGCCATCGATTAAATAAATACTAATCCCCGAGCATTGTTCTTGCGTCTTTTTTTTCAGGATCTCAAGAGGCACTCGTAAACGCGGAGTAGCTACTGGAATAACAAAGTGGAGCTTTTGACCTTGGAGGCGTTCAGCAAGCACAGTCATTGTTTGAAAAAAGATAGGGGCAATCAGTTCAATTTCTGAGCCTCTGCTGCCAGGTAGAACTGCAATAACTATGCCATTAAGAGCATCACTCGATTGATTTAATAGCCGAGTAATTCTAGCTTTCGCTTGCAAAGAATTGGGTTCAAGAGGGATATCACTGGCAAGGGGATGGCCAACATAAGTAGCCGCAATTCCAGCGCGTTCATATATTTCTGTTTCAAATGGAAAGATGCAAAGCATTCTGTCAACAGCCTGCTTGATCTTATGGATACGCCCTGCTCGCCATGCCCAAATAGAGGGGGACACAAAATGCAAAGTAGGAACTCCTGCTTTTCGCAAAGCTAACTCCACACCTAAGTTAAAGTCGGGGGCATCAATACCTAAATATACATCCGGTCGATCTTCACCAAGAAACCTAGCAATCAAATCACGGCGTAATTTCAAAATTGCTGGTAGCTGCTTGATTGCCTCAACATAACCACGAACACTCAAAGTTTCCATTGGCCAGTCAGAACGTAAACCCTCGGCTTGCATAAGGGGACCGCCAATGCCATATACATTTATTTCAGACATACCTGGCAAACCATGGAGTGCACTTAACACTGGCGCAGCAAGTAGATCACCCGAAGGTTCGCCGGCTACACAGGCTAATTTAGGCAAAGCCAACCTAGCCTTAACGAATAATGCCGCGTGTCGATGCGGCAATAAAGTCATGAAACTCTGCTAGCTTTTCTGCAGTAGCTAAATCAGCAGCATGTGCTACCACCATCTTCTGAATCTCCACTTTAGCCTCTTCAAAGCTCAGGCCGTCCTTATAAAGCACCTTATAAGCTTGGCGAAGTGCAGTGATGGTTTCGCTTGAGAAGCCTCTACGCTTAAGCCCTTCCACATTCACCCCATGAGGTGAGGCCTTATCACCTGCAGCGATCACAAATGGTGGAATATCTTGAACTAAAGCAGATGCACCGCCCAGCATTGCATGTTGACCAATACGCACAAATTGATGAACGCCTGACATGCCACCCATAATTGCCCAGTCATGTACCTGAACATGGCCAGCGATCTGGGCATTGCTTGAGAAGATTGTATGATTACCGATCTGACAATCATGTGCAATATGCACATAAGCCATAATCCAGTTGTCATTACCAATACGAGTAATGCCTTCATCCTGCGCAGTTCCGGTATGAATGGTTGTGAATTCACGAATCGTATTTCGATCGCCAATAATCAGTTGAGTAGGCTCTCCACGATATTTCATATCCTGCGGGACACCCCCAATTGCAGCAAAATGGGCAAAACTATTTTCTTTACCGATACTGGTATAACCCTCGATCACAGTGTGTGACCCTATCTTCGTAGCAGCGCCAATCTTTACATTGGGTCCAATGATGGAATAAGGGCCAATTTCAACATCGCTGGCTATTTCTGCCTTGCTGTCGACTACAGCAGATGCATGAATCCGAGTCATTACACCCCTTTCGTGCGCACAGCACAGGTGATATCAGCCTCAGCAGCAAGTTCTCCGTCTACAGTTGCCTTGACGTGGAATTTATAAATTCCTGCTTTTTCGCGTTGATATGTAGCCACCATCACTAATTGATCCCCTGGTACCACCGGTTTTTTAAAGCGCGCACCATCAATGCCCGCAAAATAGTAAACGGCATCCTCTTGCTTTTCCTCGGAAAAGGTAAGCAATGCAGCAGTCTGCGCCAATGCTTCGATAATCAACACCCCAGGCATTACTGGGTAGTCTGGAAAATGACCTTGAAAAAATGGCTCATTAATTGTGACGTTTTTAATCGCAGTAATACTTCCTTTGGGCGAAAACTCTAATACACGATCCACCAAGAGGAATGGGTACCGGTGTGGCAGCAACTTCATAATCTGGTTGATATCGATTGCAGCTGCTTTACTCATATGATTACCTGCGTAGAAAAATGTAAATAATAAAAATTGCTTGGGAATGGGTTTATAAATCCCTCGATTACGACTTGGTATTACTATCTTTTTCCAATAAACGTAAGCGTTGACGTATTTTATCTAGCCCGCGAAGAATTGCGGCATTTTTCTCCCAAACACTATGAAGCATGGAGGGATAAACGCCGGTGTAATGCTGTCCTGGCTCGGTAATAGAGCGAATTATGGAGGTGTTACCAGAAATGGTTGTCCTATCAGCAATGGTCAAATGACCCGCAAAATTCGCTGCGCCGCCAATAATGCAGAAATTACCAATCTTAGTGCTGCCTGAAATCGCCGCGCACCCAGCCACGACACAACAATTGCCAATAACAACGTTGTGTGCAATTTGCACTTGATTGTCAATTTTTGTACCTGAGCCAATGACCGTATTATTCATTGCCCCACGGTCAATAGTGGTAGATGCGCCAATTTCAACATCATTACCTATGGTAACGCTACCAGTTTGTGGAATTTTCACCCACTCCCCCCCAGTAGCAGAAAAGTCAGGGGCAAATCCAAAGCCATCGGCCCCAATAACTACCCCACTATGAATAGTGCATCGCTCACCAATCATGCTGCCGTAGTAAATGGAAACATGAGGATAAATCACTGTATCAGCACCAATTGCACAGGCCCTAGAAATAGAGCTACCCGCCAAAATACATACTCGCTCACCCAATTTGACATCGGGCCCGATTTGCACAAATGGACCAATATGACATGATGAGGGAATGATAGCCGTAGGGTCTATCACTGCGCTAGGATGAACGCCTGGAGCATAAATGGGGGCTGATATTCTTGCAAAATGCTGCGCCATTCTGGCAAACATCGCATATGGATTTTGAGCCAAGAAATAGACCCTCTTAGCAGAATGTATGCTGGGACTTGCCTGAAGAAAATCTAAGTCTGTTTTGCTAACAATTAACGCACCAGCAGCACTGTTATTTGCTTGTTGGCGGTAGAGCGGATTTGAAAGAAAGGATATTTGATCTGCTTGCGCTTGCTCCAAAGGAGCGAGGCCCCTAAATGCAATGGAGGCCTCCCCCACCAAGCTTGCTTGAAACTGTTCGGCCAGCTCGATGGCGGTGGGCATACGGCTTATTTCAGACTATTTAATGCCTTGATGACATCATCAGTGACATCAACCTTGGGATTTGCATAAGCTGGATCCTGGACAATCACGTCCAACTTTCTCTGCTCAGCAACTTGCTTGAGCGCGATATTCGCCTTTTCAGCAACCTTACCGCGCTCTTCAAAGTTTCTTTGATTCAAGTCTTCGGTATATTCGCGCTGCTTGCGTTGGAGCTCACGATCTTGATCAGCTAATTCACGTTGACGACGGACACGTTCTGCCTCATTCATCACCGCAGCATCGCGATCTAGCTTTTCAGCAGAAGTCTTAATTTTTTGTGCTGAATCACGTAACTCATTTTGGCGCTTAGCAAATTCATTTTGTAATCTAGTCTGACTTTGTTTTGCCAAATTGGATTCATTAAATACTTTTTCTACGTTAACAGCCCCAATGCGCGAACCGGCATCTTGTGCAATTGCCTGTGGCATTGCAATTACAGCCGAGAAGGCAATTAAGCCCAATGAAATCCATTTGGAAGATTGACGAAGCTTCATAACACTTTCCTTAAACAATTAAAACGCTGTACCGACTTGGAACTGCAAACGCTGAATATTATCTGTTGGTAAAGCATGGATCGGAATACCGTAGCTGAATTTTAGCGGACCCAGCGGTGATATCCATGATATGCCTAAGCCATAAGAATATCGCAATACTAGATTGATGTTTTGACCATAAACGTTACCGCCATCAACGAAAGTAAACATTCGCAAGGTCTTATCGGTCCCAGAGCCCGGAACTGGAACGGTATATTCAACATTGGTGACAATCTTGGATTGACCACCAACTGGCTGATTGGCACCAGTTAGGGTGTTGTAATAAGTAGGCCCTAAAGATCCTGGAGAGTATCCCCGTACTGAGCCAATACCACCGACATAGTAGTTTTTAGTAATTGGGAATGGATTCGATCCATAGGCCTGTCCGTAACCAACCTCACCATTAAAGGACAAGATATTTCCCTTTGAGAAAGAGTGATATTTCTGATACTGGCCAAATATTCGATAAAAGGTCATATTGCCAGCAGGGGTTCCAACCTCTCCTGATAGCTGCTGCAAAGATCCATCCGATGGAATCAGCGCACTGTCGCGACCATCTCTAGACCAGCCAACTGTTAATGGGACGTTGTAAGTATTTAATGTAGCGGGGTAACCTGGATAAGCAGCGCCATAACTTTGGGCATAACTTAGATAGGGTTGTGGCGTATTAACTGTAGTGTTGATTTGGAAAACCTCAACGCCAGTTCCAAAGAAAACTCGGTCTACTTCGGTATACGGAACACCAAACTTGATATTGGATCCTACAGACTTAATTTGATAATCTGGATCCCCTACGTAATACAGTGGTTTGGATGAGCGATAGTACAAATCGGTATAACGACTAATCCCCTCTTCCGTAAAATAGGGGTCATATTGCGATAGCGTTAAATTCTGATTGATCTTGCCGACTGAAGCATTCAAACCAATTGCAGTGCCAGTACCGAAGGCATTGTCTTGATTAATACCAGCAGACAGAATTAACTTCTCAGTCGAGGAGAATCCGGCGCCTAAAGTTACCGAGCCCGTTGGCTTTTCAGTAACCTTGACATTTACATCCACCTGATCGGGAGACCCAGGCACATCTTGGGTAGTAATATCGGTTTCGGTAAAGTATCCCAAGCGCCCTAAGCGCTTCTTGGACAAATCAATCTTATCGCTGTCAAACCAGGCGCTTTCAAATTGGCGCATTTCACGACGGATAACCATATCGCGAGTTTTTGCATTACCAGTCACATCTACTTTACGAACATAGACGCGGCGCCCTGGATCAACTACCAGAGTAAGGTCTACCTCGCTAAGCTCACGACGGATATCAGGCTGGGGATTAATCGTGGCAAAAGCATAGCCATAAGAGCCTAAGATTCCCGCAATCGCCTTGGTGCTCTCGGTTAACTTCGAGGAAGAGAATGTATCACCAGGCTTGAGGGTCACCAGCTGAAGTAATTCAGCCTCTTTACCAAGCAACTCGCCGGCAAGGCGGACATCTTTTACGATGAATTTATTGCCTTCACGGATGCTAATAGTAAGATAAATGCCTTTTTTATCTGGGGTAATTGACACTTGGGTGGATTCAATGACAAATTCAAGATAACCACGATTCAGATAATAAGATCGAATATTCTCTAAATCGGCCGTTAACTTCTGCTTTGAATAGAGATTATCCTTGCTATACCAAGATAACCAACCCCCAGTCTTTAGCTGCATTTCACTTTTGAGAGTGCTTTCGCTAAAAACATTGTTACCAATAAAATTGATTTCTTGAATCTTGGCTACAGGACCTTCATCGATATTGAAATAGATTGCTACTTGGTTGCGCTCAACAGGAGTCACGGTAGCCACTACCTCTGCGGCATACATTCCCTTGCCAACGTACTGTCGCTTTAATTCTTGCTCAGCTTTATCAATCAGCGCTTTGTCATAAAAACGCGCTTCTGCTACACCCACCGCTTTTAGTGATTTACGGACAATCTCTTGGTCAAATTCCTTCATGCCTGTAAATTCAATCCGAGAAATCGTAGGGCGCTCTTCAACAATCACAATCAGGACGTCTCCCTGAGCTTGAATTTGCACATCCCTAAAGAAGCCGGTACCGTACAAGGCTTTAATTGCCTCGGCCCCTTTCTCTTGAGTAAAAGTATCGCCCACTTGAACTGGTAAATAACTAAAGACTGTGCCAGGCTCAACGCGCTGTAATCCCTCAATGCGGATATCTTTAATTACAAAAGAATCAGCAGCCTGGGCGTTTACACATAGACAAGTTGCCACAACTAAGGCAACTTGTGCGAGGAATCGGGTTACGACACTAAAAGAGATGTTTAGAGAATTCAAGGCGAAAGGTAGCGTTGTAAATCGTTAAACAAGGCCAGCAAGGAAAGTGATATGAGCAAGAAAAAACCCACTTTTTGGAGTATTTCTTGGATCGAAATCGAAATTCGCCTACCAACAACCAACTCCCATGCATCATACAGTAGCTGACCCCCATCTAGCATTGGCAAGGGCACCAAGTTTAGCAAGCCAATGCTGATACTCATGAGCGCTAAAAAGGCTAGAAAGGGTTGCCAACCAATCTGCGCAGACTTCCCAGCCATATCCGCAATGCTTAAGGGGCCCCCAAGCTGTTTAATTGAGGTGCTGCCAGTAAATAATCCACCCATTAGTCGAACCGATACTTTGGTAATAAGGTACACCCTTTTGGTTGCAAAACCCAAGGCATCCATAGGGCCCAACTTAAGTTCTGTCCAGTTATTTGGAGGGGTCATCTGAGGAAGAATACCCAACGCTTGAAAAGGGTCTAATTCAGGGCGGGTTAGCGGCAAATCATTCTTTGGGAACACTTTCACAAAATGGTCCCCTTTTATACCCCGAAATTCAAGAGCAAAGCCCTGATCTCCCGTAAGCGCATCAAGCAACTGCCAACGCAACGCATTCCAACTCGGAACGGCATCGAATTCGCCATAAAACGGTAAGCCAGTAAGGTTATCGGGAATATTTTTCCAACCCACCACCTGATCACCGGCCACCACCCCGAAACGGGAAGCTAGGGAATTTTCCGGAGGCGTCTGAAGGCGGGCAGGTAACTGAGGCACCCCACTCATATAAATTACTGCAAATAAGAGGATTGATAGAAGAAAGTTAGCTAGTGGCCCAGCTGCCACAATAAAAGATCTTTGCCAGAGAGACTTCTCATCGAATGCCTGTTTTTTTTCGGTAGAAGAAATTACCTGCTGCTTATCTCGACCATCCAATAATTTGACATAACCACCCAATGGAATCGAGGCAATCACCCACTCAGTTCCATTTTTAGCATAATGGGTAAAAAGAGGCTTTCCAAAGCCTAAAGCAAAGCGAAGCACTTTTACCCTACAAAACCGTGCCGCAAAAAAGTGCCCACACTCATGAAAGCAAACCAATACCCCCAAAGTTAGTAAAAATGCGGCAATGGTAATGAGCACTTGCACTAAATATTAACCATCTAGAGTAAATTCTGACGAATGCAATTTCTAGCTACTTCCCTAGCTTTAGTATCCGCTTCGAGAATGACTTCAAGTGAGCTTGCAGTAAAAGATTGAATGCTGCTAAGAGTCTTCTCCACAATTATGGGTATCTGCAGATATGGCAGGCCGTCATCAAGAAAGGCGGCAACAGCAACCTCATTGGCTGCGTTTAAAATAGCTGGAGCGGTCCCCCCAGCTTTGGCGGCTGAAAAGGCTAGCGCAAGACATGGAAACTGATTTAAATCTGGCTCCGAAAAGCTCAAATGAGCCATCTGACTCAAGCTTAAAGCGGGTACTCCTGCAGTAATCCTATCGGGCCATGCCAGCCCATAGGCAATTGGTGTGCGCATATCAGGCTGCCCCATTTGCGCTAAAACTGAACCGTCAAGATAACGCACCATGGAATGCACAACACTTTGCGGATGAATGAAAACTTTAATTTTTTCAAGTGGCAAACCAAATAACCAAAAGGCTTCGATTACCTCAAGACCTTTATTCATCATCGTCGCCGAATCAACCGAAATTTTTCTGCCCATCACCCAGTTAGGGTGCGCGCAAGCTTGCTCAGGCGTGATCTTTACTAAATCTACTATGGGCATATCCCTAAAGGGTCCGCCAGAAGCGGTAAGCCAAAGTTCCTCCACCCCATAATGAGTCTTAGGAGTCTTAAAAAAGTGTTCTGGTAGGCACTGAAAGATCGCATTATGCTCACTATCAATGGGGAGTAATTCACCCCCTCCAGATCGAATTGCCTGCATAAATAAGTCGCCAGACATTACCAGCGCCTCCTTATTGGCTAGCAAAACCCGTTTACCAGCTTGCGCAGCTGCCAAGGCAGGAACTAAGCCTGCTGCACCCACAATAGCAGCCATCACGATATCGCAATCAGAATCCGTTATGGCAGTTACCAAAGCTTGTGGGCCGGAAAGTACTTGAGTGGCTAGATTCTTTTCGACTAGCAACTTACGTAACCGCAAAGCCCCCATTTCATCTGAAACTACAGCAATCAAAGGATTAAACTCGGCGCATTGATCTGCCAGCCGATCAATCTGTGTTGCTCCAGTTAAGGCCACTACCTTAAAGCGCTCTGGGTGCAAACGAATGACATCTAAAGTATTAACCCCGATAGAGCCCGTGCTTCCCAAAATAGCAATTCTCTTTGTGGACATTAAATAAATCCAGCCAACAAAGCGGCAATCGGCATTACCGGTAGCAATGCATCAACCCGATCCAGTACACCACCATGCCCTGGTAATAAAAAACTACTATCTTTGACACCAGCTAAACGCTTGAACTGAGACTCAAATAAATCACCAAAGATACTAAATACGGTCAAGACAGTCACCATCAAGAACATGGGGATCCATCCAAAACGAATGGCCCATGCCCCAAAGATGGAATTCTCAAATGGCAAATACAAAGTACATAAAAGAGCATATAAATAGCAAAGTACTAAACCGCCTATAGCACCCTCAATTGATTTCCCTGGACTAATCTGTGCGGCTAATTTATGCCTTCCAAAAGCCTTGCCAACAAAATAAGCGCCGATGTCTGCTATCCAGACAAGACCCATGCTGGTAAGCAAAAAGATTAAGCCCAAGTCCCGTAAAAATACTAGGGAAAACCAAGTGGCGGGCAATAGAATTAAGCCCAAAATACTGTAGAAAGGCCTAAGCTTTACTAAAGATAGATTTATTCCTTTGGCCAAAATAAATGGGGCAACAAAGAACCAAAAAACAACCGCTAAAACCAGCAAAGCAAATGGCCATGTCGGAGTTTCAATCCCCAATAAAAATAAAATAATTAAAAGACAAAATAAGGCATAGAGCCATGCGGCCAACTTGGCATCAGGAGCAATCAATCTGCTCCACTCCCAAGCAGCAGCAATTAAAGCAATTAAAAAGAAAGCGCCCAAGTAATAAGCGGGCAATAAAAACATGATTGGCAAAAGAACCGTCAATAGAATGGTGGCGGTAATAATTCGGGTTTTTAGCATGAGGTACTTAAGTTGAAATAATTAGACAGCATCACTCATTACCTGGGTGGCGAGTTGGGCGCTCGTTCGGCCAAAGCGGCGTTCTCGCTGGCTAAACCATTCGAAAGCCTTGTGTAGTTGCGCCTCATCAAAGTCGGGCCACAATATATCCGTAAAGTACAGCTCTGTATATGCCAATTGCCACAACAAAAAATTGCTAACCCTCTGCTCTCCACCAGTGCGAATAAATAAATCTGGCTCTGGAGCATAAGCCATTGATAAATGAGGCTGAATTAATTCCTCAGTAACTTGTTCAGGCTTTAAATCTGGGTAAGCCACCAAGCATTTACGCATTGCTTGCAAAATATCCCAGCGACCACCATAGTTAGCCGCAATAGTAAATGTGAGACTTTTACAGGCGGCTGTTTTTTTCTCGGAGAAATCCACCATCTCTTGGATAGTAGAATCAAAGCGGCTCAGATCGCCGATTAACCGAAGAGAAATATCGTTTTCAGCTAATCGTGAAACTTCGTTCTTGAGAGATTTTAAAAAGAGTTTCATTAAAAACCCTACTTCTTCTGGTGGGCGACGCCAGTTCTCAGAACTAAATGCAAAGACAGTTAAATACTCAACACCAAGTCGACGACATTCTTGCACAATCTTTTTGACAGCACTCAAACCTTCAGAGTGGCCAGCTACCCTAGGCATGAATCGCTTACTAGCCCAACGTCCATTGCCATCCATAATAATAGCTACATGACGAGGAACAGCACTTACCTCCGGAACAACCAAGGTCGAACTAATGTGTTGAGTCATAAGTACTGGATAAAGAAAAAGAATTAGACGACTAAACCGTCATAATCTCTTTCTCTTTTTCGGTAACAATCCTGTCAACATCAACTACCGCACGATCTGTCATCTTCTGGATTTCATCAGTAGCGCGACGCTCTTCATCTTCGGAGATTTCTTTATCTTTAGTTAGGCGCTTTAAATGCTCGTTGGCATCGCGACGTAAGTTGCGAACAGCAATCTTGGTTTCTTCACCCTCGCTTTTTACGACTTTAGTTAAGTCACGGCGACGTTCTTCGGTTAATGCAGGCATTGGAACGCGGATAATCGTACCCTGTGAGGCTGGATTTAAACCCAAGTCTGAATCACGAATCGCCTTTTCGATAGCGCCAACCATATTTTTTTCAAAAGGCTGCACGTTAATAGTTCTAGCATCAGCCAAACCCAAACTAGCCACCTGACTTAAGGGTGTTGGGTTGCCATAGTAATCCACTTGAATGTGCTCCAGAATTCCTGGGTTAGCACGACCCGAGCGAATCTTCGCCAAGTTTGTTTTTAACGCATCAAGAGACTTTTGCATCTTTTGATCGGTATTATTTTTTATTTCTACTGCAGACATTAGGCCTCCTATTAAACGTGTACTAAGGTACCTTCAGATTCACCTCGAACCACTCGCATTAAAGCGCCTGGCTTCAGTATCGAAAATACTTTGACTGGTAATTTTCGGTCACGGCACAATGCAAAAGCAGTTGCATCCATCACCTGTAAATTTTTAATTAAAGCCTCATCAAACGTAATAGTTTTATATAAAGTAGCGCTAGAATCTTTGTGTGGATCTGCGCTGTAAATACCATCTACCTTGGTGGCCTTTAGCATGATCTCAACACCCATTTCCGCTCCGCGTAAAGCAGCTGCGGTATCGGTTGTGAAAAATGGATTGCCAGTACCTGCTGCAAAGATCACTACTTTGCCTTCACTCAGCGCACGAATCGCACGAGGGCGAATATAAGGCTCAACTACCTGATCCACTCTCAAGGCAGATTGCACACGAGCTTCAACCCCTTTTTGACGCAGCGCATCTTGCAGTGCCAAAGAGTTCATGATCGTAGCCAACATTCCCATGTAATCCGCTGTTGCACGATCCATACCAGCAGCACCACCTGCAACCCCGCGAAAAATATTACCGCCGCCGATGACAATTGCCAATTGAACACCGCTATTGACCACCTCAGCAATTTCTTTGACCATTGAATCAATGGTTATGGGATTGATACCAAAAGCATCCTCCCCCATCAAAGCTTCACCAGAAAGTTTTAAAAGAACACGTTTATAGGCTGGCATCGTTTCATTTTCCGTAATTTGTTAAGTAATTTAATTACTTAGCTTATTTAGCTTGAGTTATTTTTAATTTCTTTGCGTAATTATAAGGGTTGGGAGGAGATCAAACAAAAGGGCATAAAAACCGAGGTTTCTATGCCCTTTTGAGGATTGCGGGATGGCCGAGATACTCCTCCAGCTACTAGCAGGTTGATTAAGTGGTAGCTTGAGCTGCGGCAACCTGAGCAGCTACTTCAGCCGCAAAGTCGTCGTGACGCTTCTCAATACCCTCGCCCACAACATACATCTTGAAGCCCTTAACCACTGTATTGGCAGCCTTAAGCATTTGCTCAACGGATTGCTTGTCGTTTTTAACGAAAGTTTGGTTCAGCAAAGAAACCTCTTTGAGGTATTTCTGTACAGAACCTTCAACCATTTTTGCAACAATTTCTGGTGGCTTGCCAGATTCTGCTGCTTTTTGAACAGCAACATTGCGCTCAATAGCAATAGCTGCAGCAGGTACATCATCCATAGATAAAGCAACCGGCTTCATTGCGGCAATATGCATGGCAACGTCTTTAGCCGCAGTGTCATCACCCTCATACTCAACCATCACACCAATACGGGTGTCATGAAGATAAGAAACCAATTTACTGCTACCTGCAAAACGTTGGAAACGGCGTGGCATTACATTTTCACCTATACGACCGATTATCTCAGCGCGTACAGCGTCTACAGTAGAGCCATTTAGTGGCAATGCTAGCAAAGCCGCTACATCAGCTGGGTTCTTCTCAGCAACCAACTTCACGCAGTCTTGTGTGAAAGCCAGAAAGTCATCATTCTTTGAAACGAAATCCGTTTCGCAATTTACCTCAAGCAAGGCGCCTGTACTTCCGTTGATAAATGCAGCTATAACACCTTCAGCGGTCACACGGGATGCGGCTTTACCGGCTTTGCTACCCAACTTGACGCGCAGAATTTCTTCGGCTCTCGCCATATCGCCATCAGCTTCGGTTAGTGCTTTTTTGCACTCCATCATTGGGGCGTCAGTCTTGGCGCGTAACTCACCAACCATTGCAGCAGTAATAACGGCCATTATTCAGCCTTCCCTTCTTCAACAAACTCTTCTTCACCTTCTTTAACGGCGGTCAAGATTTCTTGAACTGAACTTGATTTACCTTCAAGGATTGCATCAGCAATACCGCGCGCATATAGAAGGACCGCTTTGCTGGAGTCGTCGTTACCAGGAATGATGTAATCAATTCCCTCAGGTGAGTGATTGGTATCTACTACAGCAATTACAGGGATGCCAAGTTTATTGGCTTCAGTAATAGCAATTTTGTGATAGCCAACATCGACTACAAATATAGCATCAGGAACACCATTTAAATCTTGAATACCGCCAAGTGCTTTTTGCAACTTGTCTAGATCGCGATCGTTAGTTAAAGCCTCTTTCTTCGAGAGTTTTTCCCAGTCGCCAGCTTCTTTAGCAACAGCCATATCTTTCAAACGTTTGAGAGAGCCTTTAACTGTTTTAAAGTTGGTGAGCGTGCCGCCTAACCAACGGCTGTCGATGTAAGGCATTCCTGCACGAGTCGCTTCTTCGGCAATAATCTCGCGCGACTGGCGCTTAGTGCCTACAAATAAAATAGTTCCACGATTAGCGGCAATTTGCTTGGAAAATTTCAGGGCGTCCTGAAACATTGGCAATGTTTTTTCCAGGTTGATAATGTGGATTTTATTACGATGGCCGAAAATATATGGGGCCATCTTTGGGGACCAGAAACGTGTTTGGTGTCCAAAATGGCAACCGGCTTCTAGCATCTGACGCATTGTTACTGACATAACTTCTCCTAAGGGTTGTGTTCTAAGATTGGGCCCTAGCTGCGCTAAAAAACGCCACCCTGGAAGGCTCAACCCGCGATTTCAAATCAAAAATTGACCTGAGACCGAAATTATAGCTTAAATATCAGTCATCTAGCACCCAACTCCTGCGCTTTTATGTCCAACAAGAAACTTCGTTTAGCACCAATATAGAGCGCATAGCTCAATATTTAGGAAATAGTCATCAGCTAAAAACTACCAAGTCACCGATAATCGAAGCATGAATAGTTTATTTACCGCAGAAAAAGACATCCAAGGGATGCGTGAAGCTGGTCGCTTAGCCAGTGAAGTTATTGACCATGTCGCCCCCCATGTCAAGGCAGGAGTCAGCACAGGGGAATTAGATCGTATTTGCCATGAGTACATGCGCGATGTTCAAAAGACCATACCTGCGCCACTCAATTACCAGCCACCCGGTTACCCACCATTTCCAGGATCAATTTGCACCTCAGTCAATGATGTGATCTGCCATGGCATTCCAGGGGAAAAGATCCTCAAAACGGGTGATGTTGTGAATTTAGATATCACCGTCATTACTCCCGATGGCTATTACGGCGATACCAGTCGCATGTTTATGGTGGGCGAGGTCTCCGTTATGGCTAAGCGCCTCACTCAAATTACCTTTGAGTGCCTTTGGCTTGGAATTGCCAAAGTCAAACCAGGCGCCACCTTAGGCGACATAGGCCATGTTATTCAAACACACGCTGAAAATGCGGGCTACTCCGTTGTTAGGGAATACTGCGGCCACGGGATTGGCAAAGTATTTCATCAAGACCCACAAATTCTTCACTATGGACGAGCTGGTACAGGTGAAAAATTAGAAGCCGGCATGACTTTCACCATCGAACCCATGATTAATGCAGGTCGCCGTGAAATTCGAACAATGTCAGATCAATGGACGGTCAAAACAAAAGATCGTAGTCTTTCTGCGCAATGGGAGCATACCCTTCTAGTTACGCCAACTGGCGTGGAAGTGCTTACATGGTCAGAAGGGAGTAATCCACCCCCAGATTGTGTTAAAGACCTTTCCTTTAGGCCCACTCCAGTTAACACCTAGGCTATGGACTGCATTGACCTTAGCACTCAGCGAATTACGGATATCGCCACTCTTCGAGCTGAGCGCGAAGTGGCTTATTCAAGGTTTCACGCCAATCAACAAGTTGGTCAACTTACTAAGCAATTAAGCAAGTTAAGTGATGAGTTATTAATTAGCCTTTGGAATGCCTGCGATCTTAATGCCGATGCTGCACTCGTTGCTGTTGGAGGGTTTGGCCGAGGAGCACTGTTTCCCTATTCTGATATCGATATTCTCATTTTATTGCCCAGCGACAAAAAGTTTGTTGAGCAAGTGCTCACCGGCAAGATTGAAAAATTTGTAGCGCAATGCTGGGATACTGGTTTAGAGATAGGCTCATCAGTGCGAACGGTAGCGGAATGTATTTCGGAGGCTGAACAAGATATTACAGTGCGGACCTCTTTATTGGAGTCACGTCTCATTTGTGGCAAGCGAGCCCTCTTCAAAGAATTTACATCCGCTTACGAAAAAACGCTTGATCCAAAATCGTTTTTTCAGGCGAAACTTGCGGAACAAATTCAGCGTCACTATAAATATCAAAACACCCCTTACTCCTTAGAGCCCAATTGCAAAGAAAGTCCTGGTGGCTTACGTGATCTGCAAGTGATCTTATGGGTTAGCAAGGCAGCACTCTTAGGTAATACTTTTAAAGACTTGAATGAAGCAGGTCTAGTCACAAAGCGTGAATTAACTGAGTTGAACCGCAATCAACGACTTTTGGAAACTATTCGCGCCAACCTGCATTTGATAGCGGGGCGTAGACAAGATGTATTAGCCTTTGATTTACAGGCCGCATTAGCAAAATCAATGGGGATTACTGAGGAATCCTCACGTATTGCGAGTGAAGCCATTATGAGAAAGTATTACTGGGCCGCCAAAGCAGTCACTCAATTAAATGATGTGCTTTTGCAAAATATTGAAGCCCTATTGTTCCCTCAGGAATCTAAAACAACACATCCCATTCCTGGTGAAGGTAACGAATGCTTTATTGAGCGTCAGGGTGTTTTAGATATTACTGATCCACAACTCTATCAAAAAGATCCAGAGCAAATTCTGAGAACTTTTTTAGTTTTCGCACAAACCACTAATGTGAAAAGTTTGTCTGCAACCATTTTCAGAGCGCTTTATAACGCTAGGCAGAATATGGATAGCAAGTGGCGCTCCAACCCAATTAACCGTGCGCTCTTTATTGAAATATTGAAACAACCCGAGGGCGTAAGTCGCGCGTTTCAATTAATGAACCGTAGTAGCGTGCTTGGTCGATATTTACCAGCATTTAGGAAAATTGTCGGGCAAATGCAGCATGATCTTTTTCATGTTTACACGGTTGACCAGCATATTTTAATGGTGTTGCGGAATATTCGGCGCTTTATGGTGATTGAACACACCCACGAATTTCCTTTCTGCAGTAGATTAATCGCACACTTTGAAAAACCCTGGCTTCTCGTCATTGCCGCACTATTTCACGATATCGCCAAAGGTCGTGGTGGCGACCACTCCCAGTTGGGTAAAGCCGATATGCGGAAGTTTGCGAAAGATCATAATCTAGACAAGTCAGATACCGAGCTTGTAGTATGGTTAGTAGCAGAACATCTCAATATGAGTCAGGTTGCGCAAAAACAAGACATTACTGATCCTGATGTAGTGAAAGATTTTGCAAAAAAAGTTGGTGATGAGCGCCACCTAACGGCTTTATATTTGCTTACTGTAGCCGATGTACGTGGCACCAGTCCAAAAGTGTGGAATGCTTGGAAAGGTAAGTTACTAGAAGACCTTTATCGAGCCACGCTAAGGGTTTTGGGTGGCGCCAAGCCTGACGCCTCATCTGAATTAGCCCAGCATCAAGAAGAATCTCGCGCCAAGTTACGCCTTTATGGCATTGAGGACTCTGCTTATGAGAATCTCTGGAATCAACTCGATGTTGCCTTCTATTTAAGGCAAGATGCCGGTGAGATTGCTTGGTTAACACGTCATCTATTTAATAAGGTCGATAGCGTAGAGCCTATCGTACGTGCAAGACTTTCCCCCATTGGTGAAGGCTTGCAAATTGCAGTCTACGTTAAAGACCAAGCGGATTTATTCTCCAGAATCTGCGCCTACTTTGAGCGGCACGGCTTCTCCATTTGGGATGCTCGCATTCATACTACCCGCCATGGTTATGCTCTTGATACCTTCCAAATTTCCGGTAGCAATTTGGTTGATGAGGGCGGTAGCTATAGAGACCTTATTCAGTTGGTTGAATATGAACTGACTGCTGCCCTACAAAATACTGATGCCCTACCCCCGCCAAGCATGGGCAGACTCTCTCGGCAGTCCCGCACCTTTCCGATTCAGGCTCGTGTACACGTCATACCCGATGAACGTGGGCACTACTATGCACTCTCTCTGTCAGCAAGCGATCGAACGGGTTTGTTGTATGCAATCTCACGAGTTTTAGCAAAGCATCACGTCTCACTACACACGGCGCGTATTAATACTTTGGGCGAAAGAGTGGAGGATGTACTTCTCCTAGATGCTGCGAACCTAAGCAAAAATCCTAAACTCCAAATCTTGCTGGAGACAGAATTACTCGAGGTTCTTGGGGTTTAATTAACGACTTACTTCAACAGTTTAAGCATTGCTGTTTCATCAATTACTTGTACACCAAGTTCTTCTGCTTTTTTAAGCTTGCTACCGGCATCTACTCCAGCCACTACGTAGTCAGTTTTTTTGGAGACTGTGCCCGCTACCTTAGCCCCAACTTTCTCAAGTAGATCTTTTGCCTCATCTCGGGTTAAGGTCGGGAAAGTACCCGTCAGTACAAAGGTTTTTCCGGCCACAGCATCACTGATAATTTTTTCTTCTACTGAAAGCTGCATTCCAGAAGCAAGCAATTGCTCTATTACCTCTCTATTATGAGTTTCACCCATAAAACTCATAATGGAGCTAGCCACTACAGGACCAACATCGTTGACTAATAGCAAGTCATCAAACTTGGCATCCATTAAGGCATGCATATTACGATAGTGGTTGGCTAAGTCTTTGGCAGTCGCCTCACCAACGTGACGAATACCCAATGCAAAAATAAATCTAGCGAGCGTGGTGTTGCGGGAATGATTAATAGCTGCAATTAGGTTGTCTGCAGACTTCTCACCCATCCGTTCTAAGTTTGCTAATGCTGTAAAGCCTAAGCGATAGAGATCGGCTGGAGTTCTAACTAAATTATGGTCTACCAATTGGTCAACAATCTTCTCGCCCAAGCCCTCAATATCTAAGGCGCGCCTATGGGCAAAATGGATTAGCGCTTGCTTACGTTGAGCGCCACAAAATAACCCACCACTGCAGCGAGCTATAGCCTCATCTGCTAAACGTTCAATATGAGAATCGCAAACAGGGCAGCGCAGGGGCATTACAAACTGTTTAGCATCTGGCTGTCTACGCTCTTTAACAACCGATACCACCTCGGGAATAACATCACCTGCACGGCGCACCGAAACGGTATCGCCAATCCGAACATCTTTACGCTTAACTTCATCTTCATTATGTAGAGTGGCGTTAGTTACCGTTACCCCACCCACTACAACTGGTGCTAGTCTTGCAACTGGTGTAATTGCACCGGTACGACCCACTTGGACATCAATTCCCAAAACTGTCGTCAAGGCTTCCTGCGCAGGAAATTTATGCGCGAGGGCAAACCTAGGAGCTCTAGAAACAAAGCCTAGCTTAGCCTGCTCTGCGAAGGAGTTGACCTTATAAACGACGCCATCAATGTCATAAGGCAATGAGTCTCTCTTAGCACCAATATCTTTATAAAACGTTAATATTTCTGCAACTGATTTAAGAATACGGCGCTCGGAACAAACAGGTATGCCAAGTTTGATATAAGCATTGAGCAACTCTTCATGGGTAGCGGGTAGCCAAGATTGGGGCTCGAGCGCACCAAGTCCGTAAGCAAAAAATGAAAGTGGCCTTTTCGCAGTAACTTTAGAATCTAGCTGCCGCAAGCTTCCAGCAGCTGCATTGCGAGGATTGGCAAACTCTTTTTCACCAATCAAAGCAGCCTGCACATTCATTTTACGAAAGTCATTAAGATTCATAAATACCTCGCCGCGCACCTCAAGAACCTTGGGAATACTCATGCCGGTGAGCCTTAGTGGGATCGCTCTAATAGTTTTCACATTAGCAGTGACATCTTCACCGCTAGTACCATCACCACGAGTGGCTGCCCTAACTAAGAGGCCATTTTCATAGCGCAGGGAAATTGCCAGCCCATCAAACTTCAGTTCACCAGCATAGTCCACATGATCAAGGTGCAAACCTTCTCGACAGCGTCGATCAAATGTGATGAGCTCCACGTCATCAAACGCATTATTTAATGACAGCATGGGGACTATATGGGTTACAGAATCAAATTGTTTGAGTGCCACTCCGCCAACTCTTTGAGAAAGTGATTCAGGAGTAATCCACTCAGAATGTACCGCTTCAATATCTAAAAGTTCCCGATACAAGCGGTCATATTCGCTATCGGGCAATAAAGGATTATCTAAAGCATAGTAAGCATGCTCTAAACGGGCTAATTCTTTTTGCAGGAAGGCGTAGCGTTCCGCTAAATTTGTCGGACTATTGGACGACAAACCAATTCCTTAGCTAAAAAGTCTGCTAGCAGTGGAAGATCCTGCTGGAACACCGTTCTTTTCAAGATTAGCATAAAGCACATCCAGATGTTGACGGATGCTAGTCACTGCCGCTCCAGTCAGATTGATGCCGCCATCGTCCACCAAGCGACCATGTGCAATTTTGGCTAACTCAACTCCCTCACCAAGCATGCGTTCAAATGCGCGCTCCTCCTGCGGAACCAAAGGCACCTCCAAAAGAAGGGTTAGCTGAGTAATGGCTTGATTAGGATTCAGTTCTGCACTGTTAAAGATTAAGGTGTTATTACTAAAATACTCATATTGCCTGCCGTTACGAGCTAATTTAAATCCACGTTGACGCATCAAGGCATCAAAGTTTCCCCATGGGCATGGCTCGTCAAAAAGCACATTAATACTCAGCTGAATATCGCTCTCAACAGCCATTACATCCAACTCTTTAGCCCCTTCTAGCATCGTATTTACGCTTGGCATATCGATTTGAGAGCCCAACGTTTCTGCAAGCGTTTGCGCACGAGAACAAAAATCGGATAGCTCGAGCACCCCAATTGGACCGCGACGGCCTGCCAATTGAATAGCTAATTGAAGTTCGGCATAAGAAGCTTCAGCGCGTAATTTCTCCCAGTCTTCGGCAGCATCAATATCAGCATTCAAGCCTTCACACATCCAAGGGGTGGTCGCTTGAGCTTGCAAATCTGTCCAAGTATTAATTTCTTCTAAAATTTCTGCGCCGCCAATACCCTCATCAAAGCGAAGTGTAATGACGCAGTCAATCCTAGGATCAATCGAGAAGTTAACTGGCTCGGCGATTGTAGGCATAAATTTTTCACCAAAGCTAGGCTCGGAACGATCGCCATTACTATTGTCTGAAAAAGTATGCCCAAAATGAGGTTCCCGAGCAAATGGATCATCCGCTACAAACACACCAGCCACTCTCGCCTTATGACGAGCACGCGCATATTTAAAATTTAGGATGGCAACCAATAGCAAAATTAAGAAGCCAATCACAAGTAGAGCAAATTGCAACTCAGATAACCCTAGAGTAGCCATGATTTGCTCAAAATTCACTTAAGCTGCCTCCACCATAGAGACAGCGGATGAAATATCCACCGCAACAATACGGGAAACGCCCTGCTCTTGCATGGTCACACCAATCAGCTGATGTGCGATTTCCATAGTGATCTTATTATGTGAGATGAATACAAACTGGGTCTTATCTGACATTTTGGCCACCATCTGCGCATAGCGCAAGGTGTTTGCATCATCTAAGGGGGCATCGACCTCATCAAGCAAGCAAAATGGTGCTGGATTTAGGAGGAATAGCGAGAACACTAAAGCGATAGCTGTTAAGGCCTTTTCACCTCCAGAAAGCAAGTAAATGGTGGTGTTCTTCTTCCCTGGGGGCTGAGCCATTACTTGGACACCGGCATCTAAGATCTCTTCACCTGTCATTACTAGCTCAGCATGACCGCCACCAAACAATTCAGGGAAAAGTATCCCAAAGTGCTTATTAACCTCATCGAAAGTACCTTGCAATAAATCGCGCGTTTCAGCATCGATCTTTGCAATCGCATCGGTTAAGGTTTGCATTGCCTCATTCAAATCGGCCGACTGAGCATCCAAGAAAGATTTGCGTTCACGCGAGCTGGACAACTCATCCAAAGCGGCCATATTAACTGGGCCTAAAGATTGAATCTCAGTACCCAAACGAGTCACATCACTCTGTAGTGCGCCTACTTTAAGGTCGGGATGAAAGTTGGCTTCTAGCGCAATTAGATCGGCCTCTGCATCGGATAGTAAGGTGGCGAATTGTTCAAAATTCAAGCGGGCTGCTTGTTCACGCAATTGCAAATCAACCACTTTGTCACGCATAGGCTGTAAGCCGCGCTCTATTTGCATGCGGACCTCATCGGCTTCACGTAATTGATGCAGTAAAGCATCTTGCTCGGTACGTGCATTTGCCAACAAGGATTCCCGCTCGCTACGGGCTACTAGTAAATCCTGTAGCTTCTCTTGGGCCTCGGCGTCACTTAAGACCTCAAGTTCTTGTTCTGCCAAGGCCTGTTTATCTTGGATTTCCATGATCTGAGTACGTGCAGTACTTTGGTCGCGCTGAAGATCAGCAATCCGCTGCTGCAAAGAGCGGGTGGCAAAAGCAGCCTCTTGCGCCGATAACTCTGCAGCACGCAAAGCCTCGCGTAAGCGATCACGTTCTTGGGTGGCAAATTCTAATTTTTCCAGTGCAATGGCCAGAGTTTCTTGACTGCCTTGTTTTTCTTCTTCAGATTGCGCCAATTCGGTCGTGGATTGTTCGTGCGTGAAGTTCAATTGCTCCATTTGCTCACGTAACTCGCTTAACTCACTCTGAATTTGTGCGGCACGTTGGCTATATTGCTCTTGTGCTTGAGTTAGTTGCATTCTCTCCACTTCAAAGCCATGCACTTCCTGCACCGCTTGTTCTGCATAGATCCGCGTCTGCTCTGCAGCTTGGTGTGCAGCCTGATAATTCGACGCACATTGATCTAATTCACTTTGTAACTCATTTTGAATTAAGCGTTGCGCACGCAACTGCTTCTCAAGACTCTCCATCTCTTGAGCACGAGCCAACATACCAGCCTGCTCTGAGTCTGCCGCATACAACTGGACGCCAACGCGGCTGACTAAATGCCCCTGTTGAGTCACCAATGCTCCACCAGCAGGTAATTTTTCTCGCCGTTGTAGTGCATCCTCTAAACCATCGGCGATATAAATGTTGTCGAGCCACTCCTGCAGAACTGAAGATATGCGTGGCGCCCCCGCACTTTGCACGCGGGTGAGCAATGGTATGAAATCGGCTGGAGCAGCAGTATGCGCAGGCGAAATGTCTTCAGTCAACAAAATAGCTAAACGACTTGGTGGCGCATCCTGTGCCAATGACAATGTTTCTTGAACACTCTTAGAAGTTACCGCGGCCAAGCGTTCACGCAACACAGACTCTAGGGCAGCCTCCCATCCGCTCTCTACTTTGAGCTCCTGCCAAAGACGCTTACTTTCCTTTAATCCCTTGCTCTCAAGCCAGGGACCAATCTTGCCCTGCGCCTGAACGCTGGCCTGCAATGCGGTTAGTGCAGTTAACTTAGCCTCAGTTTGAGCTAAGTCTTGATTTGCCGCTTGAATATTTTGTTGGGCAATATTGCGAGCCTCGTCGGCTGCGGGCACACGTTGCTGCGCCTCCCCTGCTTTTTGTTTTGCTTCATCAACCTTACGTACGGCCATTGCATGACGATCAAGTGCTGTTTGCAAGGCTTCAGCGTCTGGCTTACGTAAACCATCAAACTCACTGCTTAAACGTGTCTCACGACCTTTAATTTCTTCGACCTGCGCAATCATGGATCTCACACGTTCACCTAAGCTAGCTAAACGCTGTTCGATTACTGCCAATCCATCACGTGCATTATTTAATTCGCGCGCATTAATTTGGTAAGCCTCATCACGACTAGGCAGTTGCCCTTGTAAATCCGTCAAATCCGTCAGTAAAGCTCGCTCTTTTTCAGAGGCTAAACTCAGCTCATGCTCTGTAGTGCGTTGCGCCTGCGCGGCATCTGTTTCTTGCACAGTCCAGCGTTGTAGCTGCGCATGCAGTTCTTGGGTCTGTTGCTGTAAACGTTGACGCGCTTCCTGCACATAACGTATTTGTGACTCTACCTGGCTGACATCAGAGTTAGTTTGGTACAAATCACCTTGCGCTTGAGAAACTTTGTCTTGCAATGCGTACTGCTGCGTACGCATAGTCTCGAGCTCGGTTTCTGCATGACGCATTTTGGCAGTTTGCTCTTCCAGACTCACTTGAGTGTCCCGAATCCCATTGGCATGGCGCTCTTGCTCTTTACCGGCCTCTGTCTGACGGACAAACCAAAGTAGCTGCTGCTGAGCCTTCATCTCTATAGATAGTTCAGCATGGCGCTCAGCAACAGTAGCTTGCTTCTCTAGACGTGTAAGTTGCTGGTCAAGCTCACGCACAATATCTTCAACACGTACTAAGTTCTCTTTAGTATCCTCAAGACGAGAAGCCGTTTCTTTACGGCGCTCTTTATATTTAGATACACCAGCCGCCTCTTCCAAAAAGATGCGCAGCTCTTCTGGCTTGGCTTCCAAAATACGGTTAATGGTGCCTTGCCCAATAATTGCGTAGCCTCTTGGACCCATTCCGGTTCCCAAGAAAATATCTTGAATGTCCTTACGGCGAACAACTTGATTATTCACGTAGTAACTAGAGTTACCATCACGAGTTAATACACGCTTAACTGACAACTCAGTAAATACACTCCACTGACCCTGTGCACGCCCGTCAGTATTATCAAAAATGAGTTCGACACTAGCACGGCCCGATGGCTTGCGTAAGCCAGAGCCGTTAAAAATAACATCCTGCATGGATTCGCCACGCAACTCACTCGCGCGGGATTCGCCTAAAACCCAACGGACGGCGTCAATAATGTTCGACTTTCCGCATCCATTAGGACCCACAACGCCGATCAATTGACCTGGCATTTCAAAATGAGTTGGGTCGACGAAAGACTTAAAGCCGGAAAGTTTGATGGATTTCAGTTGCACGGCGTACTTTGCAGGGAAAAAAGGGGTTCAAATAATTGGGTAAAAATTAAAACTAAAGTGGGAAGATGATAGCAAGCTTAGGATGCTTTGCACGGGTTTTTGCCCCATCGATATAATGATAAATCTACATCCAGGGTCAAAACCCCTTAACAATCTGATAGTTAACTAAAAAGTATGAGCCAATCACCACAAAGCATCATCGAACAAGCCTGGGAAAACCGCGCTAACTTGTCCCCTGAGTCCGTTTCTACGGAAATCCGAAATGCCGTTAATTTAGTCCTAGAAGGTCTAAATTCAGGGGAAATTCGCGTAGCAGAACGCCTTAGCGTTGGCAAATGGGAAGTAAACCAATGGGTTAAGAAGGCGGTTTTGCTGTCTTTTCGTCTAGAGGACAACAAACCCATGGCGGCTGGTGGGTATACCCAGTTTTACGACAAGGTGCCTAGCAAATTTGAAAACTATACGGCAGAGGACTTTGCTAGGGGTGGCTTCAGAGTAGTTCCCCCTGCAATGGCTCGTCGTGGCTCCTTTATCGGCAAGAATGTCGTTCTGATGCCATCCTATGTCAATATTGGCGCCTATGTTGGCGAAGGCTCCATGGTCGATACTTGGGCGACAGTCGGTTCATGCGCCCAAATTGGCAAAAATGTACACCTTTCAGGTGGAGTAGGCATTGGTGGAGTTTTGGAACCAATTCAGGCTGGCCCAGTCATTATTGAAGATAACTGCTTTATTGGCGCTCGCTCTGAGGTAGTTGAAGGTGTAATTATTGAAGAAAATGCCGTACTCTCCATGGGTGTCTATATTGGTCAAAGCACCAAAATTTACGATCGTGAAACGGGCGAAGTACATTACGGCCGCGTTCCCGCTGGCTCAGTAGTAGTTCCAGGCTCCCTACCATCTGCTTGTGGCAAGTACAGTCTCTACGCAGCCATTATTGTGAAAAAAGTAGATGCTAAGACAAGAGCGAAAACTGCTATCAACGAACTCCTGCGCGACTAAGAAAAATTAAATATGAGTGCGACCCTTGACCTGACTGAAGCTCTCATTGCCTGCCGCTCGGTGACTCCTGCGGATGGCGGATGTCAAGAGCTCATTGCCAAAAGATTGCAGGCAATGGGTTTTCATACTGAGAGTGTTGTTAGCGGTCCAGATAATTTCCAGGTCACCAATCTTTGGGCTATCAAAAAAGGGCTCGCTGGCGATCAAGGCAAGGTTCTCATGTTTGCTGGTCATACCGATGTAGTCCCTACGGGTCCTCTAGAGAAATGGGCTAGCGACCCCTTTACTCCAACTATTCGTGACGGCTATTTATACGGTCGAGGCGCTGCCGATATGAAAACCTCCCTAGCCGCATTTGTAGTTGCTGCTGAAGAATTTGTTGTTACCCATCCAGATCATGCGGGCACAATTGCTTTTTTAATTACAAGCGATGAAGAGGGTCCAGCTGATGATGGAACCGTCATCATGTGTGAGCGCTTGCAAAAGCAGGGGCAGCGCCTTGATTATTGCGTTATCGGCGAGCCTACGTCCGTTGACCAGTTAGGCGACATGATTAAAAACGGCAGACGTGGATCCCTGTCTGGAAAACTAAAGATAAAAGGGGTTCAGGCACACATTGCCTATCCCCACCTAGGCGCCAACCCCATTCACTTGTCGGCATCTGCTATTGAGGCGCTTGTTCAGACCGAGTGGGATAAGGGTAACCATTATTTCCAGCCAACCAGCTTTCAGATTTCTAATATTCATGCCGGTACTGGAGCTAACAATATTATTCCAGGCGAGCTCACGATCGACTTCAACTTCCGCTTCTCAACCGAAAGCAAACCAGAAGAATTGCGCGCTCGCCTTGAGCAGATTCTTACCAGCGCCAACCTCAACTTTGAGATTGATTGGGTTTTAGGCGGTAGTCCATTTATTACTGGGGATGGCGCTCTTGCTGATGCCCTACGTAACTCCATTAAAACAGAGACTGCCATAGATACAAAGCTCTCGACCACAGGCGGCACTAGTGATGGTCGCTTTATCGCCAAAATCTGCAAAGAAGTGGTGGAGTTTGGCCCATTAAATGCCACCAGCCATAAGATCAATGAGTCCGTGATTGTCGATGACGTAGAGCCACTGAAGAATATTTATCGCAAGACTCTCGAACAATTAGTTTCTTGATTAGCAAGCACGAAAAATTCATGGTCCCAGAGCCTCAAGACCCAAAAAATCTCATCTTAGAACAGTGCATTGAACAACTTGCACAAAAACTAGCTACCGCTAATTTGCATTATGGTCATGGTGCTATTGATGCCCGAAGCGAGGCGCTATGGATCTGTAGTAAACAAATGAATCTCAGCCCGGCTGATGCTCTTGAATCTTTAGATGAACCTATGAGCACCGAGCGATACGAAAATGCCATAGCGCTTGCCAACATTCGTATTGGCACTCGTAAGCCTTTGGCTTATATCTTAGGTGAAGCTTGGTTAATGGGCGTGCCGTTTTATAGTAGCGAACAAAGTATCGTGCCGCGGTCTTGGATTGCAGAATTGATTGTGGATGGCTCTCTTGAGCCGTGGTTACCCGCTGACGGTAAGGCCCTGGATCTCTGTACAGGCAATGGCTCTTTAGCTATCTTGCTCGCCTTATCCTGCCCAGATATTCATGTGAGCGCCTGTGACATTAGCCTACCGGCCCTTGCCTTGGCATCTCGAAATTTAGATCGTCATAGTCTTAGCTCACAGGTAGAGTTATTTAATGGTGACTTGTGGGATGCCCTTCCCGAGCCTAATGATGACAATCGCTTTGATCTCATTATTTGCAACCCCCCTTATGTCAATGCCGACTCCATGAGTGCGCTTCCGGCCGAATATCATGCGGAGCCTGCCTTAGCCCTAGCGGGGGGCGATGACGGCATGGATCTAATTCGCAAAATTATCTCTGCCGCTCCAGACTATCTTTCAGAGCGTGGGGCTATTTTGATTGAGATTGGCAATGAATATGAGCACTTTAAAAAAGCTTTTCCTCAAATTCCTGCCATCTGGATGGAGGTGTCTGCTGGCGACCAACAAGTGCTTTTAATTCAAGCGGAAGACTTGCACTAAATCAAGGCTCTAGCCTAATTCTGCGGCAGCTTGTATGGCCTGATCAATGCGCTCAACTGGTATAACCCTTAATCCTGGGATCTTGCTCTTTGGCATATTGGCCTTAGGAATAATGGCGATAGTAAAACCCAGCTTAGCGGCCTCTTTTAATCGCTCCTGACCGCGTGGGCACGGCCGAATCTCTCCGGCCAAGCCTACCTCTCCAAAAACAATCAGTTCTTTTGGTAATGCCTTGTTGCGTATCGAAGACTGAATCGCTAGCAATACCGCTAAGTCAGCAGCTGGCTCTGAAATCTTTACGCCACCAACTGCATTTAAAAATACATCTTGATCAAAGCAAGCCACTCCTGCATGTCGATGTAATACCGCTAAGAGCATAGCAAGACGATGCTGCTCTAGCCCTACCGCCAACCTTCTGGGGTTAGGGATATGCGCTGTATCTACTAATGCTTGTATTTCCACTAAAAGCGGGCGACTGCCCTCTTGAGTTACCAGCACACAAGCTCCCGGGACCATTTCTGCATGTTGAGATAAAAAGATGGCTGATGGATTGGCGACACCACGTAAGCCTTTTTCCGTCATGGCAAAAACACCTAATTCATTTACAGCGCCAAAGCGATTCTTAATTGAGCGCACCAGGCGGAAAGAAGAATGAGTATCACCTTCAAAATACAAAACGGTATCCACAATATGCTCAAGTACCCTTGGACCAGCTAATTGACCATCCTTGGTTACATGCCCCACCAACAACACGCAGATACCACTTGATTTAGCTGCTCTAGTAAGCTGTGCTGTACATTCTCTAACTTGAGCCACAGAACCTGGAGCCGAACTTAAAGCGTCTGAATACAGTGTCTGAATCGAGTCCACTATTAATACTTGAGGCTTGACGGTATCCATAATGGATAGCAGTTTTTCTAACTGAATTTCTGCAAGCACCTCTAATTGAGGAGCATTTAAGGCTATTCTTTTTGCCCTTAATGCAATTTGCGATGCAGATTCTTCGCCACTACTATAAAGCACGCTCATGCCGGCAAAACTCATTTCTGCAGAGGCTTGCAAAAGTAATGTGGATTTACCAATGCCAGGATCCCCACCCAAAAGTACAACCCCACCAGGAACTAAACCACCACCCAGTACGCGATCGAACTCCTCAACTCCAGTACTAAAGCGAGGAAGATCTTCTGCAGTAATAGCGGATAGTTTTTGTCTCGGCAACGACTGAGCTAGGCCCTGGAAACGCGTGTTAGAGCCAACCTCAGACAAGCCTTCTTCCATCATATTCCACGCCTGACAGGATGGGCACTGGCCTTGCCATTTAGCCGAAGTTCCACCGCAGGACTGGCAGGTATAGATTGATTTAACTTTTGCCAATGGATTAGTCGAGCTGAGTGCCCGCTTTATTTTCTTGCGCGCGTTTAGGGGCATCCTTACGACGCTGCTCAAGATCAGCTGCACGAGCGGCCGCATCCTTTTGCTTTTCTTCGTATTCTTTTTGGTTGGCTGCACGCTCTATTGCCTTTTCTGGGGACGCGCGTTCGGCAATTTTCTTCGCATCACGCTGATCTTTTAGGCTCGCGCGAAGTTTGCGTTGCACTTCATGGAGCTCGACTTCTTGCTGGCGAATAGAATCAATTTCTTTGCGATACTCAGCACGCGAGTTACTTAAACAACGATTAACCCAGTACTGTTGATAGCACTCAGCAGAAGTTTTTTCCCAGCGATACTTTGCCCAATCGCGTTGCAATTCAAGCTCTTGATCGATCTTATCTAATTGCGCCAACTCCGCCTCTTCAGCGGGTGTAGCAAAGACAGGATTGGCCCATGGGCCAATCAGCAAAAATCCCCACAGCGCCAGAAGTACCCGCGTAGAAAAAAACCTGCTCAAATCTCCACCTTTGCACCAAGTTCCACCAAACGGTTTGCGGGAATCCTAAAGAAATCTGATTGGCGAGCGGCATTTTGATACATCCAAGAGAATAATCGTTCGCGCCATAAAGCCATTCCTGGAATTTCCGTGGACACAATAGTGTCTCGCGATAGAAAGAATGAAGTTTCCATCAAATTAAACTTGAGACCTGACGATTTTTCAATTAACTCAATGATATTACCCATATCTGGAGTTTCATTGAAACCATATACAGCTCTTACGATAAAAATATTATTTCCCAAATCTCGCAAAGTAATACGCTCTTCTTCTTTTACATAAGGTACATCCCAAATACTTACCTTTAAGAAAAACACTCTTTCATGGAGAACATGGTTATGTTTTAAGTTATGCAAAAAAGAAACTGGCAAATAATCAACATGAGCCGTTAGGAAGATTGCCGTACCTTCCACTCGATGCGGAGGATTGATCATCAAAGCGTCAATAAAGCCCTTTAACTCAATACCCTCATCCACCGCCCGTTGACGAAGTAAATGCCGCCCTTGATACCAAGTCATCAAGAACAAGAAACAGACCGCCCCTAAAAGCAAGGGGAACCAACCGCCCTCCATTATTTTTAATAAATTGGCGGCTAAGAAGGCAAAATCAACAATTAAGAATGCGCCAATCACAATGCTAACCAATACCGCACTCCACTTCCAAACAACTCGCATCACAATGGCCGCTAGGAATGTCGTTGCAATCATTGTGGTGGTCACTGCAATACCGTAAGCAGCGGCTAAATTTTCGGACTTCTTAAAAGCGAGAACTACAGCCACCACTAAGACTAGCAAGGTCCAATTGACCAAAGGCATGTAGATTTGGCCAATCTCCCTGTCGGAAGTGTGGCGGATTTTCATGCGCGGCAGAAAGCCCAACAATATAGCCTGGCTTGTCATGGAAAATGCGCCGGAAATGACTGCCTGAGAAGCAATGACTGTAGCGACCGTTGCCAGAATTACTAGAGGAAATACAAAAGCCTCAGGGACCATTAAAAAGAAAGGGTTGGCAATAGTCTCTGGATTATTTAAAAACATCGCACCTTGCCCAAAGTAGTTCAAGATAAGGCAAGGCATCACAATAAAAAACCAACCCATTCGAATAGGTTTAACACCGAAGTGACCCATGTCCGCGTAAAGCGCTTCAGCTCCAGTTAACACTAAAAAGACCGCCCCAAGCACAATAAATCCTTGAAGCGCATGTTGATCTAAAAATTGAATCGCATATAAAGGGTTAACAGCCGCAAAAATAGCGGGATGTTGAGCGACCTGATTCAAGCCCATTAAACCAATTACCGCAAACCAAACTAGCATTACAGGTCCGAAAAGGTTACCTACGACTGCGGTGCCTCTTTTTTGAATAAAAAACAGAATTGCTAAAATAAAAATAGTTACTGGAATGACAAAGCGAGTGAAATCACTAGAAATTACTTCCATACCCTCTACTGCTGATAGCACTGAGATAGCGGGGGTAATAATCGCATCGCCATAAAACATGCACGCACCAAAGACACCTGCCATGATGATTAACAAAGCTCTCTTTGAGCCGTTTGGCGCGGTGCGCAAAGCTAGGGCCATTAAGGCCAATATTCCGCCCTCACCATGGTTATTGGCGCGCATAACGAACAAAACATACTTCAATGAGACCACAATCGAGAACGCCCAAAAGACCATGGAGATCACTCCATAAACAGCATCTGTTGAAAATGGAATGCCGTGATCAGGGCTAAAGCACTCCTTAAGCGCATATAAAGGACTCGTTCCGATGTCACCAAACACCACACCAATGGCGGCCAACATGAGTGAAAGGGACGCTCCTTTTTTATGCACTTGCTCTTGTCGAGATATCTCAACTGGTCTTAATAGCGAGGATTCTGAAAATTCCGGATTACTAACAGACATAAATAGTCCCTATCTCAATGTTGCGTGGCAATATATTACTCCCTATACAGACTGCCTTAGCGCTCCTTTTCCCCCTTTCAAACCCCCTATTTTGATTTATTTCAAAGGATATCTCGACAGATGGGTCAAAAAAATGCTAGAATGTTAGACACAGACGCGGGGTGGAGCAGTCTGGCAGCTCGTCGGGCTCATAACCCGAAGGTCGTAGGTTCAAATCCTGCCCCCGCAACCAGTATATATAAGGCTCTCAGGTCAATCGGCTTGAGAGCCTTTTTACTTTTCTAGGCTCATGTAACCGCCATGTAACCAAATAATGAAGATGAAGGGTGCTAATTAGAGGCTTGCTTATTAGTAACGCCCTACTTGTACGCTAACAATCTCACTTAGCTTTAGAGGATAGTGGCTCGGTCCGTGCGCACCCTAGTACCAGCCTACCGCGTACCTACCTGCGCACTTACTACCCCTTAAATGGCTCTCATCATGCCCCGCCAAGCCATATAAATAATCAATTCTTACTCTCTTTAGGGTGCGCACTTACTTTCTGCCATGGGCCCACTCAAGCATTGCATCAATCTCAGCAAAAGAGGCCGTAACCTCACCCCTCTCAAAACGCTTCCTTTGTCTATACAACCAGTAGGAGGCTATCTTGCATTTTCTAAAGGTAGACCTAAAGGCGTTCTTAGATGACTTAGCTTTACCCTCAGGTGTTTTCGCGCCCGTTGATTTCTCCCATGGCTTCCATTCATGGATTCTCTGCGCCTGACTTGCTCTGCGTTCATCTGTCCAGCCGTTTGCCATAGTCATTCCATTAGTTCGATTGTTGATATTTGAGGTTTGCAAGGAGGGAAGATGAATATTGTCATGTCCAGCCTTCGCTCCTTCGTGCGTACTTGCCATCACCTAAGTCATACATCACATCGGGGTCGTTGATATTTGCCATGTATTCGGTAAGCCATTCAATAAAGCCCTTCACCGCATCGCTTTCTTTTGGCGCTAAAGGCTCTCCATCTGAAATACAGGACTGCACTACACGGCTGTATTTCTCGTCAAAAGTTTTCCCTTTGATAGCTTTCAAGTCAAACCCCTCTAGGCCCTGCCCGAAGGCCTCGTATTGCTCCGCATCCGTTCTTTTTTTAAAGCGGCTTACTCCAGTTGGATTCTTATCCTCCAACGCTTTCAGTCGGTTATCTAGTGTTGCCATCATCCCCCCAGTAGTTCTATTCGTTTTTGTAGCTCGCAAGTCTCATATGCTTTTCTCAGCATATCGAGCACATAGGTTAAGCGTGTGCCTTCCTGCGTATCAATGCGCCCTGTCCTCATGTCCTTGTAAACCCTTGCCATCTCTAAGCGGATATTTTCAGCATCGTTTAGCCGAATCTTACCCACCTGATTCGAGGGGATAGGGTCTAGGACTTCTCCATCTACTACTTGAGATAGAGGGTAATCTCCCGACCTGCTTTTATTGCTATTCCTTGTCATGGTCTGCCACTGCGCTCGCCTTGTACTGGGATAGGTCGGGCAGCAAGCCCTTAATCTTGATGAGTAGGTCTAGGTACAGTTCTACCCACTTAGGCACTTTGTCGGTCTTGCTCCAAGTACTCACGGTCCCAGTATTCATTTCTACATGGCGCATAAACTCCGTTTTCTTGATACCCAATTCTTTGAGCTTGTTGGTAAAGGTCGCGTAATTCATCATCCATCCTTGGCTTGTTTCGTTGATTCCATTGTACCAATATGTAGTAATAATGTAATATATATGCCTTAATTTATAATATAACTACATTCTTGTTTGACATAACGCCAGTTATACGCAATCACCACCTACCATTAGAGTCATATAGAATATAGGTTTGTCATGTTAGAGTATAGTTATCCTGTATTTTTAAATAACTATTATGTAGTTATCTCATATCTCATTGTTGTATCAACACAACGCAACACTATGCAATCATTGGCCCATGAGAAAAGAAACGCTTGGCAATCGCCGTATCAAAAGAATGAATCAACGCCAACGGAAAAAACTGCGTGTAGGTGAGTTTGTAGAGTTGGGGTTTGTCATTGAGGGTAATTTAATCGGCAATCCCAGTTGCGATGGTATTGGGAGCCTTATTTATGAGCTGATTGAACTTGTTGAAAGTCTTAATCTTCAGCTTGGTGGTGGAATAAGCGAGGACCGCAATCCACAAGTGAGCTTTTACATTGCCAAGAATAAGCGTGGCTCAGTATCGGCAGAAGAAAGACAGGCAGTAGCGAACTGGTTAAGCGCCCACCCAATTCTTCAGCAAGTAAAAGCTAACGAATTAGGTGATGCAAACTTTTAGCTTAAGAATTATCCTGTCCGCTACTAGTGACATTTATCCCAGCTCATTGTTTACTTCGTTTTTTCTAAATTGTAAATATCCATATCAAAAGAAATATTCATATCGGATACGGGGGAAACGGCAATAGTAAAGGCGGGCCCAACACCACTGGCATTAGGCTTAGAAAGAACGACAACCTTTATTCCATTTTTAGGGGTAAAGCAAATCTTGGTAGGCGAAGAGTCATTTATATTGCGATATGCACCTGTAAAAATTCCATCGGCAGAGTATTTCATGAGAGAGTTTTTCAGCTCAGGCTTTCCGCAGGCGGTTGAAGCTGACATAGGCCCCGAGTGTATATAGGCCAGTTTACCGATAGCACATTCAAATAAACAACTGTCACCATCTGCCATGACATTATTTGACAGTAAGGTTAGCGCAATCAGTATTGTGATATTGCGAATCATAGGGATGTAATGAGAGCCCATAAAAATATCAAACCTCCCCCAATTAACACTATGCCGATAAGCAAGGCAACAATCGAAAAGCAAAACAAGATGATTTTTCCCTCAAATCCGATTCTTGCTTGACTGCTATTTTTATCAACTTCAATAAAGAGGCTTCCTCGCTTAGCTTCCCATTCAGGCTTATTTTCTACCTTGTTAATACTGGGGTACTGAAATCCCTTGAAATTATCGGCAAGCCAATTTTTGGTAAGTTGAATAATGCTCATAATTTAGGCCTAGACACTATCGTAAGTAAGCGCCCATCTTACCCGTTACCCTAACTGAGTTACTTATAATTATTGTGAGTCTTTATCACCCTACTTCTTTAAGCAATTCATCTCGGCCTTTTGTGCCCACCAAAAGAAGCCCGCCACTATGACGGGTTCTCAATGAATTATTACTAGACTGAAGAATCAAATTCTAATCCTGCCAGCCACCTCTTTCTACTTCAAAAATATACCCCCCCTAGGAAACCGTGAGAGAGCAGAGTTTTCGGGGTCTTTCAGCGCCCCGAGTAATTCCTGTAGCAGGGACCCATTTAGTTTGAGAGTGTCGTCAACCCCCTACCCAAGTGAGAGAGGGTAGATACAACCCCCCACCTAGATGAGAGAAGGAAGATACAACCCCCTACCCAAGTGAGAGAGAGTAAATATGCCCCCCTACTTAAATGAGAGAGGGTAGATTGCAAGGCGCTACCTAAGCCTAGTAATAGCAATCAACACAATGGAATGAATCAACAGAATCACAATGATTCTTTGGCTAGATAGGAATGAAGCAATACCTTTTAAAACGCTTGTAATGATGCGCAGTAATCCGTTAGTGCGTAGTTGATAGCTGACATAGGCATGCAATCGTTCGCGTCTTGTGTGGCTTGTGGTGTAGTTCTCATGATTGAGCCTCCAACAATGAAGCCTGAGCATTGTTCGCAACCGGTAACGCTGAGGTAACGCTTGGAGCGTTAGCGGGTTCATCATCAAGATTACATCCAGCAATACGGCAGATTGATAAAGCCTTTTGGTGCAATCCTTGTGCTTGGTCTACTTCATCAATCTCAAATTCTCGTTTATTGCTTAAGTGCTCCCAATGGTCTCCAATGGCTTCAAGTAACTCCATGAGTTCAGCCTTAACTACCTCACCCATGCGGGCCGTATTGTCAGGCTCGATTAGGTCGCCATTGATTGAGTAAGCTATGTCTGGTACTTTGATAAATTGATTAGTCATGGTTTATCTTTCTTTTTAACTGTATGTACTTGGTATATATATAAAGGAGTGCAGATTTGCTACATGGATGACTAAAATCATTTGAGATTGATAAAAGTCTTTTGAGCCATATATAAATTAGCTTTGTGAGTGGCTTAGTCATGGTTTATCGTGTGTCATATCTGCACTAATCGGCTTTCCTTAGGTGCAGATATGGCACTAATAAATGAGGGGATTAGTGCAGAATCTTCACTAATAGCGTGCAGAAACGGCCCTTTTCTTTTTTTATCCAATGCCTGTTTTTGCTTATCTTGTCGCATTGATTTGAGCTCTCTAGTCTTTTCTATCGCCATACTTTTAGACTCAAACTTCAAAAATAAGTTATCAGCCTTCTTAGCTTGCAGATTAACTTTTGGTTGTTCATAGGTATCTAAGTCGGTGAAGCGATAGAGATTGCAAGATTTAACGCCTCTGAATATTTCACCTTGACGGGTCATGGCAATAAAGCCAAGTGATATGAGCTCACTTCGTGCTCGGTCTACTGTATGACGCGAGGTCCAGCCTCTATGACTTAGAATTCCTAATGCCGTTGTAGCCGTACCATTCTTAGTGGCTCCTATCTGAGTTCTTAAATCGACCCACAAGGCTTTTGCTGTTGGAGATAAGACAAGCCAAGCAAAAGAGTTATGGATAGTCGCATAGAGTCGTATATGAGAGCCCCCAAGGTCTTTGGGTGGCTTATCAAACTTAGCCATGATGTAGACCTCCTTTAGCAATCGCCAGGTCATGCTTTAGCGAATTCAATCTTTTCTCTTGGTGGTCAATTTTGGCAAGAGCGTATTTGATGCGCCTGTCATAATCTGCGCTTCTAAATTGAAGGCCGTCATTCTCTCGCCTGAGGATATTAGTCATGGCATCTTTTTGAATCAATCGAGCCGTTAGGCTTGCAATGTCCCGATTCTCTAGCCAATTCTCATATTCAATTTCTGAGGCTCGTTGGAATGCTTCGGCTTCAGTTATTGCCCCATAGGTTGGTAGGTCATTAGACTTATTAGATAGAGGCACGGTTCACCTCTAACGACTTAAGAGCCCAAGATTTCAGTTTGTATTTGGCGGGCTTTGAGCGTGGTTCTAAATTAGTAATGGGCCAGCTAAACTTATGAATCAAGTCGCAAATAATTGCCGCTAATCTCCATGAGCCATCCATCTTTAAAAACATGGGTTGGGTCAATACCTTGCCAGTGCGTAGGAATTTCAACACCTCACCCTCTTTGCTTGACGGACTTGGCTCAAGGGGAGAAAATGCATAGGTATCAAAAAGCTCTGACTGTTCTTCTGCCCTAATTGCCTTTGCCGAGGCGTTAGGGCTTGTTTTTTTGTTCGCCTTCTTTATTGGTGAGCTCATACGGCTACCCCACCATTTAAGAGCTTGGCAATATCAGCCACAGGCCAAAGCAATCTACCACCAATTTTTTTCGGAATGAGGCCGTAACTGTGGCCCTGAATACATAGGTTTTTTACTAATGTTTGACTTGCCTTATTTAAGGCTGAGGCCGTCTCGCGTGTACTGATGAAGTCTCTAGAGCCTGCAACCTCTTGCAGTCTTGGGGGTATTGCGTTTACTTGATTCATCTTGAAAGCCCTTTATTTACATTGAAAGAAGCTCAATGCTAAAAAACGACCATCACATATCCGTCAAACGATGACACACCATCGCTAAAAGATGATTTTTTACTTTTTCAAGTCTTGATTTCTCACTTTAGAGG